>Ga0208220_1000004_pt1 | contig 378668 bp, 375 predicted proteins | sample NGESurdeep092012_9_FD_184484 | JGI IMG/M metagenome (GOLD analysis project Ga0208220, IMG submission 184484) | Arctic peat soil microbial communities from Barrow, Alaska - NGEE Surface sample F53-1 deep-092012 (SPAdes) | ecosystem: Environmental > Terrestrial > Soil > Wetlands > Peat ...
CCTGGCGCCGGCGTCCCATCCTTGGTCGGTGAGTTCTTTTCGCATCGCCACGATCGCGTCCTCGAGGACCGCACTGGTGCGATTCTTCGCGGTGACGGGTCCGCGTTTCTTCGGCTCTAACGCTTCGGCGCCACCGTCGCGGTAGAGCGCGACGTGGCGAGCCACCCACGTTTTTGAGCGACCGGTCGATGCCGCCACCGAACGAACCGAACGGCCCTCAACTAGAACTGCCGTGACCGCATATGTCGCCAGATCCATGGGAACCTCCGGATGGAAGTGTCCCAGAAACCCTGAAACATGCTGTCCCAGAAACTATGGAACCTCAGACCGCCTCCGACACCAGTCAGACGCAATTGCATTGAGCCGCCAGTGCAAAGCCAGGGTTCTTCAAGACTCGAGCCATCATGACTGTGCATTTTGGCGGATGTTCATGCGCAACGCACTGAGTGCCGATCGCCATACTGCGAATGGATCTGGCACCTCCTAAGAGAATAGGAGAGGATTAGTACCCCGCTGCCTCGTTCACGTTAGGGAAAGCAGCGACGCAACTGATCTCCACAATTGCCTCGGGATAAATGAGTTCAGTTACTCCCACGGCCGTCCAAGCAGGATACGGAGCGTCTAAGAATTCGGATGCGACTTTGAGTACGGTTTCAATTTGGATTAGAAGGCCAACATGGTACGAGTTGATTTCAACCACATTGGACCAATCCAATCTCGCTTCGGCCAAAGTGACTTCGATGTTACGAAATACTTGGCGAATTTGCGCTTCCGGGTCGGCTGCCAAAGAGCCGTCGTTCGTCTCGCCCGTATGTCCGGTGAGTCGCAATACGCCGCCGGAACTCACGGCCGCAGGAATGTGGGTCTCCGCATAAAAGTCGGCCCATATTTGAGGGACAATTACCGAACTCGGGGCTTCATTGTCGTTATTTGACTTGATGACCGGCCTTTCCTTTCGCGTACCTGCTAATCCGGTAAGGAATGTATCAGGGTCTTTGCGCCGCTGGCCCACGCAGTACCTAATTGCCTTCTTGGCGACTAGCCAACCAACTTGAAGGTTGGTCTCGAATTGGATTCTGAAATTACCTTCTTCGATACCACGTGGAACTATTCAGGGCCGCAAGGACTTGTGCGACCTGTCCGAACGCGAGTGAGGCGAAACTGCTAGAGCGACTAGTCAAAAAATGTAGGGTCGGAACATGAGACGCAGACTCAGCCGCCAAAAGCTATTGGCATTGGTCATTATCGCTTGTAGTTGATAGTTCTCTTCAGGACCGGAGGTCTTTAGGACCTCGAATTCTCACCGCCTCATACTGGATCTTGGCGTGAATCCAGTCGCCAATGGCTCGCAGCAGAACAACGTCGTGGAATTACGGACGCGAAACCGCACAACTCACTCAAACTGCCAATGGCTGGTTCCAGATCGGTGACGTCGGACCCCCGACATCAGACATGGTTCGACAGACCCAGCGGCCGATTCTCAGGAAGGAGGCGGCGATTCCAGGTCGGCCGGTGTGTTAAAAAGGGCCTCTTGGCGCTGAATATCAGGTGGCGCTCCGAGGGGGAGATGACGATGTCAAGAATGATCATTACTCATAATGTTGTCGACGTTGATAATTGGCTGAGCTTCAAGGAGGAGCGGCAGGGTGCTGTCGCTGACATGGGGGGCTCCAATGTCGTGGATTACGTCGCGCAAGACGGGAGCAACGCCGTGGCGATCGCCGCCAACGTTGAGGACATTAATGCGGTGCTGGCGGGATTGGCTTCGCCACCGGCGGAACTTGGCGCAGCGATGGAGCGACACGGTGTTCTCCCACCCATGACCGTCTACATCGAAAAGTAGTCGAGCCCGCAGCGGACTGCGCTCGCTCCACGGGGCCACGAGCCATCAGGTCGACAACTTTCAGTGCGAGGCGGCGTTGCTGTGACGTCGGGACTGCGACACCAGCACTCTCGGCGCATTATGGCGGACGCTTCGAGCATGGCTCGAAAGCCGTCGGACCTTCGGCGCGCTAGCGCTCGACAATGGTCGAGACTCAGACCGGCAGACGCCGTATTTCTAGGCGGTCGCCGGTACCCCTAAACCGTGGGACACCACCGACGCCACGATGATCTGTTCTTGACCACAGCTCACCTCGAAAGGAAGTCTTCACTATGTCGCGACAGATCTATTCACGATCAATTGATGGAAGATAGTGTACGGCCCACCAAGGAGGTGCCTAGTCAACAGGGGCTGACACACCATGTCGCCGCTGGGACGATGTATGTGCCATCCGAGCTGTGATATCTCTCGACACTTTGCATGATGGCCGTACGTGTCGCGCGTCGCTCATCGTCAGGCAGGGCGTTGATGACATGGGCGAGCGGGCCCAAGATGCGCACGAGCGTGTCCCAGAAGTCATCGAAGTCGGCGTAGCGGAATTCAAATTCGATTACCTCGAGATCGGGTTCGGCGAAGCCGGCTTGGGTGACTAACTCTCAGATTCGCGAGGGGTCTCCCATGGCGAAGATACCGGGTGTTCCTGTTACGGGGGGAGGAAGATGACCCCGCTCAACGAGCGTCATCGCGGGCATGCTGGCCCACGGATTGCGCTCCGGCGTGGTCCAAACAGCGAAGGCCAGTCGCCCGGCGTCGCGCAGAACCCGTCGCGTTTCCTTGAGCGCTGTGGCTGGATCGGCCATCAACATGTAGCCTCAGCGACAGACCACGCCGTCAACACTGTTATCGCCCAGTTCCATCTCTTCGGTATCCATGACCCGATACTCAATGTTGGTAAGGCCGCGCGCAAGGCCGTTGCGGCGCGCGACGTCGATCATCTTCGGCGAAAAGTCGCTGGCGATCACGAGGCCGCCGTCGCCTACGCATTGCGCGACCGCGATGCTGAGATCACCTGTTCCCGTCGCGATGTCGAGAAAGTTCTGGCCCGGTTGCGGATCTGCGTTCTTCACCAACCAACTGTTGACCTGGCCAGTGATGTTCATCATCCAATCGCGTCGGTCTTCCCAGCCAGTCGCCATCTCGCCCCAGGTCGCGAGGCTCTGAGCCCGAAAGGCGTCTTGATCGAAGTTCATGACTCCTCTTTCCTTCATTGTCGTGGACGGAAGCCGGTTGGATTCAATGGAATGAACTGCGGCCGTACTCCCGGCATCCTATGTGACCGACTTCGCCGATGTTTGCCTGACGCGAACTCACACGTGGCATGAGGTGGAGCAATGCAAGAGATGAGCCGCCGACCGATGGATGGGCCAGACGGTTCTTCTCCCGGTATCGGCTCCTTGATTCATGTCCGGTATAGCCCACGAGTTTGCAACGAACGCGCCGCGGTATCGACGGCTGAGTAGTAGATGATGTTCGATCGCCTAGACGGTTTGCAGTCACTCCGATACGTTGATGCATCGCACTAGAAAATAATGCGAAAGAGTCAAACCGAGAGGAAATTATTCAATTGCCTTGGCAAGGCGATTGTCGTAAACGTCAGCGAGTTCGAGCAGAGCCTTAGCTCCGTCGCCCGCGAAACACGAGCCGTGCATCACAGCCAGAGTGGCGGGGGCGAGACTAGCGAGGTTCCGAATGGTGGGCCCGGTCCGTGGTGTGATGCAGGTAGCGCCGAAAACGTCCTCAGCCAGTGAAGAGGTCTCGAGGATGTCATCGGTCGTGATGGCGGGCGGGTCGCCGAGTTGGGTGAATAGGTCGCCGCACAACAGCGTCTTCGTGGACTCATCGTACAACACCCTCGCCTCCCAACCGTGGGGAACGTGTGGCGTGTCAATGTGGCGTACGCGATGCTCTCCGAGTTGGATCACCTGACCGTCGGCGAGCGGCACCGGCGTTCGGTCTGCCAAGTCATTGAATGACACCAGACACCCGAGAGCCCCGTGAGCCACCTCGGCCCGGGGCGCGGCTGCCAGCAATAGATTCATAGCGCCGCACTCGTCGGATTCGAGGTGGCCGAAGGTGATCCAGCGAAGTCGCTCGAGTGGGGTGATTGTGGCGATGGCTTCTGCCAGGAAAGGGAACATGGCTCGGGGTCCAGTGTGGAACAGCAAAGGTTCATCATCATCGATGAAGTACTGATTGAATGTGAATCCGGTAGGTCCGATTTCCGGGACGAATGTCGAGAAACGGAATATTCGGTTGGCGATTTCGTCGATGCGAGTTTCCATTGATGTTCTCCTTGGTGTGTTGGTAGTGAGTGCGTTCAGAATGGGACGACTGTGGTGAGTAGGCCGGTTGCGGGTGCGCGGCCCGAGAGCGTGCGGCAGAATTCGACGGCGTCGAGCGATAAGCGTTCAGCTCCAAAAAGGTCGGGGTCGCGCCCGTACGTGTCACCGGCAGGACCGTAGAGCTCGAGCTCGAAGCACTTGCCATGGCGGCGCGCCCATTCCGCAACAACGTCGGCGATGATGCGACCATCGTGGGCGGTGCTGAGCTCGAGTGGTCGGTTGAGGGCGCGCGACGTGTCTACGCGGTGCATCCATAGATCGCGGAGATAGATGGTGTCGATGAGGTAACCAAATTTCCAGGTCTCGTGCACGGGTCCATCGACGGCAAAGCTCGCGTGATTGCGCATGATCGACGGAATGCGTGTGCGGCCACGGACAGTTTTGGGTGCAATGTCCGCGAATCGTTTGACGATCTGGACGGGGCTGAGGTCCATTCGTTCGCGCACCTGCACCGCGGACAGCGCGGCCTCGAGTGGTCCACCCTGTTGCTTTCGATGGGATCGAGCCCGCCGCATTTGGTGGATATTCTCGCGCATGGACGCGCCCGCTTCGCAGGCACCGAGTACGTGTAAGTACATGGCTCGGACATCCCAGGCGGGGCAGTCAGTTGCGCTCGACCACTCAGCGTCGTCGAGGGATCGAAGCAACGCGAGAGTCAACTCCAATTCATTGGCCTGAAGGCGCATTGCCTCCCGATGAGTCAGCGGTTCGATAGTTGAGATTTCGATCGTCGTCACGTGGAGATTCCTTTAAATTATGTTCGGCGAGACGTAGGTTTTCGCACGGCTCGGGTTGGTTTGCAGTGGGCGAGGAACATGTCAACTGTTTCATCGATGAGACGAGTCCAGCGATCCCCTCCAGGATCATTGGAGACCTGCTGGTCGACCAGACCGGTTATCAGCGCGGTCCACAAGTCGAGATGGCGAGCATCAGTAATACCGTTGAGAGCGAGCGTGTCTCGAAGAAGTGCCAAGGTGCGCACAGCCGGTGTGAAGGACTCTGGTGAAGGTTCAAACCCGGGAATCGTCCGCTGAAACAACAGTTGATAGTGCGCGGGAGAATTAGTGCAGAACTCGGAAAATCGTATCGCGGTCGCCTTGAGTATTTCGCGAGGGTCGTCGCTGTCGAACGGTTCGGCCATGGTTTCGGCGAACTGCGTTGCCGCTCGTCCGAACATTGCGTCGTAGATATCGTTCTTCGAGTCGAAATAGGCATACACCGTTGGCGCAGTGATTCCTGCTCGCCGGGCCAGATCCCTGAGTGACAAGCCCGCCAGACCCTCTTCGGTCACCAGCGACCAGGCCGCATCGATGATTGCTTCGTGAGCCGAGCGTCGGCGTGCCTCGCGCCAATCGGTTTTCTGAGCTTGATTAGTCATTGTTCGCAATACTTGCACAGTGTTAAAGGCACGTCAAGTACTGTTCGCGTCTTTGTCGATCTCAGTTTCCGTCATCGCACGCGTCCGAGTCATGCAACTACCCGAGCACCAGCGGGGGACTCAAGACTGGGTAGCAATGACTCTCGGCCGATAGGACTGCCAGGAACCGCAGGAGCGCAGTTCTTCTCGGATCTTCTCCCTCGACGTAACTCCAAAATGGAGACTAGGTTGTGACGCTTTGTCTCGAGCGAAGCCAGTCATCGCTCGGCTACGGTAATGAAAAATACCCATAACGCTAAGGAGTCGTACTGTCTGATTTCTTTATGTCCATTGATGGCAAATCGGTTGCGGCCAAGGAGACGTTTGGCGTCGTGAACCCCGCCTCGGGCGAAGTGTTCGAACGAGCCCCCGAGTGCTCTCGTGACCAACTCGACGCTGCCTTTACGAGCGCGCAACAGGCCTACGCGTCGTGGCGATCCGATGAAGGCGACCGGCGAAAAGCGCTGCTCGCCATCGCCGACGTGCTGATGGCCTCGGTCGGTGAAATCGCCCCGATCATCACCGCCGAACAGGGCAAGCCCCTCGCGGAAGCGAATTTCGAAGTCTTCGGAGCCGCGATCTGGTGTCAGTACTTCGCGAACCTCGAGACGGCTCCGGAGGTGATCCAGGACGACGCCTCCGCGCTGGTCCAGGTCGTGCGACGACCTCTCGGCGTCATCGCGGCCATCACCCCGTGGAACTTTCCGCTCTTACTCGCGTTCTGGAAGATCGCACCCGCGCTTTTAGCGGGCAACACGGTCGTGATCAAGCCGTCGCCATTTACCCCGCTGTCGACGCTTAAGGTCGCCGAATTGCTCCAGTCGGCGCTGCCGGCCGGCGTGCTCAACGCCGTCAGCGGCGGGGACAACCTCGGCGCTCAGATGACCTCGCACCCGGTGCCCCGAAAAATCAGTTTCACCGGATCGGTCGAGACGGGCAAGAAGGTGGCCCTCGCCGCCGCTCCGGATCTCAAGCGAGTGACCCTCGAACTCGGAGGAAACGACCCAGCGATCGTGCTCGACGACGCCGACCCTGCAGTGGTCGCCAAGGCGATCTTCACCGGCGCCTTCTCCAATAACGGTCAGATTTGCTCGGCGATCAAACGGGTGTACGTGCCCGAATCGCTTTACGACGACGTGGTCGAGGGCCTCGCGGCCTGCGCCACGGCGATCAGGGTCGGTGACGGAACCGACGAACAGAGCCAACTCGGTCCCATCAACAATCTGCCGCAGTTCGAGCGAGTCAAGGAGCTCGTCGCTGACGCGTTGAGTCACGGGGCCACCGCGGTGACCGGCGGCCAGGCCATGGACCGTCCGGGATACTTCTTCGAGCCGACCATACTCACGGGACTTTCCGACGGGATTCGTATCGTCGATGAGGAGCAGTTTGGGCCGGCACTCCCGGTCATAAAGTACAGCTCGCTCGATGACGCGATAGTGCGGGCCAACGCCACCAACTTCGGCCTCTCCGGATCGGTCTGGGGAACCGACGTCGAGCGGGCATCCGCGGTGGCGTCGCAGCTCGAATGCGGAACGGCCTGGATCAACACACACTTGGGCCTCGCACCCAGCCAACCATTCGGAGGTTGCAAGTGGAGCGGACTCGGCGTCGAAAACGGCAAGTGGGGCCTCTCGGAGTTCACTGAGGTTCAGTCCTTGTACCAGTCACGCACCACGGACGGGACGAACCCCATCATGGCGCTCCTCGTCGAGTAACGATCTATCGAAGACGTCGACGCCTTAGGCGTATTGATGAATCATGGGGATTGATCACGACGCTGCGGTCAAGTCCTAGCGACGTATCTGGGATTTTAACCAAACAGGCACTGCGATTGTTTGAGCAATCGCATTTCCCACCGCATTCAAGTGATGTTCCCTCCGGGCTTTCGACGACTATTAGATTTTGTCTCGTGGCGATGGGATCAGGGCTTGCGCGCTTAAGCGGCTATCCGTTTGAGGTGCGCTACAGCGATGGAGCACTGGTACGCGCGCGGGCCGCGGCCGATGTCGCCGCGGATGCCTATGTTTACTTCAGTCGCCTTTTTTCAGGAATCGAGCCCGACATCGCCGTCATTGTCGCCAACGAGACGGACTGGGAAAGCCGACAGCCATACGGACTGCCGTTCTTTAACGACGATGATGATCAGATCCGTCCCGGCATCGTGGTGATGCCCGCCGGAAGCGGAGACTTCTGGGTCGCGATAGGACAGGACCTGCACGAGGCGTCGCCGCGCGAGTATCCACGATTACTCGCGACGTACCCCGACGGCACAGGCGGCGTGGATCTGCAGCCATTCTTCGACCTCGTCACGATCCATGAGCTCGGCCACGCATTCGAAGTACTCGGAGATCTCAGGTTGCCGACTTTCTGGTTGGGCGAGATCTTCGCCAACCTGGCCCTCCACGCGTTCGTCGCCACGAGACGGCCGGAAAGTCTGAACACGCTCGAGATGCTCTCCACGGTGGGATCGCTTAGTCCACGCCTCGACGCTCGAATGCGCTCCCAGGGTTACAGCACGTTGGAGGATCTCGAAGCGCACTACACGGGTGGCGACAACCCGATGAACGCGCTGAACTACGTCTGGTACCAGTATCGGTGGCAGCGTCTCGCGGCAACGATGTTCGACACCGACGGTGAAGATGGATTAGTCCGCTTTTGGGATTGCTTTCACGAAACCGATCGCCTCAGTTCCAGTGATAGCACGGCGGCGTCGCTGGCCCAGATGCTCGGTACGGAGGTGAGTGAGACCCTTGGTCGAGCGATCCAAGATTGGCGATGACTACCGTGAGCGTCAACAGTTACAACTCCGATCATTCCGAATCTTTCACCAGGATCGCCACATAGGGCTCACTCGGACTCACTGCCAATGTGCGTTCGAGATGCCAGCCAGTACCAACCAAGATCGAGCGCATCTCACTTCGAGACACATAGAGCCAGCGGAACCACGGGCCGACTTGGTGTCCATAGTGATATCGCAACTTCACCTGTCCGGGGCTACGGCCAAGTGCTTTGTTCCTGTGATAGTACGAGCGATCAAATGCGGGAGCACCCCCGCAGTATGCGTTGGTGCTTTCAGCGAAGATCCGGGCGCCGGGCTTGGTACTTTTGGCCAAGTGGACCAGCAGTTGCCGAGCACGTGTCGGAGTCCCAAAGATTCCGAAATTGTTGCCGAACAACACGAAGGAATCAAAGGCTTCGATCCTTCGATCCAGATCCTCAATGGGCATGGACCACACATTGTTCAAGCCTCGAATCTTGGCCGCTTTCGCCGCGAGAGGTGACGCATCAAGACCAACGACATCGACGTCTCGCTTTTGGAGTTCCAGAGCGACCCTGCCGGCACCGCAACCGATGTCCATCACACGCCCACGGATGTGTCGAATGGACTTTCGTTCTGCGGTTGGCCAGCCTTTGAAACCTGAGAGATAGACATCGGGTCCTGCCCCCACTTGAGTGAATCCATCCTCGCGCTCAAGTACCTCGGGCAAAATGCCGCCCATTGCCCAATCAAGCAGAGCACGTCCAAATACATCGTTGTCCGGTGTCATCATTCTCCAGGTTCGTTGACTACGTGCCCTCCGACGTGGACCACGGTAGTTCGAATGGCCACCAAATCAGCCGGTTAGCCGGATCCGAAAGTCGGACCTCACGAACGACTACAGCTAAGTCCCGACCTTGAATACGCACTGACGAGTCACGATACCGACGATTATCCCACTCACAATCATCCGATCTACCTTCACCATTAGGACAAGTCAAGTGGGTGTCCGGAACCCGGAGAATCGCCCAGGGCGAGGCTGAACGTCGAATAAGCCACTGAATTAAAAATCGGGAAAGCGATTATTTACTTTCTCAATCGTGACCTTTTCGCCATTCGTGTTCTGACGGCCCTGGTCCGAGGCACTAAATGAATCTTCATGATTCGCGGTGGCGCAAAAGGTAACACAACGGCAACACACCGACTTGACAACGCGCCCAAAATCTGGGATTCTATTTTTCGCAAGGGCATATTCGAAGGACACGACTTTGAAAAATACCTCTGCGATCTCGGTTTGAGATCCGGAATGTTCACTGACTCAACGAGCGAGAGCACGCCATTTCGGCTTTCGATAATCGTCCCCTCCTACAACGAGCATTTGACCATTCTCAGGGTGCTCGATGCCCTTTTGTCCCTCGACATACCTGGGAAAGAACTTGAAATCATTGTGGTCAACGATGGTTCCACTGACGCCACGGCAGAATTGCTCGAGTCATTTGATGACTCCAGGTGCGTCAAGGTCAGTCACGCCGCGAACCTCGGCAAAGGCGCTGCCGTGCGAACGGGAATCGCTTCCGCCAAGGGTTCACACGTACTCATTTTCGACGCCGACCAAGAGTACGACGTCGCCGATGTTCCGCGGTTGGTCACACCGATCCTCTCGGGCAGAGCCGAAGTGGTGTACGGGAATCGGATGTCCGGCTTCGGGACCGTGCACCCGTCCCTCTGGCACGCCGTCGGAAACAAGGCGATGACATTTCTTGCAAACATAATGTTTGGTTCTTCAATTTCTGACTTGCACACTTGCCTCAAACTCATCCCCATGCCACTCCTGCGTAGTTTTGAGCTCGACGAGAATGGCTTCGGATTGGATACCGAAGTGAGCGCTGAAGTGCTTCGCGCCGGATTTCGTCCCTTCGAAGTGCCAATCAGCTATGTGGGTCGAAGCAAAGAAGAAGGAAAGAAGATTCGATTCAGTGACGCGCTTCGATGTGTGCTCGTGCTTGCCAAGGTTCGTCTCCGGCCCGTCACGCCATACGGGCGGCGAAATCGCGCTCTGACGCCTCGAGTACACACTTCTACGGACTGACCACGGTCGGTCAATGAGAGTTCTTGTGACCGGCGCCGCTGGCTTCATCGGCTCGACGACTGCCGAACTATTGCTGTCAAACGGTCACGAAGTAGTCGCTCTCGACAGTTTGGTCACCGGTCGATTCGAGAACGTGCCGCCAGGCGCGACGTTTGTAGAAGGCGACTGTGGTGACGTTGAATTGGTGAGGTCGCTGGGTCACTTCGATGCCTGCGTGCATTTCGCGGCCCGAATCGAGCCGGGCGAATCCATGAAGCACCCCGAGGACTTCTTCTCCAATAACGTTGCGTCGAGCTTTCGGCTCCTCGACGCGCTCATCAAGTCGGGTGTCGAACGGTTCATTTTTTCGTCGTCGTGCGCGGTCTACGGCGATCAGATCTTGATGCCGATTGACGAGACTCGTACGACCCAGCCTCAGAGTCCGTACGGTCAGTCCAAACTTATGGTGGAAGATGGACTGAGATGGCTGGTATCCACGGGCCGGTTGCGCGCGGCATCAATGCGCTACTTCAACGCGGCGGGGGGTACTCTGGCGCACCCGGAGCGTCATATTCCTGAAAGTCACCTCATACCCATTGCACTTGATGCCGCCGATGATCATCGGGAGTATCTCGAGATCTTCGGTAACGACTATCCGACACCCGACGGCACCTGCATTCGGGACTACATCCACGTCAGCGATCTCGCCGAGGCCCACGTGCTCGCCATCACCGCGCTGGAGAATCATCGTGAACTGGTGTTAAATCTCGGTTCCGGTGTGGGATATTCCAATCGCCAAGTTGTCGAGACGGTAAAGAAGGTTACGCAGCGCGATTTTGAAATCCGCTATTCCGAGCGCCGATCCGGCGACCCCGCAGTGGCAGTTGCCAGCAATGAGCGAGCACGCGCATTGTTGGACTGGCAACCTAAGCAGTCGGACATTGAAGTCATTGTCGCCGATGCGTGGGCGGCCCATCAGGCTTTGGGTTGATCTGCGATGTGACACAACTTTCAATTGCTTTGACGAACGGACTTCCTGTTTCAGAGTGAAAGATCCCATCCGTTTGACTCCCTAGATTCGATGGTGCTTTCTCAATCAACCGACAATGAAGCCGACATTTGAGTACAACTCGTCAGCGAGTACGGTAAGTGAATACACGAGTGCTTCGGGATTGCGTTCGCGAGTCAATCCAGGTTGGAAAGCGGCGTACGCGTCGTTGAACGTCACCTTCGTGGACGTCACCGCAACGTTCGGTGTTGACACTCCTCTCACTCAGCTCGTGAAGTCTTCGACCCACGTTTGAGAGTTCTTATGCGTTCGTTCACATCTGCACTCTCAATGGGATGTGCAGCAAGATGGACCTCCGCCCGACCAACTCTGGCTACTCACTGATGGCGAAAAAGACTGTCGGGGCCAACCTCTCACTGGCTTGCTGAGCGAGGTTCAAAGTACGCGGAACGCGAACCGCATTCCGCCTTGTCGTCAGGTCGATTGACCGTATTTCGATGACGTCGAGTCATGTTCAATGCACTAATGACATTCGTTTGGCGTTCGCCTGGGCCGAGCTCGAGCTCGGTACGGTCAGCGACGTGGTGAGGAGTCCGTTGAGTTGCGATGCCGCGACAACTCCGACGACTGTTATCGCCATCCAGATGGCAATGACGATGGCCCTTCGCTTGATCACCAAGCGAATCCATCGTTCTAACACATTCGTAGCGTACTGTTCGAGCTCAAAATCTCTGAAGGAGTCGCGCGATCCCAGACTCCGAGTCTTGATCACGTGACTACGATGACGATTTAGAGAGATGCGCACCCGATTGTGAAGGGTGAACGAAGAAGGATCTGATGGCTCGCAAGTTCCTTGGTCTGACGCTGACTGTCCTCTGTCTCGTCGCGGGCGTGACAATCACCTCGATTGGCACGCCCGCTTCAGCGACGAATCGCCATGTGCCACTCTGTACGGGCACTGACCTATTGGGCGCCTATGCCGGTTACGGCGCCACGACTGGAAACTTCATCTATGACGTCATATTGATAAACGTGAGTCACACTTCATGTCGTTTATATGGCTACCCGAGCGTTCAAGGAATGAAGGGTAACCGTAGTTACACGCTGCACGTCAGCAAACACGGAACGTTCGCCGGCAATCTTCTTCCCACCAAGTTATCTCCGCGCATGAGTGGTCGATTGCTACTCAGCACCGCGGATAATTGCAACGCGCTCAATATCGGCGGAACCTCACAAATCGAAAGGGTTGCTGCAGCGCACACGTATTCACATCTGACGATCAAACTTCGCGGCTCAGCGGTCGAAGTGGACATTCCCGGTCTCATGATCGATATCGCGTGTGGACTTGAGGTGAGCCAGATGGGTTGGAGCCCTAGCTGAAATGTCTGCGGTCGTACACGTCGTACACGTCGGACTCGTGACCGTAACGTGCCCAACGCAACCTTTCCGCGTTCGAACGTCGACTTGAAGCGTCGATCTTCAAGCAGTGAGTTGAACGTCTCTTTGCAAAGGCTGGCGGCGATTCGACGGTGAGTTCGCGAATAGTCTCGGCGAGACGTTTCAATCCTTCAGAATGAAAGAAATAGTCCTTAGGCTGGCGCAATGGAGTTTCCACTCACGCCCCAGGTGGATTTGTCGGATGAGATTCAGATCGCCAAGGCCTGCGCCAAAGAATGGGGGCTCGATTTAGGGCCTCCCTTTGGATTCTCCAATGTCTCCTACGTCGTACCGACATCGGACGGTGCGGTCCTCAAAGTCGCATGGGGCGGTGACACCGAGGCGCTCCATGAGCCGGACGCGCTCGAACTGTGGGACGGCAATGGTGCGGTGCGACTACTGCGTCGCTCTGGTCGCGTAATGCTCGAGGAACGTGCACAGCCTGGTGACGATCTGTCCGGACTGTCCGACGATGTCGCGACGAAGATTGCAATCGACGTCGCGCAGAAGTTGTGGCAGCCCGCGACGTTGCCATTTCGACCAATCTCGCCTGAAGTCTCACGATGGCTCGACGGTGCTGAGAACGACGGCAACGAACTCGTTCCTTTGGCTCGCACGCTGTTCGCCGAGGTGGGCGGGGGTGCGGACTGGGTCGTACACGGTGATCTGCATCACCACAACATCTTGCGATCCGGTGACCACTACCTCGCGATTGACCCGAAGCCGTATCTGTCAGACCGCGAATACGACGTTCCCTCCTTTCTTTGGAATCCAATCAACAACCACCTCGAGGATTTTGAGCAGACGGAGCGTCGGATCAAGGCGTTCGTGGCTGCGGGACTTGACGAATATCGGATTCGTGCGTGGACCATAATTCGAGGTTCGTATTTACGAAGTAGGCCCGAATACGCGGAGGGTCTCAAGGCATTGATTGCCTGAATCGGTGAGGCACCCTTACACTCGACGCCCGAGGATCGCAACACTACTTAAGTAATAATGAATCATGGAGAATGTCTATTGGCCACTCTTTGATTTGCGAATTCGCACGTCACGGGTGGAGATTCGTCTGCCGAATGACGATGATTTGGTCGCGCTCGCTCGCCTCGCGGCCAAGGGCGTACATGATCCAGCAAAGATGCCCTTTTTATTCCCGTGGACCGACGAGCCTTCGCCTTTGCTCGAGCAGGGAATGTTGAAGTGGGGGTGGCGCCATCGTGCCGAATGGACGTCGAACAATTGGAACTTCAACGGCGCCGTATTCGTGGGGCGCGACGTCGTAGGTGTTCAGAGCTTGATGGCCACCGACTTCGCCACTCAACGCAAGGTGAAAAGCGGATCATGGCTCGGACTCGAACACCAGGGTCACGGAATAGGCAGGGAGATGCGTACCGCGATCCTCTCCTTCGCCTTCGATGAACTCGGCACTCTGGAAGCGCACAGCGGGGGATTCATTGACAACGAGTCCTCGTTGAAGGTATCTCACGCCCTCGGCTACGCAGAGACTGGCCGAAGGACAGTTCTTCGCCGAGGAGTACCGACCGAACTCCTCGAGATGACTCTTGAAAAGTCACAGTGGATTAGATCGCCGCACACGACTGTGGACGTGACTGGGTTTGACAAGTGTCGGGACTTCTTCATTGAACCCAAAGTGTCGGATCTCGAGTAGTAACTCATCACCCGCATCGGTTCGGCGAACCACGAATTGGGGTCGCCGGCGGGAACAACTGGGAGTCCCGGGCCTCGGCGGCCGGTTCGCCACGGCGGACATCGACAGGTTCGCAGACCAACTGCCAACGCGAAATGCTAACTCACAAGTTGTGGCCACGCGACGTCGACGGCTTCACGAGCCGTGATCACCATGGCGTCGACGGTCATGGCCAGTCCGCGATTCCATGCAACATCGAAGGTCGCCTCGTCCATCCGTTCGTTCACTTGATTTCGGACGTGCCGGCGGCGCCTCTCCTGCCACGTGCCGTCTAATCCGGGACCGAACTGAAGCGCTGCGACGCCTGCCGAGAGGGCAATCGCAGATTCAGTCGCTACGTCAATCAGTGATTCGCTCATTCGCAACAAGGCGAGTAGCACGTTCTGGCGAGCGCCGCTGTCGAGCATCAAAAGCAACGCCTCCGCGTACGCTCGGCAGCTTCCGGCCGTGTCACCCGACGTCAGTCGCGCGAGTGCGAGGCCGGCCCACGCGCTGCCCTGGTAGTACTTCGAGCCAATACGTGTGGATTCTTCGATCGCCTCGAGGCTGGCCTCGGCCGCTCGAGCCGGGTTGATTTCGAAAGTCGCAATCGCCAAGTTGGAGAGGGCCGACGTGAGCCATAAGTCGGTTCTGCGAGCTCGTGCAATCGCTTGCTCACAAATGGCGGTGCCCTCCTCTGCGTCACCGGAGAATGCGAGCACCGCGCCCAGTGTTCGTTCGACGACCATGAGACTCTCGATGTCAGAGGTCTCATCGAGGGCGATCGAACGAGCCAATTCACACAGTCGTCGTCCCTCAGAGAGATCACCCGCGAGGCTGCGAATAGAGCCCAATCGCACGAGCGCCTTTGGAGGAGGGTGCACTCCCAAGCGTTCGGCCATCGCAATGGCGGCGTCCAGATAGCGCACGGCCTCTTCAGTTTTGGCCATCACCCATGCCAGTGTCCCGGCGTCGTCAAGAGCCACTATGAGTTCCGCGGTCGCGGGACCCTCGATTCCCCCCACCGCTTCGATCGCTTCATTCAGCCATCGGCGACCGTCGGCGACGAGATCTCGGATGAGCCAAAGCGCGTAGAGATCGGTCGCCATGACCAGCGCTGCGGTCGGGTCGTTGATCAGCGCGTGTTCGAAGGCCCGACGAATATCCAACAGTTCGAGTCGGCATCGATTGAGAGGTCCCAACGCGTGATCGCTCCACATGTCTCGGCGCAGTCGAGTCGCGAAGTTGGAGAAAAACTCGCCATGACGATCACCCACGGGAAGCGCCTCGCCCGATTTCTCGAGTCGAAGTGCGGCATAGTCGCGCATGGTTTCACTCAGCCGGTATCGAATGGTGCTACCACTGTGGTCCGTCGTCACCATGGAATTGTTGACCAACTCTCCGAGTTGATCGACGACGTCCAGTTCGTCCACGCCGGAAAGTGCACCTGCGGTGTCGAGTTCGAAACTCGACGCGAGCACGCTGAGGCAATTGAACAGCCGTTGTGTATCGGTGTGCAGGTTCTCGTAGCTCCAGTCGAGCGTCGCCGCGAGTGTGCGGTGCCGAGGGTCTTGTTCGGGTCCCGCCTGCAGAAGTCGAAAGCGGTCATCCAGCCGAGCCGCGATTTGGGCGAGCGACATGAGCTCAACACGGGCAGCAGCCAACTCAATGGCGAGGGGAAGTCCGTCGAGGTGGTTGCAGATGGTAATCGCGTCGGAATAGTTCTGCTCGTTCAAGGTGAAGCCGGGACGAGCGTCGCGTGCGCGCTCGACGAACAGAGCAACCGCGGGACAGGCCAGGGCCTCGGCGAGCGACATGACGCCGATGCGGTCGGGCGTCGTTAGCGGGTCCACGCGAATCCGGTTCTCGGCTGATCCTCCCAGGGGCACGCGACTGGTCACCAATAATCGCGATGCGGATCCCTGGACGAGGACTCGTGCAATGAAGTCACGAGTTGCCTCGGCGAGGTGCTCGGCATTGTCGAGGATGAGTAGGGCTTGGCGACTCGAAAGGACGTCGCGAAGCGTGGTCTCGAGCGTCTGGCCGTTGCGACGTGACACGCCCATCGCCCGCGCGACTGATCCAGCGACGCCTCGAGGGTTGCTCACCGGAGCGAGATCGACGAACCAGACTCCGTCCGGGAAGTGCGCCGTCACTTCATGACCGGCGCGAATGGCGAGACTGGTCTTGCCCACACCTCCGGGGCCAACCAGTGCGACCACGCCGGGAGATTCGAGCAGTTCACCTATTCGCCGTACCAGGTCGTCGCGGCCCAGGATACGGTCGGCGTCGATTGGAAGGTTGCCGAGCGATGAGTTGAGTGATCGGGGAGGAGGAAAGCTCTGGATGAGTTGGGTATCAGAAATCTGGAATAGCCGATGTGGGCGCGCGAGACCTTTGAGGCGGTGCAGCCCGAGATCGTCGAATACCACCGGCGCCGATCTCTCTTCGCCGCGGAGCCGAGATTGATTGCTCAGTTCTTCCCAGACGCTCTCACTCACCAGTATCTGACCACCGTGAGCGGCGTCCGTTATTCGCGCACATCGATTGAGCGGCGGCCCGTAGAGATCGCCGTCACGCTCTTCGACCACGCCCACGTCGACGCCGATTCGGATCCGCAGTCCGTCAATCGACGAGAAATCGATCTCGGAGAGTTGCCGTTGGGCGTTCAGCGCTGCCGCGGCGGCGTGGGCGCACGTAGCAAATCGGGCGAGAAAGCCGTCACCCGTATGTTTGACGACCCGACCGGCGTTGTCCTCGATCGATCTCGTGACAACCTCATCGTGGCGAGCCAGCGCCACACGCATAGCACCGGCGTCAGCCTCCCACTTCACTGTTGAACCTTCGATGTCGGTGAAGAGCACGGCGAGCGTGACGGGTTCGACTGGATCTCGATACCTTTCGATGCCCGTCATCGCTCTCCCAATGTCGAAAGTTTTAACGACATTAGTCGTGTATGGTCGGAAAGTTGACTTAGAAGGGCGGCGCTCGCTCAGCGTTGCATCGCTCAACGTTGCCAGAGCAAGGAGCCTGATGCCCGTCATACTGCCCACACCATGGAGTGACCTCGTCGACGAAATGCAAACCGGTGACCTGATCATGTTCTCGGGAACATCGAGTGAAAGCGAATGGATCAAACTCTTTACCGGCGGTCAGTTCTCGCATTCGACGATGATTTATCGTCCGGATCCGAGCCAACCGCCCCTCATGTGGCAAGAGGCGCCGGACGCAATCGTCAAGGACCCGCATACCGGTACGTCGCACGGGGGAGCGCAACTCGGTGACGCCCTAGGAGCCACCGAGGTCATCACGAATCAATATCTCGACGTTCCCTACTACGTGAAACTCAATTGGGAGCGACCCCCGACTCTCGATCAGTCAATATTGGACGTCATTAACGCCTACGAGGAGCGTTCCTTCGGCACGGTGTTGCAAATGGCTCTGAATTACGCCATCGGCCACCTCTACGATCAGGCGACCGATCAGACGTCAATCTTCTGCGCCGAACTCGTCGCGATCACCTATCAAGCGCTCGGTCTTCTCAACACGTCGCATCCGCCAAACTGGTACTCACCGAATAGCTTCGGCGCCAGCCCAATTGATCCCGTTCCGTGGCTTCAAGGCGCGACGCTGAGCGCACCGATTGCGTTGACCGTGCCGAATGACGGCAGTGCCAACGTCGCCGTAGCCTTCGACGTCGAGATGACATTGTGGCCCGCTGGACCGCTCGCGCCTGATCAGCTACCGATGCCGCCAAAGTTGAATCAAGAGTTGACAAAGTAATTCCCGACCATCATTGTTCGCGCCGACGAACCAACGCCGTCATCGAGCGCGCGGTCGACGCCGAAACTCGAGATGTATCGATTGAGGTAGTTGAATCGATGTCGATAACGGCCCGGACGAATTTACCGGGTCTTGACAACGACCGTCTGAGCGAACTTGTCGTGCAGCGTTTGATTTCTCTTGTCCCACGCAACCGACAAGAGGTCGATGAGGTGCGGTAGAAGGAACACGAAGAAAATGAGTTCCGCGTGGAGCTCACGATGGAGCTGAGCCATCGTCGGATTGACGTAACGGTACAAGTGGTGGATCGACCCGATCAAGAGGAGTGCGGTGTAGAGGAGGGACCGCTTCGCGGCGCGCTCGTAGTTCAGTCGCGTGACGCCATCTTGGTCCACGCACCGGACCGAGACAATTCGCATACCGGGCGTCTGCCCGTTCGCAAATCCAATGAAGAGCGAGTTATAAAGAAACGCCATCGCCGTCACGCCGATGACATCGGTTGCGAAATTCACGTGCGCCGCTCCAAGGGTTATCCAGCCGAGGATCAAGAGCACGATGTCATCGATGAAAAAGCCTAGAAAACGTCGCCAAAACCCTGCGAGGGTGTAGCCGAACTCAGAAGGCACTTCCGCCGGGAATTGAGGTAGCGGTGCGAGAGGGGCGTACACGGCGATCGTCGAGGATCCGCACGAGCCACAGAACTGTTGACCCGGAACTTGCTCCGTTCCGCAGGTGGGGCAATTCGCCATTTCAATGTCTCCTCGGTCCGATTCACATGACCTCTGTTCTGGTACGAATCACTAGAACACTAGAGCCCGCTGGTTCGACCAAATCTCGCCCCAGAGCAATGACTCATGTTCGCTTCGTCGCGATGAACACCGGAATGCGCCGATCAGTCTTCAATTGGTACTGCGCGTACGGCGGGAAGGCCTCGACGGCTCGTGCCCACCACACGACACGCTCCTCGTCCTTCAATTCGCGAACCGTCACTTCGATGGGTGCAGGGGGCCGTCTTGGATCGTGACCGAATCGGGGTTCGCGAGCAAGTTGTAATACCAGACCGGATGGGTGGGCGCGCCTCCCTGGGACGCGACGAGGGCGTACTCGCCGGCGTACTCGACGCGCATGAGCGGTGTCTTTCGGATCATGCCGCTCTTGTTGCCGCGGGTCGTGACGACAATGATTGGCAATCCGGTGTCGCGCAGAGTGTTGCCTTGCGTGCCCCCAGTGCGTTCGTACAGTTCGACTTGAACGCGCACCCATTCGGATGGACTCGGTTCGTAGCGTTCCTCTAGTGACATTGATCTTTCCTCACGTGATTTGAATGCACCGTATTTCGATTTCATCGTAGATGTCAGATTGTCGTAGGTGACGCCGGTCAAAGAAGTGATTTTTGCTGAACTGCCCAATAAGGTGTCGGGAGGAGCGTACGTGGCGACGAAGCGAACGAAGAAAGCCTCAACATCACATACCCGACGCAAGGGATGGTCACTGTCGCGCATCGGCTGGCGGACTTACGCCCACGCCCTTGGCCCGGGCCTCGTCACCGGGGCGTCTGACGACGACCCTTCCGGCATCGCGACGTACGCCCAGACGGGCGCAAAATACGGGTTCTCGATGCTGTGGATTGCGCTCTTCACGTTCCCACTGATGGCCGGCGTTCAGGAGATCTGTGATCGCACGGCACTCGCGAGTGGGAAGGGTTTAGGCGAATTGATCGTCGTTCGATTCGGACGGGCCTCGAGATTCCTGATTTCGATCCTCTTGTGCCTGCTGATCATTGCCAACGCGCTCAACATTGCCGCAGACTTGGTCGCGATTGGTGCGGGCATGCGCCTCTTGCACGCCGGACCGGAAGCGCTCTGGGCGTTGATCGCCGGAGCTCTACTGATCATCCTTGTCTTCACTGGTTCGTTTGAATTGACGGCACGTGTACTCAAGTTCTTTTGTTTGGCGCTCGTGGCGTACGTCGTTGTTCTCTTCTTCATCAGCGTCCCTTGGGGAACCGTGCTGATACACACGATCGTCCCGCACCTTGAGTTTTCCAAGGGCTACCTCGCACTTTTGATCGCGGTACTCGGCACGACGATTTCTCCGTATCTATTCTTCTGGCAGAGCATGCACCGTATTGAGGACATGCGCGAGGAGCCGGCCGGCGGCAAGAAACCGATGGCCCTCGGTCGGCGATCAACCACGGCGGCCGCGGACAAACAGTCCACCAGTCGCTTCGATGTCTTTTCGGGAATGGGTATTTCGAATCTCGTCATGTTTGCCATCATTGTTGCGACAGCGGTGACGCTCGATCGCCACGGTCACCACGTCACCATCAATTCGCCGGCGCAGGCCGCCGACGCACTGAAGCCCGTCGCGGGCCGGATGGCCTCGTATATTTTTGCCTTCGGATTCATCGGCTCCGGAATGTTGGCGATTCCCGTACTGGCCGGTTCCGGCGCGGCCGGTCTCTCGGGAATGATGGGGCGAGCCACTGGCTATTCAAACTCGCCGCGCAAGGCCCCACTTTTCTACGCGTTGTGCGCAGTCGGAATTGGTGGCGGCATGACGTTCAGCCTCCTTTCCGTTAATCCGATCACGCTCTTGGTATTGGTGGCCGTGATCAATGGCATCGCCGCGGCACCTTTTCTCGCCGTCACCATGTTGGTTTCATCTGACCGCGCCATCATGGGTACGTACGTCAATGGACGCGTCGCGCTGGTCCTCGGCTGGGGAACAGTGGCGGTGATGTCCATCGCGGCGATACTGCTGCTCGTGGTCTGACGGACCCACGAGTTGTGTACAACAACTGAGAACCGCCAAGGCGTCTTTGAACCTCGCAGTTGTACAGTGAGGCATCGACGTGACGGAGGGACGATGGCACTGAGGATTGCGTTGGCGACAACCGTGGATGCAGATTCGTCCAGGGTCTACGACGTATTGCGTACCGCGGATGGCCAGAAGGCTTTCTGGACGTCGGACTGCGATCTCGATGAACACCACGGGCGATTCGGCTTCGCCGAAGCGCCGGTTGATCTCAACGTCGCGGTCTCATTGGTCGCGAACGAAGTCGTTCGCATGAGGGTCGAATCGGGATTTCCCGGTTGGAACGGGTCAACGTGGGAGTGGACGTTGAGTTCGCACCACGATGCCTTGAATCAGACCAACGTCCAATTCCGCCACTACGACTTTGAGTCCGGCTACGGCGAGGCGGATCTGGCGTACGCGGCCCAGTCATGGGCAATGATCCTCGAGCGACTCGCCCGTTACCTCAAGAGCGGCGTTCCGCACCCTTTTTTCGCGAACAACGCTTCGTAGGCCAGCCGAGTGGGTGACGGTCGTCATTGTGCCACGTCGGTGCGACGCTAATCTCGACGTCACCGCGGCCGCGGGCTTATTGAGGGACTCCTATGGCCATTGATTTCACACTCGCTCCGGAACACGAAGAGATTCGTATGCGCGTGCGCGATTTTGTCCAGAACACGATTATTCCGTCGATCGCACGGCCCGAGGGTGAAGAACGAGCACTTTCGCGTCGCGACTATTTGACCACCCTCACTGGACTGCGCGAACAGGCGAAGTCCCTCGGCCTCTGGTTGCCGCACATGCCCAAGGAGTGGGGCGGCATGGGACTTGGTCACGTGGAGCTCGCGATGGTGCAAGCCGAAGCCGGTAAAACGCGCGTTGGTCCCTGGGTCCTCAATTGCATGGCGCCGGACGAAGGAAACATGCACACCCTCCTTCACTGGGGTAACGACGACCAGAAGGAGCGCTACCTACGGCCGTTGTGCGACGGAATGATGATGTCGTGTTTCGCGATGACTGAACCCGAGGTTGCGGGCTCTGATCCAACGTTGATTCGAACCCACGCCGAAAAAGACGGTGACGAATGGATCATCAACGGGCATAAGTGGTTCATCTCGAACGCCCGTCGTTCGCAGTTCGCGATTCTCATCGCCCGAACCGAACCGGATGTTCCGGAGGGCTCGTCCGGCGCTACGACGGCGTTCATCGTGGACATCCCGTCGCAAGGTTGGAACGACGTGCGCGAAGTAGAAACGATGCACGGCTCGACCGGCCATAGCGAAATCGTCATCGAAGACTTACGCGTGAGGGAGGATCAGATCCTTGGTGGACGCGGTAACGGTCATCGCCTCGGTCAGGCCCGGCTCGGACCGGCCCGTTTGGCGCACTGTATGCGCTGGATCGCCCAAGCCGAATCCGCGCTCGACATGATGGTCGATCGCTCGATCACTCGCTACTCACACGGCTCGACCCTGGCCGAGAAACAGGGCGTCCAATGGATGATTGCCGATTCCGCGATGGATCTCTACCAGTGCAAGCTCATGGTGCTGCACACGGCCTACAAGATCGACCGAGGCGACGACTTTCGAACGGAGGTCTCGATGACCAAGCACTTCGTCGCCAATAGCCTCAACCGGATCATCGACCGTGCGATTCAGGTCCACGGCGCTCTCGGGTATTCGACGGATACACCCTTGGCCTCGATGCTCCAACACGCACGCTGGGCGAGGCTCGCCGACGGAGCGGACGAGATCCATCAAATGAGGATCGCGGAACGCACGATCGCGGCCTATAAGGACAGTGGATCGACGTCATCGGCCACCGGTGACCTGCCCATCTGATCGAGTGAGTACATTCGCAGTAAGCGAATCCGAATTCGGATCGTGGTCGAAGAAGCGACAAGGAAGGTTCATCGTGGTTGACGAAGATATCTATCAGCGGATCAATACTCTGGTTGACGAAGAGAAGGGCCTGCGCGAGAACGAGTCACCTGATGACGTCACGCGACTCGCGCACATCGAAGAGACGCTCGACCAGTGCTGGGATCTGCTTCGTCAACGCCGTGCGTTGCGTGAATTCGGCCACGACCCCGATCAGGCGAGAATCCGCGACGTCGACACTGTGGAGCGATACGAGCAATAGCTCATCAATTACTATCCCACGAACTTCTTGAGATCGGAAATGATCGTGTCCTCGACCTCGAGACTCCACAGTGAGTCCGCGACGTCGATGGGCAGAAAGAGTTCGGATACCAGCAGCGTTTCAACGGCGGCAACGCCAAGATTTTGAACCCACTTGCCGATGCCGAATCGCACGGTGAAGTCATCCGAATTCCCGGTGATCGTGATCGTGAAGGCTCGATCAGCCGAGACAATGTCACGTAGGAACCCTCCCTTCACTGCTTGAATCACCGTTCCCTGGTCGCTGGGGGGCGCGGTCTGGACGGTGAAGCCGTCATGATTCAGATACTCCGTGAGATGTAATTCGAGAGCCGTTAGGTTCGTGCCCTTGCCTGCAAAGTGTTCTGACTTATCTCCGAGCATGATGCCTCCTCGTTTAGTGCGTGACTCGACCCTACGGGTGTGAGGTCAATTCGAAGTCTGATTATTCAAAGATTCTTACGTTGCATGTTCATACCTTCCTTCGTTCAAGGTTTCATGATCGAACTGACCCGACGACTCGTTCGAAGAGTTGACCATTCTCCGTGACGGTGAGACCAGCCGCTATTCGCCCACTTGTCCTTCGGCCAATTCGGCGTAGATGTCGAGATGGCCAAGGTGTCGTGCGTATTCCCCGACAAGATGAAAGAGAACGCGCTCCAGTGTTGGCGGTTCGTCGCCATTCCATCGTGGTCCCGGTTGACCGAACTCATCGAGATCGTGACGGCGAACGATTTCGGCACTCAGGATTCCCCGGTCGCGCAGCGCTACGACGAGTGTATCGAGGGTGTCGTCTGGACCGACGAACCAGCGCTCACCTAGGTGGTCGCCCCAGGGCTCATCGACCGACTGTCCCTCGAAGCCCCATTCGAGCCAGCGCATCTCGACGAAGGTCAAATGTCTGACGAGTTCCAGCGCGGTCCAATCGGTAGGGACCACGCTGACGACCAACGCATCAAGGGGTAAGGACGTGACCTTTTCGACGACACGCTCGCGAAAGTAGTCAAGGTACATCACGAAGACCTCGTTACGATCGAGAGCGGGTCCGGTCGGCGAAGGAAGGTTCATGGACCGAGCCTAAGTCCGGGTTGATCGCCCTCCGGGTGTGTTGCGACGAACGAAACTCCAGCCTCCAACTTCGATGTGAAGGCGTAACGTTGTGGCCATGGACGATTCCAAGAAACGGCGTCGTGAGGACACGACGGCAGTGGCACCCCAAGACGATCTGACGCCACCGGTGATGTGGCCAGAGTCGGGGAGCGGATTCGAGGCTGACCCGTTCAGCCCGGCGGGAATGTCCCAACAGATCTGGCGCGCAACGGGTAGGCGACCACGGAGTCGCACTGGTCTGTGGATCGTTCGAATCGTCTGCGTACTGATCGCCGCGGCGTTCATTGCCGCACAGGTCGCTCACTGACGCCGCGCGAAGCGAGATCGGCACCAACGTCTCATAGTCTTTGGTGTGCGCATCCTCGGTCGAATGGAAGCCCGACCTCGCATACTGATTTCGTGGTCCGCCGGTGTCGTGGTCGTGACGTTGTTCGTCCTTCCTTCGCTGGGGGTGTTTTCGACGACGGAGCAGCCGAAAGCAACGGTGGTTTCGTCGATCACCACGTCGCGTTACGGTTCGGTCCTGGTCGTCGGAGGATCGAAGGGCGGCGGGCTGTACAAATTCCCGCTCTATGAGTTCAGTGGTGACGTAGGTGACCACTTCGGTTGCGGGACAAACAAGATCGTGGCCTACGACCTTGGCGCGAATGAGAGCGTGCCTCTCACGTGCACCGGACCAGAGCGAGACTTGCTCGCGGACGTCAGTTCCGACGACTGGCCGGCACTCACGACCAAAGCGGCGCCCATCGTCGGACCCGGGGTCAACTCGAAGTTGCTGGGAACGACGTCTCGTCCCGGTATCGGCAGGCAAGTCACCTACGCCGGACATCCGTTGTATCTCTTTGACCCGACGTCACAGCCGTTCGTTCCCCAGGGTGAGAATTTGATGGAGACCGTAGAGCCACTCCCGCCGTGGCGAGGCTTCTGGTACCTCGTGTCGGCCCATTCCGGTGCACCTTCCCCGGGTGTCGCGACGCTCCAGGTCGAAACGCTGCCGAACGGTCAGCGCGCGCTCGCGGCCCAAGAAGACGGGAAAGTCGATCCGATCGAGGTGACGCTCTATTCGGGCGAGCTCACGCTCGGTGATTCGAAGTGTGACGACCACTGCGCGAGTAGTTGGACGCCACTTCTGACGAGTGCGAGGCCGCGCGTGGGACCCCGCGTGAACGCTGCGCTCGTGGGAATCGTTCGAAAGGCTGATGGCGACTATGAAGTTACCTACGACCATCGACCCCTGTATCTCTTTGACGAAGAGAGCATTCGCTTGAACCCGAAGGACCATTTGGCTACCAATGGTTCGGTGGGCAACGGCACCAGAGAGCACGTTCCCGGCGGCGTGATGTCGGTCGTGCCGTTAGCGAAATGAAGTCCCGGAAGGTCCCCGAGGAATTTCAGTAATCTCATGTATTGCTGTTGCGCGGCGCGTACTCTTCGTTGACGTTGCTTTTTGGATCGTAGGTGGATCAATGAGGAGCACTAGATGAGCAATCCCGTCACGACGGTCGACGAACGATTCAGTCAAGATGGCGCCGGACCAATGTCGTGGGACGACACGCGCGCCGCGATCGAATCCGCGGAACTCTTTTGCCTCACGACGGTTCGTACCGATGGCCAACCTCACGTCACGCCACTCGTTGCCGTGTGGTGTAGTGACGCGCTGTATTTCTGTGCGGGAGCCGATGAACAAAAAGTCGTGAATCTTCGTCACAATGACCGAGTGATCCTTACGACTGGTCACAACGATTGGAACGCCGGCCTTGACATCGTTGTCGAGGGCGTTGCGTCACGAGAAGTGTCCCATGAGTCGCTGACACGCGTCGCGGAGGTCTGGACGCACAAGTGGGATGGACGCTGGAAGTACTTGGTCGGCGCAGATTGTTTTCACCATCGCGATGGTGAACGAGTCCTGGAGGAGGACATTTTTGTCTTTCGAGTCGCGCCACAAAAGGTTTTCGCCTTCTCCGAGGGAACCTTCAGTCAGACGCGCCATCAATTCTGATGCTCGCGCACGACGTCGTGAACTGTCCGGTGAACGTGGCCCGTCACACGTCCGGTGTATCTTCGCGTCAATGACTCCTATCTGGCCCGCCGACACGCCACAACGAATCGAGCCCAATCGACTCACCGAAGAGAAAACGGCTTTGGACGAATGGGTTGACTTTCATCGCGCCACGCTGCTGATGAAATGTGAAGGCCTCTCCTCCGAGCAGCTCAAGACGAAATCAGTGGAACCGTCGCCGTTGACGCTCCTCGGCCTGATCCGACACATGAGCGAAGTCGAAAGGGGTTGGTTCCGCCGACACGCCGCACGAGAGAATGTCGATTTTCATTACTGCACGGATGACGATCCCGACGCCGACCTCTTGAACCTCGAGACGGCCGATGCCACAGCGGACCTGGCGCACTTTGTCGAAGAGTGCCGACTGAGTCGAATTGCGACGGCGAATCTCTCGCTCGATGAGGTGGTGCCCAGTCGAGGTCATCATCGTGAACGAACGCGCAACATTCGATGGATCTACCTCCACATGATCGAGGAGTACGCGCGTCACAATGGCCACGCCGATCTGATTCGAGAGCGCATCGACGGAGCCACCGGGGATTAGACGTTGGGGATGACGACGCATCGCCTTGGCTCGCAGACCGTAGGGTCGGCACCGTTACGCTGCGATGGTGTTCGAAGTCTCCAATGAGCGATTCGAGGAGCTCGCCGCGGAAGCGGTGGCGTCGCTACCCGAGTCGCTTTCGTCGCGAATGGACAACGTCGCGATCATCGTCGAAGACGAAGCGCGTGGACGTAACCTCTTCGGCCTCTACGAAGGAATTCCGCTGACCCGTCGCGGATTCTCGAATTACAACGGCGTCATGCCCGATCGAATCACGCTGTACCAGAGGACCATCTGTCAGGTGTGCGCTAATGAGGACGACGTGAGGGCGCAGGTCCGCAAGACGGTCATCCACGAGATCGCCCATCACTTCGGCATCAGTGATCCGCGTCTCGACGAACTCGGTTGGGCCTGACTAACCCAGCGCCACCCTGGCCGAGGTGAAGCGGACGAACTCCCTGACCTGGTCGTTAATGCTTCGCTCGCTCGAGCGCCGAAGCAACGGACGACGCGTTGGCTCGAAGACCAAGGATTGGACTCATAATCGGACTAAGAAGTGAATGGGCACAACTCGTGGGGGAGGAGCAATGAAATTTTTCACCTCATTTGACGACGTCGATCTCGCGTACCTCGAAGTGGGCGAGGGAGCGCCGGTCATACTGCTTCACGGATTCGCGGCCGATCACTCGTCGAACTGGGTTGCCACGGGCGTCGTCGACAGTCTCGCGGCCGCCGGTCGGCGCGTCATCGCACCGGACGCTCGTGGTCACGGGCAGTCAGCGAAACCGCATGACCCCGCTGCGTACGCGAACGACGCCATGGCCCGCGACGTGCAATCGCTGTTGGACCACCTCTCGCTCGACGCCGTCGACGTCGTGGGCTATTCGATGGGTGCCATCGTGGCCGGTCGACTCGCGACGAGAGAACCTCGCGTACGCTCACTCGTGCTCGGTGGCGTAGGGGGCGAATGGGGCGGTGAGCAGCGGCCGCTCGGCACGGTGCCCATCGCCGACGCACTCGAGACCGAGAGTCCGGGAGACATCGAGAGCCCACTCGCGGCCGCCTTTCGACAGTTCGCCGACCGCACGGGCGCTGACCGGTTCGCTCTCGCGGCGACCTCGAGAGCGCGTGATGGCGAGACCTCCAACGTCGGCGCGATCGCCGTTCCGACGTTGATACTCGTCGGGGAGTCCGATCAACTGGCCGGTTCGCCGGAGGATCTGGCGAAGCGCATTCCCGGTGCGACGTTTCGTATATTGAAAGGCAATCACCTCAGTGCGGTGCGCGACCCGCAATTCACTCAATCAATCATTGCGTTCGTGAACTCGACGTCGTAGTTCGCAACGAGTTCAGGATAGGAATTGACTCATCGTCCACTTGCCCGCGAAGTCATAGTCGCACAAGGTCTCAGTGAGCGAGCACATCACCGTGAGGACCTCTTCGGCTGACGTGTCGAGGGGAACCTCGAAGAGGAGTCCTCGAGTGTTGTGGTCTTGACGAGTAACAAAGGGTGCACCGCCCAACATCGTGGCGATCCGTTCTCGGCCGAGGCGGCTTCGTGAATGGAGAACACCGAGGGTGGAGGGTTGCGCGACGCCGCGACGGGGCGGTGCCGTGACGAAACTCGCGACGGTGACGCCCTTGTTGAGTCGCAACCCGAAGTAGTTCACCTTCATGTCGGGCACCTCTTCTTCGACATCGGGCGAGACGTTGCACCAACCTCGCCCGGCGCCCACCGCGTCGATCGCCGCCACGGCGACTCCTCGGTCATCGGAGAAGGTGATCATCGTCGGAGCAGTCATGTGGATGCACTTGTCGAGGTCATGGCCATTCAGATCCGCTTGGTGTCGCGTTGGTAGACCCGAACGGCGAGCACGGAGAGCACGAGCGTCCATACGGCAATGACGAGCCAGCCTTCGAGGGGCCAGCCGCCACCGCGTAGGGTCGTCCGGCCAGCCTGCACGAGCCAATAGGAGGGGAGGAATTTCACGAGGGTGAACAAGAAGCCGCTGGTGACCAACGGGCTGTACGCACCGCCCAAAAGAGCAAAGAGTGACGTCACGCCGCCAATGGCCGGACCAAGTGAATCGAGCTTGAGCAGGTGACCGAACATGATGCCCATGACCGAGAAGGGGATGAGTCCCACTAGCAAGAGGCCACTCATGGTCAGCCACTGGACGGCGTCGAGTCGCACACCAGTGAAGGAACCGGCGGCGAACAACACCACCATGCTCAAGATCGCCATCATGTAGCCGCAGAAGATCTTCGCGGCGAAATACGACCACGTGGGCAGGGGCGTGATGCGTAGCTGTCTCGTCCAACCGACCGCGCGTTCTGCGGCGATACGAGCGCCGCTCGAGATGACCGCCACCATCGAGCCCCAAGCGATCATTCCGCCCATGTAGTACAAGGGAAACGAAATGCCCTGGATCGTTATGTTCTTGTGGGGCCCGGCGACCGTCAAAAACAGTATGAGCGGAAAGGCCAAGGAGAAGAGCAAGAATCGTCGATTGCGCCACGTTCGAAGGACTTCGTAGCGAAGGTAGGTCAATTCCGTCACGACGTTGCCTCGTCGTCCACCGTTAACTCCAAAAAGGCCTCTTCGAGACCGGCACCGCGCACCTCGATGTCCCGGGCGCTCGGAAACGCCACCAAGAGATCGCGCAACGTCGCGTCGGAGTCCGAGCAGTTCAGCGTGATCGCGTCACCTTTGCGATCGGCGGTCGTTACTCCGCGCAACGCGAAAAGCGCAGAGAGTTCGACATCGGGCAACGTGGCTCGAATCAGCCGTCCGCCGACGGTGGCTTTGATCTCGGTCGGTGCGCCGTCGGCCACGATCCGTCCGTGTGACATCAGAACGATGCGGTCCGCGTAGGCGTCGGCTTCTTCGAGGTAGTGCGTGGCAAAGACGACCGTCTTGCCACGAGCCGCGAAGGCCCGCATGGCGTTCCAAAAATCTCGGCGTCCTTCGACGTCCAGAGCAGCCGTCGGTTCATCCAGGACCAAAAGCTCAGCGTCGGCCACCAGCGCGATGGCGAATCGCACACGTTGAGTTTCCCCGCCGGAGAGTTTTCGCGTTTGTCGATCGGCGAAGGCATCGGCGCCGGAGATCTGAAGGGCCTCTTCGACGTCGAGCGGCGCGGGGTAGATCGCCGCCATCATCGTGATCAATTCACGAACGGAGAGATACTCAATGAGTTGACCGGACTGCGTCATGGCGCCGATCATTCCGGCCTTCACGGCCTGTGCGGGCGTGCGACCGAACAGCGAGACCGTGCCGGAGTCGGGCCTCGCGAGCCCAATGAGCAGGTCGATGGTCGTCGTCTTGCCGGCGCCGTTCGGTCCCAGCAGAGCGACCGTCGTCCCGCGCGCGAGTTCGAGGTCAAGACCCCGTACCGCGCGCACGGCTCCGAAGGACTTGGTGAGTCCGCGAGCCACGATGTTGTCGTGTGCGCTCTCGGCGCGCGAGGAGTCAGTCACGGAAGTCTCGGGATTCGAACGTCGGAATGCACCAAAAGTACTCGACACCACGTTGAGCCCTGATGACTACGTGGCGAAAGAGCGTGCTTGGTAGCCAGAATTCGCGTCGTTCTCGGGGTAGGTTGAGTCCATGCTGAAGAGGGTCTTCGAACTGTTCGGATTCGTGACGATGGGCGCCGGGGTCTATTTCGTCTTCGCCGAACACAGCAAAGTCTCGGTGTGCAACGCGGTCGAAGGCAGGTACGTGGGCTTCGGAGTGAGTACCGCCTGTCAGCACGTTGTCTACACCTACTTCGGCGGATTCATTCTGCTCGCCGTGGGCGCCCTGGTGGTCGTGTTCGGCCTCCTCGCCACTCGCAAGGGCGCCAAGAAACGCTATTCCGCGAGGAAGCCTTCGTTGGCCTCGCAATATCAATGGACCGATCCGAAGACCGGACGCTCAGCGCAGCCGTAGCGTCGCCGACTAGCTCTTTGGCGCTAGCGCAACGACGGGGATCCTCCTCGTCGTCTTCAGCTCGTATTCCGCGAAGTTGCCAAAGCGCTCGGCCTGGACTGGGTAGATCCGATCGCGCTCTTCGAGCGAGACGGCCGTCGCCGTCGCCTCGTAGGTCTCGGTTCCGGCTTCGACCGTGACGTCAGGGTTCGCAACCAGGTTGTGGTACCAATCGGGGTGCGTCGGAGCCCCGGCGTAGGAAGCGAAGATGTAGCGCCTACCTTCGTAGTCGAGGTACATCATCGGGTTAATTCGCTCTTTGCCGGACTTCGCTCCCTTGGTGTGCAGCAATAGCACCGGCGCACCCTCGAAAGGTCCTCCTACGACACCATCATTCGAGCGGAATTCCTCGATGATCGTGGCGTTCCAATCGTTGGTCGCTTTGGTGGCGTCACCCTTTGCTTCGTCGTCACTCACGAGTCTCTCCTTTTCGCAGTGTTGGTCAGAGCGTAGACGCTCCGCCAGAGTGCACCTTAAGAGGCCAACGCGCGAAGTAGGTCCTCGGTCTCGAGCGCGTCCAGCGGCATTCCGAGGTGATAGCCCTGGGCGAGACGGCAGTGAAGGTCGCGCAGCGGCCCGACTTGGTCTTGGGACTCGACGCCTTCAGCGATGGCGGTGAGTCCCAAGGTGTGCGCCAGTTGCACGATCGCCGGCGCGAGACTGGGTCGACCGTCGAGCGAAGTGATGGTGGCGACGAAGGAGCGATCGACCTTCAATATGTCGATGGGAAGTTGTTCGAGGTGGGAGAAGGACGAAAAACCGGTGCCAAAGTCGTCGACGGCGATGCTCAGTCCCAGTGACTTCAATGATTGGAGGTTGCGGATCGTCGCCGCGAGGTCGCGCATCAAGGCGCTTTCGGTAATCTCCAGAATCAGATGCGTCGGCTCAAAGCCGGTCTCGAGTAGCGACAGACTGACGCTCTCGCGGATTGCGCTGTCCGAGATCTCTCGTGCCGAGAGGTTCACGCTCATCAACAGTCCCGCCGGGGCGAGACCCAGGCTCTGCCATCGTCGGGCTTGAGAACAGGCCTCGGTCAGAACGAATCGATCGATGTTATGGATGAAACCAATCTCTTCGGCGAACGCGATGAACGACGCCGGCTGGAGAAGACCGTGCGTCGGATGTTGCCAGCGAACCAGTGCCTCGAATCCGACAATCCCTCCCGAGACGAGATCGAAAATCGGCTGGTAGTGCACACGCATCTCTTCGGAGAGGACGGCGCGGCGCAGGTCAGCTTCAAGCTCCAGTCGCTGAACGACCGCGACGTGCATCTGGTCTTGGAACTCCTCGATACGATCCTTTCCTTGCGCCTTGGCGAGACGCATGGCGAGATCGGCGTTTCGAAGAAGCTGGTCGCCGGTGTGACCCTTGATGCCAAACGTGATGCCCATGCTCACCGTAGACGTGAGTTCTTGGCCAGCGACGACGACCGGTTGGCGCAGGATCTTCATAATGCGATCGACCATTTGCATGACTTCTTCACGATTCGGCGCGTCTTCGATGAGGACGGCGAACTCGTCGCCGCCCAGGCGGGCCGCCGTATCAGACTTTGGAAGGCTCGAGACGAGCGTGGAGGCCACGACGCGCAGTAACTCGTCGCCGGCGAAGGATCCCAGGCTGTCGTTGATCATCTTGAAATTGTCAAGGTCCAAGAACAGAACCGCGACGTACTTGTCATTTCGTTCAGAGCGTGCGAGCGCCTGATCGACACGGTCGTGGAACAGTGCCCGGTTCGCGAGGCCGGTGAGAGCGTCGTGGAAGGCGAGATGGGCCAGATCGCTCTCGAGTCGCTTCTGTTCGGTGACGTCACTGAAACTCCACACCCGACCGACCACGTCACCCGACACGTACTGGGGTTTCGAAAGTCGCTGGAACACCCGTCCGTCGACGAACTCCAGCGTGTCGTTGCTCTCGGCCTCCGGTTGCGAGTAGAGATCATTCACGCGCGCGAGAAAAGCACTCGGCTCGATGAGTTGATCGGCCACGTGCTCGATGAGTCGATGATCGTTTCGGGCGGCGACGAGGTTGGTCGGCAATCGCCACATCTCGGCGAATTGACGGTTGAAACTCGTGATGGATCGATCGACGCCTACCACGAGGAGCCCGTCAGCGGTCGATTCCAGTGTGGCATTCAGTAGCGAAGAGGTTTCTCGGAGTTCGCGAACCGTGTTTCGAAGTTCCATCTCGGCCGCGACACGCGCCGAGACGTCGTGGGCCGTGACAACGAGTCCGCCGACGGTCGGGTCGTCGACGAGACTCACGATGGAGAGTTCGAATGAGATCATGTCTTCGCCGCCGCGTCGAAGCAGGCGCAACGCCTGCACGACGGGATTCGTCGCACTGGAGTTTCGTAGTGCGCTTTCGATTGCAACACGAAGTGCGGGTCGATCCGGCGCCGCCACAATGTTCGCGAGTGGCTGGCGCTCCACGGCTTCGGGGTCGTGACCCAATATCCGGGTCATCGCGCCAGAGACCGATTCGACGTCACCGGTGGGGGAGACGAACATCATGATCGTTGTCGCGTTGTGGACCAGCGATCGGAAACGAGCCACGTTGTCGCGGGCCAGTTCGAATCGTCGGCGGTCCGTGAGGTCACGAATGCTGAAGAGCACCGCGCCCTTCTCAAACCACGGCACTGGTGTGCCGATCAGTTCAATGAGCCGCCAATCGTCGCCGATTTTGGCCCGAATCTCGAGCGGGCTGCCGATGCTCTTGGTCTGCACGGTTTCCAGCGACCGGAGCACGATTTCGAGATCGTCGGGGTGCACGAGATCGATACCGGACATTCCGACGGCGGACTCCAAGGATCGATCGAAGAGTTCTTCGGCGAGGTGATTGGCCCACAGCACGTTTCCCTGTCCGTCAAGGACAATAACAATCTCGGGGAAGGCGTTGAGTAATCGAGCCAGTCTGCGCTCGCCGACCGTCATCAAACCTCACGTGTCCGAAGTCGGCGCAACAAAACACGACGTCGAGTGGAGAGTTCAGAGGGTCCGAAGACGATTTTCATTTCTTGAACCGTAACGCAGCCCACTCGTGTTTTTGCGCACTGTCGGTGCGAAAGTCGCGCTTTAAAGAGTGTTCGTATGCCTGTGCACAACACTGCGCTCAACTTGTGTGAAGTGTTGTCAATATTCACATCAAATACTGCGGCGTAGGCATCTCCCAGGGTTGTGCGGTGACATCGGAGTGAGGCAACGACAAATGGCTAAAGGGCGTTCGCCCGGACCTCGCATTACTGTGCCGTGGAACGAAATCGCGAATCGCAACTCGATTCAAATTTTGCTTCATTGTTGAGAACTTGTTGACAATCGCAAAGGTTGCGCCACCTAGCGTCGCTTTGTGACCGATCTCTCCGAACGTCCTCGCGCCACGGGCCGAATCAGAAATACGCGTTCTTCTCGCGACGTGTCGGACGTCGCTGCCTTCGAAAGTACGTCGGCGACGTTCCGATCCACCCATCCTTCGTCGTGGAACGGCCTCCTCGAGGCACTACCCGAGGCCACGGCGCTCCTCGACGGCCGCGGTCTCGTCCACTACGTCAACGGGCTGCTGACGAATTTGACGGGCTATGCGCTGCACCAGCTCATTGGTCAAGATGTACAGATTCTGGTGCCCGAACGCCTCCGCGAACGACTCCTGCGCGCCCGTCGCGAACGTCCGGATACGGCGATGGCTTCAATCTGGAACGACCAGGACTTGACGATCCTGCGTCGCGATGGAAAAGAGATACCGGTGGAAGTCTCGAGCTCGCCCCTCGCGTTGGAAGAAGGTGCGTGGGTCATCGTGGCGATCCGCGACCTGAGCGTGCAGCGGGCGAACGAGCAGGCTCACGCGGACGCCGAACTTCGATTCCGTGTCGCTTTCGAGAACAACATGGCACCCATGACCTTCGCCGACTCCAACGACCGAATCATCGCCGTCAATGACGCCATGTGCGAAATGGTCGGCTTTACGAAAGAAGAACTGTTGGGCTGTGACTCGACGCCGTTCACGCATCCCGAGGACGTGGGCATCACGGAGAGCACGCACCAACGACTCATCTCGGGCGAAGTGGAACAAGAACGCTACATAAAGCGCTATCTGCGAAAGGATGGTCGCGTGATTGACGTCGAAGTGTCGCGTTCCCCCGCGCGCGACGTCGACGGCGAGATTCTCTATTTCGTGTTCTCCGAACGCGACATCACCGAAGAACGAGCACTGGCCGCGCAGCTCTCACACCAAGCCCTGCACGATCCGCTCACCGGACTCGCCAACCGGGCACTGTTCGAGGAACGCCTCGCTCAGGCGCACGGTCGGGTCGTTCGCCAGGGGGGCATTGGCGCGGTTCTTTTGATCGACCTCGATGACTTCAAGGGCGTCAACGACACGCACGGTCACTTCGTCGGCGACCAATTGTTGACGGCGATCGCCAACCGGCTCGAACTCATCACCCGGAGCGCCGACACGTTGTGTCGCTTCGGGGGAGATGAATTCTTGTACCTGGCCGAAGGACTCGTCTCGGCGAAAGAGGCCGAGGTCCTCGCCGAGCGACTGATTCGGGTCATCGCCGAGCCCTACAATATCGCGGGATTCCTGATCGAACAGCGCGCGAGCGTCGGCATAGTCATATGGGATTCGACCTGCACCAGTTTCTCCGAGACGATCCAGAACGTGGACGCCGCGCTCTACGAAGCGAAGCGAAACGTTCGTGGTCACCACGTGGTCTTCACTCCCACCATGCATCAGAACGCGGTGAGCCGATTCTCGTTGGTCCAGGAACTTCGCCACGCGTTCAACGCCGGCGACCTCGCGATGCACTATCAGCCGATCGCCGATCTCGCCACCAGCGAAGTGGTCGGCTTCGAAGCATTGATGCGCTGGCATCACCCCGAACGGGGATGGGTCGCGCCCAATGACTTCATTCCGCTCGCCGAAAAGAGTGACCTGATTGTCGAACTTGGATCGTTCGCGCTGCGAGAATCAATCCGCGAAGCCAGCAAATGGGCGACCGAGGATTCGTCGTCACTTCGTCCGTACGTGACCGTCAATCTCTCGGCCCGACAGTTCCTCGACCCCGGATTAGTGCCGACGATCAAGAGGCTGCTACGTGAAAGTGCCCTCCCGCCGGAGTTCCTCATCTTGGAGATCACCGAGAGCGTGGCGTTGATTGACATCGACGAGACACTGAAGGTGCTTGAGCATCTTGGCAACTTGGGTGTGGGCATCGCGCTCGACGATTTCGGAACCGGTTTCTCCTCACTGTCCTACCTCGCGAGACTCAATCCCCGGATCATCAAGATCGACCAGTCCTTCGTGCGACCAGTCGACGATTGCCCTCGAAACGACACGCTGCTCGAGACGATCATCTCCATGGGTCAAAAACTCGACATGACGATGCTGGCCGAAGGCATTGAGACCGAACCTCAATTCAGGCGACTTCGCCGATTGGGATGTGAACTCGGACAGGGCTATCTCTTCTCAGCGGCGGTGCCCAACGACCAGGTCGAAGCAATGGTGGGCCAGGTCTTCGTCACCGGAGCGTGAGTTCGTCAGTCCCTTCGAGTTGAGGTCGTCGGTTTAGACTTCGTCCGTGTTGGTCGACGGTGGTCTTTCGTTTCGAAGCGATGACGTGGGCGCCGAGGCGCGCGAACTCGAACTCGCGGGCTACGACGGAGCCTGGTCGGCCGAAACCGGACACGACCCGCTCATGATTGTCGCCGGTGCCGCAACCACCACCACGACGTTGGAACTCGGCACTGGCATCGTGGTCGCGTTTGCGCGCAGTCCAATGATCACCGCCACCATGGCGAACGACGTGCAGTTGTTCTCGCACGGTCGACTGCTCCTCGGTTTGGGCTCACAAATCAAACCGCACATTGAGAAGCGCTACTCGATGCCGTGGTCGCACCCCGCGCCGCGAATGCGCGAGTACATCTTGGCGATGCGGGCCATTTGGGCCTGTTGGCATGAGGGCGTAGCACTCAACTTTCGCGGTGAGTACTACCGACACACGCTCATGTCGCCGTTTTTCAATCCCGGCCCGAACCCGTACGGCGCGCCGCAGGTCTACCTGGCGGCAGTGGGCGAACTGATGACCGAAGTCGCGGGTGAAGTCGCTGACGGCCTCCTCGTCCATCCCTTCTCCACCGAGCGCTACATTCGCGAGGTCACCTTGCCCGCGCTCGAGCGCGGACTCGCCAAGTCCGGACGAGAGATTGAGGACCTTCCAATTTCATTCTCCGGTCTGATCGCGACGGGTGAGACGGATGAGGAACTGGCGGACGCGATACGTCGAGTGCGGGGTCAGATTGCCTTCTACGGATCGACGCCTGCGTATCGAGGCGTCCTCGAACTTCACGGCTGGGGCGACTTGCAGAGCGAACTCAACACACTCTCAAAGACGGGGGAGTGGGAGAAGATGGGCGAGCTCATCGACGACGACGTCCTCGACGCATTCAGCGTGGTGGCCAAACCGAACGACGTGGGCGCCGTTGTTCGGTCGAGACTCAACGACGTCATCAGTCGCTTCGGCATCTACGCGCCGTACGCGTTGAGTGACGACGCTCGTCGAGCGATCGTGAGCGGACTTCGCTCGTAGTCGCCCGACGCGGCGAAATGAGACGCTTCGGTGACGATCGCTCACTCGGGACATCCTCTTTTTTCACCTAACGCAAAACTAAGGTCAAGAGGTGAGCTGGAACGAGGAGCCATGGTCGTGGGAACCGACCCAGGACATCCTTGATTATTTGGGCTTCGCAGGCGTCGAGACGACGCGCGACCAATTGGCCCGACTTCATCGTCGCCGATTGATCGGCGAGCCGTTTCACGATCAGAACGGTGGACGCAGTTCGCTGGCCCGCTACCCCGCGGGAACGGCCGAGCGAATGCTTCGCATTTCGCAGTTGCGCTCGAGCACGAAACAGCTAGACGAGTTGGCGTGGCGTTTGTGGTGGGAGGGTTTCGACGTCGAACCCGACCTCATTCGCACATATCTCTTGAAGCGAGCGACTCGCTGGGACGAACAGTTGCGAGAGATTCGCATGGTCGCCGGTGACACGAACGACGACGAAAAGGGCGAGCGTGACATTCTCGAAGAGGTCTTCTTCGAGCACCTGAAGGTGGGTCCAGCGATGGTGTCGGCGCGCAAACGACTCGGTCGAGGCTCGGAACTCTACGCGGAGTTTTCGGCCCTGCTCATCGACCTGATGCACGGTGACCTCTCGTCGCTCGATCGAATCGAGGACCGCCTCTTCGACCGCGAGGCGACCGGTCGCGTGGCCCGCGCCAACTCCGAAGAGTCGCGACGGGCGGGCGAAGTAGCGCTGCAAGCGATGCAGGACAGTATGGATACGGCCTTTATCCAATTAGTCACGTCGCTTGATGACAAGGAAATCGCGAACGCTCGTCCCGTGGCATTGCGATTTCTCGGACTCATCTCAAACGTCGGAAGCATCGTTCAAGAGGTATTTGGAGGATCCGGTCACGGTCGTGACAACGTGGGTAAGAGCCTTATCACAATGGCCGAGAACTCCGAAGAACAGGTCCTCGCGCTGCTCTTGACCTCGTCGTTCTTACAAGACGACGGCGTTCGAGAGGCCTTGCCCGAGATGACGCCCGAGCCGGCGACGGCTCCGGCAATTTCGTATCTGGATTTTCTGCGGTTGCGCTATTTGGCGCTTGAAGTCCCGGGCTTCGTCGCTCTGCTCGCGCCAACCCTCGTACGATCGGCGTTCGCGACGCCCGCGGGCGCCGAGGAGTGGCACGCGAGCTTCGACGAGTTTTGGCTTGACCACTTCGTCGAACTTCGAGAGGCCATGGCTCTTCGCCCCGATTTATTCGCGGAGGAACCGCTCGAACTAGGCGAAACAATAGAAATCGAAGTCGAAGCTAAAAAAAAAAATCTAAAATGAGGTTCTGGAAAGGTGAATGCAGTCGTGCATTCACTGACTGGCGCGGGCTCAATTTCGGAGCCGGGGATGGCGCGTGGCTCATTGAAGATAGCGGAATCGACGTTTCTACCGAGGCGTTGATCTCTACGTAGCCTCGCTTTTCGCGAGGTGCAGGACAATGTCCCTAGATCCTGCCGAGTTGATCGGTCGTGTTGTGCGCTCGCTGATGGCAGCCAGTGCACAGATACTGGCAGTTCGCCAGTTCGTCATCGCCGCCCGCAACCAGTGATTTCTTGTGGTGAAACTCCTTCGCAGGTAGGCGACAGTGTCCGTAGTGGGGACACCAGCTGGCAGTGCACTCACACGTGCCTCGCGCCCGCTGACGGGCCAGTCGCTGTACCGAATCAGGAAAACTCACGTGGCCCTCCTTCGTAGTCCTATCTTCTCACCTCGTGGTTAGGACATAAAGCGTAGTGCTCTCGTAAAAACACACGGGTGACCCTTGGTCACGTGCGAGCCCCTAGAACGCGAGCGACGTACCAACCATCGACAAAGTTTCCGCGAATGGAACGGCGCGTGAGAACAAGAAACCTTGACCCAGAGAGCAGTGCAGTTCGCGAAGGGTCTCGAGTTGTTGCGGCGTCTCGATCCCTTCGGCGAGCATGGTCATTCCAAGGTTGTGCCCGAGCGACACAATCGTCTCAAGCAGTCGATCGCTGTGCTTGGTGATCATCGCCGGGCGAACGAATGTCTGGTCGACCTTAATGATCATCGGATTCAACAGCGCGAGATACGAGAGCGAGGAGAAGCCGGTACCGAAGTCGTCCAGCGCCACCCCAATGCCGAGGGCGGTCAATTGGTCGATCATTTGGAGCGTGTCGGCAATCTCGATCAGCGCCACGCCCTCGGTGATCTCCAGAATGAGGCGGTCGGCCGGTAGCGAGCATTCATCTAACTCCCTCTTCACCAGGGTGAGCAGACCGGGATCGTGGAATTGACGCGCCGAGAGGTTCACCGAGACGTAGGGCTCCGAGAGGGAGTCCTTCGAACGTCCCCATTGGCTCGCCGCCATGATCGATTCGTGCAGCGCGAACGCCCCGAGGTCCAAGATGAGTCTGCTCTGTTCGGCCAGAGGAATGAAGTCACTCGGTGGCACCCAACCCCGCTCGGCGTGATGCCAGCGCATCAAAGCTTCGAAGCCGACGACTTCGTTGGTGGAAAGTCGAACGATCGGTTGGTAGTGCATCGCGAGTTCGTTCGACGCCACTGCCTGACGTAGTTCCTGGATGATGGAGAATCGATTCACCACCTGGTGGTGCATGCCGGGGACGTAGACGAAGTGTCGGCCCTTGCCGAGTCGTTTGGCTTCGTAGAGTGCGACGTCGGCGTCACGCAATACGTCGGACATTTCGGTGTTCGAGGAGTCCCACACGACGACGCCGAGGCTCGCGCGTTGTTCGAGGCTCAGTCCGCCAATGGCGAAGGGCTCGTCGAGTGAACGAAGGAAGCGCTCGGCGATCAGTTCCGCCTCCTCCGGTCCCGTGATCCCTTCGGCGAGGTACAAGAACTCATCACCGCCGAAACGACAGAGTGTGTCGGTCGTTCGAGTGACGCCGTCGAGTCGGCGCGCGACGCCTTCGAGGAGTTGGTCGCCCACGAGGTGACCGCAGGTGTCGTTCACGCCCTTGAAGTCATCGAGGTCCAGCAGAAAGATGGCACCGTGTCCTCCCTGGCGCAGGATGCGCGAGTGGGCCTGAGCGAGGCGATCATCCAAGAGCGCTCGATTCGCGAGGCCGGTCAGCGGATCGTGGAGCGCCTGGTGTGAGAGTTTGGCGGTGAGGATTCGTTCTTCGGTGATGTCACGTTCCGAGATGATGAAGTACAAGGTTTTGCCGGTCTTGTCACGGGCGGGAGATTTCGACACTTCGGCGACAATCATCCGACCGTCTCGGTGGAGGTAACGCTTCACGTAGCGGACTTGGCGAATCTCGCCTTGCAAGAATCGTGCGTGCGACTCCTCGGTGATGCCGACGTCGTCTGGATACGTAAAGTGCTTGGAGTCAAAGCCGATGAGTTCGTTTCGCGTGCGCCCCATCATCGTGCAAAAGGCGTCGTTCGCCGCGATGATGCAGTCCTGTAGGTCGGTGAAGACCATGGGCGCCATGTTGTCCTCGAAGGCCAGGCGGAAATGTTGTTCGGCTTCAATACGAGCCTGTTCCGCGGCGCGCTGGGCGCTGTTGTCGCGGATGGACCCCACGGTCCAACGGTGACCGTCCACGGTGAGGGGTGAGAGCGCAAAGTCGACCGAGCGCTCGCTGCCGTCCTTGCAGAGCACCGTCAGTGCTCGGTCATTCCAAATAAGTCGTGAGTCAGGTTCCCTGGCGTACTGACGTCGAGCCTCTCCCTCCATCGGTCGCAGAACCGGAGGAATCAGTATCTGGACGTTCTGTCCTACGAGCTCGTCGTGCGTGTAACCGGTGAGATAGGCGAGTTCAGCGTTCACGTAGTGCATGACGCCGTGGAGATCGATGAGCGCTGTGCCGTCGGGTAGCGCCTCCAGGAGACTCTGCCACGCGATCGATAGGTCCTCCGGAGTACTCACTTCAGTTCAAGGCCCAGCAGAGTTGATCGCCGACGGTTGCACAATGCATGAATTGAATGATGGCACAGTGCGTGAAGGAGTTCGGCATTTCGCGACGTGTCGTGCGTCACAATCTGCCCCACATCGGCGCGCCCACGGGGAATTTACGAAGGGTTGTCCTCGGGGTGTTCCGCCACCCACTCGTCGTCGGTCTCCATCTCCGGATGCGACTTCACCCATTGGGCGTGGCGCGGATTGTTGGGATCAAGGAGATCGTCGGAGACATCACTTACAAATTCGTCGTGAGTGATCTCTTCGGTCTTGACTTCTGGAGTCGGAATCGCCACCTCCGGCAACGCGCCAGGACCGGGGCGCACCCCCAGCGCCTGGAATGCCTCACCGGGTTTAATGTTCGGGTCCGGCGCGTAACTAATGCCTCGCTTGTCGGACTTGCGACGCATCAGTACGGCGCCGACGAACAGTGCCACCAGCACAATCACCACAATCACGTAAACCAACTGACGAACCTCGTTTCATTTGCCATCAGAGCGGCGGTCAATTCACGTCGTCGCGTACGCAATGAGCATACCGAGCCAAGCGAGTCCCCAACCTGGTCACCCGAGTTATGCGCCGGGCCGCGAGAGCGACCTTTGTTACTACCATTGAGCCACGAGGTGAATGGTGTCCCAATTACTCTTTACGGCCTTCAGCAACCGAGCTGACGCGGTGCAACTCGCCCGAGAGGCCGGTCGGCAACTTCAAGCCGACGGCATCACGTCGAACCTTCACCTTCTCGACGTCGACACCACGCCCGACGTGGACGCCTCGACGCTGGTGGTGAGCCTCGGCGGAGACGGGACGTTTCTCAAATCCGCTCGACTCGCCCACGCGCTGGGCGCGCGTGTACTCGCCGTCAACCTCGGCCGACTCGGATTTCTTCTCAATGTTCCGTCAAATGAAGTGGTCGCCGACGCCAAGGTCGCGCTGTCGGGCGACCACGTCGTCGAACGAATCGCGCTCTTGATTTCAGTTTCCGGGTCGAACCTAGAGGAGTTCGCGCTCAACGAAGTCGTCGTTGAGCGCGCCCACGCCGGTCACATGGTGCGGCTCAAGACCTACGTCGATGACGACGAGTACCTCACCTACAACGCCGACGGCGTGATGGTCGCCACGCCGACGGGCAGTACCGGCTACAGCTTCTCGGCTGGTGGGCCCGTTGTCGAGGCGACGCTGCCCGTGATGATTCTGACGCCGGTCGCGCCGCACTTCACGATCGACCGCTCGATCGTGGTCGCCGACGACAAGGTGATTCGTCTGGTCGCTGAAGACAAGTCGGCCATCATCGTCGCCGACGGACAAGACATCGGCTCGTTGGGCGCCGGTCAATTCGTCGAGGTCCGCAAGAGCCCGACGCCGGTTCGAGTCGTCGCGACACGAAGTTTCAATCTCGCGTCACGCCTGCACGAGGGTCTTCGAGAGGGCCATGCCTAAGTCCCAGCTGTTGGAGTTGTACGCCCACGGATTAGGAGTCATCCAAGAGGCTCGCCTGGAATTCGGCCCGGGCTTCAACGTTCTCACGGGTGAAACCGGAGCGGGGAAGACGCTCCTCTTGGGCGCCCTCGATCTCTGTTTAGGTGGTGACGGCTCGGTGACGCGCGCGGCGATCGCCCCTGACATGCGCGCGGCCGCCGTTTTTACCTTGAACGGCGAGCGTGAAATCGTCCTCACGAGGGAGTCGGGCACGTCGGGACGTCTGCGCAGCGCCATCGACGGCGCCTCGAGCAGCGCCGAGGCACTGCGAGCACTGGCCGATGAACTGATCGTCATCCACGGGCAACACGACTCGCTCAGACTGCGCAGTCGCGGCGAGGTGCTACGCCTCGTCGACGCTCAAGGACACGTCTCGGTCGATGATCTCTCGCGTGCACGGCGCGATCTGCAGGAGGCGCAACGTGAACGAACCGCACTGGGTGGCGACGGAGAGGAAAGGACTCGAGAGCTCGAATTCGTCGCGTTCCAGATTGACGAGCTCGAGGACGCGGCCGTTCGATCGAGCGTGGAGCTCGACGAGACGTTGGAGGAGCTCACGCGTCTGAGTGAACTACGCGACGGCCAGGCGGCACTCGTCGGAGTCCTGGACAATTTGGACGCCGACGATGATGAGGCGGTTCTCACCCAGTTCGCTCGAGCGATTAGTCGATTGCCCATCGGCGAGGCGTACGACGCCGCGCGCGAGTTACTACGAAACGCCCTCGAACAGTCGCGCGAGGCGGTGCACGAACTCGCCGGACTTTCAGAACCGGAGTCGTTCGATGCATCGGCGTTGAAAGAACTGGACGATCGCGCGACCGTCTTGCAAACACTCGTGAGGAAATACGGCTCGTTGTCGATCGCGCTGAGCACGCTCGACGATCTACGTGAACGCTGGTTGTTACTCGTTGAGGCGTCGTCTCGAAGCGCGACGCTCGGCGGAGAGATTGGGTTGATGACCGAGCGCCTCGCGACGTTGGCCGAACAGGCTCTTCGAGATCGTACGGCGGCCTGTGACTCGCTGACCCGAGCCGTCGCCGGACAGTTGTCGCGGGTCGCGCTGGGCCACGCGGAGCTTCGTTTTGTCGTCGCTGGCGACGACGGATCAGAGGCACAGATCCTCTTCACTCCCAATCCTGGCCAACCGGAAGGTCCGCTGCAGTCGCTGGCGAGTGGGGGAGAGTTGAGTCGAGTCCTCCTGGCACTCTCACTCGAGTCGGCCCACGAGGACGTCGTCGCGGTCTTCGACGAAGTGGACGCCGGCATCGGCGGTCAAGTGGCCCAGCAGATCGGCGAGTGCCTGCGCGAACTGGGTCAACACCAGCAAGTTCTCGCGGTCACCCACTTAGCGTCGGTCGCGGCGAAGGCCGATCATCATTTCGTGGTCGAGAAGCAGATCGGCCGTAAAGACGTGAGGACGTCGGTGCGGGCCCTCAGTGGTGACGAACGGGTCGAGGAGATTGCGAGAATGCTCGTCGGAGACGAGATCACCCTCGAATCGAGGGCGTTAGCGCGTCAGATGTTGGAAACACAGCGTTAATAGTTCGGTTCGGTCTCACGGCGTCGCTATGCTGGTGTTCCGTGGAAGCGGCGGTTTACGAATGACCAAATTCGTCTTTGTAACTGGTGGTGTGTCGAGTTCTCTGGGCAAGGGATTGACCGCCTCGTCGCTGGGTCGACTCCTTAAATCTCGGGGCCTCAAGGTCACGATGTGCAAGCTCGACCCGTACCTGAACGTCGACCCCGGCACGATGAATCCCGGCGAGCACGGCGAGGTGTTCGTCACCGACGACGGCGGCGAGACCGACCTGGACCTCGGTCATTACGAACGATTCATTGACGAGTCGCTCTCCAAGATGTCCAACACCACGACCGGATCGGTCTATTCGAACGTGATCGCCAAGGAACGACGCGGTGACTATCTGGGCAAGACCGTACAAGTGATCCCGCACATCACCGACGAGATCAAAGAGCGGGTTCGGCGGCTCGGCACGCTCGGCGCCGACGTCGTGATCGTCGAGATCGGTGGCACCGTCGGGGACATCGAGATCGTTCCCTTCATTGAATCGATTCGTCAATTTCGCCGTGACGCCGGTCGCGACAACGTCTGCTACGTCCATTTGACGCTCGTGCCGTACCTCGCGCCGTCCGGTGAGCAGAAGACCAAACCGACGCAGCACTCGGTGACCGAACTGCGTTCGCGCGGTATTCAACCGGACGTGATCGTCTGTCGAAGTGACCAGCCGCTGTCGGACGGTCTCAAGCGAAAGATCTCGTTGCTCTGTGACGTGCCGATGCAGGCCGTCATCTCGGCCGTCGACGCGCCCAGCATCTACGACATCCCCATCACGATGTACGACGAGGGCTTGGACACGATGGTGTGCAACACCCTCGGCATCGACCTCGAGGCCAACCCCATCGATCTGAGCGCATGGCGCGACGTCGTTCGTCGCGTGCACAGCACCACCAAGACTCTTCGCATCGGCGTCGTCGGTAAATACGTGACGATGCCTGACGCGTATCTCTCGGTCGGCGAGTCGATTCGCCACGCCGGATTCGCCATCGGCGCCAAGACCACCATTGAGTGGTTGGAGGCCGAACGCGTCCCGACCGAGATCGACTCTGAACGCATCCGTCAACTCGACGGCATCGTCGTGCCAGGCGGCTTCGGCGAGCGTGGTGTCGAGGGCATGATCGCCGCAGCGCGCATCGCTCGCGAGCACGACATCCCCTATTTGGGTCTGTGCCTCGGGATGCAGGTGATGGTCGTCGAGTTCGCCCGTCACTGTTTGGGGCTGAGTGACGCGCACTCCACGGAGATCTCGATTAGTACGTCGGCGCCGGTCATTGCGCTGATGGCCGAGCAGATGGACGTCACCGACCTCGGCGGCACGATGCGACTCGGAGCCTGTCCCGCGATGTTGGACGAAGGCTCGGTCGTGGCCGAGCTCTACGGCACGACCGTCGTGTCCGAGCGCCACCGCCACCGCTACGAATTTAATTCGCGCTACCGCGCCCAGTTCGAGGCAGCGGGCATGCGCTGTTCCGGCACGTCGCCCGACGGACGTCTCGTGGAGTTCACCGAGATCGCCGATCATCCGTTCTATGTCGGCACCCAGGCACACCCGGAGTTCAAGTCGCGCCCCGATCGTGCGCACCCGCTCTTTCTCGGCCTCATCAAAGCCGCCGCCGCGCGCGCCGAAGGGCGCGAGCCGCACATCATTGATCCGGAATCGGTCGACGCCACGATGTGAGCGAGACGTTCCGAGTCATTGGAACCAAGAGACTCCTTCAGTCCCACGTGTTCGGCGTAGAACAGCGCACCGTCGAGCACGACGACACGACCTTCGAGCGTGACGTGGTGACGCATCTCGGCGCGGTCGCGATCCTCGCACTCAACGAGCGCGAGGAGATCGGCATGATCCGTCAGTACCGCACGCCGTTCGATCGCTTTTGTTGGGAGGTGCCCGCCGGGACACTCGACGTACCCGGTGAGGACGCGCTGAGTGCCGCGCAACGCGAACTGCTCGAAGAACTCGGGTGCGAAGCGACGCAGTGGACGCTGTTGGGCCGATTCATGACCTCGCCCGGTTGGTCGAATCAACTGATGACGATCTTCGAAGCGCGAGGTCTCACCACGTCATCGCGCCATCCAGCCGGGCCTGAGGAGGCCGGCTCGACGGTGCGTTGGTTCACGCGAGAAGATTTGCGCGAGACTCTTCGTCGTGAGCCCGCGATCGACAACACCACCGTGGTCGCCCTCGGACGCGTCTTCGGATCGTTCTTTGACGACCTCTGAGGGGTACCTCGCTGAGTACCTGCAGTGGCTGACCATAGAAAGGGGTCGAAGTCGCGCGACGATCGAGGCCTACCGCCGGGACGTGAAGAAACTGCTCGTGTGGATGACGGACTCTGAGTTCGTTCTCGACGCCCTGGGCGAACGCGATCTCGAGCGCTACTGCAATCAGCTCCGTCACCAAAAGCGAGCCGAAACGTCGATCGCACGGTCCGTGGCATCGATCCGAGGATGGTTCGCGTACCTGGTGGTCGAGGGCTACTTGGCGAACGATCCCAGCATTCATTTGAAGGGCGGTCGACGCGGTCGCTCGTTGCCCAAACCACTGGCCGAAGAGGAGATCGCGGCATTGCTCGATTCCATACCCGACGCAACGCCGAGTGATCTGCGTGACCGCGCCCTGCTCGAACTGCTCTACGGCACGGGGGCGCGGGTATCGGAGGTCGTCGGCATCGACCTCGGCGACCTCGATTTCGATGAGCAGCTGATCCTCGTCACGGGCAAGGGATCCAAGCAGCGCCTCGTGCCCATGGGTACGGCATTGACAGTGGCGTTGCGCGACTACCTCGAGCCGCGCGGTCGCGGCTCATTTCCCGGCGCTCGAAAAGACGCTCGACTGTTCTTGAACGCCCGCGGGGGGGCGCTGAGTCGACAGGGCGTGGACCTCATCATCGACAAGCGGGCACTGCCCGTCGGGATTGAACGTTCACGCATCAGCGCCCACGTGTTTCGCCATAGTTGCGCCACGCACATGCTGGCCCACGGAGCGGACATACGCGTGGTACAAGAGCTTCTGGGGCACGTTTCAATCTCCACAACACAGATTTACACCGCGGTGGCGGTAACGTCACTGAAACGCGAATACCACAACGCGCACCCTCGGGCGCACGACTAAACCGAAAGTCTCGATGTTCCACTCTTATTACTTCTACATAGCACTCTTGCCGTCGATCATCCTGCACGAGGTGAGCCACGGATGGGTGGCGAACTTGTTCGGTGATCCGACAGCGAAGAACGCCAAACGGCTGTCGCTCAATCCGATGCGCCACATCGATCCCTTCGGCACGATTCTGTTGCCGGCGTTGTTGATCGCGCTGCACTTTCCGCCGTTCGGATACGCAAAACCCGTTCCCGTCAACACGTCGCGACTTCGCAAGCCGCGACAGCAGTCGCTCTACGTCTCTCTCGCCGGACCTTTCGTCAACATCGTGTTGTCGGGCATCGGCCTGCTCTTGTGTGACCTCGCCGTCACGGACCAATTTGGAAGCGTCACTGTGCAGAACAACACGCTGCTTAACGTGGGACTTGCGCTCGGACTCTCCAATCTCTTGCTCGCGGCGTTCAACCTGCTTCCGATTCCGCCGCTCGACGGATCAGCGATTATTGAGCGTTTCGTGCCGAATCAGCACCTCGGTACCTACTACCACTGGCGGGCACGCGCGCTGCCGCTCGTCTTGGGATTCGTGATCTTGAGCGAGTACGTGTTCCACTTCGGATCGAACGCGCTGGGTGACCTGCAGAATTGGTGGATCAATCTGATTAGATGAGGCCCATCGCGCGCGCCGCGCGCCGGTAGACCTCGCCGGCGACCTCATTCGCCTTGAGAGCACCCCGTGCGACCACGGCGCGAAGTTCAACGGGATCGGCCATCAGTTCGCCGTAGCGCTTCTGTATCGGCGCGAGCGACTCGACGACGAGTGCGGCGAGGTCGTTCTTCAGATCGCCGTAGCGGGTGTAACGCTCGGCCACCGCCTGAGGAGTCTCATTGCTGAAGCTCGAATAGATCTCGAGCAGGTTCGAGATGCCGGGCTTCTTGTCCCCGTCGTAGCGCACTTCATTGTCGGTGTCGGTGACCGCCTTCTTGATCTTCTTGTCAATCTCCTCGGGCGAATCCGTTACGAAGATCGAGCCCATCGGGCTCGAGATTGACTTCGACATCTTTCGCGTCGGCTCCTGCAGGTCCATCACGCGCGCCGCGACCTTGGGCTGCACGCCGAGCGGCACCACGAAGGTCGCGCCGTATCGGTTATTGAAACGTTCCGCGAGGACGCGCGTCAATTCGAGGTGTTGTCGCTGGTCGTCGCCGACTGGTACTTCGGCCGTCTCGTAGAGCAAGATGTCCCCGGCCATCAGGACCGGATAGGTCAAGAGACCGACGCGGTAGCCAGTTTTGCGTGTCGATTTCTCCTTGAACTGGGTCATGCGGCTGAGTTCGCCGTAGGTGGCGACGCACTCAAGCAGCCAGTTCATTTGGGCGTGGTACGGGACTTCGCTCTGCAAGAAGATGGTACAGATCTCGGGGTCGAGTCCGGCGGCCAAGTACGTGGCGATGAGATCGAGCGATTGGTTACGCAACATCGCCGGATCGATCTCGAGCGTCAACGCGTGAAGATCGACGACGCAGTAGAACGCGTCGTAACTCTGTGCCTCCACCCACTGTTTCAATGCGCCGAGGTAATTTCCGATGTGTAGCGTGCCCGACGGCTGCATGCCCGAGAGAATTCTCATCACGCAATTCTACGTGCAGAGCGTTCGCACTTACGAAGTAGTGTTTTGGAGTGACCTTCGTCGTGACGACGCCGTCTTTCAGCGGCCCCGTGGAGCTGCTCCTCCAAATGATTTCCGGTCACGACGTCGACATCCTCGACGTCCCGCTCGGACCGATCGTCGACGCCTTCATCGTCGTGTTGCGAGACGAGGCCGTCACGATCGAAGTGGAAGACCTTTCGGAGTTCCTCCTCATTGCCTCGATCTTGCTCGAGATGAAGAGCCGGAGCCTGTTGCCCGGGCGCGACGACGCCGAACCAGACGAGGAGTTCGTCGGTTGGGAAGAGCGCGACGTTCTTCTGGCTCGGCTGCTCGAGCTGCGCACCTACGCCGCGCTCTCGGACGCGTTCGTCTCGCTCCTCGAGCGCGCCGTCCGCGCCTACCCGCGCCTACGAGGGCTTGACGACGGTTTCGTCGTCGTCCCACCAGACCTGCTGGCCGGCGTGACGACGGCCATTCTCGCCGGCGCCTACCTACGGGGTATTGAAGACAAGCCCGTGCCCGTTCTGCGTCTTAACCACGTCACCGTCGACGCGGTCTCGGTCGCCGAAACCGTGGTGTCACTTTCGCAACGTCTGCCGTCAATGGGTCAACTCTCGTTTCGGGCGCTGACCGAGGCCCTCGGCAGCCGCATCGAGATCATCGTGCACTTCCTCGCCCTCCTCGAACTGTGCAAGCTCGGGCTGGTCGAACTCGGGCAAGGTTCGACCTTCGGCGACGTTCAGATTTCGTGGATCGACGAAGGGTCAGATCTCGACATTGGAACGGTTGACGTCTATGAGGGATGACTTCTCGCTCGAACAGAAACTCGAAGCCATGCTCACGGTGGCGCTCGAACCCATTTCGGCCGAGGAGCTCGCCGACGTCGTCGAAACCGAGGCCGCCGACGTTACGACGACCTTGCGACGACTTCGCGGCGAATTTCTCGAAGATCGGCGAGGTTTCCAACTCGCCGAATTGGCGAGTGGGTGGGTCATGCAGTCGTCGCCGGACGTGGCGTCGTGGGTCGCGAAGTTCGCCAGCCGTGACGTCTCGCACCGCCTGAGTTCGGCGGCGCTCGAAACACTCGCCATCATTGCGTACCGACAGCCGATCTCACGAGCGCAGATCACGGCGCTGCGCGGCGTGAACGTCGACGGCGTCTGCCGGCTTCTCGAACAGCGCCAGTACATCGAAGAAACGGGTCGCGCCGGTGGACCGGGTCAACCCATCCTCTACGGCACGACCGAACTCTTCCTCGATCGCATGGCGCTCGCGTCACTCAGTGACCTTCCGCCAATCGAAGAGTTCATGCCGCCGATCGACACGGCCAATCGTCTCGTCGAAGAGATGGGCTTTGACATCGACGAAAGCTCCGAGGTCTCGTAGTTGGACGAGGGCGAGCGCCTTCAAAAGACCCTCGCTCGCGCGGGCTTTGGATCACGGCGCGCCTGCGAGATCCTCATCAGTGAACGACGCGTGACGATTGACGGTCGCGTCGCGGAACTCGGCAATCGGGTCGATCCCGACCTCCAGGTCATCTGCGTCGACGGATCGCTGGCGCCGACCGCACAGAACACCGTTTATTTCTTGCTGAACAAGCCCGACGGCGTCGTGACCACCGCCTCGGATCCTCAGGGACGAACGACGGTCCTTGAGCTCGTCGAAAGCCCGGTGCGAATCTTTCCCGTTGGCCGTCTGGACATGAACACCGAGGGTCTGCTGATCCTCACCAACGACGGTCGGTTGGCTCACCTGTTGACGCATCCCAGTTCCGGTATTCCCAAGGAGTACCTCGCGCGCGTCGAGGGCGACCCGTCGCCGGCCGCGATTCGGCGCCTGCGCGACGGTGTCGAATTGGAAGATGGCATGACCAGTCCCGCCCAAGTCAGCCGAGTGAGTGAGGGACTGCTGCGCATCGTCATTCATGAAGGACGCAACCGTCAGGTGCGCCGGATGTGCGCGGCCGTCGGCCACGACGTCACTCGCCTCGTGCGCACACGCATCGGCCCGATCCAAGACGCCACGCTGTCGCCCGGCTCGTCGCGCCAGCTTTCTCTGGCCGAAGTACGCCGCTTGATGGAAGCCGTTGGGATGAGTGAGGCAATCGCCTCTACGATGCCAACATGAGATTGGCACAACTACGAGGCCTTCGCGGCGCCACGACGTGCGACGAGGACACGCCCGCGGCGATCGAAGACGCCACCCAAGAACTGCTGCGCGCGCTGATGGATCGAAACGAGTTGGTCCACGACGACGTCGTCAGTGTCATATTCACCACGACCCGCGATCTGACCTCGACGTTCCCGGCGACCGCGGCGCGCGGCATTGGTTTCGGTGATATTCCTCTACTTTGCGCCAGTGAGATTGACGTGCCGGGTTCCATGCCGAAGTGCATTCGTATTCTGATTCACCTCTATACGACCAGGTCCCGCAGCGATCTTCGACACGTCTACCTTCGAAACGCTCAGGGCCTGCGTGATGACCTCCCCGAATAGTCGCCACGCCCACGTCGTCGGCCTGGGTCTGATCGGTGCGTCGGTGGCCTTGGCACTCAAAGAGGCTGGCTGGATCGTCACTGGAGTGGATAGCGTCGCTGCGACGGTGACGTCGGCGATCGACGTTGGTGTGATCACGGGCACCGAACTGTCGCCCGACGTCGACCTGGTCGTCATCGCCACGCCCGTGCGAAACGTGGCCCAACTCGCGAGCGAGGCTCTGGCGACGCTGTCCAATCCCGAGGTCGTCGTCACCGACGTCGCGGGCGTCAAGGGTTCCATCGTCGCTCAGGTCGTCGACGAACGTTTCCTGGGGGGTCACCCCATGGCCGGCTCGGAGTTGCGGGGGCTCTCGGGCGCGCGCGCGGATCTCTTTCGAGGTTCCACGTGGGTTCTCACGCCGACCGATCGCACGTCACCAACCACCTACAGTACGCTGCACGGCATCTTGCGCGAGATCGGCGCGAACGTCGTCGCGGTCAGCGCGGAGGATCACGACCGCCTCGTCGCCATCGCGAGCCACGTGCCGCACTTGTTGGCCGGTTCGTTGATGAATGAAGCGAGCCAGGTCGCCGAGCAAGACGCCGTCTTGTTGCAACTGGCGGCCGGAGGTTTCCGTGACATGACCCGGATCGCCGCGGGCGATCCGGGAATATGGCCCGACATCTTGTTCGAGAATCGCGACGCCGTCGTGCAAAGTCTCGAAGCCCTCGAGGGGCGACTCAAGACACTGCGAGAAGCGCTGCTCGATGACGGTCGCGACCTGATCCTGGACAGTCTGTTAAACGCCGCCAGCGCTCGTCGACAGCTGCCCGGTCGCGCCCTCAGCACCGAGGACCTGGCCTACCTGCGAGTGAACGTGTCGGACGAACCGGGTGTGCTGGCACGCGTGACGAGATCGGCCTCGGACCTGGCGGTCAACATCTACGACATTGAGATCGCCCACGGCATCGAAGGCACCGGCGGCACGTTGCTACTCGCCGTCGACGCGCAACAGTCCCAGTTGTTCGGCAAGGCCCTCTCGTCATTGGGCTTTCAGGTAGCGCTCGAACAATGAGTAGCGCCCGAGTCCAACATTTCGAGCGACTGCGCGGAGAGGTTCGAGTACCCGGGGATAAGAGCACGTCGCACCGGGCCCTCATGATGAGCGCCTTGGCCGACGGCGAAAGCACGATTCGGGGACTGTCGCGCGGCATGGACGTGGCCGCGACCGCACGGATCATGGAACAACTCGGAGCGACGCGCAGTGTGCGCGACGACGTCGTCACCATGGTCGGACCGTCGGAGGGACTTCGGGTCAGCAACGCGGCGCTCGATTGTGCCAACTCCGGCACGACGATGCGTCTGCTGTCAGGAATCGTGAGCGCGATTGCCGGCGAGCACCATCTGATCGGCGACGCCTCTTTGTCCAAGCGCCCGATGGACCGGGTCGCCGAGCCATTGACATTGATGGGCGCACGGGTCGAAGGTCAGGGACCGCGCTTGAGCGCCCCGTTGCTTGTCTCGGGCACGAACGCCCTTCGCGGTGTGGCCTACGACGTGCCGATGGCCAGTGCCCAAGTGAAATCCGCCATCCTCTTCGCCGCGCTGGAGGCCAGTTCCCCCACGACCGTTGTGGAACACGTACGAACTCGACCAACCACCGAAGAGATGCTCTCACGCGCCGGCGTATCGGTCGTGAGTATCGACAGCGGCGACGGACGAAGCGTCACGATTCATCCCGGGCGTCCCTTGGCGCGAAACTGGCTCGTGCCCGGAGACCCGTCACAGGCCGCGTTCTTCGCGGTCCTGGGGTGCATCCACCCCAACGCAGAATTGGACGTTCTCGATATCGACAGTGCCCGAGAGCGCATTGGATTCCTCAGCGTTCTCCAACGAATGGGGGCGACGTTGGGCGTACTCGCGAATAACGCCCTGACGTCGTTCACGGTGCGTACGTCACAACTCTCGGCCACTGAAGTTCACGCCAGCGAGATCCCTTCCGTCGACGAAGTGCCCGTGCTCGTCGTTGCCGCCGCGGCGGCCCAGGGAGTGACCAGTTTTCGCGACGTCGGTGAGCTGCGCATCAAGGAGTCCGATCGCTTCGAAGGATCGTTGGCGCTGGCGATCAAACTCGGCTGTCGAGCGTGGTCCGAGGGTGACGATCTGTTCGTCGAAGGACTCGGGAGTGCCGCCCTCTTCTCAAATTTCGAGATCGACGCGGCGCTCGATCACCGGATGGTGATGGCGAGTGCGGTGGCGGGATGTGCGGGCGACGGCTGTTCAATCGGCTCGGCCGAAACGGTCGAGTCAAGCTATCCACGATTTTTCGATGACCTGGAGCAACTCGCGTGAGCGATCTCGTCATTGCGATCGATGGACCGGCCGGATCAGGCAAGTCGACCGTGGCGCGAACCGTCGCCGAATTACTCGGATGGTCGTTCCTCGATACCGGAGCGATGTATCGCGCGGTGACGTGCGAAGCGCTCTTTCGCGGCCTCGACGTCCACGACACGGGCGCTGTCGCGGCCGTCGCTGACGACGTGTCACTGACGACCCTGCCGCGCGTCACGGTGAACGGGCGCGACGTCGAGGACCAGATTCGCGGCGACGAGATCAACGCGGCGGTCTCGGTGGTGGCGGCCAATCCCGAGGTACGAGCATCGATGGTCGCGAGGCAACGCACATTCGCCGCCGTGCAGCCGCTGGGGACGGTGGTCGAGGGACGCGACATCACGACGGTGGTCTTTCCGCACGCGTCGATCAAGATTTTCCTCACCGCATCGCTCGAGGAGCGTGCGCGCCGGCGTGGTGACGAAGGCGAGGATTCGGTGGCCCGTCGTGACGAAGCCGATTCCACCCGCGCGACCTCGCCACTGCGCCAGGCTGACGACGCCCTCGTGCTAGACACGACAGGTCGAGACGTCGACGACGTCGCCCAGGAGATAGTTCAATGGCTGAAGCACAACCTCTCGCGCTGAGCGAGCGACGCACCTTCACGTATCGAGTGTGCGCCGCGCTGATATCGGGTCTCTCCAAGGTGCTCTTTCGACCGACCGTCGTCGGCGCCGAGAACATTCCGCTCGAGGGACCGGTTCTCATCGCGCCGATCCATCGTTCGAACGTCGACTTTGCTTTCACGCTCTTCATCTCCAAGCGCAAGGTCTTCTTCATGGCGAAGGATTCACTCTTTCGGGTGCCGCTGCTCGGGCCGCTCATCACGCATCTCGGGGCCTTTCCGATCCGTCGGGGGTCGGCCGATCGCGTGTCCATGGCGCACTCCGAGGCCGTGCTGCGCCAAGGTCACGCGCTGGTGCTCTTCCCCGAGGGGACGCGCAAAGAAGGTCGTTCGGTCGCTCCATTGCACGACGGCGCAATGTTCATGGCCGCGCGAACGGGTGCCAAAATCGTGCCGGTTGGCATTGGCGGCAGTGACCGGGCGATGCCCAGGGGCGCCAAACTGCCTCGACCGAGGAAGATCACGATCGTCGTAGGGGTACCACTGGATCCGCCGTCGTCCGAAGGTCGTGTCACGCGCTCAGCGCTCAGCGCCAAGAGCGAGGAACTACGCGCGGCGCTCGAGGCGGTGTATCACGAGAGCCTAAAAGGCTGAAGCGAGATCTGATCGAATGTCGTGAGCGCTCACGGCGCGAGGGACATAGGATTCGTACATGAAGAGTCCGCAAGGAAGAGAAGCCAAGAAGCCGAAGAAGGCGAAGGTGAAAACACCACCTCGCGTGTTCGACGACGACAATCGCAAGAGTTTCACGGTTCCCAAGACGGAACCCGATTCAAGTTCGAGCTAACGCTCGCGCCACCAGGTGCCGAAGACCACGCGGGCGTATCGGAACCCGTAGGTCCACGTCGCACCCTTTTTCGTCTCGCCCGACACGCGCGGGTACCACTCGGTCGGCACTTCGCTGACGCGCCAACCTCGCTTGAGGCAGGTGATGAGTAGTTCCGACGTCTGATACTGCTGTTGGCGAAGGCGATCAACCACGTCGGCCAGCATCGTGACGCGAAGCGCGCGGTAACCCGTGGAGGTGTCGGTGATGTGTGATCCAGTCATCCGATTCATGATGAACGAGAAGAACCGCACCCCGAGCTTGCGAACCCGGTCCGTGGTCTTGTCGACACCGAGCACTCGACTGCCGAGGACGAAGTCCGAGGTATCGGCGCTCAGGGGAATGAGTATCTGGGGAATCTCGGAGGGATCGTTCTGACCGTCCGCGTCCAGGGTCACCACGTACTTGACGTTGTGCGTCACGCAGTATCGATAGGCCACCTGCAGCGCCACACCGTGACCGAGATTGACCGGGAACTCGATCACGACGACGCCCGGAAATGAGCGCGCGATCTCCGCGGTCCGGTCGTCGCCACCGTCCACGACGACGAGCGTCGTGTAGGGCTCGCCGTTCACCGAGACTGGCATCTTTTCCAAGACGTGGGCAATATTGCCCTCTTCTTCGTAGGCGCAGATCGCCGCCACGATGGCCTCGGGAGTAAAGCCTGGCCGTTCGGTCTCGAGTCGCGAGAGCGCCTGAGAGATGGCGTAGGCGCGAAGGCGCGTCGAGCGACCTTGCTCTAGATCATCGTTGACCATCGTTCTCCTTCAAAGCTCCGGCCTCGGCGAGCGCTTCGGTGCCGACGCGCGACACGACCGGCGCACACGTCCTGGACGGTGCCGTAGCGGGCGCGACACGCCAGTGACGCGAGAAAAAACTCACTGATAGATACTAATCGGGGCGCTGGTGACGTCCAGGTTCTAGCGATTCGAGGCCGAGAGCACTTCGGCCGCGGTGAAGCGACGATCGGCCTCACTGTCAAAACTCGACGTGGCCGGAGTGGCGAGTGACAGGTCCAAGAGAGCCGAAAGGGTTTTGAGCATCTCGCGTAGTTCCGGTGGTGGCGGGAAGTATTCGTCTTCGACCGTCACCGACGTGACGGTCACGCCGTTCGTGGGGTTCAACGCCCCGAGGACCTCATTGACGAGCGATTCGGGTGCCGAGGCGCCCGCGGTCACCGCCACGGTGCCACTCAGGTCATCGGGCAGCTCGAAGGCGCCATTCACCCTCAGCACCCTCGCACAGCCCACCGCCTCGGCGACCTTGGTGAGGGCGACCGTATTGGAAGAGTTCGCTGAACCGATCACGACGACCGCGTCAGCTTCCGCGGCGATCGTGCGAAGCGCGGCCTGGCGATTCGTCGTCGCAAAACAGAGGTCGCTGCGATTGGGCATCCAGATCTCCGGGAACTTCACCTCGGCGTACTCTCGCAAGTCCTGCCACTCGTCCAGGCTGAGCGTCGTCTGGCTGAGCAGTGCGAAGGGGCCGGCGAGATCGCCCAGGGCGTCGATGTCGGCGGTCGATTCGATCAGGTGGACCGACTCCGGCGCCACGGCCATGGTGCCCACGGCCTCCTCGTGACCCTGGTGACCGACGTAGAGCACGGTATAGCCCTTTCGGGCGCGGACCTTCAGTTCGTGATGGACCTTCGTGACGAGCGGGCAGACGGCGTCGATGACGGTACCGCCGGAGCGACGCGCGGCGTCGATCACCTCGGGCGGCGAACCGTGGGCGCTCAACATCACGGGCGCCCCGGGAGGGACCAACGTGACGTCGTCAATGAACACGACGCCCAGGGATTTGAAGTAATCCACGACGAACTGATTGTGCACGATCTCGTGGTAGCAAAAGACCGGCGGCGCGAAGACGCGCGTCATCCAGTCGAGCGCCTTGATGGCCTTTTCGACCCCGGCGCAGAATCCCCGTGGCGCCGCGAGTACAACCTTGTCCACATTCACGAATTCCAGCCTAGTGATGGGAGTTCGTGATTCCTCGTAGGCTGGACGGGTGTCGGGCGCCCGAATCTCCTCAATTTCTACGGATTCTCCGGCTTCGAGCGTCGATTTGGCCGTCGGCGATGAACTCCTCAGCGTGAACGGTCGCGAGCCGAGCGACATCATCGAATACCAGCAGCTGATTGACGGCGAGATTGTCGCGCTCGTCATTCGCCGCGAGGGTGAGGACCTGGCGCGCAAAGTCACCATCCACAAGACCGAGGGCCAGCCACTGGGTCTCAGTATCGACTCCGCGGTCTTTGACCGCATTCGCACCTGTGATAATCACTGCTCCTTCTGCTTCATCTACCAACTTCCCAAGGGCATGCGCCGCTCGCTCTACGTGAAGGACGACGATTTCCGCCTGTCGTTCCTCTACGGCAACTACACGACTCTGACGCGATTCACCGAATTCGACTTAGAACGCGTCCTCGACGAGGGCCTCTCGCCGCTCTACGTGTCGATCCACACGACGGACCCCGAGTTGCGAGCCGAGATGCTGCGAAATCCACGGGGCGCGACGAGTCTTCGTTGGCTGAAGGAACTGCTTCGCGAGAATATTGAAGTGCACGCCCAAGTCGTGGTCTGTCCCGGGGTGAATGACGGCGATCACCTCGAGCGCACGTTGCACGACGTCATCTCGCTCTATCCAGAATTGACGTCAGTGGCCCTGGTGCCGGTGGGCGTCAGCGACTTTTCTGACGAGGCGACGATGCGTTCGCATACGGCCGACGAGGCGCTTCGCGTCGTCGCGCTCGCCGATCGCTTCCAAGCACTTTCTCTGGAGATCCTGGGACGCGTCAACGTGTTCGCGAGCGACGAGTTCTACCTCGTCGCCGGGCAGACGCCGCCGTCGGCGACGAAGTTCGAGAGCCTGGACCAGGCCGAGAACGGCATTGGAATGGTCGCCGCGTTCGTGCAGAGTTTCGTCGAAGAGACGCCCATGGACAAGCTCGGCACCGGATTCTTTCAATCGGTCGATGGTGCACCGGCGCTCGGCTATCGCGCGCCGCGCGGGGGCGACAGCAACATCCAACGCGGCGATGACGTCCTCGTCGTGACCGGCGAATACGCTGCACCGATCCTTCGCGAGATGTTCGACGCCCAAGGATTCGCCGACGTGAGGATTCTCGCGGTCGAGAATCGATTCTTCGGCGGCAACATCAAGGTCGCCGGTCTGCTCACCGGTCAAGACCTCATCAACGCACTGGCCGACGTCGCCCACGAGACCGTGATCTTGGTGCCCGACGTCTGTCTAAACGAAGGGAGATTCCTCGACGGACTCGATCTCGATGACCTCGGGCGTTCGGTCATGATCGTGCCCACGACGGGCCAAGACCTTCGTGCGACATTGACCGCAGTGCGCGTGGGACGAGTGCCGGTATGAAACCGCAGGTCGTGATCGTCGGCCGCCCGAATGTCGGCAAGAGTTCGCTCGTGAACCGTCTCGCCGGCAAGCGAGTGACCGTCGTCGAAGAACACCGTGGCGTGACCCGTGACCGCAAGGCCGTCGAGGTCGAGTGGGGCGGTCTCAACTTTGACGTCGTCGACACCGGAGGGTGGCTCGAGGCCGGCGATTCGCTCGAAGCCAAGGTCTCCCAACAGGCCGAGGCGGCACTCGCGACCGCCGATTTGGTGCTGTTGGTCGTCGACGTGACGACGGGAATGGTCGACGAGGACACGCACGCCGCGCGCTGGGCCCTGCGAAGTGGTCGTCGCGTCTTGCTGGTCGTCAACAAAGTTGATGACGCCCAGCACGAAGCCAGCAGCTGGGAGTTCCTTGGTCTGGGTGCGGGCGACCCGCACACGGTGAGCGCCCAGCACGGTCGCGGCACCGGTGACCTGTTGGACGTCATCGTGGCCCGACTCGAGGAGAATCGAGTGGTTGACGAGGTCGCGGACGCCGACGACGATGGCGCACTGCGCGTCGCGATCGTGGGACGTCCGAATGTCGGCAAGTCCACGCTATTCAATCAATTGATTGGCGAAGAGCGCTCCGTCGTCCACGACCTGCCCGGCACGACGCGCGACGCCATCGACACCCTGGTCTCGACCGACGTCGGGCTGATTCGATTCATCGACACTGCCGGAATGCGGCGCCGAGCGAAGACCGAAGCGGGACTGGAGACGTACGCCGTCCTGCGGAGCCTCGACGCGCTCGACCGCTCGGATATCGCCATCCTCGTCATTGACGCCACGGTCGGGGCCACGGGTCAGGATCAACGTTTGGCCGAACGCATCTCCGCGGCCGGTTGCCCTTCGCTGGTCGTACTCAACAAGTGGGAACTCGTCGCGGTCGACGAGCGCGACTCGGTCCTCGCGACGGTAGGCGAGAAATTGGCGTTCCTCGGCGACGCGCCCGTGATGAAGACGACGGCCACGTCGGGCAAGGGCGTGCACCGCATCCTTCCCGCGTTAGCGATTGCGGCGGCGGACTACCAAAAGCGAGTACCGACCGGCGCGCTGAATCGCGCGATCCGGGACTTACAGGAGAAGCAACCGGCGCCCACCGGCAAGATCCGTTACGCCGTGCAGGGGGCGACGGAGCCCCCGACATTCACCCTGTTCATCGCGGGACGCCTGCCCCAGACGTACTTGCGCTACGTCGAGCGATCGCTCCGTGAGCGATTCTCCCTCGGCTCGCAGCCCCTGCGAGTACGAGTGCGGATTGAATAGTGACGAAGTGGTGCGAGCAGTGCGATCGTCCCGTTGAGGGCGAGACCTGTGAAATCTGCGGCGAGACGGTTGCCGAGTCGGTTCGTGAGCCGATCCCGTGGCGCTGGCGATTCTTTATCGTCGTCACGATCATCTACGTCATCTGGCGGATCTATCAGTTAATTTCGTGGCTGAGCCACTAGGAGGAACCATGCCCCTCTACGCCCTTGGAAACCGCACGCCGACGATTCATCCCGACGCCTTCGTCCACCCCGACGCCGTGGTCATCGGCGACGTGCGCATCGGCGCGGACTCCTCGGTGTGGCCGAGCGCCGTGTTGCGCGGCGACTACGGCACGATCATCGTCGGCGAACGAACGTCGATTCAAGACGGCGCGATCATCCACGCGGTCGACGCGTTCCCGACGGTCATTGGTGACGACTGTGTCGTGGGCCACCTCGCGCATTTGGAGGGCTGCGTGATCGAGGACCGCGCGCTCATCGGCAGCGGCTCGATCGTGCTGCACCAGGCGACGGTACACAGCGGCGCGACGGTGGGCGCGGGCGCCGTGGTGCGAAATCGCATGGACGTACCGGCCAACGCCCTGGCCGTGGGCGTGCCCGCGATCATCAAACTCGATTCGAGTGGCGACGACAGCATCCTCGAGAACGCCGCGTCCTACGTCGCGAACGCTCGCTGGTACAAAAAAGAGTTGCGACTGCTTTAGGAATTCGAGAGGGCCACGAGACGTTCGAGCGCGGTCCCGGCTCGACCTTCCGTGACGCTGGCCGACGCGAGTTCGAATCCTTCAATCAGCGTCGTTGCCCGACCGGCGACCATCAGGGCCAGGGCGGCGTTCGCGCAGACGACGTCAAACACCGGGCCCGGGTGTCCCGCCAAGAACCCTCTCGCCACCTCGACGTTGTGTGAAGTGTCGCCACCACGAATGTCCGCAGCGGTGTGGTGCAGTCCCAACACCGCGCCGGCGTCGAGTCGTTGGACGGCGACTCCCGGGGGAGAAATAACGTGCAGAGTCGATGCGGCGCCGAGGGAGAGTTCGTCGAGTCCGTCATCGGAATTTACCAAGATGGCGTGATCGATGCCTCGAGCGATGAGTACGTGCGTCATGGCGTCGAGTAGCTGCGCTTGTGACACCCCAATCAACGTTCGACGTACGAGCGCCGGATTTGCCAGCGGCCCCAGCACGTTGAATATTGTGCGAAAGCCCAGCGCGCGTCGAATTGGCGTCATGTAGCCAAGCCCGTGATGGAACGTCGGAGCGAACATGAAGCCGATACCCGCGCCGGCGACACAGACCCGAACAATCTCCTCGGGAGCGTCAAGACGCACGCCCAGGGCCTCGAGCAGGTCCGCGGAGCCGACCGACGACGACGCGGCGCGGTTGCCGTGCTTCGCGACCGCAACCCCGCACCCGGCCACTGTCAGCGCGGCCATCGTCGAGATGTTGACGGTGTGAAGCTGGTCGCCGCCAGTGCCGACAATGTCCATGACGTCGGGTCCGATCGAAAAAGTCGAGGCCGCCTCGATCATCGCGTCGATGAATCCGGTCATCTCGTCGGCGGTCTCTCCCTTGGCCGTCAGCGCCGTCAGGAAGCTCGCGATCAAGACTCCTTCGACCTGTCCTTCCAGAATCTCGATGAGGGCGGCTCGGGCCTGCGCGCGTTCGAGGTCGGTGCCGCGTACGAGCGGATTCAAGACGTCGCTTGAGAAAGTTCCGGACATTAGAGGACTCGCGCGCGAGGGCGTGGCATACGCACAAGTTACTCGTGAGGGAGAACGCTCTTGACACAACTACGATTTTGTGATGGCGACGTACCTCGACGAGATCCTACATCATCATCGAGCACGTGCCGCGGCCGACGAACGCGAGTGGCGCGATCGGATTGGTTCAATCCGCGAACCGGCCCCCTCGATGTTCGCGGCCCTCACCGAATTCGCGAATGGCAACGTCAAGGTGATCGCCGAAGTGAAGCGTCGCTCGCCGAGCAAGGGTTGGCTTCACGAGGGACTCGACGTCGGGCAGTTGGCGCGCACCTACGCCGAAGGGGGAGCGACGGCCATCTCGGTCCTGACCGACGCGGAGCACTTCGCCGGGTCACTCGAGGATCTCGACATCGTGCGTCACGCCGTCAGTCTGCCGACATTGCGCAAGGACTTCACCGTCAGCGCGAACGACGTCCTGGACGCCGCCGACGCCGGGGCGAGTGCGGTTCTCTTGATCGTGGCGGCGCTGAGTGACGAAGAACTCGAAGAGTTCATCGGTGTCGCGCACGCCGCGGACCTGGACGCCGTCGTAGAGGCGCACGACTGCGATCAGGCGAAACGCGCACTCGACTGTGGCGCGCGAATCATCGGAGTCAATCAACGCAATCTTCACACCTTCGAGGTCGATCGCGACCACGCCTCGAAAGTCATCGAGTCGCTCCCCACGTCGGTCGTGACGGTCTGTGAATCGGGACTCGGATCGTCCGAGGACGTCGTTCGAGCAGCCGACGCCGGTTTCGACGCGGTGTTGGTGGGCGAGGCGTTCGTGACCGCGACACGGGTCGCCGAGACGGTGCGCGCCTTTTCATCAGTGCCACTGGTGCCCCGTGCCTGATTTCGGCGCTGCGTCCTTCGTCAAGATCTGTGGCGTCACCACGTTGGGCGACGCCAATGCCGCCATCGACGCCGGCGCGAGCGCCATCGGCTTGAACCTCGCGACGTCGTCGCGACACCTCTCACTCGACCGGGCGTTGGCCATTTCCGAAGCGACGAAGGGCAGGGTCGTGCGTACGTTGATTTTTTACGACAACGATGACGAATCCATAGTGCACGCCATCGAACTCATCGGGCCAGACGCCGTACAGATTCACGGAGCGCTGAGTGACGATTTGGTCGCACAGTTGGGTCAATGTGACGTTCGTGTCATCAAGGCGCTGTCGATCGCCAGCGACGAGTTCTACGCCTTCGATGATGGTTCCGTGGACGCCGTGCTGGTGGACGGAGCGACGCCCGGGAGTGGCGAAAGTCATTCATGGGAAGAGTTGAAGGACCGACGTTTTGTCGTACCCGTCATCGCCGCGGGCGGGCTCAACCACGAGAATGTCGCGCGCGTGATCGCCGAAAGCGACGTCTGGGGCGTGGACAGCGCCAGCGGCGTTGAGTCCTCGCCCGGCGTGAAGGACCGCCAACGGATGAATCAGTTCGTGGCCAACGCCCACGGCGCCTTTCGAGATCGCGACTCGTCATGAGCACTGATGACACGTACATGAACCAGCCCGACAGTCGGGGACGTTTTGGAGAGTTCGGGGGCCGATTCGTTCCCGAGGCTCTGATGCCCGCCTGTCTCGAACTCGAAGCGGCCTTCATCGAGGCGTGGAACGACCCCACGTTCGTCGATGAGTATCGAACGGTGCTGCGTGAGTTCGCCGGACGGCCAACGCCCGTGACGCCACTGACCCGTCTCGGTGAGCACCTCGGACTGCGAATTTTTGCCAAGCGTGAGGACCTGGCCCACACCGGATCGCACAAGATCAACAACGTGATCGGACAGACACTGCTCACGAAACGGATGGGGAAGCGCCGCGTGATCGCCGAGACCGGCGCGGGTCAACACGGTGTCGCCACCGCCACCGCGGCCGCACGCCTCGGTCTCGAGTGCACCGTCTTCATGGGCGAGGTGGACACCGAGCGCCAAATCCTGAACGTCTTTCGCATGGAACTTCTCGGATCTCGAGTCGTCCCCGTGACCTCGGGCAGTCGCACGTTGAAAGACGCCGTGAATGAGGCGATGCGCGAATGGGTCACCTGCGTGGCCGATACGCACTACTGCATCGGTTCGGTGATGGGACCTCATCCGTTTCCTTGGATGGTTCGAGAGTTCCAGAGCATCATCGGACAAGAGGCCGCTCGTCAACTCTTGGAGTTCGGCGTCGACAATCCCGACGTGGTGATCGCCTGCGTCGGAGGTGGGTCGAACGCAGCGGGGGTGTTCGCCGGATTTGCCCACACGACTTCGCGACTCGTGGGCATTGAGGCCGCCGGTGGCTCGGCCGTGGGCAGCGGATCGCCCGGCGTACTGCACGGCATGCGCTCACTTCTGATGCAAGACGAATTTGGTCAAATCGAGGAGGCGCATTCAATCTCGGCCGGTCTCGATTATCCCGGTATCGGACCAGAACACGCCTACCTCGCACAGTCTGGTCGAGCCGAGTATTACGCGATCGGCGACGAGGACGTCATCCCCGCTTTGCAACTCTTGAGCGAGAAGGAGGGGATCATTCCGGCTCTCGAGACCGCCCACGCCGTCGCGTGGTTGGCGCGCGAAGCGGGGCACGCTATCCCGAGCGGCTCAACGGTGCTGCTCAATCTCTCTGGTCGAGGAGACAAGGACGTGGCCCAGGTTCAAGCGATACTTCGCGGCGAATCATGAAGAGTCTCGAGCGCGACCTTCGCGCGCTTCGCGACAGTGGAAGAAAACTGCTGGTGCCCTATTTCATGGGTGGCGTGAGCGAAAACTGGACCGAACACGTCGAAGCGGCCGTCCTCGCCGGCGCCGACGCCGTGGAGATCGGCATCCCGTTTTCCGATCCGATGATGGACGGCCCCGTCATTCAAGAGGCTGCACTACGAGCTTTGTCACGTGGCACGACGTTGGATTCAATCTGTGATGACCTCATTCGCCTCGACGCCCACGTGCCGTTGATTGCGATGACCTATTTCAACGTCGTGTTGCACTACGGGCTTGAACGATCCGCGGGGAAACTGTCGACGAGCGGCATACGTGGAGCGATTGTCCCGGACCTCGCCCTCGAAGAGACCGAACCGTGGATCGCGGCCTGCGATGATGCGGACGTGGCGACGGTGTTACTGGTCGCCCCTTCGACCCCGCCGGAGCGCGTCGATCGGCTTGCCGCCACGACGCAGGGTTTTGCCTACGCCTCGGCGCGCATGGCCGTCACCGGAAAATCTGAAGGGGGAGGCGAGGGTGAGCGTGTTGTGCGCTCCATCCGGCGTTCGAGCGACGTGCCGGCCCTGATCGGAATCGGCATCGCCACTCCCGATCAGGCTAAACAGGCCGCCGAGGTGAGTGACGGTGTGATCGTGGGCTCGGCGTTGGTTCAGACAATCTTGGACCACGCGAGCGCCTCTGACGTGGAGGCGTTCATTCGGGAATTTCGATCGGCTATCGACAGCTGAGCATGAATCTGTATATTGCATCTGGTTTTGTAATGCCTGAGATACCTCATACTCGTCAGTAAATCAACGGGATATTCTTCGCGCGATAATCTTTTGTGAACCTGTTCACAAAGTTGCGGGTATTCAATCCGTCATGCCCCGTATTAAGTGATGTTTAATCTCATTAGCCGTCAACCCGACGGTGGGAATAAACCTATGTGGGGAGAATTACATGGAACAGAGAGTTGCGGACCCCGGTCCGCTCGGACTCGCCGGTTTCGCTATGACCACGTTTTTGCTGAGCCTCTTCAACATCGGACTTTTCAAGTTCGGTGCTGCAGGTAGCGCGGCCATCAGTGGTGCCATTTCCTTGGCATTTATCTATGGTGGCGTGGCGCAGTTCGCGGCTGGTATGTGGGAATTCGTACGAAAGAATACTTTTGGTGCGCTGGCGTTTACGTCATACGGTGCGTTCTGGATTGGTGTGTACTTCTTCATCAACTTCCAGGGTGGACTCGCGGTCAAGGGTGCCCTGGGCCTGTACCTACTGCCCTGGATCCTCTTCACGGCGTACATGGCGATCGCGGCCATGAAGACGAACATGGCGGTCTTGTTGGTCTTCATCGCCCTGACGTTCGCCTTCTTGTTCCTCACCATTGGAGCATGGGGCGGGGGTCACGCGGACATGACCAAGATCGGTGGATGGCTCGGCATTATCACGGCCCTGCTCGCTTGGTACGCGTCCGCTGCTGGGGTGATCAACGAAACTCACGGGAAGGTTGTGCTACCGGTCGGCCCTTTGAGCTAACCTCGTATCACTGGTGGCTTGCCACCGGACCCAACCGCCAACAGCGCCCCAGCCACCAGGCTCGGGCGCTGTTGGCATACTGGGCCGATAGAGCACTACTCTCGGCTTCAGTCACAATAACGACCAAGCATTTCATTCGCTCGACGCAACTTCATCGACATCACAGCAAGGGAAGAACATGACAGAAGCAAAACTCGAAGCATGGCTGGAAGAGACACGAAGTTTCGCACCGTCCGCCGAATTCTCCAAACAGGCCAACGCGCAACCCTCTATTTACGATGACGCCGCGGCCGATCCAGTCGCGTGGTGGCGCACGCAGGCCGATCGTCTGTCCTGGACGACGACGCCAACGAAGAGTCTCGAATGGGACCTCCCTTTCGCTAAGTGGTTCAGCGACGGCACACTCAACGCTTCTTATAACTGTGTTGACCGTCACGTGGAGGCCGGTAAGGGCGACAAGGTCGCGTTCCACTGGGTCGCCGACGCCGAAGGCGAAGGACGCACCATTACCTACGCTGACTTGCAGAAACTGGTCGCGCAGGCGGCGAACGCGTTGACCGAACTCGGTGTCACAGAGGGTGACCGCGTCGCGGTCTACATGCCCATGATCCCTGAGGCCGTGGTCACGATGCTCGCCATTGTGCGCCTGGGCGCCATTCACTCGGTTGTCTTCGCCGGTTTCTCGGCGGAAGCGCTCTCGAGTCGCATCTTGGACTCGGACTGCCAGTTCGTCGTCACCGCTGACGGTGCTTTTCGACGCGGTGCGCCGAGTCCGCTGAAGCCCGCCGTGGACGAGGCGCTAGCGTCGTGCCCCAACGTGAAGGCCGTGTTGGTCGTTCGCCGTACCGGTGGCGACGTCGCCTGGAATGACGGGCGTGACCATTGGTGGCACGACGTCGTGGAGCGCCAGAGCGACGAGCACACGTGCAAGTCGTTTCCCGCCGAGCACACGATGTTCATCATGTACACGTCCGGAACGACGGCCAAGCCCAAAGGCATCTACCACACGACCGGTGGCTACCTCACCCACGTGTCGGCCACGCACTCCTATATCTTCGACGTGAAGCCCGACACCGACATCTGCTGGACCGCCGCGGACATCGGCTGGATTACCGGCCACAGCTACATCGTCTACGGACCCCTCATCAATTGCGTGACCCAGGTGATGTACGAGGGACTGCCGGATTCCGGTGGCAAGGACCGTTGGTGGAAGATCATCGACGAGAAGAAGGTGACCATTCTCTACACGGCGCCGACGACGATCCGCACCCTCATGAAGTGGGGCGACGAGTGGCCGAAAGGACACGATCTCTCGAGCCTTCGTCTGCTCGGAACGGTCGGCGAACCCATCAACCCCGAAGCATGGATGTGGTATCGCGAGCACATCGGTGGCAATAGCTGCCCGATCGTCGACACCTGGTGGCAGACCGAGACCGGGGGGATCATGATCACACCGTTGCCGGGTATCACGGCCCCGAAGCCCGGTGCGGCGATGACGCCCTTCCCGGGCATCAGTGCGGACATCGTCGACAACGACGGCAACTCGGTCGGCAACGGCGAAGGCGGCTACCTCGTCATCACCGCACCCTGGCCGGGCATGACCCGCGGCATCTACGGCGACCCCGAGCGTTTCCAAGAGACCTACTGGAGTCGTTTCCCCGGCAGTTATTTCGCGGGCGACGGCGCCAAGCGCGATGAGGCGGGCGACATTTGGCTGCTCGGTCGCATTGACGACGTCATGAACATCTCGGGACACCGACTTTCGACGACTGAGGTCGAACACGCCTTGGTCGGACACCCGTCCGTTGCCGAAGCCGCAGTCGTGGGTGCATCAGACGATACGACCGGCCAGGCGATCGTCGCCTTCGTGACGTTGAAGATGTCCGCCGAAGACGCGTCGAAGGATCAGGTTGTCATCATCGAAGAATTGCGCGCCCACGTCGCGAAAGTGATCGGACCGATCGCCAAACCCCGTCAGATAATCCTTACGCCCGAGTTGCCCAAGACCCGTTCCGGCAAAATCATGCGTCGCTTGTTGCGCGACGTGGCTGAGAATCGTTCACTCGGCGACGTAACGACTTTGACGGATCCCACAGTTGTCAATATGATCGCCAGACTCATGGACTCTGACGCCGACTCCGAGGACTGACGGCTAGTCACGATCCAGTTCGGCTCATAACTCTCGCATTACTTAGAACGCCACGTTGAATGACGCGTTGACGCGCGAGCGACGCACAATTCATTCGTCATATAATCTCCACGCGCGTCACGGGCCGAGAGAACCGTTCGTCAGAAAGTTTCGCGTCGAGGGCGACAGGTACTAAGTGAATGGCGTTCACTCGTACTCCTGGTGAGTACGAGTGAACGCCCACGACGGAGGAATATGAATGAACGATGACACGAGCACTAGAGACGAACAACATGTCCACCACCACGGCGAAGGGCATCTCAGCGGTCGCCGGCCTCGACTCACGGGCTGGATCCTTACGATGGTCACGGCGCTGGTCGTAGTCGCAGTCGGCTTCGTCGGTGTCGCACTCGGTCACTCGAAGTACGGCGCGACTTCGACCATCACGGTCACCGGTTCCGGGACCGTTCAGGGCACTCCTGACACCATCAATTTCCAAATCGGCGTCTCAACCGTGAATCCGACCGCGACGGCCGCATTGACCGACAACGACAACAAGGTGCGTGCCCTGGAGGCCGCCCTTTTGAAGAACGGAGTGACACGGAAAGAGATGCAGACGTCCGGTCTCAATATCTATGACAACACCAACAATCAGGGCGTGGTCACGGGTTTCACGGTCGACGACACGTTGAACGTCACGATGCACAAAGTGCAACGCGCCGGTGTCGCAATCGATGCTGCGGCGCGCGCAGTCGGCAACGGCGTGCAACTGAACGGAGTGTCCTTCACCATCACCAATGACTCATCCCTATTGCGCGCCGCGCGAATTCGCGCGATGGACAACGCTCGTCTGGCCGCGGGTCAACTTGCCAAGGCTGGCGACGCCCACGTGACCGGCATCGTCAAGATCACGGACAACGAGAACCAGAGTTCGGGGACTTACTACCCACCGGTCGCATTCGGCACGTCACTGCACGCCTCGGTGCCGATCCAAACGGGCAGCCAACCGGTCAACGTGCAGGTCACGGTCATCTACTCACTGGTCAACTAATTCAGACCGGTCGCTCTCTTCGGTCTGAGTTTTCACCAGTTACGAGTCGAAGCCCAGACCGAAGAGGTCGATGAGTTTGAGCCAAAGGTTGCGACGGCCCTCGTGTTCGTCGGCGTACTTGATCGCCGACTGCGTGATTCGTATGAAGATCCACTTGAACGGCTCGGGCGGGAAGGGCATGGGGCGCTTACGAACCATTGTCAATCGGGTGCGGTCCGTCTCGATTCCGTCCAAGAGGTCCAGCATGGTGGCGGCACCAAACCTGGTCGAGGCGACGCCGAGTCCGGTGTAGCCGAGCACGTAGGCCACTTTGTTCTCGTGTGAGGTTCCCCAGAATGGTGAGAACCGCGTGCACGTGTCGATCGCTCCGCCCCAGGCGTGCGTGAATCTCACGCCAGCCAACTGCGGGAACGTCTTCAAGAAGTGACCGGCGAGCGTCGCGTAGGTGTCGGAGTTGAACTCGTACTCGCGACGCACCTTGCCACGGAAGTTGTAAATCGTGTCGTAGCCACCCCACAGGATGCAGTTGTCACTCGTGAGGCGATAGTAGTGAAACTGATTGCCCGAGTCCGCAATGCCCTCGCGTCCCGACCAACCAATGCTCTCGAGTTGGGCATCGGAGAGAGGCTCGGTGACCATCACGTAGTCGTAGACCGGCACGACGTATTTGCGCGTCTTCTTGAGTAGCGACGGAAAGACGTTCGTGCCGAGTGCCACCCGTGCAGCCGTCACGGCGCCGTACGGAGTGTGGACGCGCACGGCGTCGTGCAGATCTTCCAGCCATTCGACCTTGGAGTTCTCGAAGATCTTCACCCCGAGGGAGATGCACACGCGTTCGAGTCCCCACACCAGACGAGCCGGATCCACCAACGCCGTCCCGTCATGGTCGAAGAGAGCCCCCACGTACGAGGGGGAGTGCACGCGAGCCTGCACCTCTTCTTGGCTGAGCACTTCAACGGTGTCGCCCGTGGCGTTTCGACGTTCGGCCTGTTCGGCCATGCCTTTGAACTGCCAGGGAGCGACAGCGACCTGGAGTTCTCCGGTGCGTTCGAAATTGCACTCGATGCCGTAACGAGCGATGGTCGCTTCGATCTCGTCGAGATTCGCTCGACCGAGTCGTTGGATCAGTTCTATCTCGTCCGGGAAGCGCCGCACGCCGTTCAAATATCCATGCGTGAGTGACGCGGAACAGAATCCACCGTTGCGACCGGATGCGCCGGCTCCGGTCTCATACTGCTCGACGACGACCACTTCGCGCTCGGGGTCACGTTCTTTCGCGAGCAACGCTGTCCACAGGCCCGTGTAGCCGGCACCCACGATGCACAAATCGGCGCCGATGTCACCAATGAGGGCCGAATGCGGTGCCGGTTCCAACGGGTCCGAATCGAGCCACCAGAGTTCCGGTTGGACGTCGGCGAGGTGGCGTAAGACGAAGGGATCCTTCTTATCCATACTGTGTCTGGCCAGCGACCAGAATCACCCTCTCTCGGCAATACCTTTTCGTCGACGTCCGATTGACGCAACGAGCGCCAGCCATCTCGACGGGCCAACTCGCCAATTCTACCGGATAGGCCTATTTTGACGAACCATCATGACAGCTCATTACACCCCGAATGCGTCGTCGGTCTCAGGAGGATCGGATCGTCGAAGGTTGCGGCGATACGTGGACTTTGCCTTCTAAGAAAGTACGCTCGCGCAGTGCCAACACTTGGTGGCGGCCGCGGGAAGGTCGGCCGAGAGACACTCGGGGCACGTCTTCACGGGGGGTGCCGGAGTCGGTGCGGCGAAGACCACGGTGCCTTGACGCGCCATGTACGAGCGATAGGGCACGACCAGCACGAAATAGACAACGGACATGAAGATGACGAAGTAGATGATCCCCGATATGAATGCGCCAAGAGCAATGAACTGGCCGTTGATCGTCCAACCCAGTCCGGGGCCGTTGCTGGAGTTGCCGGCGAGCGAGTTGATCAACGGCGTGATGATGTTGGTGGTGAAGGACGAGATCAGCGCACTGAAAGCGAGCGCGACGACCAGTCCCACTGCAATGATTATCAGTTCGCCCCTCATGAGGAAGTTCTTGAATCCCTTGAGCATTTCTGTCTCCTGTTCGACGTCGCCACGACGCTAGCCACAATGAGAGATCTTCGCATTTCTGACCGACGAGTTCTCGAAACCGGAGAGAGCCTCGACCTCATTACCTCAGGCGACAATGTGAGCGCGATCGAGGTTGACAACGATATTGGCAGCCTCATCGTCGACGGCACAGTCCGGGCGAGCGGTGCCAATTCAGAGGTTGCTCGTATGAGTGCTCACCAACTCGACCTCACGACACTCCGAATAGACCTAATCAATCGCACCAACTAGTCGAAAATATGGGGCGCCTCCGCGATCACGAAATCTGAACTCCAACGTTTCGCATCGCTGGAACAACGAACAAGATCTGATTTCTATGCGAACACGCCGGTTAGTGGTCGGGCTGGGGAGATTCGAACTCCCGATCTCTCGGCCCCCAGCCGAGCGCTCTAGACCAAACTAAGCCACAGCCCGTGAACGAACAATCGTAGTCGCTGGGTCTTTGCTATCCCGTGGGCGAGTGAGCACCGTGCGCTTGATCGGGATGGGTCAGCCACGCTCGTGCTTCACACAAGTACGCGATGCTTTCACCGGTGGCCTTTGCTCGGAGTGCATCGAGAATGCGCTCATCGAGCGCTTGAATCAATTCGTCAACCGCCATCATCGATCACCTCTTCTCAACCGCCGGCAACGGCGGTCACTATCTCTATCGCGCATCCATCTTGAATTCTCGTGTGTGGCCACTCGGAGCGTCGAACAACGTCGCCGTCGATTGCCACGGCGACGCCACGCGGTTCGATTGAAAGTCGCTGCAACATTTCCTCGACCGACTCTGCGACGAATTCCTTGTCCTCGCCGTTCACACTTATCATGCGAAAGGCTCAGCGAATCGAAGCGCCTCGTGCGCGGCAATCGGCGCCAGTGTCACGCCGTGGCGAAAGTGACCCGACGACCACGCCCAACGACCCTCACCCAGTACTTCGAAGAAGGGTCGTAGGTCATCACTCGCCGGGCGATTCCCTTCACGGGTCTCGAGGACCGTCGATGTTTCAAGCGCCGGCACGACGTCGAGAGCATCGCGTAAGAGGCGCTGTACTTCGCCGACCTGGGCACCGCTCTCGCGGCGTTCCTCCGACGAGGCGCCCAGAACGTCATAACCACCTGGTCGACTCACCAGGTAAAACATGGCGCCTCTCACGAACGAGCGGATCATGGGTTGTGAACTTCGATCCAGTCCACGCACGCGCACCGTAATGCCGTGAACCGGTCGAATCGAATGGCTCCCCGACGTCGTGGCGCCGGCCGGGAGCGGATTGGCGCCGGTGGCGATGATGCCGATATCGCCGACGTACGTCTCCGAAGCCGTCGTGGCCTCCACACATGTCCCGTCACTGCTCACTTTGATGACGGCCTCTTCGACCATCGACACACCGAGTGCTGCATTCGCCTCGCTCACCACGGCAACGACTTGGTCGGGGTCGATCCAGGCGTCGCCACCGACTAACAGGCCGTCGCTGATTCGAGGGGTGACGCCTTCAAACATCGCTGGCTCGTTCTCAAGCGACACGCGTCGAGGGATGACGCCGAGATCGCCAGCGACCTGCGCGAACTGATCAACCAGGCGACGGTCACTTCCATCCCAACCGAGCAACAATGTTCCGTGCTCGACAATCACGAGTTCCTTTTGCGTTACGTCGCGCAAATCACACGCGAATGAGCGCCACGCGTCGACAGCCCCCCGCTGCAGTTCGTAGTTCGTCTCTTCGCCAGGGCCGATTTCAGCACTTGGTGCGATCATCCCGGCGGCCGCCCACGTGGCACCGCTGCCCGGTTTGGGGTCCAAGAGCGTCACGCGCCAACCGTGGCGAGCCAATTTGAATGCGCTAGTTAAACCGATCACGCCGCCGCCGATGACGAGTGCGCGTTGGGCTGACTTCACGTGAACAGCGTAGGTCGATGACCGCGGAGCATTTTCGTTATGATTGTGATGGGTCAGCGTTGCCCCGCTAGGAAACGCTATGACAAAGACTCTCTACGACCCCACTTTCGAGCACGACGCCTGCGGTGTAGGCATGGTCGCGGACTTAACCGCGACGCCAACCAATGCGACGATTCTTGACGCGCTGACCATCCTGGAGAACCTCGAGCACCGCGGCGCGACCGGTTCGGATGTCGACTCGGGTGACGGCGCTGGCGTCCTCATTCAGATGCCCGACGCATTCCTCCGCGATGCGTTCGGCGACGTAGTGCCGCCGGCCGGAGAGTACGGGATTGCGCACTGGATGGTGCCCAAGAGTGCCGTCACGAGCGACATTCAAATCGCAATTGAGTCCGTGCTCAATCGCGTGGGCCTCGCGTCGCTCGGGTGGCGCAGCGTGCCAGTCGACTCGACGGTTCTTGGTCCGACTTCGCGGGCGTCGGAGCCGGCGTTCGCCCAACAATTGATTGCGAAAAGCGCGACCGACCCCGCGCCGGACCTCGAGCGCGCGCTGTACTGCGCCCGCAAGGTAATCGAACATACCGTGGACATCTACGCCTCGTCGTGTTCACCGCACGTACTCATCTATAAGGGCATGTTGACGGCACCCCAGCTGCGCCAATATTTCTTCGATCTACGCGACGACCGACTGACCTCGGCGATTGCCGTCGTGCACAGTCGATTCTCGACGAACGTACTGCCACGCTGGGACCTCGCGCAGCCATTTCGCTACATCGCGCACAACGGCGAGATCAACACGGTCCGGGGCAACAGAAATTGGATGACCGCCCGCGAGACTTCACTCCAGAGCGACGTGTTGCCGCTGCCCATCGCCGAGCTGACGCCTCTGGTCACGTCCGGCCTCAGTGACTCCGCGAGTTTCGACGAGGTGGTCGAACTCCTAGTCCAGGCGGGAAGGTCACTACCGCACGCAGTACTGATGATGATCCCGGAGGCGTGGGAACGTTCGACCTTCATGAGTGAGTCTCGTCGGGACTTCTACCGCTACCACGCCGGCTTGATGGAGCCCTGGGATGGACCGGCGTCGGTAACGTTCTGCGACGGCAAGGTCGTGGGTGCGGTGCTGGACCGCAACGGACTACGTCCGGCGCGCTACTGGGTCACCAAGGACCAGCGCGTCATATTCGCCAGCGAAGTCGGCGTCTTGCCGGTTGATCCGGCCAACATCGAGCGCAAGGGTCGCCTACAGCCCGGGCGAGTGTTTTTGGTCGACATCGAGCAGGGTCGCATCATCGACGACGAGGAATTGAAGAGCACGCTGGCGCAGCGCGCGCCCTACGGCGAGTGGCTCCAGGATCAGCAGCGCTCACTCGACGAGATCGACGCGCCGACCATGCTCACACCGAACCATGCATCAATCGTGTGTCAGCAGATGAACTTCGGATACAGCGAGGAGGACCTCCGCCTCATCGTGCGTCACATGGCCCAAGTGAGTGATGAGCCCATCGGCTCAATGGGCTCGGATTCGACCGTGCCGACACTGTCAAAACTCCCGCGGCCGCTCTTTGATTTCTTCACCCAACTCTTCGCCCAGGTCACGAATCCGCCGCTCGACGCGATCCGCGAGGAGCTCGTCACGTCAACACGCGTCACGATCGGCGGCGAGGACAATCTGCTCTCCGAGAGCGCGAACCACTGCCACCAGATCGTTCTGCCGTCCCCGATACTGAGCATCGACGAACTCGCAAAAATACGCTACATCGAAGAGTTCGAAGGCATGAAGGGATTCACCACGGTCGTCATCGACGGTCTCTTCGAGGCCCACGGTCTCGGCACGGGCGCCGACCGTCTCGCGACCGCGATCGACACGCTCTGCGATGAAGTGGTCGACGAGGTTCGCGGCGGTACGAACATCATCATCTTGTCCGATCGAAACACGACAACCGAACTCGCGGCCATTCCTAGTTTGCTCTTGGCGTCGGCGGTGCATCACCGACTCGTCGACGAACACCTGCGAACGAGCGCGGCATTGATAATGGAATCTGGCGACGTCCGCGAAGTGCATCACGTCGCGCTGTTGTTGGGATTCGGTGCGTCCGCGGTCTGCCCGTACCTCGCGTACGAGTCAATTGACGCGTTGATCGAACAGGGCGAGCTGACGGGCCTGAGCTCCTTCGAGGCGCGCTACCAGTACGGCAAGTCGCTCAACAAGGGCGTCGTGAAGACGATGTCGAAAATGGGAGTCAGCACGGTCGCCAGCTACGTCGGCTCACAGTTGTTCGAAGCCGTCGGCATCTCAGAATCCGTCCTCGCGAGGTACTTCCCCGGCTTCACGTCGCGAATTGGTGGTATCACCCTCGAACACATCGCGCGCAGCGTCCTCGTCTTGCACGCCAGCGCGTACGAACCGGTCCTCGGGGAGCGAGTGGAGCTGCGAAACAACGGCGAGTACCAGTGGCGTCGCGACGGGGAGATTCACCTGTTCAATCCCCGCACCGTGCAGAAACTGCAACACGCCACCCGCGCCAAGCGCTTCGACATCTTCAAGGAGTACACGTCGCTCGTCGACGATCAGTCCAGCGCGCTCGTGACATTACGCGGACTCATGAGCCTGGTTCCCAGTGCCACGCCACTGCCGCTCGATGAAGTCGAGAGCACCGCGTCGATCATTAAGCGCTTCAGCACCGGCGCCATGTCCTACGGCTCGATCTCTGAAGAGGCCCACAGCACCCTCGCCATCGCGATGAACCGAATGGGCGCGAAGTCGAATACGGGTGAGGGCGGCGAGGACGCCAAGCGATTCGACACCTCTGATCCGCAGTGGAATCGCCGTTCGGCGATCAAGCAAGTCGCCTCGGGGCGCTTTGGCGTGACCAGTCGATTCTTGGTCAACGCCGACGACATCCAGATCAAGATGGCCCAGGGCGCCAAGCCGGGCGAGGGGGGACAGCTGCCGGGAACCAAGATCGCGCCCTGGATTGCCAAGACGCGACACTCGACTCCGGGCGTCGGACTGATCTCGCCGCCGCCGCACCACGACATCTACTCGATTGAGGACCTCGCGCAACTCATCTACGACCTCAAGAACGCCAACGACCAGGCACGGATCCACGTGAAACTCGTGAGCGAACAAGGAGTCGGCACTATCGCGGCGGGCGTCGCGAAAGCGCACGCGGACGTGATCCTTATCTCGGGACACGACGGCGGCACCGGGGCGGCGCCTTTGACGTCGCTCAAGCACGCCGGCACCCCGTGGGAACTCGGGCTCGCCGAAACACACCAGACGCTGGCCGCCAACGGCCTGCGCAGTCGCGTCGCTCTCCAGGTCGATGGACAACTGAAAACCGGCCGCGACGTCATCATCGCCGCGCTCTTGGGCGCCGAAGAGTTCGGATTCGCCACCGCGCCGCTCGTCGTCGCGGGCTGCGTGATGATGCGCGTCTGTCACCTTGACACGTGTCCGGTTGGCATCGCCACACAAAACCCTCGCCTCCGTGAGCGCTTCACCGGCCAACCAGAGTTCGTCGAGAACTTCTTCGAATTCATCGCCGAAGAGGTTCGTGAGTACCTCGCGTTGCTCGGCGCACGAACACTCGAAGAGGTCATCGGCGACGCGACCAGATTGTCAGTCGCCGCGACGGATGACGAGAACAGCGACCTCGACCTCTCCGCGTTGCTGGTGACCGTCCCTCCTGATCAGCGACATCAGAGCGTGAAGCAAGACCATGGTCTCGATGGCGCGCTCGATTGGACGTTCCTGCACGACGCGGTCAGCGCGGCGTCGCGGAACACGCCCTTCCACTTCGCGACGCCCATTCGAAACGTGAACCGTGCTGTCGGCACCCTGACCGGTAGTGCCATCACGCGCGCGCTGGGCGAACGAGAACTGCCCGACAACCTCATTGAGATCGACTTGGATGGATCGTCCGGTCAGAGCCTGGGAGCTTTCATACCGCGGGGCATGACGCTTCGGCTCACGGGCGACGCGAATGACTACGCCGGCAAGGGACTCTCCGGCGGACGCATCATCATCCGACCCTCGCACGAGGCCACCTTCGCCAGCGACGAGAACATCATCGCCGGCAACGTCATTGGCTACGGCGCCACGAGCGGCGAGATCTTCATCAGCGGCGTCGTTGGCGAACGATGCGGCGTGCGCAACTCCGGATCGACGATCATCGTCGAGGGCACTGGCGACCACGCGTGTGAGTACATGACCGGCGGCGTCGTGGTGATCCTCGGGGCCGTCGGACGAAATCTCGCGGCCGGCATGTCCGGCGGCACGCTGTTCCTCTACGATCCGCAGCGAAGCGTGTATGACCATCTGAGCGCCGGCGTCTACGAGATCGATCCGTTGGAGTTCGAAGACGACGAACGGCTCCACCAGTTGCTCACTCGCTTCGTCGAGGAAACCGGTTCACGGCGCGCCCAGTCGATTCTGAGTGACTGGCGGGCGACGCGCATGGACTTCGTTCGTATCGAGACCTCGGAGTACCAACGGGTGCGAGACGAGTTGCGAAATGGGTAAGCCGACGGGATTTCTGGAGTATCCGCGTCAGGGAGCTCGTCACCGACCGGTGTCGGTGCGCCTTCGCGACTGGCGCGAGGTGTACGAACCCCAGAGCGATGACGAGGTCTCGACCCAGGGCGCTCGATGCATGGACTGCGGGATCCCGTTCTGCATGCAGGGCTGTCCCCTGGGGAACCGTATCCCGACGTTCAACGATCACGTCTATCGCTCGCACTGGGACCAAGCCGCCATTCAACTGTTCGACACCAATAACTTCCCGGAGTTCACCGGCCGACTCTGTCCCGCGCCGTGTGAGTCGGCCTGCGTGTTAGGGATCTCGGACAGTCCCGTCACGATTGAACGGATCGAGTACGAGGTCGCCGAGCACGCCTTCGCCCACGGTTTGGAGGTCGCCCACGTCGCCGCGACCGGCACGGGCAAGCGGGTCGCCGTCGTCGGCTCAGGGCCGGCCGGACTGGCCGCCGCCGCGCAGCTCGCGAGCGTCGGCCACGAGGTGCACGTGTTCGAACGAAGTGACGCCATCGGCGGCCTCTTGCGCTACGGCATACCGGAGTTCAAATTGGAAAAGGCCATCCTCGATCGACGCCTGGCCGTGATGGAGGCGTCGGGAATCACCTTTCACACCAACGTTGGCGTCGGCGACGCCGCAACGCCACTGGAGGACCTGCAGCGCGACTTCGACGCCGTGGTGCTCGCGCTCGGCTCAACGCGACCTCGACTGATCCCAGTACCGGGAGCGCATTTGAGCGGTGTCCATCCCGCGATGACGTATCTCGAGGCCGCGAATCGTGCGGTGCGCGACGATGAAACGTCAATCATCGACGCCAAAGACCAGCACGTCATCATCCTGGGCGGAGGTGACACGGGCGCCGACTGTCTGGGCACCGTGCACCGACAAGGCGCCCGGTCCGTCGTCCAGATCGAGATTCTTGAGCGTCCACCGAATGACCGGCCCGACGATCAGCCCTGGCCCACCATGGCGAGGATCTTCAAGTCGTCGCCGGCGCACGACGAAGGCGGGGAGCGACGCTTTTCGACCGAGACGCTCGAGTTCCACGGTGTCGATCAGATCGAACGAATCGTCGTTCGCGATGACACGAGCGATGACACCATTGTCATGTCCGCCGATCTCGTTCTGATCGCGGCCGGCTTCGTCGGTCCCGAACTCGATGAGCTCGGTCTCTCCGGTGAACCTTTCGTCACGTCGCGCGCCACGCTTGCGGTCGACAGCGAGTGGCGCGTCGGCGCGCTGGAAGGCCCGGCGCCCGTCTTTGCCTGCGGCGACGCGGTGCGGGGACAGAGCCTGATCGTCTGGGCCATCGCCGAGGGCCGTAGCGCCGCCGCCGCGGTCGACGCCCATCTCTCGCAGCGCGCGAGTGTCCTGCCGGCTCCCGTGGCGCCCTACAGCCTTTCCTGGTAGCGAACTCGGCGAGCGTCGAAGAGTTTGTAGCATCGTCGCAACAGGACTAGAGGGGGATCAGTGCAAAGCACGATGCAAGACGCGCCACTACTCATCAGCGGCATCATCCGCCACGGCGAGTACGTGTACTCCCAGAAGAAGGTGTTCACCGTCACGCCCGAGGGCGTTGAGGAAGCGACGTTCTTCCAAGTCGCCAAGCGCGCCGAACAGTTGGCCGCAGCTCTCACCAAGCTCGGCGTGCAGCGCGGCGACCGGATCGCGACCTTCATGTGGAACAACCAGGCACATATGGAGGCCTACGTCGCCATTCCGTGCATGGGCGCCGTCCTGCACACACTCAACATCCGGCTCTTCCCCGAGCAGTTGGCGTTCATTGTCAACCACGCCGAGGACTCGGTGATCATCGTCGACAGTTCCCTCGTTCCCGCGCTCGCGAAGATTCGCGACCAGATTCCCACGGTCAAGCACATCATCGTCCACGGCCCCGACGACAGCGGACTGCTCGGTGCGACGATCGACTACGAGACCTTCCTCTCGGGCGAATCGGCCGGTTTCGAATGGCCGGTGTTGGATGAGCGTTCGGCCGCCATCATGTGTTACACCTCCGGGACGACCGGGAACCCCAAAGGCGTGGTGTACTCACATCGTTCGACCTGGTTGCACTCGATGGCCTCGACGACCTCCAATTCGATCGGGCTCAATGAGCGCGATCGCTGTCTCTTGATCGTCCCAATGTTTCACGTCAATGCTTGGGGAGCGGCCTACACGGCGTTCTTCGCCGGAACCGAGTTGATCATGCCCCAGATGTTCTTGCAGGGAGAACCGATCATCAAGATGATTCAAGAGTTGCGACCCACCGTCTCCCTGGGCGTCCCGACCATTTGGAACGACGTGCTCCGTGTCGCGGAGAGTAATCCCGAAACGGATCTTTCGAGCCTTCGTGGCATCGTCGCCGGTGGCGCGGCCGTTCCGCGGGTGATGATTGAAGCATTCCGTGATCGATTCGGCATCGACGTGATCCAAGGGTGGGGGATGACCGAGACCAGTCCCTTGGCCGCGGTGTCGATACCGCCGTCCGGTACACCGTCGGACATGGAGATTGATTATCGCGTCAAGGCCGGTCGCGTCGTCGGAGGTGTCGAAGTCCGCATTGCCGCCGAAGACGGGACGGTCCTACCGCGCGACGGAAAGACCGTCGGCGAATTCGAGATCCGCGGTCCCTGGATCACTGGTTCGTATTTCGGCGTCGACGCCCCCGAGAGATTCCACGACGGATGGCTGCGCACTGGCGACATCGGCTCGATGGACGGTGAAGGATTCATGACGATCAGTGACCGCTCCAAGGACGTCATCAAATCCGGCGGTGAGTGGATCAGTTCGGTGGACCTCGAAGGTGCGGTGATGGCCCACCCGGCCGTCTTTGAGGCCGCGGTGATCGCCGTACCCGACGAGCGCTGGCAAGAGCGCCCGCTCTGCTGCGTCGTGCTGCGTCCCGGCGCCAGCGCGAGTGCCGAAGAACTTCGAGAGTTCTTGTCCACCCAGGTCGCGAAATGGTGGCTGCCCGAACGTTGGGCGTTCATCGAGAGCGTTCCCAAGACCAGTGTCGGCAAGTTCGACAAAAAAGTGCTTCGCGCCGAGTACGCCAAGAACGAATTACCCTACGAGACGATCGCCTAGTGGAGTCTTTCGACGCCTTGGCCGACGAGGTCGGCGCTCTCGAAAGTCGCGTTGCCGACGCGATCTTCGACACCGTGCGCGCGCAACTTCGTTCGCCGGTCGCGGACGAGGCCAAGGAGTTGGAGCGAAGGCTCGCCAAGGTTCGCCGGAGTCTGCACAAGGCCGAGATGCTCCTGCGCGGCGCGAGCGACGACTAGTTCCAGTCGTTGATCTGGTTGATCAAGAGCCGCAGGTTCACGTAGTTGCGACCGTCGAAGGCGAAGGAAATCGTCGTGTCATCTTCCAGCGCGTATCCGAGTCCCTGGGCGAAGCGCGGCGCCGCGTTCGCCAGCGCCGCGAGTTGCGATTCGCTGGGACGACGTCGAATCTTGATGTAGCCGCGCTCGCCGCGAACCTCAAAGCGCACGTAGTTGGAGAAGAAGTGATTGATCTCTTCGACCGCCTCCTCGGTTGAGGTACAGATCCGAACGAGACACATGTCGTTTTCGTCGATGTAGTGATCGGCGATGATCGCGTGCTCGACAAAACTCATCCACTGATTCCAAAACGTTCCATTCGCCGTATCGAGGAGCACCACGGGAGCCGGTGAGGTCTTGCCCGTATGGAGCAGGGTCAGTACTTCGAAGGTCTCGTCCATCGTGCCGAGACCGCCCGGGAATATTGCGAACGCGTTCGAGGGCCGCGTCATGGCGACCTTTCGAGTGAAGAAATACTGCATCGCCACGAGCATGGTCTCGGCGTCGATGTAGGGGTTGGAGAACTGCTCGAACGGCAGTTCGATGTTCACGCCGAGCGTGTGCTCGCGCCCGGCGCCTTTCGCGGAGGCTTCCATGATCCCGGGTCCGGCGCCCGAAATGATCATCCAACCGCGTTCGGCCATGGCGGTGCCGAGTTCACGCGCCATCTCGTAGAGCGAGTGCGCGATCTCCGTGCGCGCCGAGCCGAAGACGGCCAGTTTGGGCACGTCGCGCCACTGAGCGAACAACGTCGAGGCCTCGGTCAACTCATTGAGCGCCTGCACGGCGACGCGCAAATCGCCGAGGTCATTGTCAACCATCGCCAGTTCGACGAAGCGAACGAGCAGTGCGCGCAGGACCTCGATGCGCTCGTCGCTCAGCGCGGAGTCGCGCCGCAACTCGTCCAGGAACCCTTCGATCAACTCATCCATGGCTACAACGTCTGGTAGAGGGTACTGCGCTGAACCAAGGGTCGACCCAACGGCTCGACGAGTTCACGCAGCGTGTCGACGTCCATCTCCTGGCCGTGGCTGGCGCCCGCCGCTCGCGAAATGTTCTCGTCCATCAAGGTGCCGCCCACGTCGTTCGCTCCGGCGTCGAGAATGCGACGCGAGCCTTCCACGCCCATCTTCACCCAGCTCACCTGAATGTTGTCGATCAGCGTCGCGTAGTGGAGACGCGCGACCGAATGCATGAGCACGGCTTCGCGGAAGGTCGGTCCTCGTCGAGCGCGGCCCTGCAGGAAGATCGGCGTCGCCATGTGCACGAAGGGGAGCGGCACGAACTCGGTGAACCCGCCGGTCTCCAGTTGCAACTCTCTCGTGCGAAGAAGGTGAGTCGCCCAACTGTCGACACCTTCGACCGCGCCAAACATGATCGTGATGTTCGAGCGCAGGCCTACGCTGTGCGCGGCGCGGTGTACTTCCAGCCACTGATCGGAATTGATCTTGTCCGGGCAGAGAACCTTTCGTACCTCGTCATCGAGGATCTCGGCGGCCGTTCCCGGCAACGTCTTCAGGCCCGCGTCCTTGAGCCGCGTCAGGTACGTCACCAGGTCCTGTTCGGAGCGGCGAGCGCCTTCGAAGACCTCGAGGGCGCTGAAGGCGTGAATGTGGATCCTCGGCGATCCCGCTCGAACCGCGGCGACGACGTCGATGTAGTAGTCGCCGTCGAACTTGGGATGGATGCCGCCCTGGAGGCAGACTTCCGTGGCGCCCTTCGCCTCGGCTTCGCGGACGCGCTCACTGATCTCATCCAGGGTGAGCAGGTAGGGATCGCCTCGCAGGTTCAACGACAGGGGGCCCTTAGAGAAGGCGCAGAACCGGCACTTGAAAGTACAGACGTTGGTGTAGTTGATGTTGCGGTTGATCACGAAGGTGACGCCGTCACCGACGAGGTCACGACGAACACTGTCGGCGCGCTCCACGACCGCATTGAAGTCGGCACCGCGGGCGTGAAAGAGCGTGGTCAACTCTTCGCGGTCGAAGGCGTAGCCGGGCTCGTAACGTGCCAGGAGCGAGGACACCGCACTGGTGCGCGAGTGGGTCGTCGGTGGAGCGGGCGGTGTGACTTCTGATCCCGAGGCCCACACGTCATTGCGCGCCAAGAACGCCGAATCAGCGTGCGCGAGGACGTGGGGGCGGACCTTTTCATCGAGGAACCCGCTCTTGGGACCGATGAACTCTGGATACACGGTGAGACGGGGCTCGAGGTTGAAGCCGCGCGCGTCGCATTCGCCGCCGAGGACCGCGAGCGCGGGCCAGGCTCGCTCGGGATTGACGTGGTCGGCCGTCACTGGTGAGATGCCGCCGAAGTCGTCGATACCGAAATCGAGAAGCCGCGTGGGATCGACGCTCAAGTTCGGCGGCGCCTGGAGATGAATCGACGCCGGCAGAATGAGTCGCGCGACGCAGATCGTCCAGTGAAACTCCTCGTCGCTCGCGGCCGGCTCGTTCGCCATAGCCGTTCGAGGTTTCGGCAAGAAGTTCTGAATGATCACTTCTTGGATGTGACCGAACTCCTCGTGTGACGCGGCGATCGCCTGCAGGGTTGAGATTCGCTCTTGGCGCGTTTCACCGATGCCGACCAATAGTCCGGTGGTGAAGGGAATCCGCAATTCCCCCGCGAAGCGCAACGTGTCGAGTCGACGCTGCGGATCCTTGTCGGGGGCCAACCGGTGGGCCGCGAGGTCAGCGAGGGCCTCCACCATCATTCCCTGCGACGCCGAGACGCTCCGTAGTTGCGCCAACTCGTGGCGATACAGCGCACCGGCGTTGGCGTGCGGAAGCAGTCCCGTGCTCTCGAGCACCATCTGCGCGGCGTTCGCGACGTAGTCGACCGTCGACTCGTACCCGCGTGCGGCGAGCCAGCGCGCCGCCTCGTCGTAGCGAAGTTCTGGTCGTTCACCCAGCGTGAAGAGCGCCTCGGTGCAGCCAGCGTCACGTCCGGCTTGGGCCACTTCCATCACCTCGTCGAGACTCATGTAGGGCGACGCCACGTGCGCCGGCGCTTGGGCGAACGTGCAGTACCCGCAGCGGTCCCGACAAAGTTTCGTCAGAGGAACGAAAACCTTGGGGGAGTAGGTGACGACGTAGCCGTGGGCGGCCCGCGCTTTCGCGAACGCGGCGATCGCGAGTTCCTCAAGCGGTGTGGCCAAGAGATCAGAGTAAGTGGCGGACCCCCGCAGCGACGTCATGGCGACATCCTAGGGCGCGCCATTCCCACGTTGAACCGCCTCGAAGCCATCAACGAACGCGCTGCTCGAACGTCACGCACTACGCGCGAGCCTGCATCTTCTCTTTGACGGTGGCGAGGAGCTCTTCGTAGGAGGTCACGAATGCCGTGACTCCGTCGTTCTCGAGTTTCTCGGTGACCGCGGCCAGCGAAACGTTGTCCGGCAACTGTTCGAGCATTTTCGCGGCCTCGTTGGTGCTTTCTTCGCTTCGCAACTCGGAATTGGCGAAGTTTCCGTGATCGAGCGTCGCGGCCAACGTCGCGTCGGGCATCGTATTGACGGTTTCATCAGCGACGATGGTATCGACGTAGAGCAGGTCGAAGTACGTGGGATCCTTCGTCGAGGTCGATGCCCACAGCGGTCGCTGCACTTGGGCGCCGGCGTCAAAGAGCGCCACGGCGCGGTCGCTCGCCATACGTCGGCGAAAGAGTTGATAGGCACCGGCCACTTGAGCGTTCGCGGTCGTTCCTCGTCGAGGGTCGCCGTCGGGCAGGAGAGCGTCGACGGCGACGTCGACACGAGAGACGAAAAACGAGGCAACACTTCCGATCGAACTCACGTCGCTGCGACGCGTCAACGCGAGCTCGAGGCCCTCCATCCATGCCGTGATGACTTCGCTGTAGCGCTCGAGCGAGAAAATCAGCGTGACGTTCACGTTGATGCCCGCTCCGAGTACTTCGGTGATCGCGGGCAAGCCTTCTTTGGTCCCCGGGATTTTGATCATCACGTTCTTGCGACCGACTTCGGCCGCGAGGCGCTTGGCGGCCGTGACGGTGGCAATGGTGTCACGCGCGAGTCGTGGGGAGACCTCGAGTGACACGAACCCGTCGCAGTACCGGCGCTGCTTCTCAGCAAAGGCGCTGCACGAGGCAGTGTGCACCGAAGCCAGCACGTCACAGGCGTCGGCCACGTCGCGCACGGCCAGTTCTTCGAAGAGCACTTCGACGTCGACGTCGCTCTTGCCTTCGAGGATGTCGTCGTAGGCCTTCGAGGTCGAGAGGGTCTTGGCGAAGATCGAAGGGTTCGACGTCACGCCGCGCACGCCCTGGGTCACCATTGTGGCCAGGGTGCCGTCGTTCAACCAGTCGCGTCGAATGTTGTCGATCCAGGGACTCTGTCCGTACTCCGCAAAGAGTTCATCCAGTTTGGTCATTGTCGGTCTCCTAGGGCCTCGTGAACGTGAGCGACCAATGTCGCCGCGTTGATATTGAAGTAATCCATGACGTAGCTCCCGGGGGCCGACATCCCGAAGGAATCGATGCCGATCGCCTGGTCCACGTACTTCGTCCACCCTAGGGTCGCTCCCGCTTCCAATGACACTGAAGGAATGATGCGACGAAGGACCTCCTGGCGATACTCACTGGACTGGGCGTCGAAGCACCGCCAGCACGGAAGCGCCACGACCCTGGTTGGGATGCCCTGGGCCAAGAGTTCGTCATTCGCGTCAAGACAGTGTTGAACCTCTGATCCGGTTCCGACCAAGGTGAACACGGCGTCAGCGTTCTCGCGCACGACGTAACCACCCTTGCGCGCGTGTTGCTTCGACGCCGTCGCATCGACGTCGTTGAAGACTTGGACGTCTTGACGCGACAGCACCATGGCCGTAGTGCCGGGTTCCGGGGCAGTCAAGAACTCTTCGACGAGGTCGATCGTCTCGTTCGCGTCCGAGGGGCGAACGACGTGAAGCTGCGGCATGGCACGAAGGGCCATGAGGTGCTCCACGGGTTCATGCGTCGGTCCGTCTTCACCGACGCCGACCGAATCGTGGGTGTAGACGAACATGACCCCCGCGTCACTGAGCGCCGCGAGACGTATCGCCGGACGCGCGTAGTCGCTGAAGACGAAGAACGTTGAACCGAGAGGACGAAAACCGCCGTGGTGCGCCTGTCCAGTGAGGTTGGCGCTCATCCCCAACTCGCGAATCCCGTAGTGGAACTGACGCCCTCCGGGGTTATCCACGCTCTGGATCGAGAGTGCCGAAAGCGTCATACCCGTGTTGTCGGTGAGGTCGGCCGATCCGGCGGTGAGCCCCGGAGTTTGGACGGCGTAGCAATCCATCGCGCGCTGCATCGCTTTGCGCGTCGCGGCCTTCGTGCCCGCCGCGAACAGTTCCGGCGGCGTCGTGACCTTCGCCGCTCCGTGGTAGTCGATTTGTTCCAGTAGTTTCGCGGCCTTCGCGCCACCGGCCGCAACCCTCGACTCCCACGCCAAGCGTTCGTCGCGTCGAGCCTTCAACTGCTCGACCAATTGGCTGCGCACGCTGGGGTCGAAGTGGAACGCCTCATCGGGGACGCCCAAGATCTTCTTCGCCTCGGTGATGACCGCCGGCTTAAAGGGATTGCCGTGAGCTTCGCGGGTGTCCATCATCTCCGGTGACGGGAAACCGATATGCGATCGCACGACGATCAACGTCGGACGGCTCGTCTCGGCAATCGCCGCTCGCATCGCCGCTTCGAGGGCGTCGAGATCGTTGGCTTTCTCCCCGACATTGAGGACCTGCCAGCCGTAGGCGCTGAAGCGCTCTTCGACGTCGTCGCGGTACGCCAATTCCGTGGCGCCGTCGATGGTTATGTGATTGTTGTCATAGAAGATCGTCAAATGATCGAGTCCGAGTGAGCCAGCCAGGGACGCCGCCTCGTGGCTGATTCCCTCTTCCATACATCCGTCACCGGCGAAAACCCAGGTGCGGTGGTCGACGAGTTCGCTGCCGAAGTCGCTTCGCAGAATCCGCTCGGCAATCGCCATGCCGACTCCATTGGCGATGCCCTGGCCGAGCGGTCCCGTGGTCACTTCGACCGTGGGGGCGCAGTGACGCTCGGGGTGGCCGGGCGTGCGAGAGTGGGGATGACGAAAGGCCTTCAAGTCGTCAACCGATAGGTCGTAGCCAAACTCGTGGGCGAGTGCGTACTGCAAGATACAGCAGTGACCGTTGCTCAAGATGAAGCGGTCGCGGTCGCTCCAGTCGGGGTCGGTGGGGTCATGACGCATGACGCGTCCCCACAACGCGACGCCCAGTGGCGCGAGCGCCATGGCGGTTCCACTGTGGCCCGAGTTGGCGGCCGCCGGAGCGTCCATGGCCACGGCGGAGATTTCGCGAATGGCCCTTCCTTCTACTTCGGTGGCGCCGGGAAAGAGTTTGTCGGTCATGGTTATGAGAGTAGTGAATTCGCTCACGCGCGAGAGCGAAGGACGCAGGGATAGCCTTTGGCGATGGCCCTCCAGATACCGCCGAACTGCGATCTCACGCTCGGTCTGACGTGTGTGGAAAAGGGCGCCGACGCGACAACCATCTGGCGGATGCGGGTGGACGAGCGATTCCTCAACCCGGCCGGAATCGTCCAGGGCGGATTCCTCTCGGCAATGATGGATTCGGCGATGGGCGCTTCGGCGGTACTGAGCGTGAGGGACCGAAAGGTTTACGTCGCCAACACCGAAATGAAGTCGTCGTTCCTTCGACCGGCGCGTAACGGCGACGTGCTGACGTGCACCGCGAGTGTCTTGAAACCCGGCACCGTCGTGGCGTTCCTCCAGGCGCGAATACTCGACGCACAGGGCATTCTGGTGGCGACCGCGAGTTCCACCTACTTGATCAAAGAACGTGGTGAGTAGGCTAAGGGCGTGAAGAAGTCCACGTGGCGCAAGCTCATGCGGGGTAACTCGGTCCAGCGCGACCTCGACGAAATCAAGGCCCTGGCCCTTCGCTACATCAAAGAAGAGACCATCCAGCCGATCAAAGAGATGGGCCGCTTCGTGCTCTGGGGCGCCGTGGGCAGCCTGCTGGTGGGCTTCGGATACTTCTTCTTGCTCTTCGGCGCTCTGCGATTCTTGCAAGACCAGTTCAAAGTCCTGGACGGCACGTTGTCGTGGATTCCGTATCTGATCGTCGTGGCGTTGGCGGCGCTGATCATTGGGCTGACGTTATGGCGAATAGTCAGCGGCACCGCCAAGCGACGACTGAACGACACGAAGTGAGGGAACAGTCAGCGACGCGCCGAGAGCTCGAGGCGTCGATTCGCGCGCTCTTGCCGAGCAAAGAGGAGATTGACGACTTGACGCCGTCGAAGAGTTCGACCGCGTCGATCGTCGGCGTCGGGGGCATCATGAGCGGCTACGTCTGGGGTCGGTACCGGGGCCGCCAGGTGCGCAAGAGGCGCGACTCTTGATTCTGAAGCGCGCCATCAGTGTTGCTACGGCGAGCGCGCTCGCCAAGGCGTGGGAGAAGAAGTCCAAAGCGTGGCTTACACTCGCGGGGGTTTTCGTGCTCTTTCAGTTCCTGGACTCGCGCGCCACGCGCAAGGCCACTCCTAAAAAATCAGCCAAATGAGCGCCGCCGTCCTGAAATTGGGCGAGCGCGTAATGCTCATCGATGCCAAGGACCGTCACTACCTGATCACGCTTCGCGAGGGCGCTGAGTTTCACACCCACGCCGGCATCGTCCAACACAACGACATCATCGGTGTGCTCGAGGGTTCGCTCATTCGAGGCAGTACCGAGCGAAGTTTTCTGGCCCTGCGACCGACGCTCTCCGACGTCGTATTGAAGATGCCTCGCGGCGCTCAGGTGATCTATCCCAAGGACCTCGGGACGATCCTTATGCAGGCCGACGTCGGACCAGGAATGCGCGTGCTCGAGGCCGGCGTCGGCTCGGGTGCGCTTTCGATGACGTTGTTGCGCGCCGGCGCGATCATCACGGGTTACGAGATCCGCGAGGACTTCGCGCAACAGGCCACGAAGAACGTGCACGACATGCTCGGCACCGACGTCGCCTACGACGTCCAGATACGTGACGTGACGATGGGCATCGACGAGACCGACCTCGATCGGATCATCTTGGATATGCCCGAACCGTGGGACGTCGTCAAGCACGCCGAGGGAGCACTGCGGCCCGGCGGGATTCTCTTGGCCTATTTGCCGACGATCAATCAGACGCAGTTGCTGCGCGAAACGCTGCGTCATCATTCCTTCGGTCTCGAAGAGACGGTCGAGATACTGCGACGAACCTGGCACATCGACGGGCGTTCTGTGCGTCCGGATCACCGTATGGTCGCGCACACCGGATTCATCACGAGCGCGCGTCGATTGGTGAAGCGCGTCGAGGGTATCTAGTCGTTTTCGATGAAGATGCACTCACCGGGGCACTCTTCGGAGGCCTCCGTGACCGCGTCTTCCATACCGGCCGGTACGACAGCAATTCCTTCGGCGCCGCCCGGTACGCTCTTCACGTCGGCGCCCTCTTTCACGTAGGCCAGGCCGTCGTCGAGCAGGGTGAACACGTCGGGGCAGATCTCCTCGCAGAGACCGTCACCGGTGCACAAGTCCTGGTCAATCCAAACCTTCATTTCGTGGCCCTCCGTGGCGCAATGTGTGTCTAGTAACTCTAGCGGGCGACTCAGAATGCCCGTGACTTTCACTGGCCTGCGCGCTCACCTAGGGTGACGTTATGGACCGTTCCGCGCCCTTTGGCAGTGACGACATTCCAGAGAACGACGACCAGGTCGTCGTCAGTTCTCCGCGCGACTCAACCATGAATGACGTCGAACAGGCCAGTCGACGAATTGAGATGCTCGAAGAGAAACTGCTCGAGGCTCGAGGGGCTCTCGCCCAGAGCCGGTCCAACAACGAAAAACTGACCATCACAATCCAACAGACGCGTGATCAGATCGCCGCCCTGCGTGACGAGGTCGAAAAGCTGACGCAGCCGCCGGCGGTCTACGGCACGTTCATCGACTTCAATGAGGACGGCACCGTCGACATCTTCGCCTCCGGTCGCAAGATGCGCGTGGCGTTACACCCGGGTCTCGATCCCGGCCAGATCGATCGTGGCAACGAGGTCGTGCTGAATGAGTCGTTCACGGTCATCGGGGTTCGCGAGTCCGACGGACAGGGCGAGGTGGTCACCGTCAAAGAGGTCCTCGACGATCGCCGGGTGCTGGTCTACGGGCGCGCGGATGAGGAGCGCGTGGTGGAGCTCGCCGACTCGCTGCGACACGTGAAACTCCGCAGTGGCGACGCGCTCCTGCTCGACATGCGCTCGAACCTGCTCGTCGAGAAACTGCTGCGCCAAGAGGCCGAAGAACTGATTCTCGAAGAGGTGCCCGACATTACGTACGCCGACGTCGGGGGACTGGACAGCCAGATCGAGGCAATCACTGACGCGGTCGAACTGCCGTACCTGCACCGGGCGTTATTCAATGACTACGATTTGCCCGCGCCGAAGGGCATCTTGCTCTACGGTCCGCCGGGGTGCGGCAAGACGCTCATCGCCAAGGCCGTGGCGAACTCACTCTCCCAGAAGGTCGCCGAACTGACGGGCAATCGCAACGTGCGCTCGTACTTCCTCAATATCAAGGGCCCGGAACTCCTCAACAAGTACGTCGGTGAGACCGAGCGTCAGATCCGCGTGGTCTTCCAGCGCGCGCGTGAAAAGGCCGAAGAGGGCGTGCCGGTGATCATCTTCTTTGACGAGATGGACTCGCTCTTTCGTACTCGCGGCACCGGCATCAGCTCGGACATGGAGTCGACGATCGTCCCGCAACTGCTCGCCGAGATTGATGGCGTCGAGTCTTTGCGCGACGTCATCGTCATCGGTGCCACGAACCGCGAGGACCTGATCGACCCGGCCATCCTTCGCCCGGGGCGCCTCGACGTGAAGATCAAGATCGAACGACCCGACGCCGACGCCGCCGCGCAGATCTTCCAGCGCTACCTGCACGCTAAACTGCCGATCGACGAGGCGTCGATACGCGACCTCGGTGGGGGAGACCGGGCCAAGGCCATCCAGGTCATGATCGAAGAGACCGTCACGGACATGTACCGCGTGACCGACGAGAACCGATTCCTCGAAGTGACGTATCAAGGTGGCGACAAAGAGGTGCTGTACTTCAAGGACTTCGCGAGTGGCGCCATGATCGAAAACATCGTTCGTCGGGCCAAAAAACTCGCGGTGAAGCGCGAGATCGCCGACAAGGGTCGCGGACTACGCGCCGAGGACCTCATCGAATCGATTCGACAGGAGTACCGCGAGAACGAGGACCTTCCCAACACCACGAACCCGGACGACTGGGCGCGCGTGTCGGGAAAGAAGGGCGAACGGATCATCTTTATCCGCACCCTCGTGAATCGCGAAGAGACCGACGTCCTCGGCGGTCGATCGATCCAGCACGTCGGCACCGGCCAGTACCTCTAGGACAATGTCCGTCGCGAAAGTCCTCGGGATCGAGACAGAGTACGGCATCGCAGGGGGCCCCGACGCTGATCAGATCGTCGCGTCGAGCATCATCGTCAATGCCTACGCCCAAGAAGGTCGAACTCGAATCAATTGGGACTTCCAAGGTGAGACGCCCGACATGGACGCGCGCGGTCTGCCCGATCTGACCTCCTTCGCTCCCATCGTCGAAACGCACCTCGCCAACACGGTGCTCACGAACGGGGCCCGCCTTTACGTCGATCACGCGCACCCCGAATACTCCTCACCGGAGTGTCGCACGCCGCTCGAGGCCACACTCTATGACGTCGCGGGCGAAGAGGTCATGCGACGCGCGCTCTTGGTCGCCAACGAGATGGTCGAAGCGCATCAAGCGATCTCGCTCTATAAGAACAACTCCGACAGCAAGGGCAACTCCTACGGCACCCACGAGAACTACCTCGTGAGCCGCGACGTCGAGTTCAACCACCTCGTGCGCGCGATGGTGCCGCACTTCGTCTCTCGTCAGATCATCGTGGGTGCCGGCAAAGTGGGTGCGGAGACCGAAGCCGGGCAAGAGAGCGAACCTTTCTTCCAATTGAGTTCGCGCGCCGAGTTCTTCGAAGAGGTCGTGGGCCTCGAGACGACGCTTAAGCGACCGATCATCAACACCCGCGATGAACCGCACGCCGACGCGGAGCGATTCCGCCGACTCCACGTCATCATTGGTGACGCCAACATGAGCCAGGTCGCGACATTCGTCAAGCTCGGCTCGACGGCGTTACTGCTCGCCGCGCTGGAGGACTCCGGTCTCGGGGCGTTCCCCGCGATGCCGCGTCAGCCCGTGGGCGCCGTTCGAAGCTTCGCGCTCGACCCGAGTCTCAAATACGCCGTCCTCTGTGAGGACGACCGCGAACGTACGGCGTGGGACTTCCAGAACGAACTCTGGCACCTCGCCAATGACCACGTGGAGCGAAAGGGCGCCGACGCGGTCGCTCCGCCTGATCAGGTTCAAATGGTCCTCACCGAGTGGCGAGAGATGCTCGATGGCGTGCGCGATGATCCCGACACAGTCGCCGACCGAATCGATTGGGTGGCCAAACTGCGGATTGTTCGAGGCTTTCAGGAACGTCATTCCCTCGCCGAGGGCGACGCGCGCCTCCACGCGATCGACCTGCAGTATCACGATCTGCGCCCCGAACGATCGCTCGCACAGCGCGTCGGACTGCGCGCGCTGCATCCGGAGGACAAAGTTCGTGAAGCCGTTCACAACCCACCAGAAGAGACCCGGGCCTATTTTCGGGGCCAGTGCGTCGCGCGCTACCCCGACGAAATCGTGGCCGCGAATTGGGATTCGGTCGTCTTCGATCTGGGCGAAGGACCGTTGCAACGTGTCCCAATGCTCGATCCTTTAAGGGGTACACGAGATCTCACTCAAGAGTTGCTAGAAACAAGTGCGACAGCACAAGCGCTCCTCGAGGCGCTAGACAGGTAGAACAGACGTATGACAGAACAAGAGCGAATCCAAAAACAGCGCACGGAACGAGCGAGCGAATCAACGCCGCCCGTCTCAGTTGACGCGACCAAGGGCGACCAATTGAAGGCCGACCTCGATGACTTGCTCGACGAGATCGACGAAGTGCTTGAAGAGAACGCCGAGGAGTTCGTTCGCAACTACGTCCAAAAAGGCGGCGAGTAGATGGGTCTACCGCTGTTCAGTGCCTCGGACGATCCGGGGCCGTCGTTCTTCCACTTCGCCCAATCGACCGGGTTGACGCCACCGGTCTCGAACGCGAGCGCCACCTCGGCTCACGCGACGACCGTGATCGCCGTTCGTTACAACGGCGGCGTCGTGATGGTGGGGGACCGCCAAGCGACGGGTAACTACATCGCGAGTCGCGACGTGCGCAAGATCGAAGCGGCCGACCGATACACGGCGATCGCAATCTCCGGCGTCGCCGCGCGAGGCATCGAGTTCATCCGCATGGCGCAGTTGTCCTTCGAACACTACGAGAAGATGACCGACACGGCCCTCAGTCTCGAAGGCAAGGCCAACTACCTCTCGCCGATCATTCAGCGCAACAATCTCACGTCGCCACTGCTCGTCTTGCCGCTACTGGCCGGGTGGGACACCGCACTCCAGGTCGGGCGAATCTTCGAATACGACGGCGCGGGTGGTTGTTACGAACGATTCGACTTCTCCACGATCGGCTCGGGCACCCCCTTCGCCGAAGGGACACTGCGACTCGGATTCAACGCCGATCTCGATCGCGATGGCGCTATCGAACTCGGCGCGCTGGCCATCTACGAGGCGGGCGACAACGACCCGAGCACGGGAGGGCCCGACTTCGTGCGCAACCTCTTTCCGATGATCGTCACGATCTCGAGTGAGGGATTTCAAGAGCTCGATCACGACGACGTCGCGCAACGATTCCGCGTCATCAACGAGCGTCGTACCCAAAGCGGCGGTGTCGCCGGGGGCTCCTTGCGATGAGCAACTACTTTTACGTCGCCCCCGAACAGCTCATCCGCGATCGCGCCGAATTCGCCCAGAAGGGCATCGCGAGGGGTCGATCGATCGTGGGCGCCATCTTCGACAACGGTGTCGTCTTAGTGGCGGAGAATCCCTCCGCGTCGCTCTTCAAGATCTCTGAGATCTACGACCGCATCGCCTTCGCGGGAGTGGGCAAGTACAACGAGTTCGACCGTCTTCGAGAGGCGGGTATCCGCTGGGCCGATTCGACCGGTTTCACCTACTCGCGTGGTGACGTCGACGTCCGGGCCCTGGCGAACTACTACGCCCAACACCTCGGCGACATGTTCACCGAGGGACAAAAGCCGCTCGAGGTCGAGATTCTCGTCGCACAGTTGGGCGACACGACGCGCCCGACGAAGCTCTACCGGATCGCCTACGAGGGCACGATCTCCGACGAACCCCGCTTCGCCGTGTTGGGCGGGGACGCCGAGACGATCAAGTCCCGTTTCGCTGCCTCCGAAGACACACTCGAGACCCTGGCACTCACGCTGAAGAACGCCGTAGGAGCGCTCGCCGGACCGGACCGGATCATCGATGTCGGCGATCTCGAAGTTGGGATCCTCGAAGACCGCGGCAGCCGCCGCACGTTCACGCGCCTCAACGACGACCAAGTTAGCGAGCTCCTTCGCTGAGCAATCAGCAAGGGTGACGACATGCTACGACGCATTTACGGCATCGAGACTGAATACGGAATTACCTTCTCCCTACGTGGTCAGCGGCGACTCAGCCCCGACGAGGTCAGCCGATTCCTCTTTCGCAAGGTGGTCGCGTGGGGACGATCGAGCAACGTCTTCTTGGAGAACGGCAGCCGACTCTACCTCGACGTGGGATCGCACCCGGAGTACGCGACCGCGGAGTGCGACACCCTCGTTGACGCCGTGGCCCAGGACAAGGCGGGGGAGTCGATCCTTCGTGAGTTGGTCGAGTACGCACAAGGTCAACTGAGTGACGAAGGCATTCGTGGCGACATCTTCTTGTTCAAGAACAACACCGACTCGACCGGCAACTCCTACGGCTGCCACGAGAATTACTGCATCGAGCGCATTGACGATCTGACCCGCCTCGAACAGGTCTTCATCCCGTACCTGATCAGTCGCCAGATCTTCACCGGCGCCGGCAAGGTCGTCACCAACGCCAAGGGCACCGCCTATTCGATGAGCCAGCGCGCCGAACACATCTGGGAAGCGATTTCATCAGCGACCACGCGCAGCCGTCCGATCATCAACACCCGCGACGAACCGCACGCCGATCCCGAGAAGTATCGACGACTCCACGTCATCGTCGGTGACTCCAACATGAGCGAATTCGCCACGTACCTCAAGCTCGGCACCGCCGCTGTGGTACTCGCCATGATCGAAGACCGCAACACGGTTCTCCGCGACTACAACATGGCCTCGCCCATCAACGCACTACGTGACATCTCCTACGACCTGTGGAGTAAGGAGCCGGTGAAGTTGACCAACGGTCGTGACCTGACGGCCCTCGAGATCCAAGACGATCTGTGCGAGCGGGCCGAACAGTTCTTGCAGGGTCATCCACTTCCAGCCGATCAAGTGCACGCCGTGCAGCTGTGGCGAGAAGTGATCGAGCAGTATCGCAACGATCCGATGGGGCTCGCGGACCGCGTCGACTGGATCGCCAAGTTGCAGATCATCGAACGTGAGCGTGAGCGCAGCGGCGTCGAGTTGAGCGACCCCAAGATCGCGCTCATCGACCTGCTCTATCACGACACGAGTTTCGAACGCGGTCTCTACTATCGACGTCAAGCTCGTGGGCACCTTCGTCGAATAGTGAGCGACGAAGAGATCGCCACCGCCACGCACACGCCCCCGCCGACAACGCGTGCGCACATGCGGGGCACCTTCATCAAAGCCGCGAAGGAGTGGCGCCGCGACTACACCGTGGATTGGGTCCACTTGAAGTTGAACGACGAGATGCAGCGCACGGTGTTGCTCAAGGATCCCTTCAAGAGCACCGACGAGCGATTCCAGAAGCTCTTGCTCTCTTTAGAGCGACACGGCTAACCAGACTATTCTTTATAGGTGTCTGATTCGCCCCCCCAAGAGTCCACGGGCGTATTGACGTCCGAGGACTCTTCGGATCCGACGCCTCCCAAGAAACCATCAAAACCTCGACGGCGCGCACTCATTGAGTGGACCGCGATAATTGTCATCGCGGTCCTGGTTTCGTTCTTGTTGCGCACCTTCGCGTTCCAGACCTTCTTCATCCCTTCGGGTTCGATGGAGCCGACCCTGCAAATTGGTGACCGCATCATCGTGAACAAGCTGGCCGTCACCTGGGGCACGATTCACGTTGGTGACATCGTCGTGTTCAAGGCCCCGCCGGCCGAAAACTGTGGTGAGCCGGTTACCGACCTCGTCAAACGAGTCATCGGCGTACCCGGGGACTCGCTCAAGTCCAAGGGCAACACGATCTACGTCAATAACAGGCCGCTCGACGAGACCTGGACTCACACCGAGCCGCTCGGTGGGGCCATCACGCCCATCACGCTGAAGGCCAACCAGTACTTCATGATGGGCGACAATCACTCGAATTCCTGCGACAGCCGCATGTGGGGGACCGTGCCGCGCTCGGACATCGTCGGCAAGGCTTTCGTGCGTATCTGGCCGCTTTCCCGAATCGGATTTCTTTAGTCACCGACCTACAATGGCCTGATGTTCCTTAGTCCCGTCAAGATCATGGTGATTGTGGCCGTGGTCTTGCTCCTGATGGGTCCCGACAAGTTGCCCGAAGTGGCGCATCGTCTCGGATCGAGTTGGCGGGCCCTCAAGCGCCTTCAGGAACGAGTCGAGAGTGAAGTCCGCGAAGCCATTCCGGACCTGCCGAGTACCGGTGACATCGCGCGGATCGTGCGCAGTCCGATCAACCTGTTGAATCAACTCTCGGACCAGGTCGACGCCAAAGAGGCCGCAGAGGTCAGGAAGAACGCGCCGCCGGCGCCGCCTGAGAGCGTGGCACCGCCACTGATCACCCCGCCGAGTCGGCCGGTCGCCGCGCGATCAGAGAATTCGACACTGCCGCCTGATCCGTCACTGAACTAGGTCACGTGTCTCGGTTCAGAAAAGCCCAGTCCGGCATGACACTGGCCGAGCATCTCGCCGAGGTGCGCCACCGCTTTCTCGTCTCGGCGATCACCGTGTCGCTCTTCGGCGTGGTCGCCTTCATCTTCTACCCGCAGATATTGCACGTACTGCAAGAGCCGTACTGCGCCGCTCGCAGCGTGGCCCACAAGGGCTGCACGTTCCTGGTCACGGCCCCATTGGATGGCCTGACACTGCGCATTAAAATCGGCTTCTTCGGCGGTCTGCTCTTAGCCTCTCCGGTGCTTTTTTGGCAGCTGTGGCGATTCATTACTCCGGGTCTGAAGGCCCGCGAGCGTCGCTACATCATTCCCTTTGTTTCGGCCTCACTGGTGTTCTTCATATCCGGAATGGCGGTCGCCTACTACAGCTTCGGACACGCCATTCAATTCCTCGAATCCATCGGGGGCAGGTCACTCTTGACCGAATACAACCCCAATCAGTACCTGACGCTCTTCTTGTTGATGATGTTCATCTTCGGCGTGACCTTCGAGTTCCCGGTCGTGCTCGTTGCCATGGAGATGGCCAACGTCGTCACCCCCAAGCAACTTTTGCACTACTGGCGCTACGCACTGATCGCCATCACCATCGCCTCGGCGGTCTTCACGCCCAGTGGCGACCCGCTCTCGATGTTGGCCCTGGCACTACCGCTGACGGTGTTCTACTTCTTCGCGATCGGCGTCGGCAAGTTGTTGAAGAAGTGACCGATGGCGAGTACCGCGGTCGATTCATCAACAGCCTGGCCTTCGGACTCGATCGATTCCAGATAGAGGCGATCGACGCCGTCGACGAGCACGTCAACGTGTTGGTGAGCGCGCCGACCGGTTCGGGCAAGACCCTGATTGCCAATTACGCCATCGGTCGCATCTTCGAGCGTGGGGAGCGAGCGTTCTACACGACACCACTGAAGGCTCTCTCCAATCAGAAATACGGCGAACTGTGCGCACTCTACGGCGAGCGGCGCGTCGGACTCCTCACGGGTGACGTGTCGATCAACGCCGGCGCCGAAGTCGTAGTCATGACGACCGAAGTCCTACGCAACATGCTGCTGACCGAATCGCACCAACTCAACACGCTGGGCCTCGTGGTGCTCGACGAGGTTCACTATTTGCAGGACCCCTTTCGCGGCGGCGTGTGGGAAGAGGTCATCATCCTCACGCCCGCCACCGTACGCTTCGTCGCTCTTTCGGCGACGATTGGCAACGCGACGTTCATCGGGGAGTGGTTCGCCGAAGTGCGAGGACCAACCGCGATCATCGTGGAGAACGAGCGTCCGATCCAGTTGCACAACCATTTGGCGGTGATGCGCCGAGGCCAGGCGGCGGTCGAAATCGTCGACCTGCTCGACGGCGAGCGACTCTCGGACGAGGCGCGTCGCATCGACAATCTGATGAAGGCGACCAGAAAATTTCGACCTGGTCCGAAGTGGAAGGGGCCCAAGTCGAGCGCGCCACCACCGCCGTTTCGAGCTCCGCGACGAAGTGAGCTCCTCCACGCCCTCGAGCGCGAGGACCTACTCCCGGTCATCGTATTCATATTCTCTCGAGCGGCGTGTGACGACGCGGCCCACCAGTGTCGACGTGACGGACTCATGTTCACCACGCCCGAGGAGCGACACGACATCGAGGCCATCGCCGAGTCGCGCCTCGTCGACTTCTCCGACGACGATTTAAAAGCCCTCGAGTACGCCGACTTCATTGACTGTCTGCGACGGGGTCTCGCGATGCACCACGCCGGAATGGTGCCCGCCTTTCGAGAGATCGTCGAAACCTGTTTTGAGTTGAATCTGCTCGCGGTGGTCTTCGCCACCGAGACGCTCGCGTTGGGCGTCAACATGCCCGCGCGCTCGGTGGCGTTGGAGCGATTCTCGAAGTACTCCGACGCCGGTCGCCGGTTCCTCACCAGCGCTGAGTTCTCACAGATGACGGGTCGCGCCGGTCGACGAGGACTCGACGACGAGGGCCACGCGATTGTCTGTTTCGCGACCGAAGTCGCGCTCGGGGACGTGGGACGAGTCGCGCTCGCGCCGCCGTCCGATCTGCACTCATCGTTTCGACCGACCTACAACTTCACCGCCAATCTGATCAATCACTTCGAATACGAGACGGCGCTCGAAGTCGTGCAGCGTTCCTTCGCCCAGTTCGAGTCTGATCATCGATCGACGGGCAACAAACGTCCGCTCGGCGACCAGATGGTCGCGCGCCATCACGTCCTCGAAGAACTCGGCTACGCCCAAGGCTGGCGCCTCACCAACCAAGGTCAACTGCTGCGTTCGATCTATCACGAGTGCGATCTGCTCATCGCCGAGTCGATCACCGCTGGCGTCTTCGAGGGACTCGAGCCGGCCCAGTTGGCCGGTCTGTTGTCGTGCTTCGTCTTTGAATCTAAACGAGCCGGACGTCCCGCGAACGCGTCGCGACAAGTGACCACGAAGAAAACGCGCAGCCTGCACGACCGACTGGGCCAACAGCGCCGGGACACTCTGAACGACCGACTGTCCGAAATCGCCCTCACCTCGCTGGCCATCCAAGAGGTTGAAAACCGCTTCAAGGTACCCAACGCGAAAGAGCCAGACGGAAAATTCGCCACGACCATCGCGGCCTGGGCTCGGGGCGCGTCGCTCGGCACCGTGCTGGACCTTGCCGACGTCGAGATCGGCCAGACGTCGCCCGGTGACTTCGTGCGAAACGCCAAACAGGTAGCCGATCTCTGCGAGCAACTGGCCCGGATGAGCGACTTCACTTCGGTCGCCGAAATCGCTGCCCAGGCCCGTGACGCGGTCCTTCGCAGTGTCGTGGCGGGCCATTCGAGCGTCCACCCCCGGGCCTGATTTCGCCTCTAGCCTCGATATTCCATGCACGCTTACTTCGCCGAAGAGTTCACTGACGCCGAAGTCGCCATCCTGCGGCGCTATTTCACCAACCTCGAGGGCCCGGTCTTCGCGCTGGTCAATCTGCCCGAAGTCGTGAAGGGAGCGCTGTTCGCACGCTATTCGAGGTCTACCAAGAGCCTGCGCCGACTGTTCCTGGATGAATTCGTCGGCGACCTCGATCTTTCGGGCGACGCCTCAATCGACGCGACAGTCGGACTCGACCGCGCCGACGAACTCTACCAACGGATCTTCGTCGAATACGGCGACGACTCGGTCGCCCAATTAGGTGGCGTGCACCTGGCGTGTGAACAGGCCAGCAACATACTCACCAAAGTCCTCGAGTGGGGGCGCCTCATGAGCTACCTCGAACAGTCGACGCGCTACCTCGGATACGATCGGCGCTTCACCAATGGCCACTACCGCTTCTATCGCGACCACGAACTGCTCGAGTCGCGTTTCGGTGCGCGCTTCGTGGGCGAGATGGATCGCATGTTCGACACCTACGCCGATCTACTGCCGACTCTCACGGAGTGGTTGACCAAAAAGTTCCCGAAGACGCCGGACGATACCGACTTCGTCTACCGCCAGGCCATCCGCGCGAAGGCGCTCGACGCGACGCGCGGCCTGTTGCCGGCGAGTGCCCTCTCCAACCTCGGCATTTACGCCTCGGGTCAGGCCTACGAATCCCTGCTCTTGCACATGCGCGCGCACCCGCTTCTGGAGGTCCGTCTCTACGGACAGCTCATGTACGACGAACTCGTGAAGGTGATTCCCTCGTTTTTAAAGCGAGTCGACGTACCCGAGCGCGGCGTCGCGTGGTCGACGTACATGTCCGAGACCAAGAGCGCCACGCGAGATCTCGTCGCGTCGATGTGGGAATCGGTCGTCGAGGACGAACCGACCGAACAGGTGCGACTCGTCGCATTCGATCGCGACGGAGAGACGCGGGTGCTCGAAGCGATCGTCTTTGGCAACTCGACGATCTCGCACGACGAGGCGCAAACACGCGTGGCGTCGATGTCGGCGCTCGAGCGCGCTTCGTTGATGTCCACGTACGTCGGAGAACGCAAGAATCGCCGTCACCGTCCCGGGCGGGCCTTTGAGCGCACGGACTATCGCTTTGAACTGGTGACCGACTACGGGGCGTTTCGCGACCTCCAACGCCATCGACTCCTCACGATCGAATGGCAGCCCCTCACCGCCGACCTGGGCTACGACATTCCCGACGTCATTCAAGAGGCCGGCCTGGCCGATCGCTACGAGGAATCGCTCCGTCGCTCCGCCGAGCTCTACTACGACCTACGACGTGAGCACCCGGAACAGGCGCAGTACGCCGTGGCCCTGGCCTTTCGCATCCGCTACGTCATGCAGATGAACGCCCGCGAGGCGATGCACCTCATTGAGCTTCGATCGAGTCCTCAGGGCCACCCGAGCTACCGGCGCGTCGCCCAGGAGATGGCCCGATTGGTGCGAGAGGTCGCCGGTCACGAGTTAATCGCCGACGCTATGAAATATGTCGATTTCTCCGACACCGATCTCGAACGACTCGAAGCCGAGCGCGCCGCGGAGCGAAATCGCCTCAATCGGTAGTTTTTCCCATCCTTAGACATTGTTTATGCCATTTCGCGTCACTTCGGGTCCAAAAGGCTCTACAATGCCAGCGCTATAGAAGAGGGATTTATGTCTAGTGACGGCAATACAGATGAAGCATTCGACGAAGAGGAGCTGGCCGACGGCTTCGACGAAGAGACCACTGGCGAGGAGGACCTCGAAGAAGCCGAGGACGTAGACGTCGAGGATGTCGAGGAAGGTGACGACGCCGGAGATGTCGAAGTCGAGGATGTGGTTGACGTCGCGAAGGTCGCGGAAGTCGAAGATGAGGATGTGGTGGCCGAGGTCGTCGTGGTCGAAGACGACGACGTGGTCGACGACGCTGACATCGAATTGGCGCTTGACGAGGTACTTGCGGAGACCATCCGGCGCACCTCGACGCCCGAAGATGACGAAGAGGCACCCGGTGAAGTCGACACCCTGGTTGATCCGGCTGAGACCATTTTGCCCAGGCAGGACGACGAATTTCGTTGCTCGTCATGTCGCCTATTGAAGAAGACGAGCCAGCTCTCGGACCGAGCGAGCATGCTCTGTCGTGACTGTGTGTGAGCATTCGACGTTCGCACCACCGACCACGTAGAAACTGACGTGCAGATCCTTCGAGCGAGTTCCGCGTCGGACGAACTTCGAGGGCTTTGGGAGCACGCGCTAAAACGCCTCTCCAGTCATCGTGGTGGTCCCGAGCTCTACAACACGATCCGCCGTGACGTTGACGACGATGCGTTACTTGAGGACGTCATCAAGAGCGGCGCGTTGTGGACCATCGGCAACGAGGAGCGACTTATCGGTTTCGCGCTCGTGCGTGACGAGGTAGTCGAAGGCGTCTTCGTTCATCACGACCAACGTCGACAACATTTCGCGACGACGCTGTTGCAGGCTTTGATGGCGGGGGAGGACCCTCCGAAAGATGGCTTGGCCCTGCCGGGGGATCGAGGGATGAAGTCCCTTTACGAGTCCCTCGGTTGGAAGGCCCGTCTCCTTACGATGCGCGGCGAGTAGGCGGACGACGCGTCGTCGGACGGCGCACGATTCGTGTCGGCGGCGGCGGCGGCGGGACCTTCATGCCGAGCAGTTTCGCGAACTCGGGAATCGCGCCTGCGTTGTGAATGGCGACAGCCTTGCACGACTCATCATTCGGAATGCCCAGGGGCTTCACGTTTCGACGAATCGAAGTGTCGACGGTCAACTCGACGATCTCTTTCCAGAGTGTCGGGTCGGCGTCGGCGTTGAGGGCCTCAGAAGTAATGGCGACGACCTTAGCGGCCATATCAGCACTCACACGCGTCGACATGTCCGGTGGGCGAGCGACGAGCACGAGCGCCTCTTTCACGTTCTTCGACGCAATCGCCGATTCGAGTTTCGCGTTCCACTGCGTTCGCAAATGCTCTAGTCGCGCGGTCAGCGATACCTGAAGTTCTTTCAACTGCGCGCGAGACTCTTCGTCCAAAGACACGGTCTTGGCCGACGTGACCACCGCGCGAAGGTCGCGAAGTCGTAGTTCGCGTCCTGCGCCGATGGCGCCTCCTGCACGGTCCTTCCACAGCGCGAGGTTGGTCTTGCCCAGGAGATCCTCGGCGATGCGGTCAATCGTGGTGGCGTCGATTGTCGGGCGACCCTGCGTGGCGGCGTTCTTGTTCTGTTCGGCGACCGCGGCACGAACGGATGGCATACCGCCTCGCAATAGTTGTTCGGCGACGGGAAGTTGCTCCGGCGACAGCGTGGCCAGGAGCGAATTGCGGTGCGTCGTCGTCATTGGGGGCTGAATGGGCCCGGCGGGACGCTCGGGCCGTGGGGGACGGACGCCGCGTGCCGGTCGATCGGAGCGCGGTGCGCGTGCCGGTCGCTCGCCGGGAGTTGACGACGTCTCTCGATTGACGGGATTTCTGGGCGGACGCTTGGTCCGCTCCGGGCGCGCCGATGACTCACGAGGCTCGGTACCATCGGTTTTGGCCGCACCGCCCTCACGTCGGCCGGGTCCCGCCTCACGGCGACCGGGACTCGACTCACGGCGACCGGGGCCACCCTCACGTCGACTGGGGCCGCCCTCACGGCGAGTGTCGGCTCCTTCGCGACGCGAGCCTCCGCGGCCCTTTGGCGCGTACGTCACGACAACGTCCGGGCCGGTCTTCACGGTTGGAATGAGTTCGAGGCGCTCATTGCGCGGATCAATCGGTGAAGCGGTCTTGGGCGCCATCACTGAAAGAATCTCGATGCCCTCCATGTACTGCTCGACGTCGGCTCGATAGACATTGCCCACCACCGGTCCACCGGGCACCAACGAAGAATTGAGAACACCCTTGGGCAACTTGGCACCTGCGGCGCGCCACGTCGCCACGTCGCCGTTCAGACTCGTGATTTCAATCTCAATACGACGCGACATAGGGTCTCCAATCTAGCCGACCACCGATAAACAAACATTTCGTTCGCATTTAGGTCCTTTTTAGAATGAGTGCCTAGCATGTTCGCATGAATGATCTTCCCGGCGACGGCGCCGAGCCGACGCCGAGCGAGGTTGTCGAGAAAGAAACCGTCGCGTCGAACAGTCCGATTCCGATCGAACCAACTGTCGTGGACAGCTTCGGCGACGTTCCCTCTGCGTCGTCGCAGAGTGCCGCTCAGGCTCTCGACGTCGTGCCGCTCTCGACGCAGCCTTCGGTGCGACCGGCGAAGCGTTCCCTCTTGTCAACGAGGGTGTCGTTGCTGTTAGTCGCCGCATTGGTGGGCGGTTTGGCCGGTCACTACGCGTCAGCGTCGAACTCCGGACCCGGGGGAGTGACCATCGATGCAGTCACCAACAAACCGGGCGCCGGCTATCTCCCCGGTGGAATGAGTATTCCGAAACTGATCAATAAGGCGTTGCCGTCGATCGTGTCAATTGACGTGAAAGGTCAGGGCCTAGAGGATCAGGGCACGGGAATGGTCATCACGAAAAACGGGCTCGTCATCACAAATAATCACGTGATTGCCGCCGCCGTCAACGGCGGAACGATTACCGTCACGCGCAGCGGATCGACCAAAGCGCTGCCCGCGACACTCGTTGGAACTAACCCCGTTGACGACGTGGCCCTCATTCGCATCAACAACATGTCAGGTCTGACACCCCTGACATTCGGTAATTCGAACGATCTCGTCGTGGGCGACGCCGTCGTCGCCATTGGCAACGCGCTCGGACTCGCGGCCGGGACGCCGACCGTCACCTCGGGAATTGTCTCTGCACTCGGTCGCACCGTCACGGCAGGTTCGACGTCCTCGAGCGAGACTCTCACCAACATGATTCAAACCGACGCCGCGATCAACCCCGGCAACTCCGGTGGTCCGTTGCTCGATTCGAGCGGCGACGTCATCGGCATGAATACCGCCGTCGCCGGAACGCTGCCCGACGGAACGAGCGCGCAGAATATTGGCTTCGCTATACCCGACGCCACCATCGAGGCACTCCTGAAGCAACTCGAAGCCGGTGAGAGCATCGTCAATCACGGAGCCTTCATCGGGGTGGAGATCACCTCGATGACGCCGTCATTGCAACAGGAATACGGATTCTCGGTCTCCGCGGGCGCCGTGGTCATGAGCGTGATCTCAGGGACCGGAGCGGCGACCGCCGGAGTGAAGCAAGGCGACGTCATCATAGGAATCAACAAGACGTCGATCGGCAGCGCTCAAGACGTCGGCAGCGTCATTTCGGCCCTGCGACCAGGCGATGTCATAGCGCTCCACGTGGTGCGCGCGAAGCGCCACCTGACGATCAGCGTCACCCTGGGTACGCAACCCAAGAGTTAAGCCAGGGTCGCAATACCGCCGTCGACGGGAAGAATGACGCCGGTGATGTAACTCGCGGCTGGTGACGCGAGAAAAATCGCGACGCCCGCCATATCGGAGGCTCGACCGATGCGCTTCATCGGCGCCGCCTTGGCGATTTCGTCGCCGAAAGCCTCAAGGGTGGAACGCATCATCCGCGACGGGAACGGCCCCGGGGCGATCGCGTTCACCGTGATCGTCGGCGCCAAAGTCTTGGCGAGGTGTCGCGTCAGTTGATGGACCGCGGCTTTGGAGGCCGAATACGCAAACGTGTCCATCGTCGGCACGTGAATGCCGTCGATTGAACCAATGTTGATCACGCGCGAGGGACTCTCAGGGGTGCCGTTCGCATCGAGCAAGGCGCGCAGGAACTTCGTCACGTGAAAGACGCCCTTCACGTTGAGCGCGAGCACACGCTCCCACGCCTTCTCGTCGTAGTCGTCCATGGGAGCACCCCACGTCGCGCCGGCGTTGTTGACGAGGACGTCGAGATGGTCTTCTCGCGCGGCGATCTCGTTGGCGAGCCGCTGACATTCGACTTCGGTAGAAATATCCGCCGGCAGCGATGTGCACGATCCGGTTTCGGAGAGCTCGGTGGCCAGCGCGTCGCACACGTCGGCCTTGCGAGATGAGATGTAGACCTTGGCGCCGGCTTCCACGAAACCTCGCGCGATCATCTCGCCGATTCCGCGACTTCCGCCGGTCACCAATACGACCTTGCCATTGACGTCAAAGAGTGAACTCATCTGCGCAGTGTAAACCAACGCCTCACGGGTTTCAGAGGGAGGCTTACTCGCTGAAAAGCAGAGCGACGCGGGGACGGGGGAGTTCTGGGTGCAGTGTGTGAGCGATCACGAGTGCCTCGTCGGCGTCAAAGGCCTCAACCATCACTTAAAACATGCCTTTGAATGGGTCTCCCCAGAGGACTCAAAACCTGAACGGACCCGGAGGTCCTCGATTAATTGAGAACGCGAAGGTTCGTCACGGCGACATCGACGACGTCGGTCTGAGGAACGACCTCGTACTGCGCGTGAATCGTCCACACCCCGTTGTCGGGGAAGTTGAAGGCGCACTCAGCCTGGCTCTGATTGACCCACTGGAAGCGACAGACAATGTTCGAAGCGTTCGTGCTCGCCGGGGCAACCGCGAACATTCTGACGAGACCCGTCGTTGCGCCAGGCAAAACGTCGACGATAACGTTAAAGGAACCGTTTGTAACTGACGCGGGCGCACTGTTGTCGCTGTAGTCAAACGAGAGCAACACGTTGCTGGAAGAACTGTCGGCCATGGCGGGAACCACAATGATCCCAACACTGGATGCCACGATCAGAGCAGCACAAAGTATCCGACGCATACCGGCGAGTATAACAGCGAATTCTCACTGTAACGCCGATAATGTACGTTATGTAAAGTTGTCTTTTAATTCATAGTCACAGGCAATTTCAGCGCTTTCAAACCCTCCGCAATCAGCCATCAGTAATCCCCCTCAAAGTAGTTTCGTAGTACCGATGCCCTCTCACATCACTCTCTCTCCCAAACAATTAGGCCTCGCCGTGTTGTTCGTGGCCCTCGGCGGCGCCGCGGGAACGTTGATTCGAGACTTGTTATTGAAGATCAACGTGTACGCCATACCTCGAGGTTCCGCTGTTTATCCATCGACCGACTGGACCCATCAGATTCCCTGGGTGTTACTCGCGATCAACACGATTGGTGTGTACGTCGCGACTGACCTCCTGCGACACCGGCTCCGGCATCACGACCCGGCCGATCCGATGCGTTTGATACTCGTTACGGGGTTCTTGGGTGGGCTCACGTCCTACTCGGGGCTCTTCATCGACTTTGCCGCCATCTGGCACCTCTCCATAGGCGGCTGTCTTTTAGTGGCCGTAGGGGCCCTTGCAGCGGGCCTTTTTGCGGGCGTGCTCGGGTTGGGTCGACATCGGCACCGAGCATGACACTTTTTCTCGTTTCTGTCGCTGGAGCTCTTGGCTGCGTGGTTCGATATCTGTTCGAGTATTTCGCTCGACGAAGTCACCCGACGAGCCGGCCTTGGGCCACAGTTGCTGCGAATGCACTCGGAACCGGCATCGCCGGCTACGCCTCATATCGAATAATTGGAACCAGCGACGAACATATTCGTGCCATTGTGTTGACCGGATTTTGCGGGGGACTGACCACCTTCTCTTCCGCACTCGCAGTTCCGGTAATTCTCCATCGCGAACATCACTGGGGCTACGCGGCGGCACTTCTCACCACTACCCCACTGCTCTGTTCTGGGATGTTCGTCTTGGGCATTTCAATAGCTCACTGACGTCTTGATCACCGGCGAACACTCCCCTACTCTCATTTCGCTGCACTGAGTGCGGGTTCATCTCGGGCCTACGACACCAGTTAACGCTTTAAAGTCGTTCTCTGTCAGTAATTGGTGTTGGGTTGCTCACCCAAGCACGTGGGTTCGCAGCAATGATCATTCGAAAGATTTCAATTGCGTCATCCCGAGGCGGGATATATGCGATCTACGCATCCGCCTTACGCACAGTCATTGGGCGAAATCGGTTTATGTCCATCAACCCTCCATCAAGGTAGTCGCACAATCGTGTGCCGTTTCCAGATCAGTTCGCTGGGCACTTTGCCCAGACGCAAATGAAAGGTTGGAGAAGTGTTGCGTCCGGCCCCGACACCAGGCATGTTCACTGGACTGACAGGCAACAACTTCGTGCCAAGAGTTTGATAGGTCACCAGTTGGAATCTCCAATGTTGCTCGGGTCCCGCCAACAACGATTCGCAAGCGGGTTCACAATGCCAACTGATACTGATCGACGCGCTCGACGATCTGGAAGCCTAGGAGATCGTTGATCGCAATCATCCGAGTGTTCTCGTTCGCGTTCCAAGTCTCGAGTCGAAGAGCTTCAGGAACTTGCCGGCGCAGGTGGCGAAGATTGCCGATCTTCACGGCGAGGCCAAGGCGGTGACCGCGATGATCCGGTCTGACGATTGTGTTCCACTGCTCCGCCACACTCGGTTCTTGCTTCCAGACGCCGATGTCTGTGAAGGCGACCAGGTCGCCACGTCGATCGACGGCACCCGCAGCAACACGTCCGCGTCCCGAATGGAAGGCATCGTGCTCCTTCTCACGCCAGCGTGAGGTATCCCACACTTCGGACCCCCACGACAGGTCACCGCGCGGTGTGTCCGTTGACATGCGACCAACGAGCTGCGCGACTCCTTCAACGAGGTCGTCAGGAGCTCTATCAATCCAGGTGACTATCTCGTAATCCCTATTGCGTTCGTCAATCTTGGTCTTGACAAGGTTCTCGAGCTCTCTCTCGTCGACCATTGTCAGATTGAGTTCGCGACGCAGCCGCGAAAGTACATTCTTCGCGCCCAACGCGCGTGAGAAAGCACAACCTCGTGACTCCTCACTCACAGGAGACCCCACCGTCCACACCGCGCTCGTCCGGCCCGCACTCCGGATGAAGGCGAGAATCTCCGTTACGAACGCAGTACCGATGCCTTGATTTCTCTATGACGGGAGGACGGAGATCGAGACCGTGGCATTGGAAAGGTTGTCTCGCAAGGGCAGGCGTACTGTCCCGTAGGCGACGTCGGCACCATCTTCGACGGCCACGAAGTGGGCATAGCGCGCGGAACGCTGCTCGCCACGAAGCTGATACCGGACCTCTTCGAGCGAGCCCGCAACAAGTCCTGGGTGATCGATGGGAACACACTTCGATGCGAGCTCAAACCATCGCTCCGCTCCGGCTGCGCCTCTAATTCGCTCCAGTGTTGTCACCTTGGGAGATTATTCGACGAGATTGCCTCCGATGGTCGGAATATCATCACAAACGCAAGTGAATCACGCGAGCCGCCGGTGCAAATGTGCCGAACTGTCAAGCCGGGCGTCCGACACCAGCGAATGTCATTGTGCGAGAGTCGTACGGTGGAGTTCGACCCGCAGGCATTCCAGGGCACTGCTGAGTATTACGCGATAGGACGTCCGCCGTACTCCGAACAATTGGTCGACACCATGAGCCGCGAATTATCGCTGAACGGTACGGGCCAGCTTCTCGACGTGGGTTGCGGACCCGGTGTCTTGGAACTGGAGCTTGCCATACTGGTCCGCCAGACGGTTGCGCTCGATCCCGAAACTGACATGTTGCGAGAGGGTTAGCGACGCTGCCTGCAGGCAGGAGTTGAGAATGTTCGCTGGATTCACGGGACGGCGGAAGATATCCCCTCGCTAGACATAGGGCCTTGTCGGGTGGTCACGTTCGGCCAGTCGTTTCACCGTGTTCGTCTGTTGGAAGTCGCCGAGACCGTCTACGACCTCCTTGAGCCGGGTGGTTCGCTGGTCCTGATCTCGAACGCAGTCGACGGCCGGCCGCTTCCAAACGGCCCTGGCTATCCGGAGATTCCTCGCGCTGCGGTAAGGGAACTCATCGTCGCTTATCTTGGTGAGGGTACGCGCCAATATCTCGGGCCATGGCTGCAGGGTTTGGCGACGAAATTCGAAAACACGCTGATGCAGACGCGATTCGGTGGCTCGCGAACCATCTACGCACCTGGACGTTCAGACTTCATTAGTGATGTCGACACCGTCGTGGCCAACTACTATTCGATGTCCTATTCGGCCCCGCGGCTCTTTGGAGATCGACGAGTTGAGTTCGAAGACGATCTTCGTCGTCTTCTCTATGAGCATTCACCTTCAGGTCTCTTTTGGGACTGGCCGGGCGATACGGAACTCGTCATAGCAACGAAGCCCTGAGACAAGTGGCGTCCTGCGCTCTAAGCGAGCCGTCTTGAAGAATTCGTCAGAGATCAGACGCGGTGACTCCTCATAGCTATGTTCACGGCGCGTGTTGATCACCAAACGGGAAGCTTTGACGAAGTGACCAACTACTTGGCCCTATTCCTCCGGTCATGAGCCAAGCCTCCTTCGCCTGAGTTTCGATGGGAAACCTGTCGCGAACGGCTGCTTCCGCCTTCAACAAACGCTCGAGTGGGGCGCCGTCGCCCAGCGTCAAATGAGGAATTGGATCGGCGAATTTTCCTCCGTAAGGAAGACACGAAGGAAATGCTCGCAGAAGTTGCTCCGTCATCGTTCGAAATTGTTGTGCCGGTTTCGGTTCGAGATACACAACCCGATTTTCGAACCAAGCTGTCGAGTCGAAGACAACATTGAAACTTGAGGCTTTCGAGAAGTGGGCCTCCAGGACATTCAAAACATCGGTCGACAAGTCTGTTGGATGAACAAAGGGAAACAGCACGGTAACGTGTGCAGGAATTCCTCGAACTTGCGCAGGATCCAGAAGTCTTCGCCAAGAATCAACGACATCATCCACTTCTAGAAAAGGGATAACTATTGCGCTCTTCTCTTCGATATCACCCACCTGAGAAGAGTAGTCACGGGCGAACTTTGGAAATCGAATTCGGAACTATCGCGAACGACGGCGAGGCCAGCCGTTGATCACTTCTCCAGAGTTGCTTAGGCGCCAATTGTGGGTTGCATTCCGGTGGCGTCGGGCCTCCGACACTCAGCAAGTTTGATACTCGCGGGTTCTGCACGATATCGGGTCGGCGGATGTGACGGATGCGATAATTGGACCTTTCGCGCAAAGACTAAAGCCCTACGGCTTCGCCCCCGTATGACGCCGCAAGCGATTGAGCGACGTTAAATGCATCGACGTCCCTGACGTCTCTTGGCGTCGGAGGCAGTAAGTCGTCCCAAATCGCGAAGCAAGTGCCTTGTAGTTGAACAAATCCTTCGGGGCGCGCGAAGAAGAAAACGTGAAGGTGAGCACCGCCGTCGCCCCACCTCGACACATGCGCACGAGCAATGTTCGGCAGCGATTCAATCGCTCGCGCGATATGAACGATGAGTCGGCCGAACTCTCCTCCGAAGTCATCAGGCAAGTTGGTTAAATCGAAATGTATCTTCGGCTGCAACATCATGACGAGCGGTGCACCAGAAGGCTCGGAAAAGGTGATCAGCCGCCAATGATTGTCTTCCCAGATCACGCCTCGTCCAGTTGCCTCACACGAGCCACATGGCGAACCGTCTTCGCCTCGTCGTGACGGCTCGGGTATTACTGGCCTATTGAGTCGGACAACTCGAATGCCGTCGGATTCAAAGGGAAATATCTCCCACGCAGTGAGTCGTGACAGCGGCAATCGCCCCTCAGCATCCGCGGCGTCAAGTGCATTGGCATAAAAATCGTCGGGCGAAAGCGGCATTGACGGATCGTACTTCGGCTCCTATGACTGACTGCGTTCCAAGCGCCAGTGGAAGGCGCCATATCTGTCACGCCGGGCCCCCGACACCGCTCAGATCAATACGCTGATCGCGAGGTGCAAGAAGCGATGATTCATTTCGATTCGCTTTGTATTCGACCTAGGGCTGCACGATGGCGTGGAGCTCGTGGTATTCAGTGGACATGGCATCCGGATCGGGAAGGTTGGGCGCCACGAACTCGTTGTACCACGCTTCATGTTGGGCTTGGTTCTCCCAAACTTCGCCGATGGCGAAGCCGCCGGGAATCGGATATGCCACATGCATGATGAAACCAGGCTGCTGCTTCAGAAGTGGGTGAAGTCCGGGCGCCATCTGGTCGTAGGTTGAATGATCCAGTCCGATGGCGGTAGTTCTGACAAGTACGGTCATTGGGTCTCCCTTTGCAGTGGTGGTGAGGGACGCTACACCTCTTCGCCGAATATTTCCGAAGAATGAAAGCGGAAGCGCGTTCTCAGCGTCGAGGCAGGTCCGAGCCACGGGCGTGACTGAAAGCAAAAACACTCGGCCGCGCCGTGGGCGCTCATTCAAGACGGCAGTGCAAGGTGTGCAGAACTGATGCATCGGACCTTCGACACGACCTTTGGGGCCGCCCAGCTTGATGGGCACAAATCAGCGTGGGGTAAGTTGCTTGCCCAGCGGAGTGGCGATCTGAGATGTCAGTTTAGATTGACATATCATGCGGCGTTGTGTGCGCTGACAAAAGGGGTCAAACAAATGATTCCATAAATCGGTCCGCGCGTGGTTGCTGACTGGCTCGGCGACGGCCCGTGTGAGGATTGTGGTGGGCCAAATATCCGCTGGTCCGCTCCGTTTGAACTCTGGGATTCTGTCATGGACTGTCAGCCTGGTGTTTCAACGGGCGGCATTAAATGCCCTCAATGCTTTGTCCGTCATGCGTGGGACAAGGGCCTCATTGAAGTTAACTGGTCACTAATTCCGATCCCCAAAGGTTTTGGAGCAAAGGTTCCATTAGAGGGCCGTGTGGTTCCGACGTACCACTATTACAAGGGCGAGCCGCGAGAGTTAATGAGGCAGTGGTACGCCAGTTTCATTGGCACCGATGGCCACTGGCACGAGTGGGATACGGCACAAGCGGACTGGCGTAAGGCGAAAGACTCAGCAAACCTTGCAGGCGGCCCTACCCACAGGAATCTCACTTCCGCCATCAATATTCGTGGATTCAATTTTGCGTCCTTCTTCGCACGAAGGATTCCAGTGATAGACGGGGTTGTCCTCCGGCGTCTTGGTCCAGTAATACTCCATAAGTTCCCCCTCGATTCTTCGTTAGGTCGGACGTTACATCGATTAATTATTCGGCGCTTGGGCGTAGAATGATGTCATGGAACGCCGCTTCAAGCCCGATCTGGACGAGCGATTTACGCTTGTTGGCAACGACCCCGAAGAGGTCGCACAAGCCCTTGTTGAGTCTGGCGCGGATGAAGAACTCGACCGCGCAGAAGCCGAAGGAATTAGCGAGTAATTGCCTTGTAGGTGAGCCGTCCTGCGACTCGCGTTGCGAGGTCAGCCATGCGCTCAGTGTCCGTGAGGTCACAAGTGCTGTATCGATAGTCGAACTCAGCAAGGTAACGCTCCAAGTGTTCAGGGCTGACGTGGTGGTGCGTTCCATTGAGCGAACGCTTCAACTGACCAAAGTAGTTCTCGCAAAGGTTCGTACCCTTGGACTTTTCAGTCGTGTACTGACCCTTCGAGTGGTCAACGACATGGTGACCTGCCATCTTCGCGCCAATGGACCTGTACACGCCGAGCGAGTCAGTGTGCAACGTGGACTCAGCCATGTTCACGTTCGCACGAATGTAGGGAAGCAAAAAGTCGCCGCCGACACTTGGGACTGCCTTCGAGCGAACCTCACCAGTCGAAGCGTCGATGAGCGACACCACAGGAATCTTGTGCGTCCGCTGGCTATGCCGAGCCTCGCGCTTGTCGGCGTGCCAGTTCTTGGGGTCGCCACCGATCCACGTTTCGTCACTAACCACGTCACCCGAGAACAACGTGAAGTCATCGTGGCTCATGGCCTCACGAATACGGTGCAACATGAACCACGCACTACGACCGGCGACACCGTACTTGCGCTCAACTTCGCGAGCGGCGACACCGTTCTTCGAAGAACAGAGTTCGAAAATGACCATGAGCCAAATTCGAAGCGCGATTCTCGTTCCATGCATCATCGTGTTGGTGATGACACTGAACTGCTTTTTGCAGTCACGGCAACGCCACACACGGCGCTGAGACTGCGCACCTGTTCGCGTAGATCGGCTCACGCCATTGGAAGGCTCAATGAAGTACACGTTGGTGCTCGCACAGTGTGCGCACGTCGCGCCATTGGCCCAACGGAGCTTTTCGAAGTAGGCGTAAGCGTCGGCCTCAGAGGTAACTTCGAGGCTCAGTGTGGCTATGGTCGTGCGGTTGTTCATAAGTACATTTTCGCAGAGGGGTGTGACATTGGAACCCTGATGAGAATGGGTTTAGTATCCTCTCAATGGCATGGCTCGCGCGTTTCTTCGAAGGTCTATTCCTTCTCTTCACGGGGACTCTCGTCATCTACCTAATTCGCCATTTTCTTCCCTGGGGATGCCTGGTTGGCATGGCGCTATGCCTAGCGAATCTATTCGTAATCGGAATGGTCCAACGGAGCCGAAAGCGCAAAGCGGGTGTGCCAGTGGACAGAGGGCCTACAGGTCCCATTGGAGACGCCGTTCGAATGTCGCTGGGAACGGAACGTGTCCAGGCTTTTGTTCCAAAAGGGACCGTTCCAGCCGCCACCAACCCAAGGTCGCCCGATGGACCGAAAGGACCAAAATGACCCCTTTTGTCAGCGCACACGTCGCCTATCATGCCTGTCAGTCTATACTGACATTCATGGATATCGAAGAACTCAATGTGAATCTCGCGTCGGATGACCCGGCACTTGGGCTTCGCGCCTCGTTGGCGCTACATCGCCTGGCTGAGAAGGTCGAAGCGAACCACGTCGCGTCAGCCCGAGAAAAGGACTGGTCGTGGCAGCAGATCGGAGACGCTTTGGGCGTCACCCGCCAATCCGTGCATACCAAATACAACAAGGAGTCGTCATGACCACCGAATCCGTTGCGCCACAGTTCCTTCACGCCTGGGCCATCTGTCTGCGGGCCAGTGAGGAGGCTCGCCGCCGAGGTGATCGCCGAACTGGCACCGATCACCTCTTGCTCGCCTTGTTGGAGGATCCCTCGTTCGAAGTCGTGTTGGGCGTGAACCTGCAGCAAGCTCGCCACGCCCTTGACACGCTCGATCAAGAAGCCCTGGCCGCAGTGGGCCTGGGGTCCGGCGCCGACGCTCCCCCACTGCCGATGCGCGCCGTGCCGAAGAAGCCGAGGATCAGAGACATCGCGCAAAAAGATCGCCTCCGCATGGCGCCCGCGGCAAAAAAAGTGCTTGAGGCAGCGTCTAAGCCCAACCGTCGGAAGCTCCAGATCACGGCCCAGCAGGTGCTGGCCCAGATCCTCACTCTCCAACCACCAGATTCAGCGGCGGTGCTGCTGGGCGCCCTCGGCGTGAACACGTCGGAGGTTCGGCGCCGATTGAATGCGGTTACGCCTGACATCTGAGTTCCCGGCGACATCCATCCGATGCACAGGTTTGGGACAATCACTCCCTTCGCCGAATTCTCCAGTCGGAGAATGTCGACATCGGCACCCCGAAATTGCGCTTGAGTTACTTTTGTTAACTGTGTACCGTCGCACGGAGTAGCGTTGAGAAATCACCAGCGAACTAACCGCTCTTGGCCGCTATTCCGGTCCGGCCACTCTCGTACTTTCGAGTCTCGCTGACGGGCCCAAGCACGGCTATGCCCTGACCAAGGACATAGAGCACTTCGCTGGCATTCGCCTCGCGCCGGGGACTTTGTACGCAGCTCTTGATCGACTCGTTGACCACGGTCTCATTGAAGGACTCGAAGCCGTCGGACGGCGACGCCCCTACAAGATCACTGCCGTAGGAGCGACCGCTCTCTTGGCGCACCTACAAGCACAGCGTCGCGTCACCGAAACGGGTCTGGGTCGTCTCTCCAGTGCGTGGGGGACGCCATGACTTCGGTGGAACGACGCGCCCGCCGCCTGCTCGGCTGGTATCCGCGTTCGTGGCGCGAGACCCACGAAGAGGAGTTCGTCGCACTGCTCGAAGATTCAATAAGGGATCGACCATTCTGGCCCGGTCGATCACTCAACATCGTCATGAGCGCACTGCGAGTCCGGTCCGAACAATCTCGAACTTCGTATCGGCGATTGCTCGTATCAGGCAGTGCACCATTCGTCGTGCTCATTGCGGTGGTCGGTTTCGCCACGAACGGCTTCGGACTTTTGTCGGTATCGGGTCCGACGAAGGGTGGGATGCCGTACAGCCAGAAAACAATCGTTCCTTACAACAAGATTCCGGACTACCTTTCGCTCTACATTGGACCGAACGAAGTCGGGTACTCACCCAAGGCCTACATAGCTGCGCCTGATCGCTCCGACAACGATCCTCTGCTCGGTCGGATCGCACCCGTCTTCGCCAGCAACCTGACGACGCTTCTTGGACACGAATATCCGGGAATTGGCTTTGTGCGGCTTGGCACGTCGCCGTGGGCACTTACTTGCAAGCCCGAGAACACGTATTCCGAGACCGCGGGCGGTGTGCAAACCATTACGACGATTCCGTGTCCTTCCACGACGCTCGTTCTCCCGAATGTTGTGGGCATGGTGACCCCCACCGCAGTTGGCGAACTCTCCGGACTCGGGGTTGGAGTCGTCATACAGAACGTCCACAGCACTTCGGTTCCGATAGGACACATCGTGTGGACTTCGCCGCGAGGCGGCGCCACCGTTCATGCGCGCCAGCAGGTTGTTGTTGGAATCTCGGTTCCGAAGTGAATCTCTCAGGGCGTCGCGCGTCCGTCGTCGTCTTGGTGCTGAGCTTGGTGTGCGCCGTTGGGCCCCCGGCCGCGTCAGAATCGGGAGCCGCCACTCTGGCCGCATGCTCGACATCACAGCTGAACGTGATCGCGTACAACGTCTCGGTCGCCGCGGGTACCGTCGGTGAGCTCTTCTGGGTCGCGGACACCGGCGCGCGCTCCTGCACCGTACGCGGTTACGCGAGCGTTTCCTACAGCGGCAACTACGGCATCGTCCAATCAAAGAAGCCCGCCCAACCGCTCGCGGTCACCGACGAACACGGCCGGCGTTACGTCAACTTCGCGGGTGTGGCGAAGGACCGAGTGCTGCCCACCGTCGCTCTTGCGCCGGGCGGCGCGATCGCGTCGTTCTGGATCTTCGGCACCGATATGCCACACCAACTCGCCAACGGCCACCAGTCACGGTGCATCTTCTCCAATGTCATGTACGTGTCGATGACGAAGGGCGCTTCGGAGATCCTCGTCGAACCCGTCAGGGCGGGGAACTTCGACTGGTGTGGGCCGGTCACGGTCTACCCAGTCGTGGCGGGCGACACGGGATCGGACCCCCCTTTTCCTCTTGACCGCATGTTTGGTCCCAACCCCTGATTCGCGTATCAGGTTTAACGACTCTCAAGTCCCCAGTGCAGGGTTGCAGAACCGTTGCGTCAGGCCGCCGGTTGTTGACAAGCGTCAACATATTTCAATCTTGGGTGGGACAATTGGTTGATGAAGCGCGCACTGATCGAGTGGGACTTCGAAGCTCACGGTATTTGGATAATTATCTTCCCACGTGATACTTCCTCTTCACCAAAAGAAGGTCATCGCGGCCACTGGAGTGGCGCCTCTTCCGACCGCTCCCCACAATTGCGACCTTGGAGTGATCTGTTAACGACGTCGCTCTTGGACAGATTGCAAAGTTGGAACGAATGGGGTTGCTCATTAGGGGGACCGAATTCCGACGTTCCTTTTGGTAATCAAGAATGGGCATCCTTCTATCGTGAAGGGAAAGGCCTGGCCGAGGCGACTCAGAGGGAACTCGGCGACCAATGGCAAGTTCTTTGGTCCGCAAATAACGCTTGGCACTTCGTGCGTTTTCCCTAGGCGAATCCGGAACTACTTTAGGCAACGAGGCGCCAGGGCAAGGTTGCGGAGGCTCAATCCGGCCTCTTGAAGAGGCACGAGAATCGAAGGTGCGCCAACGATTTGGACTGCCGAATGGTCCGGAAATATTACCAAGTCAAAGAGATCCTTAATCAGAATTCGTCGTTCGGCAACGGTGGACAAGATTAATTTGGTGGTAATGCCTGAACGCGTTTCCGAACTAAATCTGAAGACATACGGTCCAGTGCCGTCAGTGCGGGGATATCGACTTGGCGGCGGGCAGGTTCCACTGCTTCGAATCCGCGAATGCGTATTGGCGAGAACACCAACTCAACTCATTGTGCGAAGCGACACGCGAAAATTGTTGAACGCAGTCAAACCCGCCCGCTAAGACGATGGCGGTATGAATTGCACCATTGACACGGAAGCGCACATTGACTCCAGCTACCGCGTAGAGATGTCCAGATTTTGATCCGGTGACGCCGTAGACGATGATCGGTAGCTGCTTTAAACCGATCAAAATTTTTGCTCCGATCGCCGTACGGGTCGAATACACCTGAGTGCCAACACCGTCAAGTGGGGGCCATCCAGTCGTGCCAGCGGGGTAACGCTTGCTGTTGTCGAGAAGTGCGATGTGCACGAGCCGGGGTGTGGCGAAACCGGGCAGTGGTATCAGTGAAACACCTAGGACGGTAATACGCTCCGAGGAAGAACTCTGAAGGATGGCCGAGAAATCGGCAACGTGGCCGGGGTTGGAAACCACGCCTCCGTAGTACACGCCGGCGGCGTTAAAATTTACCGCTTCTGCCGGAGTATTTGTGACAGTGAGTGTGATCGCAACCGCGACTACCAAAGCAGTGACCGCCGCGGCGAACCATTGAAAACGGCGCTTAATGGCCATGTCGTTTACGTACCCTTCAATACTCCATAATCGTAAGTTCAATGTTTACAGAGAGGACAGGGTCAATGGTCACTGATTTCGAGACGAGAAAGTGCGCACGATCAGAAACCGACCTCGGCCGCTGTCATCATCCTTGGCTGGGCAATCGGCCACGCAATCGACTGCATTCACCATCATTTGGCGAAGGAGATTTGCTCGTGCGAGTTTACTTCGGACCTCCGACACCAACAATCCGCGACAAAGTCAATTCATTGCAACGATCTGGATTGAACAGACAAGAGTTCGACGATGCAGTTTGCAGTTGCTGAGATACGCCCATGATGTCAGGGGACGCATCTTTACATGGTGCGGACTTGCGCCTAAGCGTTCGGACGGGGCCAGGCCCCGGCCTCGATTGGGGTCACTTCAATCCCGCCTCCGCACGCATTGGTGCTCGCATACAACAGCCCCGAAAGGTGTCCCACGCCACGGAGAAGTACAACAGTCATACTGCCGGTTCTCGGGCACGTGGTAGTGCGCCCATGAAGAGTGACTGGGTTGTCACTCCAAGAGACGCCGATGGACGCGGAATCCGCACGCCCGAGCGTCACCGTTACGCTTCGAGGTTCAGCGAAGGCCATCGACGAGTCGTGGAAATCGCGACGGTCTACCGCAACGCCTTTGGAATTGAAAAACTCAACCTGGGGATAGCCCCCGATTCGGCAAGACGCGCCAATATTGGCGATACCGATTGCCATCGCGCCCGTGCCGGCGAGTCCTTCAGTGTCGCTGGCGAGGACCCTCAGTTGGTCGCTGGCGCATGGAGGAGCTAGGGACGCCGCCATTGAGGACGACGCCGAAACCGTGGGCAGGATCATGAAGACAAGCCCTACAACAGTAAGGAGTCGGACGAGTCGCACAATTGGATGTTAAGACCAAGAAGGTACTAATGATAGAAATACTTCATGCCCTCGGCCACTGTGTGCATCTCGCGTAGCAGCGGGTATGTGCGCGATCGAATTCGTTCGTATCGAGTTATTTTGGACAATGGACAAATTGGACTGATTGGTTCAGGGGAGACCCACGATTTCACTATTGAGGCTGGGAGTCATGATCTAAATCTCAAGATCGATTGGACACATAGTCAGAAGATTCAGTTCGATATCGAAGAGGGCGAACTCGTTCAGTTCAAGTGTCAGCCAAACGGGAACACGTTCACCGGGCTGATTGACTTAGTCCGAACAGTCGGAAGGCACCCTCGGCCATACGTCAATCTTTGGCAGGTATCCAATAACAAATCGGCGTAGAGATTTTGACTAGCAATTGAATTTCCGCTTCGTAATGAGCGTTGGCTTGGCCCTTGACTTGAAGGTTGCGACACATTCACTTCGATTCAGGTCTTGGAACTTAAATTTGCGGATACCGTGACGATTATCACGCACCATTGCCGTTCTATCGTGACGACGTGATCCACAATTCGAGAAACGTCCCCGCACGCGGGAACGCGATGCAAATGCGAAATTCACGACGGTTCAGTCGCGACCGGGGTTTTCAGTTACCAACCGTCGTTATCGGTCTCGCGACGATCGTTGTCGCTTCCTTCACCGTGATGCCGCTCTCCGTGAACGCCGTCGCGAGTGCATCTCCAAGTACGTCTACGACCAGCGAGAGCGGGCTGAACGTACATGCGATCAACGGAGCCAAGTACGGCGTGCACGCGCCGATCCACGTACTCACCTTCAATGGGCCGCAGTACTCGCTCGCAATTGACCTTGCGAACCACGAAATCGACGGTGGTCTGGAGACGCCAAGTTCCATGTGCCGAAGCACGGTCGGTTGCGTAGCGGCGGTGAACGGTGACTTCTATGACGTGACGCCCAAAGGGAAACCTGATCCCGGTGACGAGGTGGGCGGGATCATCCAAAACTGCGTCCTCTTGCATACACCCGAGATCTCGCATCAACAGGCGGATCTTGATGGCCAGCAAGTCAACATAGGTCTCGACTGGAGCGTCAGTGTCGACGTCAACGGAGTCACCGTACCGATCACCGCTGTCAACCAGGAACTTCCGATGTCATACCCCAACGTCAATCTCCATCTGGCCGGCACCCTGCTCTTCACCCCGCAGTACGCCCTTCGAATCCCGTCCGCAGCAGGGCGACTTACCGACGAGTTCATTCAAGTCAATGGCACCACCAGTCCAACCACCACCGACACGACCGGTAGCACTACCATTCCAACCACCATCGACACGACCGTTGGCACCACCAGTCCAACCACCATCAACACGACTACTGAACTTGAGCTGGTGGCGCAGACCACAAATGCCGTGAGGGTGCCCGCCGGTCACGTCGACGTCTCTGCCCCAACGGGATCGTCGTTCGGGTCCCTGCCGGTCGGCGACACCGTCACCATGACAACGACCTCTCCCGCTGGGTGCAACAACATCGGAGGGCACCCGATCCTTCTCAATGACGGCGTGGTTGTGCCAATCAGTTCGTCCGATATTTACATGGCCCAACGGTACGCGCACACGGTGGTCGGATGGACGGCATCGGGCGAGACCGTCATCATGATCGTCGGCGGAACAGACGACAAGTCAGGCGCGACGGGGCCCCAACTGGTCCGACTGCTGCAATCCCTTCACGTCGTGACCGCTCTCGATCTGGACGGAGGTAATTCCACCGCGCTCTACGCCAACGGGCGCATCATTTATCACGCCGGCAGGGGTGAGCGACCAGTCTCGACTGGTCTTCTCGTCGTCCAGAATCCGTAAAACACTGTAGAGATGCCAATTGCATCGCGACTGCGCTCACGGACGCTTCAGGAAAGTCAAATAGAACGCCGCGAACACCAGGACAATTCCGACGTTTACCATCAGCCGCTCCAAGGCGTGGTGCCTGAAGAACAGGATGTCCGCGCCGACCACAACGGCTACCATCGCGAGCACGTAACACACGACAACTACCGTTTTTCCCATCAATCAATACTATTCAACCGGACCATACCGCCAGTCTCCAATCCGAGATTATGGAAGTCGGTCCTCCCACGTGAATCAGCCCGAGTCAGACCGGTCACCAGTCACATCGGGAGTCCTCCTTGACGACTTCAGTTCGCGAGCAGCACTCGCGCGATGGTAGTCACGACATCGTCGACGCTGCATTCCACTGTGTCAAAGGTCCATTCACATGCTTCGATGTTTGGCAGCTCGCGAGCGAACGCATCGTACAACAAACGTAGGACGACCCGGTCCTTGGATACGCCGCGGCTTGGATCCCCCGCCACGCGCGTGAGGGCGATTTCGTACGTGGAGAGAAGCATGACTCGGCGCGCAGCAATGCCGGTAGCGACGCACCGCATCAGTGCAGCGGTTTCATTCTGGGAGTAGATCGGACCGTCAACGATCACAAAGTCCACACCAGAAGAGAGCCAATCTCCCACGAGGCGACCATGAACGTCCCGGGCCCTCCCCCACGATTGCTCAACATTCTCCACTGGAGCGTGCAGCATTGCGACAATGTCGTCGAGGTCAATGACCGCTGTCGTGCGACCAGCCTCCTTGAGGCGCTCGGCGAGCATCTTTGTCACCGAACTCTTGCCGGATGCAATCGGTCCAGTGACGACGACGAGTTCCGGCACGACCGCAATGCTACGAGGGTTGTTCAAGACAGAGTCTGATCACGAAAATGTGGACTTAGAACGAAGGATGACTATGGGTTACGGTTGCGACATGCGCTATGAATACACCGAATTGTATATTCCAGTCGGCAAGAAGGGCTGGCGAGAACTCGGTGCCGCGCTGGTTGACCTGCCCGCCGAGGGTTGGGAGCTCTTCATGGCAGTTCCCATCATTGGCCTTACGTCGATTCTTCCCGGAATTTCTGGAAGTAGAACGACTGCAATCATTCATTATTTTCGTCGACCAATAGATTGACCACTAGTGAGTGGTTGTATTTCTTTGGCGCCGGGTGACTCTCTCATTCGGAGAGCGGGAGCCTGGTTCGCCACAGTCGATACCCCAGCCAGAGGTACGTCGACGAATTGGCTATGAGCGCGATCGACACCAGAGTGGCCAACCACACTCCGCCACCGATGGCTTGGCCAAGCGGCGAAGTCCCGACCGTGCTCGAGACGAAGTCCAACCAATTCCTTCGACCCAGCAAAAGTTGGATTATCTCAACGGCACAGGCACCCAGAGCTCCCCAGGCGAGTAGGAACGCCAGCCACCCGATGAGTAGATGCACCGTTCTGAGCATGTTCGCCACCGCGAGTGAAAGAACCGCGACGGCGAGAACAAGAAGGCCGGCTGGTCGCGTCGCCAGGCCTATGGAGTGGCTCACCTCACCGACGTAGTAACCGGGATGAGGCCCACCCCGATATTTGACGCGCGGGTGGTTCTCCCACGCCACCAGCGTAGAAGCGACGAGTGTGACGGACGCGACCAATTGGACCGTCACGATCGTCCGCCGGTCATGGGCCTCTTCACGAGCAACTCTTTGGAGCATTTCCAGTTGCCGTCCGCTGGGAACATTACTCATGGGTTCGGAGGATCACGCAAATAGCGACAGATGCAGTTGGGACAGTCCGCTTCGAATCGTCTTCGGCTCCCATCTCACACTCCCCTCAATGAAATACTGTGGGGCTCCGGACCCTCTTCCCGCCGTGGGGAGAAGCGGTTGGGAATCCTAGGTGCATTCAACGAGTGAATCCTTGGAAGCCTCAGCATATTGCTATACGGGAGATCGCAGCGCCCGTTGGCGCTGGGTCCTCCAATGACCGGATCTGGATTCACACGAGAGCGATTACTCGAAAGGCCGCTCTCGTCATCTTCCTTGAGGAATAGTTGAACTGTGACTCTACGGCAGACGTATCGCGTAAGGATGAATCGCTATGGATGACAGTGCACCCGCGTACCCTACGGAGGAGTACATCGCCGGTCGCGAACGCGGGAGAACCGCCGGACTCAAGAGAAGCCTGAAAATTCGGCTACTAAGAATCGCCTTGTTCGTATCCTTTGGAGGAAGTCTCGTGGGCCTCACTTTTTCCAGTACTTCCGTGACCGGATACAGCCACGGCTCCGCGCGTATTTTCTTTTCAATCTTGAGCGTATTCGTCGTGTTGGGTTGTTTGGGCTGTATCGCCGTCGTGCGTTCCTATCGACGAAGTTTGAATCACCTCCGCGACGACATCGTGCGCTCGGTCATGACGCCTGACGAAGCGACGCCCCAACCCGGTCGATTTCGCAAGTGGTGGATAAAAGGTGAGGCGTCGAGTGCGCCCGCCTGGGATCAACCCCCGAGAGATGCGTGGAACAAAACTCCTGACAAAACTTCAGAGCCCAGTTGACGTAATTTTCGGATGCGAAGCGTTTGCTCATCCTTCGCAATCAGCCGACTTCAGGTTTCGCCGGTAGGAATGCGAATGCCCCGTTGTGCACGTACACCAGTTGGCAGTTTTCGAGGTACTTCGCGTCGTGAATCTGGCCCGCGCTCGTGTATCCGACGTCGCCCCTGTTGAGAATAATCAACTCCCCTTCGCTCACAAGTGTTTCGCGTTCTCGTCGATAGAACTGCGTTGACATCTTCCCTTCGACCACGATCGTCATGTCGTCGCCCGGGTGCGTATGAGGCAGTTCTTCAGTCCCGGCGTCCCAGCGTTCGAGCATCACTTCGACTCCGACCGGGTTCGTTGGATACGTGGTTCGCACGCTAAATCCCGGTGAATCCGAATCTGAAACGAAATCGCTCCACACATCGCTGATAGCGGCACTACTACCTTGCTTTGCCTCGTCGAGCGTCATTATTCGCCTCCTCTGTCGATAGTGAACTGCGAGCGATTTATCACCGCACCCGGTGGACTGTCGCCCTTCGAACCGATACTAGAGGTGGAGTCGCAGGTAGCGCTGGTGCATTACGTTTCAGTTCACGTGATCGTCAATGCTGTGATTAGACAACCACAAGACACCCGACGAGGGTCACGGTCGTCACGATCACGCCTATTTTCGTGAATGTCCATACCGATGGAGATGCCCCTTCCCTCCGCGCCACCTTGAGCCACAGCATGGAAGACAGCGCACCGATCACGGTGAGGTTGGGACCGAGGTTCAGACCGAAGAGCAAGCTGTAGGGGTGAGCCGGGAACTTGGCGGACAACATTGCCGCAGCGGGAAGGTTATTGATCAAATTCGACGACGCGGCGGCGACTCCTGCGGTCTGCCAGGAACCGGCCGTTCCGATCAAGTGCTGTGAGAGATGCCAGTACCGCGAAGCGACGGAGACGGCGGTGGCGAGAACGAAGAGTCCCACAACCATCGGCAGGTTGGCGCTTGACGTGAGCGACGCCAAAGTAAAACGGTGCCGAATCACAATGTCGGCAGTTGCGACAATGATCGCCACCGCCAGTACTGGAATCGCCGGACGACTGACGACGAGCATCAGAACAATGGCCACCACGATGCCGACGATGCCCGGTCCGAACGAGAAATGTTGCGCGTCGTCGCGTTCGGTCACTGGCTTCGCCGAAAGATCGCGCCATCGCCACACCAGCACCACGAGCGTCGTCAGTGTGATCGACAGCAGCCAAGGAACCAACATCGTGCGGGCGAAGGCCGCACCTCGCACGTTCGAGCGTGCAAAGACCAGGATGTTCGTGAGGTTCGAGCCGAGAAGTAACAGTGACGCGGCGTTGGCCATAAATATCGATCCATAGAGAAACGCCTCCTCCTGGACTGATCGGTGACGCGCCGTATGGAGTAGCACGGGCGTGAGAAAGACCACCGACGTGTCAAGATTCAGAGTCGCGGTCACGATCGCCGCGAGGAGCATCATCGACACGAAAAGTACGACGGTGCCTCCGCGAAGACGGGCGAGCTTCGAACCCGCCGCCTCGAAAAGTCCATCACTCGAAGCGACGTGCCCGATCAGCAAGAGGCCGAGCACCAGGACGAATGGTTCCCACGTTTGCTGAATCGCGGCCCAGAGCATGATCAGTCCGAGTGATGTGGAGACATTGCACCACCTTACGAGGCGAGCAATCGCAGCATCGCCGCGTTCATATTGCAATTTCTGGCGCGAACCGAGACAGGTCTCATACGAGGAATTACGCTGGACAGACCCGGTTCTTTGCGTGAACCACAAATCGAAGATTGAGAATGAGGTGTCGTGGACAACGATCGAGCCCAGCTACTACTGAATGCTGAACGTACGCGAGTCGAAGATTTGCTCGCCGCCGTGCACGGCGACAGTCAATCCGACCGGTCGGCCGCCAACGAACAAGGCGACATGAGTGATTCGTCTGAAGTGCTGGTGTCTGAAGGCACCGATGACGCAGTCGCCAGTGCTCTCACGCAAAAATTGGCCGCGATCGAGCGAGCCGAGCAACGCCTCGCGGCGGGCACGTATGGTCGATCAATTGCGAGCGGCGAGCTCATACCCGACGAACGTCTCGAAGCGGATCCCGCGGCCGAACTCACCGTCGACGAGGCGCAGCAACTCTAAAGAAGAACGAACCGCTTCACTAATTAATCCAATAGCGCCGCCACGACGGCTCTCCTCGATCGTTCGCAATCACTTCGTCGAGTACTCCCCCACACCGTTCAATGGCGGTGAATGATCCAATATTGGCGTCCGAGCAGTACATCAACACGGGGTCGATGCCTCCGGCGCGAGCGATCACGAGAGATTGATGAAGAATTTCGGTCGCGTAACCCTTTCGTCGGAATTCGGGCAAGACGACGTAGCCAATGTGGCCGCCCTCGGTTGCGAAAAACTCATTGAGTTCGAATCGGATCGACGCACGACCGACGAGTTCACCGTCGACCACTGCGGCGAGCTGAACCGCGCGCACTCGGTATTTCGACGGATAAAGTCCGAGTCGCTGGGTCTCGTTTCTCTCAAGAAACTCGCCCCAGGTCATTCCTGGCTCCATTCCAAGCAAGAACATGGAGTCTTCACCGGCCGCGATCTCGTCGGCCCGGCGCGCGGGAATTTCGTCGTCCACCGTGTACGGACGATGTCGAAGATTCATGGTCCGACGATAACTCCAGTGATTCCAATTGCCAAGACGACGGCGTCAGGTCTACGGACCAGTGCGAGGTTCGACCAAGAAGTCGAATGGAACGGTTCCCGCGTCCACTAATCGATGTCCGCCGTCGACGCTCACCGTGGCGCCATTCACGTAACTCGCCCCAGGTCCTAGGAGCCACACGATCACTTGGGCAACTTCATTAACGTGGGCGGGACGACCCAGCGGAACCAGCCGACTCAACTCACCGTAGGCCGACTCCACGTCGAAACCGTGTGCGGCGCCGAACGCCGTCATTTCACCGTCGGCCATTTCGGTTCGAGTCCAACCGGGATTCACGACGTTACAGCGCACGGGGTGTTCACCGCGCCCTTCTTCGACGGCGAGGACGTAGCCCAACATGGCCATGCCTGCCTTGGAGACCGCGTAGGCGGCTGCGCCATTGGGAGCGCGCTCGGCGGCGACCGACGCGACCATCACGATCGAACCACCGCTGCGTCGAAGTGCGGGTAGTAGTTGGCGCGTCACGTCAAAAGCACCGGTGAGGTTGACGGCGATTGTTTGATTCCACTCTTCCAGCGTCGCTTCGCCCACCGTGCCTTGAGAGTTGACACCGGCCGCGTTCACGAGCCCGACCAACGGCACCGACGAGGACTCCACCTTTTCTCGGAGTCGCTGATTGTCGATGATCTTCGCGACGTCGCCAACGAAAGTCTCACACCCGGTCTCTTCGGCGACACCTTTCAGAGCGCCGTCGCGTCGACCCGTGGCGAGTACCGAGTAATCGGCGCGACAGAGTTGCGCGACCGTGGCGGCTCCAATACCGGAGCCGCCACCCGTCACGACGATGAGACCGAGTGACAAACGCTACAGCTCCGTCTCAGTCAACCGGTGCTGGAGAGCGTGATTACCGGCGGCGTCCACGGCAGCGGGACGTCGCATCACGTTGTACACGAGCCAGATGATGATGATGACGATTCCGATCAGGGCGAGATTGCGACCCTGCAGAGCGGTTCCCGTCGGCGCGAGTCCACTGATGAATTGTGCCGCAATGCCACCGGCAGAGATAAGGAACCCGAAGAGGGCCGGGACCGCGCCGCGCCCGAGCGTCCCTTCGGCGATGAACATCTTCACCGCGGCGATACAGAGAACGGCGTAGATCAGAGAGATGAGGAACGAACCGAAGGCCGAGGCGATCAGGAACATCCAGAACCCGTCAAACGGTACGGCCACGTTGGTCGTCGAGTTGCTCCAGTTCCAGATCAAACCGGCGAGCACCATCAGGATCACCATGAGGGCGCTGATCGACATTGTTCCTACGATCGGCACCCGACGCGACGAGACCTTGGTGAACGCCTTGGGCAGGAGATCGTCACGCGACAGCGCGTACAGCCCACGAGCGCAGGCGGCGGAAAAGCCAATGGCAATACCGATGATGTCCAACATGATCGCAATGCCGATTAAGGCACTGAGCCAACTCCCGACGTAATGCGTCGCAATGGCCTGGAAGTCAAATGGAATGTTCTGCGGACCGCCCGAGCCGATCGTCCCGATGTACTGGGTCACGATGTAAATGACCGCCGTGATGATGATGACCGTGAAGATGGCGATGGGAATCGATCGCTTGGGCTTCTTGGTCTCTTCGCCCAGCACCGCGGCTAATTCGAAGCCGACGAACATCAAGATCGCGAAGAGCAGCCCCTTGAAGACCGATCCGCCGGCCGCGATGTGATTGGGCTCGAAGACCGAGAAGTGGTTACCCGATACGCCGCCTTTGTAGATGACCACGATGGACAAGATGATGAAAGGGATGATCGACAGGGCGACGACCGTCAACTGTGCGCGCACCGAGAACGTGATTCCTAACACGTTGATGACCGTGACGATGGCGATGAGTGCGACACCAAATATCGACCACGGGACATTCTGATGGAACTCCGTCTGCCAGAACGGGACCGCGGTACTTCCGAAGGCCATGGGCAGGCCGCCGACCAAGAAGGCGTAGGCCAGGAAGTACGCCGCCGCCCCGAAGATGGCCGTCCGCTTGCCCAGCGTGTGGGCGAGGAACTCATAGACCGCGCCCGCTCCGCTGTAGCGCTTCGCGAACTCACTGATCACGTAGCCCAGTCCGAGGATGCCGACCATAGTGAGAATCACGACGAAGGGTCCAACGCCCCCGGCGAATGCCGCGAGTGCACCCCCGATGACGGCGGCCGAAAAGATTGGTCCCACGGCCATGGACTGCGCGACGCAGTCGGTCGTGGTGAGCGTCCCGGACCCCTGACCTAGAAGTACTCCACCGTCGTTTTCCATCTCGTCCCCCATCGATCGAACCGCTTTCGTGAGTGCTAACCGTAAGGACTCAAACGACTCTTGTCAAGTACTCGAAGCCGCGGAGAGAAACTCGACCACTCGTGCGCACACGTGAACGACGTCATCGCGAACGTCCGTGAACATCGATGGCTTGAAGCAGATGGTCGAGTACCCCAACGCCAACTGTTCGCGAACACCCTCCAGCGCTTCGTCGAGCGACGCCACGTTGTTCGCGTCCACGAAACGCCCCCGGATGCCGCCGACCATTTCAATGTCGGCGCGATGTCGTCCTTCGACGGCCAACGCGGCATCCAAAACCTGCATCTCTTCCAACGACGGACGACCCAACGGATTGAAACCGGATCCGTATTTTGCCAAGCGTCGGGCGACGGCGGTGTGTATCGTCGAGCCACCGAACCAGAGCTCCGGACCACCCAGTCGAGCGGCCTTCGGCTCGACCCAGATGTCGTCGAAGTCGTAGTGACGCCCGTGATAGGCGACCGGTGACGTCGTCCAGATTTGACGCCAGATGTCGAGCTGTTCGTCGAGAATCTCGCCGCGTCGATGAAAATCCACATCGAGAGCGGCGTACTCGTCGACGTGCCAACTCGCCGTCGGCAATACCACCAGTCGGCCACCGCTCAACAGATCCAGGGTGCCAAGGTCCTTCGCCGTAATCAACGGATGTCGAAGCGGCGAGACAATCGCGCCCAGCACCAGACGGAGGGTCGTGGTTCGAGCCGCGATGGCGGCGAGCACGATGTAGGGACTGGGCCAGGGCGTGGCCGGATCTTGATTGCCTGGCATGGCGTAATCCCGGAGGTTGAGTGGCTCGCCGTGCTCGTTGGACGACGGACCAAGCACGACGTGGTCGCTGACCATCACGCCGTCGACGCCCGCCGCTTCAGCCTGCACCGCTAGATCGACGAGGTCCGATATCGACGGTCGCGGATTTAACGTCCAGTTCTCGGTGAGAACCATGAGCGCCCGTGCGGCGGTCACGCTAGTGCTTGCGAGCTAAGTAGTCGCCGCTTCGTTCAACCAGCCAACGGAACGTCGGGTCGGGCTTGTCGAGTAGTTCAGGGTGCCACTGCACGGCCAGCACGTCATGGCCGGGCAGTTCCAGCGCTTCCACCACGCCGTCGGGCGCGGTCGCCGACACCACGAGGTCGTTGCCCAGAACCGCGAGCGTCTGATGGTGCAAGGAGTTCACGCCGATCTTCTCCGGATAGAGCGACGACAGTATTGAACCCGGGACCACGTTCACCTCGTGCGTGCGCTCGTGTCCGTCGGTGTCCCATTGGGGATGGCCGGCACCGTCACCAAGTTCGACGTGCTGGTTCAGGGTGCCCCCGTAAAAGACGTTGGCCAGTTGAGCGCCCCGACAGATCGCCAAGACCGGCATCTCGAGTCGACGGGCCTCGCGAAACAGTGTGAGTTCCCATTCGTCGCGGTCCGGTTCGATTGCCCCGAGATTCTCATCGGCGTGATGCCCGTAACGATCGGGTTCGACGTCCGCTCCCCCGCTGAGGATCAAACCGTCGAGACGCGCGAGGACACCCGCCACGTCGGCGTCGCGCGTCAGTTCAACGGGCAGTCCCCCGGCCGCGGCGACCGACGCCGGGTAGTCCGAAAAATGAAGATCGAACTTGAGGTCGTACATGGCCTTGGGCACGTTGTTGGCGAGCGCGGACGCCGGCCAGCGCCGCCCCGACATGCCGATAAGCGGTTTCGTCATCTCTCCATAGTACGAACCAAATGGCCAGTTAGGCTAGCAATTTCGTTTGGCTACGAACGAGTACCCTTTGGGCAACGGAGGAGGATTCATGTCGCTTGACGCCACGGCGGTCGATATCACGTCCCACGATACGTACGTCGAGGGCGTCCCGCACGAGATTTTCGCGCACCTACGCGCCACCGATCCGGTCGCCTGGACCGAAGAGGCTGACGGGGGCCGGGGATTCTGGAGTCTGACGAAGTATGAGGACGTCCTCTACGCCAGTCGCCACACCGAACTCTTCTCAAGCCGCCTCGGTATTCGCATGGAGGATATGGACGCAGAAGAGACCGAGGCTCGTCGCACGATGATGGAGATGGACTCTCCCGAGCACACCCGACTGCGCCGCATCGTGGCGCGCCCCTTCACGCCGCGCGCGGTGGCCGACTACGAGGTCGCCGTGCGAGAGCTCGCTCGCGAAGTATTGGCGAACCTTGACGGCAAGGTGGAGTTCGATTTCGTCAAGGATGTCGCGCGCGAACTCCCGATGAAGATGCTCGGACGCCTCCTCGGACTACCCGACGAGGACCTCGACTGGCTCGTCAGTCGTGGCGACGCCTTGATTGGCAACTCCGACCCCGACTTCACGGACTACGTCGTCGATCAGAGCGATACCAGCGCGTATCGGTTGCTGCCGTTTCGCAGTCCCGTCGCAATCGAACTCTTCGAATACGCCCAACTGGCGCTCGACGAGCGTCGCACGACGCCGACGCATGACGTCTTGACGGCGCTGCTCGCGCCCACCAAGGACGGCGACACGCTCGATGATCCCACGCTCATGAACTTTTTCGTGCTCATGGTGGCGGCCGGTAATGACACGACGCGCTACACGATGACCGCCGGGGCCCAAGTATTCATCGAACATCCCGAGATTTTCACTTCGCTGCCCACGATGAACGACGCTCAGATGAAGATGCTCGTCGATGAAGTTCTGCGTTGGGCGAGCACGACTATGCACTTTCGACGAACCGTGGTCGAAGACACTGAACTGCGGGGTCAGAAGTTGATCAAGGGCGACAAAGTCGTCCTCTGGTACATCTCGGCCAATTTCGACGAAGAGCAGTTCCCCCGTCCCAACGAATTCCTCATCGACCGATCGCCAAATGACCACGTCGCCTTCGGACTCCACAGTGCGCATCTCTGCTTGGGCGCGCACCTCGCGCGACTCGAACTGCGCGTCATGTTCGAAGAGATGGCGAAGGTCTGGACAAACATCGAGGCGGCCGGAGCGAGCGAGCGCTTCCGTTCGAACTTCATCAGCGGGACCAAGAAACTCCCGATTCGAGTTACCTGGCGCTAGAGGAACGGGAGATACTCGCGCATCTCCCAGTCAGTCGTGGCGCCCGTGAATCGTTCCCATTCAGAACGCTTGACCGCCGCATGCTGAGCGACCAGTTCGGCACCGACGGCGTCCACGAGTTCCTGATCGGCTTCCAACGCGTCGAGGGCGTCACTCAGTGACGAAGGCACTCCGACGGTCGCGTCAATCGTGTCGAGTCCGTTGCCACCTTCTTCCGGACCGAGGGGCAGTTTGTTCACGACGCCGAGACGCGCGGCCTGCAAAATCGCCGCCATCGAGGTGTGCACGACGGCCGCGCCATCGGAGAGCCGGTGCTCGAGTCGTGATCCTTCGCCGCGCTCGGGGGGAATTCGTACCGTAGCGCCGCGGTGGTCGTAGCCCCAGTTGGCCCAGTAGCCCGACAACGAGGCCGGTCGCAGTCGCTTGTAGGCGTTGACGGTCGGCGCGCAGAGACCGGCCAGCGACCGGTGGTGCGCGAGCATTCCGGCGACGGCCCGTTTGGCGAGTACCGAGACGCCGTCGTCCTGGTCGGCGTCGTGGATCACGTTCTCGCCCGCGTCGTTGCGAAGCGAGATGTTGAAGTGGAGTCCCGATCCGCCGCGATCAGAGAGGGGCTTACCCATGAACGTCAACAACAGACCTAGTCGGTGAGCCACCTCGCGCGCCAGGACCTTGAAGAGGAATCCCTCGTCGGCGGCGCGCAGCGCGTCGGTATAACGAAGCGTGAACTCGAACTGCGGCGTGTCGTATTCGGAGTTCACCGACTCGAGCGGGATCTCGGCCTCGCCACAGGCCTCCCAAATCGCGTCGAGCAGTCCGTGCGGGTCGACCGATGGACCGGTCCCGTAGACGTAGGCGCCGGGCGTGTTGAGGGGGCGCCAACCACCGTCGCCGTCGGGCTCGAAGATGTAGGCCTCGAACTCCATTCCCACGAATGGGCGGTAGCCGAGTCCTTGCCAGTCGGCGATCGCGCGGCGAAGCGCGTGACGCGGCGAGGGCGCGAACGGCTCGCCGAGGCGCGTGAGGTCAGCGACCACGACCTTCGTGCCCGGCTCCCAGCCGGGGCGAATCTCGCTCAAGTCATAGCTGGCGTCGAAGTCGGGTAGTCCCTCATTCCAATACGACCCGGGTGTCTCGGGTGTCATGCCGCGGTCGTAACCGAGGGCCCACGTGCCGGTGCAGTGACGCACGCCGTGCTCGGCCAGTGATGCCGGTACGTACTTTCCCCGAGCCAGTCCGAGGTGATCGGGCCACAACACTCGCAGACGATTGAACTCACTGGACATCTGGCCCCCTTGGGATACGTTGGGAAACGTAGCACTGTGGCGCGAAGTAAGCCACAGACCAACTTACTAGTCTGGACAACAACGTTTAGATACAAACGACTCTGGGAGCGCAGTGGAATTTCGAAGGATTCTCCTCGACGGGTACCCCACCGACGTCGTACTCGAAGGCGACTCACTGGTGGCCCGAGACGGCCGCCGCGTTGAAGCGCGCACCGCGACCCACCTCCCTCCAGTTCTCCCCACCAAGATCATCTGTTGTCACCTCAACCACATTTCACGAGTCCGAGAGTTCGGCGTCGAGCTGCCTCCCGCGCCGACGTACTTCCACAAACCGATCACGGCGCTCAATGCTCACGGCGGGGCGGTCGTTCGTCCGTCGAACTGTCACTATCTCAACTTCGAAGGCGAGATCGCGATCGTGATTGGCAAAACAGCGCGCAACATCTCCTACGCCGACGCCGGGCACTACATCGCCGGATACACGATCGCCAATGACTTTGGTCTGCACGACTTTCGCGATACTGACGCCGGATCGATGCTCCGCGTCAAGGGAGCCGACACGCTCTGTCCCATTGGTCCGGGCGTGGTCACCGACTGGGACTTCACGAACAAGCGAATGCTCACGCTCGTCGGTGACGATGTGCGCCAAGACGGCTCCACTGATGAGATGGCGTGGGACATGCACTACCTCGTGACGGACATCGCGCGCTTGATCACGTTGGTGCCGGGTGACATCATCCTCTCCGGCACGCCAGCGGTTTCGCGCCCGGTCCAACCGGGCGACGTCGTCAGCGTCGAAGTCGAAGGACTCGGCACCCTGACGAATCACATTGTCGATGGGCCCGCGCCCGTGAGCGACGAAGTTGGCGCGCAGCCGACGGCGAGCGAAGAGGTCCGCTCCACGGCCCTCGGCGCCGAATGGGAGTTTCGCGGCCAACGACGACCGAATCCCACTTCTCGAGAAGAGTTGCCGTTCCCGCGCGTCCACCCGAAATTCCAGTCATGAGTTCGCCGCGTGTTGACGTCGACGGGGTGAGCGTCTCGCCCGATCACTACATCAACGCCGAGCGCATTTCCTCGTCGCGGACCTTCGAGGACCGCTCGCCACTCGATTGGACCTGGAAATTGGCCGACGTCGCGCGGGCCAGTTCCGTCGAAGCCGACCTCGCGGTCACCGCCGCCGAGGCCGCGTTTCGCGCGTGGGCGGCACTTTCGCTCGAAGAACGCGGCGCGTACCTCGATCGTCTCGCGGACCTGATCGAGCGTGACGTCGAACAGATCGCCCACGTCGAATGTCTCGACATGGCGATGCTCGAAGAGAGCCTGAAGCGCCGAGTGATCGCTCGGGGCGCTCGAAACTTCCGGGCCTACGCCGAACTAGCGCGCAACTACGAACCGCGACGCTGGTCGTCCAACGGTACGGCCAACACGGTGCTGCGAATGCCGGCCGGACCAACGGTGGTCATTTCCCCCTGGAACGCGCCGTTCATGCTGTCCACGTGGAAATGCGCTCCGGCCCTTGCGGCGGGCAACACCGTGATCCTCAAGCCGGCCGAGTGGTCACCGCTGAGTTGTTCGATGTTGATGGACCTCGCTGACGAAGCCGAGTTTCCACCCGGGGTCTTCAACGTCGTGCAGGGATTCGGCAACGAGGTCGGTGCCGCGCTCGTCGGCGACCCGAGGGTGCGTCGGATCTCATTCACCGGTTCACCCGAGACCGGTCGATTCATCGGAGAGGCGGCCGCCAAGAACCTCGTGCCGTTCACGGCCGAACTCGGAGGTAAGGGTCCCTTCATCGTCTTCGCCGACGCTGACCTCGCCGCCGCCGCCGAGAAAGCGGCCGTCATGTACGACGACGGCGGTCAGGTCTGTCTCGCGGGGACGCGGCTGCTGGTTGAGGCGTCCATTCGTGACGCCTTCGTCGAGCGCTTCGAAGTGGCCACCCAACGACACGTCCTGGGCGACAGTCGAGAGTCCGAGACGACAATCTCGCCATTGATCCATCCCGAGCACCTCGCCCGGGTTGACGGTTTCGTCAAGCGCGCGAAAGCGAACGGCGACACCGTGGTATTCGGGGGCGAACGACTCACCCGTGACGGCCTCTGGTACGAACCGACCCTGATCGAACCCAAGTCGAATGACTCTGAGATTGTCCAGCGCGAAGTCTTCGGCCCCGTGTTGACGCTGCAGAGTTTCGCCGACGAGACCCAGGCCGCGGAACTCGCGAACTCGACGGCCTACGGACTTTCGGCGATCATCTACACCTCGAGCGAAGCGCGCGCCGAGCGACTCGGCGCGTCGCTGCGCGCCGGAACGATCTGGGTGAACTGTTTTCTGGTCCGCGACCTCACCGCGCCCTTCGGCGGGACCGGCATCAGTGGCATTGGCCGCGAGGGCGGCGACTACGCGCTGGACTTCTATTCCGATTTGAAAACGCTACAGATCAAAGAAGGGACGACTCATGGGTGAAATCGTCGGCGCGGGACTGCTCGCGCACGTACCGACCATCGTGCTTCCCGACGATCTTCGCCGCGAACTGAACAATGGAAATGAGAGCACGCTCTATAGCGGACTCAAGAAACTCCGCACGGAGGTCTTCGACGTACTGAAGCCCGATCTGGTCCTGGTCTTCGACAGTCACTGGTTCACGACCGTCGAGTTTGTCGTCACCGCCGCCGAGCGGCGAATGGGATTCTTCACGAGTGAAGAGTTGCCTCGAGGGATGTCGAGCGTGCCCTACGACATGCCCGGTAGTCCCGACTTCGCCCGACTGGTCGGCAAGATCGCCGACGAGACCGACGACTGTTGGATCACGCCGATCAGCAACGAGCATCTTCCGGTCACCTACGCGACGTTGAACTTCCTCTCCTTCTTACAGGGCGACGAGGCCTGGGCCTCGATCGGCGTCTGTCAGACCGCGGAGAGTCGCGACTTCGCAACGGTGGGCCGCGTCGTCGCCCAGGCCGTGGCGCAAAGTGATCTTCGAGTCGTGGTCATCGCGTCGGGCGCCCTCAGTCACACCTTCCACAAACTCCGCGACCTGCGCCAACACGAGGCCGCGCCGGAAGAGAACATCTACTCCGACGATGCGCGCCACTGGGACCACCGCGTGATCGACGCCCTGGTGCGTGGCGACCACGCCCAAGTCGTCAACGAGATGGACGAATTCATGACCGTGCGACCGGAGGGGCACTTCGCCCACTACCAGATGATGGTGCACGCACTTGGTGGTGCGGCGTGCACCGCACCGGGTCGGATGTACTCGGCGTACGAGAACTCGATTGGCACTGGTCAGGCGCACGTGTGGTTCGAGCGGCCCGCTGGCGGATGGACGGGAGAAGGCTGATGTCGTTCCAGGGACTCCCGTTTCCGAGGACCGCCAGTGGTGGTGCCTCAATGCTGCCGCCGACACCGTGGCACTACTCCGGAGATTTGATCACGGTCGAATACCGCACCGACCCCACGAATGTACGTGCGGTACTGCCGCCCGATGTCGAACTCGCGAACGACGACGAGGACCCCGGCGCGGTCGCCTTCATTTGGGCCGACTGGCAGAGTTGCGGCGACGATGGCGCCGAACTGCTCGATCCCGTTCGTTCCCAGTACAAGGAGTCCTTCGTCGTCGTGCGATGTCGCTACAACGGTCAGCTCTACAGCCGCTGCGTTTTCATCTGGGTCGATAAGGACTTCGCCCTGGTGCGCGGCTACCTCCAGGGATACCCGAAGAAGCTGGGCTCGATTCACCAGACTCGACCCGTGACCGTCGGCCGCGCCGGACCGCGGCTCGAGGCCGGTGGCAAGTTCGGGATGACGCTCGCCGCGGCCGATCGCCGACTGGCCGAGGCGACGCTGACCCTGGAAGGACCGGCGGCGACCAACGGCTTCGTCAATGGCCACGCCATGTTGCACCATCGGTGGTTTCCGCGCATCGAGTTCGACGGTATCGATTCACTCGATGAAGTCGTGACGATGTCGGGCGTCAACCTCGACCTCGGACCGGTCTGGGGCGGAAGGGCGACGCTCGAGCTCTTCGATTCGCCGAGCGAAGAACTGTCGCGATTGGCGCCCCGAGAGATCATCGGCGGCTACTTCCGATCGGTGGGAACCACGTTCGCCGGCGGCACGACGCTTCGGAGCGGCCGATGAGTCGTCGCATCGGATCGGCGTCACCCGCCGTCGTGCTGCAGGCCGAGAAGGACATCAAATCGCGCTTAAGGGGCCAGCACTTCGACTTCACCGCCATGAGCGCGGTCTCCAACGTGTATCGCGCCGGCACCGCCGTGCGTAATCACATGGAGCGAACCGTACTCGCGGAGTACGACCTCAGTTGGGTCGCCTTCACCGTCCTTTGGATTCTGTGGATCTGGGACACGCAAGAGACGGGCCACGTGGCCGAAGAGGCCGGCGTCACCAAGGGGACACTGACGGGCGTCATCAAGACGCTCCAAAGCCGCAAGTTGATCAAGCGACTGCCGCACAAGGATGACCGTCGACGGGTCTCCATCGAATTGACGGCCGCCGGCGAGCGCCTCATCGAGGCACTCTTCCCCACGTTCAACCAACACGAGCGTGTCGCCGTTAGTGCATTGACGGCGACCGAGCAGCGTGAACTGGCTCGACTCTTGCGCAAGGTCACGCACGGAATCTCAGAGACCCAGAAGAACTAGTCCCGTCACACCTTCAGATCGGCATTCAAATCGGCCACGTTCTCACTTCGCCGAATCTAACGTTGCGCGTCGCAATCTATCGACTCGCGGCGTCCTCGGTAGGAATCAAGCGGCGCGCGGCACGCGCTTCGTCGACGCGCGACACCGGCGTCGTCTGCGGCGCGCGATGCAACGCGTCGGGGTCGTCGATGGCTCGTTGCGCGATGCGTTCGACGGCCTCGGCCAAAGCCTCGAGCGTCTGGAGGCTCTCGGTCTCGGTCGGTTCGAACATCAGGGCCTCTTCGACGATGAGCGGGAAGTAGACCGTCGGCGAATGGAAGCCCTCTTCCAGTAGGGCCTTGGCCACGTCCAGACCCCGAACGCCGTATTGGTTCTTGAGCGGCGTCGCGGTGAGTACGCATTCGTGCATGCAGACGCGGTCGTAGGCGGCCGGCAACGTCGCACGCAGGCGATGACGTAACCAGTTCGCGTTCAGGACCGCGTACTGCGCGACCCGCGTGAGACCGTCGCCACCGTGCACGTCGATGTAGGCGAGCGCCCGAGCGAGCACCATCGCGTTGCCGTGCCAACCGTGAACCCGGCCGATCGAGCGCGGCGGCCTGACCCACGCGAACGTTCCGTCATCGAGCCGCGTCGCTTTGGGGCCCGGCAGAAATTCGACCAGTCGCTTCGACACGGCGACCGGACCCGCTCCCGGCCCTCCGCCACCGTGGGGCGTGGCGAAGGTCTTGTGCAGGTTCATGTGCACGATGTCAAAACCCATGTCGCCCGGTCGTACGGCGCCGAGAATCGCGTTCAGGTTCGCGCCGTCGTAGTACAACAAGCCACCGACCTCGTGCACGGCAGCGGCAATCTCGGTGATCTCTTCTTCGAACAGACCCAGCGTGTTCGGATTGGTCAACATGATGCCGGCGACGTCGGGACCGAGCGACGCCTTCAATTTCGCCAGATCGACCAGGCCGCGGTCGTTGGACGGGATCGTCGTCACCTCATAGCCCCCGAGGGTCACTGACGCGGGGTTCGTGCCGTGCGCCGAGTCGGGGATCAAGATTCGGCGTCGCGCATCGCCGTTCGCGCTGTGAAACGCGCGCATCAGTAACAGCCCGGTCAGCTCGCCCGCGGCACCCGCGGCCGGTTGAAGTGTCGCCGCCGCCATGCCGGTCACGGCACAGAGCTTTTCCTCGAGCGTCACCAAAAGGTCCAGCCACCCCTGCGTGAGCTCGGCCGGCGCGCCCGGATGAACCGAGTTGAGTCCGGGATCGTTCGCCACGGCGTCACAGAACTTGGGGTTGTACTTCATGGTGCACGAACCGAGCGGATACATACCGAGATCAACGGAGAACTGACGGTGCGAAAGCCGGGTGAAGTGGGCGACCAGGTCACGCTCCGAGACTTCGGCGATGTTGACGACGTCGGGGTTCAGATATGTCGCGGGAATCAGATCGGCCAACGTGGTCCCGGGCACACCCGTGGTTCGCAGTTGGTAGGCCGAGCGTCCCGGCACCGACATTTCGAAGATCGTGGGCTCGGTCTCGTGTCCGAGGAGCGGTGCCGACGCCGCGCGGCCACCCGAGAGTGCGCGACTGGTCATTGGCCGACCGCCTTTCGCAGAACTTCGACGTATCGGTCGATCTCTTCTTTCGTGCGCCGTTCGGTCACGGTCACGAGCAGCACGTCGTCGAGCTCGCCCTCGATCGACGGGTCGCGCCCGGACGTCAACGCGGCGACCGACACCCCGCCGAGTACGCCATCGTTGGCCATCGTGAGAAGGACGTCGGACGCGTCGCGACCCAGGTGGAGCGCGAACTCACGGAAGAACGGCTGCGAGGAGACGGCCATCACGCCGTCGATCTTGACGAGTTCGTCGAAGAGGTAGTGCGCGCCCTGTGCGCAGCGCGTCGCGATTTCACGCAGTCCCTGCGTGCCGAGCCACCCGAGTTGAACGGCGGCCGTGACCGCCATCAAGGTCTGATTCGTGCACACGTTCGACGTCGCCTTTTCTCGACGAATGTCCTGCTCGCGAGCGCGCAGCGTCGTCACGAACGAACGTCGACCGTTGGAGTCCACGGTCTCGCCCACGATTCGACCGGGCAGGCGCCGCGTCTGTTCCGTGGTGCACGCGAAGAGCCCGAGGAACGGTCCGCCGAAGGCGAGCGGCGTCCCGAAGGGCTGACCTTCGCCAACGAAGATATCGGCACCCCACTGACCGGCCGTCTTCAGCACACCGGCCGCCACGGGATCGGCACCGAGCACGAAGAGTGCGTCGTTCGCCACGGCTAAGTGTTTGGCAACTGTCATGTCCTCGAGCACGCCGAGGTAGTTCGGGTAACTCGCGACGATGGCGGCGGCGTTCGACGCATCAACACTCCCCCAATCGGTGACGCCGTCGCTTAACGGGACCTCCACGATCTCGTGACCGGTGCCGCGCGCGAAGGTCTTGGCGACTTCGCGCCAGTGTGGGTGCACGCCGGCCGAGATCACCATCTTTTGACGAGTGGTCGCTCCGTGGGCCATGTTGAGCGCTTCGACGAGGCCCGTCGCGGCGTCATAGAGCGACGCGTTCGGGATCGGTAGTCCGCTGAGTCGCGCAATCAAGGTTTGATATTCAAAGATTGCCTGCAAGACGCCCTGGGCGACCTCGGGCTGATACGGCGTGTAGGCCGTCACGAACTCCGATCGTCCGGCCAGCATCTTCACGACGGCCGGCACTTCATGGTCGTAGACCCCGGCTCCCGCGAAGCACGTCATTTCGCTCGCCTGGGCTCGATTGGCTGACGTGTACTGCGTGAAGAGGGCCGCGACGTCCGGCTCGCTCATACCCTCGGGCAGGTCGAGTCCTTGCGAGAGGCGAACGGCCGGAGGGATATGGGCAAAGAGTTGGTCGAGGGAGTCCATGCCTAAGAACGCCAGCATCTCATCGATCTCGGCGGGCGTATGGGGTAGATAATCGGCCACGTCACTTCATCTTTCGCACGAACGGCAACGCCGTGACGGTGGCGGCGATCGCTCGACCGCGAAGTGCCACCGACGCGGTCGCTCCGACGTCCAGGTCCCCGCCCAGGAGTCCGACGCCGATGCCGCGTTCCAACACGGGCGAATAGTTACCGGAGGTGAGCGTCCCGACGTTGACGCCGTCGACCAGGACTTCGCCACCGTCGCGCAGTGGCTGACGGCCCTCGACGATAAGTCCGGTCAACAACTTCTCGGGTCCTCGTTCGCGTTCACGCTCGACCGCCTCGCGCCCTCGAAAGGTCTCCTTCTCCCAGCCGAGAACCCAGCCGAGCCGGGCCTCAAGGGTCGTGGAGGACAACGTCAGTTCGTGGCCGTAGAGCGGCAACGCCGCTTCCAGGCGCAACGTGTCGCGCGCGCCGAGGCCGGCCGGCGTGATGTCGGTGTCCACCAGTCGCGCCAACAGTCCCTCGGCCGCCTCATTCGGCACGGCGATCTCCAAGCCCTCTTCGCCGGTGTAGCCGGTCCCGGCCACCCGCACTTCAACGCCCTCGTACTCGAAACGGGTGACCCGGAAACGTCCGACGTCGGCAAATCGCTGGTCGACCGTGGCAACTTTCGCGCGCGCCTGGGGACCCTGCACGGCGAGCACGCAACGCTCGGAGGTCACGTCGACGCCCGGCAGCGCGTCGGTCACGCCCGAGGTATTCGAAGCGTTGGGCATGACGTCGAATTCATTCTCGCCGACCCACCACACGATGATGTCGTCGACCACGAAGCCGTCGTCGTTCAAGAGATGCGTGTACTGCGCGCGTCCCGGCGTGACCTTTCGCAAGTCATTGGTGAGCGTTGACTGCAACGCGTCGAACATGTTGGTACCGTCACAGCGCACGGTGCCGAGGTGACTGACGTCGAAGACGACCGCGTCGTGTCGACAGGCGAGGTGCTCGGCGAGCGTGCCGGTGGCGTACTGCAACGGCATTTCCCAGCCCCCGAAAGGGACTATTTTCGCCCCTAATTTGACGTGCGCGTCGTAGAGAAACGGGCGTCGATCGGTCACGTCAGCCACTCTAGGCGGCGAAGGAATCCAGAGTTCCGAGACCGTGTTGCTCGAGCAGCGCCACGAAGTCGCGCTGGTAGACGACGAGTAGTTCGACTTCGGGATAGAGCACTCGGAACTTGCGGACCTTTCGATTCTTCTTCGTGACGAGTCGTTGTTCGAGGACCGTCAGTTCAATGAACAGTCGACGCTCGGGCAGATAGAAATCGGGACGAAACGCCTTGGTCGGGACACCGAGTTCGTTCCACTCGAGCGGGAACTCAACTGGTTCGTAGGACCACGCGAAACCGTAGAGGTTCAAGAGTCGCGCGAAAGCCCTCTCACTGGGATGGGCGAAATGGTCCTGCGGCACAGGTTCGAGGCTGGGGTGCCGACGACGCGACGCGTCGATCGGCGCGGGGTCGCTCACGCCGAACGGGTCTCCCTCTCCGACGTTGCGAGCTGCGAGAGACGAATGGTGGTCATAAGTTCGGCGACCACATTCGCCAGAGGAACGATATTGAAGACGCCCTGGCCCCCGCGAAGGAGGTCCACCAGGTCGCCGTCGTCACGCGCGAGCACCGAACCGGCGTCGCTCAGCACGAGACTGCTGGAGGCGAGATCGGCGCCCAAGGAATTGCGCAAGCACTCCACGGCCTGGCGGGCGCGGTTCAGCGCGACACCGGAGGTGAGCAGTGACTTGATGACCTTCACTTCGAGGACGTCGGAGTAGGAGTAGGTGCGCTTGGAACCGCTGCCCTTGGCCGCGGTGATCGAGGGCGTCACCAGATCGGTTCGCGCCCAGTAGTCCAACTGACGGTACGTGACGCCCGTGAGGCGACAGACCATTGGTCCACTAAATCCGTACGATGAAGTATCTGTCATGTGTCGTTTCCCTCCCGACCGAGGTCTGTCCAGACTAACCCGACGGACTACACGATTGTAGTTTGACCGAGCCTAGTCAAATAACAAATCTGGCCGGCCCAGAGACGGCGACGAGGCTTCGGCGTGCAGACGCGGTGGAATACGACCAGCCCGTCGGGCCAAGAATCCGGCTTTCACCGCGTCGCGCAGGGATTCGGCCATCATCACCGGGTCCAGGGCCCGGTTGATCGCCGAGGCCGCCAGTACTCCGTCGCAGCCGAGTTCCATGGCTAACGCGGCGTCCGAGGCCGTGCCGACGCCGGCGTCGAGCAGTACCGGCACGCTCAGTCGCTCACAGATCATCGCGATGGCGTGGGGGTTCCGCACGCCGAGCCCGGAGCCGATGGGCGAACCGAGTGGCATCACCGCGACGCAGCCGGCCTGTTCGAGTCGCTGGGCGACGATGAGGTCGTCCGAGGTGTAGGCCCAGACCTCGAAGCCGCTGCGTACGAGTCGGTCGGCGGCGACCAACGTTTCGCTGGTGTCAGGCAAGAGCGTCACGTCATCGCCGATCACCTCGAGCTTGACGACGTTGGTGCCAAAGGCCTCGCGGGCGAGTTCGGCGACCTTGACGGCCTCGGCGGCACTGAAGCAGCCGGCGGTATTGGGCAGCAACGAAAAGTTCAATCGACCAAGCAGGTCATAGATCGAACCCTCGACGTTCGGGTCAACTCGACGCAGCGCCACCGTGGCGATCGACGCCTCCGAGGCGACCAGCGAGGCCCCGAGAACCTCCATCGAACGGAACCCCCCGGTACCGACGACGAGTCGTGACGCAGAGCTGAGTGCGCCAACTTGAAAGAGATCTCCCACGTCCCAAGCGTACTAACCCAACTCGGCGATTCATTAAGGTTGTTCAAGTGCAACCCCTCACCGTCCTTTCGATCGCGGGGTCGGACTCTGGCGGTGGGGCCGGAATTCAAGCCGACCTACGCACCTTTAGCGCCTTCGAAGTCCACGCCACGACCGCCCTCACGGCCGTGACCGCGCAGAACACGATCGGCGTGCACTCGGTGCTGAACATTGACCCCTTCATGGTGGCCGCCCAGGTGCTCAGTGTCGTCGATGATTTCGACGTCCGAGCCGTCAAGACCGGCATGCTCGCCCAACCGGCGACGGTGGAGAAGGTGTCGGAGCTCGCGAGCCAAGGACTGCTCCCCCACCTCGTCGTCGATCCCGTCCTGGTCTCTTCGACGGGACACCCCCTCATGGACGCCGGTGGCGTCGACGCCTACCGCGACGCATTGCTGGCCTTCGCCGAGGTCGTGACGCCCAATCTTCGTGAAGCGGCGATCCTCTGTGGCGTCGACGTCAATGACGTGAAGAACCACGACGACATGCTCGCCGTCGCCCACCAACTCCTCGGCTTCGGTTCAACCTGGGCGCTCGTCAAGGGCGGACACTTCGCCGAGCATTCGCTCACCGAACGCCGCACGCCTGACGTCTTGGTCGGTGGTGGCGAGGTCTTTGTCTTCGACGCGGAGCGAGTGACGACCACGAACGATCACGGCACCGGCTGTTCATTGTCCGCGGCGATTTGCGCCGGTCTCGCCCTCGGTCGAAGCGTGCCCGACGCCGCGCGCGACGCCAAGTCCTTCGTGCTCGCCGCCCTGACGAGCGCGGCCGATTGGAAGTTGGGCCGAGGTCGCGGACCGATTGATCACTTGGGATGGGGCCCGTGAGCGACGAACCGCGCGCGCCATTGACGACGACTACGAGCATCTGGCCGGCCGCCGGCGTACTCATCTTCGCCGCCGTCGTACTGGTCGTGTTCATGCTCATCAATCTCATCTCCGATCAGGGCGTGACTCCGACGCCCACGACGTTGCCCGTCGTCGTGGGCGGTCTCGCCATCGCGCCGTCGTCGGCCGTCCTCGACTATTGCAAGAGTTCTTCGGAGATCCCGACCAACATCAATGACGTCTTCATCGTGCCGCGCGGGACCACGGGCGACGCCGGTGCCACTATTCCCAACGCCGGCGCCGGTGACTTCGACTGCTACCAGCCGCTCACCACGAAGACCAACGGCGCGTCGCTCCTCAGGTTTTACAAGACCCAACTCGAAGTTCGCGGCTGGGCACTCTTCTCCAGGGGATCGAGCAATGGTTCGCCCCAGTCACTCTTCCAGAAGGCCGGCAACGACGGCTTCTACTGGGTCGTCGGCATCTCGGTCACGAAGTCGTCGAACAACCTCGTGCAGTGGACCTTTCGGATCTATCAAAACTCCGAAACGGTCTGAACCAACGCCTTCTCGGGAACGACGCTTTCGGTGCACGCCCACGACCAGAGGGCGAAGTTGAGCGGATAGATCACGTAACCAATACGAGTCGCCGACGAGACGCACATCATGGTGAGAAAGACCAAGCTGAGTATGGCCAGTAACTGAGGAAGGGTGAGCGGCCAGTGTCGACGCAGGTACTTGGCCATGAAGTATCCCCCGATGAGGAAGGTCACCGGTGCCAGGATGTGGCCGGCCGGGGCCCACAGCGTCGTCAGGATGTGCCCGGGCAACGCGCTCGCCGCCGGTGAGGTCACACTCGTGAGACCGAGAGGGAACGCGAAGACGTTGGACATGAAGGCCCACGGAGCGCGGATCGCGAAGGGGGCGACCGTCACGACGACGATGGCGACGACCCACAAGGCAATGCGCTTCCAGTCCGAACGGCCCTTCGAGTCGCGCGCGACGAGCAACGCGCCGAAGGCCATGGGCCAGGCCGTCAACTTCATCGCCGCCGCCAAACCGAGACTGATGCCCGCGAAGTTGTTCTGACGACGTTGCAGTGCGGTGACCCCGAGCAGCGTCAGGGCGAGTATCGGCATGTCATCGCCGCCTGTCGACAAGAACAGCGCACCCGTCGGCAACGCCAGCAGAAACTGGGCGACGCGAATCTTCTTTTTCGTCGACGAACGAAGCAGGCCGAGCGCCAGTCCGCTCGCCAGCAACGTGAGCAGCGACATCGCGATTCGCGGGTCGGTCAAACCTTTACCCTTGTGCGTCTCGGCTGACGGCAGACCAAAGACGCCCATCAGTGGGAAGTACGGGAAGAATGACTCGTACTTCGGAATACCCGCGATGGCATCGATCAGTTTCCCGTGCTTGTCGTAGGACGGATAGAGATTGCGGTCCTTGCTCAGGTTGTCGCCCGCGCGCTGGATCACGCCGACCTCTGGTTGGGCCACTCGCCAGCGCGCCTCGAGACCGAGCGGTATCGCGACCGAGCCGAGCAGGACCAGCGTCAAGAGAGCCATCCGAATCAACGACGTGCGCCGCAAGTTCAACCGATGGAAACCGTACGCGAGCACCGCGCACAGCGCGTACGGAGCGGTCGCCAGATATCCCCACTGCCACTGAGCCCCCTCGTGCGAGGTCATACCGAGGCCGAGGGCGAAGACGGCCGAGAGACCGTAGAGGAGCGCGTCGCTGTTGAGCCCTGGGAGCGCTCCCCACCACGTCAAAAGGCGGGTGCGCGCGAATGAGAACCGCGTCAGCATTGCGCCAATTGTACCCAGTGTCCGCTTTTTGTGACGTACTTTTTAGTGACCCTCGTCGACACTCGCCCGGCGCATCGGGGCGTAGGTCACCGGAGGCAGCCTCGATCTCAAGAAGTGCTCGATGACGCGCGCGCTCTCTTTCGTGCGCTCCTTCAAGAGCATGTGCGACGTGCCGGGGATGATCGCCAACTGCGCCTCGGGAATCGCCTCGTACATCGAACCGGTGTGCGCCAGGTTCGCCACGTCGTCATCTCCGGCCATCACCAGCACGGGGACCGATATTGTCGCGAGGTCCCGGGTCGTGAGCGTCGGTTGGGACAACGTCATGATGCGAGTCTTCTCCTCGACCGCACGAGCGTGTTCGGGACCGTCCGGCGAGTTCTCGCCGAAGCGCTGCGCCCATTGCGCGAACTCCTCACTCTCGGTATCGAAACTCGCAATGGGCATCAATCCCTCGAAGTGGTAGTTCGCACCCACCGCGACGATTCGACGCACGAGGTCGGGGCGACGCATCGCCACGATCAGGGCGACGTTGCCCCCGTCACTGTGGCCCACCAAAGAGACCCGTCGTTGGAGATACTCGATGAAGGCGATGGTTTCGCTCGCCATCGCCTCGTACGAGAACGGTTCATCGGTGTCAGCGGTTCGACCGTGACCACGCCGGTCGAAGGCCGCGATTCGGTAATGCTTCGCGAGCGATGGTCCGATCGACTTCAACAAACTTCCACTGCTGCTCATACCGCCATGGAGGAGTACGACGGTGGGGCCCTTGCGTCGGGGCAATCGAACCCACGTCGGATGGTCGTTCAATGCAATGATCGTCACCATCGTCATGGTAGGCGTCGTGGAGAAGCGACCCTTTGGGACCGTAGTGTTAGTGCGTGCGCGCATTCGTGGTCACTGAATCCGATGGAACTCTGTCGATGGGAGTTCGCGACGTCGAAAGCACACCGTTGGACCCCAGCGACGTCCTCGTCGCGGTGGACTACAGCGGCGTCAACTTCAAAGACGCCATGGTTGGCGCCGCAAAGAGTCGAGTTCGGCGCGTGGCGTCACTCGTCGGCGGCGTCGACGCCGCCGGGACGGTGCTGCGTTCGACCGATCCGACGTTGCCGGAAGGGACTCGCGTCGCGGTCCACGGAGGTGCCCTGGGCGTCGCTCGTGACGGGGGTTTCGCGCAGTTCATCTACTCCCCCGCGCGATACGTCACTGCCCTTCCGGAGTCAGTGTCCACCCGGGTCGCGATGATCATCGGCACCGCTGGCTTCACCGCCATGGAGAGTGTGCTCGCGCTCGAAGACCGCGGGCTTGCACCAATGTCCGAAGTACTGGTCACCGGCGCCACCGGCGGCGTCGGATCACAGGCCGTCGCCTTTCTCTTCGCGAGTGGCTACCTTCCCGTGGCCTCGACGGGTTCTCCGAGTGCGTCGCTGTGGCTCCTCGAACGCGGGGCCAGTCGCGTCATTGGTCGCGATGAGGTGGCGGACAGTCCGGGACGTGTTCTCGCCAGTGAGACATGGGCCGGTGCCATCGACTGCGTGGGAGGAGAGACGCTGGCGCAAATACTTCGCTCGCTCCGCTACGGCGCCGCCGTCGCGGCCAGTGGACTCGTGGCGAGCGCCGAGCTCGCGACCACGGTCTATCCCTTCATCACTCGATCGGTGGCCTTGCTCGGCATTGACTCCGTCGAGGCCACGAAGGCGACGCGCGAACGCGTGTGGTCAGCGCTCGGAGTACTCGCCCCTCGAATCGACTTCGAACCGCTCGTCGACCGCGAGGTGCAGCTCGAGGATCTGAGCGCCGCACTCGACGATGTGCGTAACGGAAAAACCCGGGGCCGGATTCTGGTGAATCCAACCCCGGGTTGATTTGAACGTTTTCGTCTATTCGTCGGCGACGATCGATCCGACTCGTTCTCCGATACCGGGGTCCCGGCTCACGAGCACCGAGGCGTAGATGAAGGCGACGACGATGAAGCCTCCCGCGACCCACGGGTACCAGTTATACGGCGGCGTTGGAGGATTTGGTCGCGCGAGGTAGTAGAGCGGCACCGCGATCAATATGAACCCGATCGCCGGCAACAGTACGTGTCGGATCGGGCTGAAGAGGTCAGGGTGGAAGCGCCGATAGTAGAAGGGCAACGCCAAGTTACTCAATGCGTACACGATTATTACGAGAATCGTGCCGAACGTCGATGACTCCGCGAAGAAATTGACTGGGTTCATTGACGCAGAGTTCGCGGCCGTGCCGGCGATGTGTAACAGACCCCAAATACCGATGATCGCCAACGCCATGCCGAGGAACACGAAGAGGGCATTTATCGGCGTCCTTCGCGTGTCGTGAACCTTGCCGATGAACTTCGGCAACAGTCCTTCTCGTCCGGCGTTGAAAATGAGACGGGCTTGGGAGTTCGTTCCGGCGATCAACGCTCCCAGCGTTGACGTCATACCGGCGAGCAGTGCGAAAAACAGCGCCGCGCCCAGCACGCCTTTGGCCACGGCGATGAAGGGAATCGCAGCACCGTCAAGGTTGCCGACATTGTTCTTGAACCCCACGACCGTCGAAAAGGCGAAGAGAACGTAGGCCACCAACATAATGAGCGTTGACAGAAATACGGCCTTCGGAATATTCTTGCGCGGATTGTCAGTCTCTTCGGCCAGCGCCGCAGAGTTCTCCCAGCCAATGAAGAGGTAGATGGCGAGCGGGAAGCCGGCCGCCAATCCACTGAAGCCATTGTGGATGTTCTTGGGTTCGAAGGGTCGGAACGATATCGAACCGTGGAATTTGATCAAGGCAATCACACTGACGATCACCAACACGATCATTTCGAACGCGAAGAAGATTCCAGCGATCCTCGTTGATATTGAAATTCCGCGAATCATCATGAAGACCGCGAACGCCAAGAAGATCAGTGTCCAGATGATCCATGGCACGTTCTCAAGACCCGACACGTTGTAGTTCTTCAAGATGATCTGGAAGAACCCGCCGACGATTGCCACCACTGACGCCATGGCGGCGATATAGCCCGCGCCAGTCATGAGCGCGGTGGTCACCGCGACGCGTCCGCCAAAGGTCTTGCCGATGAACGAGATGAAACCACCCGTCGACGGCAATACTTTGCAAAACTCCGAAAGCGTATTGCCGAGGAACAGGATCGCGATGCCGGCCAAAATTATGGTCAACGGCGACGCCAAACCGGCGGTGTACGCCAGATAGCCGAAACCGAAGTAGAAACTCATCGCCGGTCCGATGTTGGCCATCGTCGCCGCCGCGATGTCCAACGGACCTAATTGACCCTTGCGAAGCCGTTCATGGCCACTATGTTCTGGTTGCTTCGCCCCCAGAAAGTCGGCACTCAATCCGTCGCTCATTCTTCCCCCTGTAACAATGTCGGATCGAGAAGTGAATCACTCGACCATCGTCTCCATTGACGCTAAGAAAAGAATGTAGTTGAACGAAGGGCGTCGCCCTTGAAGAACGTCCTTTTCCCTACTCTTAAGTAACGAGAGTTAATAGAACGGACTGATCCAGATCTTGCCGCTGTCACATGGTTGGACCGGATAGGCCGGGGTGACCGGCACTGACGCTCCCCCATGTGCGAACTGCACGCTGATCGTGACCGCGTTGTCACAGACCGTATTGGCCGTCGCCACGCTCGAATAGGCCAGTGAGAAATTCGTCACCGATCCATTCGACATCGTCAGCACCGCGGGCGGTCCGTTCGCCTTCGCGACAGAGAATTGAATCGCGTTGTCGCTGCCCGGCTCCTCGACGAGGTTGAGTGGCAGGACCGCGCCGGACTTATCTTGCAGGGTGAGAATCGGCCAGCCCTTGATCACGCAGGTCCCGGCGGTGTGCTTGGTCAACGTGACGCTCGCGTAAATTGTGCCCGCTGCGCCCTCACCCTCGTTGAAGAGGCCCGAAAACGCACTGCCCAGACAGGTCGTGGCCACCGTCGCGGACGACGTCGTCGTGGCCGCAACGGTGGTCGTGGTCGCTGGGTTGGTGTTGATCGTCGTTGTGGTGCCGGACGTCGAATCGATGACGTGTCGACTCAACGTCAGGATTACGACGAAAGCGACAAATATGGCGACCGAAGTGAGGCCACGTCTCACTGACCAAGGTCCTCGGGCCGGAACGTGTCAAGGAACTCTCGCAGCTCGGCGACGAGGTCCGCTTCGTTCGGCACGTCGGTGTCGCTTTCGTCGTCGTCATCGTCGTCGTCCAGGTCGAGTTCCATGACTCTTCCTTCGGCCGCCATCAATTCGTCGTTCACGAGGATCGGGGCGCCGACACGAAGCGCGAGGGCGACGGCGTCACTCGGTCGCGCACTCACGTTGATCTCGTCGCGATCGCGAAGCAATCGTAGGTTCGCGTAAAAAGTGTTGTCGCGAAGATCGGTGATCTCCGCGGCGAAAAGTTGTGCGCCGAGAGCGACGATGACGTTGCCGAGCAAATCATGCGACATCGGTCGAGGCGACTTCACGCCCTGCAACGCGTAGGCGATCGCCGCGGCCTCCGGTGCTCCGATGAAGATCGGCAGGACTCGCGTGCCCGTCACCTCTTCGAGCAACAAAAGGGGCGTCGAAGAACCGACGTCGACACGCACCGCTCGGAGGATCACTTCAACCATGTGAAGAGCCTAGACCGAGGCCGGTAGAAAACTTACGTCTAGCGACCGAGGTAGTCCTGCAGCGCGCGCTCGTACAGCACCGAACGCAGTGCGCCGACCTCCGCGGCCAATTCCACCGTGACGTCGCGGGCCTGTTCACCGGAGAGCCCACTCCCCTTCGATCGCAACGGTGTCGACAGATCATCGATCAGCCCCACCTCACGTTCGGCGACGCGTCGCAGCGAGCCGAGCAGGCGGATGTCAAGCCCACGCTCGAGGAGCGTCTGGGCGAGGGTCGCGACGTGCACGTCGAACTCGGTGAAGGCGATCTCGTTGCCGAGCGACACCGGTGCGAGCAGGCCCAGCGCGTGGAGCTGGGTCAGCGCGCTCGCCGACAGTCCCGTGGTACCCAAGAACTCCGCCATCGACAAGTAGTGCTGATCGCCCGCGCCGACACCGTCGATATTCGCCGGCACGATTTTCAACACGGGTCGCGCCGAGGGCGGCGACGGGGGCACGGGAATCGACACGACGTTCGAAAGCGCCTCGCGCGCGGCGTGACGGGGACTCGACGGTACCGGCACGTCCCGCAAGAGCCCCTGTTCGATCAATCGAAGTCGCACCACGCGCAGTGGCACGAACTCCTCTTGCGCCAATCGGATCGCCTCGCGTAAGCACTCGACATCGGTCTCGGAGTACAGGCGATAGCCCTTACGACTGCGACTCGGTTGCACGAGTCCCTTGTCCTCGTAGTAACGAATCTTCGAGAGTTCAATATCAGGGAAGTACTTTCGGAGTTGGGCGTGCACTTCTCCAATGCGCATTATTCCCTGGTTGCCGCTCATTGGGTCGCCTCCCAAAAGACAAGTTTAAACTTGCCAATCTGCACCTCGTCAGCGGAGTGCAGAGTGGTCTCTTCGACCCGAGTTCCATTCACGTACGTGCCGTTGAGCGAGTTGAGGTCGCGCAAGGTGATGCGGCCACTCGCGGTACGCGTGAAGATCGCGTGGTGGCGCGAGACCGAGACGTCATCCAACAAAAGGTCACTGTTTTCGTGACGGCCCGCCGAAGTGGTTTCGCCGTTCAACTCGATGCGACTGCCCGCTTCGAGTCCCGCGGCAATCACCAACTCATCGCCGTGTTCGCCGTTGGGACCACGGTTGGTTCCGGGGTGCAGTACCTCGGCCGCAGTGATGACGGGGACCGCGATTGTTTCTGGCGAGTTGGCGTCATGTTGAGGGGCTCCGCACGACCAACAAAAGCTCGCGTTGGCGTTGAGAATCTCTCCACATCGACGGCAGTTCATCGGCTTCACACTAGTGAACTTCGCGCGAGGTCGTCAGGGTCAGTTGTGAGTGAGGGTGCCGTAACCCTGCGCGTCGAGCAGCGCGTCGAAGTCGGTGCTACTCGTCGTCGTGATTTCGCAGATCCAACCTTCGCCGTACGGATCGGCGTTGACCGATTCGGGTGCGCTCTTCAGTGTCTCGTTCACCGCGCTCACCGTGCCACCGACCGGTGCGTAGATCTCCGACACCGACTTCGTCGATTCGACTTCGCCGATCGCGGCGTGCGCGTCGATCTCGGTGCCGAGTTTGGGCAGATCGACGAAGACCACGTCGCCCAGGGCGTCCTGAGCGTAATCGGTGATGCCAATTCGAATTATGTCGCCGTTGGACTTCGCCCACTCGTGGTCGTTGGAATATCGAAGGTCGGTTGGTATCAGCATGGGGCAAACTTACAAGATTCGGCGGCCCTGGCGTCCCGTGCGAAGTGCGTGCATCGCCGGTTTGACGTAACCGAAGAGCACGATCCACGAAAGCGTCAGTCCCATGACCGCGATCACCCAGCAGGCGTCGCGGATGTCGTGCTGCCACGCCAGCAACGCGACGTGGTGGGGATTCGTCGTCAACAAAAACAGCGGGAAGGTCGTCATCAGGGCAAACGTCGAGACCTTGCCCCACCACAGGACGTCGATTCTCGTGGCGCCCAACGACGCGAGCACGACGGTGAGTATCGAGACGATCAGTTCGCGCGTCAAAATCACCAACGCGAACCACCAGGGCACGCCGGCGGCAGCCGCGACCGCGAGCAGACCACTGATCACCAGGATTCGATCGGCGACGGGATCGAGAATCTTGCCCACGTTCGAGACCTGGTGCCAACGTCGCGCGACGAAGCCGTCAATCCAGTCAGTCGCTCCGAGCGTCGCTAAGAGCCACGCGGCAACGGCCCGATGATTGGTCGCGAACAACAGCCAGAAGAAGAGCGGAAGGAGCGCCAGACGCAATACGGAAATCAGATTCGGCCACGTCCGCCACCCCGCGTCCGCGGCTTCGTCTGGACTCATCACTGCAGCGTATTAGGCCACCGTGATGGATTCGTCCAGGTACACGTCCTGCACGGCGTTGATGAGCGCCGCGCCTTCGCTGATCGGTCGCTGGAACGCCTTTCGACCAAGAATGAGTCCCTGGCCACCGGCGCGCTTGTTGATGACCGCCGTGCGCACTGCGCCCGCGAGGTCATTGTCGCCCGTCGCTTCTCCACCGGAGTTGATCAAACCAATGCGACCGGCGTAACAGTTGACAACCTGCCAGCGGGTGAGGTCGATCGGATTGTCGGTCGTCAACTTCGAATAGACCAGCGGACTGGTCTTTCCGAACTTCACCGCGTTGTAGCCACCGTTGTTGATTGGCTGCTTCTGCTTGATGATGTCGGCTTCGATGGTGACGCCGAGGTGATTGGCCTGGCCGGTCAGATCAGCACTGAGGTGGTAATCGACGCCGTCCTTGACGAAAGCGTCATTTCGCAGATACGTCCAGAGCACGGTGAACATCCCGAGTCGATGCGCTTCGGCGAAGGCCTTACCGATCTCTTCGATCTGGCGGATCGAGCCCTCGGATCCGAAGTAGATCGTCGCGCCGATGCCGACGGCGCCCAAGTCCGAGGCCAACTGCGCCGACGCGAAGAGCCGTTCGTCGTAGCTGTTCGGATAGCGCAGCAGGTCGTTGTGGTTGATCTTCACGATGAAAGGAATCCGGTGCACGTAGCGACGCGAAACTGAACCGAGCGTGCCCAGCGTTGAGGCGATCGCGTTGCAGCCCCCCTCGATGGCCAAGTCACAGAGCCGCGCGGGGTCGAAATACTCAGGATTGGGCGAGAACGACGCCGCGGCCGAGTGCTCGATGCCCTGGTCGACCGGGAGGATCGAGACGTAACCGGTGCCTCGAAGCCGCCCGTGATTGTGCAACGTACCCAAGTTCCGCAGCACCGTGGGCGAACGGTCGGAGAGGGCGAACACGTCGCTCACATAGTCCGGACCGGGGAGGGTCAGCAGCTCCTTGGGGAACGCGGTGGCCTTGTGATCGAGCAGCGACGACGCTTCGTCACCCAGTAGCGAGGCAATATCCATGACCCAAGGTTACAAGATGAAGAGAACGGCTCGTTCTGCTGCGCTCGCGATCTCGACGTGCGCGCTGCGCGCGCTCGCGACAGACTGCGGTCATGGACTTCGACTACCGATCATCATTGTCACGACGTCTTCGGGCCGTGCACTCGCTCTACTACGAGGCCTGCGCCACTATGGACGTCGAGCAAGTCAATCGGGTCGTGGTGCCGGGCGTCTTGCCCATCGCGTTCTCCCTGGTCCACCAGCTCCTCATCGAAGACGGCAGCGTCGTGTTCCTTGGTGGCCGCGTGCCGCAGTTGAGCGAGTCGTGGGCGACGCGCATGGGACTCGCGATCAACGACCCCGGTAAGGAGAAGACCGTGGAGGAAATGATGAGTCAACGGATCGGTGACTTCGAGGCGTTCCTCGAATTTCAACGTCTGGTGTATTGCGCCACTGAGGAATTCGTCATCAGCATCGATCCCGCAACATTCTCCGACGTCATCGTCGCCTACCCCTATGGCCCAACGGTTGCCCAGACGTTCTCGGCGCGAGTCGGTGGCGATCGGGGAATAACTCGCAGCGACGCCCTGGAGTGCTGGATCTACCAACACGCGTTGCGCCACATGGGTGAGATCGAACACGCGCGGGCCCTCGTCGGCCTCTCGGGCATGACGTCATGAAAGTAGTCTCGGCACTAACGCCAGAGTAGGGAGAGATCGATGTCGCAAGTCCAGGGAACGACCACTGACAAGTTCGCCGGTCTCGTCGATCATCTCGAAAACAGCCTCGCGAGCGGAGCGGACGTGGGAGCGTCCATTGCGGTGTTTCATCGTGAGGAACTCGTGGCCGACATTTGGGGCGGCTACCGCGACGAGGAGAAGACCACACCGTGGGACCGCGACACGCTCGTGAACGTGTGGTCAACCACCAAGACCATGACCTTTCTCGTCGCCTTGATGCTCCATGACCGCGGTGAACTCGACTTCAACGCGACCGTCGCGTCGTACTGGCCCGAATTCGCCGCCAACGGCAAGGAGGCCATCGAGGTTCGACACCTCATGAATCACAGTGCCGGGCTCTCGGGGTGGCACGAGGCGATCGAGCCCGAGGACCTCGCCAACTGGGACCTCGCGACGTCACTTCTCGCGGCCCAGAAACCGTGGTGGGATGACCGAACATTGACGGGGTACCACGCAGTGACCCAGGGCTTCCTCATCGGCGAGGTGGTTCGGCGAATCACTGGCACGACGATCGGCCAGTTCTTCAAGAGCGAGATCGCCGACGTACTCGATGCCGATTTCTTCATCGGACTGCCCGAATCCGAAGAGCATCGCGTCAGCCTCGTGATCCCCCCTCCCCCCGAGGACTTTGGCGAGGCCACACCGGACTCGATTTTGGTGCGCACGCTTACCTCGCCGCTCCTCGACGCGACGGCGCCGCACAGTCGTTGGTGGCGCGCGGCTGAGATACCAGCGGCCAATGGCCACTCCAACGCCCTCGCGGTCGCCACCATCCAACAAGTGATGGCGAACAACGGTCACGTCAACGGTCACCGGTTCTTCTCAGAGAAGACGGGCGACTTGGTCTTCCAGCGTCAGGTCGGTGGCGTCGACCAGGTCCTCGCCGTTGACATGAGTTTCGGACTCGGCTACGGACTGGCGAGCAGTTACGTGCCGGTCGGCCCACGCACTTGTTTTTGGGGCGGGTACGGGGGTTCACTCATCATGATGGACCAGGAGTTGGGATTGACCATCTCATACATGATGAACAAGATGCAGGTCGGACTGACGGGCGATACTCGCGGCAGCGAGGTCTCACTCCTCGCGGCCGTCGCGGCGATGAGTTAGTCGACGGACTTTTTCTTCGACACCGGAGTCGTGCGACGCTTGCGGTTCTTTCGCGGGGTGCCGGCGCCGAGTTCTGCGAGGCGGGACTTGGCGTCGTAGGCGTCCGGCTCGGCGATGACCACGCGCGCGAACAGTTCGCGCGCCGACGTGAGGTCCCCCGCGCGGTCGTAGACGTCAGCCAAGGCGTACCAGAGACGGACGTGCCGATACGAAGGATTGCGGAGTTGTTTGGTCGCACCAGCCTTGGTCAAAAGCTCGATCGCTTCGGTGTACAGGCGCTGATCGGCCAGGGACGCCGCCATGACGATTCGCCCTTCGGCCAGGACCTCGGCGGTCGGTTCACTCTCCTCGAGTTCGGCGAAGGTCTTGGCCACGGCACGGAATTTGAAGTTCGCTCGATCACAGTCCATCACCAGTGGCAAGTGTTCGGAGTCACCGGTGATGATGAAATGCGCGCGCAGGTGAATCCTCGCCATGTTCCAACGTTCGGCTCGGTAGGCGGCGAGCCCGGTGAGCTCACGGACCGGGGCGACGCCGGGCACGGCGTCAGCGACGATGCGACCTAGTCGCAACGCTTCCTCGTAGCGCTTACGGTCGTAGGCCTCCGCCGCTTTCGTGAGCGTGAGCACCATCTTCTCGCGCATGTACGACGTGCCGATGAAGGCCTTTCGGACGTCGGCGGCGATGTCACCCGGCAGCGCGTACTTGATCTTCGGTTTGGCCTTGGCAACCGGCGCGGCGCTCTGCGGTCGTTCGTCCTGCACCCAGGTGGACATTCGATCGGGCTTGGTGCCCGAACTCGGCGTGACCTCCATCGCCTGACCGGTCGACTTGATATTGGCGCCGCCCTTTCGCGCGACGCCGCCCCAGCCTTGGGCGCGCCCGTAAGAGTCGGCCTTAACCCGTTCGATCTCTTCCGGGCTCAGTTCGCGAGGTCGACGTTCGACTCGCGCACGACTCGGCGGACGGTTACGCGGCGGCAGACTCGGGCGTCGGTCGCGCGAGGGCGCGTCGAAGCGGCTTTCGGGTCGCGCTGACTTCAAGCGCTCCGGCGGGCCAGTTCGGCGAACGTTCGGCCGAGGCGCGCGCGGTGATGTCGAGTCCTTGGAGATTCCCCCTTCGCGCGGCGCGCGCGAAGTCTCGTAACGGCGGGGAGCACGATCAACGCGCGCGCCCGGCCGGCTGGGAGTTCGCCCGTCTCGTCCGGCAGTGCTGGGCCGTGGGCGACGTTCGGGATTGCTAGCGTTGCGATCGTCTCGGTCGTAACGCCGTGGCCCTCGTTCCCCGGACGACTTGGAGTCACGCGATCCAGGACCGTTGGATCGAAGGCCGCGGGGGGCAGGACGAGCATCAGACTTGGACCAGTCGATCCGTCGCTTGGCACCGTCGCGCGGCTCACGGAGCTCACGGGGCTCGCGGGGCTCGAAATTTCGAGTTTCGTGGTCGCGAGGACCTCGTTTCGGGCCGGCATTCGACGAACCGTCGGAACGGTCGCCACCCTTTGGGGCACCACGATACGCGCTCGATGGACGCCCGCCTGAGGCGCGACGAGGCGAGGGGTCTCGAGAGGGCACCGTGCAATGCTACTAGCGACCTAGGGGCTCTTGACTTGACTTAGCACTTTGTGCCCACTCACGTAGGAGCACGAGATCGACGACATTCCAGGGCGGAAGGTGATTTCCGTGACGCGACTCATCGAAGCCCTCGCGATTGTGCGCGCTGGACGATCGCGAACACGCGGGGCGACAAATATATTCGCGTATGGGATGTTGTGTCGATCACTCACATGTCGGCTTCATTGTTTGGCGACGCCGCAACGATTTGGAGATGTCGACTGGAATCGGTCGCCGGCTCGTCACTTCTCTTCTCGGAGATGGTATCCCACAGGCAGTAGTTCTGTGTGATAGCGGTCACGAAAGGCTCCCCAAAGTCCACGAGGTTGCCATAACGCAATGACGACCGCCAGCGAGCCAAAGATGACGAGGTACCAAACGCCGTACTGCTGAAGGGACTGCTGCAGCGTGAAGAATATAGCTGAACCAATGATTGGTCCCTCGATAGTGCCAAGACCTCCAATCATCGAGACAAAGATCATCTCTGCGGCCCATTGAATATTGAAGACGCTCGAAGGTTGAATGAAGGGCTGACTGACCGCGAGCACCGCACCCGCCGCACCGCAGCCCGCGGCGGCCACGATGAAGATCAATCGGCGCGCCGACTGAACGTTCACCCCGGCACTGCGGGCCGCTACCTCGTTGTCGCGAATCGACGCCAAAACCAGCCCGAGGCGACTGCGCAACAGCACGTAGGTTCCAACGACGACCACGAGGGCGACGAACCAGGTCGCGAGGTAGGTGTCGTGAGCCGTCTGCGACGGACTCAAGTACTGCAGTCCCGGCATCAGCTTTCCCGTGCCACCACCGAAGTAGGCGATGGCCCCGATGATGAGTAAGGCCGTGTCCGAGACGACCCACGTGGCGATCGAAAAGTAACCGCCGCGAAGACGAAGTAGTAAGAACGTAATCGGGACCGCCAGTACGGCACAGATCATGGTGGCCAGGGGAATGGTCAAGAAGGGGTTGACGCCCTTCAGAGCAAAGTACAACGTGGCGTACGACCCAAGACCGATAAAGGCCTGTTGTCCAATGGAGACCATCCCGGCGTAGCCCGCGAGGAGGTTCCACATGGTTGCCATGATCACCAAAATGAAGAAGTTCATCAAGACCGAGGACCACTCAGCGGGCACTATCCATGGTGCGACCGAGAAGAATCCGATCAAGATGATGGAACCGCTCAAGGCGAAGAGCGGCGACGTGCTGGAGCGACGAACTGACGGCCCTACCTCGCGACGTGGCGTGTCAAGACTCATGAGACCGACGTCGTCTTGCCGAAGAGGCCCCGGGGCCGCACCGCGAGGACCAGGAGAAACAGCACGTTACCCGCAAGGCGTTGATACTCAGGATTGAAGTGAGCGCCAAAGACCTGCGCCATGCCCAGGGCGATGCCACCAACCAGCGTGCCCCATAGCGAGCCGATTCCCCCGATGACGACGGCCTCGAAGGCGAAGAGCAGGTTCACGCCACCCGACGTGGGCGCGAACTGAGTCTGCATGCCGTACGCGATGCCCGCCAACGCCACCGTCGCAAAGGCGATAGCGGCCGCGATGCCGAAGATATGTCGATAGTTCGCTCCACTGAGCTGAGCGGCCTCGCGGTCATCCGCCACCGCACGGACGAGGCGTCCCGTGCCGGTGTGGGAGAGAAATAGTTGCAGGACCGCCAGCACGGCCACGGCGGCGACCAACACACCGAGCGACACGTAGGAGATAAAGAATATCGACCCGGGATGCCACGACTCGTATCCGAGCGCGCCGACATTGACGGTCTGGGCGTTCGCGGTATAGAACTCCAACAGCAGGTTTTCGATCACTACGGAGAGGCCAAAGGTCACCAACAGCGTGGTGAAGGGATCACGGTCGATGCTCTTTTGGATCAGCGTCCGTTGTAAGACGTAGCCTACGAGCGCGAAGAGCGGTACGACCACGAGCAGCGACCAAATTTCCGCGATGTGCAGGTGCGGCGTCAGAAATACGGCCACGTAGCCAGCCACGACGGCCATGTCGCCATGGGCCAAGTTGATAACCTTCATCACGCCGAACATCAATGAGAGTCCGCATGCGAAGAGGGCATAAAACCCGCCGACCAAGACACCTTGAATGACGACGTTGATCCAAATCATGCGCCCATTCCTTCCTGTTGGGAGGATTGAGTTAGGTCCGAGCCGAAGTACGCGCGATCGATTTGATCCGATGTCAATTCGCTGGGCACGCCCACGAGAGAGGTTCGTCCTTCCAGGAGGCAGTGCACGCAGTCGGCGACCGCCACACCCTGGGCCACGTCTTGCTCGACGATGAGAATACTCACGCCCTGGGACACGATCTCAGGCACGAGAGCATAGATTCGTTCGATCACGATGGGCGCGAGGCCGAGGGAGAGTTCATCGAGAAGCAGGACTTGGGGATTTGCGACGAGTGCGCGACCGATCGCGACAGCCTGCTGTTCGCCCCCCGAGAGCTGCCAGACGGACTGTTTACGCCGACTCGGCATCCACTCGAAGAGATCGTAGATTCGATCGATGGTGAAGGGACCCTCCTTGGCCCGGTAGGCCCCCACGAGGAGATTCTCCTCGAGCGTCATTGAAGAGAAGAGTCGACGACCTTCAGGAACGAGTGAGAGTCCTAGACGCACACGGCGATTCGGCGTCAGATTGGTGAGATCGACGCCTTTGAACGAGATGGTGCCGGCCGAAGGTTGATGCAGTCCGGCGATCGTTCGCAACAACGTCGACTTGCCCGCACCATTGGCGCCGATCATCGCGAGAATCTCACCCTCACCGAGAACGAAACTCACGTCGTCTACCGCGCACAGTTGTCCGTGGTACACACGGAGGTCGCGGACCTCGAGCACGGTCTCACTCATGGGACACATCGGTCGTCAGAATTCGTCCGCCCAAATACACCGAACGAACCGCGTCCGACGCCAAGACGGCCTTCGGTTCGCCGTCGGCCACGACGACACCATTGGCCAAACACAGCAGTCGGTCGACCGTGGTCAAGAGCGCTCGAACGACGTGTTCGATCCACACCACTGCGATGCCGTCGTTGCGGAAGCCCCGGATGATGTGCGTCAGTTCGTTCACTTCGAGGTCCGTGAGACCACCGGCGATCTCGTCCAGCAGCAGCACTCGTGGTGACGTCGCGAGCGCACGCGCCAACTCCAAACGTTTGCGATGGAGCAACCCGAGCGAGCCGGCCGGCCGGTTTGCGAAGTTGAGAAGTTCGGTTCGCTCGAGCGCGCCGTAGGCGATTTCGTAACTCTTTTGACCACGTGTACGGGCCCCCTGTTGGGCCGCCAGAAGGGCGTTTTCAAAGACCGACATGTTCTCGAATGGGCGAGGGACCTGATAGGTACGTCCGATTCCGGCCCGAGCGCGCTTCGCCGCACTCAGGTGCGCAACGTCGTGTCCGTCGAAGCGGATCGTTCCTGAATCGGGCAAGACATCGCCCGAAATCATGGCGAAGAGCGATGTCTTGCCTGCCCCATTGGGGCCAACGATGCCCAGCGCGTCGCCCTGCTCCAACTGGAAGGAAATACTTTCTCCGACGACTACTTGACCAAACTTTTTAGAGATGTCTTCCAGCTGAAGCAGCGACACAAAGCGACCGTTAGGCGTTGGTGGGCTCGAGTGTACCGTTGAGCGGGACGTGCTTGTTGAGGGAGTTGTCGACCACGACCTGCGACCACGGGTACTTGTGGTGACCCACCAAGTCCGTTGATCCCGCCTTCCACTGAACGCCCACCGGAGATATGATGCCGATTCCCTTGGCCGGGCTCGCCAGCATCGGATTCGTGCTCTTCGAGTTCATGTCAATCGGACCGCACATGCCGTTGTAGTTCACGACCTGCAACGCCCTAGCGAGTGCCAAGCGATTGTGTGGATTGGTTACCTTTTTCAATCCCTGGATTGCGATCTCAAACAGTGAGTACGTCGATCCCATTGACTGTACCCATTGACCGTGCCCCGCCTTTTGGTACCCGGCACAGAAGTTGTACGCCGACAGCCCCGTCAGTGACGACTTATAAGGCGCGTACGGGGTAAACCATGCGTCGGTAGCAATGTTGTTCGACAGTGATCCCAGTGCGTAGGCGTCAGTCGGGAACAACATGACCTTGGCCACCGTGGCGAGCTTCGGGTTGTAGTTCTGTTGCGATGCCTGAGTCCAAAACGTCTGGAAGTCGGGTGGCAGCGGACAGTTGATGAACAGATCACACGACGCTCCACCTTTGCCTCCCGTCTTAAATGTCTCAATCATCGTCGTATAGTCCGTGGCGAGGTCGGTGTAGGCCCCACCATCGACGAAGGTGTACCCACCGTTGGGATAAATCGCCCCGACCGTCGGAGCGAACGCCGCGCGAAAAGCGTTGCCGTCGGAGTCATTGGGGTACATCTCGGCGACGTTGGAGTTGCACTTCGTCGACTTTTGTACACGCAGCCACATGGGAACGAAAGTACCCACGAACTGAGGTACACCGAAGAAGAACGATGAATTGTACGTGGGCCCAGTGCCAGTTGCACCGCCCTCGGGAGAGATGGTCGCTCCAGAAAAGCCTCCCCAGTACGCCTCCCACGGAACGACCGTGGACACGCATGGAATCTTGAACTGCTCGCATGTGGTGGCCACGGGAATCACCGTCTCGGGCGCCGAACTGACCAAGATCAGGTCGACACCAGAGTTGATCAATTCTTGTGTGACCTGTACTGCCACGTTGCCCAATGATTGAGTGTCTTTCTCGGTGATTTCGATTCGGTACTTCGTCTTACCGATCATGATGCCCTTGGCGAAGTAACTCGATTGGCGTATCTGGTTGAGCACGTACGCGTCGGGGCCAGCGAAGTCCGCCAGCGAACCGGTTCGTGGCGAGACAAAACCAATCTTGATCGTTTGCGATTTGCTCGCTGCGTACGCATCTGAAATGCCCCCGAGTGTCAACAGCGCACCCGACGCAGCCATGGCGCCAGCGGCCTTCAGCCCGAGGCGCCGTCCAAACTCGTACCCGCCCCATCCTGGAATACCACCGGTACCCTCAGACTTCATATCTTCTGTCATTAAATTTCCCCCACTAAAGTTTGACTGATTCTTAACACACTATTCCGTACATAATGGTGAACGCTCGAAAACCCTTTACTATGATGGCACTCGAATACAGACTTAGTCGGTCAGCGTCGATTCGCCCATCGCAGCCAACATCCTTCGCGCGGCGAGACCGCCTCGATCGATCTTCACGCTGACTTCACTTACCTCCATGAGCTCGTCAGAGCGCAACTGCAAGATATTAAGTGCATCGACGTCTTCTTGCACGACACCACCCTGCATATTTTCTAGAAACCGATCGATCTCGTCGTCGCCCACGCAGAAGTCCCGAGCAAGCGCCCAAAAGTCAAATACCTTGCCTTCGCGCGACGGTGTAAGTCCATAGAAGATTTTCATGTGAAACGCGTGTTCGTCGGAGCCGTCCGGGTGCGGGGGCTCGCCCACTGCGGCGATGCGCGCGTGCAACAGGTAGTAACCGGGTGGCGAGTACTCAATATCCTGCCATCGATCGACTTTCCCTTCGAGTCCCGTCGTTCGCGAGTAGAAAGGAGGGCAGTCGACGGCATTCATGTGTCGATAGACCTGGACGACATTGGTCTCCTCGTCGATTTCGACTTCGATTGGCGTGGTGGCCACTTCGGGCGTGCCAATCGAACCGCGGTGCAAAAATGTCTCGTGGGATAGATCGAGCAGGTTGTCCACGAGGAGGTCAAACGAAGCGTTGATCTCAGCTACGCCCGAGACGGCCGACCACTGTTCGACGTCAGTCAGCCACGGCGTATCGGGAGGTCTTGCCGGATCGGCTTCACCGCGTCCCATCCAGATCCACACGAACAGACCCTGCTCTAGAACTTGATAGGCGCGAACGTTCGCCCGCCCGGGTATGCGATCTTGACCAGGTACGGCGACGCACGTGCCGGAACAGTCAAAAGTGAAGCCGTGGTAGCCGCAGACCAACTGCTCGCCCTCGACGGTACCCAACGAGAGCGGATAGCCGCGGTGGGGACATCGATCAGCGAGCGCGACGATCTGACCGGACTCACTGCGGAATAACGCAATGTGCTCGCCGAGGATCTGGCGCGAAAGCGGCTTCGTGATGAGCTCACGACTCAGTGCTGCAACATACCAGTGATCTCGTAAGTACACGCCGCTCCAATGAGTTATAGATGAAGTCGTCCGAGGGGTGAGAGTGCATCCCGATTCGGCTTCGTCAGCGAGGATACCAAAACTGTGATAAGTAACCAAGGAACTTTGAACTAGGGAGTACAAATGAAATTTCTTGATGGCGCCAGTTGGCAAGGCAAGATTTCCTTGGACGGTTGGCGCGAAGGCGGCGACGGCGACGCACCGGTCGTCGAACCTGCGACGGGTGAGGTGCTCGGGCGATCGGGCCGCGCCAACACCGACGATGTCGCTTTGGCGGCCTCCGTCGCGGCCGAATCGCAAAAGTCATGGGCCGAACTTCCTTTCACAGCGCGAAGCGCGGTGCTCCGCAAAGCGGGACAGCTCTTCTTGGATAACGCCGAAGAGCTCTCGGAATGGATCGTGCGAGAGTCGGGTGGCATTGGTCCCAAGGCCCAACTCGAAATACAAGTCGCTGCCGAGGAGTGTTTCGAAGCTGCGGCTTTAGCTTCCCATCCCACCGGCGACATCCTGCGCAGCGAGTTTCCTCGGTTAAGTTTCTCACGTCGCGTGCCCGCGGGCGTCGTCGGGGTAATCGCACCCTTCAACTTTCCGCTCATTCTTTCGATTCGATCGGTCGCCCCGGCGCTCGCCCTCGGCAACGCAGTCATCTTGAAACCCGACCCTCGCACGGCGGTATGCGGTGGCGTGGTGCTCGCTCGGGTCTTCGAAGAGGCGGGACTACCCCAGGGTCTGTTCGCAATGCTCCCCGGCGGTGCACAGGTCGGTGAAGCACTCGTCATAGATCCTCGCGTGCGAGTGATCGCCTTCACCGGCTCGACCGTGGCCGGAAGAAGTGTCGGTTCCCTTGGAGCACAACATCTCAAGCGCGTGCATCTGGAGCTCGGGGGGAACTCGGCGCTCATCGTCATGGCCGACGTGGACTTGGAGAAAGCCGTATCGGTTGGGGCCTTTGGCTCGTTCATGCACCAGGGCCAGATTTGCATGACAACCGGTCGACACATCGTCGACGCCGCCATCTTCGACGACTACTCCAACCTGCTCGCCGAGCACGCCAACCACCTCCCGGTGGGCGATCCCAAAAGTGGACAAGTCGCCCTTGGTCCACTTATCGACGCGAAGCAGCGTGATCGCGTGCACTCCATGGTCACCGAAACCGTGGCCGGTGGCGCTCGGTTGCTCGCGGGCGGAACCTACCAGGACCTTTTCTATAGGCCGACGGTCTTGACCAATGTGGACACCACGGCGCGCGCCTACTGCGAGGAGGTCTTTGGACCGGTCGCTCCCGTGATCGCCTTCTCGTCCTTGGACGAGGCGGTTTCGCTGGCATCGTCCAGTTCGTACGGACTCTCACTTGGCATCCTCTCCAACGACGGGCTGCGCGCGTTGGAACTCGCGAGTCGCATTCCCTCCGGTGCCATTCACATCAACGACCAGACCGTGGCCGACGAAGCGGTGATTCCTTTTGGGGGCACGGGTAGTTCCGGTAACGGCTCTCGAATGGGCGGTATGGCGAATCTTGACGCCTACACCGAGACGCAATGGGTGACAGCGCAGAGTGAACTGCCGATCTACCCGTTCTAGAGACTATTGAGATCGACGTAGTTGCGCGCCAGTACGGTCGCGGTCTCTTTCGTCGTGACCAACTGACGTAGGCGAGCTAACTGCACACCGTTTTCGAAGTCATCAGCGTCGTTGGGGTGCAACATTTGCGTCATGTAGTTGGAGAACTCCTCGGCGCGCCAGACACGTTCGAGACAGGTGGCGGAGTAGGACTGGAGAAGAGCGTCGTCGTTCCCCTTTAATCTTGCGACGAAGGCTTGCGCGAGCGAGCGCACGTCCGCGAGGGCCAGATTCATGCCCTTCGCACCGGTGGGCGGAACAATGTGCGCGGCGTCGCCCGCGAGGAAGAGGCGACCGTAACTCATTGGTTCAATCACGACGCTGCGCATGGCGGTAATGCCGCGCTCGATAATAGGACCTTGATTGACCTCTGGCATCTCGTCAGTGGCGAGTCGACGATTGAGCTCGCTCCATATGCGATCATCCGACCAAGTGTCGAGCTTCTCGTCGGGTCGAACACCCAGGTACAGCCGACTGAGTGTCGGTGATCGCATCGAATACAGTGCGAAGCCACTCTCGTGGCGACAGTAGATGAGTTCTTCGGTCGTCGGTGCGACCTCGGCCAAGATGCCCAGCCACGAGAATGGAAACGTCCGCTCGTAGTGGCGCTTCACACTCGCCGGGATCGATTGATTGGCGACTCCAAAACTTCCATCACACCCGGCGACGTAGTCGCACGTTACGCGTATTGTTCCGTCCGCACCATGAAATTCCACAACCGGCGCATCACTGGTGAGCGACTCGATCGACGTGACCTCGGCGTCGAAGTAGAGCGCGGTACCCGCGTTGACACGAAGTGCAATGAGGTCCTTCACCACCTCTTGTTGCCCGTACACGGTGATCGATTTGCCGTCGGACAACTCACTTAGGGGAATGCGATAAGCGTCGCGCTCCACGCGAAACTCCACACCGTGATGTGTAAGGCCTTCGCTCCGCATGCGCTCCCCAGCCCCGGCCGATTCAAGAAGATTCGCTATGCCGAATTCGATCACTCCCGCCCGGGTTCGCCTCTCGATGTACGAACGACTCCGTCGCTCGAGGACAATGTTATGAATACCCTCGCGATTCAACAGTTGTCCGAGTAACAGACCGGCCGGGCCGGCGCCGATGATGGCTACTTGAGTTCGCAGTTCTTTCACTGACGTCTCCTTTGGCCACTGATCAATGAACTGGCTCACTGTGGATGAGTTGGGTCGCCCGCACGTATCGTGTACTGTTCAGTTAATTAAACCTAATACACAAGGTCAAGGGAACCGATGACTACTCGGGACCATATTCGCTTGCTGGAGGATTAAATGGCCGTAGTTGTTCGTCGCACACCACGATGCGACATCGAACTCATTGACGAACTCGGTTCGTTCGGCGTCGCGACCATCCATGAAGGACAAGGTCGACGTGGTCTGATGAGCTCACGGCTTCGTCCGATATTTCGACCAATTCACGTCGCCGGCAACGCGCTGACCTGTGAAGTGGCACCGGGTGACAATTGGTCGATTCACGTGGCCGCCGAACAGGCACGACCGGGCGACGTCTTGGTCGTGACGCCAACGAGTCCCTGTGACGACGGCTACTTCGGTGAGTTACTGGCCACCAGTCTTGTTGCCCACGGTGTTCGAGGACTCGTGATTGACGCGGGTGTTCGAGACGTCGCTGCGCTCACGTCGATGGCCTTTCCTGTTTGGTCAAAATCCATTAGTGCTCAAGGGACCGTAAAGGAGACACCCGGAGATGTGCAGAGACCGATCGTGTGTGCAGGCGCGTACGTTCGTCCCGGTGACGTCATCGTGGCCGACGATGATGGCGTCGTGGTCATACGTCACGAGGAGGTCGCCGTCGTCGTCGATTCGTGTCGAAAGCGAGAAGACAATGAAGACGAGAAACGATCGCGTCTGGCTGCGGGTGAGCTAGGTCTGGACATCTACAATATGCGGATCAAACTCGCCGAACGCGGACTGCGTTACGAGGACGAGTCGCCGTCGTGAACGACCAGATTGCCGTGCCGTGTTCGGTGATTCGTGGCGGCACCTCGAAAGGACTGTACTTTCACGCCGGCGATCTCCCTTCGGAGAGCGCCCAACGCGACGCCGTTCTGCTCGCGGCATTGGGTTCGCCCGACGCGCGCGAAATTGACGGTATGGGCGGCGGCCACCCGCTGACGTCCAAGGTGGCGATCGTGAAGCTTTCGAACCGACCGGGCGCCGACGTCGACTACCTTTTTCTCCAGATATGGCCCGACCGTGCCGAGGTTTCGGACAGTCAGAACTGCGGAAACCTTCTCGCGGGGGTAGGTCCATTCGCCATCGAAGAGGGTCTCGTGACCCCGACCACGCCAGTCACGAGGATCCGGATCTGGATGGAGAACACCAACACCGTCGCGATTGCGAGCGTGGAGACTCCCGACGGCAACGTCCACTACGACGGTGAGACGCGTATTGACGGCGTGCCCGGCACCAGCGCGCCGATACCGATTGAGTTTCTTGACGTCGCTGGATCGAGTTGCGGCAGTCTGCTGCCCAGCGGCAACACCGTTGACATCGTCGAAGGTGTGCGCGTGACATGTATCGACAACGGTATGCCCGTCGTATGCGTCAAGGCCGATGACGTGGGCCTCACCGGCTACGAAGAGCCCGCGGACATCGAAGGCAATGTCGAAGTCTGCGAGAAGGTCGAACGAATCCGTCGTGCCGCGGGTATTCTCATGAACCTCGGCGACGTGAGCGACACCACCGTACCCAAAGTCAGTCTGCTTGCTCCGGCGAAAAACGGTGGAGCGATTATGACACGCACCTTCATTCCGACGAGAGTTCATGAGGCCATCGGCGTCTTTGGGGCGGTCTCAGTGGCGACGGCGTGTCTCATCGCTGGTTCCATCGCGAGCGAAGTCGCCGGGGTCTCGTTAACGCGATCACCAATCACGATGGACATCGAACATCCGTCCGGTTATTTCAGCGTTTCACTGGTCGTCGATCGAACGGCCACGGGCGTCGTCGTCTCCTCGGCGGCATTACTGCGAACCGCGCGGCTCCTCATGCGAGGCGACGTATTCGTACCTCGTTCGAAATGGATGCGCTCATGATCATCGACTGTCACGGCCACTACACCACGGCCCCGGACGCTCATGCGCTTTGGCGGACGAGCGAAGTCGCTGCCTTTGGCGCCGGTGAACGTTTCCCGGCGTACCCCGCGATCTCTGATGACGAGATCATCGAATCAATTGAGCACAATCAATTGCGACTGCTGCGCGAACGTGGCGCGGACATGACTATCTTCTCACCTCGCGCGTCGGCGATGGAACAGCACATTGGCGACGAACGCGTCAGCGACGCGTGGGCCCATGCGTGCAATGACTTGGTAGCGAGGGTGGTGTCGCTCTTTCCCGCCCATTTCGTGGGCGTCTGTCAACTGCCCCAGTCTCCAGGTGTTCCGATAGAAAACTCGATCAAGGAGCTCGAACGTTGCGTCATGGAGTTGGGATTCGTGGGACTGAACTTGAACCCTGACCCGAGCGGCGGCTGGTGGCAAGGTCTCCCCCTCACGGACACGTCGTGGTATCCCATGTACGAAAAGATGGTCGAACTTGACGTGCCGGCAATGATTCACGTGTCGGCGAGTTGTAACGTCAACTTCCACTCGACCGGTGCGTACTACATGAACGCCGACACGACGGCCTTCATGCAACTGCTCCAGGGCGACCTCTTCTCTGACTTTCCGGACCTGCGCCTTATCATTCCGCACGGTGGCGGTGCCGTACCGTACCACTGGGGACGGTACCGAGGTCTAGCTGACATGTTGAACCGACCACCGCTGGCTGAACACGTTATGAAGAACGTTTTCTTCGATACCTGCGTCTACCACCAGCCCGGCATCGACCTCCTCTTTGACGTTATTGATCTCGACAACATCCTCTTCGGTTCCGAGATGATGGGGGCCGTGCGGGGTGTCGATCCTGAGACGGGCCACTACTTCGACGACACAAAGCGCTACGTAGACGCGCTCGATCTTTCGCCAGCGAAGAAAGACCAAATCTTCTCGGGTAACGCGCGGCGAGTATTCCCCCACCTCGACAGCCTTCTCAAAGATCGAGACTCTCAGTGACCACGACGTTTACGATGGACGCCGATTGGCTCTCATTTGATCCCGCGCCGACCAGACCAACGTTTCAACTTCCGGCCGGCGCGGTCGACGCTCACTGTCACGTCTTTGGACCGGGCGCAGAATTCCCCTACGCCTCCGAACGAAAATACACACCTTGTGACGCAGGCAAGGACCAATTATTCGCACTGCGCGACCTTCTTGGTTTTGAAAGAAACGTCGTCGTCCAGGCCACCTGTCACGGCACCGACAATTCAGCGATGCTCGACGCGCTCGACGCTGCGAAGGGTCGCTGTCGTGGCGTCGCCGCGATCACGCCCGACGCGAGTGCGCGCGAATTGCTGGAGATGCACGAAAGAGGTGTGCGCGCGGTGCGCTTCAACTACGTTCGCCGCTTGGTTGATCCCGAACCCGACAGGTACTACCACCGAATCGTCGAAAAGATTGCGGCGCTCGGCTGGCACGTCGTCGTCTATTTCGAGGCGGCCGATCTCGCCGAACGATGGGATCTCTTCACGTCGATTGAGACGCAAGTGATCGTCGACCACATGGGTCGCCCCGACGTCACACAGCCGATCGAGGGCCCCGAATTCACTCGCTTTCTTCGGCTGATGGAAGAGTATGAGAATGTCTGGACCAAAGTCACCTGTCCGGAGCGACTTTCGCATTCAGGCCCCCCAAACTTCGATGACACGGTGCCGTTCTCGCGGATGGTCATCGATCGATTCCCGGACCGCGTTCTGTGGGGAACCGACTGGCCGCACCCAAATCTGAAGGAGTACATGCCCGACGACGGAAAACTCGTTGATTTCGTGCCGCGCATCGCTCAGACTCGTGAACAGCAACACCTGTTGCTCGTGGACAATCCCAGTCGTCTCTACTGGAAGGAGCCTTAGATCGTGGTGGATAATCAAGAGTTCGAAGACATTCCGGGCACGACGGTCTTTACCGCCCAGCGCTCGCACCAGGGATTCCAACTCAACCAGTTTTGTATGAGTCTGATGAATCCGGAGAATCGCGAGCGATTCAAAGCGAATGAGAGCGTCTACCTTGACGAATGGTCAATGACGCCGGATCAGAGGGATGCCGTCCTCCAACGTGACTACAACGCCTTGATTGCGTGCGGAGGAAACATCTACTTTCTCGCGAAGATCTTCGCGACCGACGGTATCAGTTTTCAAAGCGCTGCCGCGACGATGACCGACATGTCGGAAGAGGAATACGCGGCGATGATGCTACACGGCGGTCGTTCACCGGACGGTATGCGCTCTATCAAGGACGGCAGTTAGACATGGCTCGTATCACCGCTGGCGTTACGACCAGCCACGTGCCCGCCATTGGCGCGGCGCTCGACGTCGGAAAGCAAGACTCCGACTACTGGGCCCCGCTCTTCGCGGGCTACGAGTGGTCGAAAAAGTGGATTGCCGAAGAGAAGCCCGACGTGATCATCCTGGTCTACAACGACCACGCCTCGGCGTTCTCGCTCGAGGTGATTCCCACCTTCGCCATTGGCTGCGCGGACGAGTATGCCATCGCCGACGAAGGCTACGGGCCACGCCCGGTACCACCCGTGTCTGGTCACGTCGACCTCGCGTGCCACATGGCCCAATCGCTCATCCTGGACGAGTTCGACATGACCGTCATCAACCAGATGAAAGTCGACCACGGACTTTCGGTCCCGATGTCGCTACTCTTCGGCCAAGCGCTTTCGTGGCCCGTCAAGGTCGTGCCGATCATGGTGAATGTCATCCAGTACCCGCCGCCCACTGGCGAGCGCTGCTTCAAACTGGGCCAAGCGATTCGACGAGCGGTCGAGAGCTTTGACGAGAATCTCAATGTACAGGTGTGGGGCACTGGGGGCATGAGTCACCAACTCCAGGGCCCGCGAGCGGGCCTCATCAACCAACCGTTCGACAACGCCTATCTCGACAACATGGCCCATCACTCAGACGTCCTGCGAAAGATTCCTCATCTGGAGTATCTCCGTGAAGCGGGATCCGAAGGTATCGAACTGGTGATGTGGCTCATTATGCGGGGGGCCCTCGGTGACGCAGTCGAGGTCCTCCATCGTTTTTACCACGTGCCTGCCTCCAACACCGCCGTCGGTCATCTCGTGCTCAGAGCAAACTAGGGGTTATGGGCATGCGAGTGGCACTGGCTGGCGCGGGCGCATTTGGCATCAAACATCTCGACGCACTTGTCCGCATCGACGACGTCGAGATCGTCTCCGTAGTTAGTCGGACCATCGAACAAGCGCGCGACGTCGCCGCCATCTACGGCGCTCGGCAGGCGACCGTCGACCTGGAGGACGTACTTCGTAATCCCGCAGTGGACGCAGTCATACTCTGTACACCGACGCAGGTCCACGCCGAGCAGACGATCGCCACGTTGGAGGCCGGCAAGCACGTCCTAGTGGAGATTCCCGTTGCCGACAGTTGGGACGATGCACGAGAAGTGGCCCGTGTCGCCCACGCTTCACGTTTGGTCTGCATGGTGGGCCATACGCGGCGATTCAATCCCTCCCATCAGTGGATCCACCAACGAATAGCCGCCGGTGAACTGACGATTCAACAGATGGACGTCCAAACGTATTTCTTTCGGCGCACCAACACGAACGCCCTCGGCAACCCCCGTAGTTGGACCGACAATCTCCTTTGGCACCACGCCGCGCATACCGTCGATCTCTTCGCTTATCAGTGCAACGAACCCATCACGTCGGCGAACGTTCTCGCCGGACCGGTTAGCGAGGAACTCGGCATCCCCCTGGACATGTCCATTCAGCTGCGCAGTGCGGTTGGTCAACTCTGCACGCTCTCGCTGAGTTTCAACAACCAAGGTCCATTCGGAACATTCTTCCGCTACATCTGTGACAACGGCACCTATCTCGCACGCTACGACGATCTCACGACGGGAGATGACGACATCGTGGACGTCAGCCGCGTGGCCGTTTCGATGGACGGTATCGAGCTTCAGGACCGTGAGTTTCTGCGGGCCATTCGCGACGGCAACGAACCGAACTCGTCGATCAATGATGTGCTGGGCTGTTACCAGACGCTCGGCGAGCTGCAGCGCGATCTCGAAGCGTAGGTTGGAAATGGCCAACGATCGAAGGCGTCTTACTCCGGCGCGCTGATCAAGTATTGAACAACCAAGTCGCCGATCATCTCGCGATACATTGCGCGTCGGCTCGATTCGACAAGATTCCGATTGAAGTTGGCCGCGAACGTGTACTGGTTGTTGACTCGAAAGAAACAGAACGAACTGATGAGCATGTGCAGGTCAAAGACGTCGATGTCACGGCGAAAAACACCATCAAGGCGACCCTGTACGAGCGCATTCTGCAACATCTTGATCACCGGCCGATCGAGTCCGGGAAAACCGCCGTCGGCGTTGATGAACTTTGCGCGCTGCGTGTTCTCATGGCTGACGAGTCGACTGAAGTTGGGGTTCGCCTCGTGACGATCAAAGGTCAACTCGGCGAGCTTGCGTACCGCGGCAACGGGATCAAGGTTGACAATGTCGACACTCTGTTCGGTAATGCGAATAGTCTCGTACGCCTTTTCCAGAGCGGCGATGTACAGGAGCTCCTTGGATCCGAAGTAGTAGTAGATCATACGCTTGGTAGTTCGCGTTCGGGCGGCGATTTCGTCCACGCGGGCGCCCGCGAAGCCTCGATCGGCAAACTCCTGAGTGGCCACTTCGAGAATCTCTATCTTTGTTCTCGCGGGGTCGCGTTGGCGCCGCTCATGATCGACCGGCTTGCCTTCATCTACCGCCATACATTCCCCTCCACCGTTAACTACCTAATGGGTTACTGCCAACCACTGTAACGAGTAAGTCCGCCCCAGAACTTCCGTGGAAGTTCATTGACGTTGACGTCCGTGCGAGGTCGGCGCTGCGCGGCGGAGCACTCGAGAGAACGTTCCGCAATGAATCTGGACTCGTCTCCGCGTTCAGTTGCGTGGAAAAAAACAGAATTGCGACAACCACAACGACTCAGTACGCCAGCCGTGAATGCTCATTCCCGTACTCCTCGACGTTTCACGCAACGTGACGATGGGCGTCTGTGTTGCCGAGCCCTGCGGTCTCTGTGGTCATCGTCTCGCATTCAACGAGACGACGACCACCTCTCCTTTTCGAGACACATTCACCTTCGGCGGACTTTTCGGATTCTGGACATCAGGTAAACTGATAACGAGTGTTGGCCCCTTTGACATTCCGAAAATGAAAGGAACGCGAACGTGACTACGCCACGAACGCCACGGGCCATTTATGTCGTGAAGCAACTGGAACTCGCAGTTCGGGCACGCCTCGACACCATCTGTCGAGAAAACGGCGTGACGACGACGCAGTACACTGCGCTCAGCGTCTTGGCCGTGAGACCGAAAATGTCATCAGCGCAACTTGCAGTCCGGTCTTTTATGAAACCCCAATCCGCGCATCAAACCGTTACTGCACTTGAATCCATGGGTTATATCGATCGCCAACCAGACGAGTTCAATCGCCGGATTTTGCGCATCAATTTAACGGCTAAAGGTCGCGGTCTTTTAGAATCCTGTAATCGTGCTGTCGATCAACTGGAAATGCAAATGTTCCAAGACTTGCACGGCACCGAAACCTTGGAGCTACAGCAACTCTTGATTCACTGTCTTCGAAATCTGGCGCCACCGTTGTAAGGCCGCGGTCCAATCGAACGGCTCCTGTGACAGTCCGCGGAGAAGTGCATTGTCGCCGTACTCAATCGGTGTCCCGACGTCCTGCGCACGACCCGGCTACGGATGCGCGACAATTAGAGCGTCAAGTGCGACAACACCTTGGCCGTCGGAAAGGACCACCAAAGGATTCACTTCAATCTCGACGCACCGAGGTGTCGATCGAAGCACCCCGCCCAAGAGCTCGACCGCGCGCACCAATGCGTCGATGTCCGACTTCATCGTGCCTCGAGCACCACGTAACGTGGCGGCGCCACGAAGCGAATCGATAGCGGTAAGAATCTCGCTTCGGTCGGCGTCGGCCGAAATGACCACGGCATCGTCAAAGGATTCAGCCCAGACTCCACCGAGGCCAATGAGTACCGTCTCCCCCCAGTTCACGTCCCGACGTGCCCCGACGATGACCTCGACTCCCGCGCCGACGACCTCTTCAACGAGAACACCGTCAATGACGGCTTCCGGACAAGTGACAGAAATCCGAGCGAGCATGTCGGCATACGCACTATCGAGTCCTTCTTCGTCGGCGACGGCCACGACTCCGCCAACGTCGCTCTTGTGAAGTATCTGTTCCGAGACGATCTTCAGAATTACGGGGTAGCCAATTTTTGCAGCCGCCGCCACTGCGGAATGGCCGTCGAAAGTCAATTCGCCCAAGGGGACACGCAGCCCTGCCTGGGACAACAGGGCCTTCGCGCCGTGTTCGCTGAGTCGCGAGTTCACGTCGAGAACGAGAGGTACAAAGTTTCTCGGCGCCTCTCGCGCGCTCGCTTCGCGCACCGTTCGCGCTCGCTTCGTCACATTTCGTGCGGCACACAGTGCGCGTTCGGGAGATCGAAACAGGGGCAGACCGGCGTCGAAGATCTTGAGAATGTTCTCTACGGGTAGCGGTGACTCGCCTCCCATAATCGTGTAGATGACCGGTTTGCCAGCCGCGGCGAGAACGGGCAACAGCGCGTCAACTTGTTGGGTGCCTTGTGTTATTGAGCCTGGCATGGCGGAGACCACGAGACAGCCAACTTCGTCGTCACCGAGGAGCGTTGACGCGACACGCCCGTAAAGGCTCGGATCGTTGAGACCCATCGCGGTGATGTCCACTGGATTACTCGCGATGGCGAACGGTGGAAGTTCATTCGTCAACTTTTTGAAGGTCTCGGAGGATGGCTCTGGCAGAAGGAGTCCGATATCATCACAAACGTCGATGGCGTACGTTTTGGCGGCGCCCGAGTCAGTCATGAACGCAACGCCGTATGCGCTCGGCGTTTCACATTTGACGAGGACGCTCGCGGTATCGATGAGCTCATCGAGCGAATCGATGAACAGCACTCCCTCTCGACCAAGTACTGCCCGCATAACGTCCTGATCGCCAGCGATCGCACCGGTGTGCGAGAGCGAGGCTGCTTTGGCACGTTCACCGCGACCAGTGTGGAGAACACAGAGAGCAACTCCCCGTCGACGCGCTATTCGGGCCAATTCGATGAACTCTGTCGGTCGTCGAATCTGTTCGATCAGTAGCGCCACCGCTCGGATGCCGCCCTCTTCAAGAATTTCACCGAGGTAATCCTCAATACCGAGGACCGCCTCGTTGCCCGTGGAGATGGTGTAACTCACGGCAATATCGTGAGCCATCGCCGCGTAAGTAAGGGCTAACGACATCGCACCACTCTGAGCAACGATGGCGAGACTGGTGGCGCCGTCACGGCGATTCGGCGTGGCGTCACCAAAGGTCAATGGGGCGGACTCCGCGAAATTGATGAGACCTAGACAGTTCGGCCCCGCCAGGGCGAGGTCGTATTTCGCGGCCACGGCAGCAAGCTCCCACTGTTGAGCGGCACCGTCAACATCCGTTTCGGCGTAGCCGGACGAGAAGACCACCGCTCCACCGACCCCCCGGAGACCAGCAGATTCGACTGCCTCGAGTACACCGGACTTTGGAATCGCCAGGACCAGTGCGTCAACGCCATATGGAAGACTCGCAATCGAATCGACGCACGGTCGTCCGTTGATCTCCGTGCGTGTGCGACTGACGCAGTAGACGTCGCCGTCGTAGCCAAAGCGTTCCAACAAGGCAATCGGAGCTCCGCCGATCGATTCGGACGAATCGGACGCCCCCACGATGGCGATCGAACGCGGGTGCAGCAGGCGTCTCAATGCAGCTCGAGAGACTTTGCGTGCGTCAGTCGTAACGTCAGTCACGCTTGTAGGCCCCGAGTCCGGGCCGAAATGTCTTGTCGTCGAGGAACTGGCTCATGCCCTGTTCACGTCCGTGCTCGGGGTCATTCGCGATCGACTGGTCGAGTTTGGCATAGAGATACTCCTCGGACGTTTCCCAGTCCATTGAACGGGCCCGTTTGAAGCCGGTCTTCGCCGCTTCAAGAACCGTTCGGTTCATCGACGCGACGTGCTTGGCGAGTTCAATCGTGCACTCTCGCAGCTTCTCGCTCGGAACCGCCTCGTTCACCAATCGCATCTCCGCCGCCTGAACTCCCGTGAACGTCTTACCCGTCATGATGTAGTAGATAGCGTCTCGGGCGGGGATCATCTCCGCCAGTGACCGCGACACCACGGACCCCGGCGGAATGCCCCAATTCACTTCGGAAAGTCCAAAGACTGCATCCTCGGCGGCGATCGCGAGATCGCAGGCAACCAGTGGCGTAAAGGCACCACCGAAACACCAGCCGTTGACCATGGCAATGGTGGGTTTTGCGAAGAACATGAGGCGGCGGTACTGCCACTCGTTGGAGTGTCGACGGGAACGAATGCGTGCGATGGGCCCTCCGTCGTCAATCTCACGGAAATACTCCTTCAAGTCCATTCCCGCGCAGAAGGACTCACCGGCCCCGGTGAGAACAAGAACTCTGACGCTGTCGTCACTCTCGATGACGTCGAGGACGTCGAGCATCTCTTCGTTCAACTTCGGATTCATGGCGTTGCGCTTCTCGGGTCGATTCAAAGTCACCCACCCAATCCCGTCCTCGTCAACTTCGGCGAGTACGGTACTCCACGTTCCGAGTGGCCGACGGTTCGATGTGGCATTTGCACTCGTCGTCATTTGAACTCCTCTGTTCTTGGACGGTGCACCTCCGAAACGATGCGAGAGAGAGCTAAGTCAAAGACTTACTCCGCTGCTACTGAGCGCCGTGGAGAGATCGCCACTGTTTGGACCTGGAGTGTATCAGGTAACCTGATACGCAACAACCGCCCGCGGCTTGTGCAGGCATTGGCCCTCGACCAAGGCATCTAGTGAGAGTTCACGCTCTTATACAGTGCGAATCCATGTCGACGGTCGACGATTCGATGGTCATCGCTGACCTTCTTCAAAGCGTTCGAATCGGTGTCCGCGGCCAGGTCACTCGCGACTGGATGTCTCGCGCCGGTGTCGGTACCCGGACCCAGTTCTCGACAGATCACGGCGTGGGACATACGAAGATTCGCGATGTCCGAGACCAGTGGGTGCCGCGCCGAGACGACCGCATTCGAGAGTAAGTCCTTTCACGAAGTAGTTCAGCCCCTCGATCGATTATGGAGCGATCGTGTACTTCACGACCGGGTCTCCGGAAATCGGCGCGAATCCCCAAAAGCAGCAGGTTCGGACCGCGCCGGTCAAGGGCATCTCCCTCGTTGAAGGACTCGCCGTTCTCAACGTCGTGACGACGAAGGTGACCATCGACGTGACGGCCGCGACGTCGACGAAGATCGTTCCGACCCTCAAGTCAAAGCGCGGATCACTAATCCTCGAATTCCCAGGTCGAAACTGTCAACGCCACCATGCCAATCGTAGAAAAACGATTCGCGAGAGCGACACGCGATGCGAACGATCGCGGTTGACTACGGGAACATGGACAGCGAAAACTTCTGGTGCAAGGTGACGTGTCCCGAACGACTGAGCGTCGAGGGCCCCCGCACTACGGCGACGTCGCGTCGTTCGCACGACGAGACATCAAACGTTTCCCCAGTCGTGTGCTCTGGGGAACGGACTGGCCGCACCCGAATCTGCACGAGTACATGCCCGACGATGGCGCAATCGTCGACTTCATCCCCGAGATTGCTCCGGCGCCGGACCTGCAGCGTAAACTCCTGGTCGACAATCCGATGCGGAGCCCACTAAGTAACGCATATTGCGTCGAAGGGATCACATGCGCGTCGCCATCGCTGGAGCCGGAGCCTTTGGCATCAAGCATCTCGACGCGCTCGCGCGCATCGACGGCGTCGAGATCGCGGCCGTCGTGAGCCGTCGACTTGATCAGGCCGAAGGGGTCGCCGAAAAATACGGCGCGCCGATCGCGAGTACCGAGTTGGACGAGGTCTTGGGTTCTCCGGACGTCGACGCCGTCATCTTGGCGACACCGACCCAATTGCACGCGCGTCAAGCCATCGACACCATGCGCGCCGGCAAGCACGTGCAAGTCGAGATACTCCTCGCCGACTCCTGGTCCGACGCACAGGCCGTCGCCGCGGCCCAACGCGACACGAGGCTCGTGTGCATGGTCGGGCACACGCGGCGCTTCAACCCTTCTCACCAGTGGATCCATCAACGTATTCGCGCCGGCGAATTGAACATTCTCCAAATGGACGTCCAGACGTATTTCTTTCGGCGCACCAACATGAACGCCCTCGGACAACCACGCAGTTGGACCGACGATCTTCTTTGGCACCACGCCGCCCACACCGTCGATCTCTTCGCCTACCAGTGCGGTGCCGACATCGTCGAGGCCCACGCACTGGCCGGGCCGACCAACGCCGACCTCGGGATTCCGATGGACATGTCGATTCAACTGAAGACCTCGAATGGACAGGCCTGCACGCTGTCGCTGAGTTTCAACAACGAGGGGCCGCTCGGCACGTTCTTTCGCTACATCTGTGACAACGGCACCTACATCGCGCGCTACGACGACTTGATTGACGGAAGCGACGTCGCCGTTGACCTGTCCCACGTCGACGTATCGATGGACGGCATTGAACTGCAGGACCGAGAGTTCGTCGCCGCGATCAACGAGCGTCGCGAACCGAATGCCTCAGTGAATCAAGTACTGAAGTGCTATCAGGTCCTCGACCGTCTCGACCACGAGATTCAGACCTAAATGTCGTTCGTCGCTACGCGTACGGCCAAGGTGGCGACCTCCGCCGCCCAGGGTGAACGTTACGAGCCGGCGGTGGGCTTCGTCGTCACCGGCGTCATGGCCGCGGGAAAATCGACCGTGGCCGATCTCCTCGCTCAACGATTCGCGCGCGGCGTCCACGTGCGCGGCGACGTCTTTCGAAAGATGATCGTGCGCGGCCGCGACCCGATCACGCCCGAATTGGGTGATGAGGCGCTTCGTCAGCTCGACCTTCGTCAACGCATCGCCGCAAGCGTCGCCAACGACTACTGGCGCGACGACTTCACGGTCGTGCTCCAGGACATCTACGCCGGAGGAGCGCTGGCCAACGTCGTCGGTCGACTCGAGATGTCCCCTCTTTACGTCATCGTGTTGAACCCTCGACCGGACGTCGTCACGACGCGCGAACACCAGCGTGAGAAGACCGGTTATGGCGAATGGGACGTCGAGGGACTCTGTGCGTCCTTCGCCGAGGAGACGCCACGAATCGGCCTGTGGCTCGACTCATCCGATCTCTCACCAGAAGAGACCGTCGATGAGATCCTTCTTCGCCGACACGACGCGCGAGTGCGCTAGATACCGTCAGCGCGATTCTTGAACCACTTTCTGCGCAGTGCAGGAGCGTATAGAGGTCGAACGTCGAGTCGCGCATCGCGCAGTTCGTGAATGGACAGCGAAAGGCCCCCACCGAAGTGGGGGCCTTTCAAGAAATCCCGGCGGCGACCTACTCTCCCAGGGGGGGACCCCCAAGTACCATCGGCGCTGGTGGGCTTGACTGCTGTGTTCGGAATGGGAACAGGTATATCTCCACCGCCATAACCACCGGAAACTGTGCGCCCGATCTCTCTCGAGATCAGAACCGGCGTTGCCGGCTCCTTGAGCGTCCTAGAACGAGCACGAACATCAAACTCCAAGCCCTCGGCCGATTAGTACCGGTCAGCTGAATGCATTGCTGCACTTACACTTCCGGCCTATCAACGTGGTCGTCTGGCCACGGGCCTTACCTGGTTAACCCAGTGAGTGAATTTATCTTGAAACGGGCTTCGCACTTAGATGCTTTCAGCGCTTATCCCACCCGAAGGTCGCAAAACAGCCATGCCCTTGGCAGGACAACTGTCACACGAGAGCTTCGTTCGTCCCGGTCCTCTCGTACTAGGGACAACCTTTCTCAATTCACTTACGGCTGCATCGGATAGGGACCGAACTGTCTCACGACGTTCTGAACCCAGCTCGCGTACCGCTTTAATGGGCGAACAGCCCAACCCTTGGGACCGGCTTCAGCCCCAGGATGCGACGAGCCGACATCGAGGTGCCAAACCTTCCCGTCGATATGGACTCTTGGGGAAGATGAGCCTGTTATCCCCGGCGTACCTTTTATCCGTTGAGCGACGGCGCTTCCACAAGCAACCGCCGGATCACTATGCCCTACTTTCGTACCTGCTCGACCTGTAGGTCTCGCAGTCAAGCTCCCTTGTGTCATTGCACTCAACAGCTGATTGCCAACCAGCTTGAGGGAACCTTTGGGCGCCTCCGTTACATTTTAGGAGGCGACCGCCCCAGTCAAACTACCCGCCTGACGCTGTTCCTGATCCGGATTACGGACCAAAGTTAGGGTTCCGGCGCAGAAAGGCTGGTATTTCAACATTGACTCCACGCTGACTAGCGCCAACGCTTCAAAGTCTCCCAGCTATCCTACACAAACTGAACCAAAACCCAACATCAAGTTGTAGTAAAGGTGCACGGGGTCTTTCCGTCCTGATGCAGCTAACGAGCATCTTTACTCGTATTTCAATTTCGCCGGGTCTCTAGTTGAGACAGTTGGGAAGTCGTTACGCCATTCGTGCAGGTCGGAACTTACCCGACAAGGAATTTCGCTACCTTAGGACCGTTATAGTTACGGCCGCCGTTTACTGGGGCTTAGGTTCTCAGCTTCGCCTTGCGGCTAACCGATCCCCGTAACCTTCCAGCACCGGGCAGGCGTCAGAGCGTATACGGCGTCTTACGACTTAGCACGCTCCTGTGTTTTTGGTAAACAGTCGCTCCCCACAATTCTCTGCGACCCTCTCGCGCTTCGGACGCGAAGTCCTACACGCTAATAGGGCCATCCTTCTCCCGAAGTTACGGATGTATTTTGCCGAGTTCCTTAACTAGAGTTCTCCCGATCGCCTTGGTATTCTCTACCCATCCACCTGTGTCGGTTTGGGGTACGGGCGCCATGTCAACTCGCTAGAAGATTTTCTTGGGAGCATGGAATCAGTGACTTCGCCTAATGGCTCGGCATCGTGTCTCAGGCTTCATGAGGTGCGGATTTGCCTACACCTCGCCCTACGCACTTACCCCAGGACAACCAACGCCTGGGCTCACCTATCCTCCTCCGTCCCTCCTTCGCTAACCGCCGCAGGATTTGTCAGTTCGACCCGAAGGTCAGCCCCTTAGTACTCCCACTTTGGTTTGGACGTGTACATGGCGGTACAGGAATATCAACCTGTTCTGCATCGACTACGCCTCTCGGCCTCGCCTTAGCTCCCGACTTACCCTGGGGGGATTAGCCTTCCCCAGGAACCCTTGGATTTACGGCGGAGGGGTTTCTCACCCCTCTCTCGCTACTCATACCAGCATTCTCACTCGAATACGCTCCACGTAGGTTTACACCTCCGCTTCACAGCAAATTCGACGCTCCCCTACCACTACGCATAAATGCGCAATTCTAAGCTTCGGCTCTGGACTTGAGCCCCGTTACATTGTCCGCGCAAGACCACTCGACCAGTGAGCTATTACGCACTCTTTAAAGGATGGCTGCTTCTAAGCCAACCTTCTGGCTGTCTGAGCGTTCTCACATCGTTTTCCACTTAGTCCAGAATTTGGGGCCTTAGCTGTAGATCTGGGCTGTTTCCCTCTCGACCAACGAAGCTCATCCCCCGTGGTCTCACTGCCAGTCTCTGGAGCATCGGCATTCGGAGTTTGGTTGGGTTCAGTAAGCTTGTAGGCCCCCTAGCCCATCCAGTGCTCTACCTCCGATGCTGAACGACTGACGCTGCACCTAAATGCATTTCGGGGAGAACCAGCTATCACCGAGTTTGATTGGCCTTTCACCCCTTACCACAGGTCATCCCCCCCATTTTCAACTGAGGTGGGTTCGGTCCTCCACGGGGTTTTACCCCCGCTTCAACCTGCCCATGGCAAGCTCACTCGGCTTCGGGTCTGCAGCACGCGACTGAACGCCCTATTCAGACTCGCTTTCGCTTCGGCTACCCCTCTCGGGTTAACCTCGCCACGTACCACAACTCGCTGGCTCATTCTTCAAAAGGCACGCTATTGAGGCCATGTCCGTAGACATGACGACTCTCTAACTGATTGTAAATCAACGGTTTCAGGTTCTATTTCACTCCCCTCCCGGGGTACTTTTCACCTTTCCCTCACGGTACTTGTTCACTATCGGTCGTCTATGAGTACTTAGCCTTATCAGATGGTCCTGACAGATTCACGCCGGCTTTCCCGGATCCGGCGTTACTCGGGTGTTCACTCAGAGATCTCAACGTTTCGCGTACGGGACTGTTACCCCCTTTGGTTTACCTTTCCAGGTAATTCTGCTACGTATCAATTTTGTAACTCTGTGAAGGTTGCTGGTTCCTTCTAGTAAATCCCACAACCCCGAACTGGCAACGCCCAGTGCTTTAACACCAGCTCGGTTTAGGCTCTTCCCGTTTCGCTCGCCGCTACTCAGGGAGTCACTTTTGTTTTCCTCTCCTCGGGTTACTGAGATGTTTCAATTCACCCGGTTCCCTCTACCCGCCCTATATATTCAGGCGGGAGTTACACCCCATAACGGGTGCAAGGTTTTCCTATTCGGACACCCATGGATCAATGCTCGGTAGACAGCTCCCCATGGTTTATCGCAGTCGCCCACGTCCTTCTTCGGCTTTAGACGCCAAGGCATCCACCGTTGACTCTTTGTAGCTTGGAGAAATTGATATTTTTAGATATATAGATGCTCGTGCTCGTTCTAGAATTCTCAAAGATCAGCGCTACGACGCTCAACCAATCGGGCAATCTCCGCCCAATCAGGATCATCGTGGAATGAGAGGCCCCAAGGGGCATCATTCAAGGAACAAATGTCGCTCCTCCAAAACGGAAGACGAGAGTCAAGCTGCGTCGCAGTCACCTGACAGGACCAGTGCGAAGTACAAGTACTTGGGACTGGTATCCCCAGTGGTATGACCACGTAGCCAACTAACCAGCATTCAACTCGGTAGCTGTCTGTCCATTGTGGACAGATGTGCTCCTTAGAAAGGAGGTGATCCAGCCGCACCTTCCGGTACGGCTACCTTGTTACGACTTAACCCCAATCACTGACCCCACCTTCGACGGCTCCTTCCTTGCGGTTAGGCCACCGGCTTCGGGTGTTGCCAACTTTCGTGGTTTGACGGGCGGTGTGTACAAGGCCCGGGAACGTATTCACCCCGGCAATGCTGATCCGGGATTACTAGCAACTCCAACTTCATGCAGGCGAGTTGCAGCCTGCAATCTGAACTGAGAGCGGTTTTAGGGATTGGCTCCACCTCGCGGTTTAGCAGCCCTCTGTACCGCCCATTGTAGCATGTGTGCAGCCCTAGACGTAAGGGGCATGATGACTTGACGTCGTCCCCACCTTCCTCCGAGTTGACCCCGGCAGTCTTCTACGAGTCCCCACCATTACGTGCTGGCAACATAGAACAAGGGTTGCGCTCGTTGCGGGACTTAACCCAACATCTCACGACACGAGCTGACGACAGCCATGCACCACCTGTGCTGAGCCCCGAAGGACACCACATCTCTGTGGCTTTTCCCAGCATGTCAAATCTAGGTAAGGTTTTTCGCGTTGCATCGAATTAAGCCACATGCTCCGCTGCTTGTGCGGGCCCCCGTCAATTTCTTTGAGTTTTAGTCTTGCGACCGTACTCCCCAGGCGGGGCACTTAATGCGTTAGCTGCGGCGCGGAAACCGTTGAAAAGTCCCCACACCTAGTGCCCACCGTTTACGGCGTGGACTACCAGGGTATCTAATCCTGTTCGCTCCCCACGCTTTCGCTCCTCAGCGTCAGTATTGGCCCAGATCACCGCCTTCGCTACTGGTGTTCCTCCTGATATCTGCGCATTCCACCGCTACACCAGGAATTCCGTGATCCCCTACCAAACTCTAGTCACGACAGTTTCGGGTGGCGGCCCCAGGTTGAGCCTGGGGGTTTAACACCCGACTTGTCGAACCGCCTACGAGCTCTTTACGCCCAATAAATCCGAATAACGCTCGCACCCTATGTATCACCGCGGCTGCTGGCACATAGTTGGCCGGTGCTTCTTCTACAGGTACCGTCACAATCGTTCCTGTCGAAAGAGGTTTACAACTCAGAAAGCCTTCGTCCCTCACGCGGCGTTGCTGCGTCAGACTTTCGTCCATTGCGCAAGATTCCCCACTGCTGCCTCCCGTAGGAGTCTGGACCGTGTCTCAGTTCCAGTGTGGCTGATCGTCCTCTCAGACCAGCTATCCGTCGAAGCCTTGGTGGGCCATTACCCCGCCAACAAGCTGATGGACCGCGAGCCCCTCCCAAAGCGAAAAAACATTTCTTTCATCGATCATGCGATCATTGAAAGTCATCCGGTATTAGCACCGGTTTCCCGGTGTTATCCCAGTCTTCGGGGCAGGTTGCTCACGTGATACTCACCCGTTCGCCACTAAATCTTCCAGAGCAAGCTCCTTGGATTCCGTTCGACTTGCATGTGTTAAGCACGCCGCCAGCGTTCATTCTGAGCCAGAATCAAACTCTCCATCAAGATTTTTCAAGGACCGAAGTCCTTTACGAATCAGAGAGCCAGATGAGTGACTCTAATACTCACCTGACGACAACGAGTTTCCACGGGGTGGATCTCGTTGCCTACTGCAATACTTCTTTTGACGAACGACGCGTCCTGTTAGATCAGTTCATCGTCGCCCGTACTGGCTTTTGGCTCTCGTTCTTCCGTTTTCAAGGAGCGACGACACACGTGACCGAAGTCAGCGGTGCGACGTACACCATCTCGGGATTTCTCCGTTGATTCCGCGGCCAAATTGCCCGGCCACGGGGATGCCCACCTTATCAGCGCCGTCTGCCGAGTTGCAAATCACAACTGGCCGCGGTCTCTGCGTTGGGATAACCAGAGTAGCAGAATCTAACGCTGCAGTGACGCCGTTTGAACCGTGTCGTCACGATCTGTACTCCCTACACATTGTCCAGAAGTTACGGACAGCTGGCGTACTCGACGAAGGCGCTCAACGTCCCGATGAGGCGCATCTCTTCGATGGTGTGCGCGCGCGAGTTCAAAAGTTCCTCGGTGCACACCAAGTACGCGAGACAGCGCGCGCGTGAAACCGCCACGTTGAGGCGACTGCGAGAGAAGAGGAACTCCGGCCCGCGCGGCATGTCCTCTCCCGACGAGGTCGTCATCGTGAAAAAGACAACGGGCGCCTCGCGCCCCTGGAACTTGTCGACGGTTCCGATTTGGACGTCGCGTAATCTCGGCGTGCGATCAAATGCCGCACGAAGGAGCCGTACCTGATCGTTATAGGGCGCCACCACCATGAAGTCCTGGACACGCAGCGCCGCACGCTCGCCGCGCTGATTGACCCACGGGGTGCCCAGCATTTCGGTCACCTGCGATATCACGATGTCCGCCTCCTCGGGCGACTCGGTCGATCGCGTCGTGTGCAGTGCCTCCAGCCAGCGAAGACCGGTGCCGAACTCCGTCGCCTGTTGCGCGCACGACTCATGACTGGAAAGTCGACCCTCGTAGATTTGATTCGAGATAAACCGGCACACGTCGGGATGCATGCGTCGGGTTTCGGAGATGAAGATGCCCTGGTCGTCCGGCAACGTCGCGTGCGCGCCCAAGATGTGCTCGAGCACGCTGGCACCCGAACCGTCGGGATGATCGGCCTGGGCCACCTGACTCAACTGCAAAGGGTCGCCGAGCAGGATCAGATTTCTTGCGCCGTTGGCTGACGCGACCGCGTCCGCGAGGGCCAACTGACCGGCCTCATCAACGACCAGCACGTCGACGGGAAACGGTCGAAGCGTCGATCGAGCCCACAGCCACGTCGTTCCCGCGACCAAGTTGTACGTCGTACCCTCGGCCTCTTTGGGCGACGACGCGTAGCGCACACCTGGAAGGGCTCCGGACTTGGGCTTGTCACCGCGACGTAACGCGTGCAGTATCTCCAATTCACCCTTCTCAGCGAAGACCTCATACGTGGCTTGGAAAAGATTATCGATGGCGGCATGACTCATCGCCGTTATACCAACTCGTTTTCCGGCCTTTATCAACGCGTAGATGATGTGCGATCCGCTATAGGTCTTGCCGGATCCGGGTGGCCCCTGCACCGCAACGTAGCTTTCGTCGAGTTGGCCGACCCAACGCAACGCGCGGTCGAGGTCATCGGTGAAGAGTCCACCCGCCGGTCCAAAACCGTCGATGAACCGGGGGCGTTCGCGAGCGAGCAGCGCCAAAGAAACGCGACTGGGTGGATCGCCGACAACGGGATTCACGATCTGGTCCCCGAGATGAATCAGCACACCCGGCTTCTCCATCGGCCCGACGTAGTCGTCGTACGTCACCACAGCAGGGAGACCGCCAGCCTCCTCATGACGTTCGCGCCATCGCATCGTCAACGTTCGTGCTTCGATATCGATTTTTGGCAAATAGCCGTAGCCTCGTTCGACGCCGACGCCGGTGAAGAGGACATTGCGCTTGCGTTTGTCTTCGAAGACTGGGCTCACTGTCTGCTCAGGCCACGTGAAATGAGCGTCCACCGCCGGCGCGCCTTTACTGACGACATCTTCGAAGCCTTGAAAACTGAGGTTGGCAATGTAATCGGGATCGCCGTAGAGCGTCGCGAAGTCCGACGCGGCTTCGGCGAATTTTGGTTCGGTGTTCGCGACGCGTTCGCGACGCCAGTAGTTCAAAAGATCACCGAGCAGGTGTTGCGGACTGTCTTCGCCAAAGATCTTCAGCCGCTCGACCAGGTCGTCGGTGTCGAGCGACGGGTCCATCGCCTCCAGCACCGAGTCACGCCAGGCGATCTCAATGGGGCGCCGCTCGACGATCCAATCTCGCAGGGCCATGGTCGCTGCGACATCGTCCTCGTTGTAGCGCGCGATCTCTTCGAGCAATGTCGGATCCTTGGTGGTCATGTAGTTGTCGTACACGACGACCGCACCGGCGCCCCGTTCGATGCCTCCGCGCCGAACGAAGCCCGTGAGGTGTTCGAGTGACTTCAGGCCGTAGGACTCGGTACCCACCTGAAGAGCGTTCTTCGCGACGACGTAGAGGTCCACGAAGAGTCCAGTTTCAGCGAGAGAGCCAAAGAGGCTCTCGGCCTCAGTACCCCTTGTCAAGCGCTCCAGCGAGGACCGTTCGGTGTGGTTGTAGTGATACACGTGCATGTTTGGAAACGAGGACCGACGAGCAGCGAAGAACTCGACCAGCTCTTTCACCATGAGCGCCTGGGCCTCGAGTTCGTGGGCCCACCGAGCGTCGTACGACCACTCCCCGGCGTCGTTGCGGTAGCGCAGCCCGCTCAAGAAGAAGAGGTCGTGTTGCGCGCTCCAGAAAGGATGGCCTTCGAAGTCGAAGAAGACGTCGCCGTCATCGGGAGCGGGGAGCAGTTCAAAGCCGTGTCCGAAGACGGGGTCCTCTGACGGCGTGACGAGTTCGTAGACCGGCGGCGCGTCGGGATGTTCTCGCGAGGCGACCTGAAGAGCGGCCTGGCGGACGAGGCGGTCGAGATTCTCATCGTGCAGTTCGCGAATCGGTCCACTGTTCCTCGACAACTCGACCACCGTGCGCACGCCGTCGGTTTCGAGCGCGTGGCGATCGGGCGTTCGGATATTGGCCACGTAGACGAGTGAATCCTCTTCGCGCCACTGCGCATCACACATCGGATTGAATTCGCAGTAGTCACAGTGCGTGCACGGCTCCGGCCGGGTTGCGCCGATCTCATCCTCGTTCAACAAGGTGGCGAGCTGACGACGCAGTCGCCGCCAGTACGGGCGGAACTCTTCGACACGCAACGATTCGCTCACGCCGGAACCGAGCCACAAATGCATGTCACGTGGTGCGTGGCCCGTCAGTGCCTCGAGTGCGTCGGCGTAGAAACAGAGTTGGAGCACGTGCCCCGGCTTGCCCTCGACACGCGTCAACTTTGCATCAACCGGTTCGTACGCGCAGTAGCCCTCGGCGTCGTGCTCAACGCGAATCAGGAAGTCGGCGATACCGCGAATCCCTTCGTGGACGAGCGGCATTTGGTAGATGACGTCATGCCCCCTTTCCATCGGATTGCCGATCCGGGCCACCCACTGTAAAAATGTCTCGTCGGGATTTCGTCCCGGTACCTGGTAGATGCTTCGCCCTTGATCTTCGAGATCTTGCAGGCAATTATGTTCGTGTTGGGCACCTTTTTCGATAAGCAGATCGGCTAATGAACCCAGAGGGCGGGGTTCGACGATCAATGTCCCCGCATCCGCTCGGTTTCTCAGGGAGAGGAAGTGTGAGCATTCCAACCACGCCGTGATCTTGGACGGGGTTATCAGACGTTCGACCATTCAACTCCACACTAGATTTCGGCGCTCGCCTGAGCGCCTCTTCAATTGTGACGATCAACTGTGACAGCAGCGAGTGAGGCCGGTTACAGGAACGGTCCAGCGACGTCCTCAGACGAGACCTCGTTGCCCTCGGCCAATCGATCTTCGGCTCGAGCCCGGGCCGTGCTCAAGAGCTGCTGCTGAGCCACGGCGCTCTGCGGTCCCGACGATCCAGGCGATCGTCGGCGGGCCAGCGCGACGCCCGTACCGAAGAGGTCGGCGAAGCGCGTGAAGTCCGTGTGATCGGTTACGACGTCGCGAAGGCTGCGGCCAGTGTTGACGGCCTCTCCTACCAACTGACCGACCTGCTCGTGCGCCTGGCGAAAGGGAACACCCTCGCTGACCAGCTCTTCGGCGATGTCGATGGCGACCATGAAGGGATCGTCGGCTGCCGTCGCCATCACCTCCTTGTTGAAGGTCATAGATCCGTACGCCCCGGCCAACGCCGCGAGGACCATCATCACCTGACGGTACGAATCGAACAACGGCTCCTTGTCTTCTTGCAAGTCGCGGTTGTACGAGAGCGGGAGGCCCTTCAAGGTCACCAGGAGGCCCGTGAGGTTGCCGACAAGTCGACCGCATTTCGCGCGCGCCAGTTCGGCGACGTCGCTGTTCTTCTTCTGGGGCAACATTGATGAGCCGGTCGCGTACTCGTCGCTCAAGACGGCGAAGTTGAACTCCGTCGACGTCCACAAGACCAACTCTTCGCCCATCCGTGAGAGGTGCACGCCCAACAGCGCAATGTCAAAGAGCGTCTCGGCGACGAAGTCGCGGTCGCTCACGGCGTCCAGGGAATTCGTGAAGGCCGTCGTGAATCCCAGCACGTCGGCGACGAAGGATGGATCGATCGGCAGCGAGGTGCCCGCGAGAGCCCCGGCGCCGAGTGGTGACACGTTCATGCGCTCGCGCGCGTCCAAAAGTCGATCAACGTCACGTAACAGTGCCCACGCGTGCGCGTTCAAGTGATGGCTGAGTCGAACCGGTTGCGCGCGCTGCAGGTGGGTGTATCCCGGCAGATAGACCTCGTCGTCGCGCTCACCAATGGCGAGGAGTACGTCAATCAGTGCGAGGCTCGCGGCGGCGATCTGGGCGACCGCGTTCCGGGTGAAAAGTCGAAAGGTGGTGGCCACTTGGTCGTTGCGACTGCGCGCGGTATGGAGTTTCGCCCCAACGTCCCCCGCGAGTTCGATGACTCGACGTTCAATCGCCATATGAATGTCCTCGTCGCTCGACGATCGTTCGAAACGGCCGTCGTTGAACTCGGCCAAGACCTCATCGAGTGCCCCGATCAGCTTCGTTCCCTCGTCTGCGCTCACCAGCCCGGCGCGCACCAGGCCCTGCACGTGCGCCTTGGACCCGACGATGTCGTACGGATAGAGCACGTGGTCGAAGGAGTAACTCTCCGAGAGGTCCCAGAGACCGCTCTCCATTGCGGACGAGAATCGTCCGCTCCACAGCGTCATGGTGATGGGGGCGTGGCGTTTTTGGCGCCTTGACGCTGCGCCCAGGTCTTCACGCCGAGTCCGTAGATGCGCACGAAGCCCTCGGAGTCGGCGTGGCGGAAGGTGTCGGCGGCGTCGTAGGTGGCGAGGCCGTAGTCGTAGAGCGCTTTGGGACTGCGCCGACCGACGATGCGCAGTAAGCCCGGAGCCTCGAAGCGCAGTCGCACGTCGCCGCTCACGTGCCGCTGGGTGTCGGCGATGAACGCATCCAGTGCTTCTTTCAACGGCGAGAACCACATGCCGTCGTAGACCAACTCGGACCAACGCGTTTCCAGCCGTCCTTTTTCGTGGTGGACGTCGCGCTCGAGTACGAGGTCCTCTAAGTCGGCGTGTGCGCTGATCAGGGCCAGCGCCGCGGGACACTCGTAGACCTCTCGACTCTTGATGCCGACGCGGCGATTCTCCACCATATCGAGGCGACCGAAACCGGTCGCGCCGGCTCGAACGTTGAGGTTCGCGATGAGGTCGGCCAGTTTCATAGTGACGCCATCGAGCGCGACCGGAACGCCTTCGTTGAACGTGACCGTGAGTTCAACCGGCTCGAGGTTCGTGACGCGCGTCAGCGTGTAGGGCTCTTCTGGCGGTGCGGCCCACGGGTCCTCAATGGCACCGCATTCGATGGCTCGCCCCCAGAGGTTCTCGTCGATCGAGTAGATCTTTTCCTTCGTCGCCTTAATCGGGATCTCCCACTTCTCGGCGTAATCAACGGAGTCGGCGCGCGTCATTCCCCAGTTGCGAGCGGGGGCGAGCACTTCGAGGTCCGGGGCCAACGCGTGCGTGCCGACCTCAAAACGCACCTGATCGTTCCCCTTGCCGGTGCAGCCGTGCGCCACGGCGTGCGCGTTGAACACGCGCGCTTGTGCGACGAGGTGACGAACGATCACCGGGCGCGACAACGCCGAGACGAGGGGGTACTTGTTCTCGTAACGTGCGTTGGCGGCGATGGCCTTGGCGCAGAACTCTTCGGCCATCTCGTCACGCGCGTCCACGAGTACGCAATCGATCGCTCCGGCGAGGAGCGCACGAGCGCGGATGTCATCGAAACTTTCGGCACTCTCGACGTCCTGGCCCACGTCGACCAGTACCGCGACCACCTCGACACCCCACTCCTCGATCATCCAACGAATCGCCACCGACGTGTCGAGTCCCCCGCTATAGGCGAGCACCACTCGTTTCGTCATGGTTATTTGTCCGTCTTTTTCGGCATGACCGAGTCGTCGAGTCCCGCGAGGGAGCGGAACTCGGTGGCGAGCGACATCCCGCCGCGTTTCTCATCAGCGATCACGATGACCGTGTCGTCACCGGCGACGCTGCCGAGCACACCGTCGAGGGCGCTGCGATCGAGCGCCGACGCCACGACGTGCGCGCAGCCCGGAGGGGTTCGTACGACCACGAGGTTCTCGGAGCTCTCGACCGACACGACCCACTCGCCCATCATTCGACGCAGGTGATCCAAGGGTGCGTGCGTGAACGTCGACGCGGTCGCGGCGACAATACGCCGAACACCGTTCTCGTCGCGGACCTTGATCGTGCCGAGTTCTTGGAGATCGCGCGTGACCGTCGCCTGGGTGGCGGAGATCCCTTCGGATTGCAAACGCGTCACCAATTGGGCGGCCGTCGAAATCCTCTCTCGTTCGATTAACTCGCCAATACGGTGTTGGCGCTGGGTCTTGGTCATGAACTCTCCTCTTTAATCCAACGTAAAACGCCGATCATGGCTGAGCGACGGTGAAACACTTGACGCCATACGAGCGACTGGGCGCTATCGAGCACCGCGTTCGTGATCTCATCGCCACGATGTGCGGGTAAACAGTGCATCAACACGGTTCGCGTCTTGGCGAGTTTTAGCAGGTTCTCGTCCACCCGAAAGGCCGAGAGGTCGCGGCGCCGTTGCTCGGTCTCGCCCTCCATACCCATGGAAACCCAGGCGTCGGTGTAGATGACGTCGGCCTCTTTGACGGCCTCGGTCGATGACTCGGTGAGGCGAAGCGTGCCCGGTCCCTCAAGCGCGAAAGGGTCTTCGGGTCCGCCCGGGATCAACTGATAACCGGGCGGCGCGCCGACGGTCACATTGACGCCCAGACGAAGCAGCGCAACCGCGAGTGATCGCGTCACGTTGGTCGCGTCGCCCACGTAGGCCACGTCGAGTCCCGCGAGACCGTGCACGTCGCCCTTGGCGAACTGGTCGGCGATCGTGAGCACGTCCGCGACCGCCTGGGTGGGGTGGGCGACGCCGCTCAAGAGGTTGATCAGTGACATCCGGTCATTCGTCGCGGCGCGCATTCGCTCGAAGATTGCGTGACTGCGCACGCGTAGTCCGGCGATCGCGTACATCTCGGCCAGCGTTCGACCGACGTCCTCGGCGCACTCTCGGCTATCGAGGCCGATCTCGTCGTCGCTGAAGAACGTGGTGTAACCACCCAGTTCGTGCACCGCCGCCGAGCTCGAGGCGCGCGTTCGCAGGCTGGGCCGTTCGAACATCAGCGCGACGCCCTGGCCCTTTAACGTCTCGTCATCGAAGGGCGATGTCGACAGTTCGTAGATCGAATCCAAATCGGCTTGACTCTGTTGTTCGATGGTCAAGAAATGGCGGGTCAACGTACCACCTCCGTCGTTGGAATTGAATGGGCCAGCGCGTCGCGAAGGGCGTGGCTTCGTGTCCCGTTAGCCAGGAGAATCTTCTCGGCGCCGCCGTGGAGGGCATCGAGTGCCGCCGTCAGTTTGGGATTCATCCCGTCACGCGCCGCGCCCGATTGTTTCATGGCTTGGATTTCAGCACCAGTGACCAACGATTTGGCGGACGTCGGGTCCTCGACATCCTCGAGCAGTTGATCAATGTCGCTCAGGAGCACCAGTACGTCGGCGCTCAACTCGGCGGCGAGTGCCCCGGCCACCGCGTCGGCGTTGCAGTTAAGTGGTTGGGCATCTTTGTCAAGGGCGACGGGATTGATGACGGGGGTGAAGCCGGCCGACCACAGGGCGTCAATCACGTCGCGGTTGACGATCGGTGCGTGTCCCACGCGACCGAACGGTTCGCCGACCGATTCCGAGCGCAGCAGCGTGGCGTCGGATCCGCAGAGCCCGACGCTCGCCAGTCCCGCGTCGTTGAGTGCCGCGACGATCCGAATATTGACACTGCTCAAGGCCATTTCGACGTAGCGCATGGTTTCGACGTCGGTGATGCGTAGCCCGTCTTGGAACTTGCTCTCGAGGCCGACACTTTCGAGCAGCGCCGCGATCTGCGGTCCCCCGCCGTGGACGACGATGACGTTCACGTCGCGATCGCGGAGTTCGACGACGTCGCGTGCGAGGTCGATCAACACCGTCGATGACGGCTCGAGAGAATCCAACGCGTGCCCGCCCACTTTGACGACCACGCAGTTCACGGCGTCACGCCCGTCATCGGCAATCCCATTGTCTCGTCGCGAGCGTTGGCGACGTTCCAGGCTTGGATCGCCTGACCGGCCGCGCCCTTGATCAGATTGTCGATCGAACTCATGACGATCAGCCATCCAGTTCGCGCGTCGACCCGAGCACTGACGAAACAGAGATTGCTGCCCACGGGGTCCTTCAACGTCGGTGGCTCGTCGACGACGACGACGAAGGGATCGTCGGCGTACGTCGAACGAAGCAGAGTGAGCGCCGATTCAGTGGTCAGCGACGGATCGGTGACGCGGCCGTAGGCGGTCACCAACATCCCTCGACTCGTCGCCACCAAATGTGGCGTGAAGAGTACTTCGGCGTCCAGTTCTTGTTGGATTTCCGGGGTGTGTCGGTGCGACAGCAGACCGTACGCTTCGGCGTTGCCGGCGAGGCGCGAGAAGTGCAGCCGATCGCTCGTGGCCCTTCCGGCGCCCGAGGTTCCGCTGAGCGCATTCACGACAATGCCGTCGCGTTCAATCGCTTCGGCATCGAGGAACGGGCCGAGGGCCAGGATGCTCGCGGTCGGATAGCAACCCGGCACCGCGATCAACGTCGCGCCGACGAGCTCCTTACGGCGGCGTTCGACGAGGCCGTACACCGAATTCGACAGCAACTCCGGCGCCGCGTGCGCCGCTCCGTACCACTGGTGATACTCGTTCTTGTCCTTCAATCGAAAGTCAGCCCCAAGGTCCACGACACTGACGCGACGTTCGACGAGTTGCGGCACCAACTTCTGGCTGTGACCGTGCGGCAACGCCAAGAACACGACGTCAACGTCGCTGGTGAGGACGTGATTCGTTTCGTCGAAGATCATCGACGGGTAGGCCGCGGCGAGCGCGGGCACGAGATCGGCGATCCGCTTACCGGCGTTTGATTCGCCCGTCGCGACGACGACCTCGAGATCGGCGTGGGACGCGCAGAGTCGCAGCACCTCTGACCCGGCGTACCCCGTGGCGCCAACGACTCCAACCCGCATAATGCCATTTTATGCACATGGAGACATAAAAACGCAAGTCATTTCGGGCGTCACTAGAATGAACGCCATGTCACGACGCGGTTGGGCCCTTTTTCTCGCGATGGCCGTGATCTGGGGAATCCCCTATTTGCTGATTCGCGTGGCCGTCCGCCAGCTCGATCCCGGCGTTATGGTTCTACTTCGGACCGCACCCGCCACCCTGCTCTTGGCGCCCATCGTCGTTGCGCGCCGACAGATTCCGGTGCTCCTCAAGAATCTGCGATGGATCATCGTCTTCGGCGTCGTTGAGTTCGGAATCCCGTGGTACTGCATGGCGACCGCCGAAAAGCACATTTCGAGTTCGCTCACCAGCTTGCTGATCTGTTGCGTACCACTCTTCGCGGTCTTGGTGCAACGGTTCCGGCGCACCGAAGAGCACATCTCACAGCGTCGATACCTCGGATTGGGAGTCGGTGCCGTCGGTGTTGCGCTACTCGTGGGACTCGACCTGCGCGGCGGATCGATCACCTGGATTGGACTGATGATGGTGGTCTGTCTCGGGTACTGCTTCGGACCGATGATCCTGGCGACGAAATTGGCGCACGTTCCGGGCGTAGTCGTTGTTGCGGGCGCGACGGCCTTTGTGGCGCTGTGTTGGATTCCCTGGGCCGTCGTGCACTGGCCCGCCCACGTTTCGGGCGAGACGTGGAGCTGCATGGCGGTTCTTTCGGTCGTGTGCACCGCCGGGGCGTTCCTGGTCTTCTTCGAACTCGTGAAGGAAGTAGGTTCGTCTCGTTCGGTCGTGGTCACCTATTTCAATACCGCCATCGCGGTGGTGCTCGGCGTGGTCGGCCTCCACGAAACGCTCACCGCGGGAATCGTCTTCGGCTTCCCTTTGGTACTCGTCGGGTGCATCTTCGCCACGAGCGGCACGAAGTTGCCAGCGACGCCGGAGTTACACGGCGTACTCAGCGGAGACGCGGACCTCACCGTCGACCAACAGCCAGAGTGAACCGGGCGCGTGCGCGATCTGGACGTCGTGCCCGCTCTCGACCGCGCCGTGATGGACAACGCTCACCCTCGTGACCGGCGTCGTGACGATTTCGGTCACGGCCTGCCACACCGCGGCGTTATTGACGTGGCCAACGATGTCGAGGTCCGCTCGTCGCAGGGGCCACGCGAGCAACTGCGCGTCGCCGGCGACGACCGGAGCCGCGATACGACCGGAGACTTTGCGTCCCTGCATCGACTCGTCGTAAACGTCGAAGAACGCCGGTTTGATGCGAACGGGATGACCCGAAGGATCGACGGGCACCCACAGCGCCACCGCCTCGACCAACAGTTCGCCATGGGCCGAAATGTTCGTACGGCGTTCGGCCCAGGCCGCGCCGGTGCCGCCGCACCAGGTCGTCACGGTCATCACTTCTTTGTATTGCGGCCAACGTCCCCCGCGGGCGACGCGAATCGACGTGCGTCGAACCACCCACGTGTCAGTCGATTCGAGACCGGTGTCTTCCCAGTCATCGGTCGCCACGTCCTGGAGGACGCGCGCAACTCCGTCGAGGCGAATGATCCCACTCGCGTCGGCGTCACCGAGGCGAACTCGAAACTCGCCGCTGTAGCGACGTCCCCGGTCGCTCAACTCAACGAACTCAATCACGATCACAACTTACCGTGGGCGTCGCGGGCATTCGATCAGCGAAGCGTCGCGCCGAGGGACTGCGCGCGCGCTATCAGCTGGTGACGAGCGGCCGCCACTTCCTTCTCACTCAGCGTGTGCTCGTCGGAGTTCAGACGCACCCGGTAGGCCAGGCTTCGAGTGCCCTCGGGCAGATTCGTTCCCTGGTACACGTCGAAGAGCTCCACCAGCTCGACCGACTCGTCGGCCCCGCGTAACTCGAAAGCGAGGTCCTGGGCGTGAAGTGCGCGCGGGGTGACGAAGGCCAGGTCGATGACGGCGCTCGGAAAACGACTGGGGACCTTGGCGAACTCATTGCGCGGCGTCGCGAACGACGGATCACACAGCGCGTCAAAGTCAACGTCCAGGAGTCCCAATCGGCGAGAGGGAGCCGACGCCACGACGTCCTCGACGAGCACGGCGTCGACCTCACCGATGAAACCAATGACCGCCCCCGACTCGCGGTCGACGAGTCGGGCGACGCGCGTCGGATGGAAGCCCGCGACCGGCGTCTCAGTGCTTCGAACGACGACGTCGGCCAGCCCCAATCGCTTCGCCAGGGTGTTCCAGTACGCCACGGCCGACAGTGCACTGTCGAGTTCGCGACCCAGCACGACGGTGAGGCGCTCATTTTCCTGGGGCAGCGCCAAGGTGAGCGCGCCGCCGACGCCGCCACGAGTCATTCGAGCCGTCGCGGTCGCGTCGGGATGCGTGAAGACGTTGCCGATCTCGGCGAGTACCACGTCACCGACGCCGCGTTCGATGTTCTTGCCCCACACGCGCACCAGACCGGTGATCATGGTTGGTCGAAGCACCGACTCGTCCGACGACAGCGGATTCGTTATGCGCACCCGCGCGACGTCCGCTCGCAGAAGGTCGAAATCACGGTCGCTGCCGAGCGTTGGCGTCCAGCATTCATTGGCACCGAGGTCGACGACCACGTCGCGAACCCGACGACGCAGTTTCTGTCGTTCGCTCAGTCCGCCCGGTTCGGGCCAGGTGGGCGTGTGTCGAGGCAGTCGCCGGTAACTGTAGAGTCGAGCGATCTCCTCGATGACGTCAGCGCTTCCGGCGGCGCCCGCGCGCACGTCCGGTCGAGCCGTGGAGGGCACGACGCTGAAGCGATTGCCGGACACCTCCACCTTGAACCGGAGTCCCTCAAGTATCTGTGTTGCGTCGTCGCTCGCGATCGCCACGCCCAGCACTCGTTCGATGTCGTCCTCGGAGAACTCCACGGTTGGCGGCGTCGGTAATGTCCCCACGACGTCGAGTGGATCTCGGAGCCACTCCAACTCGGGACAGCTCTCACGAAGTATCTCCACGAAACGAGCGGAGGCTCGAAGAGCTAGCTGCGGATCGACACCGCGTTCGAATCGAATCGACCCCTCAGTGCGCAGGGCGTGCCGTTTGGAACTGCGCGCGATGCACATGGGATCGAAGTAGGCCGCTTCGAGCAACACGTCAATCGTGACGTCGCTGATCTCACTGGCCGCACCGCCCATGATGCCCGCGAGTCCGAGGACCTGGTCGTCGCCGTCGACGATGACGCAGTCCTCACCGGTGTCGCCAAGCCCTCGACCGGCGGTTGCGAGTTGGCGCTCGACGCCGTCGAGCGTCTCGAGGGTCTCACCGGGCCGGGCTCGCCGGGCGCGAAGTGCGCGCCCGGCGACGTGCGCGGCGTCATAGGCGTGCGTCGGTTGCCCGAGTTCGAGCATCACGAGATTGGACGCGTCGACCACATTGGAGATTGCTCGCATTCCCGCACTCTGAACCCGCGCGGCCACCCACGCCGGAGACGGACGCACGCTCACGTGACGAAGCACCGACACAGTGAGGCGCCCGCACAGGTCGGGAGCGTCGATGCCCGCCGAGGCGAACGAGTCACTGGTCGCGTCGCTGTTCGTTTCGGCGAGCGCAGGTGCGAAAAGCGGACGACCCAGCCGCGTGGCGAGGTCGCGCGCGACCCCTTCGACCGACCAGGCGTCGGGGCGGTTTCCTTCGACGGTGATATCGAAGACGACGTCGGGCGTGATCGAGAGCGCCTCGAGCAGACCAATGCCGACGACCGGGTCAATGAGGTCATCGAGCAACATGAGTCCCCCGTGATCATCGCCCAGACTCAGTTCGCGAGACGAACACAACATGCCGTTGGACGTGACGCCGCGCATCTGTCGTCGCGCGATCTCAAAGCCCCCGGGCAGCACGGCACCGATTGGCGCGAGTGGCACGTGATCTCCCACGTCGATGTTCATCGCGCCACAGACGATCTCCAACGGTCCGTCGCCCGCGTCAACCACGACCAGGCGGACCCGGTCCGCGCCTTCGATGGCGCGAATCTCGTCGATACGCGCGACCAACACGTCCTCGAGTCCCTCGCCCACGTTGTCAATACCCTCGACGACCAATCCGAGGTCGTCGAGAATCGCACGCAGTTCATCGGTCGACTCGGTGAGTTCAACGAACTCACGTAACCACGAGAGTGAGATCTTCACGAGAACTGATCCAAGAATCGCGTGTCGTTCTCAATCAGTGCGCGCATGTCGGCGATCTCGTGGCGCATCTGGGCACAGCGATCGATGCCGAATCCGAAGGCGAATCCACTCCACTCGGTGCCGTCGATGCCGACGGCGGCGAGGACCGCGGGGTCGAGGACCCCGCAACCACCAAGTTCGATCCATCCGGTGTGCGAACACGTTCGACATCCCGCGCCGCGACAGATCGTGCACGTCACTTCGAACTCAGCCGAAGGTTCGGTAAAGGGGAAGTAGCCCGGGCGAAGCCTCGATTCGATATCGGGTCCGAAATACGCGCGCGTGAACGTCTCGATGACGCCGGCCAAGTCCGCGAAGGTGATGCCGCGATCGACGACCAGGCCCTCTATCTGATGGAAGGTCGCGAGGTGCGTGGCGTCCGGCGTGTCGCGCCGATAGCAGCGCCCGGGCATCACTGAGTGGATCGGCAGGGCGTCGTTCGCGACCGCCGCTTCCATCAGGTGGATCTGCGTCGGCGAGGTGTGGGTGCGAAGGACGACCGTTTCCGGCTCACCCAGATCAACGTAGAAGGTGTCCCAGAGGCCGCGCGCCGGGTGCGCCGGAGGTATATTGAGCGCCTCGAAGTTGTACCAGTCGCTCTCGACCTCGGGACCTTCGGACACGGTGAAGCCCATGGCGACGAACACGTCTTCGAGTTCGCGCTGCGTGATCGCAATCAAACTCGGATGACCGACGGACGCGCTCCAGCGCACGTCGCCCACGACGACATCCCCCAAGTCCAAACCGTCGTCGAGCAGGAACTGCGCGCGAGCCAATTGACTCAACGCTCGCCGGCGTGTCTCCAAAGCCGCTTCCACGACGCGTCGGGCTTCTTGCAACTGCGCGCCGGCTTCCCTTCGGTCCTCGGGCGCGAGCACGCCAAAGGACTTTTGCAACGCCGAAAGGATTGACCGCTTGCCCGTCACCGAGGGTTCTGCCTCGCGCAACTGCTCGATGGTCGAAAGGCCCGCGATCGTCGCGAGCAGTTCGGCCGTCTGATCGGCGAGATTGGCGAGCGGCGATGAGGTCATGACGCCTAAAGGCTACGGGGTGGCGAGACCGCGGCGGCGTCTCTGCGTTGCCACAGGGCCTCGAAGGCGATCAACGACGCGGCGACGCCGGCGTTCAACGATTCACTTCGTCCGTCCATCGGGATCGAGATCGTCTGGTCGCAGCGTTCAATCGTCGCCGCGTCAAGTCCGTCGGCCTCGTTGCCGATGACGACCACGCTCGCCCCGGTGAAATCGATTGCCCGATGGCTGCGCCCGCCGCGAACGACGGTCGCGAGCAGTTGTGCGTCGCCGTGGAAATACGACACCACCGCGTCGATCGACGTCACGACGACCGGCAGATGGAAGATCGAGCCGGCACTCGCACGAAGGGTCTTGGGATTGAAGGGGTCGACCGATTGTCCGGTGAGGATGACGGCCGTGGCACCGGCCGCGTCGGCCGAGCGGATGATCGTGCCCACGTTGCCGGGGTCTCGAAGGTCGTGCAAGACCACGACGAATCCGCTCTTGGCGATTGAGATGACCTCACGCTGTTCAAAGCGCACCGCGGCCAAGACTGGCTGGGGCGTCTGGGCGTCGGCAATCTTCTCCACGACGCCCTCGGCGAGCGCGAACACGCGCACGCCCCGGTCGGTGGCCTTTTGGGTCAGCGCCGTGATGAACGGCCCGTCGAGAGCCGTAGCGTCGACGTAGACCGCCTCAAATTCGACGCCACTTTCGAGAGCGGCATCGACGAGGTCCGGACCCTCGAGGACGCACACGCCCTCGCTCCAGCGAAGTGAACGTTTCTGGACGAGACGCCGAAGCCGGCGAACTCGTTGGTGTGACGAACCCAACGTCTCGATCAGGGTTACCTACTTGGACAACGCGGCGCCGGCCTGAGTGACGATCGCCGCGAAGGCGGCGTTGTCATTCACGGCCAAGTCCGCCAGGATCCGACGATCGACTTCGATGCCCGCGGCGTTTAGCCCGGCGATGAATCGGCTGTAGCTCATGCCGTGGGCTCGTGTGCCGGCATTGATCCTCTGGATCCAGAGCCGCCGCATGTCGCCCTTGCGCGCGCGGCGGTCACGAAACGCGTACACGCCGGAGTGCTGGACGGCCTGATTCGCCGACCGAAAGGTGCGACTGCGGTCACCGTAGTAACCCTTCGCCTCTTCCAGAATCGCCTTGTGGTGCTTCTTGGCGTTGACCGCCCTCTTGACTCGTGCCATAACAGTTCCTCTTTCGACTCGATCTCTAAATGCCCATCAGGCGTTTGGTCTTCTTTTCCAGGGCTGGCGAGAGGTCGGTCTCGCGACCGAGTCGACGAGCGCGAACCGACGACTTCTTCTCCATGAGGTGACCTCGAAAGGCCTTGCCCCGGCGCAGCTTGCCGCTGCCGGTCACCTTGATGCGTTTCTTCGCTCCGCTGTCCGTCTTCATCTTTGGCATTTCAGCCCTCCTCTACCGATACTTCGGCCGAAACACTCGGCGCGACTTCTTGTGATTCTTCGACTTTCGGGCTCTCGGCCAACTTCGGCTTCGCCTTCTTTTCTGGTCCGAGGACCATGATCATGTTGCGACCATCGAGCTTTGCGGCCGATTCAACCTTGGCGACGTCGTCCAACTTCTCGATGATTCGGTCCAGGATCTTTCTTCCGAGTTCGGGGTGAGCGGACTCGCGTCCGCGGAACATGATGGTGACTTTCACCTTGTGACCCTCGTTGAGAAACTTCTCGACGAGACGAGTCTTGGTATCGAAGTCACCGGGTCCGATTTTCGGACGGTACTTCATCTCCTTGACTCCCACGTTGAGGGTCTTTCGACGTGACTCCTTGGCCTTTTGTGCCTCGTCGAACTTGAATTTCCCGTAGTCCATGATGCGACAGACGGGCGGTTGCGCGGTGGGCGCGATCTCTACGAGGTCCAAGTCGAGGCTTCGGGCCAACGCCAACGCATCACGGGTTGCCATCACGCCACGTTGGTTGCCCTCGTTGTCGATCAGACGTACAGTCTCCACGCGAATTCGTTCGTTGACGCGGTGGTCTCCAGGCACTGTTGCGATAACTCTCTCCTTGCTCTTCGTGACGCCTCAATGACGTCACCACGGCAAGCGGGGCGCAAAACTCCTGGGAACCCGGCGCACATCGGTGGCCAGGTGGACGTTGGCCTTGCCAACCTCACTTGCTGAACTGCCCAATTACGCTAGCAGACCTGGTCCGAAGGTCAGTTCGCTCGCCACGCTTCGCGCTGACGTCGTCGCGAATCGCGCCTGCGCGCGACTACGTTATTCCAGTGAGCGATTCGAACGATCTACCGATTGACGAGTCGGACGAAATCGCCTATTTGCGTTCGACGCCCGTCGAGACCGTGCTCGGCAACCATTTCTTCGTCCTCTTGCAGTTAGCGGCACTGCGACTGTCGACGACGCCCCCCAACCTGTCGGGCGCCCAACTGGTTATCGACACCATCGCCGCGATGCTCCAAGCCGGCGGGGAACGATTGGGTGAACACGTCGAGATCTATCGCAACGCTCTGGCCGAAGTCCAACAGCTCTACGTGCGAGCGGCCACACCTCCCACGAGCTAGGTCCACGTCGGCGTTAGGACTCGAGCGCGAAACTGAAGGTCAGAGCGAGGCCGCCCAGGGAACTCTGGGACGTCGTCAGCGAGCCGCCCAGACCTTCAGCGATGTCGGCCATGATGCTCATGCCGAGTCCCGAGCCGCCGGTCTCACGCGAGCGCGACTGATCGAATCGACGAAATCGCTGGGGCCGCACCCCGTACTCGGGCAGTCCCCCTCCGGCGTCTTCGACGGTCAGCACCGCGTGTCTCGCGTCACGTCGCAACGTGACGCGAACGGCCGCGTCCTGGGGCGTGTGGCGAACGATGTTCGAAAAGGAGTTGACGAGTAGACGATCGAGCAGGTCCTCTCGTCCGCGCACCGTCAGTGCGCTCTCCATCTGGTCACCTACTTCGCGTTCGGGATGGTCGCTGCGAAACTCTTCGACGCGTGAAGCGACCAGGTCGCTCAGCGCCACGCGGGTGTTGAGATGCTGGGGTGCTTCGCGCACCTCGGCCGAAAGAAGAAGATCGGCGACCAAGAGATCCATCCGGTCGACCTCGCGTCGAACGCGTTCGACGGCGCGGGCACGCTGTTCGTCGTTGATCGACGGGTTCGTCAACAGTTCGTTGTAACCCTTGATGACCGTCAGGGGCGTGCGAAGCTCGTGCGAGGCGTCGCCCACGAACTGCTGCATCGCTTCGACGCTTCGCTCTTCAATCGCGATGCGCTCGTGAAGCGCTACCACCATGGTGGCGAGTGCCGCCTGAAGTTCGCGCACGTCGCGACTGCCCGCGCTCGGGGGGATCTCTCCACGTTCGTCGCCGCGCGCGACCTCGCTCGCAAAACCGATCAGATGGTCCATCGTGCGAAGGTCCTTGCGCATCACCAGGCGCGCCAGGACCAACATGACGAGGGCCACGATGAATCCGATGAGCGCCACGTCGAGGGCTAAACGCCGTCCCTGCTGTGATATCGCGCTCGTCGATCCGGCGACGACGAGGTAATCACCGCCCCCGACGTAGATCGAACGGATTCGAAAGCCCGGCAGGTTCGCCTGCACGCCGACTTTGGCGAGGGTCGCGTGGACGTTCGCGAGCGTCGGCTTCTTTTTCAGCGCGACGAATGCGGGCGAATTGACTTGCACCACCGCGTTCGACGGGTCCACGACGTCCAGCGTCAAGTTGTACTGGTTCACCTGAACGACGTTGAGCGCGTCACTCAGGGCCGCGTCGGGATGTCCGGCGCCGCTGTGGATCACGGCGTTGATTTGGCCGTCGAGCGTCGAATAGAGCGAAGCAGTACTGGCGTCCACCGCGAACCACCCGACCGTTAATGCCACCATGACCGTGAGGATGACGAGCAGGATCGTGAGTCGAGTGGCAATCTTCACTTTCCCGGGGTCCACGTAACGAGCTTGAACCCGACTCCCCTCACGGTCGTGATCGGGGCGAAGCCGTCGTGGTGGATCTTTCGACGCAGATACGAGATGTAAGTGTCGAGCACCGAGGTCTCGGAGTCAAAGTCGATGTTCCAGACTTCGCGCAACAGCAACTCTCGGGTGACGAGGCGGTCCTTTCGCTCGAGGAGGACCTCGAGGAGTCGGAACTCGGTCGCCGACAGGGTGATGGGCTCGGCGTCGACCGTGATCTCGTGGGTGTCGACGTTCATTTCGATCGGACCCGAACTCAAGACGAGGTCGTCGATCGATTCGGCGTTGGATCGGCGAAGAATCGCCGCTATCCGCAACAAGATCTCTTCCAGACTGAACGGCTTGCGCACGTAGTCATCGGCGCCGTAGCGCAGGCCCTTGGCCACGTCGACCGGCGAATCTCGCGCCGAGAGCATCAGGACCGGGGTCTGGGTATCGTGTTCGCGCAGTTTGGCGAGAAACTCAAACCCGTCCATCGTTGGCATGTTGATGTCGACGATGCACAAGTCACAGTTTCGGCGTCGCAGTAAATCCAGGGCTTCGGCGCCGTTGGAAGCCAGTTCGGTCTGGTAGCCAGCGACCTCGAGGGCGTCGCGCAAGAGATCACGCACTCCCGGTTCGTCATCGACGATCAGAATCGTCGTCATGGCGTCGCTCGCATGTTGTGAGCGTACCGCCCATTTCTTGGGCTTGACGAGGAGTTGTTCGTCGGTCCCACTTCACAGTCAATAAACAAGCACTTCACAGGGTTTTCGAAATCTGGAATTTTACAGTTGGTCTCGTTCCTTTGAAAGGGGTCCACATGATGAAGTTCACTACACGAGGCGTTGTGGTGGTCGCCATGATCGCAGGCTTGGGCATAAGCGCCCCGGCCATTGCGACCGCTGACACCACGACAACGACCGCGCCAACCACCATTGCCGCCGCCACGACGAACCACAAGACTTCGGACACTCCGTGGAAGCAGTGGCGCAAGACTGAGAACGCCTACCTCGCCCAACTCAAGGTGATTAATCGTACCTTCAGGGCCACGGTTGACGTCGCTCGCAAAGAGTACTGGGCGGCCATCAAGTCCTCCAAGGGCTCGGGCAACCGCCAAGCTGCTCGTGCTGCGGCGCGCGCTGCTCTGACGCTGTCGATCGCCAACGCGATGGAAGCGCGCTCCACGGCGCTCACCACCCTTGGTGCTCCTCCCGCGCCTCCGGCTGGAGCCCCCCGTTCGGCGTACATCGTCGCCCTTCAGGCAATCAACCAGACCTACCGCAACTCGGTAGCGACGGCTGATGCGGCATTCGCTACCGCCTTCCCCGCTGCGACGACCGCCGCGGAGCGTCTCGTTGTTCGCGACACGTTGAACCTGGCAGTTGCTCAGGCCGCCGTTGTTCGTGCCGCGGCCTTGGTCGCACTTGGACCGCCCCCGGCGTCATCGAGTACAACCAGCACCACGACCACTGTGCCGGTAACGACCACGACTTCGTAGTCACCCACGTAGTCCCCTATTCGGCGCGTTGTTCTCTCGGGAACAGCGCGCCGATTGCTTTTCGAGCGACGTCGACACCGAAGTCGATCGCACCGCATGGATCACCATTCAGGGCAATCTTCACAACTGATATTCAATCGATTCACAGGAATTTCAAAGGATTATTCGGTACGATTTATTTATAACTTTGAAAGGTCACCCATGACGAGCATTGCAAAGCGCACCATCGCCACGGTGGCGATTGTGGCGTCGCTCGCTCTCGGTGCGCCCGTCGCGGCCGTGGCTGGTACCACGTCCACCACCACGACGATCGTGACCAAGACGCTCGTCATCACCACCCTGAGACAGTGGCGTGCTGCGGACAAACTCTACCTGGCCAAGCTCAAAGTCATTAATCTCACGTTCCTTGCCGCCGTCGCGACCAGTAAGTTGAACCTGTCGACCTCCCTTGGTGGTGCGACCAATTCGACCGAGCGCATCAGCGCGCGCGCGACGTATCGCTATGCGATCACCGAGGCCACGATCGGGCGATCGAACGCACTGACGGTACTGGGCAATGCCCCCGTGAAGCCCGGTCACAGGACCGCCGATACAACAACGACGACGTTTTAGTTCCTCGTTTATCGGAAGCCAATCTACATTGACGGCCGACGTTAGGTCCGGGCTTCTTTCACGATTTCGAACGCCTCGTCGTGTCCGATATGGCCGACGCCACGGCGCACCGTGACCGCGTCGTCGATGTCGACGCTTCGCGATCCGTCGGCGATGCTGACGCAGTGGAAGTAGAGAACCTCGCCGTTATCAATGCGCACCAGTCCGTCGCCGCGATGGTCGCTGAACGCCTCGATCCGACCCTTCATCGCCGCTACGAGCCGAGCGATCCCTGTCGGAGCACCGACACCATTTCGAGCGCCGTCGTGGCCGCCTCGCGCCCCTTGTTCGTCTCGTCCTTCGCGGAGCGACCCAAGGCCTGATCGAGGGTGTTCACGGTCAGCACGCCAAAGACGACCGGCACCCGAGTACTCAACTGCACGTCCTGGACACCGCGAGCACATTCACCCGACACGATTTCGTAATGCGTCGTTTCGCCGCGTATCACGGCCCCGAGCGTGATCACCGCGTCGACCGGTCGATCACCGTCGGCGAAGGCCAACGCCATTAACGGGATCTCGAAGGCCCCCGGCACCCAGCCGACGGCGATATCGCTGCGATCGACTCCAGCGTCACGTAGGACGTCGAGCGCTCCTTCGAGGAGCCGAGTGGTGATAGCGCCGTTGAAACGGCTACAGACGAGCGCGACGCGAACGCCGCGACCGACGGGCGAACCCTCGAGGTGTTCCCCGACGCGCCCTTGTAACTCTTGGAGGCGCCGCGGATCCAACTGCGTTTCGTCACTCGATGTCATCGAGTCCTCCGAGCATGTGACCGAGACGTTCGCGCTTCGTGCGCAGGTAGTCGATGTTGAAGGCCGTCGGACTGCTCTCGAGCGGCACGCGCTCGACGATATTCAGGCCGAAGCCCTCGAGGCCACCGTATTTCGAAGGGTTGTTGGTCATGATGCGCATCGAAGTCACGCCGAGGTCGACGAGTATTTGCGCGCCGATGCCGTACTCGCGTGAGTCGACCGGAAGTCCGAGTTCGAGGTTGGCGTCGACCGTGTCGCGACCGTCTTCTTGAAGGGCGTAGGCGCGGATCTTGTGGCCGAGGCCAATGCCTCGTCCTTCGTGACCGCGCAGGTAGACCACGACGCCGGCGCCTTCGGCCGCGACCTTGGCGAGCGCCGTTTCCAACTGCGGGCCGCAGTCACAACGCATCGAACCGAACACGTCGCCGGTCAGACATTCGGAGTGAACCCGAACGAGCACGTCAGGCGTTGTGGCGATGTCGCCGTAGACCAGCGCCATGTGTTGCTGACCGTCGAGGACGTTCTCAAAGACGAAGGCTTGGAACTGACCGTGCTCGGTGGGCATTGACGCCTCAGCGATTCGCTTCACCAGCTTCTCGTGTCGGCGTCGATAACGGATCAGGTCGGCGATGGAGATGATCGGCAGTTGGTGTTTCTCGGCGAACGCTTCGAGTTCGGGCAGACGGGCCATCCCGGACTTGTCGGCGGTCACGATCTCACAGAGCACACCCGAGGGTTGCTTGCCGGCGAGTCGACAGAGGTCAACGGTCGCCTCGGTGTGGCCCGCGCGCTTCAAGACGCCGCCGGCTCGGTACCGAAGGGGGAAGATGTGTCCCGGCCGATTGAGGTCGCTCGCTCGGGTCTCGGGATCTATCAATGCGCGAATGGTCGCGGCGCGGTCGCTCGTCGAGATCCCCGTGGATGTGCCGTGGCGATAGTCCACGGTCACCGTGAAAGCCGTGCGCTGCGCCTCGGTGTTGGCTACCACCATCAAAGGAAGTTCCAGCGCGTCGGCACGCTCGGACTCGAGGGGCACGCAAAACACGCCCGAGGTGTACTCGAGGAAGAACGCCATGCTCTCGGGCGTGACGTCCTGGGCCGGCATGATGAGGTCACCTTCGTTCTCTCGGTCCTCGTCGTCGACCACGACGACCATGGCGCCCTGACGCAACTGAATGATCGCCGCTTCGATGGATGACAGTGTCACTAGACCTCCACGTCTATTCGAATATCTTCCCCAACCCGTTGGACTTCCACGATGCGGCCACGGCGTAACGCCGCGATCGAGGTCGTCGAGAGTCCCTTCAACGCGCCGAGCGTACCGTCGCTACCGGCGAACGACGCCGACTGGTACCACACAATGTGGTTCACGAGTCCGGCCTCGAGGAACGAACTCGCGGTCGTGGGGCCGCCCTCGACGAGGAGCTGCAGGACGTCGTGGCCTCCGATCTCATCCAGGACGCGCGAGAGATCACCGCTCAGTTCGAGACAGGGCCGCATCTTCGCTCCCGCGGGCGCCGAACCGAGAACGACGCGAAGCGGCTCAACCACGAGGTCGCCCAGACGCGCTGTCAGGGCCGGGTCGTCGCTTCGCGCGGTCCCGGCGCCGACCAGTACCGCCTGGCTCTGCGCTCGCAGTACGTGCGCGTCGCGTCGGGCCGCTTCTCCCGTGATCCACTGGCTCGTACCGTCGGCCATGGCGACGACGCCATCCAATGTGCTCGCGATCTTTAAGACCACGTACGGACGGCCCGTCACCCGGTGCCATATGTAGGGAGCCAGTTGCGCACGCACCGCCGACTCTTCCACACCGACTTCGACGTCAATGCCCGAGGCCTTCAACAGTTCGACGCCGGCACCCGAGACGCGAGGATCCGGGTCAATTGTTCCGACAATCACTCGCGAGACGCCAGCTTCGACAATCGCCTCGACGCAGGGACCGGTTCGCCCTACATGGGAACAGGGCTCGAGGGTGACGACCATCGTCGAACCCCGCGCGCCGTCACCGGCGCGGCGCAGGGCTTGGATTTCCGCATGCGACTCACCCGGTACTTGCGTATGACCCTCACTCAAGACCACGCCGCGCTCACTGACGACGAGGGCCCCGACCCAGGGATTCGGTGGCGAGAGGAACCGGGCCTTGTCGCCGGCTCCGATCGCCATGGTCATCAGTTCGGTGTTGGAGAACTTCACGATATTGCGCACCTCGCGGCGACCCGGAGTTCGTGCGCCGCTTCGAGAGGATCGGCGCGATTGAAGATCGCCGAACCGGCAACGAGCACGTTGGCGCCCGCTTCGACCGCAATCGGCGCCGTGTCGAGGTCGATGCCGCCATCGACTTCGATATCGAGTGCCAACTCATTGGTCTCGACTTCTCGACGAGCCTCGTTGACTTTGCCCATCACGTCGCTCATGAACGACTGACCGCCAAATCCAGGAAAGACCGTCATCAACAAGAGGAGGTCGATATCGCCGAGGAACGGTGCGACCTTCGAGAACGGCGTGTCGGGATTCGCGGCCAGGCCGACGCGCAGGCCCATCGAACGGGCCTCGTCGATCAACGTCGCGGTCGAACCGACCTCGACGTGGATGGTGCAGCCGTCGGCTCCGGCCGTGCGAAACGCCTCGAGGTATCGTCCCGGCTCGCTCATCATCAAATGACAGTCGAAGAATCGCGCGCTGTATTGGCGAAGGGACTTCACGACCGGCGGACCGATCGACACGTTAGGAACGAAATGACCGTCCATCACGTCCACGTGCAGCCAATCCGTCTCCGCGTCAATCTCACGAACGGCACTGGCCAGGGACCCGAAGTCGGCGGCCAGAATTGACGGCGCGACGCGGAGCGCTCCGAAGGGGCCAGCATCGATAGAAGTCACAACGGCAGCCTATTCGTGGCGGGCTTTATCTAGGTCCATAGAGCGACGTTTTGCTCAAAGCGCGCTCCGGCCCACCACGCCAACGCACCCATGGATTTCGCGCTCTCCGGGCGGACGCGCTCAAGCACAATCGCGCCGTCCGACGCGCCCAGCAGGACCAGTGCATTTCGCAGAGTGATCGAACCGCTCGCCACGTCGTCACCACTGAAGGCCGACGCGCTCTCGATGAGGAGTCGACGACCGCCCGCGAGTACGAACGCCTGACCGAGTCGAATTACTCGCAGGAGTTGCGCGGCCGAAGAAGCGGGCGCGAGATGAAAGTCCTCTTTGGAGAGTTTCGCGGCGTACGTGGCGTCGCCTTCTTGCGCGCGGGGATGCGCCAAGAGTTCCGGCGTTTCGAGCACCTCGACAAGGGCGTTCGCCCCCACGCTGGCCAATTCGGCGAGCAGCTTGAGGAGTGATTTTTCGTCGATCGCGACGCGCGTTTCGAGGTGCACCGGGCCGGTGTCTAGATCCTCGTCGAGGGTCATGATGCTCACGCCCGTCTCTTCGTCGCCGGCCAGAATCGCGCGCTCCACGGGCGCCGCGCCGCGCCACCGAGGTAGCAGCGAGAAGTGAACGTTCAGCATCGGGATCCGTTCGAGTAACTCGGCCGGGATCAGTCGACCGTAGGCGACGACCACGCCGCGTTCGACGGCGATGTCCTCGAGGTCGCTCAGTCGATGTCCAACGGTGAGACCCAACTCTTGAGCACAGACCTTGACGGGGCTGGGCGAGAGCTGGCCGCCGCGTCCGCGTTTGCGATCGGGTCGAGTGATGACGAGCGCGACGTCGTGACCGGTGTCAACGAGTGCGCGAAGCGACGGCACCGCTGCCTCGGGCGTACCGAGGAAAGCGAGACGCATCTACTCACCTAGCAGTAGTTGCAACCCGTCGGGATCCGAATCGGAGAGATCGAGACTGCGCTGACGAAGAATCTGCTTGGCCTCTCGTCGCTGATCGGCGTCGAGTCGTTCGATCAGTAATACACCGTCGAGGTGGTCCATCTCGTGCTGGAAAATGCGGCCTTCGTACTCGTCGGTCTGCACGTCGATCTCGTTGCCGTCGAGATCGAATCCGACGAGGTGCACTGCGTTGGCCCGCGTGATCTCCCAACTGAGTCCCGGCACCGAAAGACAACCCTCTTCGTAGGTCCACTCGCCGTCGGTCTCGAGAATCTTGGGATTCACGACCACGTGGGGACCGTCACCCTTGTCGTAAACGAAAAGTCGCTTCTGGACCCCGACTTGATTGGCGGCCAGACCCACACCCGGCGCCTCGTTCATGGTCTCGATCATGGTCTGAGCGAGGGCCGCAATTCGCCCGTCGATGTTCTCGATCTCGGTCGTGACCTGGTTCAGGACCGGGTCACCGTAGATGCGGATAGGGAGCGTCGTCACTCCCCCACGTTACCGCTGGTATCTCGTGGACGACCATCGGGTGGCCCCGTCTCGCGACCTACTGCACCGCCACACGCACTTTGGCGAGCGGACGCGGCGCCGCTCGAAGCGCCGAGGTCAATGTTGCGACGTCGCTTGCTCGCACTGAGAAGCCCGACGGTGAAGATCGGATCGACACGTGGGCCTCACGCAGACCTTCGACGAACGCCCGCGCGCCTTCACCGGACACGTCGGCCTGCGCGCCGTAGGGAGCGAGTTCCAACATCCGAGCGATTCGCACGTCGTCGTCGACGATCTCATCGAAGTTCTCGCGCACGAGAGCGTCCACCACCGGGTCCTCACAGCGACGGGTCTGCAGCACGACCTCACCGCGACCTTCACGTCGTGGGCCGACCAGTCGACCAGCCTTGCCCACGGCGCTGAGCGCGCTGTGTCGTGCCGACGCGCGAGGTGCGAACAAGTACTGATCGAAGTCGACGAAGATGACCACGCCGCAGTGACGAACTCGTTGCCACACGGCTTCGGTTCCGACGACGACCCGTTCGAACGTCCCGACGAGATCACTGGTGGCCGTGACCTCGCTCACCTTCTGGGCGAGTTGTGCCGACACGTCGCGAGCGAGTGTCGTGACGCCGACGCGGAGTCGCTTCAGATTCGTCGCGCCGCACGATCGACAAAAATTGGCCCGGGGCTCGTGTTGTTCACGACAGACGAGTTGGCCGTCCACCTCTTCTTCGGCCTGAGCGCAGGTCGCACAGCGCGCGAGTTCACCGCATTTCTTGCACGCGAGGAGTCGTCCGTCGCCGAGGCGCTGCAGGACCACGACGACCGCGACCGATTCATTGCCCTGGAGAGCCCGATGCGCGGCGTCGAGGGATTCTCGCGCGAGCACCCCGTCGTGAGGATCACTCTGGCGTCGATCGACGACGGTGATTCGCGGCCACGCACCGACGATGTCGCCCCACGAGCGATAGGCACCGTCATTCAGAAGCGTCGGTGTCGGCACGCTCGACGTGCACCACAGCGGCGCCGCGTCGCGACGACAGCGTTCACGAAGCATCGTCACGGCGTCCCACGTCGGTGCGCCGGCGTTGCGATAGGCCTCATCGTCGGCATCAATAATCACCGCGCCGCAGACCTTGGGCACCGGGGCCAGCGCGGTACCGCGCGCGCCCACGACGACGGGCCAGCCGGCGCGCATTCGGTCCCACTGGTCTTCACCGGATGCGACGTGACACCCTCGCTGTTCGAGTCGACCACGAAGCCGACCGGCCCATGATTCGGTCGGCACGAGCACCAACAGCGAGCCTTCTTTTTCTCGGGTCGTTTCGTAGGCCGCGAGGATCAGTGGCAAGAGGTCCGTGGTCGGCGCGACTTCGAGTACCCCAGGTTCCACTTCGCCCACCCCGACTAACACTGCGGGGGCCAAGGCGTTGGCCTCGGGTGCGACGGGCAGTTCGGTGATGAGTCGCTTGGGCGACGTCGACACGAGGAACCGACTCAATGGGCTGTACCAACGCTCGCTCGCCCACGCCAACAGGTCGAGCAGCGACGCGGGCGCACCGTAGCCCAACCATTTCGTCAGGGGCTTGAGGTCGGGGCTCACTACCGCGTCGCCAGTGACCCAACCGCGAACGGAGCGGCCGTTGAAGTCGACGCGAACGCGGTCGCCGACGGCGGCTCGAGCCGTGCGCTCGGTCACGAGATAGTCGAAGGGACGATCGACCGCCGCCACCTCGGTGACGATCCGCACAGCGCGCGCGGCGCCCACTCCTACAGCGACAGTTCTCGACGCAGGTCGTCCACCCGTGGCGTCTGCTCCCAGGTGAAGCCCTGGTCGCTGCGGCCGAAGTGGCCGTAGGCGGCAGTGCGCTGGTAGATCGGGCGACGAAGATCGAGGTCACGAATGATCGCCGCGGGACGAAGGTCGAAGAGAGCATCCACGGCCTTGGCAATGGTCGAGCGGTCCACTCGTTCGGTGCCGAAGGTGTCGACGAGCACCGACACGGGCCGCGCGACTCCGATGGCGTAAGCCACCTGGACTTCACAACGTTCCGCGGCACCGGAGGCGACCACGTGTTTGGCGACCCACCGAGCGGCGTACGCGCCCGAGCGATCGACCTTGGAGGGGTCCTTGCCGGAAAAGGCACCCCCGCCATGGCGCGCCATCCCGCCGTAAGTATCGACGATGATCTTGCGTCCAGTGAGACCAGTATCGGCGTGTGGTCCGCCGAGGACGAATTTTCCGGAGGGGTTCACGAAGACCCGCATGGAGCTGGCGTCCAGGTCGGCGGGCAACATCGGTGTGATGACGTGCTCGATGATGTCGTTCTTGATCGTGGTCATCGAATCGACGCCCTCTTCGTGCTGGGTCGATACCAGCACCGTGTCGATCGCGACCGGTTTTCCGTCCTCGTAGACGATCGTCACTTGCGTCTTGCCGTCCGGTCGTAGATACGGCACTAGTCCGGAGCGACGCACTTGCGCGAGTCGCATCGAGAGTCGGTGGGCCAGCCAGATCGGCAAGGGCATGAAGTCGTCGTTGTCGCTGCAGGCGTAGCCGAACATCATGCCCTGGTCACCGGCGCCTTGGGCGTTCAGCACGTCCTCGTCGCCGCCACCAGATCGCTGCTCGAACGCCACGTCGACGCCGTCGGCAATATCGGGACTCTGCTTGTCGAGCGAGACGAGGATGCCGCAACTACGACCGTCGAATCCCATCGCGCCGTCGTCGTAGCCAATGCCGATGATCGTCTCGCGCGCGAGATGATTGATATCGACGTACGCGCTGGTACTAATCTCTCCGGCGACGACGCACAGTCCCGTCGTGAGCAGCGTCTCGCAGGCCACGCGCGCCATGGGGTCTTGGGCGAGAATGGCGTCAAGGACAGCGTCAGAAACCTGATCGGCGACCTTGTCGGGGTGTCCTTCGGTCACCGACTCCGACGTAAAGAGGGTGCGGTCACTCATGGGGCTCCTTGGCTAACAATGAAGCCACCCTAGCCAATATCGCCACTGCAACTGCCTCTTTCGAGCGCAACGAGACCGATTCGCTGGCGCCATCACGCTCGAGCATGAGGACCTCGTTCGTCTCGTGTTCGAATCCCGCACTCGGCGCGGCGACGTCATTGACGACCAACAGGTCGACGCCCTTGCGCGCCAACTTGGCGCGAGCGTTCTCCACGACATTCGTGGTCTCGGCCGCGAACGCGACGACGATTTGGCTATGCGTGCGCGCCGCGACGAGGTCGAGAACAATGTCGGGCGCCATCTCGAAGTGCAGCGTCGGAAGCCCCGCGTCCTTCTTGATCTTCTCGCTCGCGGCGGCCACCGTGAAGTCGGCAACGGCGGCGGCCATGATCGCGCAGTCATTGGTCGCGAACCGCTCGAGCATGACCTCGCGCATCTGCGCCGCGCTCTCGACGCGTACGACCTCAATCGACGCGGCCACGTCCAGGGCCAGTGTTCGTTCAACGGTCGATACCAGCGTCACCGTGGCACCCAGACGACGGGCCACTTCGGCGAGGGCGTAGCCCTGACGACCGGAAGATCGATTGGCGATGACGCGCACCGGGTCGATCGCTTCACGGGTGCCCCCCGCGCTGATGAGAACGCGCCGTCCGCTGAGCGCGCCGCGATAGCCGCGCACGATTCGCTCTATCAATTCGAAGATCACGGCCGGTTCGGCCATTCGACCGACGCCCACGTCGCCGCCGGCGAGATGACCGACGTCGGGCTCGAGCACCAACACGCCGCGACGTCGCAGCGTCGCGAGATTTTCCTGCACCGACGGCTGCGCCCACATTTCTGAGTGCATCGCCACGCACAGCAACACGGGCGCCTTCGTGGCCAGCAAGGTGGCTCCCAACAGGTCATCGGCGAGGCCGGTGGCGTAGCGCGCGATGAGGTGCGCGGTCGCGGGCGCGACCACAATGAGATCGGCGCCCTGCCCGAGGTGCGTATGAGGGATCGGCGTCGTCGGATCACCGAAGAGTTTCGTGCGCGCCGGCTCGCTGGCGAGCGCGCTGAAGGTCAGTTCACCGACGAAGCGAGTGGCGTCGGGCGTGAGAATTGGAGAAACGAAATAGTTCGCGTCACGAAGCAGCCGCAGCAGTTCGACCGACTTGTACGCGGCAATGCCGCCGGCGACGCCGAGGACTATGCGAGGGTTCGACGACTCAGGCGTCGCGGAGGGCATCGGTGAAGGCGTCCAGGTCGTTGTTGGCGTCCTGACGAGCCTCTTCCAATGCGACTGCCTGAAGGCGCTCGTCTTCGAGCTCTTCGGGCGTCGGGCGGTGGAACTCCAACTTGCCCTGGTAGAGCTCTTCCATCGCCAGCGACAGCGACTTGTTCGACAGTGACGTCACCTGCGGCGGGATCAGGGCGCCGTGGCCCGAACCGAGGCCGTTGTAGTACTCGTTAATCTCGCGGGCCCGAATCGCCGTCACGGCCACGAGCGTGAATTTTGAGTCGCCCACCTTGTTGAGAAGGGTCTCAATGGGCGGATCTACGAGGGTGGGGCGTTCGGCCATGGTGTTCAGTCCTTTTTCGAGGGGGGTCGCCCGGGCGGGCGGAGTTCTTCCAGTATAGAGAGGATTTCGCTCGTTGCTCGGTCTACGTCGTCATTGAGCACGACGCGCGTAGCAATCGACTGGCCTTTCGCCAGTTCGTGCGGTGCGCTCGAGAGACGCTTTTGCACGTGCTCTTCCGCGTCGCCGCGACCGCGAAGACGGTCCTCGAGCTGTTCCAACGACGGAGCGACGACGAGCACGACCACGGCCGAGGGATCGTGTGCCAGGACCTGTTCAGCCCCTTGTACCTCGATCTCGAGCAACACGTCGTGCTTCCCGGCCGGGGGGCGCGGTGTCCCGTAGAGGTTGCCGTGAAACTCGGCCCATTCCAGAAACGCGTCGTCGTCGATGGCCTTCTCGAAGGTCGCTCGGTCGACGAAGTGGTACTCGGTACCGTCCTCGGTGTCGCGCACCGGTCGCGTCGTCCAACTTTTACTCAACCAGAGACGTTCGTCGGCGTCGACGAGGCGACGGGCGAGAGTGCCTTTGCCAACGCCGCCCGGACCGATGAGAACCGCAATGAAGGGTTCAGCGGACAAGAGCTCGGAACAGTTCAGCGCGCTGCTTGGGACCGAGACCCCGGATCCTGCGGGTCTTGGCGATCGACGCGTTGTTCATGATTCGTTCGGCCTTCACCTCGCCGATGGCGGGCAACGCACTGATGAGGTCGTAGGCGCGCATTTGCGCAACGCACTCCTCGCGTGACGCGAGTTCGAAGAGTTCCTCGAGTGAAAGCTCGCCCGACTTCACTTGACGCTTCACTTCAGCGCGTCGGCGACGGTTCGCTACCGCCAGACGCGATGCCTCAACGCGCTGTTCTTGCGAGAGGTTCGGCGGAGTGGGAGTCACGTTTTCAGATTACTCCCCTGCGCTGAGTATTGTTCAGGCCAACGCCTGATTGAGATCATCGCGCCATCGACGTGCCGCGTCACGCAGTGCTGCGCGTTCCGGACCGGCGTTCAGAATGGATCGTGCAACATTCACAAGCACGGTGTTCTTGGGACAACGAGCGAACAATCTCGCAACGTCCTCCGCACTCGCGCCCTGTGCGCCCACACCGGGAACCAAATAGGGCCCGCCTAGGTGCGCCATATCGAACTCCGGCGCGTCGCGCGTCGCACCGATCACGACGCCGAATGATCCGAGACCATCGTCACGTTTGTTCAATTCCGCGACCGAGCGAAGTACGAGGTCCTCGACCCGCTCACCCTCGGCCGTGCGGGCTCGTTGGAGGGCGCGGCCCTCGGGGTTCGACGTCGCGACGAGGACGAACACGCCGCGCGCGTTGTCCTGGGCGAGCGCGAAGAGCGGTGCGAGCGCGTCAACCCCGAGATACGGACTCGCCGTCACGGCGTCGACGCGAAGCGGCGAGCGTTCGGCCAACCACGCCTCGGCGTAGCCGGTATTCGTGACGGCGAAGTCGCCGCGCTTGGCGTCGGCGACCACCAGCACGTCGGCGTCGCGCGCGTCACTGATGAGTTGTTCGAGCACTCGGTAACCTTCGGAACCGAATCGTTCGAAGAAGGCCACCTGGGGTTTGATGGCCGCCGCGGTGCCGACCACTGCCTCGAGCGCGGCGCGCGCGAAGAATTCCATGCCTTCGACCGTGTCGCCACGGTCCCAGGACTCGAGCAACTCTCGACTCGGATCGACACCGACACAGAGCGGACCGAGGGCTCGAATCCGTTCGCGCAGTCGCACTCCAAAGGTCTCATCCATGAACCGCTCCCACTATGTCGCTCAGCCGAGTCACGTGGTGTCGCTCCATCCAACGCGCGACACCCCGTTGCACCTTCCACGGCGCGCGCGGATCCGCGAACGTCGCCGTGCCCACCTCCACCGCGTTCGCGCCGGCCATCATCATCGCGACGGCGTCTTCGCCACTGCTGACTCCGCCGACGCCGACGATCGGTGCGTCGGGGAAGGCGGCTCGGCACTCGTACACGCTGCGCAGTGCCACGGGCAAGATCCCCGGACCACTGACACCGCCCCCACCATTACCGAGCGACGCTCGCCGCTGTTCGATGTCGATGGCGAACCCGAGCACGGTGTTGACCAACACCAGGGCGTCGGCGCCGGCGTCGAGCGCGGCGTCGGCGATCGCCACGAGGTCGGGCGTGTTGGGACTGAGCTTGATCCAGAGCGGCACACCGGCCACCTTCGACGCACGAACGATCTCCGCGGTCGCGAGCGCCGAGTGCGCGAAAATCGAAGAGCGACTCTCGAGGTTGGGACAACTCGCGTTGACCTCCATCGCCACGACGTTGGCGCCGCGCATCGCTTCGGCCGCTGCTGCGAACTCCGAAACTGTACGACCCCAGATCGAGGCCACCACGTCACAGCCTCGTCGTTCGAGGTCCGGCAGATAACGCTCGCGCCACGCCGCCACGCCGGGACCCGCGAGACCAACGGCATTCAACATATGTTCACCCGACGAGGCGACGCGCGGCGCGGCGTTTCCCTCCCACGCGAAGGCGGCCAGGGACTTGACGACGACCGCGCCCAGTTCGTCGAGTTCGCCGTAACCGGCGAGCTCGTCGCCGTAGCCCGAGGTCCCGGCGGCAGTCAGTATCGCGGATCGAAGCACCACAGTTCCGACGCTGGTCGAGAGTGCATTCATTGGTGCAACTCCTGGAGCGACGCAACGCGCCAGCCCTGGGACCGGGTGTCGGCGATCCCTTTGGCGGCCGCGAGACCAGCGCTGATCGTCGTGAGGCACGACACCGCGTGCACGACGCACGCGCCGCGGATAAGAGCCCCGTCCGCGCGCGCGCCACTGCCCGAGGGCGTGTTGATGACGAGTTGCACCTCACCCGCAGCGATCATCGACACGGCGTCGACGCCCATTTCGGCCAGCCCGACTTTGCCCACCAGCGTGTCGACCGTGACGCCGTGCGCGCGAAGGTAGCCGGCGGTTCCTACCGTCGCGGCGATCGTGAATCCGAGATCAAACAGGAGTCGCGCGAGCTCGAGTCCCTGGACCTTGTCACGATCGGCGAGACTCATGAAGACCCGACCCTCGTCCGGCAGCCGAATGCCGGCGGCCAGTTGCGCCTTGGCGAAGGCGATGCCGAAACTCTCCCCCACTCCCATGACCTCACCGGTCGAGCGCATCTCAGGACCGAGCACCGTGTCGACGCCGGGAAAGCGATTGAACGGCAGTACCGCTTCCTTCACCGACACGTACGTCGGTACTGGTGTCGCGGCGGGCACGATGCCCTGTTGGACCAATTCGTGGAGCGTCTGGCCCATCATGACGCGAACGGCGACCTGCGCGAGCGCGACGCCGGTCGCCTTGGCGACGAAGGGCACCGTGCGAGAAGCGCGCGGGTTCGCCTCGAGTACGAAGACCTCCTCGTCCTTCACGGCGTACTGCACGTTGATCAGGCCGACGACGCCGAGCGCCTCTGCGATTTTCTTGGTGTAGGCGTGCAGGGTCGCGAGCACCGCGTCGCTCAGAGTTTGTGGCGGCAGGGCGCACGCCGAGTCTCCGGAGTGCACGCCGGCCTCTTCCACGTGCTCCATCACTCCCGCGATGAAGACGTCGCCCGAGTGGTCGCGCACGGCGTCGACGTCCACTTCGATGGCGTCTTCGAGGAAGCTGTCGATCAGGATGGGCCGACTCTGGGAGACGCCGCCCTCACGCGCCAGAGAACCGTGCTGGCCCGTCAGGTCCTTCATCACTCGTTCGAGCGACGCGTCATCGTAGACAATCTCCATCCCTCGTCCGCCGAGCACGTAACTCGGTCGCACCAAGACCGGATAGCCGACCTCGCGCACGATCGAGCGGGCTTCGGCGAGGTTGAGCGCGACGTCGCCCGGCGGCTGGCGCAGGCCGAGCGACGTGCAAATCGCTGACCACTGTTCTCGGTCCTCGGCGGCGTCGATCGAGGCGACGGGCGTACCCAGGACCAACGCGGGGTCAATGGAGTGCGACAGCTTGAGCGGGGTCTGTCCGCCGAGTGACACGATCACGCCCAGCACTCGAGCTCCGTCGACGCACGCCGCTTGCTCGACCGCGACGACCTCGGCGACGTCCTCGGGCGTGAGAGGTTCGAAGTACAGCCGATCGGACGTCGAGTAGTCCGTTGACACGGTCTCGGGATTGCAGTTCACCATCACGGTCTCGTAGCCCATGTCGCGCAGCACGATCGAGGCGTGCACGCAGCAGTAATCGAACTCGATGCCCTGGCCAATACGATTCGGCCCGGAGCCGAGAATGATCACCCGATCGCGGGCCGAGGCGACCACCTCGCTGGTGTCCTCATAGGTGCTGTAGTGATACGGCGTCGACGCGTCGAACTCCGCGGCGCACGTGTCGACGGTCTTGAACGTCGTGACCACACCGGCCGCGCGCCGAAGCGCCGTGACTTCCTCGACCGGGCGCGCGCACAGGTCGGCGATCTGGGGATCGGAGAATCCCCACTGTTTATAGCGTCGCCACTGACGCACGCTGAACTCCTCCAGCACCGCGTCCGGAGTGAGTTCGCGCTCGCGCTCGATGATCTCGCTCAACTGTTGAATGAACCAACAGTCGATACCGGTTCGAGTGACGACGTCCTCGATTGACGCGCCACGCCAGAGCAGTTCGTGCAAGGCGAAGAGCCGCTCCGGCGTCGCGACGATCGAACTGTGCCAGAGTCCTTCGATGTCGAAGTCCACGAACTCCGAGTGGCGTCCCAACGCGAAACCGGTGCGACCCTGTTCGAGCGAGCGAACGGCCTTCTGCAGTGATTCGGCGAAGTTCCGCCCGATGGCCATCACCTCGCCGACCGACTGCATCCGGGTGCCCAGTTCGGCCAAGGCGCCCGGCAACTTCTCGAAGGCCCAGCGCGGGATCTTGGTCACCACGTAGTCGATCACCGGTTCGAAACTCGCCGGCGTCACTTCGGTGATGTCGTTTCGAATCTCGTCGAGCGTGTAGCCGACGGCCAATCGAGCAGCAATCTTGGCGATGGGAAATCCGGTGGCCTTCGAGGCCAGCGCGCTCGAACGACTGACGCGCGGGTTCATCTCGATCACGAGTCGTTCGCCGGTCGCGGGGTCGACCGCGAACTGCACGTTGGAGCCGCCGGTTTCGACACCGACTCGTCGAAGGACCGCGAAGGCGTCGTCGCGCATCTCCTGGTACTCGACGTCCGAAAGCGTTTGAATGGGCGCCACGGTGATGGAGTCACCGGTGTGCACCCCCATCGGATCAAAGTTCTCGATCCCGCAGACGACGACGCAGTTGTCCGCGTTGTCGCGCATGACTTCGAGTTCGAACTCTTTCCAACCGGCGACCGAACGCTCGACGAGAATCTCTGAGACCGGTGAGGCCGCGATGCCCTCGCCGGCGAGGAGACGCAGTTGCGCTTCGTCGTGGGCGATGCCGGTCCCTGACCCGCCCAGGATGAAACTCGGTCGAATCATGACGGGCCAGCCAATGCCCGAGGCGACGTCGAACGCCTGCTCCACGCTGCGCGCAAATCCCGATTCCGGAACGGCGAGACCGATGTCGGCCATCGCCGATTTGAAGAGGTCGCGGTCCTCGGCCGTCGCGATCGCCTCCGGTCGCGCGCCAATGACTTCGACGCCGAAACGCTCCGTGACCCCGCGTCGAACGAGCTCCATGGTCAAGTTGAGGGCCGTCTGTCCACCCAGCGTCGGGAGCAGGGCGTCGGGCCGTTCGCGTTCGATGATGTCGGTGAGGACGTCCGCGTCCAACGGTTCAACGTAGGTGACGTCGGCCGTCGAGGGGTCGGTCATGATGGTGGCGGGATTGGAGTTCACCAGGATCACTTTGAAACCCTCGGCGCGAAGTACTTGGCAGGCCTGGGTCCCGGAGTAATCGAATTCACAGGCCTGGCCGATGACGATCGGACCAGAACCGATGACCATGATCGAAGAGATGTCGGTGCGCTTGGGCATCACGCGCCCATCGTGGCGCCGTCACGCAACGCGTCCTCGAAGCGTTCGAAGAGGTAGCGCGCGTCGTGGGGACCCGGGCCGGCCTCGGGGTGGTACTGCACGGAGAAGCACCGTTCGCTCGACGCCACGACACCTTCAATGACGCCGTCGTTCAGGTTCACGTGGCTCACGACCCCGCGCGCCAACGAATCCGGCGCCACCGCGTAGTTATGGTTCTGCGCCGTGATTTCGATTCGCCCGGTCGTGAGGTCACAGACCGGATGGTTACTGCCGTGGTGGCCGAATGGCAGTTTGAAGGTCCGTCCGCCGAGGGCTTGGGCCAGCAGCTGATGACCGAGACAGATGCCGAAGATCGGAACGGTGCCCAACAGTTGCTCGAGCACCCGCACGTGCTCGCCGAGCGCCGCGGGGTCACCGGGACCGTTCGACAGAAAGACGCCGTCGGGTCGTAGCGAACGAATCTCCTCGGCACTGGTCATCGCCGGCACGACGCTCACGCGAAAGCGCTGGGCGAGCTGATGCACCATCGTTGTCTTGATGCCGTAATCGAACGCCACGACGTGACGCTCACCGGCGCCGCGGCGATAGATCTCCGCAGTCGAGACCCGGCCGACCAGGTCGGTGTTATCGGTACCGCGCGCCGCTCGCGCGGCCGCGGCGACGACCTCGGGATCGCCGTGGCCGAAGGCGCCCGGCAACGCGCCGTGGGAGCGCAGGTGGCGGGTCAGGCGGCGCGTGTCGACGCCCACGATTCCCGCGACGCGGTGCTGACGCAAGAAACCTTCGAGCGGTCCGACCGAACGCCAATTCGAAGGGACGTGCGAGAGTTCGCGCATCACGACGCCCTGACACCACGGTCGCAACGACTCGTCGTCGAGTGGCGTGACGCCGTAGTTACCGATGTGCGGGTACGTAAAACTAATGATCTGTCCGGCGTAACTGGGGTCGGTGATGACCTCTTGGTAACCCGAGAGGGCGGTGTTGAAGACGAACTCACCGCTCGTGAAACCCTCGTCGGGCAGATGTCCAGCGGCGTAGCCCTCGAACGTGGCGCCGTCTTGGAGCACGAGTACGGATGGTGGGCGGATCACGTGAGGCGACCCTGATCGACGACGAGACGTCCCTTGGCGACGGTGGCGCGCACGCGACCCGTCATGGCCCGTCCGTCGTAGGGGGTGTTCACGGAACGACTCTCGAGAGCGTTGCGATCGACGCTCCAGCGAGACCCCGGGTCAAAGACCGTGACGTTCGCATCCTCACCACTCACCATCGAAGCGCCGTGTGCGCTGTGACCCACCCGAATGTCGTCTGCTCGAAGTTGCGCGATTCTCGCCGGACCACGGCTCAGTACCTGGAAGAACGTCCTCGGATCGCTCGCCGGTGCGAGCGCCTCGAAGGTCAGCGCCGCGGCGTGCTCGAGCCCGAGCATCCCGGCCGGCGCCTCGTCGAAGACCAGGTCCTTCAATTCGGGCGCGTGGGGGGCGTGGTCGGTCGCCACGGCATCGACCACGCCACGGCGCAGGGCATCGCGCAGCGCCGCGACGTCACTGGGGGTTCGCAACGGCGGGTGAACTTTGAACACCGGGTCGTAGCTCGAGCAGGCACCCTCGTCGAGCGTGAAGTGGTGCGGCGCCACTTCGAAAGTGACCGGCAGTCCCTCGTCGCGCGCGGCGAGTACCAACTGCACGGATCGACTCGTCGAGAGATGGAGAAAATGCAGAGGTGCAGCGGTCAGGCGAACGAGTTCGATGTCGCGCATCACCATCAACTCTTCGGCTAACGCCGGGCGTCCAATGAGGCCGAGGCGACCGCTGAGGGCCCCTTCGTTCATCGTGCCGCCGGCCGCCAACCGTTCGTCCTCACAGTGCTGGGCGAGACGCACGCCGAGCGGCTTGGCGTACGTGAGGGCTCGTCGCATCACCGACGGATCCTGCACGCCGACACCGTCGTCAGTAAAGAGTCGAACTCCGAGGGCGGCCATCTCGGCCATGGGCGCGAGCAACTCACCTCGACGCTCCTGGGTGATCGCTCCGGCCACCGCGATATCGAGCGGCGTGCGAGCGCCTCGTTCGAGCACGTACGAGACCAGCGCGACGTTGTCGAGGGCCGGTTCGGTGTTCGGCATGGCGACCAACGCGCAGTAGCCCCCCAGGGCGCCGGCGCGGGCGCCGCTCTCGATCGATTCGGCGGCCTCGCGCCCGGGCTCTCGAAGGTGCGCGTGCAGGTCCACGAAGCCCGGCCCCACCCAACAGTCGCGCGCGTCGACCTCGTGGGCGTCGCTCGGCGCGTCGATCGTCGCCGCGACCTCGGCGATCCGACCGTCCACGATCAACACGTCGGCGACGACGCTGGCGTGCACGCCCACGACGAGGCCCTGTCGAATGATGATCGCGCTCATGGTGTGTGCCCTTCTCCTGATCCCGCGACACTCAGGTACAACACCGCCATACGGATCGGTACGCCGTTACTTACCTGGCGCTCCACGACCGCTCGGCTCGAATCGACAACGCGCGAATCGATTTCCACACCGCGGTTCATCGGACCGGGATGCATGATCAGCGCGTCGGGTTTCATGCGTCGCGCGCGCTCGACCGTCAGCCCGTGGGAGAACGTGAACTCACGCAGACTCGCGACGAAGGCGCCCGATCCTCGTTCGCTCTGCAACCGCAAGAGGCCGACCACGTCAGCCCACGCGAGCGCTTCGTCGAAGTCACTCGCCACCGTGACCGGCCAGGTCGCGACGTCCTCGGGCAGCAGTGTGCCCGGTGCGCAGAGACGAACCTCGGCGCCGAGCGTGGCGTAGGCCGCGACGTCACTGCGCGCGACCCGGCTATGGCGGATGTCACCCACGATCAGGATTCGAAGACCTTCGAAGAGTGCCGCCCCGGACTCGAGGCCCGTCGTGTCGTGGCGTTCGCTCAGGACCTGTCGAATCGTGAAGGCATCCAACAGGCCCTGGGTTGGATGCTGGTGGAGACCGTCACCCCCGTTGATGACCCGCACGTGCGGCACGTAGCGGCTGACCTGCAGCGCGGCGCCACTTGAACGGTGGCGCATCACCACCGCGTCGATGCCGAGCGCGTCGATTGTCGCGATGGTGTCGCGCAGGGACTCCCCTTTTTTGACACTGCTCGAGGCGACGGCTAACGAGAGGACGTCCGCGCTGAGACGTTTCGCCGCCGTTTCGAAACTGAGGCGAGTGCGCGTCGACTCTTCAAAGAAGAGCGAGGCGACCACGCGACCCTTCAGGGCGGGCACCTTCTTGATGCTTCGGCGATTCACCTCGACAAAGGATTCGGCCGTGTCGAGGACTTCGACGATCGCCTCTTGCGACAACTCGTCGAGCGAGAGGAGGCTGCGACCCCGGATGGACTCAATCACGCCGGCTCCCTCGTACCGATCCATACGCCCTCGAGGGTGGCGACGATGGCTTCATCCTGGGCCGTCGGGAGATTCTTGCCGACATAGTCGGGACGGATCGGCAGTTCGCGGTGGCCGCGGTCGACCAAGACGGCCAGTTGCACGGCGCGCGGCCGGCCCCAATCGGACAGGGCGTTGAGTGCGGCGCGGATGGTGCGACCGGTGAAGAGAACGTCGTCCACGAGCACGACGGTGCGATCGGTGAGATCGTGATCGATGTTCGTCGCCGAGGACGCCACCAGAGGGTTTCGTGACAGGTCGTCGCGGTAGAACGAGACGTCGAGCATTCCGGCGTTGACCGGCTGACCCGAGATCTCGGCGAGGACCGACGCGAGCGCGCTCGCGGGCGCCCGACCGCCCGTCTGGAGACCGATGATCGAAAGAGACGCCACGTCGTGATTGCGTTCGACGATTTCGTGAGCCATACGTCGCATGGCGCGCGCAACGTCATCGGTCGTCATGAGTTGGCTCTTCGCAGTGAACGCCGGGCCACGAGTTCGCGCCTGGCGATCGTCCTCGTTGCTCATCGCTCTCCTGTCGTACGAGCCTCACTGGACTCGCTTCACGACCACCCCGTACCTTGTTAATTGAACCAGTGCCGGGGTCGTGTTCACTTATTGAATCGTGTTCATCGTAGTCGTTGTGGATGCCACTCTCACTGACATCCCAGTGATCCGTGGTCGTCGCGGTCCCCCGCGACGGGCCCAGAACCCACGTTCGCGGTCACTTATCGCCGTTCCACCAACCAAATGGCCAGAGCGAAGTCGTGGTGGTTCCGTACCTCGAAACGGACCGGAGGGAAGGTCCACGTGCACGCAAAGTCGACGGAACCGGGCTCCACAAGTCAACGTGATGAACGAATACGACCGACGAGCAATTCGGCCTAAAATTCCTCTAATGGCGGCTGGAACGAAGACTACGTTCAGAATCCATGTCGGCCTGTTCCTCGCCGAACTGATCTCCCTAACGGCCTTCATCTTCGAACTGATGCGCGCACTCGGCGGCAACACGCTTTCGTGGGCGTACGTCTTCGAGTGGCCCCTGCTCGGTCTCTACGCGGTGTACATGTGGCACAAACTGCTCCAGGATGAGCGCGGCGACAGCCCGCGACGTCCGGTCGTGTTCGATGAAGAGGACCCCCAGCTCGACGCGTGGAACGCGTACCTCGCCTCGGTGCACCAGAGTGATCAGTCAGCCGCGCCGGACGCTCGCGACGCCTGACGCCGTTCGACGTCGAACGCCGCGCCGTCGACGCTCTTCAGCGAGCCACTCAGTGCACGCCTGACTGGTGCAGCAGGCTCAACAGTTCACTTTCCGCCGAATGTTGCCCGGCCCAGTTCGAGAGCGGATCGTCGGGAATGATCCAATCGAGACGGCCCTGTGGCGTGATGATGAACATGAGGTTCGAGTGGATGCTCATCTTGTCGGTCGGTACCATCGAGACCCCAATCCCGTACGAACTCCAAACCTTGCGCACCGCGCTCAGCGGCCCGGTCACGAAGTAGAAGCCCTTCACGTGCTTGAGGGCGTGGATGTCGATGAAGTGATTTACGTCAGCCAAGGTTTCGTGATAGGGATCGGCCGCCACCGCGACGATGTCAAGGCGGGCGCCGGGCGAAAGATCGCTTCGTACCTGACGCAGTTGGGCCGCCAAAAGCGGGCAGTCGCTCCAGCACTCGGGGTCGAGGAAGGCCAGCAACGTGTAGTGACCGGCGTGCTCGTTCATCGAATAGGTCGAACCGTGCTGGTCCGTGAGCGTAAAGCCGGGCGCGGCCGTATTGACTGACGAGGCGGGGCCGTTCTGAGCGAGGTACAACGTGCTTTCGGCCGCCGCACCAGAGGCCCAGCTCATCGAAACTATCGAGAATACGAGCATCCCTGAGGCGAACGACGCGACCACGGCACCCGAACTCGATCGCATCTCGAGGGGCAAGCGGCGGCGCAGCGGTGCCGAGGTGGACCGCGCCGGACTCGCGCACCACGCCAAAACGGCCAGGGGAATCAAGGAGTTCACGTCCGTCGCGAGTCCACCCCAGAATGGAGCGTCCTGGGCCACCAGCCAGAAAAAGAGACAGCCAATGACAAAGGTGCGTGTCGGCCAGCGCAGATCACGATCACTGGCCATCCAGAGTCCCACCGCGCAGACGCCGAGCCAGATGATCACGATGACGTTGAAGCCGCCGCCTACCGTTCCCGCGAACTCGCCGAAATGCCGAACGATCCACGCCAACGCGTGCGGCTGTGACGTCGCGCTCATGTTCGTCGACATGACGGTCATCGCGTTGGTGTTGCCGCCGTGCCAAAAACCACGCGACGGCAGGGTCTGTAACAGCACGCCGATCACGGCGAGGACACTGAGGCCTCGCAACGTATAGCGCGAGAAACGCGCCGGAAAATTCGCCGATGGCAGCGCCAGCCATACACCGGCCACGAGATAGAACAATGACGCGCCGGGCCAGCCGAACAGAATTGTATTCGTCGACTGGAAGATGCCGCCGGCACCATTGCCGACCAACCAGATGAGCCCAGCCCAGCCCACGGACACCGCGGCGGCAATCCGTCCGATCGTCGCGTTCGAGACGATTAAGAGCAGTCCGATGCCCACTTGGAGCCACGCGGTTCCCACGGCCAGGGCGATCGGGTGGTTGTTCCAAATTCCGATGCCGTCGAACATCAGTGCGTGGAGCCAACTCGGCGTGCCGGCGGCGGCCGGTGCGACGATGCCGTTGGCCATCCCCAAGGGCATCGACGCCTGGAACTGCAATATCCCGTCGATGAGCCAGATGGCGCCGAAGGCCATTCGCAGGTACGTCCGACTTCGCGCTTCGCCGAGTCCGCCGGACGACAGGTTGAACGAGTTCACCCGCCGAAGGATGCTCGCGACCACGAGCAGCACGAGCGCGAGTGCGATTATCCACGAGACACTCGTCTCGAAGGCGTTGTGATGAAACATTGCGACGACGAGCGGGTTGGTGCTCGAGAACGACGAACCACCCATACCCGGCATTCGTCAGACTCCCCTGCTCAGCTGAGTAGGTGCTCAGCGATTGAAGATAACACTCCATTGACGAATTTAGGCGACGCGTCGGTCGAGTAGACCTTCGCGAGTTCGACCGCCTCATCGAGGATGACGGCCTTCGGCGGAGCGTTGTCCATCAACATCTCTCCGACCGCCAAGGTCATGACCAATCGATCGACCAGTGCGATGCGTTCAAGCGGCCAATCGATGGAGAACTCACTGATGAGCTCGTGGGCGCGAGGCTCGTTGCGCTCGCTCGACGTCAAGAGCGCGAGCGCGTACTCGTCCGGCCGCAGATTGAGTTCGTCCACCACGACGAGTACCGGACGCTCTTTCATCGACGCCTCGTACATGATCTCGAGGGCCCGTTCGCGAGAGTGGTGTCGTTGGACGCCGAGTTCGCTCACACTAGGCCCGGGTCATGTATTCACCTGTGCGCGTGTCGACCTTGATGAGTTCTCCGGGTCCGACGAACAACGGTACCTGCACGACGAGCCCGGTCTCGAGCGTCGCGGACTTTCGTGCGCCCGACACACGGTCCCCCTGGATACCGGGCTCGGTCTGGGTGATTGTCAACTCGACCGACGCGGGCAATTCGACTCCGATGATCTCGTCGTCGTGCAGGATCAGCATTGCCTTGCCCGTCTCTTTGAGAAAGTTGGCCGCTCCGCCAAGGCTCTTGGAGGACACCGACACCTGGTCGTAGGTCGATTGGTCCATGAAGATGTAATCATCGCCGTCGCGGTACAGGTACTGCGTGTCGCGCTTGTCCATCATCGCCTGCTCCAGGCGTTCGTCCGACCGGTACGTGCGCTCGATGACCGCCCCCGAGCGGGCGTTGCGCAACTTGGTGCGCACGAACGCACCGCCCTTGCCCGGCTTGACGTGTTGGAACTCGATCACCGTGAAGAGCCCATCGTCGAGCTTTATGGTGATGCCGTTCCTAATGTCCGACGTTGAAATTACAGGCATGGACGTGGAGACCTTTCGCGAATCGTGCGTTGCCTAGTCTAGGCAACGCTTTGCGACGTCCGATTACGACGAGGTTGACGTCATTCGGCGAACGGCGTCGAGCGCGAGATCGTAGCTCGTTCCACCGAAGCCGGCAATTGATCCACTCACCGAGCCAGCGAGCGTACTGAGGTGACGAAAGGGCTCTCGAGCCGCGGGATTCGAAATGTGGACCTCCACCTTTATTCCGCCGAACGTGTCGAGGGCGTCGGCGAGGGCCCACGAGGCGTGCGTCAGCGCACCGGCGTTGATCACGATCGCGACGGCCGTCGCGCGCGCACCGTGGACCGCTTCGATGAGGTCTCCCTCGAAGTTCGACTGCACGTGTCGCACGCTGAAACCGGCGTCGCGCGCGAGTTCGCTGAAGCGGTCGACGTGCTCGGCCAGTGTGGTCGTCCCGTACATCTCGGGATTGCGAGTGCCCAGTAAGTCCAGGTTCGGCCCTGACAACAGCAGTATCTCGTTGCTCATTTCTCTCCTCGAAATCTCTCCAACACGTCGCTCACGAATTGTGGGTCGACGTCGTGCACGGTCTCAAACCCCTCGGCGCCCGCGAGCACAAAGGTCAGGTCGTGGTGGGCTTTTTTATCGTGCGCCATCGCCTCCAACAGCGACGTCGTAGGGAAGTGCTCGGGAATGCGACGTTGCAGTGCCAAGAAATCCAGCACCTCGTCGTGTCGCACGACTTCACTGTCGTCGACGCGACCGAGGGCCGCGGCCAACCGCGCGGCAAAGGCGAGGCCGATGGCGACGGCCTCGCCGTGTCGCAACTCGTCGCGGTCGCGCGCTATTGCCACCTTTTCCAAGGCGTGAGCCAGGGTGTGGCCGTAGTTCAAGAGCGCGCGGCGACCGCCCTCGCGTTCGTCGGCGCTGACGATGGCGCCCTTCAGTTTCACGGACATCACGACCAGGTCGTGGAGCGAGACGTCGGTCAATTCGGCGGCAAACCCGCCCTCCAATATCCAGCACTTGGCCACCTCGCCCAAACCGCTCAGGCGTTCGCGTTCCGGCAACGTCGTAATCGTCTCGAAGTCGCACAAGACGCCGATCGGTTGGTGAAACGCGCCGACGAGGTTCTTGCCCGCTCGCAGGTTGACGCCAGTCTTTCCACCGATCGCGGCGTCGACCTGGCCGACGAGCGTCGTCGGAATCTGTACGAGCGCGACCCCGCGAAGATACGTTGCCGCGGCGAAGCCGACGAGGTCGGTCAACGCGCCGCCGCCGACGCCGACCAGTACGTCATTACGCGACAGATCGAACTGCGCCACTTCTTCTAACAGCACCTCGAGCACGTCGAGTTTTTTCGCCGCTTCGCCATCGGGCACCGTGAGCACGTGTTGATCAATTCCACTGACGACATCGAACCATGGTTGAGCGGCAATCAATGGCGTCGTGACGACGACCGCGACACGGGCGGACGCAGCGCGCCGGGCAATCAGCTCGGCCAACTGATGTCGGGCGCCTTCGGCGAGGACTACGTCATAGGAGCGTTCGCCGAGGTCGACCACCACATTCATCGCGTCGACCTTTCGACTTCGCGCGTGACCTTCGCGATCACGTCGTCGAGTGACGCCGACGTGTCGATACGCGCGCGAGATACTTCGCGGTACCACTCGTCTCGTTCGCTACGAAGTATCGCGAGCACGTCGGCCGGTTCGTGTGCGAGTAACGGTCGGTCAACGTCGCTGAGTCGAGTGAGGATGACGTCGTCATCACAGTCGAGCCACAAGGTGAACTCCTCGGCGAGCGCGTCTCGCGCAGCCGGCGTACAGACGATGCCGCCGCCGGTCGCGACGACCCCGTCCGTCTCGATCGCGAGAGCCGTCCGCAATGCGTCGAGTTCGCGCAAGCGAAAAGTACTCTCGCCTTCGTCGCGCAGGTACTGCGCCGCGGCTCTACCGACCGCTTCCGCCAGGACGTCGTCGGTGTCAACGGCCTGGCAACACCAGAGTTCGGCGAGCGCGCGCGCGACGGTCGTCTTTCCGGTGCCGGGCAGACCTACAAGAACGAGGCGACTCACGGTCAGCTGGGACGAGCGGCGGATGAGGTCGAGCCGAGATTGGCAATGTACGAGGCGTGGTTGCGCGTGAACTCCTCCACCGAGTCGCCGCCGAACTTTCGCAGCGCTTCATCGGCCAAGACGAGCGCCATCATTGCTTCGGTCACGACGCCGAGCGCCGGTACGGCCGTGACGTCGGTGCGTTCTTTGAACGAGATCGCGGTCTCGTGCGTCACCACGTCCACGGTCTCTAGTACGGGCCGGTTCAATGTGGAGAGCGGCTTCATGGCCACTTTGGCGATGACCGGCGCACCGGAGGAGATCCCGCCTTCCGTGCCACCGGCGTGATCGGAGCGACGTATATAGCCGCCGCCCTGAACGAACGTTTCGTCATAGGCGATCGCGTCGTGCGCGACACTGCCGCGCTGGGAGGCCTGAGTGAAACCGTCGCCGATTTCGACCGCCTTGACCGCCTGGATGCTCATCAGCGCACCCGCGAGCAGACCGTCGAGTTTCCGGTCCCACTGGACGTGACTACCGAGTCCGACTGGCACGCCGTAGGCGATGACTTCGACGATCCCGCCGAGTGAATCGCCGACCTTCGCCGCTGCTTTGATCTCGAGGATCATGGCCTCGGCGCTATCGGGGTCGAAGCAACGGACCTCGTTTTCGTCGATCGCCTCGAGGTCACCGGCAAGTGGTCGAAGGTTGAGCGGCGTCGTGGCCTCACCGATTCGGATGACGTGGCTCACGATCGTCACCCCGATCGTCGACAGGAGTGCTTTGGCGAGCGCGCCGGCCACCACGCGCGCGGCGGTCTCTCGAGCACTCGCTCGCTCCAAAACATCACGCGCGTCATCGAAGTTGTACTTCTGCATACCGGCCAGGTCGGCGTGGCCGGGCCGCGGTTTCGTCTGCTTTTGCGTGGGGGTACCCGGGGCAGCGGACATCTCCTGTTCCCATTTGGGCCATTCGGAGTTCAAGATTTCGACCGCGACCGGTGAACCGAGCGTGCGTCCGTGGCGCACCCCGCCGATCAGACGCAGTTCGTCTCGTTCGAAGCGCATGCGTGGGCCGCGTCCGTAACCGAGTCGACGACGAGCCAACTCGTCCGCGATCTCCTCGACACCGATCGCCAAGCCAGCGGGCAGCCCTTCGACGATGACACTTAAAGAAGGACCGTGACTCTCTCCGGCCGTGAGGAAGCGCAACATCAGGTAATTCTAGAACGGCCGAAGGCCGCTCTTACTCTTTGGCGTAGAAGGGATTCTCTCCGGAGGCGTGGTCCGTGACGTCGACGACGCCGGTCAATTCCGGAATCGCTTCGATGAGTTGGGTCTCAATGCCTTGAGAGAGCGTCATTCGACTCATCGCACAGCCCTGGCATCCGCCCGAGAGCTTGAGGTACGCGACCTTCTTCTCTTCGTCGAGCGCGACCAGGTCGGCGCGTCCACCGTGCGACGCGATGGCCGGATTCACACTGGATTCGAGGACTTCGATCGCCAGCGTCGCGAGTGGACCTTCAATGCCCATGGCGAGGATGTCAGCCGGAACACCGGGGTTGACCTCTTCGGGCGTCGGCGCGTTCGGGTTCACCAGTACGAGACCCCCGCCGCCTTCACTCGCGAACTCCAGTCGGCTGCCGCGCAGTCGCTCCACACTCTTCGGCGGCACCACAATCGTCACGCCACCGTCACTGCCGATCGCGGCACCTTCGGGCGCATCGGCGCGGTCCGAGAAATAGAGGTCGTAGGCGTAACCCGCGCCGCGGGTGCCAGTCACTTCGACGAAGAGCGCCAGCGTCTCGGAGTGCTCTTCGGCGTTGAGGGCGTCGAGCACGACGTTACGGGCCTCGTCGGTCAGGCTCAGGACTTCAAAAGTATCGACGGTAGTCATGCCCCAAGTCTATGGGCCACGTTCCTTCGTGGACACCAAGTAAGTTCTCCTTGTGAGTTCAATACCCTCTGACGCCCACGAGTGGATCAGTTTCGAAGACACGAAACGTCAACGCACGTGGATGTTCGACGTGACGTTCCTCGAGAGCAACTGGAAGTGCATCTTCGGGTCCGGTTGCCAAGGCGTGCTGACCGAGGCGACGCCCGAGCTCGTCCAGGGCTGCTGCAGCTACGGGGCGCACTTTACGGACGAAAAGGACCAACGTCGCGTGGAAAAAGCGGCCAAGCGCCTGACCGCCGACCAGTGGCAGTTCAAGTCCAAGGCCCGTCAAGGAACGACGCGCGTGAAGAAAAACGGCGAGATCGTCACCCGGCTCGTCCAAGACGCGTGCATCTTTCTCAATCGTCCCGACTTTCATCGCGGTCCGGGATGCGCGCTCCACGTGATGGCGATTGACAACGAGGAGAGTTACATCCCGTTGAAGCCCGAGGTCTGCTGGCAGCTCCCACTACGGCGCGACGACGAGGTCGAAGACGACGGTCACGTCATCACCCGCATCTCGCAGTGGAACCGCAGTCACTGGGGCGCCGGCGGCGCGGATTTCCATTGGTGGTGCACCGAAGACCCGGCGGCCTTCGTCGGCAAAGACCGCGTCGTTGACTCAATGAGTGAAGAGTTGGTGGCGATGGTCGGCCAACCGGTCTACGACCAGCTCCTGGCCTACATGAATAAGCGCTCGGCGCAGCCCAAGGGCACGCGTCTTGCCCACCCGGTATTTCGAAAGCGGGCCTAGCTCTCGGCCGCGAGGGGATCCTCTTCATTGAACGACGTTCGAGGCAACGAGCCAAGAATCTCGTCGTAACGGTCCTCTTCAGCGAGACACCACTCCGCGTGGACGTCTTCGGGCGCCGCGCCACATTCCACACAAGTTGTCGCGCGGGGACCGGTCGAGCGTTTGAGTTCGCGCGCTTCAACAAACCGACGGTGGCGGCCTTTTTTCACGTCAACTCCTCACTGACCACGGGCCATAACTGGCGGTGGCCACAACTCAGGAGTACTGAGTTGAGAATCCATGTTACCAACTCAAGTCTCACTTGAAGCCTCTATCATCGCGTTGTGAGCCCTACCTTTGATCCCCATGAAATGGTCCTGCGGTTTCGCGAACGCGCCGAGGCGGTCAAACGCCGGGGGTTCCCGCCGGTCGAAGGTCCGGAGCGTCAGCGCTTCATTGACGCCGCCAACCTCGACTTCCAGGACTTCGCGATGCTCGGTGACGCGACAGCCACGCTCGACGACGGCATCTTGCGACTCGAGATCGACCTTCGTCCGCCGAGTTCTTAGCGGCTTCTTAACTCTGGGCGGCACTCACGCGCGCCCTCGCCTCGGCAAACAGTGCGGCGCCATTGCTCAGCGTCGTCAACGCCTTCGCCCGATCGTCCTTCACGACGATGGCGCTGTAGCACTCGACCGCGGCGCTCGCGAAGTCCCGGTACGCCTGGTTGAGCAGCGCCGTCGCTTGAGCGTCAGGCGTTGGAAGTGAGGACTGCATCGAGCCGTCATCAACGTAGAGCACGTTACACAGCGTATGAAGGTCGTTACTGGTCAGCGAGTGGTTGCGAAGGTCCTTCGCGGAGTTCTTGACGTCGGAGAACAGCGACCGGGCGTTACCGGTGAAGCCACTGTGTTTCACCCACCCCGACATTGCCGCGCCGGGACTGATCGAGCCGCACGCGCACAGCAACAGGCCCGCCGCGACCAACGCCGCGACGCGCCGGATCACGCAGCGACCACCAAGTGCAATTGACGACGACCGCGACGCAGGATCGCGTAGCGACCGTGCAGCAATTGCGTGGCGTCGACCTTCGCGCCGGATTCAACCCGAACGTTGTTCACGTAGACGCCGCCCTGCTCGACGAAGCGCCGCGCCTCTCCCAACGACGTCGCGAGTTCGGTACGCACCAAAAGTTCGGCAATGTCGACACCGTCGATGAGCTCGCTGCCCGCGACGTTCGAGGACGGCGCGTCGGCGACTACCTGCAGGAGTGTCGCTTCGTCGAGCTCGGCAATTGATTCGTTGAAGAGCGCCTCGCCGGCGCGTTCGGCTCGCGCGGCCGCGTCCTCGCCGTGCACCAACGTGACGATCGCGTTCGCCGCGGCCCGTTGGGCTCGACGCTCGTGGGGAGCGTTTCGAGTTGCTTCGTCGAGTTCGAGGATCGTCTCGTGATCGAGGAACGTGAAGAATCGCAACATCGCCGGAGCGGCGACGTCGTCAGCGTTCAAGAGGAACTGGTGCATGGCGAACGGCGACGTCATGGCAGCGTCGAGCCACACGTGCTCATTGCCAGTTTCGGACTTGCCGAATTTTTGTCCATCGGCGCGCAAGAGCAACGGCGTCGTCACGCCGTCGGCGCTGTGCCCGGTGACCTTGCGCACGAGTTCGGTACCGATCGTGATGTTGCCCCACTGGTCGGACCCACCAAGTTGCAATGTGCAGTCGTGATCGAGGTTGAGGCGCAAGAAGTCGTAGGCCTGCAACAACATGTACGAGAACTCGGTGAAGGAAAGGCCCACGTCATCACGGTCGAGTCGGCTCTTCACGGTGTCCTTGGCCATCATCTGGTTCACCGTGAAGTGCTTACCCACATCACGCAAGAAATCGGTCAGCGACACCGTGGTGAGCCAATCGGCGTTGTTCAACAACAGCGCCTGGGTCGCGCCGGCACTCTCGTTGAAATCGAGGAAGCGGCCGAGCTGCTCACGAATCCCAACCAGGTTGTCCTCGATCTGTTCGATCGTGAGAAGGGGTCGTTCGACCGCCTTGAAACTGGGATCACCGATCAGGCCCGTGCCGCCGCCGGCCAGCGCGATGGGGCGATTCCCGGCCATCTGGAGGCGGCGGAGCGTGCAGAGTTGCATGAGGTGGCCCAAGTGGAGCGACCGCGCGGTCGGATCGAATCCGATATAGGCCGTGACACCGCCCGAAGTGAGGCGGTCCAGTACCGCGTCATCGGTGGTCTGGTGCACCAGGCCGCGAAACTGCCAGTCGTCACGTAGTTTCATCGACCCAGTCTACGAGGCGATGATGACTAGAAAAGGGCTGGTCCCGACGGGAAGTGATCTTGCAACCAGAGGACGAATGCGTGCCACGCGCCCGTCACCTCGAGGATCCCGATGACCATCAAGAACGCCCCACCGATCCGACCGATCGCGCGTTGGTGATGACGGAGCCACGACGACGCGGTCGACATCCACTCGGTCGCCAGCGCGGCGACGACGAACGGGATGCCGAGACCAAGGCAGTAGAAGAACGCGAGGATCGATCCGCGCAGTGCGGACGCGCCCGTCGTCGTGCCCGCGAGTGCGAGGATCGCTCCCAGGGTCGGACCGATACACGGCGTCCAACCGAGCGCGAACAAGAATCCCAACGCGCCAGCTCCGAGTATCGAGACGCGTGGCAGGTGATGGATTCGTCGTTCGCGGTTCAGCCACTTCGAGGGCCACCACCCCGCGAAGAACATCCCCAACAAGATCGTGATCGAACCGAACACGATCGAGAGCGGGCGTTCGTGGTCCTTCAGTAACGCCCCGAAGCCCCCAAAGAGCGCGCCTAGGCTCACGAAGAACACGGAGAAACCGAGGATGAAGGCGATCGACCCGACGACCGCGCGACCGCGTCCCGAACGACCCTCGAGCGATCCGGTGGCACCCCCGAGAAACGCGAGGTAACCGGGCAAGAGGGGCAAGATGCACGGCGAGATGAATGAGACGAAGCCCGCGGCGACCGCCAGGGGCAGCGCGGCCAGCAGCGAACTCGGCAGCGTCGCGATCATCGAACGCCTTCGAGAATGCTGGTCACTTTCTCATTCCACGCGTCGTGGAGTTGGACGTTCTCGTCGCGCGACGGTACGTCAGCCACGATGACGCTCAATCCGCTGCGACCAAGTGCCGCGTCCAGCGCAGCGCGCAGTTGCGACAGCGTCGACACTCGCAGACCCTCATGACCGAACGCACGCGCGACCGCGACGAGGTCGTGATTCCGCGGTGTGCCGAAGAGTTGTTCGAATCGCGAATCTTCGACGCTGGCGCGCTGAGAGAGAAACGAAAATATCCCTCCCCCGTGATTGTCGGCGACGACCAAGACGGCCGTACCGCCCGCGTCGCCCAAGCCGTCGACGAGCGCCGACACGTCGTGCAGCATCGTGATGTCCCCGACGAGGCCAAGAGCGCGAGATCCCGTCGCTACGCCCAGGGCGGTGGACACGACGCCGTCGATGCCGTTCACGCCCCGATTCGAGTACGTGGGAGCCACGCGCGTCGGCGTCCACCATTCGACGTCGCGCACCGGCATTGATGATCCGATCACCAGTGGAATGGCACCTCGTGAACTCTCTTCCACCACACAGCGAGCGAGCGATATCTCGTGCAACGTGTCCTCTTCTTCATCGACCTTCGCCAACCATTCACCGACGTGTGTCGCGGCCTCGCTCCAGAGGCGCAAGTACTCCCCGTCCGCCTTGGGCTCGTGAAGGGGATCCGGCGCGCCGACCAGAAGATCGGTCAAGAGCCGATCGGGATCCGAGACGAAGCCCGCGCCGTCGAAACCAATCGTGCGCACGCGCCACTCGCGAAGTCGTTCCTGGAGCACCCGAGAAGCGGGCATTCCACCGAGACGAACGATCACGTCCGGTTTGACCTCCTGGGCGAATCGCGCGTCGCGCAGCAGCGGATCGAAGTACGAGATCGTGCCGAGCGCGGTGGCGTCACCGACGACCGCCCAGTTCAACGAACTACAGTCGTCCACCATTCGCGCCGAAACGCCGTGACCCGCCACGCATAACACCCGCAGATCTTCAAGGTTGGCGACGTTGACGGATCTCGAGTGTGCGAGAGCCGTCGGCGCCGAGGACGCCGGAAGTTCGCGCGCTACGGCGACCAGCGGTTCGACGAACGCGGCGTTCAGGTGGACCGGTCCGGGACTCGGTGACTCCATCATTGTTTGGGTTGCGCTGTTCCAGAGGCGTTGCGCGAGTGAACGCCACGTGTGCGCGTCGTCAATACGAGCGACACCCGGATCTTCGAAGCGACGGACCATCTCGCCAAAGAGCTCGTGTTGGTCAATCGTCTGAGGGGCGCCGACGCCGTGGAGTTCGGGCGGTCGATCGGCGGTGAGCACCAGGAGCGGCACGAATGCCTGGGACGCTTCGGCGACACACGCGTGCAACTCCGCTGCCGCGGTGCCGCTCGTCACCACGATCGCCACCGGTTCGCGCGTGGCGAGCGCGCGCCCGAGGGCAAAGAATCCCGCGCTGCGCTCGTCAATTCGAACGTGCACGCGTAGTTCGCGGCGGCTCGTGCACGCCAGAGCGAGCGGGGTCGATCGAGAACCGGGACAGACCACCACGTCGCGAAGTCCCAACTGGATCCATTCGTCGAACAGCGTCGCCGCGTACGTGGCCTGCACCTCACTCGGGCTCGGTACGCTCTGAGGCAATGTCACTCCTTGGTGTTCAACGTCACGGCTCGGGCCCACCCCTCGTATGGCTGCACGGCTTCACGCAGACCAAGGACTCGGCACATCGGTTTCGTTCCATTCTGGCAGGAACGAACGAGCTTCTGACTCTCGACCTGCCAGGACACGGCGAGAACGCCAGTATTTGCGCGTCACTCGACGACACCGCCGACCTGCTCGCCGCCGTTCTGCCCATCGAGCCATTCATACTCGGCGGCTACTCATTCGGTGCCCGCGTGGCACTGCACTTCGCGCTGCACTACCCCCGTCGCGTGCGCGTTCTGGTCCTACTTGGTGCGACGCGCGGCATCCACGACGAGAACGAACGTGAGGAGCGACGAAGGAGCGACGAAGCGCTCGCGAATCGAATCGAAGCAATCGGTTCGGATGCCTTTCTCGAGGAGTGGCTCGCGCGCGAGATGTTCTCGTCGCTACCGAATGATCCGCTCGAGCGGGCCGCTCGAAGTTCCGACGCCGCAGGAATGGCGAACTCGTTGCGCTTCTCCGGAACCGGGACGCAGCGATGGCTCGCGCCGGAACTGTCCTCGCTTCCGATGCCCACCGTGGCTGTCGCCGGCGCTCTTGACCAGAAATTCTCCCTCGAGTCCACGGCGATTGCCGAGGGCATCGACAACGCACACGCGATATTCGTCCCGGACGCTCGTCACGCGGCGCACCTCGAACAACCCGAGGCAACGGCGCATCTCGTACAGAGTTTCATACGCCAATCCTGAAAACCAGGACCACGGCCAGCAACGCGCCGAGTTGCAATTGGGTGCGCGCCGAATACTTCAACATCGGCAACAGCTCTCGACCGTTCTTGTTCGAGTACGCCAGACGGACCGCGGGGATATACAGCAGGATTGCCACGACGCCGACGACGACGTGTCCGGATCCCGCAATCGCGACCAATACCCCGACGACGCACAGCGCGAACAGCCACGGTGCGCGCTCTCGATTCATGCGCGCCGCCAACGTCTTCTTGCCCGAGGACCGATCGCCTTCGACGTCGCGAAGATTGTTCGCTTCGAGCAGGGCACAGGCCATAAAGCCCGTCGCGACGCCGAGCCACCACGCCCGGCTCGGAAATGTGAGGTGTTGGACGTAGGCCGAGCCCACCGTCGCCACGATGCCGAAGTAGATGAACACGAACAGTTCACCGAAGCCGAAGTACCCGTACGGTCGAGGTCCCCCGGTGTAGAACCATCCGGCGCAGATCGCCGTCGCGCCGATTGCGACCAACCACCACGAGGTCCTCGACGCCAGGAGCAGTCCGGCGGTGCCGGCGAAAAAGAAGGACGCGAATGCGGCGTTGCGAACGGAGTTCGCGGGCACGAGCTTCGACGCCGTCAGACGAAAGGGGCCGACCCGTACTTCGTCAGTACCGCGGATACCGTCGGAGTAGTCATTGGCGTAGTTCGTGCCCACCTGCAACGCGAGCGCCACCACGAGACAGAGGACTGAGTTGCCCCAGTTGATCGTGCGCGGTCGTATGAGCGCCACCCCCACGATGACCGGCACCATCGCTGCGGGCAGCGTGCGCGGACGTGTCGCGAGCACCCATCGCCGGAGTGGCCCGGGGGCCTCGGTCATGGACGCTTGGGAAACTTCGAAAAGTCCGGCTTGCGGTGTTCGACGAAAGCGTTGCGGCCCTCTTGACCCTCTTCGGACATATAGAAGAGCATGGTCGCGTCCCCGGCCAACTGCTGGATGCCGGCCATGCCATCCTCGGCCGCGTTGAAGCCAGCCTTGAGCATGCGCAGTGCGATGGGCGAAAGCGTGAGGATCTGACGGCACCACGCGACGGTTTCGTTCTCGAGTTGCTCCAGCGCGACGACGGCATTGACCAGTCCCCATTCGAGCGCCTGCTGCGCGTCGTATTGACGACAGAGGAACCAGATCTCCTTGGCGCGCTTCACGCCGATCGTTCGGGCCAACAGCGAAGATCCGTATCCACCGTCGAACGAACCGACCTTCGGTCCGGTCTGACCGAATCGCGCATTGTCCGCGGCGATTGAAAGGTCGCAGACGAGATGGAGGATATGTCCTCCCCCAATGGCGTAGCCCGCGATCTGAGCGATCACTGGCTTCGGCAGCCGACGAATCTGAATCTGGAGATCGAGGACGTTGAGTCGCCCGACGCCGTGGCGCGCGACGTCGTCGTTCCCCATGTAGCCGTCGTCGCCACGGATGCTCTGATCGCCCCCGGAGCAGAAGGCGTCGGGGCCGGCGCCGGTAAGGATGATGGCGCCGACGGTGACGTTGTCACGAGCCAGTTCGAAAGCGCGCGAGAGCTCGAAGAGCGTTTGAGGGCGAAACGCATTACGAACCTGGGGACGATTGATCGTGATTCGCGCGATCCCGTCGGCGACCTCGTAGATGATGTCGGTGAACTCATCGGAACGCTGCCACTGCGGCAGCGGCCAGGAACGAAACCCCTCAACAGGATCGATCGGTGAGCCTTGGATAACGGTTTCGGCCATGGCGCCCACGTTATCGGGCCTCTAGACAGGCGCCATCAAGACGCCGGGTGTCGCGCGCTCCCCCGCCCGACTCTCGTGGGCGGCCAGTTGTTCGGCCAGCGAGGCGCGGACCAACGCCATTGCCGGATCCTCAAAACGGTTGACGCGTTGCCATGGGTCGTCGCTCAGCACGTAGAGCTCGCCCTCACTGCCGTCGTGCACCGTGCCGGGTTGGTACTGCGTGTAGAGATAGTCGTCGGTGACGATGGTTCGCACGTGCACGTCGATGCCGAAGATCGACGAGTCCCATTCGGTAAACGTGGCGTCGAACGAACGCGTCGACGCGTCGACGTCATCGATCGGCAATACCGCGCCCTCGACCCACGAGGGCGCTTTCTGACCGGCGATTTCGAGGAACGTCGCGGCGAGCGAGACGAGACTCACGGGAGCGTGCACGACGCTCGGCGTCGGCGCCGTCGTTCGTGCCGGGCGCCAGATCAACGGTAGCCGCATGAGGCCGTCGACGTGATACGGACCCTTGAAGAGCAGGCCGAAGTCGCCCTGAAGCTCCCCGTGGTCGCTCGTGAAGATGACGTCGACGTCATCGCCCCAGCCCTTTCGCTCGATGCTCGCCAAAACGCGCCCGATCGCCTCGTCGATGAGCTCGACTTCGACGGCGTTCATGGCGTTCACCTCACGCACCTGATCGGCGGTCATCGTGGCGGGCACCCACTTGGCCGGCGCTTCGTAGTTGCTCACCAATCGTCCGTCGTACCAGAGTCGCCAGTGCCGCGCCTTTTGATCGAGCAGGGACTCTCGTTCGCTCGAGCTCTGCGGGTAGTTCTCCGGCAAGGGCACGTCGCGCCACGGCACGCGACCGATCTCGGACTTCGGTGGATCCCACGGGTGATGGGGATCGGGAAAGCTCATCCAGCAGAACCAGTCGCGATCGGACTCTTGTTCTTCGAGCCAACGAATCGTTCGATCGGCGACCCAGTCCGTGTGGTACCACTCTCGCGGCACGGCGTTGTACTTCACTTGGGGCGCGTTCGTGTCGCCGCCGCCGGCGGCGTTGACGTTGAAGTCGGCGTCGACCACCTGGTAGAAACCGCGAATGACGTCGGAGTGTTGTTCCCTCATCCATTTGGCGTAGTGCAATGCACCCATCACTCCGTGCGTCGCGAATTCCAAATAGTCGAAGCCGCGGTGCACGCCGCGACGTCCGTCGAACCAGTCCTGCTCGATGGTCGGCACGCCGAGATTGGCGAGCGTGTTCTCGGCGTAGAGACCGAAGGGGTCCATGAACGGCTCGAAGTGGGCCTTGCCGATGAGCGCGGTCGCGTAGCCCGCGTCGTGCAGGGTCTCCGCGACCGACGGCGCGTCAATGGCGAGCGGGACGCCGTTCATCCACGCGCCGTGGGTTGACGGAAACTGTCCGGTCAGCATCGACGAACGCGACGGCATGCACACGACCGATGTCGGCTGCGCGCGCTCGTAACGGATGCCCTCACGGGCGAGTTGATCAATCACTGGCGTGCGCGAGAGCGTGCCGCCGTTGGCCCCCACCGTGTCGTAGCGCTGTTGGTCGGTCGTGATGAAGAGGATCTTTCGACTCACGACGCGACCCGCGATCTCTCAGCGAGCCGCTGGATCTCACCTAGCGCACCCAGTGTTCCTCCGGCGATCAGCATCGCCAGGGTGTCGGGCAACGCGGTCGTGGAGTACACGCACAACGAATCGTTGGTGGCGACCTCGATGACGTCGATGACCCCGAGGTGGAACGAGTACGGCGGGGCCGTAATCCGGTACGCGAAATGGCGCGACGCGTCGTCGTTGCCCAGAATCTCCTCGGGGATCTCGAGGCCCATCGCGGTCGTGATCACGCGGTGGCTGCCTTCCACGGTGCACGAGACGATTCCCGGGAACCACAAGGGAATACTCTCTGGTCGTCGAACCACATCCCACACCGCGTCCGCGTCGGCCGCAATCCTTCGTTCGTGACGTATTGAGGCCACGGGTACCACCCCCAGTGCGTCCAACCTAGTTCCTAAACATCTAGTCTGGTTTTGTGACTTCCCTGCTCGCGCTCGATTTCGAGCTCGGTGCGGACCTCGAGCGCGCGATTCGAGAGACGGTTGACGCCTCAGTGGCGTTTTGCGTGTTGGATCGTCGCACCTCCCCGCGCCGACGTCTCGAAGAGTTGGCACGGCTTGGGGCCAGCGCCGTGCGCAACATCGATGGCGTGACGGCGGTATCGGGCGGCACTCCGGTCGACGATGAGATCGGCCTCGTGATGCTGACCTCGGGCTCGAGTGGCGAACCAAAGGCTGTGGAACTGACTTGGGACGCCCTTCGAGCGAGCGCCCAACTAACCCAGGCGACACTGCGGATCGACCGTCCGCCGATCTGGTTCCCCTGCCTACCGGCCAATCACATTGGCGGACTCGCGGTGCTGTTGCGCGCAGTATTGAGTGACGCACAACTCCTCTGGGGCGACATCGACAACATTGGCGCGGGCGCATCACGCGGCGCTACCCACGTATCGGTCGTTCGTGCGCAACTCGCGCGCAACGATATGAGTGGCTACTACAAGGTGTTGCTCGGTGGAGCGAAGCCACCTTCCGCGTTGCCCGACAACGTGTCCACCACGTGGGGCATGACCGAGACCGGTTCGGGAGTTGTCTACGACGGCACTCCCCTTCCGAGCGTCGACGTGTCGAGCGTCGACGGTCAGCTCTGCGTGCGAACTCCCACCCTCTTTCGCTCCTACCGAAGTGAGCCGCGCCCGACGATCCTCGGGCCCGACGGACGAGACGATTGGTTCCCCACCGGCGACGCCGGTGGGGTGACGAACGGGATCGTCGCCGTACGCGGACGACTGGGATTCCTCATCAACACCGGTGGCGAGAAGCTGTGGCCGGAAGATCTCGAGACGGCACTCGCGACCATAAAGGGCGTGCGCGACGTCGCCGTCACGAGCATCGACGATCCCGAATGGGGACAGCGCGTTGTGGCACTGATCGTCACTGATGGATCACGAGTGGACGAGTCCGTACGCGCCGTGGCCGAGGAACGGATCGGTCCCTGGGCGAAACCGAAGGATATCCGCTACGTCGTTGCGATTCCGCGTACGGTCAACGGCAAACTACGCCGCGCTGATCTACCCAACGTGTTCTGATTGCCGTTCTACATCGCGTGTCGTCGACGCGGAGTCGACCAACCCCAGTGATCGGAGTTGGACGCCCCTAACCGAGGACCGTACTGCCGCGTCGGGCAATCGAATCGATGGCGACCGCCGCCAGTAACACGAGTGCCGTCGCCATGTACTGCGTCGCCGCACTCATGCCAATGAGGCCCATGCCGTTCGGAATGGTGGCGATAATCACGCCACCGACGACGGCATTGATCATCTTGCCTCGTCCTCCAAAGAGGCTCGTGCCTCCGATAACGGCAGCGGCGACGGACTCGAGCACGAGGTTGCCGCCGTCAATCCCGTCGGTGATGCCCCCCAGTCGAGAGGCGTAGATCAGTCCGGCAATACCGGCGGTCAGGCCCGCGAGGGAAAACGCCATGAGACGGAACCGGTTGACGTTGACGCCGGCACGACGAGCGGCCTCACTATTTCCGCCAATGGCGTAGATGTAGCGACCGGCCTTTGTCTTAACAAGGATGAAACTGCCGGCGGCCAGGACCGCCAGCACGATCGGTATCGCGAAGGGCATCCCATCGATGGTGGTGAACCCGGAACGATTCGTGTTAAAGATCCAGATCATTAAGCCACCAGTAATGAGGAGCAACACAATCTTGGTGATCGTGACCGTCGTGTTCGTGTCGAGTCCGCTGGTGCGTCGATTGCGGTCGGCGCGCAACATGGAAAAACTGGAGAGCGCGACAATCACGACGACGAAGATAATCGTGGCGAACGGTGTGAAATTTCCGTTCACGAGGTAGTACAGCTCGTTGTTGTGCAGTGGAATTGCGCCGCCCGTACCCTGTTTGTCGACGAGCCAGATCAGGACGCCTTGCAAGCCCAAGAGTCCGGCCAGCGTCACGATGAACGAGGGGAGACGCAGTCGAATGACGAGTACACCACTCAAGGTCGCAATCCCGGTCGTAACGGCCAGGGCGACAAGAATCGCGAGCCACCACGGCCAGTTGTACTTCGTTTCGGTCACAATGACCGCGACGGCAGCGCCGATGCCCGCGACGAATCCGAGCGAGAGGTCGATCTCACCCAAGAGGAGAAGCCAGATCTCAGACATACTCAAGAGCACAAAGAAGCAGGCTTGGATCAAAAGGTTGGTCAGGTTCTGCGGCGTAAGGAAGACCGAGTTCTGGATCTGGAAGTAGATGACGAGGGCCGCTAGGCCAATGAGAATCGGAATCGATCCATTGTCACCCTGCCAGACGCGCTTCACCTGTCGGGACAACGAATGCGGCGTCGCTACGACCTGCTCGCTGGAGTGACTCGGCGTCACCTGTTCGGGGGCATCGGACAACGGAGGAACTGCCTTTCGGTTAGAGAGACGAGGAGAGGCGCGAAGGAACGCGGCTGGACTCTCCAGTAGTGATCAACTCGACGGCACTCGCGGTGTCGTAATTAGCGATTGGACCCTCACTGACGATGGTGCCCAGGTACATGACCGCGACGCGGTCAGCGACGCCGAAGACGTCGAGAAGGTTGTGAGAGATCACGAGAACGGAGATGCCCCTCGAGGCGAGCGTACGAATGAGTTCGAGAACGATTTTGGTCTGCGAGACGCCGAGCGCCGCCGTCGGTTCGTCCATGATGACGAACTTCGAGTCGCGCATCACGGCGCGCGCAACCGCGACGGCTTGACGTTGTCCGCCGGACAGCGATCCCACGAGTTGGCGCACGGACTTTACGGTCGTCACCGAAAGGTCCTTCAACGTTTGCTTCGTTGCGAGTTCCATCTTGATCTCGGAGAGCATCTGATACTTCGTCTCTTCGCGACCGAGGAACATGTTCTGGACAATGTCGAGATTGTCACAGAGGGCGAGGTCCTGGTACACCGTGGCGATCCCCAACTCCGACGCATCGTGAGGAGTGTGAATGTGCACCTCTTTGCCGTTCCAGAAGGTTTGGCCCGAGGCCGGCGCGTAGATGCCCGACATACATTTCACGAGGGTTGACTTGCCTGCGCCGTTGTCACCAATCAGTGCGGTGACCTGACCGGCCGGCACGTCGAGGTCGCAGTCCTGCAGTGCCTGCACGGGACCAAAATTCTTCGATATCCCGCGCAGGCTCAACAGAGGTGTTGCGGTTGATGCAGAGGCCCCCGAGCCAACTGGCCCGTCTCGTCCGTCACCGGACGTGGAAGGACTAGTTGACTCGGGGGCGTTCTCCATCAGTGATTACTTATTTGATGCCGTACGTCGTGCAGTCAGCCGCGAAGGTGGGCTGGGGTGAGCCAGCAACCGTCGGCGACGAAGACGTGCACAAGTCCGAAGCCTTCAACCAGCCGTCGTGGATAACCGTGGACTCAACGTCCGCAGCCGTAACCCATGAGGCCGTCAAAAGGATCGAAGAAACACCCTTGTTCTCAAGCGTGTCAGGCGTCGAGCCGTTCACGAGACCCTTCGGTGGCTTCACGCCAGCGTTGAGGTACACCGCGAGCGCAACTGCCGACTGAGCTTCCTTGTAAATCGGCTTGTAGACGGTGCCGCACTGGTAGCCAGAGATGACATTCTGGAAACCAACGAGCGATGCGTCTTGGCCGGTGAACGGGAAGGTCTTGGGCTTGAGACCCTTGCTCTGCAGGTAGGTGATGATGCCCGAAGCGTTGTTGTCGTTCGGCGTCACCGCAGAGTTAATGGACGGGTGTGCCGTGTAGGCAGCCTCAAAGTCCGAAGCGGCCGTTGGGCCGTCCCATGTACCAGCGTTCTCCAACACGGTCTGCTTGGCACCGGAGAGGGTGGTGGCAGTGGTGGTGAATCCGGCGGCGGCGAGGACGGTGTTGTAGCCCTTCGCGAACAAGGTGGCGTTGTTGTCAGTCGGTGAACCGTACGAGATGTAGGTCACGGGGCTAGTGACGCCCCAGGCGGTCTGGCAAGCCAGTTCGCCCTGACCAATCAACGTTCCGACCGCGACGTTGTCGAAGCTGACATAGTACGAACGCTGTCCACCCAAGGTGAGACGGTCGTAGTCAATGGTCTTCACGCCACGTGCAGCTGCGTAAGCCTCAATAGAAGCACCTGTCGTCGGGTCAATCGGGTCCACAATGAGCACTTTGGTGCCACGAGCAATTGCTGCCTGGGCATCGGTGAACATCGTCGTGTCAGATCCCAACGCGTTTTCGACCTTCCACTTCTTCACGCCGGCGGCCTTGAACGCCTTGGTCAAGTCCGGAGCGTCGAAAGCCGTGTACCGAGCCGAGGACTTCGTGTCGGGAAGGATGACCGTAATGGCGCCCTTACCCTTCGCCACGATGGACTTCAGGTACTTCATTGTCGAATAGCTCGTATTAAACGTGCTAGCCGACACGGTCTTTCCAGCTGCAGAACTCACGCTCGGCAACATTGTGACGACAAAAGTGCCGACCAATGCCACAGACGCAAGAGCCCTTCCTGTTTTAAAATTCATATCCCCAACCCTTCAGTGACACCGTTGTGGTGTCAATAGTTTTATTGCACTGCGTGAACATCAGGTGAAACCTAATGTCCGATTGGTAAAATAACATGCCGATACGATGTTGGTTGTTCACGATACGGAAATTCCCTCGAAATATTGTGTTCACTTAGCACGAACGATTGTCGCGCCAATCTGAAAGTCATCGTTTCGGATTCAAGTGCCCAGGTGAGAAATTCGTTCAACCGCTGCACGACGTCGTGAATCTCTTCACATCCTGATCAAACGGTCTTTCTGATAGTTCCTTCACCTCAGGGGACCGTTCCGTACGAAGCCGGAACCTCGATGTTCGTTCATAGACGTCAGTGTGAGTTTTCACGCGCGGTGGGGAATTGGCGAGCGATTACGTCAGAGAAAGTACCTGCTCCATCGTTTCCATGATCGCAATGGTCTCGTCCAAGGGCATCTTCGGGCTCTCGAGCATTCCCTCCTCGATGCACCGCGCCACTTCCGCCGCTTCGTAGTGGAGGCCGCGACCGACTGTGGCAAACTCAAATTTTCGCTCGTCGCCATTTCGTTGCACCAGCGTGAACGGGCCAGGTGCGTAGAAACTTCCTCCAATCTCGATACGCGCGTCGGTCCCGGAAATCGACGCCCTCGTCGGCGTCCCCGCGCCCGATGTGCACGACAGCACGGCCTGGGCACCACTCTCATAGCCGAACGCCATCGCGACCGATCCGTCGACACCGGTGAAGGCCGGTTGAGTGAGCGCCGTCACCCGTGAGGGAGTGCCGAGCACCATTGAGGCGAACGAGACCGGATAGACGCCCAGGTCGAGCATCGCTCCCCCGCCCAACGCGGGATTGAAGAGACGAAACTCCGGGTCGGACGCGAACCACTGACCATGGTCGGCTTCAACACTCACGACGCGACCGAGCTCACCGCTCGCGACAATCGCACGTATTTCAATGATGTTGGGGAGACACCGAGTCCACATCGCCTCCATCAGGAATAGTCGCTTTTCTCTGGCCTTCGCGACCAGTCGTCGCGCCTCGTCACTGGTCATGGTGAACGCCTTTTCGACGAGTACGGGCTTGTCGTGCTCGAGCGCCAAGGTGGCGTTGTCGTAATGCATTGGATGGGGCGTGGCCACGTACACGACATCGACGTCCCCGTCGGCGACCAGCTGTTCGTACGAGTCGTAACTTCGCGGTATCGAGAAATCACTGGCGAACGCGTCAGCCGAAGACTGCGTTCGTGATCCAACGGCGCTCACGACGCCGACGCCAGTCAGCGCCACGTCACGCGCAAACGTGCGGGCGATGCCGCCCGTACCAATAATTCCCCACCTGAGTACTCGTGGCACGTTCTCTCCGCTCCCAATGTTCGAACCACCAGAGTACCGAGTCGTGGCTCGGCGGTCGCTTACCAGACGTTCGTCTCGAAGAACGTGCTCTTCGCTACCAGGTGAGCCCGAGCACACCGCGCATCGTCGCTTCGAACTGAGCGTCATCCATGCTGCGACGAACGTCCAACACCATTTCTGCGTCGGCTCCCACTGGAACGCGAAGCGGCGTGTCGGCGTTTTCGATTGCGTCCGCAATGGCGCGTGCGACCACCTCGGGTTGTGTTCGTCCCGCTTCACCAGTAAGCGTTGCATCAATCCCCTCCCATTGTTCGTAGAGTTCGGCGTACTCGCTCGGTCGATTCTCGACGTGGTTCTCGCTCTTCATTCCCGGAGCAATGAACCCGGGCTCGATGAGGACGACGCGAATGCCGAAGTGGCCGAGTTCGTATTTCAGCGTTTCGGACAGTCCCTCCAAGGCGAACTTCGAGGCGGCGTAGCCGCCCGACAACGGCCCCGCGACGCGACCCTCGACCGACGAGACGTTGACGACTACACCGTGTTCGCGACGACGCCACTGCGGCGTCAATGCCTGAATCAAACGCAGCGGGCCGACGACGTTGGTTTCCAAGAGAGCGCGAAAGCTGTCGAGGGGCATTGTCTCGAGCGGTCCTCCACCCGGTAACGCCGCATTGTTGACGAGCGCGTCGATATCGCCGCACTCCTTCACGGCCCGCTCGACCGACGCATCGTCCGTCACGTCGAGGGAGATTTTCATCGCAACGTTGAGGTCGTCGAGCAACCTCACGTCGCGCGCGCTCGCAACGACTTCGTGGCCCCGAGCCGACAGTTCGCTTGCTGTGGCCGCGCCAATGACCCGAGCGGCTCCGGTAATAAGTATTTTCATGACGGCATCGTAGAGACCTCGGGGCTGTCGTGACAGCGAAGAGGGCACGGTCGGTACGCTGCGTCGGTGACCAATCGACTCGCGAACGCCTCGAGCGCCTATCTGCGTCAACACGCGGAGAACCCGGTCGACTGGCGAACCTGGGGACACGAGGCGCTCGACGAAGCGACACGACTCGACCGGCCAATCTTCCTCTCCGTTGGTTATGCCGCGTGTCACTGGTGTCACGTCATGGCCCACGAGTCGTTCGAGGACCCCAACGTCGCCACCCTGCTCAACGAGTTCTTCATTCCCATCAAAGTTGACCGTGAGGAACGGCCCGACGTGGACGCGCTCTACATGGCTGCGACGCAACTGTTGAGCGGCAGTGGTGGGTGGCCGATGTCAGTCTTTCTCACACCCGACGGACGTGCCTTTATGGCCGGTACCTACTATCCGCCCGTCGACCGACACGGACAGGTCGGCTTCACGCGGTTGCTCACCGCAATGCACGACGCGTGGATTAGGCAACGTGATGCCGTCGAACAGCAGGCCGCCGAACTCCAAGAGGGCATCGGGCGCGAGGTTCGTTTCATCGACCACCTCGCGCCCTTCGCGGAGTCAATCGATCTTGGTGCAGTGCGACAACAGTTGCGCAACGAATTGGTCGCGCGCGTTGACCTCGACGGCGGCTTCGGTGACGCACCGAAGTTTCCTCGAGCGAGTTACGTTGAGGCGCTCGTTGACTTTGACGACTTTGAGTCGCGCGGCGCGCTGGCGCGAACGCTCGACGCCATGTCGCGGCGCGGACTCTACGACCACATGCGAGGGGGCTTCGCCCGTTACGGAGTCGACGGCACCTGGCACGTACCGCACTTCGAGAAAATGCTGAGCGATCAAGCACTGCTCGCGCGCGCCTATTTACGCGCCGCCTCGGTGGTGGAACATGACGAATGGCGCGACGTCGCCTACGACACCATCAACTTCGTGCGTGGCGATCTCTCGCTCGGCGACGGCTTCGCCTCCTCCCTCGACGCTGACGCCGGTGGCGTTGAGGGATCGCACGTCACCTGGACGCCCAACGAAGTTCGCGATGCGCTAGAGATCGACGGGCACGGCGACGACGTGTCCGCGACGCTCGCTCGGTGGCGCATCACCGATCCTGGCGAATTCGAGGGGCGCTCCATTCCCCGACTCGCGGACGGCGAATCGTTCACGACGCCTTCGACACTCGAGGAAGCACGAGACGCACTTCGTCGTTCACGGGCCACGCGACCTCAACCGCTGCGCGATGAGAAGGTCATCCTCGAGTGGAACGCCATGTTCGCGTCCGCACTCCTGCGAAGTGCAAATTCAACCTACGCAGAAGAGGGCGTTGCTCTACTGCGCACGCTCTCACGCACGCACTTCGCCGATAACAGTTGGTGGCGAACTGAAGATCAGAACGCATACGCCAGTGCCAGCGACGTGGCGTGGTTACTCGACGCCTCCCTCGACGCCTACGAACTGAGTGGCGACGACGAGTGGATTTTGAACGCCACGCGACTCGCCCACTATCTCCTCACGCACTTCTGGGACGGCGAGGTCCCCACCTCGACCCGGCCGGACGTCGGAAGTGGATTCTTCGCCCAGAGCGACCAGGTCACCGATCTTCGTCTTCGCGCGAAGGAGATCTTCGACGGCGCGACGCCATCGAGCCACGCCGTGACGTGTCGCGCGCTGGCTCGTCTCGCGCTCTGTACCGGCGACGTCGAAGTCCTTGTCGTGGCGCAGCGACTCGTCGCACTGGCGGCATCGCTCATTGCGCAGCATCCCGGTGCCGTACCGGACCTCGTCGACGCCGCCGGCTACGCCCTGGCGGGCATCGAAGTCGTCGTGCCGGGCAACGCGAACGTGTTGAGCGACCACGTACGCTCGATGGCAATGCCTCGAACAGTTCTCATCACCGGCCACGGATCGTCCGCGTTACTCGAAGGTCGACGGGCCGGGCTCGCCTACGTCTGTCGCGGGGGCGTCTGTCAGTTGCCGGTCGACTCGGTCGAGGCGCTGGACTCACAACTTCGACTCATGGTCGCCTGATGCCACTCTTTAGTCGTGACGCCGCCGCGCGGGCCAACAAGCACCTCGTCGAGCGCATGCCTCAGCGCCCCAGCGTCGAACTGACCGGTGGTGCCCCGGTCTTCGGACTCGTGCTGGGCTCGACCAATGAGACCACGACCGTCGTGGACCTCAAGTCCCACACGATCGTGCGCTGGCGAATTCCATGGCCGTCGGACTATGTGACGGACCTCGCGGTCTTCGACGTCGTTGAAGGGCAGTTGGCCGAGGACATCGAGCGCAACGACCTCGCCCAACCCGAAGCCGTCACGCTCTCCGATCTACCTCGGCGCCTCGGTACCTACCACGGCCGTCGAGTTCGACGCTGGCTCGAGCAGTTGGCGAGCCCGGCCGACGGACCGCTCTTTGGCTTTCGCGGTCCCAGTGCCCCGTACTGGGAGTTCCGCGGTGAACGACCGAGCGTCGCGCTGATCGCCGCGGACCGCGGACCGCAACTCCTTCGCCGACAGGATGATGGATCGACGTGGGTTCGCTTCGGCTGGTACGGCGACGACGTGTGGCTGCTCTGTGAGGACGCGCACGCCATTCGCACGATGGAAACGACGCGACGACCATCCCTGGCGGGGAAAGACCTCGCGTCGGCCCTGGGTTTTCGGCCGATGTACGTATTGACGACGCTGTCCAAGCCCATTGACGGCCACTGCTACAAGAGCTGCACCGGACTGCTGCCGCGAGGTTGAATTATTTGGGCAGTTTGCCCGAAGCGAGTGACTCGGCCATCGCCCAGCCAAAGACGACGAGGCGCTCACCCTTATGCGGCTTGAGGCCCGTGAAGAAGGTCGCGACGCCGTCGGGAATCGGGCCCTTCGACGCGACGTAGTCGAGCCCGCCGACCGGTCCCGGGCTCACCGTCATGATGAATGTCTTGTCGTCAATCGACTTCTCAGAACCAAATCGCTTCGCCAGACGGCGGCCCCACGCGCGGTCCTCGCCCGTCGGTTTGCAGCCGAGACGCGGGACGACGTCCTCGAGGCCGGCGAAGGCCCGAAAGCCGTCCGGTGAGGTGAGGCGTGAGCCCAAGAGCACGTCCTCATCCGGGAACGCCAGCAACGCACGACGGAACTGGTCGTGCAGGATCGCCTTCAGGGTCTGGTCAGCCTTCGCGTTGCGGTCAACGAGGAGCAGCCCGACGAGGAGTGACGGTGTGCCGCCAATGCGCTCGAGCGTGCAGAACGAGTAGCCGCGCAATTTGTTGCCCTCGCGAACCTGGGTGACCAGCACCCAGTCCTCACGTTGCTTGGAGAGGAAGCCGATGTCGAAATTCGGCTCTCGATCAACACAGAGATCGGCCATTTCGGCGAGTTCTGCGTCGCTGAGTGCGGTGGTGTCCTTCGTAGAGACGGTCATTGCCATAGGAATACATTCTACGACTCTTTACACAACGCTTCGGCCGACTAGGCCTTTATGACATTTCGACCGAATTCCGTGCGCAGATCGGCAACGACGCTCGCGATGTTGACATTGAACTCGGGGCCCAGTTTGAAGGCTTTGCCTGCGGCGCCGGTCTCCACGATCACCGGCGAACGACCGGGATAACGCGAGAGTATCTCGCGCAAAGTGCCGATCGAGGTTTGCGTGAGATCCTCCGGGCGAAGCGCGAGGCGCAGTTCCTCGTTTCCGCGCTCCACACTCAAGAGTTGGACGTCCATCGCACTGAATCGGAGCTCTTCTTCGAAGCCGGGGCGCACTTTGACGAGCACGATGTTGTCCTTGGCAAGAAAACCGCTGAACTTCTCGAAGTTGTTCGCCGAGAAGTTGATCTCCATCGACGCCCCGAGGTCTTCTAAGACGACTCGTGCATACTGCTTGCCCATCTTGGTCGTTCGAATCTGGACCTCGGCCAGGATGCCGCCGACGGTGACCGCCTTGCCGGTGCGCGACAGCTCTTCGCCACGTTCGCGCACGCTGATGATCGATCCGTCGGTCTTCGTCGCGAGTTGACTCTCCACCTCATAGAGCGGGTGATCCGAGATGTAGGTACCGAGCATCTCGCGCTCGAAGTCGAGTTTCACTGCCTTGTCGAACTCGATGTCCGAAAGTGGGACGTCGGTTCCCTCCCAGTCATGGCCGTCGCCTTCACCGAAGGCCGCGAAGAGGGTCGTAATGCCGAGTGAATGGTCGCGGCGACGCGACAGCGTCACGTCACAGATCTCGTCGACCTTCAACAAGAAGCCCAGGCGCGGCACGCCCAGGGCGTCAAAGGCGCCGGCCTTGATGAGCGATTCCATCGAACGGCGATTGAGCACCATCGGATCGACCCGACGCACGAAGTCATAGATCGAAGCGAAGCGACCGTTCGCCTCGCGTTCGCTCACGATCTTCTCCACGAGCGTTTCACCGACGTTGCGCACTGCGGCCAGGCCGAAGAGGATCGTTTGATCCTGGGAGAGGCTCGGGGCGTACTCGGCGAATGACTCGTTCACGTCGGGCACGCCGACCGTGATGCCCATTTGACGTGCTTCGTTGAGGTAGACCGACGCCTTGTCCTTGTCGTCACGGAACGACGTCAAGAGCGCCGCCATGTACTCCACGGGGTAGTTCACTTTGAGCCACGCGTTTTGGTACCCGAGCAGGGCGTAGCCGTAGGCGTGACTCTTCGGAAAGGCGTAGTCGGCGAACGGCTCGATCTTGTTGAAGATCGCCTCGCCCAGATCGCGGCCGTAGCCTTCGCGCTCGGCGCCGTCGACGAATTTTGAGCGTTGCGCACGAATCATCTCGCGAATTTTCTTCGAGCAGGCCTTGCGCAAATCGTCGGCTTCGGTCATCGAAAAGCCGGCGATCAAGGTGGCCACGCGCATGATGTCCTCTTGGTAGATCATGAGCCCCGAGGTCTCACCGAGGATCGCTTCCAGGTCGGGGTGGTCGTAGCTCACGGGCTGACGGCCGTTCTTGCGATCGGCGAAGTCATTGTGCACGTTTTCCGACAGCGGTCCCGGTCGATACAGCGCGTTCAGCGCCGCGATGTCATCGAAGCCGGTCGGCGCGAGACGGCGCATGAGCTGACGCATTTTGTCGCCTTCGAGCTGGAAGATGCCAATGGAGTCGCCGAGGCGCAGCATCTCATAGACCTTGGGGTCGTCAAGCGCGACGTTGTCGATGTCCACTTCGATCCCGTGGCGCCGTCGAATGTTCTCCAGGGCCCGTTCGATGATCGCGAGATTGCGCAGTCCGAGGAAGTCCATCTTCAACAGGCCGAGCTTCTCGATGGCGCTGGCCTCGTACTGCGTGACAATCGGCGCGTCCTCACCCGATCCGGAGGGACCGGACTTTCGCTGCACCGGCACGTAGTCGAGCATCGGTTCTTTGGTGATCACGACTGCGGCGGCGTGGATGCCGTCTTGACGGCGCTTACCGACGAATCCCATGGCGACATCAATCGAGTGCTTCACGTCGGTGTCGTTCTCGTAGAGCGTTCGCAGTTCGGCCGCCTCGACGAAACGTCCCTCGTAGCCGGGCGTCGGCTGGAAACACGCTTCGAGCGGCAGGTCTTGTCCCATCACCAACGGCGGCATCGCCTTGGCGATCTTGTCACCGAGTTGCGGCGGGTAGCCGAGCACGCGGGCGGCGTCGCGCACTGCGGCGCGGGCCTTAATCGTCGAGAACGTCACGATCTGGGCGACGTGGTCCGAGCCGTAGCGCTCGGCGGCGTAGCGGATCATGTCGCCGCGATAGCGCTCGTCGAAGTCCATGTCGATGTCGGGCATTGATCGTCGACCGGGATTCAAGAATCGTTCGAAGATCAGTCCGTAGCGCAACGGGTCAAGGTCGACGATGCGTAGGCAGTACGCGATGCAACAACCCGCCGAGGAGCCCCGGCCCGGCCCGACGCGAATACCTTTTTCGCGCGCGTGACGGATGAGGTCCCACACCACGAGGAAGTAGTCCGAGAAACCCATGTCCGCCACGACGCCCAGTTCATTCTCCAACCGAGCCATTACCTCGTCGCTGAGGTTCTCCCCGTAGCGCTCGTGAGCGCCTCGTAGCACGAGGTCGCGCAGTAGTCGGTTGGCGCCCTCTTTGTGCGTCGACCCGCGAAAGGACTCCGGAATCGGGAATTCGGGCAGCGCGTCATTGTCGAACTCGATGGTGACCGACGCGCGCTCGGCGATGGCGAGGGTGTTGTCACAGGCTTCGGGAATGTCGCGAAACAGATAGCGCATCTCCGCGGCCGACTTCAGGTAGTGCTGGTCACTTTGGATGCGGAATCGGTTGGGGTCCGCGACCAGTGATCCCGTGCCGATGCACAACAGGGCGTCGTGCATCTCGGCATCATCATGGTGCACGTAGTGCAGGTCGTTCGTGGCCACCAAGGGCGCGCGCAGTTCCTTCGCGATCTCCAAGAGCTGGGGGTTCGTGCGGACCTGTTCGGGTATTCCGTGATCTTGGAGCTCGATGTAGAAACTCTCGTTGCCGAAGATGCTCTGAAGTCGCCCGGCCAACTCGAGCGCCTTGGGGTAATCGTCGTGGAGCAACGCCTGGAGCACGACACCACCGAGACAGCCGGAGGTCGCGATCAGGCCATCGTTGTAGCGCTCGAGTAGGTCCCAGTCGAGCCGGGGCTTGTAGTAGTAACCCTCCAGGAACGCGAGTGAGGAGAGTTCGCGCAGGTTTCGATATCCCTGGTTCGTGCTCGCGAGCAACGTCAGGTGGTGGTAGAGCTTTTGTCCACCTTCGGTCTCGCCGCCGGTGTCATCGATCTTGCCCCGACGTGGTGGCCGGTCGAAGCGAGAGTTGGCGGCCATGTAGGCCTCGAGGCCGATGATCGGCGTCATCTCGTGCTTGCGGCAGGTCTCGTAGAAGTCGATGACGCCGTAAAGATTGCCGTGGTCCGTGATGGCGATCGCGCGCTGTCCGTCAGCCTTGGCCGCGAGCACCATTTCTTCGACGCGAGCCGCGCCGTCGAGCATCGAGTACTCGGTGTGGTTGTGCAGGTGGACGAAGCCCTCAGCCATCAGCTGATGATCCCTTTCGCGAAGTAACGAGGACGGCGTCCTTCACGGCGAAGAGTAGTGAGCGTGTGTGACGAGTCACGTCTAGAGGTACGTGCCGGCGCGCGGCTCACCGACGCCCGGCGGTAGTGAACGATCACGCATCTTCTCGAGTTGCGCGGCGGCGGCGGCCTGTTGGGCGAAGAGCGACGCTTGAATACCGTGAAACAGTCCCTCGAGCCACCCCACGAGCTGGGCTTGGGCGATTCGTAGCTCGGATTCAGTCGGCACGTCGGCACTAAAGGGCAGCGCCATCTTTCCGAGTTCGGTGCCGAGGTCTGGCGACAGCGCGCCCGAGAGTTCGGCGATCGACGTCTCGTAGATCTCGCGCAATCGGGCCCGACCGGCTTCGTCCAACGGTGCGCTTCGGGCCTCGTCGAGCAGGGATTTCACCATCGAACCGATGCGCATCACCTTGGCCGGTTGGCTGATGTAGTCCGAGTTCTCGTCCTCACTCGGGACCTCGCCGTGACCCGGAGAAAGCACTTCATCGGGGTTCACGGTCACATTTTCGTTCTGGGGCTCTTGCACCCTTCCACTGTGCCAGACAAATGCTTGGCGCCGTGCACGTCCGAGGTTTTCGCGGCCCCTCGACGGTACAATGGTGGGGTGAGAGTTTCGACCAGGGGCGACTACGCCAGCCGAGCGTTGCTCAGTCTCGCCCTGGGCGCCGACCTCTCTGCGCCGACCTCGGTTCGTGACCTGGCCCGGCGCACGGGCCTGCCCCAGCCGTACCTCGAACAGATCCTCTTGAGTCTGAAAGGCGTCGGTCTCGTACGCTCCAAGCGCGGTGTCGGCGGCGGCTACGTACTGGCGCGACCGGCGGAGCAGATCACACTCGCCGAAATCGTGGCGGCGGTCGATGGACCAATCGTGGCGGGCGACTTCGGTGAGCCCCACAAGGACGGCGCGTGCGATCACGAGGGTCAGTGCGTGCTGCTCGGCGTCTGGGCCGACGTCGGAAATCACATGCGAGAGCACTTGTCGAGCTTCACGTTGGCCGACATGGTCATCCAAGCGCGCGGAGGGCGCGTGGTCCAGCGCACCCACAGCGCTTAGATTCTTACGATTTTCAAAGACGCGGGCCTTGAAGAACGCTACGCAATATGGTAAATTAGTCAGACGTCCGTAGGAGAAATTACCGCTCACGGGCGAATTGTCTATGAATTGAAGTGAGGAGATTCAAATGATTGCCACCCCCCGACGATCAGCAGTGAATACCAACGACATGTTGGGTCTCTTGATGAGAGACCTTGACCGTTACCCCATGCCCAACTACGACGAACAGGTCGAACTCGCCAAGCGCGTGACGGCCGGCGACGAAGAGGCCAAGAAGCAGATGGTCGCGGCCAACCTGCGACTGGTCTTGCACTGGGCCCGTCGCTACCAAGACCGCGGCGTCGAGATGGTCGACCTCGTCCAAGAAGGCACGTTTGGACTCCTGCGCGCCGTCGAGAAGTTCGACTGGGAGCGCGGCTTCAAGTTCTCCACGTACGCCACCTGGTGGATTCGCCAAGCGCTGCAGCGCGCCGTGCAACAGCACGGTCGCACCATCCGCATTCCTCTCGAAGTCGGTGAACAACTCCAGCGCCTCGAGGCAACGACGGCCGAACTGACCTCGATCTTTGGTCGCAAGCCGACCGACGACGAGTTGACCGAAGCCACGGGTATGTCAAAGGCCGTGCGCGACAACCTGCACGGACTGGCTGGCGTCACGGCCAGTCTCGACCAGCCGGCGTCGTCTGACTCTGCGACCACCTTGGGCGACCTCGTGGCCCCGAGCCAGCTTGACTGGGTCGGTGAAATCGAGCAGACCATGATGGACGACCAGCTCCACGGCGCTCTCGAGAAACTGAACGACCTGCAGCGAGAGGTGCTGAGCCTGCGCTTCGGACTGAACGGAGCCACTCCCCTCTCCCTCCAGGCCACGGCCACGAAGATGGACATCGGCGTTCGTCGAGTTCGTCGCGCTGAAGAAGAGGCGTTGGCACTGCTTCGCGAGGACTCGGCCGTACTGGCCGCACGCGAAGTCGCCTAGAACTCGACCGAAGCCGGAACCAGTACTCCCAGATCTGGCGGCAACGGCACGCTGGTCGTTATCCACTCGTCAGTTCGCGGGTGGGCGAAGGCCAGCGTCGTCGAGTGCAAGAAGAACCGGTCCTCCGGCAGGCGCTTCTCACGCCGATGGCCGTAGCGCGGATCGTTCACCACCGGGTGACCAATGGTCGCCAGGTGCACCCGGATCTGATGGGTCCGTCCCGTGTCGAGTTGCAAGCGCAGCAGGGTCATGGCGTGCGGCTTTTCGATCCGCGCGATGACCTCGTACCCGGTGCGCGCCGCTCGGCCGTCTGAACGCACCGCCATGACGGTCGGCGTCCTCGTCGATCGTCCAATCGGTGCATCGACGACACCTCGCTCTTCGGCGACGTGGCCTTCCACCATTCCGCAGTAGGTGCGTTCCATGAGCCGTTCGGCCAACTGGATGCTCAGATTCGAAAAACCTTCGGGCGTCTTGGCCACGACGAGGACACCGGAGGTGCCCTTGTCCAAACGGTGCACGATGCCCGGACGCATCGGATCACACAGTCCTTCGTCACTGAGATCACGCATTTGGGGGTAGAGAGCCAACAGACCAGCCACCAACGTACCGTCGCGGTGTCCGGCACCGGGGTGCACGACCTGACCAGGTGCCTTATTGATGACCGCGAAGTCGACGTCGTCGAGCACGACGTCGACCGGGACGCTGGGGTCCGGCTCGACGTTGGCACTCTGCGGCGCCGGCAGGACTGCCACGAGACGGCGACCTTCGCGCACTGGCGTCGAGGACTTCACGATCACCCTGTCATCCAACGTGACCGCGCCACTGGCGATGATGTCGTTCGTTTCGGAGCGCGAAAGTCCAGTCAGGAGCGCGAGCACGCGATCGAGGCGAATCTCGTCGAGGGTGCCCGGGATGACGAGATCCAAGACTTCTCCGTCGAACACGTCGAGGACGTCGTCGTCGCTCACGAGAGCAACTTCTCGCCCATGAGAGCGGCCACGAGCAAGACTATGAAGCCGACAGTGATGGCCACGTCGGCGAGGTTGAAGACGGGAAATGACCCCAGTGCGATGAAGTCGGTCACTCGATGGGGAGTGGCCGAGAGTCGATCGACGATGTTGGCGACGCCACCACCGATCAACAGTCCAAAGCCCACGGCGGGGAGTCCCCGTCGGGCGTTCAGTCCCACGACCACGACCACGACGGCGACTACGACGGTGCCGATCGTGGTGAGCAGTGTCCTCGATTGATTGAACGAGAATGAGACACCCGAGTTGTACTGGAGTCGCAGCCAGATCACGCCGCCCACGTGAATCGCGTGGTTCGCGAGCGCGTGGCGCGCCCACACCTTGGAGAGAGCGTCGATCGCCGTCACGGCGAGGGCGATCACGATGACCGCGTAATTGATCCGATCAATTAGACGCTTGCGCGACACGAGACACACATAAAGACCGGCAGCTGGGCCAGTAAGCGAGGCTTGGAGATGGCCTCGTAGCACTCGTCGCAGCGTCCGTAACTTCGGTCATCGATTCGCGAGAGCGCGACGTCAATCTCATCGACCTTCAGGCGAAGCAGTGAGGCCAGGTCTTTCTTCTGGTCCCGCTGGATGTCGGAGGACACGCTGCTCCCGTCCTCGTCGTCGTATTCGAGTCGTTCACGGTCGACCAACATCTCATCGGCTTCGGACTCCATCACGACGACGTCGTCGTTGGTGGCGCTGCGCGTCTCGAGCAGGAGACGACGAAGTTCCTCGAGGAACTCGGGATCGTCGGCGTAGGGCTTGGAGTGCATCTTTCGCTCGAGGGCTTCGAGGCGTTTGCGCTCTTCAGCATCGCGACGCTCCTGACGCTTGAGCTCCTCGTGGTTGCGTCGCTCGATCTCGCGGATCTTTCGCTGCTTCTCGGCCTCGATGGCCTTGCGCTTCGCGTCAACCTCACGTTGCTTCTTCGCCTCGGCCGCGGCCTTTTCGCGGGCCTTGCGCTGCACTTCGCGCTCTTTGGTGGCGACCTTGGCCTTGGCGTCACGTTCCTTCTTGGCTTTGGCGCCGGCCACGGCCTTGGCCTTGGCGATGGCGGCCTTCTCCTTGGCGGCGGCCCTGGCCTTCGTCTCGCGCTCTTTAAGGAGCTTTGAGGCGGCGCTGGCCTTGGCCTTGGCGATGGCGACCTTCTTGGCTGCGGCGGCCTTTTGAGCCGCATTCAGCGTCACGATCTTCTTCACGGGCTTCGCCGGCGCGTTTTTGGCGATCGGCTTCTTCGGAGCGGCCCTTTTGGCGAGGACCTTCTTCATCGGCTTTTTCGGGGCGGCCTTGGTCGTCACGGGACGCTTCGCCGCCGCCTTTTTGGCCGGGGCCTTGGTGACCACGCTCTTCTTAGGTGCCGGCTTCTTGGCCGGGGCCTTTTTCGTGGTTTTTCCTGTGGACGGCATGGCGAACTCCTCGACGTTGCACAACAAGTGCGCGCCGACCCTACCAGTTTGAGGGGAAGTTACGGTCGATCGTCGTGTGAGGGCGTCTCAAAATTCAACACCTGACCGACACCGTGGTCCGAAACGGGCGCCGGCGCCGGCGGTGGTTTGAGGGGTCGAGGTGCCGGAGCGGGCTCGTCCACGGAACTCACCGGCGCGCGCCCACCACCAACCTGCAGCGAACTCTCCACCCAACGCGAGAACTCCGCGAGCGCGCCACCGAGACGCTTGCGCTCGGTATCGAGTTGGCGCGTCAGTGTCTCCACGTCTTCGCTCAGTCGTTGCTTCAGTCCGTTCAAGCGGTTGACTTCGTCCTCGGCGCGACTGCGCGCCTCGGCAACGATCTCGCGGGCCCGCTCCTGGGCGCCGGTCGTCATTTCGCGAGCCTTGTTCTCGGCCTCTTCCTGGGCCTGCTCGATGAACTGCTGGGCCATGACGATCATCGCGGTCACCTGTTCGGCGCCGGAGACGCTGATATGGCGCGGGGCTTGCGACGGGGCGGGGGCGGGAGCCGGAGCCGGAGCGTCGCTGGAAGGTCGTGCGTCGAGTTGATTGATCCGCTCACCGGCCTGACGCAACTGCTGGCGCTGTTGTTGGACCAGTTCTTTGAGTTGATGAACCTCACCCGAGAGACGCTCGAGGAAGTCGTCGACCTCGTCGACGTTGTAACCTCGAACCCCGATTTTGAACGCCACCGTATCAATGGCGTCCAGCGCTGAGTAGGCGGAATCTGTACTATCCATGCCCTCACCCTACTTCGCTCATTGTCACGAATCGATGTATTGGCGACTCAGATGTAGGCGCGGATGATTGAGAGAATGACGACCGCAACCAAGGGCGAGAAATCGATGCCCGAGCGCGTGCGCGGCACGATTTGACGAAGCGGTCGAAGCACCGGCTCGGTCAATTTTGCGAGCACGCGTTGGGCCGTCGCCAAACCGTCGTTCGAGGCGTGAGGCGGAAACCAACTCAGCACGGCGGCGGCCACGAAGACCAGGATGTACAGCGTGATCAGATCCTGGATAATTCTCATGCGTTACCGAGATCGCGGTAGTTCGCCTCTCGTAGTCGATCCTTCGCTTCGGGGCCCAGGTGCATTCCTTGGGGACTCATGAGATACAGACTGTTACCGAGGATCTCGATCTTCGCGTTCAACGCGTAGGCCGTTCCGGAGGCGAAATCCACGAGTCGACGACCGAGGTTCGGATCGACCGAGTTCACGTTGAGTACGACGGCGCGATTCGATCGCAAGAGGTCGGTGATGCGTCGCGACTCGTCATAACTGCGCGGCGCGAATATCGCCACGTCGCGCTCTGGCGAGAACGACGAGACGCCGCGCGGCGCCGCGCTCGCCATTGGTCGCACCCGCGGGGCCTGGCCCGAGGAGTCGAGCACGGAGATCGACGAGGGTCGCGGCGTCGAGATCGGACGTAGCGGCGCTGAGTTCGACGACGACGTCGGGAACTGTCGAGCGCTCGAGGACGGCGCGCTCCATTCGGGCTCGACCTCGGCGATCGAGGAGTCCGTGAAGGGACGCGCCGGCGCCGATCCGGTCGAGCCGTACTCCCCGTATTCGTCTTCAATGAGGCCGAGGAATCCTAAGAACCCGCGCAACTTATCTTTCATCGACATCTCCTTGCGGTTCCGGCGCTTTGCACCATGTTAGGTCAGGAGGCGACGTGAGCGACCCGCTCCCCAAAGAGTGCGCGCCCGATCCGCAGTTCACTCGTGCCCATTTCACAAGCAATTTCTACATCGTCGCTCATTCCCATGGAACACTCCGCGAGACCCAGATCGGCGCGCAGCGCCTCGAGATTCGCGAAGGCCGAACGGGCGGACGCGGGACCAGGCGCCGCGACGGTCATGAGTCCACGAACGTCGAGCTCGAGTTCACCGGCCCTTTGCACGAGCGCCGCCACTTCAGTGGCGCGCGCGCCGTGTCGCGTCGCCCCCCCGGTGTAGTCCACCTGCACGTAGAGCGCGGGGCGCTGAGGACCCGAGGCGATCTTGTCCAACTCTTTGAGCCGGGCTACCGCGCACAGCACACGCGCACAGGTCGCGACTCGTGCGATCTTGTTCGACTGCAGCGGACCCAAGAAGTGCCAGGAGAGATCGAGGTCGCGACTCTGGTCGTACTTCGTCTCGAGTTCGTCGACGTAATTCTCGCCGACGTCGAAGAGTCCATTCGCCGCAGCCGCGCGCACCGCCTCGACACCGAAGGTCTTCGTGACCGCGACGATACGAATCGTCGCCGGGTCTCGACCGGTCGCGACGATCCGCGCGCGAAGGGTCGCTAAATTTTGACCAACTCGCGCGACGAGGTCGTGCTCAGCGAAGGAAGCTGGGAAGGTCGTCATCGCCACCGACGTCGAAGAAGTCATCATTGGTGGTACTGGTGAAGATGTCGCTACGCGGGCCTTCGGTCATCGTGGGCTCGGACGTCGTGAGTGGTGAGACCTTGGAGGGCGCGTTGTGGTCGAAGCCCGCGGCGATCACCGTGACGCGTACCGCGTCGCCAATTGAATCGTCGATGACGCTGCCGAAGATGATGTTGGCGTCGGGGTGCGCGACCGAGTGGATGATCTCGGCGGCCTGGGTGACTTCAGAGAGCGTGACGTCGGGACCACCGACGATGTTCATCAAGATGCCCCGGGCGCCGTCGATGGAGGCCTCAAGCAGGGGTGAGGTGATGGCGGCGCGTGCGGCGTTCACGGCCCGTCCTTCGCCGGTCGAGCTGCCCACGCCCATGATCGCGGTGCCGGCGTTTCGCATAATGGCGTTCACGTCGGCGAAGTCCGTGTTGATCAGACCCGGCACGGTGATGAGGTCCGTCACGCCTCGAACGGCCGAGAGCAGGACGTCGTCGGCGATCTTGAAGGCGTCCAACATGGACGTATCGGCCGCGGTGACCGAGAGCAATCGGTCATTCGGAATGACGATGAGCGTGTCCACCTTTTCGCGCAGCGATTGAATGCCTTTTTCGGCCTGCGTCGCGCGACGCTTCCCCTCAAAAGAAAAGGGCCTCGTGACCACGCCAATTGTCAATATGCCCAATCCGCGCGCGATCTCGGCCACGACGGGCGCGGCGCCCGTGCCGGTGCCCCCGCCCTCACCGGCCGTGATGAAGACCATGTCGGTCTCCATCAGTGCTTCTTCGATCTCCGCGCGGTGGTCCTCGGCGGCCTGTCGCCCAATCTCCGGGTCACTCCCGGCGCCGAGTCCCTTGGTCAACTCGCGCCCGATGTCCAACTTCAAATCGGCCTCACTCATCAAGAGGGCCTGCGAGTCAGTGTTGGCGGCGATGAATTCGATATTGCGAAGTCCCGAAGAGATCATTCGGTTTACTGCGTTCACGCCGCCTCCACCAACGCCGATGACTTTGATCACGGCGTGGTAATTGTTCTGATTGAGACTCATGCATTCCCCTTGGGTTGACTCCTCCATTGTGTCGCACCACTGACAAAGGTGCGAACATTGGCGAACAAACGTCTTCGAAGGCTAGTCAGACCTTGGTTTTTGGTCAAATGGCCCACTACGACGGCGACCCTCCGGTGATCGCCAACTCGCCCGGAACCGTGGCGTCAACCACGTCGCCCGGGCGCAGTGTGCTGTGCGCGATCACCGACGCGATGGCGACGAACTTGGCGTGCAACTGCGTCGGCGGACCGAGGATAAAGGTCACCGGTGTCGTCATCCGGAGCGTCACCACGCCGTGATCGTCCTCGGTGACGAGCGAGACTTGTGCGCTGAAGGCCGGCGGCAACTGCGCCGCGACGAACGCCGCCGAACGGCCGGCGCGCGAGAAGGGCCAGAGCGCGCTTCGCGGGTGGAGATAGGCAAGCGTCGGCAGATTCACGTGGAGCGGCGCCGCACCGAGGTCGCGGCCCCGCCGATCGACGTACTGCAGCACGTGCTTGTCGTTGAACGCCACGGCGACCGCGCTGCTCTCGTGCACGGTGACCACGACGGTGTTCGGCCAGTGCTTCGTCAGCCGCACCGAGTCGATCCAGGCGAACTGGGCCAGGTTCGTCTTTATCGTCGCGGCGTTCACGTTCAGCATCGTCGGGTGCGCCTCCAGTCCCGAGGCGGCACTGACGAGCGCCAGTGGCTCATGACGGACGCCGACGAAAGTGACGTGTTGGACGCGAAAGTAGGACTGGCGAAGAACCCACTCACCAGCGACCGCGAAGGTCGCGAGCACCAACGCGCTGACCGCGACGAACCGTACGAAGCGAATGAGTGGACGACGAGGCCTTCGCGTCGAGCGCTCCTCGTCGCGATCACGCTGATCGGCCCGACTCGCGGCCCGGGAGCGTGGCGTCGCCACGGTCGGCGCGCGTTCACGCGTGGTGCGCGACGCTCGACTCACGTCGCCGCAAATCCGAGAAAGCGGTGTTCGCTCACGAGTTCGACTCCGGAATGTTCCTTTACCCGCGCGCGCACCGTCGTGAGGAGTTCATAGACGTCGTTGCCGCGACCATCGCTGTCGGCGATGATGAAGTTCGCGTGCTTCTCGGACACGACCGCGGAACCGAGGCGCATCCCCTTACAGCCCGCCGCTTCGATCAGCCGGCCGGCGAAATCGTCCTGCGGATTGCGGAACGCGCTCCCCGCGTTGGCGCCCCCCGGTTGGTGTTCGCGGCGCCAACGAACGATCTCGCGGATCCTCTCCTGGGCCGTTTCACTGTCACCGGCGCGTAGGTGGAGACGAACCGCCGTCACGAGGTCATCACCACGAAGGGCGCTCGTGCGATAGCCGTAGTCCAGTACCTCCTTCGACCACGTCCGCGTCGCGCCGTCGTGCCAGACCGTCACCGAGATCAGTGACTCATTCATGTCCGAGCCGTGGCCCCCGGCGTTCATCACGGCCGCTCCCCCGAAACTCCCGGGTACCCCGACGGCCCATTCGAAACCCACGACGCCCGATTTGGCGAGTCGACGCGCGGCGATCGGCAGATCCAGGCCGGCACCGACGTCGACCACCACGACGTCGCCCTCGTCGCGCGTGCGCAGGTCTTCGAACTCCCCCACGAGGTGTACGCCGAGGACGTCGTGCTCGCCGTCGGCGACTAAGAGATTCGAGCCGTTGCCGAGGACGAACATCGCCAGTCCGCTCTCCAGCATCAAAGGACCCAGCTCCTCGAGGTCGGCCGTCGACGCGAGCGTCACCAACGCGCGCACCGTACCGCCCACGCGATACGTCGTGCGCGCCCCAAAAGGCGCGTGCTCTTGGACTCGTGCGCCCCCGACCTCGACGAGCTCCTCGAGCGACATCAGGTCATTCCTCGCAACTTCGTCGCGACCTTCGCCACGTCACCGGCGCCGAGGAGCACGACGACGTCACTGTGATCGTGCACGGATTCGAGGACGTCGGGCACGCCGTCGGTCGAGGCGCAGTAGGTCGTGGTGGCGCCGGCGCCGCGGCGCGTCATCGCCTCGGCGATCACTTGGCCGCTCACCCCCGTGGGATTCGGCTCACCGGCCGTGTAGATGTCGGTCACGATCACCGTGGAGGCGAGGTCGAAGGACGCCGCGAAGTCCTCGACCAGGGCAATCGTGCGGGTCACCCGATGTGGCTGAAAGACCGCGGCGATGCGTTCGTAACCGGCGGCGCGCGTCGCGCTGAGAATCGCCGCGATCTCGCCCGGCAGGTGGGCGTAGCTCTCGTAGACGTCGACGCCGCGCCACGAACCGAGTAACTCAAAGCGCCGAGGAGCGCCTTGAAAATTGGCCAGGCCCGAAGAGATCGCCTCGAAGGAAATGCCGAGTTGCGCCGCCAGGACCGCGACGACCGCGGCGTCAGCGACGTTGTGGACACCGGTCAGGTTGAGGATCAGGCGTTCGTCGACTCCCGGGCCGTGAAGTGTGAAACGGGCGTCGTGTCGGCTCACCGTGACGTCACTGACCCGCCACTCGCTCTCGCGCGTGCCGACGCGCAGCACCTCGCGCGTCGCGATGCTCGCCACGCGTTGGGAGCCCGCGTCGTCACTCCATATGACCACGGGCCCGCTCGTGCGATCGATCAACTCGGCGAAGGCGCTCTCGAGTGATGCCAGCGTGCCGTAGTGGTCGAGGTGGTCGGCCTCGACGTTGAGTAGTCCGAGGGCGTGCGGGCGCACGAGGGCGAAGGTCCCGTAGCTCTCGTCGATCTCCACGACCACGTCGCCGATTCCCGAGTGTCCGTTGGACCCGACGCCAATCACGTCGGCACCGAGCAGTCGTCCGGCGTCTCGACCCGCGGCCTTCATCACGTGCACCATCATCGAGGTTGCGGTGGTCTTGCCGTGCGTACCGGTCAGGCCCACCACCGGGCGCGCGCGCCCGAGGTCGGCCAGCACCTGCGCGCGCGACAGAAGTACCGCGCCACCTTCTCGCGCCGCGACGAGTTCGACGTTGTCACTCTTGACCGCCGGTGACCACAGAACGAACTCCGCACCAACGGTGTTCGAGGCGTCGTGTCCGACCGCGACCGCCACACCGAGGGTGCGCAACTCTTCGAGCACGACAGTGTCGGCGAGGTCACTGCCGCTCACGAGCGTCCCCGACTCGACGAGGAGCCGGGCCAGGCCGCTCATGCCGGCACCGCCGACGCCCACTATGTGGACCCTCACACCGGGATCGAAGGCCGTCACGACCGACCGCTCACTTGCGCGATCACGCGCGCGATTCGTTGCGCCGCGTCGCGTCGACCTAAAGTGCCCGCCGCCGCTCCCATCGCGGCCAGCGTCGCGGGCGTCGTCATCGATGCCAGCACGTCGTCGAGCTTGGCGCCGGAACACTCGGCGTCGAGCACCAGTCGAGCGCCACCAATTTCGACCACGACGAGCGCGTTCTTCACTTGGTGATCACCGGGCGCGTGCGGCAGCGGTACCAGGACTGAAGGAATCTGCAGCGTCGTCAGTTCGGCCACCGTCGACGCGCCCGCGCGACAGATCGCCACGTCACACAGGGCCCACAGTTCGACCATGTCGCCGAATTCGAGGATTCGGTAGTCCAGACCATCGGTCGCCGGCGCGGCGCTGCGTACCATTTCGACGTCGCGGCGCCCGGCCACGTGGATGATCGTTCGATCACGCCGATGGGACCAGAGTCGCGCCAGTTCGCTCACCGCCTGATTGACCGTGGTCGACCCGAGCGAGCCGGTCATCACCACGACGACCGTGCGGCCGTCGCCGATGGGCGGGGCGATGCGCGCGCGCGCCGCGGCGATCGATCCTGGCGCGCGTTCGATCGACACGATGCTCTCGCGAAGCGGCGTGCCCGTCACGACCGCTTTGGGGTCGTTGGTCGAGAACGCACAACAGCGCGCGCGCGCGAATCGCGTAAAGAGTCGTTGCGCCGCGCCGGGTTCGGCGTCGAGTTCGACGAGCACCAGTGGGCAGCGCCAAAGCACGGCCGCGAGTGCCGTCGCGAACGAGGCGTAGCCGCCGAGTGACACGACGACCGACGGTCGCCACTGGCGTACTTTGATCAGCGCGATCATCAGCGCCGCGCCCAAAGAGACGGCGGCGCCCAGATTCTGGATCAGTGCGTCAAGCCCGAATGCGCGACGAAAGCCCCGACCGGGCAGCAACGTGAGCGCGACGTCGCTCGTCGCGAGCAACGTCGATTCCTGACCTCGGCGACTCCCGACGAATCGAAGGTCGCCGTCGCCGATACCGAGTTCGCGTAGTTGCTCGGCGACGGCCTCCATGGGAAAGATGTGTCCCCCGGTCCCACCCCCGGTGATAACGATGGGACCGGCCATTAGCGGGTCCGACGTGGATCGTTCGTTGAGCGCGAACGCGGCGCAGGACGCGGGGCGGTTTTTCGTTCCAGGGTCTCTCGAAATTTCGTGATGCGGTGCTCGCGAATCGTCACGTCGCCGCTGTGACTTCCGTCATGCGCGATGTTGTAGAGCAGTCCCACCGCAGCCAGTTCGGTGATGAGCGCGGTCCCGCCGTAGGAGAAAAAGGGCAACGGGATGCCGGTGACGGCCCACCAGCCGACGACCGACGAGATGTTGATGAGGGCCTCGACGGCAATCCACGTAGTGATGCCGACGGCGACGAGTCGGTAGACCGAGTTGGTGCACTGTTGGGCGATGCGTACCGCCGCGAAGAGGAAGGCCACGAAGAGCGCGATCACGAACAATGTGCCGATAAGACCGAGCTCTTCGCCGATGATCGTGAAGATGAAGTCCGTATGCGGGTTGGGCAGGAGTCCCCACTTCTCTCGACTGTGACCGAGGCCGAGGCCGCCGACGCCGCCGGCACCGAGGCCGATGCGACTCTGCAGGAGTTGGTACCCGCCGCCGAGCAGGTGCGTGTTGGGGTGCAAGAACGACAACAGACGTCCGGCCGAATACGGCTTGTACGCGACGTAGGCCCCGAACGCGGCGACCCCGAGAATCGCGATTCGACCGAGCATTTTCCTCGACAAGCCCCCGACCGCCAGCATGGCGACCGCGATCACGGCCACCACCGACGACGTGCCGATGTCCGGTTCGATGACGATCAGCGCACAGCCCGCGGTGACGGGCAATGTCCACACCGCCAACTGGCGCCAGTGACCGAGTTCATCGTGGTGGTGCTGTACGAGCCACGCGATGAACAAGACCGTGAAGAGTTTGAACAGTTCTGACGGCTGCAAATAGATGGCGTGAAGGTTGAGCCAGCGCTTCCCGCCGTTGCTCGTCACGCCGATCGCTCGCACCGCGACCAAGAGTGCGAGTCCCACGACGACCAACAAGGGCGCAGCGCGCACGAGACGATTGAGACGCACACGCGAAGCGAGGTAGAGCGCGAAGATCCCGAATCCGAGATACACGAGGTCGTGGATCATTATCGACCAGGTCGAACCGCCGTTGGCGGACGCTTGGCCCTCGCTCGCCGACGCCACGGCGATCGTGCCGAAGGTGACGAGCAACGTGGTGATGAGCAACAACACCCTTCCGCTCGCGACGCCGCGCGGCATCGGTTGGAAGAGCCCGCGTCGCTTTACCGGCGTCGTGGGAACGACGCGCTTCGGGCGAGTCTCGGTTCGCAGATCCCTTTGACGAATCGCCACGTTCACACCACCTTGGCGATCTTCAAGAAGTCGCCGTAGAAGATACCGAGTCCGAGCATTGCGAGAAGCCCCGCGACGATCCACAATCGAACAATGATCGTGAACTCGGGCCAATCGTGCATTTCCAAGTGGTGATGGAAGGGCGCGATGCGAAAAATCCGTCGACCGAAAAGTCGAAAACTGATCACCTGGATGATCACCGATGCCGTTTCGGCGACGAAGAGTCCGCCGATGACGAGCAACAAAAGATCCAAGTTCATCAACAGACAGAGCGCGCCGAGTCCGGTGCCGATCGCGAGCGAGCCCGTGTCGCCCATGATGATGCGCGCCGGCGCGGCGTTCCACCAGAGAAAGCCGAGACACGCACCCACCAGACCAACGGCGACGAGTCCGAGATCGAGTGCCGCGTGCAGGTGGTAGATCGAGAAATGACGGAACTGCCAGTAACCAATGATCGCCAGCACGCCGAAACAAAATGTCCCCGAGCCGGCCGCGAGTCCGTCGAGACCGTCAGTGAGGTTCACCGCGTTCGAACTCGAGATGATCACCAACATCGCGAGCACAATCCACCCGATCGACGTCAGGTTCCAACCGGGCAAGGAGAATCGAGTGAACGACAGATTGGTCGACGTGTGGACCCAGTCGATGGACAGCACCGCGAACACGGCCGCGATCAACAGTTGACCGACGAACTTCGCGCGTTTGTTGAGACCAAGGTTTCGCGCGTTGCGAATGCCGATGTAGTCGTCGAGGAACCCGAGGAATCCTGAGACGATGATGACGGCGACCACCAAGATCCCGCTGCGCGTGAAGACGATCGAGGTCCCGACGTGACCCATGAGGTAGCCGAGGACCGCCGACACGACGATGAGCACGCCGCCCATGGTGGGTGTGCCGGCCTTGACGAGGTGGGTCGACGGAACGTCCTCGTGGATCTTTTGACCGAGCGAACGACGAGTGAGGAATCGGATCCACAGGGGCGTGACGAACAGCGAGAAGAGAAACGCCACGCCGCCCGATTCCATGAGACTCAGCACGGGACCCTCATCGCAGGAACTCTCGTGCGACAACACGGTCGTCGAAAGGCACGGTGAGGTCGCCAATGGTCTGCGTCGTCTCGTGTCCCTTACCGGCCACGATGACGACGTCGCCGGGCCCCGCCTGATCGAGTGCGCAAGAAATCGCACTTCGACGGTCCGCGTCGCGCACGACGTTCGCACCGCTCGCGACGCCGGACATGATGGCGTCGATGATCGACTCCGGCGCCTCGGAGCGCGGGTTGTCGGAGGTAACGATCGTCAGGTCCGAGTACGTCGAAGCGACGAGGCCCATCTCCGGTCTTTTGGCGCGGTCGCGGTCCCCGCCGCAACCAAACACCGTAATGATCCGGCCCCCGGGCATCATGGCGCGAACGTCCTCCAAGAGCCGACGCAGGCCTTCCGGTGTGTGCGCATAGTCGACGATCACCGTGACGTCGTTTCCTCGCACGACGTCGAAGCGGCCCGATATCGACCCGACCTCGCCCATCGCGGACGCGATCGCCGCGTCCTCGGCGCCCAGGACACTCATTATGGTCATCGCGATCACGGCGTTGTCGACGTTGTAGTCGCCGAGCAGCGCGGAGTTCACCAGGTGCCCACGCCAAAAGAATGTGGTCCCCACAAGCGATGTCTCCACCTCGGAGGCGTCGCGGCGCGAGACCCGCGTCACGGGAACTGTCGTTGAGGTGGCCAAGCGCTCGCCGTATTTGTCGTCGTCCCAGATGACGGCGCGCTGGGAGTGCTCGGACGTGAAGAGGCGCGACTTCACGACGAAGTACTCCTCCATTGAGCCGTGATAGTCGAGGTGCTCGTGGCTGAGATTCGTGAACGCGGCGACGGTGAACTCGAGTCCGTCGACGCGGTGCTGACTCATTGCGTGACTCGAGACCTCCATCGCCACCACCGAGTGCTGCACGGCCGGGTCAAATCCTTCAACCAGAGCGGCCAGGGTTCGGAACAACTCCGGTGCGGCCGGGGTGGTCCGTTCATTGGTCAATGTGCCGATGTTGGCGCCGTTCCACGAGAGGGCCCTCGCCAGGTCAGCGACGATCGTCGTCACGCTCGTCTTGCCGTTCGTACCAGTGACCGCGACTAATCGAGTCTTGGTTTCCGGGTGACCGACGACGGCGGCACTGGCGTGGGCGCAGAGCGCGCTCAACTGCGTCGACGGCACGACGACGACCGGCGCGGCGACGTCAATCGGGGCGCTCGCGATCACGCAGAGCGCGCCGCGCCCTACGGCGTCGTTCGCGTACTTCGCGCCGTCAGTCGACGAGCCGGGCATCGCGAAGAAAAGCGAGCCCGGCACGCACTCGCGCGAGTCGATATCGACGTGGGTGATCTCGAGACCACCCGTCGCCACGTCGAGCGTGAGGTCGTCCAAAATGTCGCCCAACTGCATCACGTCACGTCCGAGGAGATCGAGGCGCCCGAACCCTTGAGCGGCTTCTGATAGGTGCCGTTTGACGGGATGTTGTAGTGGTGAAGTGCGTAGGACATGACCTCTTGAAAGATCGGTGCCGCGACCGCGCCACCGAAAATCGTCGTTTCGGGACGTTCCACCACCACGATCATCGACAGTACCGGGTTGTTCGCGGGGGCAAAACCGACGAAACTCGCGTTGTAATCCCCGACCAGGAGTTTGTCCTTACCGGGATAGGGCATGGTCGCGGTGCCCGTCTTGCCGGCGACGCTGTAGCCGGGAATGATGGCGTTCGTTCCGGTGCCCGAAAGCACGACCTGCTCGAGCATCTTCACCATGGTGGCTGACACACTTGGACTGATCGCCACGCGCTTCGCGCTCGGCGCGGTCGCCTTGACGGCGCCGTTCGCGTAGACGTAGCCGCGAACCAGCTTCGGTTCGACGAACACGCCGCCGTTGGCGATGGCGTTATAGGCGTCGAGCACCTGAATGGGCGGCACGGCGTCGACCTGTCCGATGGGTAAGGCCACCTGGTCGCTCGCGTACCAGTTCGCGGTGTTCACCAGGAGCCCGGCTGACTGGCCGGGGAAATCGACGGTGGTGGGCTGTCCGAATCCCAGGCGCGTGACTTGAGCCAACAGACCGGCCTCTCCGACGCGCGCGCCTATCTCATAGGTCCCGATGTTCGACGAGAGCGCGAGCACTTGGGTCGCGGTGAGGTGTTCGAGCCCGTGGGTCTCGGCGTCGTGGAAGAAGCGACCGCCCACGACGACCGAGGGTGGCACGGTGATCACGCTCGACGGGGTGATGAGTCCGGCCTGTAACGCGGCGGAAAATGTGACGATCTTGAAGACCGATCCCGGCTCGTAGGTTTGGGAGAATGCGAGGTTGGTCAAGGTCTGTTCGATGCCGGGGACGCCGACACTTCGTCCCCAGACGGGATCAGTCCCGACCACGCCGGGGTGGGACTTGGTGTTGGCGAGTGACGCGTCGGCGAGTATCTCGCCGGTCTTCACGTCCATCACAACCGCGACGCCGGACACCGCGTCGGTCGCCGCGAGTTGTCGCGCGAGGTCGCGCTCGGCGACGAACTGGAGTGAGGTGTCGAGTGTCAACTCGAGACCGACACCGGGCTGCGCCTTTCGAATGACGGTGCTGAAGGAACTAGGCAGACTGACGCCGGAGGAGGAGACGAATTCGCGCGTGACACCGGTACTGCCCGCGAGAAGTTTCTGATATCCGTATTCGAGCCCGGCCGAGCCGGCGCCCGCGCCATTCGTGCCACCGAGCACGGAAGTCGCGAGTGGTCCATTCGGATACGTGCGCACCGACGAGTTCTGGACCACCACTCCAGGAAAGTCCAACGCCGCGAGTTTGCGTCCGGAATTGAGATTCAGCCTGTCATTCAAAATGACGTAGCCGTCTTTCGACTTCGACAAAAGGACGGTGAGTCGACTCACCGGCATCTGGATGATCGGCGACATCGCTTGGGCTTCGCGAAGCGGATTCTTGATTTGGATGTCGTCGGCGATGACCAACGACGTCGGCCGTGACACCGCGAGAATCTGCCCGTTTCGGTCATAGATGCCCGCGCGCAGCGCCGTCGTCGTGAGGTTCACGCGGACCTGGGCCACCGAGAGCTTGGCGTAGTGCGCGTGATCGACGACCTGGATGAAGAAGAGTCGCACCCCGAGGGCGACGAACGCTAGCGCCAGCAGGCTCCGAAGCATGACCAGGCGCCGAGGACCGCTGGCCCGTCGACGCACCGGGTGGTGCAGGGTTTGGGTGCGAGTGTGAGTCGGTGAATAGTGCGTGCTCACCGAATCGTCCTTGATGTGGCCGGTGCATAACCCAGGAACTTCGGTAGACGCAAAGGTTCATCAAGTGACGTGGACGGGACTTGCGTCACCGAGACGGGGTAGACCAAGTGCAGGGCACCGGCCTTGGTCGCCACGAGACTAGGTGCGGCGAGATTGGTATTCGAACCCACCTGCTCGGCGTAGGTCGACTGGGCTTGGAGGAGTTGACTCTGGAGCACGTGCAGTTGGACTTGGCGATTGGCGACGACCATACTGCCGGCCATCGAAAGCGCGAGCGCAAAAATCACGACGACGCACGATTTCCTCAGTGAGGACGCGTTGCGCCAAGTCCGCGTGACGGCGCGACGACGTGGGGCTACCGCGACGTGGGACGGTCGTCGGACCTCCGGACGCGACTGGGGATGCGTCTGTGGTCGAGTACCCGGTCGTGGACGGCCGGTATCGACGCGTCGAGGGAAGGTTATGACGCTCACGGGAGTTTCCGCGCAACTCGCAGTCGAGCCGAACGGGCCCGCGGATTCCGGTCGATCTCACTCTGGCTGGCCAGACGAGCACTGGCTTTGAAGACGACGACGCGAGGCACGGCCCCGCACACGCAACCGAGTTCGGGGGCGCAGTGACAACCTCCGGTCGCGGCTTCGTGCAGGGCCGACTTCACGACGCGGTCCTCGCCCGAATGATAGGAAATGACGACCAAAAGTCCACCGACGGCCAACGCGTCGAGTACGGCGTCGAGACCGTTGGCCAACTCAGCTTCTTCGCCGTTCACCGCGATGCGAAGGGCTTGAAAGACGCGCGTCGCGACGTGACCACGGCGCCGGGCCGCCATCGGGACCGCGCGTTCCACCGCCTCGGTCAATTCGTTGGTCGTCTGGGGCTGGCGCTCCAGGACGGACTTGGCGATTGAACCGGCGAATCGACTCTCCCCGTTCTCTCGAAGAAGACGCACGAACTGGTGTTGGTCGATCTGGCTGAGGAGTTGGACTGCGGTCTCGCCCCGAGTGGGGTCCATACGCATGTCGAGCGGCGCGTCGGCGCGAAACGAGAAGCCGCGGCTGGCGTCGTCGAGTTGGTGCGACGAGACCCCGAGGTCCATCAAGACGCCCACGATCGCTTCAGCACCGACGAAGTCGGCGTTGCGCTCCAGGGCATCACGCAATTGGCCGAAGGTCGCGTCCACGATGCGGACGCGACCCTCGAACTCGGCGAGTCGCTCCGCGGAGGCGGCTCGGGCATCGGGGTCTCGGTCGATGCCCAGAATGCGAAGTTGCGGTGCGTTCTTCAAAAGTGCGTATGCGTGTCCCGCGCCACCCAGGGTGGCGTCGACAACGACGCCAGTCGGCTGACTGGCGAATAACTCGACGATCTCGTTCTCGAGCACCGGTAGGTGAAATATGTCCTGGGCCATCTGCAGCCTTTCAATCGTCAAGACGGGCGAGCAGGCGGAGGAGGATTCTCTACCCGTCTTGACGATTGCCAGGCTGCGCATGGTCTGCGGCCGATACTTCTGTTGCACTCCATTCATTAGTCAATGCCCTGCTTAAAAAGCTCTTCGGCCGAGTTCACCTTCTCGGCGTAGATCGCGGGATTCCACAATTCGATGTGATCCAGCGTGCCCACGACGAGTACGTCACCACGCAGTTGTCCGTACTCACGAATCGCCGTGGGTAACGCGAAGCGCCCCTGCTTGTCGAACTCGACGTCCGAGGAGTTCGCCGCCCAGTAGCGAACCTGCTGGCGTTCCACGGAACCGCCGGCGCGGCCCTGTTCGAGGCGCTCGTCGCTCTGGCGAGCGAACTCCCCTGGCGTCCAGAGCGCGATGCACCCTTCGGTATTGGGGCTGAGGTGGCCACCTCGTTCGAATTCGACACGAAATTTCGCGGGCAGGATGAGTCGACCCTTGGCATCCAGCGAGTGCTGATACTGGCCAACGAATCCGAGCATCGACGTTCCTCCCATGGGTTCACCACTTTCCCCCATTCGGTGACACATTACACCACCTCTCCCCACATGAATGCAAATCAAAACAAATTGGGGCCAATTTTCCAGTGTGGGAGGTGACGCGTTGCCGGGTGCGCTTGGCGGCGCGAGTTTGGACCTACACGTGAAGGGAAACTGCGCGGTACTGCCACGGACCGCTCGAGCGTCGAAGAGCCTCGATCAAGGGCTCAGGCTCGACGTCGGCGAACGACGCGAGAACCTGATGTTCGAGGGCTCGATCGAGTCCTTCGGGTACCTCATTGAGATAGCGCAGCACGCCGTCCGACGCGTGAGCGGGCAAGACGGTCGAGAGGAAGACACCTTCACGGACCCGCCACTGGGTGACACCAACGGCCTTTTTCCCGTCGACGAATACTTCGCCTGGACCAGTCCCCGCGAAACAGACGAGTCGATAGGCCGGGTCACCCTCGAGCGGTCCATCGTGCACCGAGATCTCGCCGGCAACGAACTCCCCCAGAACGCCGGCCCACCACTCTCCGACCATTCGCGAACTCGCGTGCACGTCACTACGCCAGCGATCGTCGCCGGCGGGAATCCACCAATCGATCCAGAGATCATCGGGTTCCAAGAGCACGAGACCACCGCCGCCTCGGCGACGGCGTAGCGCGATCTCGCCGCGTCGCGACGGGTCGAGAAGGTCAGTGCTCTGCGTGCTCCCCAGCACGAGCGTGGCGTGGTCGGGACGCACGACATAGATCGTCGCGTCGACCTCCTTGCGTAATTCGTCGTAGTCGTAGAGCTCGGCGATCGGCTCGTTCACGACGCCCGAGGTAAGTACGGCGCCCAGAGCGGGTCCGGGTCGGGCAGGTGGCGCCAACGCCACCACGGCCCGTCGGGCACGCGTGGTTCGAAGTGCATGCGCCAGCCGATCTCTTCGAGCAACCGGTCGCCCTTTTGCATGTTGTGACTCCGACACGCCGCGACCACGTTGGTCCATTCGTGGCGACCGCCTCGGCTGCGCGGAACAACGTGGTCGATCGTGTCGGCGTGTTCGAGGCAGTAGGCGCAGCGATAGCTGTCGCGCAACAAGAGTGAGCGTCGCGTTAAGGGCGGCGTACGCACTTTGGATGGCAGCTTCACCATGTCGTGGAGTCGAACGATGGCCGGAATCTGGACCACGAGTGACGCCGAGCGACAAACGTTGGGAAATTCGGGCGTGACGATCGGTTCCGCGCGACCGGCCAGCATCAGGACGACGGCGCGTCGCTCGCTTACGAGTTGTAGTGGCTCGAACGTGGCGTTCAAGAGTAGGACCCGGCTCACGCGTCGCGTCCTACGGGTTGAGCCAACGCCCACTTGGCAGCGTCGACCATCGACGCCGGGCTCAGCCTCACACCGGCACTGCCGGTCACTGTGACGAGGCGAAAATGCCAGTAGTCGGTGTCGGGCAGTGGCAGGAACGGTGCGTGGCGCATCCAGCCATTACGACGAAGTCGCCACCCGGCACGCGCGAGAGTCACGGCGTTCGCGGGATGGCGCAGGAAGTAACGTCCGAGACCGGGCGTCCACAGACTCTTCATGGCCGTCCTCGCCGGCGACGAGCGCCGCTTCGACTTTCGTCGCACCGATATCCAGGGCCAGACACGGGGGCGCGTCGCGCTTCCCCGACGTCGGTCATTCTCGAGTGCGGCGCTGACGCGACAACCAGTCGCGAAGCGAACTGGTCCGAGGACCGTAGTTCGCGCGGGTGTCGTCACCCTGGCTCGGACGAGTGATGTCCTGCCATGATGCACGTCCCATAAGACGAGCGTTTCGCTCGATTATCACTGCGGAAATAAACATCAAAGCGACCCCGACGAGTCCTAAGAGGACCGAGCTGGAAAAACAGAGGATGAGAATCAAGAGGCCCGCGACGAAGCCCGCGATGCCCCAACGCACTCGCCGACCTCCGTGCGAGTAGACGTTGGTCTCGCGAACGTTCTTTGCGAATCGGGGATCCTGTTTCGAAAGTGACTCTTCGAGTTCGGCCAGGATTCGCTGTTCATGCTCTGAAAGTGGCATTGCGTCTCCCTTCCTTGGATCCTGGACCCATAGTAGTTACTCGCGCTCGGCCCCGGCACGTCACTTATGGCTTCCTTAGTCACTTACTATGAGTCCCATCCAAAGGAGTTCGGTGGTCGAGATACGCCTACGAGTCGCCATGATCTGTACCGGGAACATCTGTCGCTCCCCCATGGCCGAAGTGGTGTTGCAACATTACGTCGACGCCGATTCGTCGCTTCGTGGTTTCGTCGAAGTCACGAGCGCCGGCACCGCCAACTGGCACGTGGGCACTTCGATGGACCCTCGTGCTCGCGGCGCCCTCGACCGAGCCGGCTTCGGCGGCGAGGGATCTCTGGGCGCGTACGCCGACCGGGCGTACCTGGACCGCCAGGACGTCGTGATCGGGATGACTCGTGAGCACGTTCACGAAGTGAAGAAACGTCTCTCTAATCCCACGACCGAAGTGATCCTCTTGCGCAATCTGATCGAACCGGGACGAGACCTCGACCTGTTCGACCCCTACTACGGCGACGACGCGGAGTTCGACCAATGCCTCGAAGCCGTCAGAGCAGGGGGTCAGTGTTTGACATCGGAATTTCGTCGGCGATTGGATGGAGGCTCGTCCGAAGTTTGACCTCCGGCAAGGTCAAGGACAGGATGACGGCGAGCACGCCAATCGGGATTGCGAAGCGGTAGATCTCGGCGATCGAACCCGAGACGGCGTGGCGAATCACCGAGAGCACGTTCAAGGGAAGTTTGCGAAGGTTCTTCGGCGTCCAGAGCAGCGGCGACGGCAATGACGTCACTGACGAATTGGCTTGAAGACCGGCCGCCAGTTGGTGCGGCAGCGCGTTCACGTAGAGCGCGCCGAATACCGCGGTCCCGAACGATCCGCCAATCGAGCGAAAAAAGTTTGCGCCCGCCGTCGCCACGCCCAGGTCGTCGTGATCCACGGCGTTCTGCACGGCGGTGATGAGAACCTGCATCACGAGGCCAAGTCCCGTTCCGAGAATCAACATGTAAAGGGCCAGCGTGAGTTCGGACGTGGCGACACCGATCGTGCCGAAAAAAGCGAGCCCGATGGTCATGACCGCAGTGCCAAGGATCGGGAACGGACGATAGCGCCAGCCCTTGGAGACGAGTTGACCGGTGACGATCGAGGCGATCAGGAGTCCGGCCATCATCGGCAGCAAACGCAGTCCCGAGCTCGTCGGTGTGGCGCCGCGGACGTCTTGAAAGTAGAGCGGCAAGAAGGTCAGGGCACCGAACATCGCGAAGCCGACGACGAATCCAATGGCCGACGCCGACGAGAAGACGCGGTTCGCAAAAAGACGCGGTGCCAGGACCGGCTCGCTCGAGTGCCGCTCGATCATGACGAAGACCACCGCGGTCAACAGACCAGCGATGAGCAACGTGATCGACTTCCATCCGAGCCACGCGAGTGATGTTCCACCGAGGGAGGTGAAGAGGATGAGGGCCGAGGCCGAGATCGTCAACACGACGATGCCGGCGTAGTCAATGACGTGTTGCACACGTGCGCCAGCGCTCGGCAATACCGCCGCGGTCACGATCAACGCGAGGATGCCAAAGGGAACGTTCACGAAGAAGATCCATCGCCACGAGAAGTATTCGACGATGAAGCCACCGAGGAGGGGACCAATCACGGTAGCGGCACCGAACGTCGCGCCGAAGAATCCCGCGTAGCGACCTCGTTCTCGAGGCGGCACGATGTCGGCGATGATCGCCTGCGCGCCCACCATGAGTCCGCCGCCCCCGAGTCCCTGCACCGCACGAAAGAGGATCAACTCGAGCATCGTGTGGGCGACACCGCACAGCATGCTGCCGATCAGGAAGAGAATGATCGCGGCTTGGAAGTAGACCTTGCGACCGTGAAGGTCACCGAGCTTGCCCCAGAGCGGAGTGCTGACCGTCGAGGACAGAAGATAGGCGACCACGACCCAGCTCAAGTGGCTCGCCCCGTGCAGGTCACCGACGATGGTCGGCAGGGCGGTGGCCACGATCGTGCTATCGAGTGCGGCCAACAACATGCCGAGCATGAGCGCACTGAAAACGAAGTACAACTCCCTCTTGGGCATTGGGACAGCGAGGTCAGTATCCATGCGACAATTTCACTCCAGAAGAGACGACGGGGGCACACACCACTCGTGGGTGAATCTCACCCTAGTGGCGCTCGGTAACGTTTGGCCGACGAACAACACCCTCTGTAGTTTGTAACAAAAGGAGACCAATGAAAACGAGACTCACCGAGATGTTGCACATCGAACACCCGGTGATGCTCGCGGGCATGGGCGGTGTGGCCTACAGCGCGCTCGTGGCCGCGGTCTCCAACGCCGGTGGTTACGGCTGTCTGGGTGCGTCCACCATGTCGAGTGAGCGGCTCTCGCACGAGATCGCGGCCACCAAAGAACTCACGTCCCGACCCTTCGGCGTGGACCTTCTGACGGCGTTCCCCGAAACCCTCAAACACAATGTCGAGCTTTTGATCGAAGGTGGCGCGAGCACGTTCGTTGCCGGGCTCGGCGTGCCCGCCCACGTCATCGAACTCTGTCACGAACACGGAGTGCTCGTGATCTCGATGTGCGGCAAGGTCGAACACGCCAAACGCGCGCTCGATGCCGGGTGCGACCTCGTCGTCGCCCAGGGCACCGAGGCCGGTGGCCATACCGGCACCGTCGCGACGTTGCCGCTCGTGCCCCTCATTGTCGACGCGATGGACGGCGCGATTCCGGTCGTTGCCGCCGGAGGGATCTTCGACGGTCGCGGGCTCGCCGCGGCGTTGTCATTGGGCGCCGATGGCGTGTGGATCGGAACCAGGTTCATCGCGACTCCGGAGGCGCGTGCCATCCCGGGTTACCGCGAGACGATTCTCGAGACCCGCGAAGACGGGACGGTCGTCTCGCGCGCGTTCAGCGGCAAGACGATGCGCGTCCTTCGCAACGACACGACCGATCGTTACGACGCCGATCCGTCGTTGCTGAAGAAATTCCCCGACCAGTTGGCGGTCGCGTTCAACGACGGGACCTTCCATCTCGGCGGCGACGAGAACACCGACGGCGTCGATCCGCGCCGAGAGGGATACCCCGCCGGACAGGCCGTGGGAGCGATCACGTCAATCGTCGCGGCCGGGGATATCGTGCGCTCGATCATCGCCGAGGCCCAGCGCGTCGTTGACGCGCTCGCCGCGCTGTAGTCGTGCCACCGGCATAAGGTTTTTCTATGTCCACATCGAGCCCCGACGTCAATGAGATTCTTTCGGCGATTCGCGGTGCCACGAAGCGGGTCACCGTTGCCAAACGCACCCTCGCCGAAGTCCTCGTCGCCGCTCCCGGTCATCTCACGGCCGAGGAGATCACGCAAGAGGTGCAGTCGCGCCAACCCGACGTCAGCCCCTCGACGGTGTATCGGATCCTTGAAGAGTTTGAAGCGCTCCAGATCGTGGTGCACGCACACCTCGACCAGCACGCCGCGGTCTTCCATCTCGCGGGCGCCGTCCACGGCCACCTCACATGCGACGAATGTGGTGCCACGTTCGAAATTCCAGCGGCGCACTTCGACGTGCTGAGTAAAGACCTGATGCGCACGTTCGGATTTATGTTGGACCGCCACCACGTGGCCGTGACCGGCACGTGTGAATTCTGTCAATCCAGCCGACGCCTTTAGCAATGATCGCACTCTTAGCGCGTTCTTAGTGCCGGCCGCCGTGGGCGCTGCACGTCATAGATAGGGTTTCTTCAGGTACTCCATGATCAAAATCGACCATCTGACGAAGCGTTACGGCGACACCCTCGCGGTCGATGACTTGGACTTCGACGTCAAGCCCGGCGTGGTGACGGGCTTCCTCGGACCGAATGGCTCGGGTAAGTCGACGACGATGCGGATCATCCTCGGCCTCGATCACGCGACCAGGGGCCAGGCCACGGTCAATGGCACGCGCTACGCCGAACTGAAGGACCCCATTCGAGAGGTCGGTGCGCTCCTCGACGCCAAGGCCGTACACCCAGGGCGCACCGCGCGCAATCACCTCCGAGCACTCGCGGCATCGAACCAGATCAAGAAATCGCGCGTGGACGAAGTGCTCGACATCGTGGGCATCGGTACCGTCGCCGATAAGAAGGTCGGTACGTACTCGCTCGGCATGAGTCAACGACTCGGCATCGCCGGGGCTCTTTTGGGTGATCCCGGCATTTTGCTCTTCGACGAGCCAGTGAACGGACTCGACCCCGAAGGTATCAAATGGATCCGCGAATTCTTCCGAGCCCTGGCCAATGAGGGTCGGACCGTCTTCGTGAGCTCGCACCTCATGAACGAGATGGCCGTGAGTGCTGACGAGATCATCGTGATCGGGCGGGGACGCTTCATCACGTCAGGTTCGGTGAACGACCTCACCAAGAACGCGCAGGGCACGGTATTGGCTCGAGCGTCGGACCACGACACACTGGCCGCGGTCATTACGGCCAATCACGGCGTCGTGCACGACGCCACCGACGAAGGTCTCACCATTTCGGGTCTCACGTCCGACGAGGTCGGTCGTCTGGCATTCGACGCGGGAATCACGGTGTACGAACTTACGCCCCAGCGCGCCTCGCTCGAAGAGGTCTTCATGGACCTCACCGCCGGCGCCGTCGAATACGGTGCGCAAAAGACGGACCGCGCTCATGGCTAACGAATCAACGTTGCGGGCAACGACGCAGTCCGAGTGGCTGAAATTTCGCAGCGTGCGCTCGTCCATCATGGGCGTTGCGGTCACCGTGCTGCTCACGATCGGACTTGGTGTCCTCATCACGACGCTCGTCCGAACCCACTGGACTCAATTGAGCCCACTACGGATCGCGACCTTCGACCCGGTCTCAAGCAGTTTGCGTGGCAGTCTGTTCGCCCAATTCGCCGTCGGCGTCATCGGGACCTTATTTATCACGAGCGAATACACGTCCGGTTCGATTCGCACGACTCTCACCGCCGTTCCCAATCGATTCCGCTTGATTGCCGGTAAGTGCATCGTGCTCTTCGTCTCGATGTTGATCCTCGGGGAGTTCGTCTGCTTCGCGGCTTTCTTGATCGGTCAGCGGATCTATCTCGGTGTCGTCCCGACGGCGTCGATCACCAACGGCACAGTCCTTCAATCAGTGATTCTCGCCGGATTGTATTTGGCGTTGTTGGCGTTGTTCGCCTTCGCCCTCGGACTCATACTTCGACAGAGCGCCGCCGCCATCAGTGTCTTCGTATCGGTGCTGTTGATCGTGCCGATCATCGGACTGTTCTTTCCCCAAAATTGGCAGAACGACTTCATGCGATTCGAACCCTCCACCCTCGGTGTGTCGATGCAGTCACCGTTCGCGCCGTCGAACTCTTTCGGCGCCTGGAGCGCGACGCTCATCCTGCTCGCCTACGTCGCGGGCACCATGGCCATCGCGGTCGTCCTCTTCGTGCGTCGAGACGCCGGCTCGAACCAATAGGTCAGTCCTAGAGTGACGTCATGGAACTCACCGACGCCCTCCGTTCGACCGGTGCCGTGCGCGCGTTCCTCGACGAACCGGTACTGGACGAAGTCCTTTACGCAATTCTCGATGACGCACGCTTCGCCCCTTCCGGTGGCAATCGACAGGCGTGGCGCGTGATCATCGTGAACGACGAGCGGCGTCGTCGCGCGCTACGCGATCTCTACTTGGACGGATGGCACGACTACATCGCCCACGTGTTGGCCGGACTCATCCCGTTCTCTCCGCTCGCCACCGACGAGGACCGCGCCACCGCCGCTTCGAAACGATCGGCGGCGATCGCGGTCTCGAAGCCCGACGGCTTTCCCGAAACGATCGACCAGGTGCCCGTCATGCTGGTCATCTGCGCCGACCTCGCCGCGCTCGCGGCGACCGATCGTGACCTCGGTCGATACCAGATCGCCGGCGGCGCCTCGATCTATCCGTTCGTGTGGAACATTTTGCTGGCGGCTCGAGACCGAGGCTTGGGCGGCGTGATGACAACGATCGCGACGCGCAACGAGTCGGGCGTGCGAGAGGTCCTCGACATCCCGAATGATCACATCGTCGCCTCAATCGTGGCGCTCGGTCATCCGGCGAGTCAGAAGACGAAGTTGAAGCGTCGCAGAGTTGAAGAGTTCACGACGACCGACACCTTTGACGGCGAGCGCTTCACTTCCCAGAGCTAGTCGCCGAAGATCTCGTGGGAGTCTTCGCCCATTCGCCGAGGACCTCGACGAACATTCGGACGGGTTCCGTCGATCACTAACGGCGTTCGCATCGTCGACACTTCCCCGCCGGGCGTCGTCATAGGACCGACGAAATCGCCATCACGAATTTGCTCCTGCCCGAAGGCGCCCGCCACGTCCAGGATCGGTGCGTGCGGAACACCCGTGCGCCTGAGGATGTGGAGCCATTCTTCGGTCGAGCGCGCGACGAAGATTCGATTCAATTCGCCGCGTAGTTCGTCGCGGTGCTGCACCCGTGAGGCGTTATCGCGCCACGGCGTTCGATTGGAAAGTTCCGCGTCGCCGAGGACCTCGACCAGTCGCGCAAACTGCTGGTCGGTCCCGACGGCGAGCAAGATGAATCCGTCGGCCGTCGTCACGGGTCCGTAGGGCGTGATACTCGGATGATCGTTGCCGAGTCGCGTCGGATTCACGCCACCCGCGAGATAGCCCTGCGCCTGATTCACCAGAGCGCTCATCGTGGATTCCAACATGGGAGCCTCGAAGTGGCGACCGGGTCGACCTCGCAGACGCGCGAAGAGTCCGGCCAAAAGTCCGATCGCGCCATAGAGCCCCGTGACGAAGTCGGCGATCGGCGCGCCAACCTTCGTGGGTGGTCCATCCGGCTCCCCGGTCACTCCCATGATCCCGGAGCGCGCTTGTGCAAGGAGGTCGAAGGATGGCTGATCGGCCACGGGGCCACCACCCGTCGCCGGCGTGATGCTCACCCAGACGCAGTCGGGATTCGCCGCACGTAATCGATCGATGCCGAGTGACCTGAATTGGCTCGGTAAGTAGTTCTCCACCACTGCGTCAGCGAGTCGGACCAAGTCGGTGACCCGTTCAAAGTCGCGAGGATCGCGAAGGTCGGCCACCACGTTGCGGCGATGACGATTGACGGCCAAGTAATACGTCGCGTCGTCGCCGAATCGAGGCGGCGCGAGGGAGCGTACCGGGTCACCACCCGGAGATTCGACCTTGATAACGTCGGCGCCGAGGTCCCCCGCGACCATCGCGCACAATGGTCCCGCGAGGACCCGCGAAAGGTCCAAGATTCGTACGCCCTCGAGCGGGAGTCCCGTGCCGAGGTTCGTTGGGTCGATTGACCACTCCATCAAAGAACTTTGGAGAGGAAACTCTGGAGTCGCGGCGACGAAGGCGACGTGAGGACGGCCTTCGGGTCTCCCGATTCTTCGATCACCCCCTGGTCCAAAAAGTAGACGGAGTCAGCAACTTCTTTGGCGAAGCCCATCTCATGGGTCACGACGATCATCGTCATGCCACTACGCGCGAGGTCCTTCATGACGTCGAGCACTTCACCGACCAACTCCGGGTCGAGCGCGGACGTCGGCTCGTCGAACAGCATCAGCTTCGGTTCCATCGCGAGAGCCCGGGCAATCGCGACGCGCTGTTGTTGTCCACCGGACAACTGGGTCGGATAGTTCTTCTCTTTGCCTTCGAGTCCCACTCGCGCAAGTAGTTCGCGGGCCGTTTTCTTGGCCTGCTCTGCATTTATCTCCTTGACCTTCGTGGGTCCGACCGTGATATTTTCGAGGACATTCAGGTTCTGAAAGAGATTGAATCGTTGGAAGACCATCCCAATCTGTGAGCGTTCGTGGCAAATACGCCGATCATTCAGCTCGTAGAGCTTGTCGCCGCGGGCCTCGTAACCCACCAGTTCGCCATCGACCCGAAGTTCACCGGCGTCGACCTTCTCCAGGTGATTGATGCATCGCAATAGCGTGCTCTTGCCCGAACCAGACGGACCGATCAAACACGTCACTTCGCCACGCTCGACAGTGAGATCGACGCCTTTGAGAACCTCGACACCGACGTAGGACTTGTGAACTCCTCGCGCCTCGACCATTGGTTCGGTCACGTCGTCGCTCCCGTCGGTACCCCGCGCTTCGTGCGGTACTTGGACGCGATGCCACGAATGTCTTGGCGCATCCGCTGAATCGGTGTGAGCGGCGGAGTGCGCAAAGCCCCCTTCGCGAAGTGTCGCTCCAGATAGAACTGTCCGATCGAAAGGATTGTTGACACGATCAAGTACCAGATGCTGGCCAGCAGCAACATGGGCATCGGTTGATAGTTCTGGCCGATGATGTTGTCCACCGCACCGAGAAGGTCAACCACGGCCAGCACCACGACGAGCGACGTCGTCTTCAACATGGAGATGACTTCATTGCCTGTTGGAGGAATGATGACTCGCATCGCCTGGGGCAACACAACGAAGCGCAGCGTCTGGGCGCGTGTCATGCCGAGTGAAATCGCGGCTTCAGTTTGACCCTCATCAACGGCGATCAACCCAGACCGCACGATTTCAGAGAAGTACGCACCTTCGTTAAGTCCGAGCCCAGCGATTGCCGCGTTGAAGGGAATGAACACAGAATTCGCCCCGAACTGAAAGAGATAGATATGGGTGAACGGGATCCCGATCGCGAAGGTCGGGTAGAGGAAGGCGATGAAGCCCCAGAGCAGCAGTTGCACGTAGACCGGCGTACCTCGAAACAGCCAGGTGTAGGTCCAGGCCACCCCCGACAACACGCGATTGTGCGACAGGCGCATGATCGCCACGACCACACCGAGGACGATGCCGACGACCATGGCGAAAACCGTCAATTCGAGTGTGACGACCAGTCCCCGGAGAATCCCGCCGTTCGTGAAGTAGTGGAAGATCAAGTTCCAGCCAAATCTCCATCTCAGGATGGCGTGACATTGATTTTTCCCGGCGATCAAGTGACATGACCGCGCACCCGAAGGGATCTTTGAAAAGAGCGTGTGGACGAACATGGCGATGAAGAGCGCCACGACCGCCATCCCGATCCACTGACCGACATGACGAACGGGGACGACCTCGACGGCAGCGTCCCCGTTCGTGTTCATGAAGTTAGTTTTTACTACTGCTCAGGAGAGTGCTCCGTTGAGCACAATTTGCGAAGAGGAGAGCGCACCTGCGGTCACGCCATACTTCTTCAGAATTGTGCCGTACGTTCCGTTGGCGATCAAGGTCTGGATCGCCGCTTGAATCGCCACGGCGAGTTGTTTGCCGTTCGCTGACTTGGGCGTCGCAATGCCGTAGGGGGCGACTTCGATGGCCTTGCCGGCCAATTTGAAGACGCCCTTCGACTGCGACACGACGTAGCCGGCGACTTGGCTGTCGAGGAAGCCGAACGTCGCGTGACCGGATGAGACGGACAGGTCCGCCTCGGTCTGGGTGGGGTACGACAGAACCGTCAACTTCTTGCTCGACGAGCAAGCCTTGGCAGTCTTTTGCGCGTCGCTCTGCTCAGTCGTTTGGATCTCTACCGCCACCGAGGAACCACAGAAGCTCTTGAGACCAGTGAACTTCGCCGTGGATGAACTCTTGGCGTAGACACCTTCGCCGGCCTGGAAGTAGTCAACGAAGTTGACCTGCTTCTCGCGGCTCTTCTCGTCGGTGAATGATGAGTTGCCGATCTGGTACCGGCCGTCGCCGACGCCAAGGAGGATGCTGTCGAAGGTGACGTTGTCCTCCTTCACCTTGATATTCAAGGTCTTGGCGACCGCGTACATCAAGTCGACGTCGAAGCCGACCATCGTGCTGCCGTTCATGGATTCGTCGGGCGCGTAGGTGGCGTCGGTTGCGACCTGCAACGTCGTTCCCTTGTACACGGTCGGCACAAGCTTGGCGTCCGCGGCGTTGTACTTGCCCGATATCGAACTGGCCCCCGCGCTCACGCTGGTGGCCAGCATCAGCGAAGCGACTCCCGCCACGACGAGTACTTGACGGAATCGTGTGAAGCGTTGCATGAAATCTCCCTGTTTTATCCCGTCGCCGTGGTCGGCGTCTGGGTTCCATTGATACCAGAAATATGGGCAAGGAAGACCTCACCAGGCTGAAGTTCGCCTCAGTGCTCGAAAACCAAATCCGAATTCATGGTCGATTTCGCACTCGGTAAGTAGCAGAACACGATGATGGCCACCACCACGGCCGTTGCCGCGGCCACGAGGCATCCGCGATGGAAGCCGTCCATGAAGGCGGCCGTGAGTTTGGGCAACAAGGTTGCCTGGGCCGATGCCGGGAGGTGCGCCGCCGTCATTTTGGCCGCCTGCATCGAACTCTGTGCAACGTTGAGCTGATGAGCACTCAGTCCGTGTCCCCGAAAAGGTTCGAACGCTCGGCGAACGGCGGGGCCGAAGAGCGACGCGAAGACCGAGCCAATGATCGCGACGCCCATTGTGCCGCCAAGCTCACGCGTGGTCTCGTTGCCCGCGGCCCCGGCACCGACCTGGTCCGGTTCCAGCGTCTCCATCGTGGCGGCGACCGACGGGGCGTTCACCAGTGAGAATCCGACGGCAAGCATGATCATCGAACCGATGATCGGACCGACGTACGCCGCGTCAGCCCCCAGTCTCGACATCCACACGAGAGCCACGGCGGTCACCAAAAGACCGAGCGCGACGACCGAGCGCGTCCCGAGTCGCAACGCGGCGAGCGCTCCGAGGGGTGTCGCCACCATGACCGTGAAGGCGTAGGGCAGCGTGTGCACACCGGCCGACAGCGCCGAATATCCCCGAATGAGTTGAAAGTACTGCGTCACGAGGAAGATGAAACCGAAGAGACAGAAGAAGTTGGTGGCCATGGCCCCCGCGCTGGCGGAGAAGGTGCGATTGCTAAAAATCCGCACGTTCATCAGCGGTCTCTCACGACCCAGTTCGTAGTTCGCGAACCCACTCAGTAACAAGACTGCGGCACCGAAGAGAACGAGCGTTGGTGACGAGCGCCAGCCCCACGAGGGTCCCTGAATGATCGCCAAGATCAGCGCGGTGACGCCGGCCGTGCCGAGAGCGAGACCCACCAGATCCATCGGGTGACGATCGGGAATGGTGGATTCCGGCACGACCGACGCAATCGCCACCACGCCAATCAGAGCGACTGGGACGTTCACCAAGAAGATCGATCCGAAGAAGAAGTGCGTGATAAGTGCACCACCCGCGATGGGTCCGAGGGCAATCGCGATGCCGGTCGTCGCGGCCCACAACCCGAAGGCCGTGGCGCGCTCTCGTCGGTCTTCGAACACGACCGTCAGTGTCGAGAGTGTCGCGGGGAATATGAACGCCGCGCTCGCACCCATCAGTGCTCGCGTCGTCAAGAGCGTCGGTACGTTATGCGAGAACGCCGCCATCAGTGAGAACACTGCGAAGGCGAAGAGTCCCAGTTGCATGACGCGCTTGCGGCCCCAGCGGTCCGAGAGTCCCCCGCCGGCGAGCAAGAGTCCGGCGAACGGAAGCGAGTATCCGTCAACGATCCACTGGAGCGACGAATTCGACGCGTGAAGGTCGCGAGAGATCGTGGGCAATGCGACGTTGACGATGGTGTTGTCGACGACGACTAGGAACACCGCGATGCACAGAACGAACAGCACCAACCATCGCCGTTCACTGGCAAACGTTGGCACAAGCCCCCCAAAGATGTCTTCGTTCTATATTGCATATCAAGAATTCGGCCCTGCTGAAGATAGTCGACCTTACCTAACGCGACCGCCGCGTCCCGGTATTACGTGGCCAAAGGTTCCGACGATTCGTTTGGCTACGTCGCGGCCGCTACGTTGTCACCGACGCGAGGGCCACCTCTTTGAATCCGTGCGGCCACCTACCCGGTCGGCCGGGTCGCAACAACATGTCGGTCAGGTCACGTCGAAGGTGCTCTTGACGCCAGACGAGTTGTTCTTGGGCTCCTCGCATGATGCGTTCGGTGTCGCGACATTCGGTTCGCCAGGTGGGGTCGGCGAGCAGATCGAAGCACCGGTACGTCCCGTCGGCGAATTGTACGTAGCCGAGATCGTCGCTGACAGAAGCGGCCAGGTTCGCGAGTGACAGACTTCGATCCCTGGGCCAATCACTCGTGGCGTGTCGGATGAAATGGCTCCGGTAGTCCCACTCGTAGTGGGCGGCCGTGCGCCACGGCACGTCCTCTCCAGCCAGCAGCGGCGTCAAGGATCGGCCATCACACTGGGCCGGCTCGTCGATCGAGAGTACGTCGGCGAGCGTCGGCAGGAGATCGACGTTCTCGCTGAACTTCGTGACCACTCGTCCGGCGTTGGCACCGTGAGGGTCGCGCCAGAGGCCGATGACGTGATAGCTCTGCGGGAAGAAACCCAATTTCTCCTTCAGTCCGTGGTCGCCCAATTGTTCTCCATGGTCGGCGGTGATGACGACGAGGGTGTCGTCCCATTCGCCGCGCTCTTCGAGCTCGCGCACGATGCGCCCCAATTGTGAGTCAACCTCGCTAATCATCCCGTAGTACTGGGCCCGCAGCGCTCGCATCTGATCGGGATCACTCGGTGCGGCACTCGGCTCAAAGCCCATCGCCGCGTCGTGAATCGCGTGTCGCTGCGACGCCGGCACCGGTGCAATCGGCATCTCGACGTCCGCCGGGTCGTACATGCGCGAGAACTCCCCCGCCGCCGCGTAGGGAGGATGGGGACGCAGGTAACTGAGGTGCGCGAACCATCCGCTTTCCTGCGTGCCGAGCCAGTCCAGGAATCGCGTCGTGAGAAACCCACTGAGCGATAGTTCGGCGGGGCGATCGGGCTCCCCGCGCGCGGCCGCTTCCCAGCCGTAGGGCACGTCGTAACCCATTGCCCGCAGGTAGTGAATCCACCCGGCCTGGCTCTCGGGCAGGTACAGACCAACCGACAGTCCGGGCAGTACCCCGTCGTAACTGTCCAGTCGAGGATCATCAATGCCGTTCGCGTTCGCGGGATCGACACCCTGATCGGTGTAGCCGAAGAGCGTCGGATCGTAGCCGGCTCGACGTGCGACGTGCGCAATGTTGTCGAGACCCTGGGGTAGTGGTGTCCCGTTGGCGACGACGCGATTGTTCATCTGATAGGTGCCGGTGTAGATCGCGGCTCGCCCCGGCGAACACGGCGCCGCCTGAGAGTAGTGGCGCGAGAGGCGAACTCCTTCGCGCGCGATGCGGTCCAGCGTTGGAGTTCGCACGAGCGGATGGCCCGCCGCCGCGTAGGAGTCGCCCCGGAACTGATCCAACGTGATGAACAGAACGTTCACTTCGCGGCCTCGACCAAGCGATGCATGTGAACGGCGAGGTCGTCGATGATCTCGAGCGCCTCTGGCACCATGGTCGGAAGTCGTAAAAATCCGTGGATCATTCCCTCGGCCTCAAGTAACTCCACACGGACTCCGAAGTGTTCGAGCAGGCCGGCGTAGGCGACCGCCTCATCGCGAAGGGGATCACACTCGGCGACGACCACGATCGCCGGCGGCGCGCCCGTGAGGTCATCGAACATGAGCGGCGAGATACGGGGGTCGCTGTGATCGGTCCATCCGCCGAGATAGAGCCCGTAGTCGTAGCGCAGATGATCGATGTCGAGTGCGTGACCGACACCGAATTTGTGCACCGAGTCGGTGAACAACTCGGGTCCGAGCGTCGGGTAGATCACCACTTGGGCGACGATTCCCAAGTTCTCGTTCCTCGTCAACGCGCACGCGACGGTCATCAGCGTCGCGCCGGCCGAGTCACCCATCACGATCACTTCGGCGTCCGGGTCATCGAACTCTGCCAAGTGCGCGAGCACGTAGCGAATCGTGTCGACGGCGTCATTGATGCCGGCCGGGAAGGGATGTTCCGGCGCCAACCGGTAGTCGACCGAGAGAAATCGCATTCGTGCGTCTGCAGAGAGACGCCGACAAAGCGCGTCGTGCGTATCGAGGTCGCCCACCACGAACCCGCCACCGTGGAAATAGATCACCAGCGCCTTGCTCTCGTCATCGAGGGGCACGTAGAGCCGGGCATGAAGTGTTCGATCGTCCAGCGCCAACTCGACGTCGTCAATCGATTCCATGGGCTGCACGTCGCCGCGATGGGTGAGCGCCGTTTCACGGTACGCCACGCGGCGCTCGTCGGCGCTCACGAGCGACGGGTGGGACGCCGGTTCGGCGCGTACGGCGTTGACGTAGGGCTCGAGCGATGGATGGACCATGGCAACCTCCTCCACTAGAGATTAGGCATCCAATCCCTCCGCGTTCACTCGAGAGATTCAGTTTCGAAAGTCGTCCCAGCGGCGTTCAATATCGTCGATTGACTCTCGCCAACCGCGCTTGGCCTCTCGACGGGCCTCTTTGTGAAAGGCGCGGATCTTTCGAAGCGGCTTTTTCCATTCCGGTTCCGCGACGACGAGTGACTTCAACCAGGCACTCGCGACCGCTTCGTCGTGAACCACACCGAGTTTGGACTGAGTCAATTCCGCCGAGCGCGCCAGCTTCAATGCCGGTTTTCCGTCAATTAACCCCAACACTTCACAGGCACACTGGAACTGCTTCAGTTCCTTGCGCAATTCGTGGAGGTTCTCATTGCTCGAATCCGCCTCAGCTTCGTCAATCGCCTTCATCACGTCTCGCCAGGCGCCCTTCAGTTGTTTCGTGAGTACGTCGGAAGCAGTCTCCTTGGCCCGCGATTCAAAAACCGCTGAGGTACCAATCCGTGCGATGTCATCAACGAGAAGCGCGTAACGCTTGGTCGTGCGTTCGACCCCGCTGCGCAACTGCGCCGCCTCAATTTGTCCGTCGAGTTGTTCCGTGACTCTCGTCTGGATGTTCTCGTCCTCAACCAACTCCAGTGACTTCGAAATCCCCGAACGGAGCACGTCGAGATCTCTATTTTCGCCAAGTACGGCGCCGAACCAAGAGAGTTCGACGAGCATCGACGTTGACCAATCGGGGTCAAATAGCCCGGGAAATGTTTGCAGGACCGAGCGAAGACGTCGAACGCCGCCCCGCGCTTGATGGACTCGACCGACGACGGTGTCTCTTCGGCGGGGTTCTCGGCGCGGCACCTGGAAGACGACGTCCGAGCGCGTTGCCTCGAGCAACTTTCCGGAGTGTTCCGTCGTCAATTCGTTGAGCAGAAAGTTGCGCGCGAACTGATCGAGCACGTCGGCAATCACGACGTCGGCGGTCGCGGCCGATTTTTCTACCACGACGTCGTATCCGCGCTACGGGTATTGCAAAGTACTGAAAGGGTTTTGGTAGCTCGGTCCGTCAGATGCCTTTCATGACAATCATCATCTCGATGGCTAGGAATTCGAGTCTACGACGCGACTCGTGTCGCTGGCCCGGGCACGGTCCCTCTACAACAGTCGGGTAGTTTGAGCACTCGACGCGAAGAATCGCGTGAGCAGAGAACGATTGAGAAGCATGACCGAAGAAGAGTTCTGGGATGGCGAAGCAACGGCGTTCGATGAGAGGCCGGACCACGGCCTACGAGACCCGTCCGTGCGGAGTGCGTGGAGCGAGTTGCTCGTCACGTTGCTTCCGGTGGCTCCAGCCCGCGTGGCCGACGTTGGGTGTGGGACCGGCTCACTTAGTTTGCTCATGGCAGAAGCCGGACACGAGGTCACCGGGCTAGACATTTCACCGGCGATGGTGAAGCTGGCGCGCGAAAAGGTCACGGAAGCGGGCTACGTCGCGGAATTCTCAGTGGGAGACGCTTCGGACCCGCCGTGGGCGCACCGACCATTCGACGTGGTTCTCACTCGTCACGTCCTATGGGCCATGGCCGATCCCGATGTGGCGCTTTCTCGTTGGCTCGACTTACTGGCTCCCAGCGGCCGCCTCGTATTGATCGAAGGACGATGGTGGACCGAGGTAGGAATGACGACTGCCGAGGTGTCAAAGCTCGTGCTAGGACACCGAAGGGAAGCTGAGGTAACGATTTTGAATGCCGCCGCTCTTTGGGGCGGGTCCATTAGCGACGAACGATTCGTCATCGTCAGCCGACGATAGATCGTTGTCGCTCGAGAAGCAGAATTCACGGCTTCAGTCTGAGACCTTGTATCCCTCCGTCATACGACCGCCAACGCGGTTGAGCACAAGATCGGCCACAGCAATTAGCCGACTCGAGTTGCCGCTGACTATTGCCACTCGATGAGCGGACATCAGTTCAGTGGCCACTTCTGAGTTTGTTTCGCGAAGTCGTCGAACCAGCCACTTGCCAGTGCCGAGCCACGAACCTGACGAGAGCAAGAAAAGTTCCGCGGTACGGCTCAGGACGAGACTCGCGACCGCGTCGTGTTCGTCGACGTCGTGTTCGACAACTTCCAGATCGAGGAGATTGTCAGTGAGGGCGTACCTGCGCGATGCCAGTTCGTCATCGGTTAAAGGACGCGGACCAGAATCAAGGATCGCTGACGCCTCTTCCTGAAGTTGCGACGCTCCACCCTGGTCTCTGAGTACCACACCGCTCGCGATCATTGTTGCCAGGACCGGATGAAAAGCGCTGACCTCACGTTCATACCAGCACGTGAGCGAAGCCTCGTCACGGACGAACAGTTCAACAGTCCAGTCTTCATAATGAATGGTTTCCCGGTAGGGCGCAGGAGGGCCTGAGAGTACGACCACAATGTCGAGGTCGGACGTAGTGGTCATCGATCCGCGCGCAGCGCTTCCGGCGAGGAGCGCTGCACGGGCTTGAGGAAACATTTCGCGTACGAGTTGCTTTGCAACCAACGCAACTTCCACTGTCATCTCCTTCTTGAATCAGAAAACCACGACAAGACTCATTCGGCCAGTCTTTCGGAAATGATGAAGGCCGCCGAACGGAACTGGTTGTCTATCTCTCACATCCTCGCAAGGACGATTCGATGCTCACCGTCACCACCGCGCTGAGCCGGATCGACCAAGAGGTGCGCACACAACTCGAAGCGTGTGGTGTCGGACCAATCGGGTCCTGAGACTTTGGAGCGGACGACCGGGCTCGAACCGGCGACCTCGACCTTGGCAAGGTCGCGCTCTACCAACTGAGCTACGTCCGCGTGGTCACCCATAGTAGCCCAGGCGCCGAATGAAATCGACACCGGCTCATTCGTTGAACGTGTTGATGAGCGTCGTGGCCTCTTCTTTCAAATAGTCGCGAAGCGTCGCGAGATCAGGCATTGTCTGGGCACACCCGAGCATTCCAAACTCAAGATTCTCCTCAAATCCGAGCACCGTCACATTCAAACAAAACGGTCCGAGGAGCGGACCGACCGGGGCCGCCGAGACCACGCGGTGCCCACTCAACCAGAGCGGGACCGGCGGGCCCGGTACCGACGACAACATCAGATTCGCCATCGGCGGCAACACGTCGAAGAGCCCGAAGGCGTCCACCACTTTTCCGCCGAGGGAGAGAACCGTCGGACCGAGGACGCGGGGAATCTCCTGAAGCATCCTGGCGCCATGGTGGCGTTGCACGTCGACCGTCTTCGCGGAGTCCTGGGCGATCGCTTTCAATCGTTCGATCGGATCATCGATGTCGGTGTGCAGCGCCACGAGCATTCCCGAGATCTGATTGCCCATCGCCGAGGCGTCACCATCGCCTCGAACGTTGATCGGCACGAAGGCGATGAGGTCGCGGGTGATCGCTTCTCCGCGATCGGCCAAGAGTCGTCGCAACGCTCCGCTCGTGGTCGCCATTACAAAATCGGTCACCGAAGCCCCGTGATGCTTCGACGCGCGTTTGGCGTCGGCGAGAGGAACGCGCATTCGGTGATACGACTTTTCGACTCCGGCGCGCCCGTTGAGCGACGTGCGGCGCGCTTCGAAGATCGAGGGCTGGCCCGGTGTCGTTCGCTTGCGGCCTCGCGACAGCGCCACGCGCATGACTGTGCGTACCACGTCGAACACACGTGTGAACCACGCCGTCACGACGCTCACGGCGAGTCCCGGCTCGGCGCACAGGCGCTTCAGCCCTTCAAACACGAGCGACATCGAACTCGTCGCGACGGTCTCGGTACCGGCGTTTTCGACTTTGGGAGCCGGTGCTCGAACCTCCGGTGAGATGTCGAAGAGACGGGCGAAGGTTTCGGCCCCGGAGACGCCGTCGGCCAATGCGTGATGCACCTTCAGTGCCGCGGCGACCCGGCCGTCTTCAAGACCCTCGATGATCAAGAGCTGCCACAGGGGTCGTGTGTGAATGAGAGGTCGCGAGAGAAACTCCGAGACAAGCGCGTCGAATTGGTCGGCGGTTCCGGGCGACGGCAGGGCGACGCGCGTGATGTGTCGATCGGGGTCGATATGAGTGTCCGGGACGAGTGCGGGCCACGTGAGATCGAAGGGAGCTCGAATGAGGCGCTCAGTCAGCACCGGTATCTCGTGGAGTCGATCGGCGACGTTCTTGCGGATTAATTCAAATCGCTCGGTGGGATCGGCGACGTCGCCGAAATCAAGTTCAATGACGGCGCCGATGTTCATGGCCGACCCCGGAACCTCCAACAAGATGAACGCACTGTCCAGAGGAGCGAGGTAACGGGTCAACGACCGGAGCTTCCGAAGCCACCCTCGCCACGCTTGGCCGCCGGGAGATCCTGGACCGTGATGAACGTGGCGGAGGGCACGGGCAACACGATCAGCTGGGCGATCCGGTCACCCTTCTTCACCTCGTAATCGTGCGTCGGATCGAGATTCACCAGCGCGACCATCACCTCGCCGCGGTAACCGGCGTCGATCAAACCGGGTGCGTTGATGCACGTGACGCCGTGTTTGGCGGCCAGGCCACTTCGGGGCAAGACGAATCCCCCGTGGCCCTCGGGAATCGCTACCGAGAGGCCCGTCGACACCATGACGCGACCCCCGCCGGCTTCGATGACCCTCGACTCAACGGCGACCAAATCGCATCCCGCGTCGCCGTCGTGGGCGTACACGGGCACGGTTGCCTCAGGGTGAAGTATCCGAATTGGGATTTCCATAGCCGAAGGATACCTTCGAGCGAAACGAACTACGGCCGGAGGTTATGTAGTCTCGCACTGTGCTCGTGTGGATGGATCTAGAGATGACGGGGCTCGAACCGCTCCGTCACGTCATCATCGAAATCGCGACACTAATTACCGATGACGACCTCACGGTGATTGCCGAGGGTCCGGATCTCGTCATCCACGTCAGCCCCGAACAAATGGCCGAGATGGGTGATTTCGTCACCGAGATGCACACCAAGTCCGGGCTGATCGAGGCGGTGAACCGGTCCACGGTGACCAACGAAGAGGCCGAGAATCAGACACTGGCGTTTCTCAAAGAACACATTTCCGAAGCGCGGTCGATTCCCCTATGCGGTAACTCGATCGGTACCGATCGCCGGTTTTTGCAGGAGTACATGCCGACGCTCGAAGAGTTCTTCCACTACCGAAACGTGGACGTCTCGACCCTGAAAGAGCTGACGCGCCGTTGGCACCCGGAGGTGCTCGACGAACTTCCCGAGAAGGCGACGACGCATCGCGCGCTCGACGACATTCGCGAGTCGATTGCCGAACTCCAGCACTACCGCGACACGCTGTTTCCCAAGGCACAGGTGAACCCTCCCACGCCTCATGACTGACGAACTCCTCTCCATGGCGGACGCCACTGCCCAGATGACCGCGCCGGGCTCGATGTTCGAGACCGAGCGCACGTCGGTCCACGGTATCGAGATGACCGTATGGAAGCACGCACCGTCGACGCTTCGTCAGATACTCGACCTCTCGCTCGCGCACGCGTCGCGTGACTTCTTGGTCTACGAAGGACAGCGCTTTACCTTCGACGAGCACTACCGAGCCGCGTCAACGCTGGCCGAACGACTGATCGCCAGTGGCGTCGCCAAGGGTGACCGCGTCGCGATCGCGTCGCGCAACCTTCCCCAGTGGGTCATCGCATTCTGGGCAACCGTGCTCACCGGCGCGGTGGTCGTACCGATCAACGCGTGGTGGACGCCCGAAGAGCTGCAGTACGGTCTCAGCGACTCGGGCACGTCGGTGCTCTTCGTTGACGAGGAACGACTCGAGCGCGTCCGCAGCACCCTCGACGAGCTCCCGGAGTTGTCCACGATCGTGGTCATCGCTGAGATTCCGACCCGCTCGGCTCGGCTCGGCCTGGCTCACGCGCAGGTGCGCACGGTCGATTTCAATGAGTACCTCGGCGACGTCAGTGCGAGCGCGATACCGCCGGACGTTGACATCGCGACCGACGACGACGCCACGATGTTCTACACCTCGGGCACGACCGGCCATCCCAAGGGCGCTGTCGGCACGCACCGCAACGCGATTACCAATTTGATGAACCTCTTCTTCGTCGGGTCGCGCGCCACCATGCGCTTCGGCACCGGCAACTTCGACGTGTCGGGCGAGAGCATTCCCAACGCCGCTCTTCTGAGCGTGCCGCTCTTTCACGCCACCGGCTGTCTGGCGACGATGATCACGGCCACGGCGTCGGGTGGAAGACTCGTCATGATGCACCACTTCGACGCCGGCCACGCGCTCGCGTTGATCGAATCTGAACGCCTCACGATGTTCGGTGGCGTGCCCACGATCGCGATGCAGATTCTGGACCATCCGGACTTCACCAAGTTCGACACGTCGAGCGTGAAGTCCGTGTCCTATGGCGGCGCCCCCGCTGCGCCCGAACTCGTGCGACGCATACAGGCCGCCTTTCCGGGGGGCCAACCGGGCAACGGTTACGGACTCACCGAAACCTCGGCCGCGGTCTGTCTCAACGGCGGCCCCGACTACCTCGCGAAGCCCGACAGCTGCGGTCCGGCCGTACCGGTGGTCGAGGTGGCAATCGTCCCCGAGGATTTCGAAGGCGACGAACCGACCGCCGATCTGCCGAGCGGTCCCGACGTCGTCGGCGAACTATGGATCAAGGGTCCCAACGTCGTACGCGGCTACTGGAAGAAGCCGGACGCGACCGCCAAGGCGTTCACCAAGGGGTGGCTACGAAGCGGCGACATCGCACGTATCGATGAAGAGGGGTTCGTCTTCATCGTCGACCGCGCCAAGGACATGATCATTCGCGGTGGCGAGAACGTCTATTCGGTCATCGTCGAAGCCGCAATCTTCGAACACCCCGACGTCGCGGACTGCGCGGTCGTCGGACTCCCTAATACGACCATGGGCGAAGAGGTCGCCGCCGTCATCGTGCTGCGCCCCGGTCGCGTGCTCGAGGCCGAAGAGATCAACCGTCACGTCGCGCGACACCTCGCACGGTTTGAGGTGCCGACCAGGATCTTCTTCCGAGCCGATCCGCTCCCGCGCAATCCGCAGGGCAAGGTCCTCAAGCGCGAACTGCGCGCCTCGCTCGTGGAAGAGATCGAGCGTTCTACTTAGCCGTGTAGCGCGTCGAGGACGTGGTACGTCTCGTCGTCGAGCGTGACGTGCGCCGCTGCGCAGTTCTCCTCCACGTGCGCCACCTTGGACGTACCGGGAATCGGCAGCATGACCGGGGAGCGGCGCAACAACCACGCCAGTGAGAGCTGTCCGACGGTGATGCCGTTCTTCTGCGCCATTTCGTCGAGCGGTCCCCCACTTCGTGCCAGGCTGCCGGCGGCGACCGGGTACCACGGAATAAAACCGATGCCCTCGTGTTCGCAGTACTCCAACACGGCTTCACTCTGTCGATTCGTGACGTTGAAGAGGTTCTGCACCGTCGAGATCGTGACGATCTTTCTAGCGGCGACGATCTGTTCGACACTCACTTCAGAAAGTCCGACCGCCTGGACCTTGCCTTCTTCGAGCAGATCGCGCAGTAGCCCGAACTGGTCCTCGGACGCGACCGACGGATCGATGCGATGCAACTGGAACAGGTCGATCGACTCCTGGCCGAGGCGTCGAAGTGACATCTCGCACTCTTGGCGCAAGTAGTCGGGACGACCGCACTCGCGCCACGCGTTCGGGCCGATTCGCAAGAATCCGGCCTTGGTCGCGATCTTGACGTCGCCGTAGGGGTGAAGCGCCTGGCGAATCAACTCTTCCGAGATATACGGCCCGTAGGAGTCGGCCGTATCGATGAGATTGACGCCGAGTTCGACGGCGCGCTTCAGTACCGCGCGACATTCGTCGGGGTCCTTCGGCGGCCCCCAGATGCCTTCGCCCGTGATGCGCATCGCGCCAAAGCCGAGACGATTGACGGTCTGGTTGGCGTAGCTGAACGTGGCCGGATCCGTCATAACACTCCTTGTTGAAGCCTCACCTTACGTCGCGGACATCGAAAAGCGGCCACCCGTGGGTGGCCGCTTTTCGAAAGAGCCGAGATTATTTGTTCGGCTGCGGCGTGTAGCGCAGGTAGTCCTTCACCTTGCGGAATCCCTTGGGGAACTTCTCCTTGGCGTCGTCGTCACTGACGGCCGGCGAGATGATGACGTCATCGCCGTCCTTCCAGTCGATTGGCGTTGAAACTGGGAACTGCGCCGAGAGCTGAAGGGAGTCGAGCACGCGCACAATCTCGTCGACGTTTCGACCGACCGAGGCCGGGTAGGTCAACGTCAGCTTCACCTTCTTATTGGGGTCCACGATGAAGACGCTTCGCACGGTCAAGGTGTCGTTCGCGTTCGGGTGAATCATGTCGTAGAGGTCCGCGACCTTTCGGTCGGCGTCGCCAATGATCGGGAAGTTGAGCTCCGCACCCTGGGTCTCGCTGATGTCGCTCTTCCAGCGCTGGTGGGAGTCGACGTCGTCAACCGACACGGCGATCAACTTGGTGTTGCGCTTGTCGAAGTCACCACGACGCGCAGAAAAAGCACCGAGTTCAGTGGTGCACACCGGGGTGAAGTCCTTCGGGTGCGAGAAGAGTATCCCCCAACCATCGCCCAGATAGTCGTAGAAGTTGACGGTGCCTTCAGTGGTCTCCACCGTGAAGTCTGGGGCCTCGTCGCCGAGTCGAATCGCCATGCTTTGCTCCTTGTGCGTGAAGTCAGTCCCTTGACTGAACGAACCAACCCTAATAGGAATTATCCAATTGTTGCCAATACCTATCGGATTTGTAGGGAAGTAGAAACCCATTGATCACAAAGGCTGTGAAACTGGTTCTATGGACTCTGAATCGTCACCGGTCGTCGCCGCGTTTGACCTCGACGGCACGCTCACCGAGGGTGGCAGCGTCTTTCGCTGGCTCAAGTTGGTCGCTGGTCGCGGGCGCACGTGGCGCGCGGCGCTGTCGCTCGCCGTGCCGCTCACCGTCGGCGCCTTTCGATCGAGCCGGTTTGCCGACAACGCGAAGGAGCGGCTCTTCGTAAAGTTGCTCGCGGGAATCGACGAGCAGATCGTCATGGCCGAATCGCGGGTCTTCGCACTGGAGCACCTCGAACACGAGGGTCGGGCGTTACTGCTGGCACGTCTGGCGTGGCACCGCGATCAGGGCCACGACATCGTCATCGTCTCGGCGTCGCCGCAACTCTACGTCGATGTGATGACCGAACAGCTTGGTGCGAACGGCGGCCTGGGGACCCGTCTCGCGATCGATCCGCGAGGTCGCCTCACCGGTGGATACCTCGGCAAGAACTGTCGCGGGAGCGAGAAGCTTCGTCGACTCGACGAGTGGATCGTCCGTCGCCATTACCCCACTCCCCCAGTCGTCTTCGCCTACGGCAACTCGCGCGGCGATCGACGGATGTTGAGTGCAGCGGCGCATCCCTTCAACGTCGGCAAGTTCGGCGTGTTCGGTTCACTTCGCCGATTCGCGCGCCTGACGTCCGCGGAGCAGTGACTTACAGCTGATGGATGGCCGCGCCGAGTTCGACGAGGCCGCCTTCACGCCCGTCGTAGGTCACTTGAATTGACGCGGCCTGTTCGCGCCACGCGATGACGGTATTGCCGCGGGGATCGACGACACCGATGTTGACGTCGTAGATGCCGTCGAGAAGAGGGATTTGCGCGAGATCGATGCCCACGCGGTTCTGTCCGGGCGTCAGGTTCACTGGTGAACCTTTGGCGTCGCTGCGGCTTATCAGCAGACCCTTGCGAGTGAAGATCTCCATCACGAAGTTTCCGCTGTAGGCGCCCTGCGAGGTGATGTTGACGTCGAAGTGCATGCCGGCGCCACTTCGCACGTCGAAGGAGCCCGACGGCGTGGTGATTGAGTCGACGGTGATCGACGCGAGCAGACCGCTGCGATCGTGTTCGACGGCGCTGTCCATGAGGTGTTCGCGAAAGATACGCAGTGACTCGTGCGTCGGACCATCAGCGATCATGTGTCCGCCGTCGAGCACGATCGCTCGGTCACAGATCGCGCGTACCTGATCGGCGTTGTGAGTGACGAACAGGATCGACCGGCCCTCGTCCTGGAAGGACCGGATTCGATCGATGCACTTCGCCTGGAAGCGCTCGTCCCCGACGGCCAGCACCTCGTCGACGACGAGGATGTCGGGATCGACGTTGACGGCGACGGCGAAGGCGAGGCGGACGTACATGCCGCTCGAATAAAACTTCACCTGCGTGTCGATGAAATTCTCGATCTCGCTGAACTCAACGACGTCGTCGAAGATGCCTTCGACCATCTTCTTGGAGAATCCCAGCATCGCCCCGTAGAGAAAAATATTGTCGCGACCGGAGAGCTCGGGCTGGAACCCGGCGCCGAGTTCGAGCAGCGCGGCGAGGCTGCCCCGAATGTGAATCTGGCCGGACGTCGGTTGCAAAACACCGCAAATGCACTTGAGCAGCGTCGATTTACCCGATCCATTGTGACCGACCAGACCGACGGTTTCGTTCGTGTCCACGGAAAAACTGATGTCCTTGAGCGCGTTGAACGTCTCGGTCGATCCCGAGCGCGGATGGAGCATTCGCTCCTTCAGCGATTGGTGACGCTCGTGATGAATCTTGAAGGTCTTCGAGATCCCTTCAACCTTGATGACCGTCGTCATTACAGTTCCGACTCGAAGTTGCCCTGGAGGCGCCCGAAGAGCACTTCGGCCAAGAGGAACACGATCACCATGATGCCCAGCAGGGCGACGTCCAAATAGAAGTACGTCGACATCGGCCACGACGGCAATATCTTCAACATCAACGGCACGGTGTGGCCATGGAGCACCACGGTCTGGGTCGTCGACGCCGCGGTCGTTGCCACGTAGAACGCCCGTTGGAACGTCAACATGATGAGCGTGATCGGGTTGAGGAAGTACAGCCACGCCAAACCGTGCGCGTGAAGTTGCGGAGCGATGGAGTGCTCGTAGGAGTAGACGATCGGTGAAAGGAAGAACCACAGTTGCAAAATGATGAGTATGAAGTGCTCCATGTCGCGCATGTAGACAGTGATGGCCGACATGAGGATCGCCAGCGCGGCGGTAAAGAAATACAGCGCGAGAAACGCAATCGGCAAGAGCCAGAAATACGCGTAATCCGGCGAGTGTTGGACGACCAGGAGATACAGACCGAACACGCACAGCTGAATGAAGAAGTAAAACGTCGCGGCGCCCACGTTGGCCAGCGCAAGGATCTCACGGGGAAACGAGACCTTCTTCACAAGACCGGATCGAACGACGATGACTCCGGTCGCGGTGCTGAGCGACGTATTGAACATGTTCCACACGACCATGCCGGCGAACAGATAGACGACGAAGTTGGGAATGCCGTTCTTCAAGAACTTCGCGAAGACCAACCAGTAAATAGCGAGGAACAACGAAGGCGTCAACATCGACCAGATGATGCCCAGCGCCGAGTTCTTGTACTTGATGCGAATGTCCGACCTGATCAGGCTGAACAGTAACTCACGTCGATTCGAGAGATTACGGAGCCTCGTGACAAGGCTGTCACGGGCACTAACGACACGAAACGCGTCGTTCTCCAACGAGCGGCGATCGACTCGCGTCGTCGATCCATCGCTCACTAGACGCCTTGACGAACAGCCGAATGTTCAATCACTGCATCGATGAAGCCGTACTCCAACGCTTCTTGTGCGGTGAACCAACGGTTGCGATCAGAGTCCAATTCGATCTGCGCGAGCGACTTGCCGGTGTGAAAGGCAATGCGCTCGGCCAACTGCTTCTTCATGAATCCAATCTGCTCGGCCTGGATCGCAATGTCCGAGGCCTGACCCTGCATGCCCCCCATCAAGGGTTGGTGCATCAGGATTCGACTACTCGGCAACGAGAAGCGCTTCCCCGGAGCTCCGGCGCACAGCAGAAACTGCCCCATGGAAGCGGCCATGCCGATGCAGATGGTGCGCACGTCGGCATTGACGTACTGCATGGTGTCGTAAATAGCCAGTCCATCAGTGATTACACCGCCCGGGGAGTTGATGTAGAGACTGATGTCGCGCTCACTGTCTTCGGCGTCGAGCAGCAGCAATTCGGCGCAGATCCGGTTAGCCGAGTCGTCGTTCACTTCGGAACCGAGGAAGACGATTCGCTCGCGCAGTAGTCGCTGGTTCAGGTCAATGGCGCCGAATCCGTCGGCTCTGTTGGAGATACTCATGCGTCCAATCTAACGGTTGGACCTCCCAACTCCTCGTTGTACGTCGTAGACTGACTGCTCTTGCGGGCGTGGCGGAATTGGCAGACGCGCTGGTTTTAGGTACCAGTTCTTCGGAGTGTGGGTTCGAGTCCCTCCGCCCGCACTCACCGAGTTGGTCGGTGCGCATTGCGATCGCTCACTCTCTGCTAGGGTGAAATGACTGTTTCGCCGCACATCGCGGTGGAGACCGATTCGACTGTAAAACCTCGAGTTGGGCTCATCTCAACTTGTAGGAGTTATATGTCTATGTCCTTTGCCGCGCTCGGCGTGCCGTCCAATCTGGTCGAACACTTGAAACAACGCGGAATTACCGAAGCCTTCCCCATCCAAGAGGCCGCGCTTCCTGACGCCCTCGCCGGGCGCGACGTCGTCGGCAAGGCCGTCACCGGCTCGGGTAAGACCCTGGCCTTCGGGCTGCCCCTGATGGCGCGTCTCGCCAAGGCCCGTCCTCGCAAGCCGGTCGCCCTCGTGCTCGTGCCAACACGCGAACTGGCCGCCCAGGTCCAAAAGGAACTGGCCCAGCTCACCGACGACCGCGGTCGTCGCGTGATCTGCATCTACGGCGGGACCTCGTACAACGTCGCACGAAAGGCCCTGAACTTCGGTGTTGACGTCGTCGTCGCCTGCCCCGGCCGCCTCGAGGACATGCTCGAACAGGGCGCCCTCGATCTTTCGTCCGTGACGACGGTTGTCGTTGACGAGGCCGACCGCATGGCCGACATGGGCTTTTTGCCTTGCGTACGTCGAATCGTCGGGGCTACGCCTCGCGATCGCCACGTGATGTTGTTCTCGGCCACGATGGGGCCGGACGTCAAGTCACTCGTCAAGGAGTTCACCAACGACGCCGCGATCCACGACGTCGTGGGCGACGAAGCACCGAGTGACGTCGACCACTATTTCTGGCGCGTGGCGCGCGAACAGCGCCCCCAGATCACCGCCGACATCGTCGAAGAGTACGAGCGAGCGCTCGTGTTCACCCGCACCAAGCACGGCGCTGACCGGTTGGCCCGCCAACTCGAAGAGCGCGGGATTTCGGCCGTGCCGCTGCACGGTGACCGCACGCAGGCTCAGCGCGAGCGAGCGCTTCGCAGCGTGAAGAACGGCCAGGTTCAGGTCTTGGTCGCGACTGACGTCGCCGCGCGCGGAATCCACATCGAACTGCTTCCCGTCGTCATTCACTACGACCCACCGGCGCAGGCGACCGACTACTTGCACCGCTCGGGTCGCACCGGTCGCGCCGGCGCCACCGGCGCCGTCATCTCCCTCGTCGGAGAGGACGTCATCGGTCAGGTGAAGCGACTGCAGAAGGCTCTCGGTCTCGAGGCTTCCATCGAACGCCGCGAGGACGCGCGGGCAATCCGCCTAGGCGCCGTTGACGACGCCGTCGCTGCGGAACGTTTGGACGACCGCGGCGGCAAGGGCCGCTCCGAGCGCTCCACGCCGCGCGAGCGCGATCACGGACCGCGTGGATTCGAGCGTGGTGCGCGAAGCGACCGTGGTTTCTCCGATCGCGGACCGCGACCCGAACGAAGCACGACGCACTCGCGTCCCGAGCGAGGTTTCTCCGATCGACCGGAGCGCGCACCGCGTGTCGAGCGTTCTTTCGCCGATCGTGCTCCGCGGCCCGAACGAAGCGATCGGACTCCTCGCGCCGAGCGAGTGTTCACCGATCGAGCACCTCGTCCCGATCGCTCAAGCGTGCGTAACGAGCACTTCACGAAGGGCGCCAACTCGGCGCGTGGCAGTGAAGCGGTCGTGAGCTTCTTCAACGACGCGAAGGGTTTCGGTTTCGCCAGTGACGACAAGGGCGACGATCTCTTCATCCACTTCTCGAACATCGTGGGCGACGGATTCAAGTCGCTCACCCAAGGTCAGAAGATCACCTTCGAAGAGGCCAGTGGACCCAAGGGCCGTGAGGCTCGCAACGTACGCGTCGTCAGTGGCGGCCGCGAGCGACGTCGCTAGTATCTCGTTTCATGTCTGAGAAGCCACTCGTCGATCCACACCTCGGTCCGGCCCCCGATGACCTCTTGATAGAGGATCTCATCGTGGGTACCGGCGAGGAGGCCGCGCCCGGTCGTCGCGCCGTCGTTCATTACGTCGGTGTCGGCGTCACGAGCGGCGAAGAGTTCGACGCCTCCTGGAACCGCGGCGACGCCTTCGAGTTCGTGCTCGGTGCCGGTCACGTCATCAAAGGTTGGGATCAGGGTGTCGTCGGCATGAAAATTGGCGGACGACGTCGTCTCGTGATCCCGGCGCACTTGGGCTACGGCGATCAGGGCGCCGGCGGCGTCATCGCACCCGGAGAGACCTTGATCTTCGTCGTCGACCTGCTGGAGCTGCGTTAGTCGAACGGACTGGGTGACGAGTCGATCGCCACCATTCGCTGATAGTCGCCGTAGCGCTCGCAGCAGATCTCGGCGACCAGTCGTAGTCGGTCGTTGGGGTCACTGAGGCTCAGGACCTTGAACTGATCAAGCGTCGACATCGGCGTCATCGAACACAACTGCCAACTGCGCACCCACGGGTCAGCGTCCATCTCGCAGTTCGATTGCAGGCATTCGTCGGCGAAGAGCTCGCTCTGGAGCGCCCGAATCGCACGCACCGCCGATTCGGTGGACTTAAGAAGCGCCGCCATCACGTTGGTCTCGTCGCAGCAGCGGTCCTTCACGCTCGCTCGGGGATAGGGATCGTCGTCGAGCCAGTTCGCTACTTCAAAGCACTCGACGCCTTCGGCCATGACGACGGTCTGTCCGTTGGGCAGTACTTGGGAGCCCAGGATCTGCATCATCGTGCCGACGGACGTGCGTTCGTCGAAACCGCCGACGTCGGATCCGCGTGCGATCAAACAGGTGCCGAAGCGTTGCTGGGACTCGATGTCGTTGAGCATCTGGTGATAACGAGATTCGAAGACGCACAGCCCGACGACCTGATGCGGGAAAATGACCATACCCAGCGGAAACATGGGCAGCACTTGGTCCTTCACCACTCCACCCTAAGGTGAAATCCTCGTGAACTGCCTTATCTTCGGGCCAGTTCTTGGCACAGTGCACGCAGTGCGCGACCGCGATGTGACAGGTCGTTCTTCTCTCGCGGCGTCAGTTGTGCCAAGGTCCGTCCTGCGGCTTCGTGGGGTGCGAAGACCGGGTCGTATCCAAAGCCCTGATCACCGGCGCGCACGAACGTGATCACGCCAGGAAGTTTGCCCTCCACGCAGAACGCGGTCCCGTCGGGGTACGCAACCGCGATGACGGTGACGAAGCGCGCGGTTCGCGGAGCGGGCACGGCGTCCAATTCGTCCAACAACTTGGTCACGTTGTCGTCGTAGCTCGCCGTTTCACCGGCGAATCGCGCACTGCGAACTCCGGGCCGACCACGCAACGCGTCGACGAAAAGTCCGGTGTCATCGGCGATCGCGGCCTCACCAGTCGCCGCGACGAGTGCGCGGGCCTTCAACAACGCATTCTCTTCGAGGGTGTCGCCGGTCTCTTCAACATCGGGGACATTGTCGGGCCGCTCCAACAACTCGACACCCAGCGGCACGAGGACCGCGCGCATCTCCTCAGTCTTGTGAGTATTGGCCGTCGCGAGGACGAACGCCGTCACGAACGAGGTGGCGGCGGACTCGCCAGCACCAGTCGCTGGGCTTCGTGGATCGACGCGATGCCCGTCGCGGCGAGGTCCAAGAGCTCGTCCAACTCTTGGCGGGTGAAGGCCTCCTGCTCGGCGGTGCCCTGCACCTCGACGAAGTGACCAGTGCCGGTCATGACGACGTTCATGTCGGTGTCGGCCCGCGAGTCCTCCTCGTACGGGAGGTCCAGCAGGGGCACGCCGTCGACGATGCCGACCGAAATCGCCGCTACCAAATCGCTCAACGCGTGCTCCTTCAGCGTTCCCTTTTGGACGAGTCGCGTGATGGCGTCGTGAAGGGCCACGTATCCCCCACATATCGACGCCGTGCGCGTGCCTCCGTCGGCCTGGAGGACGTCGCAGTCAACGGTGATCTGCACGTCCGCGAGAAGTTCGAGGCGCGTGACCGTGCGAAGCGATCGACCGATCAGACGTTGGATCTCCTGCGTCCGTCCGGACTGTTTGCCCCTGGCCGCTTCACGACTGGCGCGCTCGGGCGTCGAGCCGGGCAACATCGAGTACTCGGCGGTCACCCATCCCTTGCCGGTGCCACGCAGCCAACGCGGGACATCTTCTTCGACCGACGCGGTGCAAAGGACGACGGTGCGACCAAAGCTCACGAGTACCGATCCGGCCGCCATCGCGGTGAAGTCGCGCTCGAAACTGAGTGGCCGAGCCTGATCGGGGTTACGCCCGTCTTTGCGCGATGTCGACATAGAACTCCTCACGATGATTGGTGCGTCTCAACGGTAGTTGAGAGTCGTGGTGTTGAAGTTCCTAGAAGTAGATGATCGACTTGGCGCGTTCGACGACGTCGTCGATGTTGTCGCTCCAGGCGCCGGTCGAGAGGTACTTCCAACCGTCGTCGGCGACGATGGTGACGATCGTGGCGCTCTCATCGTCGGCGATGGTGTTGGCGCACTTCACGGCACCGGCCATGATCGCTCCGGATGAGAGTCCGACGAAGAGTCCGACCTCGGTGAATCGCCGGGTCCACTCGATTGACTCCCTGGGTCGAACGACGACTCGGCGATTGAGGAGTTCTGCGCCGTTGTTGTCGATAAAGATCGGTGGAATATACCCGTCGTCGAGGTTGCGCAGTCCGTCGACTATCTCGCCCGCCGGCGGCTCGACGGCCCAGATCTGCACTTCGGGCCGATGCTCGCGAAGGTATCGTCCGACGCCCATCAGCGTGCCCGAAGTGCCGAGACCGGCGACGAAGTGGGTGATCTCGGGCACGTCGGTCAGGATTTCTGGACCGGTGTGCGAATAGTGCGCCTCCGGATTCGCCGGATTGGCGTACTGGTAGAGGAACGTCCAATCGGGATTGTCGGCGCTCAGTGATTGCGCGAGACGAACGGCGCCGTTCGAACCCTCGGCGCCCGGCGAGTCGATGATCTCGGCGCCCCAGGCGAGCAGGAGTTGGCGCCGTTCCGGGGACACGTTGGTCGGCAATACGACTTTGAGGTGATACCCGCGGAGTCGACAGACCATTGCGAGCGCGATCCCCGTGTTGCCGGAAGACGGCTCGATCAGAACTTGGTCCGGCTTGCCCGCGATCAACAGTCCGTCGCGCTCGGCGGCGTCCACCAGTGAGAGCGCGACCCGGTCCTTCACCGAACCGGCCGGATTGCGGCCCTCGAGTTTGGCGAGGATCGTCACGTTTGGTTTAGGCGACAAGGCGCTGACGTCGATCACCGGGGTGTGGCCGATGAGATCGAGCACCGACGCGAAGCGCGTCACTACAACGTGCCTCCGGCGACGGCGGGCAGCAAAGTGATTTCGTCACCGTTGGTGACGGGCGCATCGATGCCCCCCAAGTAACGCACGTCATCGTCATTCACGTAGACGTTCAAGAATCGGTGCAGGGTGCCGTCGCTATTGAGCAATTGGCCCTTCACGGCCGGGTGATTCGCGGTCAGGTGATCGAGGACTTCGCCGACCGTGGACCCTTCGACCGCGACCGAGGTGTCGCCACCCATGGCCAGCCGCAACACTGTGGGGATTCGAACTAGTGCCGTCATCTCATCTCTTCCGGTTTGGTTGATTCCTGACTAACCAAGTCGACATTACTAGCCGAGGGTGACACCGTGACGCGCAGGGGCCATTCTTGGCCAACGATTCGCCACCCCAAAAGGGATTAGAGGGTTTCCTCTTCGTTGATCTCGCCGTCGATGATGCGAAAACTGCGAATCACCGTGGGGACGTCGCGCAGTGACACCAAGACGTAGTGCCACGCTGGATCGGGTGCTTGGGCGACGTCAGTCGGGCTCGGATAGGCCTCGGAGTGCGTGTGTGAGTGAAAGACGCCGATGACCGACAGACCTTCTACCTCACTTCGTCGGGAGGCCTGGAACAACACGCGACTGTCAATCTCGTAGAGCTTCGCCGAGTCGGCGACGTTGAGGCTCGCGAGCACCTCGGTGACCGCACCGTCGGGCGTGCCGAGCAACAGGCCGCACCCCTCGTTGGGCAGCGCTCGAATGCACGTCGCCACGATGGCGTCTCGCTGGTCCGATCGAAGTGTCAACACAGGCAAACCCTATCGATGCCACCAGGGCATTGCGAACACCTGTCACTACGCTTGAGAGATGGCCCGAGCCAAGCAGATTCAAGAAAAGCGCGCCCAGAAGAGGGTCGACGCGACTTCTGGCGACCGAGTGGTCGCCACGAATCGCCGCGCCCGCTACGACTACGAGATCATCGAAACGCTCGAATGCGGCATCATGCTGAGCGGTTCTGAAGTCAAGTCCCTTCGCGAGGGCAAGGCTCAGATCGCTGAAAGCTACGCTCGGTTCGACGATACCGAACTGTGGCTGTACCAAATGCACGTGCCGCCGTGGGTCTACGCGAACGGCTTCGGGAGCCACGACCCCGATCGTCGACGAAAGCTCCTCGCGCATCGACACGAGCTCGATCAGTGGCAACACGAGACGCGAACCGAGCCCCTGACGATGGTGCCGCTCAAGCTGTACTTCAAGGACGGCAAAGCCAAGGTCGAGTTGGCGCTGGCCAAGGGCAAGAAATCTCAGGACCGACGACAGGCCATCGCCAAACGAGACGCCGATCGCGACATCGCTCGAGCGATCCGTCACACCGAAAAGTACAGCTAGTACCGATTTTTCACATTGATTGGTACAATGGATGTTCAGCCAAATCGGTTGAGATGTCACGAGGGGGTGAATGGTCTCGACAATGGTCGTCGAGGTGAAAGAAGCGAGCCGTGGTCTCCGGAACCACGTTAAAGAGCCGGAAACAATAAATAAACGCCAAGCCTTCGCTTGCGCTTGCTGCTTAGGTAGCAACATCCGCCTAGACCCAGCCCTGCGGTTTAGATATCGGGTGTCATGAAGTAGGGCTTACCGTCAGAACTCGTTAGTGGTTCCGTCGGGACAATTCAGCTAACTACGGAACGTCATAGGTGCTGGCAGCAATGACGATCCCGACAACCTCCTGTTAGCTGCGCTCGGAGAATGTTCACTAAGAAGCCGTTGGACCGGGGTTCGAATCCCCGCACCTCCACTCCTTTGGGTTGAGCCCAGAAGTTGGACAGACCGGAAAGTCACCGCAAGGCGGCCGGTTCTCATAAGAGAACCGGCCGCCTTCGTTTGATTAACGACTTCAGAATCTCCGAAATGGTCAATCAAATTAGGCTTCGTACGTGTTCAAACTGCAACTCCTCCGACCGGACCACGAGTCCGCACTGCTTGATTTCGAACTCGAGAACCGTGCCTACTTTTCGCAGTCGATCAGTGATCGTGGCGATGAGTTCTTTGAGGAGTTCGCGGAGCGGCACCACGACCTCTTGGCTGTACAAGAGGCGGACGACGGGGTTTTCTACGTGCTCGTCGACGACGACGAATCCGTCGTGGGTCGGTTCAACCTTTACGAAATCACAGAAGGTGCGGCGGTCGTCGGCTATCGCGTCGCGCAACGCGTCTCGGGCCAGGGCGTCGCCACCGCCGCCTTGCGTGATCTCTGTCAAATTGCCAGACAAGACGTCCAGCTGCGGATCCTTAGGGCGACGGTCAGCAATGAGAATGTCGCCTCACTGCGCGTACTGAAGAACTCAGGATTCGTTGCCATTGGGCCGACCCAGATCGGTGGCCGAGAAGCAGAGGTGTACGAGCTTGCCCTGGCGGAACTTTGACAGCGACTCCTATTCAGTGGCCGGCAACTGCTTCACCCCAATGAGATTGCCTTCGGTGTCGCGGACTTTCGCGACGAGCAAACCGGCGGCCACGTCCGTGGGCTCTTGGACGACGACCGCGCCAGCGGCCTGAAGTGCGGCGAGCGTGGCGTTGATGTCCTCGACGTCGTAGTACGGCTCCGGACCCGTCATGCCTTGATCGTGACCGTTAGGGATGAGTCCGATCTCGTGACCATCGACTTCGTAGCCGACGTAATACATCGAATCGACATGCGGCTCGACACCAATTAACGCGGTGAATACGGCCTTCGCCTTGTCGAGGTCCTTCACTGGGTAGAGCACGGTGTTGAGTTCTATAGACACGAGAGTCTCCTCTTGTCACGTTTCGCCACGATCGTGGGTCAATATAAGTGACACCGTAGCCCTGGAGAATGTGACACGTGGACAGCGAAGATTTTCTGGAGCACCAGTTCGAGGCGAATCGAGCGCACCTGCGCGCCGTGGCGTATCGAATCCTCGGCAGTACCCAGGACGTCGACGACGCACTGCAAGACGCGTGGCTCCATCTCTCGGCGTCGGACACTGACCAGATCGAGAACATCACCGGCTGGTTGACGACGGTCGTCGCTCGAATTTGTCTGAATACTCTTCGCTCCCGACAACGGCGTCGCGCGGGATCGATCGATGACTCCCCGACCGACGTCGATCGCTTCGTTGAACCATCGGCCATGACTCCCGAAGAACAGGCCGTGGTCGCTGACTCCGTGGGACTGGCCCTGCTCGTCGTGCTCGAGATGCTCACTCCCGCGGAACGAATCTCCTTCGTCCTGCACGACATGTTTTCCTTCTCCTTCGAAGAGATCGGCCAGATTCTCGGTAAGTCAACCGACGCGTGTCGACAGCTCGCCAGTCGAGGGCGGCGGCGTGTTCGCACCGCGGACGATCCCTCCGCCCATCCGCAACGCCAGCGCGAAGTCGTCGACGCATTCCTTGACGCCTCAAGGAAGGGCGATTTCCAGACACTCCTTGCCTTACTGAGCCCCGACGTCGAACTTGTTGCCGACGCGGCGGCGGTCGCCATCGGGGCGCCCGCGCGAAAGGACGGACCATTCGACGTCGCGACAAGATTCTCAGGAGGTACTCAATCCGCGCGAACGGCCCTCCTCGATGGCCTGGCGGGACTCGTGTGGGCACAAGGAAGAACACCGAAGGTCGTCTTCGACTTCACGGTCGTCGCGGGCAAGGTGACGAGGATCGAAATGATTGGTGATGAGGACGTATTGAGCGAGATCGATATTGCGTACCTGCGACGCGAGAAAGGCGAGTAATTGCGGTTTCGAACAACGCAGTACTCTTGTGGAGCGGCCCGCACTCATCATGTGGGCCGCATTTTGCTTCCGTGGTTGATCGACGATGAGAATCCCACGCATCGACACTGGAAAAGCGGGGTTCGATTGCACTCTCACTCGTCGTGAGCGTTCGGCCAACCGATACAGTTTGCGACATGACTAAGCGAACCAGTCCACCTTTCCGCGCCGATCACGTTGGAAGTCTCTTGCGACCCCCGAATCTCTTGGACGCGCGTAGGGTGTTCGCGGCCGGCGCGATTGACGCCGACGCGCTTCGCGAAGTGGAAGACGGCGCGATTCGAGACGCCGTAAAACTACAGGAGGACTTGGGTTTCCAGAGTGCGACCGACGGCGAATTCCGACGAACGTCGTGGCACATGGATTTCATTTATCAACTAGGTGGCATCTCGAAGACTGATCAGCAGTTGCAGGTCGCCTTCAAGAACGCCGAAGGTTCGACGTCATTCACGTCGGCCGCACTCAAGGTCGACGGACCGGTGCGACTCGAACATACGATCTTCGCCGACGCGTTCGAGTTCTTGAAGTCGGCAACGACGACGGCGATACCCAAACTCACGATCCCGTCTCCGAGCATGGTCCACTATCGAGGTGGCGCCGCGGCCATTGACCCCGACGTGTACGACAACGTCGATGAGTTTTGGAGTGACCTCAGCGCGGCCTACGCCGAAGAGGTCCGCCGTCTCGGCGAGCTCGGTTGCTCGTATCTCCAACTCGACGACACGTCGTTGGCGTACCTCAACGACCCCGCCCAACGTCAGATGATCTCAGATCGCGGAGATGACGCAGACCACCAGCACTTGCGCTACATCAAGCAGATCAACGCAGCAATCGCGGGAAGGCCCGAGGGCATGTCGATCACGACGCACTCGTGTCGCGGGAACTTCCAGTCGTACTGGGCCGCCGAAGGCGGCTATGACTTCGTCGCGGAGGCACTCTTTAGCGAACTCGACGTCGACGGATTCTTCCTCGAATACGACGATGATCGCTCGGGCGGATTTGAACCACTCCGATTCGTTCCCGAGGGCAAAGTAATCGTCCTCGGATTGGTGACCACCAAGAGCGGAAGCCTCGAGAGCAAGGACGACATCAAGCGTCGAATCGATGAGGCGAGCCAATTCGTGCCGCTGGAGCAACTCTGCCTCTCGACACAGTGCGGCTTTTCATCCACCGTGGAAGGTAACAGCCTCACGTTCGATGAAGAGGTGGCGAAACTTCAGCTCGTTCGTGAAGTCGCCGACGAAGTGTGGGGCTGAAAGTCTGCAGTCCCCGAGTCACTCTCAAAACTGATTGAATTTAGTCTTTTTCTTCTTGGTGACCCATCCGTCGAGGTTGCGCTGTGAAGGCGAGACAATCTGGAAGGTTCCTTCGAACGGCACCGATCGCCATCCCTGCCACTCGAATATGGACAGCGAATCCAGCCCCTCGGTGAGCAACGTACGGGCCAGGATCCCCTTCACCGCTTTCGCGTCGTGGCCGACGGTCGTGCCACCTTCGCCGTCGATGAACTGCACTCGCACGACGTGACGTGTTCGCGCGAGCTCCCCCAGATCAAGGGCGGCTTCGTGCTCGAGCGGCAAAAGGTTGACGATGGTTGAACGTTTCGCGTGCGCGGCCAACACCGGCGTGACTTTCGGTCTCCAAAACGTTGACATCGTGCCCAGCGGCGCGACACCGACATTCATCTTGAGCCGAAAGTCAGCGATACGGTCCTCGGCCGTCGTGATCCCGTAGAGGCTCGACGGGATAAGGATTCGACGACGCTGGGCCGGTTCCAATGACGCGGGAGCGAGGTGCGACCACACCACGCCGCTGTAGCGCTGCCACGCGGCCAATCGTGGAACCCGGTCCTCGGCCAGACGCCGGGTGGCTTCGAGGGCCCGTTCCAACAAGGGGCCGCGGGCGTTCAGCACAATCTCTTGGCGTCTCGCCGTCGACCCCTTCAGCGTCGCGAGAAGGGCCTCGATGACGCGGCGTCGATCGTCCTCAAGCGCAGCATCGAACGCACCGACGCCCACTCTGAGGGTGCCGCCTGGGGTCTTGGCCTCCGAAGGAGGAACGAGAACGAGGAGCGGTGCGGCCACGACCCACTACGGTACTGGCCGTGCGCGACTACGCCGCTTGTAAGAGGTCCTTCGTCACGCCGAAGGCGCGTAAGAAGTGACGTACCTTGATGACTTGGTCTTCGGTGAGGTCACGAGATCGAGTTGAGCCAAACGATGTTGTCTCGCCATCAATGGTCACCGCCCAGTTACCGCGGTGCGTCTCGTACACCTCGCCGAAACGTCCGAGGAGTGAACAGACGTCGTGCCACTGAATGTTGTGACACAGCGGGTGACTGAATAATTTTTGGGCGGTAATTCGGTGGTGATGATCCAACTTGAATGGCATGCTCAACCTCCTCGCAAGGGTCGAGGTCATCTCGCCCTCAATGCAACTCTCTACCCCCTATGGGGAGAAGTCAAGGCTTGCCACAAGTTCCACATGCTCAGTCATGGGAAACAGGTCAAACACTCGCAATTCGCCCAGCGCGAAGCCACCCGCGAGCAATATCTTGAGGTCCCGGGCGAATGTGGCCGCGTCGCACGAGACGTAGACGAGGCGTCGGGGACGGCGCCGAACCAACGTTTCGGCCACCCCCTTGGCCAACCCGCCGCGAGGAGGGTCAAGCACGACGACGACGCCCTCGGCGACCGCGTCGTTGACGGATCGAGGCGTGACCGACCACTCTCGAACCTTCATCGTGCGAAAACCTTCCGCATTGAGTCGAGCGTCACGCACCGCGTACGGCGAGGACTCCACCGCCGTCACTCGCCCTCCCGGTCCGACGACCTTGGCGAGAGGTACCGAAAAGAGCCCGACGCCGCTGAAGAGGTCGGTGACGTGGTCATCGGCCCGTGCTCCGGCCAGCTCGAGGACCGTGTCGAGGAGCAACGTCGGTGCGTCACGGTGCGACTGCCAAAAGGAACGTGGACCCACCGTGAACACGTGGCCCCGCACGTCGACGCGCGAATGTGTCGAGGGTTCGAGTGGCTCACCACGCAAGGAACACAGTTCATGCATCATGCCTCGCGGCGTGAGCCGTCGGACAACTGCAAAAGGCTCGCCGTCACCGATGGCGCGCAGTTCCACTTCCTCGGCACCGTGCCACGTCGCCGCAAACGCCGGCGCGAAGTTTCGATTAGAAATCCAGCACGTGTCGAGGGCGATCAAGTCGTGAGAACGCGCCACGCGCAACGCAAGTTTTCCGTCATCGTCGACCGCGCAGCGCAGGCGGGTGCGCGAACCCTGAGGATCACTCGCGGGCTGGGTCACCGTGAACTCGTATTCGACTCCCGCAATCCTTCGAAGGTGCCCGGCGACCAGTGACGATTTCCATGAAAGCTGTGCCGACGTGGACGCTTCCTGGAGGTCACAACCCCCGCATCCGCCGGGGTGGGCGTAGCGACACGGTGGCACGACGCGATCGGGACTGGCCTCCAAGACCTCGACGGCGTCGCCGCGCGAGAACTTCGACGTCGATTCCGTGAGAGCGACGCGAACCGTTTCACCCGGAAGACCGTGGCGCACGAAGACCACGCGGCCGTCGTCGAGACGTCCGACGGCACCACCCGTCGCGGGCCGTTCAAGGCGCACGGGGCCGGAATTTTGGTCTAATTCCTCGCTACTCACCATTGCAGCCTACTGACGCGACTACTGCGCCGATTTGTGAGTGACACGTCGCGGCGACGAGAAACTAATTCTTGATGTGCGTCAAAAAGAGGTCGACAAGGTCGAGTGCGCGTTCGCGCGCCGCGGGCGTCTCCAGTTTCGTTTGCTCAATCAGTGCGTCGACGTCAACGCCGAAGTCACGGGCCTCGTCGATACCGCTAGCGAACCAGTCTTTGAGTTGGAGGTGATCGATCTCTGGATGGAACTGCACGCCCACGTTGCGACCAACGCAGAAGGCCTGCACCGCGCGCGGTGACGTCGCCCAGAGTTGCGCACCTTCAGGAAGCAAGCAGTGGTCGAAGTGGAATTCGAACCATGGTCCGGTGGCGATACCCGAATCGTTACGCGCCTCGACTTCGTACCATCCGATTTCGGGTTCGTTGGAGCGCTCGACGATTCCCCCGTGATAGAGACAGAGCGCCTGGGCTCCGAAACAGATGCCGAAGACCGGGATGTCGCGTCGCTCGGCCTCGGCGATCAGTTCGATCTCGCGGCCGAACCACGCCTGTTCGACCTCTTTGTCGTAGACCGCGCTCTTGGATCCCAGAATGACGAAGACGTCGTAGCCCGTCAATGACGGTGTCGCGCTGTCCTCGTTCATCATTCGCAGGTCGATCTCATAACCGCGCGATTCAAACGCTTCCCCGATGAGACCGGAGTGGTCCTCGAGGTGGTGTCGAAGTACGAGGGCGCGCGTCATGGATGATGAGCCTACGGGGACCGAAGCGATTCGACGCCTAATTCGACGGCAGTGACCACCCCATGGACTGCGCGATCTCCTTGCACGTCGGACAGATTGGGTACTTCTGAGGATCTCGTCCGGGAATCCAGACCTTGCCGCAGAGCGCCCTCACCGGCGTCGCGTTGATCATTCCGCCGACGACTGAATTGTCCAGCGCGACGAACTCTCCGTCCTTGGGCGTGTAGCCCTCGAGCACGATGTGGGTGAACCTTTCGTGGTCTTCATCATCGACCTGGGTCGAAGAGGTCACAATGAGTTCGGTCTCGATCTTCGAGGTCACGATTGAAACCTTAGTGAAGTCGTTATTCTCAGGTTCCATGAAACGACGACGCCCAGTGAAACCGGTCACCAAGCCGCTCGGGCGCGTGGCGTCACACTTCAACCGCGACGGCCTGCCGAAGAATTCGTACCGCACTGAGAGCGAGGCGAAGAGCGCGGCGCAGCTGGCCTGGACCCTCAGCGGCGTCGACCTCAACAGTTATCGCTGCGACTACTGCTTCCAGTGGCACATCGGAAAGCGCTTCCGCGAGGATTAGCGCCGGTCGTTGCGAATCGGGCAATATAGAGGGACTTGAAACGAAAGGTCCTCCATGGGAGTTCAGGCGTACATCTTGATTCAGTCCGAAATTGGCTCGAGCGAAGCCGTCGTGCTCGCGACCCGTGCCGTGCCCGGCGTGCTGGAGTCCTTTGAAGTGACTGGTCCCTACGACGTGATCGTGCGCTGCCAAGCCGACAGTGTCGATGACCTCGGCAAGTTCATCGTCGGTGCGATCCAAAAAGTTCCCGGGATTACCCGGACCTTGACCTGTCCCGTCGTCAATATCTAACCGAACGCGCCCTCGGCGCGAAGCGCCTCTTGGTGCTTCGGGCCGATTCCCCACCTGAGAAGTCCCTCACGCGTCCCCGAACCGGCCTTTCCCGGCGATCGCCCTATGGCGCCCGGCGTCTTGGAGAATCGCGGTGCCGGTTGCGGTTGAATGTCGCCGTCGACGGAGAAGACGTCGCGCGCCGTGTTGTAGTGGTGACGAGCCGCTTCGCGCGGCGTTAAGACCGGGGTCACGCAGGCGTCAACACCCTCGAAGATTTCCGTCCACTCGTCGCGCGTCTTTTCTCGGAACGTCGCCGCGAAGAGTTCCTTCGTCGCGGGCCACGATTCTCGATCGAATTGCGCGGGCAGTTCACTGCCCTTGATGCCAAGGCCAACGAGGAGCTCTTCGTAGAACTTGGTTTCGATGGCACCCACCGCGACGTATTGACCATCCCGGGTCTCGTAGACCTCGTAAAACGGCGCACCAGTGTCGAGAAGATTGGCCCCGCGTTCTTCGTGCCAGAAGCCGGCGTTCATGAGCGCGTGACTCAGCGTCATCAACGACGCCGAGCCGTCGACCATGGCGGCGTCCACGACCTGGCCCTCGCCGCTCGTGCGCGCCGAGATTACCGCCGCTAAAACGCCGAAGACGAGAAATAACGATCCGCCGCCGAAGTCGCCGACGAGATTGAGCGGCGGCACTGGCGACTCACCCTTGCGGCCCATCGGCCATAGTGCTCCAGAGACCGCGATGTAGTTGATGTCGTGGCCCGCTCGTTGCGCATTCGGTCCGTCTTGTCCGTAGCCCGTCATGCGACCGTAGACCAAGCGAGGATTGTGTCTCGCCACGTCCTCGGGACCCAGTCCGAGGCGCTCGGTCACCCCCGGTCGGAAACCCTCGACGAGTACGTCGGCCTGTTCGCAGAGCTTGAGCACGAGGTCACGACCGGCGGCGTTCTTCAGGTCCACCGCGACCGAAGGTCGTGAGCGGTTGAGTAACTCCCAGGTCGTTTCGTGGTCGGCGTCGGCATCGCCGCGTTCGATTCGCAGGACGTCGGCGCCGAGGTCGGCCAACAACATGCAGGCGTAGGGACCCGGACCAATCCCCGCCAACTCGACGACTTTTAAGCCGTCCAGAGGACCGCTGGCGTGGGGACTCGGATCGTTCCCCGCCGACTCCATGTTAGTCCCACCAAAGATCATGGCCGAGGACGCCTTTCGCGATGAGGCCTAGTTGGATCTGGCTGGTGCCTTCGACGATGGTCAGTTGACGGGCATCGCGATAATACATTTCGGTCGGGTGCTCTTCCATGTATCCGGCCGCACCGAGCAACTGCACCGCGAGACCGGACGCCTTCACGGCCACCTCGGAGGCGTAGTACTTGCACATCGAGAGCATCGGCACGTATTCCTTAGTGAAACAGCCCTGGTCGGCCAGCCACGCACCGCGGTAGGTCAGTAGGCGTGCCGCTTCGATCTCGGTCGCGCATTTGGCGATCTCCCACTGAATGCCCTGGAACTCGGCGATCGTCTTGCCGAAGGCCGCGCGATTCTTCACGTACTCCGTCGCGTACATCAACGCGCCTTCGGCGAGGCCCAGTCCTCGCGCCGCAACGATCGGTCGCATGGCGTTGAGCGACTGCATGACGAGAGCGAAGCCTCCGCCGATCACTTGCGCGGCCGGGACCTTCACGTCGGTGAAGACGATTTCGGTGGTGTCGATGCCTTTAACTCCCATCTTCTTGTCGACGCGCGGTCGCGTCACGCCCGAACTGTCGGCTTCGACAATGAAGGCACCGATGTTCGTGTGCAGTCGCGACGCCGGATCCCCGGTCTTGGCGAAGACGACGAACCAGTCGGCCTGCATCCCGCCCGAGATCCAACACTTCGTGCCGTTCACGACGTAGCCGCCCGCACCGTCCTCGGTGGCCCTGGTCTGCATTCCCGCGACGTCAGAACCGGCGCCCGGCTCCGATAGACAGAACGCAGCGCGATGGGTGCCCGTGGCGATTCCCGGGAGGTAGCGCTGCTTCTGTTCTTCGGTACCGGCGATCATGATCGGCCCCGTCGGCAGTCTCGTGAGGAGCAGCATCAGACCGAGCACGTTGGAGTACTTCGTGACCTCTTCAATCGTGAGCGCGAGACCCATGATCCCGGCGCCCGAGCCGCCGTACTCCTCCGGAATGCAGAGGCCGAGGAGATCGGCCTTTCGGAACTCATCGAAGAGGTCCTGGGGGTACTCTCCCGTCGCATCGATCTCTCGGGCTCGCGGCTTGATCTTGTTCTGCGCGAGCCGTCGCACACTCTGTTGCAGCCCGAGTAGCTCGTCGGAAAGTTGGAAGTCCATGCCTTTTAAGGTAGTCGCGAGGCTGTGGAAGCATTGTTCCGTGGCCACCTTTCAACGTGAGCGAGCGCTCGAAGCGATGGCTCATACGAACTACGACCTCGTGGTCGTGGGTGCCGGGATGACCGGTGCGGGTGTCGCGCTCGACGCCGCCTCTCGGGGACTTCGCGTTGCCCTCATCGACAGCGGCGACGTCGCATCGGGAACAAGTTCGAAGTCGTCGAAAATGGTCCACGGCGGTCTTCGCTATTTGCAGCAACGAGAGTTCCGGCTGGTCTATGAGAACCTGCGCGAACGACAGCGTCTCCTCGAGAACGCGCCGTTCCTGGTGCGCCCTCTCCCCTTTCTCGTGCCCCTCTTCGGTCGCAACGGCGTCGCGTCCAAAGCGTTGGTGAAGGGCTACTCAACGGCGCTTCGAATCTATGAACTCAGCGGCGCCTGGCGCATAGGACAGCGTCATCGCAAGATCACTCGTGCACAAGCGCTCGAGCACTTACCGACGCTCAACACCGATCGGCTCGTCGCGGGTTTCCTCTACTTCGACGCTCGAGGCGACGACGCACGGGTCGCGCTCGCGCTCGCGAAAACCGCCGCCCTGGACTTCAACGCCGACGTCGCGACGTATCTGCGTTGCGTCGACATTCGCCACGACGTCTCGGGGCGAGTCACGGCGGTCCTCGCGCACGACTCGATCAGCGACACCTCACTCTCGATCGCGACCACCGCGGTCGTGAACGCGACCGGAGTCTGGGCCGATGACGTGTTCTCGATTGCCGAGCACAAGGCGTCGCGCCGTATTACCCCGGCCAAGGGCGTCCACCTCAGCGTGGCGCGCGAGCGACTCCCGGCCGACGTCGCCGCGGTCTTCAATGTTCCGGGCGACCGGCGCAGTATTTTCGTGGTGCCCTTCGAGGACGCCGCGTTCACGTACATCGGCACGACCGATACTGCCTACGACGGCGAGTTCGACGAGCCACACTGCACCCCGGAGGACGTCGCGTATCTGCTCAACGCCGTCAACGCGTCGACCTCGTCGAACCTCACCGCGAGCGACGTCACGGGGGTCTGGGCCGGCCTGCGACCATTGCTCGCTCCGGTGGAGGGCAAAGCGATGAAGGAGCGAACGGCCGACCTCTCTCGTCGACATCAAGTGACCGACTCCCACGACGGCGTCGTGCACATCACCGGCGGCAAGTGGACGACGTACCGGCAAATGGCCGAGGACACGGTCGACGCGCTGGGCCCCTACGTGCCCGCTCTCAAGTCAGCGCGAACGAAGAATCTGCGTTTTCACGGGGTGGGACCGTGGCGACCAACGTCGGAGCGAGAGATTCACCTCTACGAGCGATTCGGCGAGGATGCTCGAGTGATCCTCGACATGATCGCGGCCGACGAAGCACTCGGCGAGTGCCCGATCGAAGGACAGCCCTACGTCGGAGCCGAATTCATCTTCTCCGTTCGTTTTGAAATGGCGACGTCGTTGATAGATCTCTTGACGCGCCGCACGCGCGCGCACCTGCACGACGCGCGCGCCACGCTCGAGGGCGCGGCGCGTGTCGCCGCGCTCGTGGCTCCGGACCTGGCCTGGAGCGACGAGGACGTGCAACGAGAACTCCACGCGTACGAATCGTTGGTGCGACGCGAGTTCGGCGCCGCCGGTCTCACTTTGTAGAGTGCAACGGTGACCCGACCGACGATGCCGAATGAGTATCCGGCCGGTTCCTTCGACGACGCTCCTCGGTCATTCGCGTCGCCGGCGCTGCTCGGAGACCTCACGAGTGCCGGCATTGCCCTTGACGTCACCGCCAGCGTTCGAGCGGATCACGGTCGCGACTGGTGGCCGCTCTCGATTCCCGACGTCGCGAAGGGCCAGGTGCCCCGTTGGCCCGGAGTCGTTGTGCGACCAACGTCGAGTGATGAGGTGAGCCGCATCCTCGCCATTGCGTCGAAACATCACGTCGCGGTCACGGCCCAGGGTGGTCGATCGAGTGTCGTCGGCGGCGCCGCCGCCCCCGCAGGGGCGATCGCGCTCGACATGACCGGTCTCGATCGTGTTCTGAACATCGACACGGTCTCGGGTAACGTGAGCGTCGAGGCCGGTGTCTTCGGACCAGACCTCGAACGAGCGGTCGCCGAGACGGGTTGGACCGTCGGTCATTTCCCCCAGTCGTTCGATCTCGCGACCGTCGGCGGTTGGATCGCCTGTCGCGGAGCCGGCCAATACTCCAATCGCTATGGGAAAATCGAAGACATCGTGCGTGGACTGAGTGTCGTGCTCGCCAGTGGCGAAGAAATTGAACTCGGGGGGCGAGCCCCGCGCCAGGCCGTGGGCCCGGACCTCATGCAACTCTTTGTCGGTTGCGAAGGGGCACTCGGTGTCATCACGCGTGCGACGCTCGTGATGCGCCCCGCACCGAAGAGCGAAGAACGTGCGGCCTACAGTTTCGCGAACTTTGACGACGGTCTCGATGCCTGTCGCCGGATCATGCAGCGAGACGCGCGACCGGCGGTACTGCGCCTCTACGACGAAGGTGAGTCAACGAGGAACTTCGAGGTGGAGTCCTGCGCGTTGATCGTGCTCGACGAAGGCGATTCGCACTTCGTCGAGGCGACGATGCGGATCGTCGCCGAAGAGTGCGGCGAGGCGACGGAGCTTGACGCGAACCTCGTCGCGAGGTGGCTCGAGCACCGTAACGACGTGGGCGCTTTGGCGCCACTGTGGGAGCTCGGCTACGTCGTTGACACGATTGAGGTCGCCGGGACGTGGGCGACGTTACCCGCGATGCGCCGAGCCGTGATTGACGCGCTGCAACAGATGCCCGGCATCACCGTGGCGTCGGTTCACCAATCACACGCCTACCTCGACGGCGCGTGTCTCTACTTCACCTTCGCGGCACGACCCGAGGACGACGCCACCGGTTTCTATCGTCGCGCGTGGGAGTGCGTGACCGAAGAGGTGCTGGCACACGGTGGCGCGCTCAGTCACCATCACGGCGTTGGTCGCAACCGTGCTCGATTCGTTCCTGAAGCTCTCGGCAGCGCGTTCGGCGTCCTCCAGGACGTGAAGAAACTGCTCGACCCCGAGAACATCATGAACCCCGGAGTGCTGGGACTCGGGGGTGCGCGGTGGTGAGCGCCCTCGCCATCGACGTGGGCACGACGTCGATTCGAACGGCGATCGTCGACACCGACGGAAAGGTCACCCACGCGCGCCGGCAGCGACTGAGCCTCACCACGCCCAATCCCGGTGAAGTGGAACTCGACGGTGTCGAGATCGCTCGACTCGCCCTCGAGTTGGCGACGAGCACGTTGAACGAAGCGGGCGGCGCCGACGTCGTGGGCATCACGAATCAGCGTGCGACCACCATTGTCTTTGACCCGGTGACCGGTGTTCCGGTCGGTCCCGCCCTCGGGTGGCAGGACCTTCGAACCGTGATCGACTGTTTGGTGCTGCAGGGCGATGGTTTGCGATTGGCGCCCAATCAGTCGGCGACCAAGGCGCGCTGGTTGGTGCAACAGTCGGGCCGCGAATCGAGCGAACTTCGCTTTGCCACGATCGAGACATGGTTGGTGTGGAACTTGACCGGCGGCGCCCTGCACGTGACCGATCGCTCCAACGCGGGCGTCAACGGACTCGTCGCGCTCGGCGTCGAGGAGTGGGACCAGCATGCCCTCTCCGTGCTCGGTCTCGACGCGGCGATGATGCCGACGATCGTCGACACGATGGGCAACATTGGCCGTGCCACGTCGCTACCCGGTGCGCCATTGATCACCGCGTTGGTCGGCGACCAACCGGCGTCGCTCTTCGGTCAGTCGTGCGTCACTCGCGGCGCCAAGATCACGTTCGGCACCGGGGCGATGTTGGACATGGTTCGAGGACTCGAGGGGCCCGAACGAATGACGCGATTTGCGTCCGGATGCTTTCCCGTTGTCCTTCGTAGTCTCGATCACGAGCTCGTCTGGGGCATCGAGGGAATCGTGCTCTCGGCTGGCGCGTGCATCGAATGGCTCCGAGACGACCTCGGTCTGATCACGAACGCCGAAGAGACCGAGTCACTTGCGGTGTCGGTCTCGTCAGCCGAGGGCGTGGCGTTCGTGCCCGCCCTCTCCGGGCTCGGCACGCCGCAGTGGGATTTCGGCGCGCGCGGCGGTTTCTTCGGGATCACTCGGGGATCGACGAAAGCGCACATGGTTCGCGCGGTGCTCGAAGGCATCGCCCAGCGTGGTGCGGACCTCGTGGACGCCGCCCACGAAGAGACCGGCCAGACACTCCAAGAGATTCGCGTCGACGGCGGCATGAGCGACAACCGATTCTTGGTCCAGTGTCTCGCCGACTTCACGGGTCTGCGTGTCGCGGTGTCATCTGAGCGTGAGGCCACGACTCGCGGTGCTGGGCTTATGGCTCTCGTGGGGTGCGGCGCACTCTCGATCGACGACGTCGAAGGACTGTGGTCGCCCTCAGTCGTGCTCACGCCCTCGATCGACGATGGCGATCGCCGACGCTGTCGCGATGAGTGGGCCACCCTCGTGACTCGAGTCGAAAAGACGATTCCGGAACTGAGCTCGGTCGAGTTCTAGTTCTTCCAGGGCGCGTCGGCGATCGCCAGCGCGAGCGTCGACGGTGCTTCCAGCAGGTGCTTGGACAACATGAGCGCCCGGGGTTGGGAGAGAGCGACAATCCCGCTCACCACGCCGCCGCGCGAATAGAGCGCGAGCCATTTCCCCTCGTCGGGACTGCCCTCCACGCGAACGACGTCGTCGTCCGCCCTCGGGTGGCCCAACATCTGAATCTTCTTGCCGTATTGATCGGACCAGAAGTACGGCACCATCAGTGCGCGAGCGCCTTCACCGGTCGTCCAATAATGGGCCAGGGAGTTCGCGTGGACGTTCGTCACTTCCCAGTGTTCGATTCGTACGAGTTCCTCGCCCATGACGTTGGGCCAACTGAATCGCGCGACGTCGCCGATCGCGGCGATGTGCGCACGCGCCAATAGGTTCTCATCCACGACCACTCCGTTATCCAGTATCAGTCCAGAGCCTTCGAGCCACTCGAAGTTCGGCAACGCGCCGGCGCCCACGACGACCGCGTCGGCGCGCAGTTGACTGCCGTCGTCGAAACGCACGGCGAAACCTTCGTCACTTCGTTCGACGTCGCCAACGTGCTGGTCGCTGCGAAGTTCGATCTCTGCGTCGGCCGCCAGTCGCTCGAGCCACGATGAGACGTCTGGACCGAGGACCCCGATCAGTGGTCGCTCCAATGCTTCGAGCACGATCGGCACAAATCCGCGACTCTTCAGTTGGGTCGCCACTTCGGCGCCGATGAACCCACCGCCGATGACGGCGACCACGCCGCCCGGATCGAGGCCGTCGAGTTTGAGTCGCATTCGCAGTTCGTCGTCGCGATTACGAAGCGTGAGAATGTCGGCGTCGGCACTAAACGGGAGTCGGCGCGCCCGCGCGCCCGTCGCGATCACGACGTGGGTACCTTCGACCCGCGAGCCGTCTTCGAGTTGGACCGAATTCGCCTCGATGTCGAGCGAAGCGGCGCGCGCGCCGAGACGAAGATCCACGTCGGCCTCGGCGATCGTTTCGGGTGTCGCCAGCGTGGCACGTTCGACGCCCCACTTGCCCGCGAGAACGTGCTTCGACAACGGTGGTCGATCGTAGGGCGCGTAGTTTTCCTCACCGAGCAGGGTGATCGCGCCATCGAAACCCTCGCGTCGCAGCGCCTCCACGAGGCGCCATCCTCCGAAGCCCGCGCCCACGATGACGACGTGGTCCGAACGCTGCAGCACCATCAGCGCGCGAACATCGCGAGCCACTGCTCGGCGCTCGCCGGGACTAGTGCGCGATTGTGTTGACGCACCGCACCCATTGGCGCACTCGGGTCGGCCGAATAGAGATGACCAGGAAAGAGAATCGTGTCGTCTGAGATGACCGAGAGCCGGTGGGTCAACGTGCGGTACATCTCCTCGGGGTCCGAACCCGGGAGGTCGGTGCGGCCACATCCGTCCAGGAACAAGGTGTCACCACTGATCAGGCGTCCGTTCACCAAAAGACACTGGCTTCCCGGCGTGTGGCCCGGCGTGTGGATCAACGAGACCTCGAAGTCGCCCACCGTGACCACGTCGCCGGCGGCGTGCGCGACGAGGGAGTCTTCGCCCACACCCGTGACCTTGGACACCCATTCCACTTCGTCGGCCTGCACGTGAATCGGGACGTCGATCCGCTCCAACATCTCGACGAGGCCGTCAATCTGGGCGTGACCGCCCAGATTGCCACCCACGTGATCGGGGTGATAGTGCGTCGCGAACACACCGCTCACGCGCATCCCGTCCGCTTCGACGAGGTCAATCAGTTCGCGCGGCCGGTAGGCCGGGTCTACTAATACGGCCTCACCGGTCTCGCGGTCACCGAAGGCGTACACGAAATTGACCATCTGCTCGGCCACGGGATCGTCAAGGGCGAAATCCATTCCGCTCAACAGTTGGCGAAAGTAGAAGCGATCGGTCATTCGCCTTCGAGAACTCTCGACAGTCGTGGCGCCAGTTCGTCGACTTTCGCCTTCGTCGCGTCGAGTCGGGCTTCCAGCGTCTCGATGATTTCCGTCGCCCGTTCGAGCTTTACGAAGAGTTCGTCGACCGAGACCTCGCCCTCATCGAAGGACGCAACGATGGCGTCCAGCTCCTTAGCCGCGTCGTTCCAATCACCGACAGTGCTCATGACAATGCTCCAGTCTTTCCATTCACAGTAGATTCAAACGTTCCATCGCTCACCAGAATCGACACGCCGTCCCCCACGGAAACGTCCGTCAGCGATTTCACGACCGTGCCGTCGCGGTTGGTCACGATGGACCAGCCTTGGGCGAGTCGTCGCTTCGGGTCGTACGCGCTGAGGAGCGCCCGGTTACTCGCGAGAAATTGCGAGCCGGAGTTGAGGAGATGACGACTGTGCATCAACAGTGCGCCGCGCGTGCTGGCGAGATGGCGTTGTTCGGCGCGCAGTCGGTCGCGCACGGCGAAGATCATGGTGCGACGACGTTCGGCGGCGTACTCCGTCGCTTCATCCAGGATGGCGGTCGTCGCGTCGAGGACCCGCTGCGCGGGAAGGCGAACGTGACGAGCGTGCCAGTGCGCAACGATGGCCGCAATCTCCTCCCCAAGTTTGGTGGGCGTGATGGCTCGGGAGTGCGCGACCAGGTCGGCGACCGATTCGTCACCGGTGTGACCGATGCCCGTAAAGATCGGCGTCGAGGAAGCCGCGATCGCGCGCGCCACCCGCTCGTCATCGAAGCACGCGAGGTCACCCTTGGATCCCCCTCCGCGCACGACGCAGATGATGTCGACGCCGTGACCGTCGAGCAATTCGATTGCCGCGACGATTTGAGCCGGTGCTGCTTCGCCCTGCACCGCACTCTTCACGAGCACGATCTCGAAGCCGAAGCCCGAGTTGAGCAGTTGCCCGGTGAAGTCGCTGTAACCCTCGGTACCGGGACTGGCGACCAGACCGACTCGTAATGGGACCGGTGAGATCGCGACTCTTTTGTTGATTTCCAAAAGACCTTCGGCCGTGAGGCGCGCGATCAGTTCCGCTCGGCGGCGAGCCACGTCGCCGAGCAGACCCTGCACGTCGATCTGGGTGATGGTGAAGCCGATCTTGCCTTGGGGCGCGTAGACGTCGACGTAGCCGTAGAAGTTGACGATCAATCCGGCCGAGAGCGTCACGCCTTCGGCGGCGAGCTTCTTTTTCAATGGCGCCCACGGCGTCGCCCAGCAGTGCGCGTTCAGCACCGGACGCTTGGTGTCCGAGGAAGTCGATCCGGCGTCTACCAGGTCAACGTAGACGTGACCTCTTTCGTAGACTTTGGCGATCTCGCCGCGGACCCAATGGGGGTGTCGACGCCCGTACGCCGATTCGAGTCGCGCGGTCAGCAGTTGGTAGAAGGCACCGACCTCGAGGATCTCGTCCGGTTCACTTATTTCTTCATCCACGTGGCGAGGTTATCCGTCGGTTACAACATCTTTAAGACTCTTGTCGGCCCGTCGAGCGTGTGACAGAATTGTCGTGGATGGTGAGTCGACTGGGTGGCCGCACCGCTTGGCAACAGGCGGTGAGGAAAGTCGGGGCTCCACAGGGCAAGGTGCTCACGAAATGTGAGTCGCGGTGACGTGCAGGACAGTGCCACAGAGACAAGACCGCCGATGGCTCGGGCAACCGAGCACAGGTAAGGGTGAAACGGTGCGGTAAGAGCGCACCAGCACTGCGAGTGATTGCAGTGGCTTGGTAAACCCCACCCGGAGCAAGATCAAACGTGGGAGCGCGTGGCCCGCATGCTTTGGAAACAAGGTACTCCCAAGGTAGATCGCTGAGATGGATGGCCGCCCATCCTTCCGCAAGGAAGGTGGACAGAACCCCGCTTATAGGTCGACTCATCATCCAACCACCTATTCGAAAGTCCAGCCGTGTTACACCTGCCCTACCGCGAACTGCCGACCGCGGAACCCGGCACACCCGATACGCGTTCGCCGCTGCGCTACCTGATCTGGATCGCCGCGCAACAGAAGCTCCTCTTGACCTTCAACGCGATCTTTGGCATCGGCTGGATGGTGAGCCAGGCCCTCATCTGGGCCGCCGTCGGCGCCGCCATCGACCACGGCGTCATCCCTAAGAACGAAGGTGAACTGTTCGTATGGGTTGGTGTCGTGATGGCACTCGGCCTCTTCCAGGCGATCTGCGGCGCATTACGACACCAACTGGCCGTGACCAACTGGATGAACGCCTCGTACAAGACCGTCCAGATCATTGGCCACCACGTCTCGAAGACCGGCACCGCCGTCACCGACGAGATCCCCTCCGGCGACGTCGTCAATACGGTGGCCTCGGACGCCATGCGTATCGGCGGCGCCTACGACGTCTTGGCGCGCTTCATGGGCGCGATTGCCGCGTGGATCGTCGTCTCGATAATCCTCATCTCGTCGTCAGTCGAATTGGGTCTAATCGTCCTCATCGGCGTGCCGGTCCTGGCGTCGCTCACGACACCGCTGATGAAGCCCTTGCACGCGACCCAAGCCGCTCAGCGCGAGGCGGCCGGACGTCTGGCGGCGTTGGGCTCGGACACCGTGGCCGGACTGCGCATCCTTCGCGGCGTCGGCGGCGAGGAGGTCTTTCTCAACAACTACAAACGACAGAGCAACATCGTGCGACTCGCGGGAAATCGCATCGCCGCGCCCCAGGCCGGGTTGGAGTCGGGCCAGGTGTTGCTGCCCGCGATTCTGACGGGCATCGTGACGTATCTCGGCGCCCAAGACGTCATGCACGGCACGTTGGCACCCGGGCAGCTCGTCGCGTTCTTCGGCTACGCGACGTTCCTCACGACACCGCTGCGTACGGCGATTGAGTACGTGATTGCCACGACGCGCGCCTACGTCGGCGCGGGCCGCGTGCTTCGCATCTTGAACATCGATCCGTTGGTGGTCGAACCGGCGTCGCCACTGCACTGGCCCGCGCAAATCGATTCACTCGATGACCACGTGAGTGGCGTCTCGCTTCGTCGTGGGCAACTGGCTGCCTTCGTGACTGAAACGCCGGCCGAGGCATCGCTGCTCGCCGATCGACTCGGACGATTCGTCCCCGACGTCGCGGGAGTGATGATCAACGGGACCCCGTTGGGCCTGTTTGCGGTGAGCGACACCCGTCGCAACATCGTGGTGAGCGAGATCGAACCACGCCTCTTCTCCGGTGAACTGCGTTACGAACTCGTCCCCCACGGCGACATCTCCGACGGCAACATTATGCCCGCACTCGAAGCGACGAGTTCACTCGACATCCTCGACGCCCTCGAAGACGGCCTCGACACGCTCGTCGAAGAGCGCGGTCGAAGCTTCTCCGGCGGCCAGCGTCAACGCCTGAGCCTGGTACGCGCGATACTCACCAACGCCGAGGTACTGATCCTCGTCGAGCCCACCTCGGCGGTCGACACGCACACCGAGGGAAGGATCGCGGCCCGCCTGCGTGAGGTCCGCGGTGACCACACGACGCTGGTGGCGACGACGAGTCCACTGTTGCTCGAGAGGATGGACGTGGTGTACGTCATCATCAATGGTCGCGCCGTCGAACACGGGACGCACGACGAACTCGTCGCCACGTCATCGGCCTATCGCCAGATCGTGTTGCGCGAGGACGCCTGATGCAATTGCCCGTCGCCGATACCGCCGCCGTCCGCCTCTACGCCAAGAGGCTGATCGGTCAACACCGCTCGAAACTGGTACGGATGCTCTCGCTCTACGCGCTCGCGGCCTTCATGGCGCTCATCCCGGCCTACATCATCGGCGAGATCACGAACTTCGCCGCCGATCACCAGCTGACGACCCATCGCATCACGCTGTACGTCGGGATCTTGTTCGTCTCGTCGATCTTCTACGCCGGGCTCTCGTTTCTCGCGCGACGTCGCAGCTACTTGTTGGGCGAGACCGTCTTCGCGCAACTTCGTGAGGAGTTCTTGGAGAGCGTGCTCGCCCTGCCCTTGGTCGAGGTCGAACGCGCCGGCACCGGCGACCTGCTCAGTCGAACGACGAACGACATCGAAGCGTTGTCGCGCACCGTGCGCTTCGCGATGCCCGAATGGCTCGTCGCGATCGTCCAGGCCCTGTTGACGCTCATCGCGATGACCTTCGTCAGTCCCCTCGCGACGGTCGCCAGTCTCGTGTCGCTGCCGTTCCTATTTTTCTCGACGCGCTACTACCTCCACTACGCCACGCCCGGCTACCGACGCGAACGAATCAGTTACGCCACCATGTCCGGATCAGTCTCCGAGACTGCCGAGGGCGCACGCACCGTCGACGCGCACCGACTCGGGAAACGTCAGGGCCAGCGCATCGACACAAACATTCGCGAATCCTTTTACTCCGAGATGTACACGCTGCTCATGCGTATGGTCTGGTTCCCCACGATCGAAAGTGCCTTCGCGCTCGCCGTCGCCACGACGCTCGCCTGGAGCGGGTGGCTGGCATTGCACCACGACATCACCATTGGCGCTGCGACCACGGTCACGCTCTACGTCGTGCAGATCAATGACCCGATCGACCGCATCGTGTCGTGGCTTGATGAACTCCAGGTCGGCCAGACGTCCTTGGCGCGCCTGATCGGCGTGTCGGTCGTGCGCGACGATCGCCCGACCGAGGGCGTCGAACCGATCAACGAAACCATCACGATGAACGAGGTACGCTACGCGTACCGCCCGGGCCACGACGTCCTGAACGGGCTGTCACTGACGATTCGCCCGGGTGAGCGACTGGCGATCGTCGGTCCCTCGGGCGCCGGTAAGTCCACCATCGGTCGTTTGCTCGCCGGCATTGACGCGCCACGGAGCGGCTCGGTGATGGTGGGCGACGTGGCGCTGGCGAGCATGCCGTTGCCGATGCTGCGACGACACGTGGCTCTCGTGACCCAAGAGCACCACATCTTCATCGGCACGGTGCGCGAGAACCTCGCGCTCGCCAAGCCCGAGGCCGCCGACGACGAGATCGTTCGGGCCCTGGACGCGGTCGACGCACTCGAATGGGTACAAACGCTGCCCGATGGGATTCTGACCGAATTGGGCACCACCGGCTACCAGGTCTCCCCCGCCCAGGCCCAGCAGTTGGCGCTCGCTCGACTCGTCTTGAGCGACCCGCACACGCTCGTACTCGACGAGGCGACCGCCATGTTGGACCCGCGAGCGGCACGGCATCTGGAGCGTTCCCTCGTCGCGGTTCTGCGGGGGCGAACGGTCGTGGCGATCGCGCACCGTCTCCACACGGCCCACGACGCCGATCGGGTCTGCGTGGTGATCGACGGGAAGATCGCCGAGTTGGGAACGCACGATGAACTCGTGGCGCTCAATGGAGAGTACGCGTCCCTTTGGAGCTCCTGGCGGAACGAGCAGCCCGACCCGTCGTAGGATTTCTAGGGCATGGTGACTCCACTTCTTCGCGGCGCCGAGATCGACGCCTGCGTCCACCGCATCACTTTGGCCCGAGCCGAGCCAAAGTACGCGCACCGCACTCCGGTCACCCCCGAAATCGAACGACGACGTGACGAAGCGGAGCGCCATCGCAACAGCGTGCTCGAGCGATTGATCGCGTTGCACCCGGACGCCGTCACGGCGACCGGGCATCAACACACCGAAGATCTGATTGCGAACGGCGTCGAACTGATCCTCAACGCCCGACTCGCCGACGTCGGGGCGCGGCGAACTATCACCTCCCAAGCCTTCGTGCGCGTCGGTCGCGTCGACGACCGCTTCACGTACGCGCCGTTGGTGATCAAGAACCACGAGGTGACCGAGGGGGCCACCACCCGACAACTCCACGAGGGTTCACTCGAGCGACTGGTTCCGAGCGATGTCGTCGTGCGCGAGGGACTCGGACTGCGCTCAACGGCCACGGTTCGACGCGACGTTTTGTTGCTCGACGGAGCCACACGAATCCTCCAGGCCTTCGTCGCCGCAGACCCGTCCACGCGCGGCGCCCTGGTCGATCGCAACTTTCGACTGTGGTGGCTGGACCTCGCCAGTCCGACGTATTCGCGTAGCAACCTCAACGCCTATGACGGGTTCTATCGCGAGCGCGTCGACGCGCTGAGCGCTCTCGATGAGTGGTTCGATGTCGGCGGTGAGTTCCCGACCTCACCGTATTGGCACCGTGAATGTTTGACCTGTGAGTTCTCCGAACACTGCCAGGACGAACTCGAAGCGATCGACGACGTCTCCTTGACGCGGTTCACGTCGCTCGATCAACAGTTTGCGCTGCGCGACCACGGCGTGCACACGCGAAGCGAATTGGCGCACCTCGATCCCGCTCGGGCCCGGTCAGCGCGCGCCAAGCCCCTCGCTCCCGGCCCGCTCGTCTCGGTGGAAGTCCGACTCGGACGAAAGTTCGACCGCCTCGATGAACTGATTTATCGAGCGAGGTCGCACGTTCGTGAGAGCGCGCTTCGCATCCTCGATCCGTCGCTCATGGGTTGCCCGACCGCCGACGTCGAAGTCGACGTTGACATGGAGAGTTATGACGACGCCACGTATCTCTGGGGGGCGTACGTCACGCTGAACCAATCGGTCGACGGCGTCACCGAGGGTTATACGACCTTCGTGGAATGGGGCGAACTCACTCGCGATTCCGAAGCACGTAACTTCGCGACGTTCTGGGAGTGGTTGACCGATCTCCGAGCGAAATGTGCGACGCAGGGTCGAACGTTCGCGGCGTACTGTTTCTGGGCCCAGGCCGAAGACGGCGCCATGAATCGCGCCGTCGCCGCGTCGCTCGATGGCGGGCCCACGGTGGGCGACCTTGATGCGTTCCGCCAACTGAGGCCCCCCGTGTGGATCGACCTCCACGACCTCGCGAAAGAGCAGATTCAAACCGAGGGGCAGCTGGGGCTCAAACAACTCGCGGCCGCGGCCGGTTTCCACTGGCGCGACGTGAATCCGAGCGGTGAGGCATCGATGCTCTGGTACGAAGTGGCGACACGCGGCGGCGATGCCGAGGCGACGATCTCGCGTCAACGCATCCTCGAGTACAACGAAGACGATTGTCGTGCGACGAAGTCACTTCGCGACTGGCTCAACGGCCCAGCGAAGTCATTGGCTCATCGCGACGACCCGCTGTAGCGTCTCGCCCGCTCATTAGCATTGGTCGGTGACCTCGGCGACACCAGAATCCGTTCGCGAGGCCACGTTTACGTTCAGCGCCCGGTTCTTGGGTGTGATCAACGCGGCGCTCTCCCTGACGTCGTCCGTGCTTCTCGCGGTCGGACTCAGTTACTTTGCCGACCGACGCGCGTCATCGGGAATTTGGCTCTTGCTCGGCGTGCTCGGTATCCGGTGGGTGCTTTCTACGTCGCTCACGCAGTGGGGCTGGCGCGCCGGCGCGACACTGCGCGCGCGTTGGCGCGCCGCGCTCGTGCATCATCTGACCCGACCGCAACCGGAGCGCGCACGGGGACGGGGTGATCTCGCGCTCGCCATCGATCAGGCGTCAGATCGACCGATGCTCGACCTGCTCGAGACGAGCGCGACTGTCGCCCTCGCGGGCCTCGCGGTGCTGTTCTGGGCTGGCGGTTGGCTGGCGACGTTGATCACGGTTGCGTTGTTGCTCGTCGCCGTACCGCTCTATCGACGAGCCGGCCAACGAAGTGAGGCGACCGCGCTTGACTACCAGCAGCGCCGGGCGGTTCTGGAGAGCCGCCAACTCGAGCTGTTGCACCACACGACCGAACTTCGCGCCCTGGGCGCCGTTGAGTACGGTGCCAATGAGATCTCTGCGATATCGGACTCCGAACACGCCATCGCAATTCGTGCGATTCGCGTCGCGCTCGAGTCTTCGCTCGTCACTGAGTTCTTGAGCGGTGTCAGCATCGGACTCGTCGCGATGGTCGTCGGTTTCGCACTTCTGGGTGGACGGATCTCCCTCGAGCACGCGCTCATCGCCGTCCTGGTTACCGCTGAGATCTTCACGCACGTTCGGCGCTATGGCATCGAGTTCCATCGTCGCGAGGACTCCGTGCGTTCGCTCGTCCTGCTGGACGGCACCGAACGCGTGACTGGCGCCGTCGCCACGCGATTACTCGTCGCGACCGATGTGGTGACCGAGGCGAACGCCCGTCCGATCAACCTCACTCTGGAATCGGGCCAATCGCTCTTGGTGACTGGTCCGTCGGGCTCGGGCAAGACGACGCTGCTGGACACGCTCATCGGATGGCGCGACGCGAGTTCTGGCACGGTCGCGCGCGCCGATGCGCGCACGGGACACGTGAGCGTAGAAAGTGCGTTGCTCTCGGGCACGTTGCGCGACAACCTCACGCTCGGTCAGCCAATCCCGGACCTCGACGTGCTCGCGTGTCTTTCTTCGTTGGGTCTTACCGGTCCGCGCTTCGAGAATCTCGACTCCGAGTTGCTCGCCGACGGCAAAGGAATCAGCACCGGGGAGAAGGTGCGCCTCGTGTTGGCCCGAGCACTCCTCGCCCAACCCGATCTGCTGGTCCTGGACGACGTGGCGGGCGTCCTCGACGAAGGCGGTCGACGGCTCGTGCGCGGCGTGCTCGACGCGCTCCCTTCACTCGGTGTGGTCGAAGCGACGGTCGACACGCCGCTCTTCGCGATCGTGACCAATCGGATCGAACTGACGACGTGAGCAACGACGTCCGACGGCTGCGTCGCTGGCTCCGACGGGCTCAACCTCCTCGTGGCACACTTATTCGCGCCCTCGCAGCCGGAGTGGTCGCGTCATTGGTGAACGTCGCATTGTTGGTCGGCGCGGTGGGACTTTTGGTGGAGAGCGCGACGCGCCCGGGACTGCGCACGGTCCTGGGTGCCCTGATCGTCATCGAGCTCTTCGCTTTCCTTCGCTCGCCTCTTCGATTCATCGAACGTCTCAGCGCCCACCGATTGGGCTTCGCCGCGGTGACGCGCTGGCGCCGATGGCTCGTTCTCACGGTCGGTGACTTCAGTTTTTCGCGGTGGCGTTCGTTCGCCGCGGGCGATCTCTTAGAGCGATCACTGCGCGACACTGACCAACTACAGGATCTGTGGCTTCGCTGCGTGATTCCTCTCGTCACCTCGGGCGTAGTGATGCTGGTGGGAGACCTCGCGATCGGTCTCATGGCGCCGCACGGGAAGTGGTGGTCGTACGCCGGGGACCTCCTCGCGCTCCAACTACTCGGATTCGCCGCGCTCGTCGCCAACGTCGGACCGTTACTGCGTCGTGATCGGGTCCTTCGACGAGCGCGCGCGCAGTATCGGGCGCAACTCGTCGAACTGAGCGCCGCCACGCCGGAACTGGCGTTGCTGGGTCGAATTGACTTCGCCCAGAGCCGTGCCGTGGCCTGCGTCGATCGCTTGGGTCGCGCCGAATCGGCACTCACGAGCCGGCACAATCTCTCAAACGCCGTCGCGCCGGCCGTAACGGGCCTCGCGCTCGGTGCGCTGGTGGTACGACCGCACAGCGCCCCGCTCTGGATCGTCGTCGCCGCGCTACTCGTCTTTTCCACGTTGGAGTCGCTCGGCGTGGTGCGCGACGCGCTCGACAGCGCTGTTGCCGTGAGCGCCGCGGCCGAACGATTAGAAGAGCTCGACGCGACGCGTCCGCGCGGCGATGTCGCGTGGCCCGCCGACTCGACGCTTCGACTCGAACACGTCACGATCAACGAAGAGAGCGAAACCCTCGTGGCCGACACGACGCTCACCGTGATACCGGGTCGAAAGGTCGCGCTCGTTGGCGCTTCCGGTGTCGGAAAGTCAACGCTCTTACGTGCCGTCGCGGGGCTTGACGACGTCGCGAGCGGCACAGTGTCCTTCGGCAACGTGGACATCAGTTCCATCGATGAGCGCGAACTGCGTCGACTCGTGGCCTACGTCGCGAGCGAACCGGGACTCACGAGGGGCTACGCCATCGACGTCGTGGGTCTCGGGCGCGCAACGTCGCGCAGCGCGCACGACGACTTAGCGGCCCTCGGACTTGCCACGGATTCGACCACGCGTTGGGAGGAACTGTCGCGCGGTGAGCGCGCGCGCATTGCGATCGCGCGCGCGATGGTCACCAGTCCGCTGATCTACCTGCTGGATGAGCCGACGAGCGGACTCGGAACCGAGGAGACGGGCGCCGTCCTGACACTCCTGGCTGCAACGGGTTCGACGGTCATCGTCGCCACGCACGACGCCCAGGTCATGGCGTGGTGCGACGAGGTCATCGAACTCATCGACGGAGACTTCCAAGTCAGGCGTTGAGGTTGCGCATACCGGCCGCCACGTAACGATCGCCCGCGACGGCCTCGCGTGGAATCGCCGCCTCCAGGGCCGCGACGTCGGCGTCACTCAGGACAATCTCGTCGGCGGCGATGTTCTCGCGCAACCATTTGCGACGCTTCGTCCCAGGAATCGGCACGACGTCGGGTCCTCGCGAGAGGACCCACGCCAGGGCCAGTTGGGCGACGGTCGCACCCTTGGACTCGGCAATCGCTTCGAGGTTCGCCAAGAGCGTCAGGTTCTGTTCGAAGGCCTCACCCGAAAAACGCGGTTGATGCTTTCGAAAATCTCCCTCGCTCGTTCCCTCGCGATTGCTGGCTTCGTTGGTCAAAAACCCTCGACCCAGTGGGCTGTAGGCGACGAAACCGACGCCCAGTCGACGACAGGTGTCGAGGATCCCGTCCTCGGGGTCGCGACTCCACAATGAGTATTCGCTCTGCAGGGCACTCACCGGATGCACCGCGTGCGCGCGTTCAATCGTCGCCGACGAGGCTTCGGAGATGCCGAGGTGACGGACCTTGCCCGCCTCGACCAGGCTCTTCATGGCGCCCCAGGTCTCTTCAATATCGACGGTTCGATCGACGCGGTGCTGATAGTAGAGGTCGATCACGTCGACGCCGAGGCGACGCAGCGACGCGTCGCAGGCTTCGACGACGTACTCCGGTGTCCCGTTGATGCGGATGAAGGAACCGTCGGTTCCACGCTGGTTGCCGAACTTCGTGGCGAGCACCACGTCGTCTCGTCGACCCTTGATGGCGCGCCCCACGAGCTCTTCATTCTTGAACGGTCCGTACATGTCGGCGGTGTCGAGGAAATCGACACCGCCGTCGAGCGCCTCGTGAATCGTGGCGATTGATTCGGTGTCGTCACCGGTTCCGTAGAACTCACTCATGCCCATGCACCCGAGTCCTTGCGCGGAAACTTCTAGACCCTGACCTAGCGTTCGGCGATTCATCGCGTCTCCCTAATGTGAAATTGCTCACAAACCTTTGTTTGCAGGCTTCTCGTGACAGAGTAGCGGCTGGTTCGCGATTATATTTTTGTGTCATTGGCTGGGGGGGCCAAACATCGAGGGCCCGCTTGTTCTGGATACGCGGAACAGGCGGGCTTCGTTGTTTACGCGCTCGAAACTGACGAAAGATTCGACACCTCTATGGTTGTGTCGTGAGCGGTTCGGCAATTCCAACGGGCACCCTGATCCCACTGGTGCGACCAATCCTTCGCGGTTGGCTCCACTTGGTCGCATTTTTCGTACTTTTCGCCTGCTCCCCGATTCTCTTCGCGCGCTGTCGAACGTGGTCCCAGGTGGGCTGGATCCTCTGCTTTCTCTTCGGCGTGGGAGCGATGCTCATCACGAGCGCCTTGCTCCATCGAGTCAACTGGACGCCCTCGCAGCGCCGGGCCTGGCGTCGAGCTGACCATTCGACGATCTTCCTCGCCATCTCGGGCACCTACTTCGCCATCGCCGGGTTGACCATGCACGGCACGATCCGCCTCGTGACGTTGATCATCGTCGGCGTCTGCACTCTCGTCGGCATCGCCATTCGCCAGCTCTCGATGAACGCCCCAAAGTGGGCCAACACGATCCCATTCCTGGTCATGAGTTGGTTCGCCGCGCTGGTCATGCCCCAGATCTACCGCGGCGGCGGACCGCTCTGCTTTGCACTCATCGTCGGCGGCGGTGTGGCCTATTCGGTCGGCGCCGTCTTTTACGGCACGAAGCGACCAAAGCTCTCACCGAGGGTCTTTGGCTATCACGAACTGTTCCACGCCTTCACGCTGATCGGCGCCAGCCTGCACTTCGCCGCGATCAGCGTCGCCCTGCGCTGATTATTCCAGCGGCGGCACGACGTTGTAATTGAGCAGTGACGGCGTCCACATCCGAGAGCCAATCGTGGTCATCGATCCGTTGCTGAGGTTCATCCGCCAAGCGACCGAACCCGAGACCCCGAGCGCCCACGTCATCGCCGATTTGATCGGCGACATGTGACTGACGATCGCCAGGTGCGAGGTCGCGTTGTGCATCAAGCTGGTCTGGTCGATCAGCAGGGCGTCCAGTTCAAGATGAACTCTCTGATCGACCGAGGCGAGGGATTCGCCGTCACCGAAGGCCGTGTCGTGGTCGTGTTCGAAGGCACGCCACTGCTCTTCGGTGACGAGGCTGAGCGGCTGACCGTCGAGCGAGCCGTAGTCGACCTCGACGAAAGAGTCCTTCACGTTCGCGGGTATGTCCGGCAACGCGAGAGCGGCGGTCGCGCGAGCGCGCTCGAGCGGCGACGTCCACACCTCTTGAACGTTGACTAAGTACGGGCGCAACGCACGCGCCTGACGCTTGCCGAGTTCGGTGAGCGCCGGGTCGCTCCGACCGACCAGGAGCCGGGTGGCGTTCGACGTGGTCTGTCCATGACGAATGAGGATGATCACGGCAGCAGTAGACGCCCGCATTCGGGACAGTCCATGAAGATCCCTTCCGGCTGTCCCTTCCAGCGATCGAGGTCGAGTGGCGACAGTGCGATGCGACAGCCGTCGCATCGACCCGAGACGATTTGGGACGCACCGGAGGTGCCCACGCGCGCGAAGGCCGCCTGGTAACGCGCCAGTAGTTCGGGCGTGACGGCTGCTGACGTCTCGACTCGCGTGACGTGCAACGCGACCATTTCGTCTTCGAGGCTGGCTTGGAGTTCTGAAATCGCAGCCTGCAGTTCGCTGCGTCGCGCAACCAACGGCTGGGCTGCGGCCTTGATCGCACTCACGGCCTCCTCCAACGGTTCGACGGCGATGAGGTATTCGAGCTCGAGGTCGTCGCTGCGCTCGAGTAGTTCTCGCACGTGTTGGAGTTCGGTCTGCAACGCCGCCAACTCACGGGCGTTCGCGGTCGAGTTGCTCAAGGTCTTATCGAGGTTCTGCGCCCGAACGCGAAGGCGATCGCCCTCTCGTTGGGTCTCTTCGTACGCCGTGCGAACCGGAGTCAAGGCGGCCTGGGCGTCATTGAGCGCCTTCAATTGCGCACGAAGGTCGAGTTCGAGCGCGGTCAATTCGCTCATCTCCGGTAGGTGTGTCTTTTGGGCCTTGACGCGCTCGATCCATCGATCGGCGTCCATGAGTGCGCGAAGGTCGTCGGTCTCACTCACAATTTCAGTCTCGCACGTCACGCGCTTGGTACCACTCGGCGAGCTTGGAGATCACGGGCGCGAGCGCCGGCTCGCAACGAACCCGGGCGGTGATGAAGTCGAACCATTGCACCTCGGGACTCTCGTCTTTCGGCGGTGACGGATCGAGCGCTGGCGCGAGCACGGCGTAGCGCAGGTCGTAGTGCACGTGGTCCATCGGTCCGCGATGACCGTTGGGCACGGGGTGCACGTCGACATGGAAGAGCTCGACCGGATCGAAGTGGTGCGCGACGAGACCGGTCTCTTCGAGGGTTTCGCGCAACGCCGCCGCCTCGGTGCTTTCAGTCGCGTCGACGTGACCGCCCGGTTGAATCCAGATACCGAGGATCAGGTGACGGTGCAGTATTACCCCTCGTGACGACAGCACAAACGCCGAGGCAGTGACGTGGCCATTCTCCAATCTGGAGAATGGATCGCCCGGCGCCGTCAGTAGTTCGAGCGTCGCGGCGATCGAATCAGACTCGCGTTGGTTCACCGGATCGATCCGCTCAATCTGCGCGCGCAGCGCGGTCAATGAATTCACTGAGAGTCCAGGAGCCGCTCCACCGACGCCGGCACCGAGATGGTCCCTTTGGCCATTGCGCCGTTGGTGTCGGGAATCGGCGGGCCGAAAACGATCCGGGCGGGTACCGTGCCCGACCACACGGGTAACTCGAGGTCCTCGTCGGGATCGTCCGTCGGACCGGAGGACAGTTTGGCCGACGCTTCATCGATACTGACCGCGACGACCACGGTGAGTCGTCGTTCGGAGTCGCTCATCGCACGCACCTCGTTCGCACGCCCCGGCAACACCGCGTCCACGAACATGTCGAGGACCCGGGCTTTCTCGTCGTCGTTGCTCACGAGCGTCGCGGCGCCAAACAGCACGACCGAGCGATAGGCGATCGATGACTCGAAGCCGCTACGCGCCAATCGCAACCCGTCGTAGAGCGTGATCGAGATGCACGCTTCGCCACTCGCGACGACCGCTTTCATCACGGTGTTCGAAGGACTGCCGTGCAAGTAGAGAATGTCACCCTCGCGCGCGTGCAAGGTCGGAATCACCATCGCACCTCCATTGACAATCGCCGCGACGTGGCACAGCGGTGCCTCGTCGATCACGGCGTAGATGACGTCACGTTCGTAGTGGGCCTTATCAGGCAGTCGACGAACTCTCGTCTTCGGGCCCGGCCCGAGTACGTCACTCATGCGCGAAGGTCACCGCCGAAGAAGGTCCTGGCCATCCCGGCGACTTCGACGTTCTCCTCGAACAGACGCGCGAACATCACGCCGCCCCGGGCCGACGCCTGATGCACCGCCACCGTCGGGGCGCCGACGCGGTGCATCCACCACGGCGCGACCGCACACAGGGCGCTTCCGGTCACGCTGTCCTCGGCCAGGCCGAGACGAGGCGCGAAGACGCGAATGGACACGTCAACGTTCGGACCGCCGAGGCAGGCGGCAATGACCATCGTGCTCGGCACCAAGAAGAGGTTCATCGAGTCGACCGCCAGGCCGCACAAGGTGTCGAAGTCCTCGACGACCGCGAGCACACCCTGGTTTCCGGCTCGAAAGACCTCGTTCACCGGGCCGAGCGTGTCGTTGAGCATCGACGGGTCGACCGCTTCGAGCGACCATCGAGGGAGATCGATGCCCAGCAGTCCGTCTCTCATTCGACGGCCCGACAAGACACCGGCGCGCGTCTGGAAGTAGATCTCACCCCCGGGCACGCCCAACTCGTTCAACAACACGTGCAGACTGGCGAGCGTCGCGTGTCCGCACAAGTCGACCTCGACAGTGGGTGTGAACCATCGCAGGGACCACTGATCACCGGCCCGGCGCAAGAAGGCAGTTTCTGAGACGCCCAGTTCGAAGGCGATCTGTTGGAGTTCATCATCGGGCATCGATCGCTCGAGTAACACGACGACCGCGGGGTTGCCTCGTTCGGCTTCGCCCGTGAAGGCGTCCACCCACCAGAGTCGGTGACCGAAGGCCACGTTGACGGAATCCACTTGTAGAGCCTGCCACAAGGACGCCTCGGACCACCTAGGATTTTGACGTGCGTGTCGCGACGTTTAACCTTCACGCCGGTGTCGACGGATGGGGTCGACCGACGAAGGTTCTCGATCACGTCGTGAGTTTGAACGCCGACGTTCTCATACTTCCCGAACTGTGGCGCGCCGAATCAGGCGTCGACTTCGTCGCGGAGTTCAAGTCCCGATTGGGCATGGAAGGACTGTTCGTGCCCCTGGCTTCGGGCCAGCGCGTCACCTCGGGATCGGGCGGACGAGGCTGGCAACCCTTGCTCGCCCACCTGAGCGGGGAACGCGGACTCTTCTTCGACGAACACCGGACGCTGAGCAAGGTCCAACGCGTTCGTCGCGCCACGGCCGCCGACGTCGAGGACGGCGAATGGGGACTCGGTCTCTTGACGCGACTCCCGATTCGAGAGATCCACGCCGAATCACTCGGCCGATTGCCAAGAGAGAAGGTGCAACGCACGCTCATCGTCTCGACGCTCGAAGACGAGGGCCGCGCCTTCTACGTCTTGGCGGTGCACGGAGCGCACCTGAGTCACGGTTCCTACCGCCAGTACCGACGGGTCAGCGAGATCGTGGACCGGCTCGAACCCGAATTGCCCATCCTTCTCGGCGGCGACTTCAACTCCTGGCGTCCCCTACTGCGCGTGTTGCTGCCCGGCTGGCGTTCGCTCGTCAACGCGCGTACGTGGCCCGCGCGCACGCCACACTCTCAGATCGATCACCTTTTTGTCCGCGGACCGTGGGAGAGCCTGGGTGGATTTGCCAGCGACGGTGGAAGCGATCACCGAGCCCTCGTCGCGGACGTGCGCCTTCTCTGACAGTCCATTCGGGGACGACGCCAATGTCAGTCCAATTGGACACTCTCATCGACCATCACGAGTGTCTTGCCATGATTGCCACCGGTGAACAAGAGGTTCAACGCGTCAGGTGCGTTCTCCAGACCCCGCACTACATGTTCTTGGTGCACGATTCGACCATCGAGGGCCATGGCGGCCAATTCGATGTGGGCTTCCGCGTAGCGTTGGGCGAAGTCGAACACGATGAAACCCTTCATCTGGCCCCGGCGCATGATCAACATCGACGTATTGGCAACACCCTCGCGATCGGTGGCGTTGTACTGAGAGATCGCGCCGCACATGACGACGCGTGCGTGCATCGCGATGTTGGCCAGAGCCGCGTCGAGGACAGCGCCGCCGACATTGTCGAAGTAGACGTCAATACCCTTCGGGCACGCCTCGTGAAGACGCCGCGAGAGCCCCGGTTCACGGTAATCAAGGCACGCGTCAAACCCGTAGTGTTCGACGACCTCAGAACACTTCTCTGGTCCGCCGGCAATGCCGACGACCTTTCCGGCGCCTCGGGCCTTGGCGATCTGGCCCACGACCGAACCGGTCGCGCCCGCCGCTCCAGAAACCACGACCACGTCGCCTTCCTTGAACGCACCGACGTCCAACAGTCCGAAATAAGCAGTGAGTCCCGTGGCGCCGAGGACGTTCATCACGGCGGCGAGGTCGAGCCCGAGGCCTTGGGGCAACACCGTAAACCGATTGGTGTCACTCGCGAGTGCCCACTCCTGCCATCCGGTCATTCCATTGACGACGTCACCGACTCGGTAGTGCTCGGAATTCGACTCCACCACGACACCGCTGCCGCCGGAGCGGATGACGTCGCCGATGCCGATCGGCGGGAGGTACCCGGGTGCGTCGTTCATCCAGGTTCGGATCGTCGGGTCAATGGAGAGAAGTCCTACTTTGATGAGCGCCTCTCCCGGACCGCAGTGCGGCGTCGGCGAATCGACCAGCGACGTCGTCGATTCATCAATCATTCCCGTCGGTCGACGTGCCAGCGTTATCTTTCGGTTTCCCGTGTGGACTCCTTCGTTGAGACTTACGTTACGTCATGACGTGACGAGTAGAGTGTGTGCTCATCACTCGATATCAAGCCGTTAATCAGGAAAAACAAGATTAATATTGCCAATACATGACTAACTAGGTAAGGTTTGTCATGATTAAGGCGAAGGCGAGGGGCGGCCAGAGTGAGCACCGAGACTAAGCCGGAAACTGCGGTCGAGGACATCAAGCGAACAAGCGACTACTTGCGCGGTGAAATCAACCGTGAACTCGATAACGACGTCGCCAGTGTGTCCAACGAATCCGAGCAGATACTCAAGTTCCACGGCGTCTACGCCCAGGACAATCGTGACGTTCGTCGTGAACGGGCGCAAAAAAAGGAAGAACTCGACTACATCTTCATGATTCGCGTGGGCGTCCCGGGCGGACGACTGAGCACCGACCAGTGGCTCGCGCTCGATGGCGCGTCGAGCGACGTGGCCGACGGCACGATCCGTCTCACCACCCGGCAGGCGGTCCAGTTCCACGGCGTGTTGAAGGACGGACTGCGACCACTCGCGCAAGCGGTCGACGCTCACCTCATGACCTCCTTTGGCGCCTGTGGCGACGTCGTACGAAACGTCGTGAGTTGTCCCGATCTACAGGGCGACGACGCCGACGCTCGCCTGCGTGAGATCTCGACGCGTCTGACGCAATGTTTTCGCGCCACGACCGACGCCCACTGGGAGATCTTCGTGAACGGTGACAAGGCCGCGTCGCGCGAAGGCGTCGCCGAGCGTCCCTTCTACGGCGAGACCTACCTGCCGCGCAAGTTCAAGATCGGCGTCGCGCACCCGAACGAGAACTGCATCGACGTCTTCGCCCAGGACGTGGGCCTGATCCCCGGCGAGCACCCCGTCGTCGGCGCTGGCTTCAACCTCTTAGTCGGCGGCGGACTCGGTAGGTCCTACGCCAACCCCGACACCTTCGCGCGCCTCGCTGATCCGATGACATTCGTCACCTACGACGAAGTCGAAGAAGTGATCGCCGCGGTGCTCGTGACCTACCGCGAACTCGGCGACCGCACTGACCGCAAGCGCGCGCGCATGAAGTACGTCGTGGCCGACATGGGCTTCGAACAGTTCCGTAAAGAGATCGAGGTGCGCCTCGGGCGAGAACTGCGCGAGGCGCTGGCGCTACCCACGAACTTCGATGCCGACGATCATCTCGGCTGGAGAACGCGCGAGGACGGCACCCATCAAGTCGGCGTACGCGTCTCGGCCGGTCGAGTTCGCGACGACGAGGGCGGGATACAACTGCGCTCGGCGCTGCGGCTCATCGCCCAACGTCACCCCGTGACGTTCTTCCTCACTCCCCAACAGGACATCGTCATCAGCGCAGTTCCCGTCGACGCCCGAGACGACGTCGAGGAGATTTTGCGTCGTCACGCCGTGCGACCCGACGGCGAACTCGGAAATGTCGAGCGCACCGCGCTCGCGTGCCCCGCGCTGCCCACGTGCGGACAGGCCCTCACGGAGGCCGAGCGACGCCTCCCGGAACTCGTCGACAACATTGAAGGCGCACTCGCCAGTCGCCAACTCGGTCGCCGAGCGTTGCAGCTTCGCATGACCGGATGTCCGAACGGCTGTGCGCGCCCGGCGGTGGCCGAGGTCGGCATCGTCGGACGAACCAAGTCGACCTACGACGTCTACGTGGGCGGCGGACCGCGCGGTGATCGATTGGCCACGCTCTATCGCGAGAAGGTCTCCTTCGACGAGATCGCCGTCGTCCTCGGTCCCCTCTTCGACCGGTGGGAAGCCGAGGGTGACGACGATGAATCCTTCGGGGACTTCATGACCCGAGTGGGCGTCCAGTGACCGTGTACCTCGTCGGCGCGGGGCCGGGTGACGCCGATCTCTTGACCGTGCGCGGCGCACGACTCCTCGCCGAGGCCGACGTCATCGTGCACGACCGCTTGGTGGAGCGTTCGGTTCTCGATCTGGTTCGACGCGACGCCGAGTTGATCGACGTCGGCAAAGAACCGGGTCGTTTCACGTCCCAGTCGATGATCAACGATCTGCTCGTGTCACTCGGTCGCCGCTACGACGTTGTCGTTCGCCTCAAGGGCGGAGACCCGTTCGTGTTCGGTCGAGGTGGCGAAGAGATGATCGCCATGCGCGACGCCGGGGTGGCGTGCGACGTGGTGCCGGGCGTGACGTCGGCGTTCGCCGGACCCCTCGCGGCGGGAATCCCCGTGACACACCGGGGTCTCTCGCGAGGCGTGACCGTCGTGACCGGTCACCTCGAAAGTCACAACGACGGCTATTTCCGGCGCCTCGCCAATCCGGAACTCTCACTCGTGGTCTTGATGGGCGTCGCTGCTCGATCATCGATTGCCACACAACTCATCGACGGAGGGCTCTCCAGTCAAACACCCGTGGCCGTCATCGAGAGCGCCTGGACGACTCGCGAATCAGTGACGCGCTCCGTGCTTCAAGAATTAGGTGCCCTCGATGTGCGCTCCCCCGCCATCATCGTCATCGGTCCGTGCGCCGCTCTCTCCGTGCGTGAACTCTTCGCCGAGACCTCCGCACTGGTCTGAGCGTGCTCCCTCTCGCTATGAATCTCTCCGACAAGGACGTCCTCGTCATCGGCGCCGGTCGCATCGGGGCCGGCAAGGCCGGTCTGCTCGTCGATGCCGGTGCTCGCGTCACGATGATCACGCGTGAGGTTCTATCGGAGCTTCCGCCTGGATTGGCGTCGATCGAACTGCGCGAGTATCTCGACGGTGATCTTCGGGGCTTCGCACTCATCGTCTCGGCGACGGGCGACGCGACGGTGAATGACCGCGTCGTCGAAGAGGCACGCCGCGAAGGAATCTGGCTGAACGTCGTTGATGATCCGGAGCGCTCCGACTTCTACTTCACCGCCGTGCACCGCGCTGGAGACGTCACCGTATCGGTCTCGACCGAAGGTGCGTCGCCGGCGCTCGCCCAGGAACTTCGTTCGATGATCGCGAAGCGACTGCCGGGAAATCTCGCCAACGTCGCACAACAGCTCCGCCAGGAGCGAGCCAACTTTCACGCCTGTGGATCCAGCACCGAAGGCGTCGACTGGCGATCGCGAATTCGAGAACTTCTGGGCGTTGACGAGCTCGCGCACTGAAGTCACTTCGCTAATGTCCCTTGCGGAACGCAAATGGTTCCACCTTGGAGGGCGCATGACAGATCGAGTTCTCGTAACGGGCGCCACGGGTTTCATTGCGCAGCATTGCATGTTGCAACTCCTGGAAACTGGTTACGAGGTCCGAGGCACTGCCCGCTCGACCGGCCGCACCTCTGAAGTGGTGGCGATCTTGTCGCCGCACCTCAGCGTCGACGCGCGGGGACGACTAGATGCGCTCGACGTCGTCGCGGCCGACCTCACTCGTGATGACGGATGGCGCGACGCCGTCGAAGGTTGTCGCTTCGTGATGCACGTCGCGAGTCCGTTGCCGAGAGGCGTGGTGAAGGACGAGAACGAATTGATCGTGCCCGCGCGCGACGGGGCGCTGCGCGTACTGCGGGCCGCGCGCGACGCCGGTGTCGAGCGCGTCGTCCTTACGTCGTCGCTCAGCGCCATCGTCTACGGCAACGACCGTTCGCGCTTGTTCACCGAGTCGGACTGGTCGAACCTAGAGGGCGAGCGGATCGGCGCCTACGACAAGTCCAAGACCATCGCTGAACACGCGGCCTGGGACTACATGGGGACCATCAAGGACTCGTCAACGATGGAGATGGCCGTCATCAATCCCGGACTCGTCATGGGTCCATTGCTATCGAACGACTGGGGGACGTCCGGCGAGATGGTCAAGAGAATTCTGGACCACAAGGTGCCGGCAATTCCCAACATCAACTTCGCCACGGTGGACGTCCGCGACGTCGCGAGCGCGCACGTCACGGCGATGATGACGCCAGAGGCCGCCGGCCAGCGATTCATCTGCGCCGAGGCGAATCATTCGATCATGGAGATCGCACGAATTCTCAAAGCGAACTACGGACCTCGAGGCTTCAATGTTCCAACCGGACGACTGCCCTCAATCGCCATCAAGACCATGGCGATCTTCGATAAGACGGTCCGACTCGCGCTCAATGATCTCGACACTACGCAGAATGTTGACAACACGAAGATTCGAACAGTCTTGAATTGGCAGCCCCGGGACTTGGCCGAGATGACGACGTCAATGGCTGATTCAATGATCGAATACGGCGTGGTTCGACCCAAGAAATAAACAGCCGCTTCCCAGATGTGTCTTGTTCTAGCGCAGCCTCACGTACCCGATTCCACGTTTCAAAAGCACCGTAGCACCGTGGTCATGAAAACATCGCCGTGGCGCCAACCTGTAACTTTGACCACAATGACGCCGGGCTCTAAGACACCTCTACTGGAGCTCGAACACGTTTCCGTTCACTTTGAAGGGCTTCGCGCATTGGACGACGTCTCCTTCGACGTCGCGCTCGGCGAAATCGTCGGATTAATCGGTCCGAACGGCGCCGGTAAGACCACCGCCTTCAACGTCGCGTGCGGTTTTGTGAAGCCGTCGCAAGGTCACGTGCACTACCCCAGTGCCGGAAAGTCCAATCTGCATCCCAATCAACTGGTCGGCGCCGGCGTGGCGCGAACCCTCCAGGGCGTCGGACTGTTCCCCCATTGCAGCGTGCTCGAGAACGTGATGGCCGGTGGACATTTGCGACCAAACGGCGGCTTCATCGCGAGCTTCTTCTCGCTTCCCAATGAAGTGCGCTCCGAGCGCGCCTTGCGTCACGACGCACTCGCGATGTTGGAGCGACTCGGAATCACCGATATGGCCGGGCGACTGCCCTCGGCGATTCCCTACGGCATTGCGAAGAAGGTCTCGGTGGCTAGAGCGCTGATGAGCGCACCAACGTTGCTGCTCTTGGACGAACCGGCCTCCGGCCTGGACGAATCCGAACTCGAGGACTTCGCGCACCTCATAGTTGAACTGCGTTCTTCCATGGGCGTGCTGCTCGTCGAGCACGACATGGAATTCGTCATGCCGCTGGTCGATCGACTCGTCGTCTTGAACTTTGGCCAAGTCATCGCTACAGGCACGCCGGCCGACGTGCGTAAGGACGATGCGGTAATCGCCGCGTATCTCGGTATCGACGAATGATCACCATTGACGATCTCACCGTCACATTCGGAGCGGTGCAGGCACTGCGCGGAGTCGCCTTCGTCGCCGAGACCGGCAAAATCACGGCCGTGCTCGGCGCCAACGGCGCGGGCAAGACGACGTTATTGCGAACGATCAGTGGATTGAAAGAGCCCAAGTCCGGGACGATCCGGATGGGTGAACGGCATCTGGTTGGCATGAGGACCGAGGACATCGCGCGACTCGGAATCGGCCACGTTCCCGAGGGCCGTGGCGTCATCGGCGAATTCACCGTCGAGGAGAATCTTCGACTCGGAGCGATGATGGCCAAGGTCAACCTGCAACAGGGTCTCGATGAGCAGTACGAGCAGTTCCCGGTGCTGGGCGAGCGACGAAAGCAACACGCCGCCAAGCTCTCCGGTGGCGAACGCCAGATGCTGGCCATGGCTCGAGCGCTCATCGCCAAGCCATCAGTACTCCTGTTGGATGAGCCCTCGCTCGGTCTCGCACCTCTGGTGACCGCTCAATTGATGCACACGATCCGATCGCTCTGCGAAACGAGCGATCTCACCGTGATACTGGTCGAGCAGAACGCCTCGTCGGCGCTTCGAATCGCGCATCACGCAATTGTCCTGCACGTCGGCAAGGTCGTGGCCAACGACACCGCGTCGGTCGTCGCGGCCGATGGGAACCTGCGCCAGTACTACCTCGGATTGGTGGAGTGATGGATCCGTTCCTCACCTCGCGCATGGTGACCGACATCCTCAGCGGATTGACCAATGGCGTCATCTACGGCATGGTGGCGTTGAGTCTCGTACTCATCTGGCGCTCCACCGGCGTTCTCAACTTCGCCCAAGGAGCGATGCCGATGTTCGCCACTTACATAGGCTTCGCGTTGTTGTCGTATCACTTCAGTTACTGGTGGTGTGTCATCGCGTGCGTCATCGCGGGAGTGTTGATTGGCGGACTGACCGAACGACTCCTCGTGCGACCTCTCTACGGCAAACCGGAGATCAACCCGATAGTGGTGATGGTCGGATTCCTCATCGTGCTCGAAGCGGTGGCGGCCGCCATCTGGTCGTCGTTCCCGCGGAGTCTGCCCGGTCCTTTCTCTTCGATACATTGGCAACTTGCGGGCAAGCCGTTCGCGCTGTCGCCGTTCATCGTTTACGAGATTGCTACGGGACTACTCGTCATGATCGCCGTCGCCGTGTTGTTTCGGTTCACGAAGTTGGGACTGCAGTTGCGTGCGTCGGCAGTGGCGCCCGAAGTTTCGCGACTCCTGGGCGTGCGCGTGGGTCGCATGCTGACGCTGGGCTGGATGCTGTCGACCGTCGTGGGCGTGATCACCACGATTCTCCTGTCGTCGAACTTCTTCTCCGGCCTCACGCCACAGATAAACGACGGCATCTTCGCTTTCGGATTCATCGCGGCCGCGGTCGGCGGCCTCGAAAGTCCCGTCGGCGCGATCGTGGTGGGAGTCTTGCTCGGCATCGTCAATCAATTCGTCACTGACTACGTCAACCAGAACGCCGTCATCATCATCGCCCTCGCGTTGCTCGTCGTCTCACTGATGATCCGCCCGAGCGGCGTCTTCACGAAGCCGACCGAGAGGCGTGTCTGATGAAGCTCAGCGAATCTCGACTTCGAGTACCGATCGCCATCGTGGTGGCGATCGTGGCGACGGTCATCTCGCTCGTGAGTGCCGCGTCGGTCCGAGAAGGCGTTGCGATCAGCCTCGCCTTCGACCTCGCGATCGCGTGTGCCACCGCGTTGAGTCTTCCCGACCTGAAATCACGCCACCCCGTCGTGTCCCGAGCGGCGTTCACCTTGCTCGGACTCGACGTGGCCATCTTCATCACGTTCTTCTTGAACTCGAGCACGAACTTCAACTTGGCTACGGGCGCGGCGATGTCGATCGTGCTGCTCGGGTTGTCCTTTTTGACGGGGGCCTCGGGTCAGATCTCGCTGGGCAACGGTGCTTTCATGGGCGTCGGGGCCTTCACCATGGCGATCTGGGCGAATCACCACGCGACCACTCCCATCGTTCTCACACTCCTAATTGCCGTGGCGTGCGGCGCCCTGGTCGGTCTGCTGCTCGGACTTCCGGCGACACGGCTGCGCGGTCCGTATCTCGCGGGAATGACGTTGGCCTTCGCCGTCGCCTTCACCTTCATCCTCAGTTCGTTCAGCTCCTGGACCGGCGGCGACTCCGGCCTGCAGTTGCCGACCGCGGCGGTCGCGCCGCGGTGGCTCGACGGGTTCTTTCACGCCGGCACGTCGCCGCTCACGACTACCACGCTCTACATCACCGACGTCGCCATCATCGTCGCCGGCGTCGCTTTTTTCTTCATGGCAAATCTCTTCGCCAGTCGTACCGGCCGAGCGATGCGACTCATTCGTGACAATGACGTGGCGGCCGAGCTCGTCGGCATCTCGCTGCCCCGCGCACGAGTCGTCGCGTTCATCGTGTCCTCGGCCTACGCCGCCCTCGGTGGCGCCATGTTGACGCTGATCGACAACTCGGTCTCGCCGCCGACGTACTCCTTCGCGCTCTCAGTGACGATTCTGTCCCTGATCGTCATCGGCGGTATCGGCACGATTTCGGGCGCCGTCATCGGCGGCATCATCTACGCCTTTTCGACGAACGTCATCTCGTGGATCACGAATCAGACCGGTCTCAACCCTCAAGGGAACTTCGCGAGCCAACTCAACGGCATCATCTTTGGCGGACTTTTAATTTTGACGATGCTCTTCGCGCCCTTAGGAATAGCTGGCGCAGCGCGTCAACTCTGGCACCGAGTTCGCTCGCGCACTTCGGGGTGACTTGAAACTGCGCTTCGTGACGCCTACGCTCACCCATCAAGAGATCTACTTCAGGGGAGATATAAAAGATGGTTAATACCAAGACACGTCGCGTGACGATTAGCGGGACGGCGCTGTTGCTGTGCCTCGGACTCGTCACCGCCGGCACATCAATTGTTGGCGCGGGAGCGGCGACCAAGAAGGTACCCGGCGTCACTGCGCACCAGATCACGATCGGCGCGACCGAGCCCGAGACGGGCATAGCGTCTTCCGGCTACAACCAAGTGGCTAAGGCGGCCAACGCTGTCTTTAAGTACGTCAACAAGCACGGTGGCATCTACGGACGCACGATCAAGTACGTCATTAAGGACGACTGCTACGGCACGCCGGGCTTCGGCTGCACCGTCCAAAATCCGAGTACGGCCACGGAGACACACGCGCTGCTCGGCCTTCCGGTCTTTGCGACGGTCGGCTCGCTCGGAACGCCCACCCAGGACTCGGTGAGGGCCGTACTGAAGAGCAACGGCGTCCCGCAGTTGTTCGTCGCTTCCGGCTCTCGGGACTGGAACAACACGCACCAATACCCGGGTCTTTTCGGGTGGCAGCCCAGTTACAACGTGGAAAGCAAGATCTTCGCGAAATACATCAAGGCCACCCTCCCGAGCGCCAGCGTCTGCTTCCTGGGACAAAGTGACGACTTCGGCCAAGACGGACTGGCCGGTTTGGTTGCGGGCGGAATTTCGCCAGTCTCCGCGGACCTCTATTCGGTTCCTGATCTGGTCGCTACGAATGGCGCTTCAATCGCTCCGAACATCGCGGACTTCCAGAGCAAGAAGTGCACGGTCGTAGTGCTCGACACCATCCCCGGCGCAACTGACGCCGCCCTGGGTGCCGCATTGCAGCTGGGCTACTCGCCACAGTGGGTCATCTCAAGCGTGGGCTCGGACCCTCAGACGGTCGACGCGCCCTTCGTGGGCAAGGTTCCGACTGACCCCGAGATCGGCGCGATCTCCTTCAGTTACCTGCCGACCACGACCACCACGAGCCCGTGGATCGCGTGGATCACCAAGGTCATCGAAGCGGACCCGGCAGACTTCCCCGGCTTCAGCTCGACCAGCGTCCTGAACGGCAACATCGCCTACGGTGCGGCCTACGGAGTCGCCTTCGTCGAAGCGTTGAAGGCGAACGGAAAGAACCTGACGCGAGCGAGCTTCTTGAAGACGCTCCAGAGTGTCACGTTCTCCCAGACGCCGTCGCTGGTGCCGTTGCGCTACACGACCGGCAACCACCAGGGTCTCAGCGGCGGCTACATCACCACGGTCACCAGTGACGCGGCCATGAAGCCACTAACAGGAACGGTCTACACGACCGACAGTTCCACAGGTCCCGTCATCGTGGCCAAGTCCAAGAGTGCGGGCATACCGGCCTGGCTGAAGTAACGAACGACGTCTCCGCACGATGCCCCGGTGCGTTGCACCGGGGCATCGTGCTGTACAGGTGAGTGTCGCTGAGCAAATCGCTCGACTTAGTCCTTGGTGATCTCGAAGGCCCGTAACCCTCGGATCCGTTCCTGGCGGCGCGCGCGCAGCTTGCGCTCCGAGAGTTGGGCCAATTCGATGTAGGAACTCATGATCGACGCGTTGAGTCGCTCGACCGTCACGAAAGGATTCGGGTCTTCAGGAATGACTTCGTCGATGAGACCGAGGTCCAATTGATCCTTGGCGGTCGAGCGCATCGTGGCGAGCGTGATACGCACCTCGTCGTGGGTCGGATTCGGTGTCTTGTAGAGAATCGACGCGGCCGACCGCGGCTCCGCGACGTAGGCCATCGCCTTTTCCAACATCATCACGTGGTCGGCCATCGGCGTCGTCGCCAGTCCCCCGCCACTGCCGAGTGCGCCAGCAACCAGTGAGATCACGGGCTCGGAGTAGTCGATGCCCTTCAAGATCGATCGCGCGATCGCGCGTGAGAGTCCCCGTCGCTCGCTCTCCAAGGTCGGCTTGGCGCCGAGCGTGTCCGTGATGAACAGTGCCGGTAAGTGCAAACGCTCACCCATCTCGAGCATTCGTTCCATGAAGGCGAAGTCTTCCGGCGCCGGGTTCGACGGTCGCTTGATCACCGTGTCGCCGAATCGCTGGTACGACGGCTGCGTGCCGATGATCACGAACGGCTGTGCCCCGATCTTCGCGAAGGCGCCCACGATGGCCGGGTATCGCTTGTACTCGCTCTCCTGAACGAAGTTGTAGACGGCGGTCGCCTCGGTGAAGCAGTAGCGCACGATGAATTCGAGGTCGACGCGGTTCGCGTCGGTCATCAAATCCTGGTACTGCTCGACGAGCGCGTCGGAGTCGTTACTCACGTGGGCTTGACGGGGCGCGGCCGCCGGAACCGGCTCGCCACCCTTCATATCGTCGTATCGCGGGCCGTAGATTCCGACCGGCCCGAAGTCGAAAGAACGCCGTTGGTCCGACGCGGTGACGTTGCGGATGAGTGGCGGCGTTTCGGCGCTGAGTTGGTGATGCTTGTCCGGACGCGCCGTTGAGGTGAGTATCGCGCTGAGGTACCACACGACGTCGCCGACTTCGGAGAGGACGACGTCAATGTTGCGGTCCAGCAGATTGGCCTCGGCGCTTTGGGAGTCCGCCGGCACCGAAAGTCCCTCGAAGGCTTCGATGACGTTCGGTCCGGCGAAGCCGAAATTGGTGCCCGACGTCGCGACGATCAAATCGGCGTTCGGCACGGCACTGGCCGACACGCCGCCCCAGACGTTGCCGAGCAGCACCGCCACGTGCGGCAGGTCAACGCGGTCCTTGTAGTTGCGGATCGCTTCGACCATCCTCGTCATCTGCGTCAGTCCCGCGAAGTTCTCGTGTTGACGGACGCCACTCGAGGCGTAGACGCTCACGAAGGGCAACTTTCTCGCAATCGCCAGGTCGGCCGCCGCCTGAAACTTCTCGCCCGACACGACGCCCAGTGATCCGGCGAAGAAGTCCCAGTTCATCGCGTAGAGAACTGCGGGGTGCCCGTCAAAGTCCGCCAACCCGTAGGTGGAGGACTCGGTCTTTCCCTTGCCGCGCTCTCGTTGCAACTTGTCGCCGTAGGACTCATCGCCCTCGTTTCCCTTTCCGCGGCGAACGAGTCCCACGAGGTCCTTGGCGATTCGCCATCGTCCGTGACTCGCCTTGAAATGAACGAGTTCTTGGAGTGTCAGCAACTGAGACGGACTGTTTACTTTCTTGCGGTTGCGCAGATGCGCGCCGACGGGGGCCTTGAAGATCGGCAGGCCGCTTGGGTGCCCTTCGCCGAAGAGACTTGAATCGAAATCGTCTTCGGGGATCGAAGCGTCAAAGTCCGCGAGATCAGCCATGTAGAGCCATTATTGCACGAGACGACTTTTTTGAAAAAGAGAACGGCTCATGACGCGATGAAGAAAGAGGTGAATCGCGCTCGTCGTCCGCCGGGCTCGCACCATGTCTACCGGTGGGTAACGCCGAAGAACCCCGTATTCCAATCGGTATCCTCTTGCACTATGAGCAGTCATTCTTTGCGTTGCGTACTCCATCCCAAGACGACCTCGTGAGCGATTCGCGACGCGACGTGCGCGCCTACGACGAAGCCCTCGACCAGCTCGGTGAGACGAACTCTCGACGATTGATTCCCACTCCGGCATTGGTATGCGACCTCTCGATGTTGCTCTCGAACATCGAGCGAATGGCCGAGCGCGCGCGTGACGCCGGCGTCGCCCTGCGACCCCACGTGAAGTCACACAAATCGGCCTACGTCGCGAAGCGCCAACTGGAGGCCGGCGCCGTCGGGCTCGCCTTCGCCAAATTGGGCGAGGCCGAAGTCATCATCGAGAGTCTACGAACAGAGCAAACTCACTGCGCCATCTCCGTCCTGCTCACGTCGCCGCTCGTCGGGCGCCACGCCGCCGAGCGCGCGGTGGCGCTCGCCGCGCGCTGCGATCTCCTGGTCGTGGTCGATCACTGTGACGGCGTCGACGAGTTGGAAGCGGCCGCCGTCGCCGCCGACACATCGGTGTCCGTGCTCTGTGACGTCGACGTCGGACTCGGTCGAACCGGAGTGACCGGACCGCGCGAAGCACTCGCGGTGGCCGAACGCGTGAATGTCGCAACGCGCTTGCAGTTCCGCGGCGTCCAGGGTTACGGCGGTCACCTCCAGCACATCGCCGGTCGCCATCATCGCCGCGAGGCGACGATCGCATCGACGAAACGACTCGGACTCGTAATCGACACGTTGGAGTCGGCCGGCTTCAACGTGGCGATTCGAAGTGGGGGCGGCACCGGCACCATGGGTCTCGACGTCGAGATCGGCGTTCTCAATGAACTGCAGACGGGCAGCTACGTCTTCATGGACCGCGAGTACCGCGACGCGTTGGGCGAGGACCCGGAAGGTCGCTTCGCCCAGAGTCTCTCGTTGATCACGACCGTGATTTCGGCGAACCACGAAGGCTACGTGACGGTCGACGCCGGTTTGAAAGCGATGGCCACCGACGCTGGCGTGCCCCTCGTTGTCGACCACGAACGCACGTCGACGTACGCGTTCTTCGGCGACGAACAGGGAATGGTCACGTGCGCACCGGCCCATCCATTTCGTCGAGGTGAACGACTGGAACTCGTGCCGCCGCACTGTGATCCCACGGTCGATCGCTACGACGTCATATGGCTCGTCCACGACGACGTCATCCTCGACGTCATCGAGGTCACGGCACGCGGTCGTTCGCAGTAGCGCAGCAGCGCAATCGCGCTTCATTGCAGTGAATTCGCGCCGTGTGCTGCACAACGGCCCACGAGGTCACTACGCTTGGGAGTGAGTTAATTCGGGATCGAAACGCCTGTGAGGGTCGTTTGGTCCACAACGAGCCCGTCATCGTTCGACCATGGTCTGCGAAGCGGGAATGAGTGGGACACGACAATGGCACCAACTCGACATTCCAGTTCATCCAGTGGCCACGACGGCATGTATTCACTCGACCCTGCGAGCACGCTCGGCTTCCGGTCGCTGAAGGATCAGGGATCGCAACCGTTCTCGACGCCGGAGTCGCTCGAGGCGATCTTCCCGCCAATTGGCGACTACGCGTTCTTGTCGGACTGTGAGAACACGTTGCTCGTCGCACCAACCGGATCAATCGAGTGGATGTGTTTACCCAAGCCGCACGACCCGAGTCTCTTCGGCACGATCCTTGACCGCTCCGCGGGATCGTTTCGCCTCGCTCCGGTAGAGAGCTCCGTACCGGCCCACCGTCAGTACTTGCCAGGAACGATGGTGCTCGCCACGACGTGGCAGACGCGCAGTGGTTGGCTCGAAGTCAACGACTTCTTGGCCATTGGCCCCTGGTACCGAACGGGAGAACGTTCGACGCTGCAACGTCGAACGCCCGGTGATTCGGACGCACGCCACGTTCTGGTTCGCACGGCCAAGTGTCTTCACGGCAGCGTGGACGTGATCCTCAACTGCGAACCGTCGTTCAACTACGGTCGCGTCGACGCGGAGTGGGAGTACACCGGCACCTCGTACGACCACGTCTCGACGACGAACGCCGACTACAACCGGATCACCGTGACCGGCGACATGCGATTCGGCATCGACGGTCGCGCGATACGCGCCCGTCACCGCCTGGTCGAAGGCGAATCGTGCTTCGTCGTCATGAGTTGGACCGACGCTCCCCTGCCCACGACACAAGAAGAGGTCAATCTCTTCAAGAGCGAGACCTCGCGTTTTTGGCGCGGCTGGATCGACGGTGGCCAGTTCCCCGATCACCCGTGGCGAGAACTTTTACAGCGAAGTGCACTGACGCTGAAGGGACTCTCCTACGCTCCGACCGGCGCGATACTCGCCGCACCGACGACGTCACTGCCCGAAAATCTTGGCGGATCTCGAAACTGGGACTATCGCTACACCTGGATTCGCGACACGGCCTTCGCCCTTCGTGCGCTGCACGCGCTCGGCTTCCACACCGAGGCCGACGACTTCCTGGCCTTCCTCGGCGACGTTCTCGAGCCGCCGCGCGGCACCGCCGCCACGACGACGGGCGCGCGGATCCGGCGCAACCTCCAAGTGCTCTACCCGGTCGACGGCGGAGATTCACCGATCGAGGTCGAACTCGATCACCTCACGGGCTACGTCTGGAGTCGGCCGGCGCGCGTCGGTAACGGTGCCTACAATCAGACGCAGTTCGACATCCTGGGTGGGGTCGTTGACTGTATCTACGAACATTCTCGCTCGCGCGACGCCTTGAGCGAACGTTCGTGGCGCATCGTCGTTCAGGCGGTCGAGACCGCCGTGCAGTGCTGGCGCGAACCGGACCGCGGTATTTGGGAAGTACGAGGCGAGCCACGGCACTTCACGTACTCCAAGGTCATGTGCTGGGTCGCCGTCGAACGCGGCGCACGACTCGCCATGTTGCGTGGCGAGAAGTCCCGCGCCGAACAGTGGTTGAAAGAAGCACAGATCATCCACGACGACATCTGTGCCAACGCCATCGGCCCGCGAGGCTGCTTCACCCAGTCCTACGGCAGCGACGAACTCGACGCCTCGCTGCTCGTGTTGCCGATGCTCGGTTTCTTGCCGCCCGACGACGAGCGCATTCGTTCGACCGTCTTCGCAATCGCCGACGACCTCACGGACGGGCCGTTCGTCTTCCGCTACCGGCCGGAGAAGACCGACGACGGCTTCGACGGTGAGGGCGAGGGTAGCTTCACGGTCTGTTCCTTCTGGCTCGTGTCGGCGCTGGTCGCGATCGGCGAACTCGACAGCGCACGCACGCACTGCGAAAAACTGATCGGCGCGGCGAGCACGCTCGGTCTCTACGCCGAAGAGCTCGATCCGACGACCGAACGCCACCTCGGCAACTTCCCCCAGGCGCTCACGCACCTCGCACTCATCAACGCCATCTTGAGCGTGATAGGCGTTGAAGCGCGTGAGGGCGAGGCGTCGACGGGCAACGCCCACTTACACAGTTGGTGGAACGCGGACAAGATCAATAGCGCCGATACGATTGCCACGAAAGAGATTTGGACCGAAAGCACTGGCTCGGTCGAGATAATCAAGTCGGATAAGTCGCCGCGTTAGGTGATTCTTATTCTCGTTCGGTAATTATCATCGTTTCGGTACATAAATGATTCAGACTCCCTGCGCCGCCGTTAGAACCAGAGACGTTCACAACATGACCAGGGATACGCGACAAGGGCACGTGTATCCGACGAAGTTTCGGCCCGTGCAAACGCGAAAGGTTCAACCTAGGCTCTGACCAGGTACCACTCATGAGTGAACACTCTTTCTCCTCCATCGAATCGGCCGAGCCGAACGTTCCGGACGACCCCTTCGTCGATCCGTCCTACGAGCCGGCGGACTTCGTGGTCGTCGCCAATCGACTACCGCTTCGTCACGCGGGCGTCCCGGGTGACGACGGATGGCTCCCCAGTCCGGGCGGGTTGGTCTCGGCACTCACGTCGGCCCTCCAGAATCGCCAGGGTCTGTGGATCGGCTGGCCCGGCACGTCCGAGGACCAGGAGCCACCCTCGACCTACGAAGGGATCCGTCTCAAATCCGTGTCCATCAGCGCTGAGGAGTACGAGGAGTTCTACCTCGGTTTCTCCAACGCCACCATCTGGCCGCTCTATCACGACGCCATCCGCTCGCCGTCATTCCACCGGACCTGGTGGCACACCTACCGCGAGGTCAATATGCGCTTCGCCACGGTCGTGGCCGAGAACGTCGCGCCCGGCGGCACCGTATGGGTGCACGACTACCAGCTCCAGTTGGTCCCGCAAATGTTGCGCGAGCTGCGTCCGGATGTCCGCATCGGATTCTTCTTGCACATTCCCTTCCCCCCGAGCGAACTATTCATGCAACTGCCGTGGCGCCGAGAGATCCTGGCCGGACTACTGGGTGCCGATCTCTTGGGTTTCCAATTGCATTCGTCGGCTTCGAACTTCTCTCGTCTGGCTCGTCGATTGACGTCGGCGACCGGTACCGACTCGGGACTGGACTTCGAAGGACGCGCGATTCGCGTTGGTTCCTTCCCGATCTCGGTCGACTGCGATCAGATCGTGGAACTGGCAGCCGACCCGAAGGTACGCGCTCGAGCACGTGAGATTCGCGAGGGCCTCGGAAATCCTGAATTCCTGCTACTCGGCGTCGACCGGCTCGACTACACCAAGGGAATTCAACAGCGAGTCAAGGCGATCGCCGAGATGCTCGACGACGGCCAGCTGAGTGCCGAGCGACAGGTGATGATTCAGATCGCGGTCCCGAGTCGGGAATCGGATTCGCACTACGAGCAGGAGCGTCACGATCTCGAACGCGCGGTGAGTGAAGTGAACGGCGAACACGGCCTCGTGGGACATCCCGCGATTCACTACCTCCACAAGAACGTGCCCTTTGAAGAGTTGATTGCGCTCTACCTAGCCGCCGACATCATGTTGGTCACGCCGTTCAAGGACGGTATGAACCTCGTCGCCAAGGAGTACGTGATGACGCGCTCGGACCTCACGGGCAAACTGATCTTGAGTGAGTTCGCGGGCGCCGCGACAGAACTTCGCGGCGCCTACATGGTGAATCCGCACGACCTCGACGGCATCAAGGAGTCCATCCTCTTGGCCATGAACGCCGGCCCCAAAGAGACGCGCGACCGAATGGCGCGGATGCGCCGCATGATCTTTCGTCGCAACGTCTACGACTGGGCCAAGGCCTTCCTCGCCGCGTTGGCACTCACGACGCAGTAGTCCGACGCGACTGCGCAAATCCGAGCGGGTCTCTAGAGTTCGTCGACCAAGTCGGCGACGGAATCGACGATTCGCGACGGCTGGAAGGGAAAGCGACTGACGTCCTCGGCGCGCGCGACTCCCGAGAGGACCAGAATCGTACCGAGACCGGCCTCGGCCCCGGCCTGGATGTCGGTGTCCATGCGATCGCCGATCATGATGGTCGACTTCGAGTGGGCGTCGAGGATGTTGAGGCCCTCGCGAATCATGACCGGATTCGGCTTGCCGACGAAGTACGGCGCGACACCAGTCGCGCTCTCGATCATCGCGGCCAGGGCGCCACAACCGGGCAGCGGACCGAGCGGCGACTGGCCCGTTGGTTCGGGATTCGTCGCGACGAAATGCGCCCCTTGATCGATGAGCCGCACCGCGGTGGTCATCTCTTCGAAGGAGTAGTCCTGAGTTTCGCCGAGCACGACGTAGTCCGGCGCGCGGTCGTCTGCTCGGTACCCCACGTCGTGGATCGCTTCGTGCAAGCTGGCCTGACCGATGACGAAGGCGGTCCCGAAGGGACGCTGCGTGTGCACGAACTTGGCCGTCGCCAACGACGACGTCCACAAACGGCTCTCCTCGACGTTGAGTCCCATCTGGGAGAGCTCCTCTCGGATCTCTCGAGGAGTGAAGAGGGAATTATTGGTCAGAATCAAATACGGACGTCCGGTTGAGCTCAAACGATCCAAAAACTTGTCGGCTCCGGGAATCATGGCGCCGTCTCGGATCAGCACGCCGTCCATGTCGCAGAGCCAGCTCTCGGCTCGAGAGATTAAGTCCATGTATCCATTATGGACGATTGAACCATGGACTTTGGTCGCATATACGCCCAACGTGTCCTCAATTCGAGGAGTTGGCACGCATTGTTCACCCAACCATCCGAGAACGGCCGAAGGTCGACCCTGGTCGATCACTGGGGTGCTTGTGTCCACTTCGACAATCTGCCTAGGATGCGCTCAGCCGGTATGACGGACACTTCGACGAGTCGTCGTCTCAACCTGTGGTGTGGCCAATCAATAAGGGAGAGATTGATGAATACACGTGCCACTGCGGTTGGACGACCTCGCTCGGCGGCGTGGCGCGCGAAGTGCGCGGCGGGCGCGTCACTGATGATGGTGCTCTCAATGGCCACACTGGTTTCGAGCGCGACGCCGTCGTTGGCGAGCACGCACCTCAAGTCGGCCAATGGCTCGGCCTACTGCAAGTTGCTCACGGCCTACGACAAGAAGCAGACTGCCGCGAATAAGGCGCTCGACACTCCTGGTGCCGAGAAGGCCGCGATGAAAGCAGCGTTCAAGAACCTGCAGCCCGAAGAACAGCTGGTCCTGGATGTGGCGCCTTCGTCACTGCAGAGCAGCTACAAGTTGGTCTTCAAGGACGTCAACCTCCTCTACGCCGACCTGGCGAAGTCGAACTACAACTTCGCGAAGCTCTCGAAGGCGGAGATCGCCAGTTTCGAGGCCCTGTCCAAGACGATGAGTGGCGCGTCCACCAAGATTTCGGCGTACAACAAGAACGTCTGCGGCGTCAAGGCGTAATCGCTCGGAGTTCTCTCCTCGATGCACGACGGAGCAACGCGCCACACTGACCCCCAACGCCTCGATGACGCCACGCCGCGCGCGAGAATGAGAACGCCTCGTCGATGCAGAAGAGTTCGGCCGCTCACAGCGATCTGAACGGCACCCAATAAGGGTCCGCAACCTCGAAGCACCGTTGGGCGCCCCACGGTAAGTGCAGTGTGAAGCCGCGAGCCGCGCGGGCCCAACTGTTCGCCCACGCACGACCCGCGAGGACCGTACTTCATTGTATACATTCTGGATATATTCTTTGTCGTAGTTGGGTCTCTGTTGAGCCAATGTGGGCCCGGATTTGAAGTTGCTGATTTACCTTTATTCGCACTGTTCTTCCGAACCAAGAATGCGAGGGGGTAGATCTATGGCTATCGCGATAGGAGACGACCTCCAACGCAACGTCGCCTCGACGTCCCCGACGACCCTGGCGCTCGCGCCAACGACGTCCATCGTGACAGATCTGCTCCGTCCAACGAACGCCGAAGCGAACAAGATCGACGCGATGGCCAAAAGGATGTGGATCGGATTCATCGTCTTCGGCGTGCTACTCGTCGCGTACCTGATTTCACTTCTCGTTCGAACACCGGCGCAGCATTGGACGTGGCTCGATGGTTGGACGCCGTGCGGAATCGAAGTCATCGCGTCGTTCATGTGTATTGCCCGCGGTCTCAACAAGAACCCGGGACGCTCGGCCCCCGTGGCCCTTGGTTTCGCGTTGCTGTCCTGGTCCGTGGGCGACCTGCTCTTGACGTTCGAATCACTGGGTGGCCAGACGCCGCCCACGCCTTCGTGGGCCGATCTCTTCTATATAGGTTTCTACCCCCTCGCCTACATCGCGGCGGTACAGCTCCTGCGCAAAGCCATGGGCCGGCTCTCGCGCCCCAACTGGTTGGACGGCCTGGTCGCCGGGCTCGGTGCCGCGGCCCTGTGCGCCGCGTTCGCGTTCCACACCATTGTGCACGCCGCCGGTGGAAGTGCGTTGTCAGCGGCGACGAACCTCACGTACCCGGTCGGCGACCTGTTACTTCTTTCATTGGTCATCGGAGGAACGGTCCTGCTTTTGGGACGCGGCACGACCCCGTGGTTCTTATTGGCCGCCGGCATCTGCCTCAACGTCTTCGGCGATACCTTCAATCTCTTTTCGAACGGCATCCTGGACTCTCGCGTCGGCACCGACTTCAACGCAATTGCCTGGCCCGCCTCGATCGTAATGATGTCGATGTCCGTGTGGCTGAAACCGCGAACACTCGATCCGATGCGCGAGCAACGAGCGGCTGGCTTCGTGCTGCCGAGCGTGGCCGCCGTGGTCGGGCTCGCGATCCTGGTGACCGGAACTGTCCACACCGTCACCCGCGTCGCCCTGGGACTAGCGACCGCCACCGTCGTGCTCGTCGGCGCGCGACTCTCCCTTTCCGCGCGCGACCTACGACTGGTGACCGAAGAGCGTCATCGTCAGTCACAGACGGACGAACTGACGGGACTCGGCAATCGTCGCCACCTGCTGCACGTGATCGACACGTACTTCACGGACTTCAACGACCCCTGGACGACGGAACGAACGCTGGCGTTCCTTTACATCGACCTCAATCATTTCAAGGAGATCAACGACTCCTTTGGCCACCCGGCGGGTGACGAATTGCTGCGTCAGTTGGGACCGCGTCTGATGCGCGCCGTCGGTACGAACGGATCGGTCTTTCGATTGGGTGGTGACGAGTTGGCCGTGCTCCTGGTCGACGCCGACGCCGGTTACGCGACCGAGGTGGCCGAGAGCATTCTCGCCGAGGTCGTCGAACCATTCTTCTTGCACAAATTGAGCGCCAGCGTGGGCGCCAGTATCGGCATCGCGCTCGCTCCCCAGGACGCCACCGAAGGCACCGGGCTGATGTGGTGTGCCGACACCGCGATGTACCGAGCCAAGTTGGGCAACATCCCCCACGTCTTCTACGATCAAGACGTCGACGGTGGCGAGCAACAGCTGAACCTGGTCGAAGAGTTGCGCGAGGCGGTCGAAGAGGGGAAGTTCGTCCTCCACTACCAGCCCCAACTGGACCTGCGAACCGGCGAGGTCCTCAACGTCGAGGCATTGATCCGCTGGCCGCACCCTCGCCTCGGTTTGGTCCCCCCGCTGAAATTCATTCCTCTGGCCGAGGACGCCGGGCTGATGCAGGCCCTCACGACGTGGGTACTGGGAGAGGCAATGACCCAATGCGCGCTGTGGCGCGCGAGTGGTCGCATGCTCGCCGTGTCGGTGAACATCACGACCACGAACCTGCTGCAAGACGGCTTTACCGACCTCGTGGTCGGACTTTTGACGACGAACGGGCTGCCCGGCGACGCACTCGTGATCGAGATCACCGAAACGAGCATCATCACTGACTTCGCGCGCTCCAAGGCCGTGATCGAGGACCTTCGCGATCTCGACATCGTGGTGTCGATCGACGACTTTGGTGCCGGCTTCACCTCCCTCGCCTACCTCAGCAGCCTCGCCGTCGGTGAATTGAAACTCGACCGTACCTTCATCACGGGTCTCGGGGGCGATGGGAAAGAGCGCGACCTCGAGCTCGTTCGAGCCACGATTCAATTGGGCCACGACATGCGACTTCGCGTCGTGGCCGAGGGCATCGAAGACGTCGAGACGTTGGAACTTCTGAGCGAACTCGGTTGTGACCTCGCCCAGGGTTATTACATCAGTCGGCCGATGCCCGCGAACAAACTGGCTTTCAAATCCAACGTCGCGCCGATGCTGCCCGTGGGGGCGCCTTCGTAGAACCTTCGATCGCCGTGGTCGCGCGGCGCAGCCAAGTTCGCATCAACTTAAACGGCGCATTACGTATTCGTTCTGAATCCATCCGCTTATTCCAACGATGAAGTCAACGCACTTAGCACACGGAGCGATGTCGATCGTCGAGTCTTGACAGATAATCGATTCAGAACCACCGACTGACATCGTTTGTCACAGAGACCGTCGATCCTCAATTCACTTGGCGTACCAACGTGAACATTGTCATTGACGTGCGCACCTAATTCGCGTACCTTGATTTCATGACAATGTTCACGATGGTGCGCCGTGTCCGAACAACGGTCACGATGGGGATGGCATCGACTCGATACGCAATGGGCCGAACGGCTCGTTGACAACGCCGGAATTCGTCCCGGCGACCTTGTTCTCGATATCGGAGCCGGTTCCGGCGCGTTGACCGGTCCGCTTCTCGAACGAGGCGCGCGCGTTATCGCCTTCGAGCTACATCACATTCGCGTGCAGGATCTAAGTAGAAAGTTTGCCCATGCCAACGTCGTCGTCGTCCACGCCGACGCGAGCGACGTCCGACTGCCGCGACGTCCCTTTCGCGTGGTGTCAAATCCACCCTTCGCCATTGCCGTGGCATTGCTTCGGCGCCTGACCGCGCCCGGAAGTCAATTGCTGCGCGCCGACGTCGTTGTTCCGTGGCACCTCGCCGAACGATGGGTCTCGGGAAAGGCTCCCGGAGCCGATCGATGGCGCAAGGAATTCATTTGTTCCATCGGACGTCCCATCCCGCGCTCAGCCTTCTCACCGCCCCCGCCCAATGGCGTTTCAGTATTGATCATTCAACGACGAGGAATACGCCTCGAGTCCGAAGGATCAACATCCATCGCAGCCCCGAAAAATGGGCCCACTGCCCGAGTTCATAACTTGCGTCGGGGACGTTAGAATCGCACTCATGCGGGACTTCCCACGGAGAAGGACATTCAGGTGGTTTGGAGTTTTCATCGCGACCGTTACTTGCGCCGCGTTGCTTCCGGCGCAGTTGGCGTCCGGACTGAGCGCGTCGAGCACGTTGGAATTTGATTCGCCGTCCGGCTTGGCCTTTGGCGGCGGTCACCTGTGGGTCACCAACGAAGCGGGCAATTCAGTTTCCGAAATAAACCCGACCAGTGGTTCGTGGATCACCACGCTCAACTCCGCTCGCTACGGATTCCGACAGCCGACCGCGATCACTCGCGATGGAGCGTATCTCTTCGTGGCCAACGCGGCCGGATCGGTGAGCGAGCTGCGAGCGAGCAATGGTGCTTTGGTTCGAACGATCTCCGGTTCGCGTTATCGCTTCGCCGATCCGGTGGCGATCGAAGGCGCCGGGAGTTTGGTCCTCGTGCTTAATGCTGGTCGGTCCAACGCCAAGGGATCAATCACCGAGATTCGTGTCAGTTCCGGATCACTGGTACGAACAGTGTCGGGCGCCTCCTTCGCTTTCGCCGATCCGACGGCTCTCGCGGTATCCGGTTCCGTTGTCTTTGTCGCCGACAAGGGTTACAACTCGGTGACCGAGGTGCGCATCGCGAATGGCCGATTGGTTCGGGTCGTCACTAATCAGGGGTTGAATGCTCCTGACGGAATCGCCGTCGAAGACGGTAACGCCTGGGTCGCCGACAGTGGAAGCAGTGCGGCGACCGAGATCGCTACGGCAACGGGCGCCGTGATCACCACTGTCTCCGACGCAGACGGTAGCTACGGTTTCTGGACCCCCTCGGTGGTGATCGGGTCCGGCGGCAACGTGTACGTGGCCACTCCCTTTGGGAGCAGTCCAATGGTGACCAAGGTGTCGGCCACCAGTGGCCAACCCAGTTGGTACATGTGCAATACCAACGGTCCGTATTACTTCAGTCTGCTCTCCGCCTTCGCGGTCTCCGGAAGTGATCTCTGGGTGGCGAGTCGTTCCGGTGCCAACAGCGCCACGCCAGGCGCACAAACGGGATCGCTCACCGAACTGTCCACCGGCGACGGCTCGCTGATTACCACGTTGCCACATCCCACTACCACTTCGACCACAACTTCGAGCACCACAACGACGCTGCCTTAATTTTCGAGTAGATCACGTTGTTGTATCTGGTGGTTCGACCCACCCAAAGGACTTCGTCGATATCGCAACAGGAAACCCTCAGTTGCGAAGGTTGCTCACAGGAAGTTGGCTACTTCATTCCTTATCGTCTCGACGACAAGCCCGAGAAAAGAAGAAGAACTCCGACGACGTCCACGCCGGCCAAGCCGACAAGGAGTCCGAACATTGAAACAAGGACAACAACTACGCCGGCGACTATCGCCAGTATCCCTGGACGAGAAGTGCGTTGTACTTAACGCATCACCAAGTCAATCGTTGAGACCAGTACGCCGGCGCCTAAGACGATCATGACCGCAACCAACGACGAGGGGCCGCGCTCGAATAGCGTGAGGGCTGACGGATTTCCCAGAATCATCGGGGCCTGAACATGGGCACCATCGCGCTCGAGCGAGCAAGAGAGTTCGAGCGCGTGTTTCAGATCACCGTAAGCCAATCGCCCTCTCTCTGACTGACCACCTCCGTGTCGAGGCTCACGACCACAGAGTGCGGCCCTGGCGCGTCGAGACACTTCCCATTGGTAGACCTTAGGTCACGCATAACGAATCGTGCACCAGTCAGTTCCGGTGTGACCAAATGTATTTATGACGATGCGCTTACTGAGAGCAACGAAACATCGTTACTATGAAGCATAGTAGCACATCTTATGCTACAATCCTGAGATGACCAGAATCGGAATAAGAGAACTTCGCCAGAATGCCAGTCGCTACCTCGAGCAAGTTAAGGCCGGTGAAGTCATCGAAGTCACCGAACGCGGAAAACTGATTGCCCTGTTGGTATCACCGACTCCGGCCGTCGCCTCGCGGGATCGCCTCATCGCCTCAGGTCGCCTCATTCCGGCGAGAGGTGCACTGCAGATTCCGACGCACCGACACGTAGCACGTACTGAGAACACCGCATCGCAGGAACTCGATGAGCTGCGCGGAGATCGGTTGCCATGATCTATATCGACACTTCAGCTCTCGTGAAGTTGCTGTTCGAGGAGCCGGAGAGTTCTGCACTAACGGACTGGCTAAACCTAAAGAACGAAACTCCTAAGGTCAGCAGCGATTTGTCAACCGTTGAGTTACTTCGCACGTGCCGGCGAATCGACGAATCACTGGTTGATGACGCTCGCCGACTGCTGGATGGGGTCGACCTCGTGCCGATTGATCACGTAATCGTCGAGCAGGCCGCGATCTTGATCCCCCGCGAACTGCGCAGTCTTGATGCCGTCCACCTGGCAAGCGCGTTATCTCTGAAAGAGGATCTCACCGATTTCGTCGCCTACGACGTTCGCCTCTGTTCAGCCGCCGCAAACGCCGGGCTACCGGTGGTGTCGCCGACGTAGCGTGTCGCCTTCCTGGAGCCGTTCTCCCCACGACCGCGGTCGACATTGAATAATCGGGGACCTTGAGTCCTGCGACAGGAACCACGTCACCGCACTCACAGGAAAGTCGAGCAACCTTCATCAGACGTTGCTGCCTGCAATAAGGCGGTGCCTTGACTCGCGGTAACGCTGGACAATCGAAGGATTACTGAGAGTGTCCAGCGTTACCCGATGGGCGAGACCCAGGGCGCATCGGGCGTGCTCGATCGCGATCAGGCGCTTCGGGCTAGGCCGTCACTCCCGTAAGTTGCTGCATAAGCGCGCCCGTGTCCATCACACCCCAATGCTCGAGCGCTTTCCCGTTCTCAAAGCGGAAGTAGTCGGCAACGCCCACTTCGATGGCGCGACCAGAAGCCGGAACTCCCATGAACTCTGCTTGGTGGATACCCTTCATCCGCACCAGAGCGAACAGCATGTCACCTTCGGCGATCATGCCATCGACTTCGAACTTTGCGTCGCGAAATACCGAGCGGAACATCCCGAACATTTGTCGGACGCCGTCCTTGTTCGGTTCTAAGCCGGGCATTACCTCGTGTTCAACGAAGTCGTCCGAAATGACTTCATCAATCACGCTGAGGTCTCCCTCGCTGAATCGTCGGTAGAGCTGGCGAGCGGCTTCCTTGTTCGCATCGGACATGGTGTCCATCCTTTCCGAGAAGACTCGATCTTCTGCCCGGGCATCGTATCACGATATTCGCTAGAAGTCTAGCGATAAGAGTCCAAGGTATTCTGCGAGGATGCCCACTATTCCCGCCATACGCGTACCCGCTGACTTCGAGCACGAATTCCGAGGCGCCAGCCGATCCGCGGCTGAAGTGGCCGCGAACCTCGCTCGGACCTCCAAAGCTTTCGTGGTCGAGATCGACCGCTGGCCACGAGTTCGCCACCGCCTCTCGGCCAGTGCCTTCCAGACGTTGGCCATCCTCGAAGGTGCGGGCGAGCCACTCGCCGCGCACGTCATCGCCGAGCAACTTCTCGTGAGCAGCGCCAGCATGACATCACTGCTCGACACGCTTCAACGCAGAGGTCTCGTGGAGCGCCATCCCCATCCCGACGATCGGCGCAAGATCTTGATCCATCTCACCGATGAGGCGCACGGCATTGTCAACGAGATGCTGCCCGTCATCCATGCAGTAATCACGGCGGCTGTCGCCGACCTCACCGAGCCCGAACGAGAACGCCTGATCAGAGCAATGACGACCATCTGGTCACGCCTCGGTGAGATAGCCGGCCAGCCCATCCCGACTCCAAAAACTCGTCGAAAACGTCGGGGAGTTGCTCACTGAAAGTGCAGCCCCAGGGTGGCCGACTTTGAGACTCTCAATGTCGGCACTTCGGTGCAGACATACCCCGGACTTGCGATCTCCAACATACGCTTCACACGGGCGTCGTTCAACCGGCTCCTAGGTCGACGAAAGCAGCGTGCTGAGCTGGCCCGCCAGGACGTCGTCGTTGCCCTCGATGGCGATCAGTTTCGTTCGAGAACGCGCACCTCGCACGCACTGAACAGCACGGGGACGAACACCGAAAGCGTTGGCGAGTACGGCGCATACTTCATTCGTGGCTGCGCGATCGATTGCCCGGGCCTGCACGCGCACTTGGAGAGCGCCGTCGTAGGTGCCACCAACGTTGCTCGTGGGCGACCCCGGATGAACCCGTACAGTGAATCGGATCATCCCGGGAACGACCCTGGCTCGAGAGGTGTAAAGCGCAACCACATTGAACTGTTCTAGCAATGAAAGATGACGCGGTCGACACGTGGCTATTTATCACTCCAACTAACAAACTCTCCAGTTACCTCGTTCGGCTCCATCACGTCGTATTAGCGACCCGTGTCAGCAGTCCCGATTCGTACTCTGTTTCGGAGTGGACGTTGAGTTACAGAATAAGAACCACTTGTTCACCGCAATCGCTTAAGAGCCAAAAACGACCGCTAACTAGAAATTGGGACGTCCAATGACATTACGGACTCCGACGACGTTACACCCCATCAATACGCTCGCTTCATGGGATCAACGAACGAAACGGCACCAAATGGCGCTCTCGTGAGCGCCTCGAAGATTAAGGAGCGCGGTTGGACCGATTCCCTCATCCGACGGTTCTTGGATCCACCAGACGCCACCACCACTAATCCGATGTACCGGAGTGCCGCGAGGGTCCGCCTTTACGATCTCACGCGGATCCTAAATGTGGAAGCGAGTCCTGAATGGCAAGCTGGCAAAGTTGCGGCGTCACGCAGGTCCGCGACCTCGTCGCGCGCGTCGACCCGGCGAGAATCAGACGTTGTCGAGCAGGCAGGCCAATTCAAAGTGACGTTGCCCGTACTGAGCGACGAGACGCTCTATCGACAGGCGGTCGATCACCGCAATGAACTGCGGAACGATAGGGACGACTTCGAGTACGCCACAATGGAGAGCGTTGACGAGTCGACATTGCGCCGATGGGGAGTCAACTATCTTCGCCACGTACTCACCGGATATGACTCTCAAATCGGGCGTTTCGCTGGGAAGCCGGGCGTTCGATCGGCCGAGGCGATTACCCGACGCGCAATTTACGGCACCATCGCAGCGACTTATCCGGGTCTCGCAGAGGAGTGTCGTCGCCAGCAGGCGGAACGAGAAGATCATCGGGTTTGTGGCCGGCAAGGGGTCGCGGACATTCGGTAGTGAGCGCAGCGAGAGTGGACCTTGAGTCACGCAATGAGAACCACTTGATCGCCGCACTCGCTCAAGCGTCAAGCAACCTTCAAGAGACGACGTTTCCTACAACAAGTCGATGAATTGACTCATGGTAATTCCGGACTGTCGAAGAATTGCCGAGAGCGTCCTCCGGGCGAGTTCCCGGTGATTCGGGACAATGACCGTTCTGCCCTCTTAATCTCGAAGTTTCACGTGACTACCTCGCTGACCAATTTGATCGAAACCGATCTTGCCAAGCGCCGTGACGGCCTCTTGGCCGGAAACAACCGGTAGCGCGGGACTCACGCAGGAATTAGAACAGTGGTGATGATTGGTGGCTCTAGCGAGTCGGGAAGGTCCTCACCTTCGAAGTACAAACCGAGTCCTTCTTCGAGATTCGCGACAGCATCATCGACGGTCTCGCCTTGACCTAGTACGTCGACGTCAAGGCACCTCGCAACACACCAAGAGGCTTTGTGGGTGACCGCGACAGTGAACTTATTAGTCCGAATGGTACCAGCGACCGTTGTCATCAGGCCCGGTTCGTATTCTGTTCTGGAGTGGACCTTGGGTCACACAATCAGAACCGACTTCTGGCAGTTACGGATCCAGAAATCTACGTCACATTCTCAATTGCGGAGACCCGACCGACCTGATGGTTATCAATCGCTTGGCGAGCCCTCAGGCCCGGGCCATCCTCGCGGACGGCTTTGGTATCGATCGGCCACTCGACGTTGCGGCCTCAAGCCATCCCGCAATTGCAACTTCGACCTCGGCCACGGCGTCGTGCGGCGTGTCGCCCAGCGCCGAGCAGTAAGCCAAATCGGGCACGTCTGCCACCCACGCGTCATCCTCTACGCTCCAGAACACGTTGATCGGATAGACCGGAAGCATCACTTGTTCTCCTCGATTGTCAAATTATACCGCTTGACCAGAGCAATGAGCTGGCGAAGTTGATAGGGCTTCGCCTGACCTCGTCGATCCTGCAGGTTCAACAGTTCGGGAATATCAGCTCGCGCGTAGACGTGATGGCTGCCAGTTACTCTCACTTCCTCGAAGCCAAGCGCCTCCAGTAGAAGATGCACATCCGAAAAGTCAACATTCGTAACCGCTCCGCTCGACAGTCGAAGAAGGAGTATCCCCGGTTTCATTGAACGCGATGGCATCGGGCCGCTGTGACTTCCTCAGAGACGAACTCCGACCCCGAACTACCAAACGATGGCCAAGCCGAAGGAAAGTTAAACTTCGGGGGTTCGTCTTTCCGCGATGTCTCGCAACAAAACATTGGTGGGCGCTGAGGGACTCGAACCCCCGACCTGCTGAGTGTAAATGGGAACGGTTTTGTCGTGAGGGGTCGTCAATGGTCGCCTTTGTCGATATTCATTGAGATTTCCGTCGCCCCGTGTCGGTTCTGTCGCGCCCCGTCAGTTCCTTGTGAGGGATGTCTTGAGGGATGAATCGCGACGTTCTTCACCCCTCAAGGTCACATTCCCTTCGCAAGAAATCGGCGAGCGAAATCTCGTTGAAATGTTGTCAGGTGAGCGGTCACGGCTTCCTCCTCGTGAAAGGTCAAACGATCGCGGTTGACTCACGTAGCGGTGCGCTGACCCCCGGGAACCGTCTCGGTCTAGAGGGACACCATGAAAGCCGGCGATTCCCTGATCTTACGTATCTGCTCATAGACGATAAGTACTAAAGTTAGAATATGACATATCGAAAGGAGATTTCAGCCGGAGAGTTCCTTCGACAGGCGCGCATCAGCGCCCGACTGTCACAGACCGAAGTCGCACGTCGTGCTCTGGTCGCTCAGAGCGTGATCAGCGCCTACGAGTCCGGTCGTAGAGAGCCTTCGGTCTCAATGCTCGAACGTCTCGTGCGCGCGACGGGACATCACCTAGTGCTCGATCTCGAGCGCTCCGGCGATTATCCGCCCGGTCTCCCAGACACCCCTCTCGGTCGCCGACTGCGCCAGCGCCGACGCTCGATACTCGCTTGTGCAACGCTCCATGGCGCGAGCAACGTCCGCGTCTTTGGAAGCACTGCGCGGGGCGAAGACCGGCCCGACAGCGACGTCGATTTGGTGGTGGACCTGGATAAGGGAACAGGCCTATTCGCCTTAGAAGCACTCCGTCGGGAGCTTTCGGAGATTCTCGGTGTTCCAGTTGACGTCGCCCCATCAGACTGCCTTCGACCTCGCGTTCGAGAAGAGGTCGAACGCGAGGCCATCCCACTATGAACGCACGACACGACGACGAGCGCCTCGCCGACATTGTTGACGCGATAACTGCAATCAGGAGCCACCTCACCCGTGGCGACCTTTCCGATGGACTCGTTTTCGACGCCGTTCGGCTACGTCTAATCGAAATTGGTGAGGCGGTAAAGTTGTTAGATCCCAAGCTCGTCGCGCGTGAGCCGGATGTCAAATGGTCGGACGCAGCCGGAATGCGCGACTGGCTTGCTCACCACTACTTCGACACCTCCCGAGCAGTGGTCGAAGCAACTGTGATGGAGGATCTTCCGCCACTTGAAGCAGCCGTCCTGCGGCTTCAAGCACGCCTCTAACTCACCAAACAGAGGCGATCCGCTTGCGGTTTGAGTAGCCACGTCCGAACTGCAATGGCGGCCAAGAGATCGATGCCTGAGATCCTTCTGGCAAATTGGTCAATTGAAAGTACGACCATTGAAATGGACTTTCTCGAAGTATCGGCATCGTCGACGCGTGCGGGTTCACGTCGGGCCTCCCACACCAGACAGGGCCTCCCACACCGGTAGGTGGCTGTAATGCCGGATGGCATTTCGAATGAACAGACCGTCGGGCCGGGGCGAAGTCAATCGAAGTTACGCCACGTGCGCTCAAGAATTTGAATGACGATCGACATCTTAGATTTCCTCTAAGGCTCTTAGTGTCTAAGATTCGCCCTCATGAATGCAGTCTTTAGAGTTCCTCGAAACGGCACAACACTTGTTGGAGATTCCTGGTTAACCGATCGCCCTGTCATCACACTTCTCCACGCCAGCGTGGCAGATCGCAGAAGCTGGTTCACCCTGGCCGCCATGGTTTCAGATTTTGCTTCCGTTCTCGCTTACGACCGACGAGGCTTTGGCGAGTCGCTTCCCGGAAGCGAACAATTCACTCACCTCGAAGATCTGCTCGCGGTGTTAGACCAACTCGGCATCGAGAGAACTTGGCTCATTGGCAGTTCGGCCGGAGGCAAGTTAGCGATTGAAGCCGCGCTCGAGGCGACTGATCGAGTTGAAGGGATGATTCTCATTTCACCCGCCATCGGTAGCGCCACCAACTCGAGATGAAGACGTTGATGCCCAGACAGAGGAAATCGACGGATTGATTACGTTCGCCGAAGAGCGTGGCGATCTTAACGAAGTGAACCGCCTTGAGGTTCATTGGTGGCTCGATGGCCCCCGTCAGGTGGAAGGGCGAGTCGTCGGTTCCATTCGAAACCTCGTCTTGGATATGAATGCTATTACGCTCGCAAATTTCGTTCAGGAAAACACGGATGATTCAGTGGACGGGTGGTCTCGCCTTGGAGAACTTTCGATTCCCACAGCCGTGGCATGCGGCTCGTTCGATGCCACGCATGTCATTCGCCGCAGTGAGGTCGTCGGATCTCGAGCACCGGGGGCGAAATACGTATCTCTTGAAGGAATGGCACATCTGCCGTACTTAGAAAACCCGTCAGCCATTGCCACTCTTATTCGCGACTCGATCTAGGAGTGTTTGGATACTTTCCAAAGGGGAATTCTCATGCCACGGATTCCAGCTAAGGATTCGCCAGTCGGAGAATGTTGACGTCGGCCTTCCGATCTGAACCCAAATGTAATTACTGCGCCCCTGGTCGCAATGGAGGTCCGATCACGATTTCATCGGATGCGGCGCCACCTTCAAAAGGCGCTCGACACTCCATTCAGTTTTTCCACCAGTGAGAAAGATTCGTTGACATATTTCCCCAATTAAGGGAACTTCACTCGAGTGGAAATGCACGTCCGCTGGCCTCATACCTAACGATCCATGATCGGTCTTTATGTGCCTCCGAGACGAGATTCTGCAATATCGAGTCACTGCGATATGAGTCGATCTTCAGCGCCGTGCGGATGATGCTTGCCCTTATTTGCCGGGACTGCGAACCCATAAGTTCAACGAGGCGGGGCACCGCACTCGCTATGGCCGATCGCGAACTGTCTAGACGCGGCAGGGATTCAATTCCAGTTTTGATGATCGCTCGATCAGGATCAAAGAGTGACGCAAGAGATATTGATTCAATCCACTCCGACCTGTGTTCCTTGTTCAATGACGGAGCGAGGGCGACCACGAGTCTCCTCACTCGAGCATCCGGGTGTCTGCTCAGCGCCACACATCGCGGAGCAATCTCCTTCGAGTTTTGAGCTGAACTCGTTAGTGCGATAACCATCACGTCGATGAGTTCCGCAGGGAGGGAGTTCCCCATTATGCCCCTACCGGTCCCTGCCCTCACGGTTAAGAGCTCATCTACAACTCGCTCTGGAAGAAGCTCGGCACTGTCTATCAAATGGAGGGCAGAAAGCGAGTTCAATCGATCCTCGAATGCACTTGGAATGTCGAGCGCCGTTCGAATGAGGACATCGACTACAGAATCAACCTTGGAAGGTTCGACAATCGCGCCCATAGCCAGGCGTTCATAAATGTCATATCCCAGGAAGGAAAAGGTGTTGTTATGCGCTTCTTCAAGCCGATTGCCAATGCCATTTTCGAGTTCGCCAATAGCTTCTCCAACGTTCAATTGACTCGAAATCGTCTGTTGCTCATAGGAAATTCGAATCCTCGACGCTGCAGGCAGTGTGGAGAAAATCTCGAAATGTCCGGAGGCGATATCGGCAACATCGCTTCCGAGGCAAAGGAGCACATCCGATAGCCGGTCAACAACATCCCAACGCTCGCTTCCGACTAATAACGTTCGCTTGAGTACTTTTTCGACATCTTCTGCCACAAGTGTCGCCACCGACTCAGGTATCAGTTCAGCTACTTGCCGGGGCATTTCCGTCACGACTGCCTCTGAATCGTGCCGGGAAAGCTGGAGAGTGAATCCTCTGAGAGGATGTCTCCATGTCAGGATCAACCCGTTACTCACCCGAGCTGCGTGAACGAGCCGTGAGGATGGTGATCGATAACCG